>Ga0163144_10000194_pt1 | contig 141268 bp, 115 predicted proteins | sample OliLak19BULKMAT1_FD_123175 | JGI IMG/M metagenome (GOLD analysis project Ga0163144, IMG submission 123175) | Freshwater microbial mat bacterial communities from Lake Vanda, McMurdo Dry Valleys, Antarctica - Oligotrophic Lake LV.19.BULKMAT1 | ecosystem: Environmental > Aquatic > Freshwater >...
GGACCGGAACTTCCTGGCCCTCGCCGTGCTGGCGCCTGGCGTCCGGCTCACCGGGGACCGGATCGGCGACACCCGGAAGACCATCACCGCCGGGGCGCAGGGCGCCGAGCAGATCAACGTCTTCATCGACGGGGCCAGCTACAAGAACGACATCCTCAAGGGTGGCGTGGCCGGCCAGGACGCCAGCCGTGGCAATCCCTTCGCGCTCAACGCGGTGCAGGAGTTCCGGGTCATCACCCAGAACTACAAGGCGGAGTACCAGAAGGCATCCAGCGCCATCATCACCGCCACGACCAAGTCGGGCAGCAACACCTGGAGCGGGAACGCCTTCTTTGCCTACCAGGACAAGGGCCTGGTGGTGCTGGACACCTTCCAGCTCGCCGACCGGGAGAACAATCCCGACACCTTCCGGAAGCCCGACTACCGCCGGCAGCTGATGGGGATGAGCATCGGCGGCCCGCTGGTCCAGAACAAGCTGTTCTTCTTCGGGTCGTATGAGGGGAACTACCAGGAGCGGTCCAACCGGGTCAATATCGTGCCTCCCTCCGGCGTCCCGGCGATCGACAGCATCAATTTTGCCCAGTACAACGGCGACTTCGGGTCCCCGTTCCGGTCGTCCCTGTTCTTCGGCAAGCTGAGCTATGCCATGGGGTCGAACTCCTCGATGGAGTTCAGCCTGAACACGCGGGCCGAAAATGACATCCGCGACTTCGGTGGCAACAACGCCTTCACCACCGCCACCCGCTTCAACAACGCGGTCACCACGGGACTCCTCAAGCACAGCTATTTCAAGGGGACCTGGCTCAATGAAGCGCTCCTGACCTACCAGCGGTATCGGTACAACCCGGTAGCGACAAACCCGGACCAGGTCAACCGGTTCTACGGCTTCGGGTGCTGCGTGCAGATCGGCGGGAACATCTCCAACCAGGACTTCACCCAGAAGCGGCTGTCGCTGCGAAACGACGTGACCTACGCCGGCCTGCAGATGGGCGGCGCGCACGTCCTCAAGGCCGGCATCAACGTCGACTTCAGCGACTACGACATCCTCAAGCAGAACTCCGAGAATCCGCGCTTCGTCTACGAGTCGTGGTTCAACAACTGGGCCTTCCCCCAGCGGGTCGAGTTCCAGGCTGGCGATCCGCATTTCCAGACCAAGAACACCCAGCTGGGCGCCTACCTGCAGGACGACTGGAGCCCCTCGGAGCGCCTGACCATTTACCTGGGCGCCCGCTGGGACTACGAGTCCGGCGCGATCAACAAGGACTATGTCACCCCCCGGGATGTCGTCGACTCGCTCACCAAGTACGAGAGCCGGCTCTTCCTGCCCCTGGACACCGAGCGCTACTTTACCGACGGCACCCAGCGGAGCGCCTTCCTCGGTGCCTTTCAGCCCCGGGTCGGATTCTCCTACGGACTCACCCGGGACAACCGCACGACGGTGTTCGGCAGCGTGGGTATCTTCTACGACCGCACGCTGTTCGACTTCGCCTCGGAGGAGAAGTTTGCCCTCCAGCACCCCGGCTACCGGGTCGAGTTCTATCCCACCGGCGGGCCGGCCGAGCCGGGCAAGGCCGAGTGGAACAACTCGTACCTTTCGGGTCGGGACGCGGTGCTCCCGCTGACCACCAACCGGGCGTTCAACACCCGGGAGATCAAGCTGCTGCCCAATGACCTTGAGCCCCCCAAGTCCACCCAGTTCAGCGCGGGGGTTCGGCAGTTGCTCGGTGACTTCGCGCTCGAGCTGGCCTACAACGGGGTCCGCAGCAGCAACACCGTCACTTTCTACTGGGCCAACGCGAACTTCACCTGTCCCGAGCGGTCTTTCGGGGTGGCGGGGTGCTTTGTCGGGACCCAGATCCCGGGGTTCGGCACGGTCCTCTTCGCGGACAATACCGGCAAGACCTGGTATGACGCGCTCACGCTGAAGGTCGATCGCGCCTATCGTGCGGGTGAGAACTTCGGCTGGGGCGGCGGCATCGCGTATACCATGGCCAAGCGGCAGACCCAGGGTTTCAACGACGACTTCAGCTTCCCCAATCCAGCTGACTATCCCAAGCAGGTGCGGAATGACGAGCCGTACCGGGTGGTGGCCAACTGGGTGATCGGGATGCCGGCGGTGCTGGACCTGCAGTTCAGCGGGGTCGCCACCGTGGCCAGCGGCACCAACATCGACGTGGGCGACCGCTTTGGCGGCACCGGTAACCCGCTGGAGGCCGGGGCCTTCGATGCGCCGACCTACAAGATGCTCGACCTGCGCCTGCGCAAGGATTTCAGCCTCGGGCGGACCAGCTTCGGGCTGACGCTGGACGGGTTCAACGTCCTGAACACCCAGAACCTCGGGTGCTACAATACCGGGAATCGCAGCGACGCGAATTTCGGCAAGGCCGGCTGCACCATCTCCGACCCGCGCCGGATCCAGATCGCGGCCGAGTTCGGGTTCTAGCCGGATCGCTGTCCACACCGAGTGCGCGGAGGGGCACCCGTCGGGCGCCCCTCCGCCACGCCATTTCGCGGGGCGATGCCCATGCCCGTTTCCTTCCTCCGCCCCGTCACCCTGGCCGGCTTCCTGCTGGCTGGGGTGCTGTCCTGCAGCTCCAACGTCACCTCGCCCACCCCGGCGCCGACTGCCCTCCGGATCGAGGCGCTCATCGATACGGTGTCCCGGCGGACTTTTGACTTCTTCTGGGAGCGCTCCCCCGCGGCGACCGGGCTGACCCCCGACCGGTGGCCCACGCCGTCCTTCTCGAGCATCGCGGCGGTGGGCTTCGCGCTCACGGCGTATCCGATCGGGGCGGAACAGGGTTACATCAGCCGCGCGGCCGCGGCCGAGCGCGTGCTCACCACCCTCCGCTTCCTCTATCAACTTCCCCAGGGACCCGCCGCGAGCGGCACCGCCGGGTACCACGGGTTCTTCTACCACTTTCTCGACCCTTCCAGCGGGCTCCGCTTCCAGACCGTCGAGCTCTCCACGGTGGACACGGCGCTGCTGCTGGCCGGGGCGCTCTTCTGCCAGCAGTTCTTCGACGGGAGCGGTGGGCTGGAGCCCGCGATCCGCGCCTACGCCGATTCGCTGTACCGCCGCACCGACTGGGCCTGGGCCCAACCACGGCCGCCCCTGGTGACCATGGGATGGTACCCGGAGAGCGGGTTCCACCAGCTCGACTGGCGCGGCATGAACGAGGCGATGTTGGTGTACCTGCTGGCACTGGGCTCGCCCACCCACCCGATCGCCGCCGGGGCGTGGGAGGCCTGGACCTCGACCTACACCTGGGGTGAGTACTACGGCCAGGCCCACGTCGGCTTCGCCCCGCTCTTCGGGCACCACTATTCCCACGTGTGGGTGGACTTCCGTGGCATTGCCGATGCCTACATGCGCGGTCGCGGCCTCGACTATTTCGAGAATTCCCGTCGGGCCACGTACGCCCAGCGGGGCTATGCGATGGCCAATCCAGAGGGCTGGAGGGGGTATGGTCCCGACATCTGGGGACTGACCGCCTCGGACGGGCCGGCCGATGTCACCCGGGTGGTCAACGGCCAGTCCCGCCGCTTCTTCAGCTACGCCGCCAGGGGGGCCTCCTACACCGAGGTGCGCGACGATGGTACCCTCGCGCCCACCGCCGCCGCGGGGTCAATCGCATATGCGCCGGAGATCGTCGGCCCTGCCCTGGTCGCCATGCGGGAGCGCTACGGCGAGGGGCTCTTTGGCCAGTACGGATTCCTCGATGCCTTCAACCCCACCTGGCAGTGGAGCGAGGTGCCGCTGCTGCACGGGCGCCTGATCCCGGGGCTGGGATGGTTCGACCTGGATTACCTCGGGATTGACCAGGGGCCGATCCTCGCGATGATCGCCAACCACCGATCGGAACTGGTCTGGAAGCACATGCGGAAGAGTCCCTACCTCATCCAGGGATTGCGCCGGGCCGGCTTTCGGGGCGGCTGGCTGGACCCAGCGCCGTGAGACTGCGTCGCGGCATGGTGGTGCTGCTGGCGCTGGCGGCGGGCCTGGGCTGCGGCGCCCGGGACGATACCGTGACGCTGCGGTTCTGGGCCTTCGGCCGCGAGGGCGAGGTGGTGCAGGAACTGGTCCGCGGCTTCGAGCGCGAACACCCCGGGGTCCGGGTCCGGGTCCAGCAGATTCCCTGGACCGCGGCACACGAGAAGCTGCTCACCGCCATCGTGGGTCGAGCCACGCCGGATGTCGCCCAGCTCGGCAACACCTGGATCCCGGAGATGGTGACCCTCGGAGCACTGGCGCCGGTGACCGGCGGGCTGCCTGATAGCAGCTACTTCCCCGGCATCCTGGCCACCAACCGGGTCAACGACACCCTCTTTGCGGTGCCCTGGTACGTGGATACCCGGGTGCTCTTCTATCGCAAGGACATCCTGGCCCAGGCCGGCTACCCGGCGATGCCGGAGACCTGGGCCGGGTGGCTCGAGGCGATGCGGGCCGTGAAGCGGGTGGTCGGACCCGCGCAGTACGCCATCTTCCTGCCGATCAACGAGTGGCCGCCGCTGGTGATCCTGGGCCTCCAACAGGGCTCGGTGCTGATCGACGCCGATGGCCTGGGGGCCTTCCGGCAGCCGGCGTTCGCGCGGGCCTTCGATTTCCTGCTGACGCTGTACCGGGAGGGGCTGGCGCCCCCGGTCAGCAGCACCGAGATCGCCAACCTCTACCAGGAATTCGCCCGCGGCACCTTCGCGATGTACATCAGCGGGCCGTGGAACCTGGGCGAGTTCCGGCGCCGGTTGCCACCCGAGCTGCAGGACGCCTGGGGAACCGCGCCGCTGCCGGGGCCCACCGGCGCCGGCTCGGGGGTCTCGCTGGCCGGCGGCTCGAGCCTTGTGGTGTTCCGCGCGTCGAAGCAGGCGCGGCTGGCGCGGGAGCTGGTGGCCTACCTGTCGCGGCCGGACCAGCAGGCGCTCTTCTACCGGCTTACCGGCGACCTCCCGGCCCGCCGGGAGGCCTGGGCCGATTCCGTGCTCGCCGCCGATCGGGAGGCCGATGCCTTCCGGATCCAGCTGGGCCGGACAGTGCCGACGCCGATGGTGCCGGAGTGGGAGCAGGTCACCACCAAGGTGCTGGACCAGATGGAGGCCGCGGTGCGAGGCGGGCGGTCCCCGGCGGCGGCGCTCACCGCCCTCGACGCCGCGGTGGACCGGCTGCTGGAACGGCGCCGGTTCCTGCTGGGCCGGCGCGCCGGGATCCCCCCGTGATCGGCGCCGACGCGCGGGCCGAGGCGCGGGCCGGCTGGGCCTTCGTCACCCCGGCGCTGCTGCTCATCGGGGTCTTCTTCGCCATTCCGGTGGTCGGCGCGTTCCTCCTCTCGTTCACCGACTTCGACATCTACTCGGTGGCGGATTTCGGCAGCACCCGCTTCGTCGGCCTGCAGAACTACCAGGACCTTGCCACCAGCCCGCTGTTCTGGACCGCGCTGCGCAACACCCTCTACTTCGTGGTGGTGGGTGGCCCTCTCTCGGTGGCGGTCTCGCTGCTGGCGGCCGTGCTCGTCAACGCCAAGCTGGTCCGCTTCAAGCCGTTCTTCCGGAGCGCCTTCTTCGCGCCGTGGGTCACCACGCTGGTGGCCATGGCCCTGGTCTGGCGCTACATCTACCACCCCCAGTACGGCCTCCTCAACGCCGCGCTCGGACTGGTGGGGATCGGCCCGGTGGACTGGCTGGGCAACCCGCAGTGGGCGATGCCCTCCCTGATCCTGCTCTCGGTCTGGAAGAACTTCGGCTTCAACATGCTGGTGTTCCTGGCCGGACTGCAGAGCATCCCGGAGGAACTGTACGAGGCAGCCTCGCTCGACGGCGCCGGCCCCTGGCGCCGGTTCCGGCACATCACCCTGCCGATGCTGGGCCCGACCTTTGTGTTTGTCGGCGTGGTGACGATGATCGCCTCGTTCCAGATCTTCAGCGAGCCCTACATCATGACCCAGGGCGGGCCGCTCAAGAGCACCCTCACGCTGGTGCTCTACATGTACGAGGAAGGGTTCCGGTGGTGGCGCCTCGGCTACTCGGCCGCCATCGCGGTGGTCCTCTTTGCGCTGACCCTGCTGGCCACCCTGGTGCAGCTCCAGCTGCAGCGCCGGCGAGAGCCGTGAGCGCCCGCTGGCGCTCGGCCGGCCTCCACGCTCTGCTCCTGGCCGGCGCGGTCCTGGCCGCCAGCCCGCTGCTCTGGATGCTCTCGGCCTCGCTGATGGCGCCGGGGGAGGCGAACAGCTCGCCGCCCCCGCTGCTCCCCGACCGCCCGACTCTGGAGCACTACCGCGCCCTGTTCACCAGCCTGAGCCTGGGGCGCTACTTCCTCAACAGCGTGATCATCTCCCTCGGCGGCACCGTCCTGGCGGTGCTGATCACCGGGATCGCGGGCTACGCTTTTGCCAAGCTCCGCTTCCGGGGGCGGCAGTCGGTCTTCCGGGTGCTGCTGGCCGGCATGGTCATCCCGGGTCAGGTGGCGATGCTGCCGATGTTCATCCTGCTCCGGGAGATGGGCCTGATCAACACCCTCTTCGGCGCGATGATCCCGGTGCTCGCGCCGATCTACGGGATTTTCCTGGTGCGCCAGTACGCCCTCTCGATTCCCGACGAGCTGCTCGATGCCGCGCGGCTCGACGGCGCCAGCGAGTGGCGGGTGTTCCGGTCCGTGGTCCTTCCGGGACTGGCCCCGGTCATGGCCACCCTCGGGGTGTTCACCTTCCTGAGCGCGTGGAACGACTTCATGTGGCCGCTGATCGTCTTGAGCGACGATGCCCGGTACAGCCTGCCGGTCGCCCTCGCCAACCTGGCTGGGGAGCACGTCCAGGATGTCGAGCTGATGATGGCCGGCGCGGTGGTGACAGTGGTGCCAGTCTTCGTCGGGTTCCTCTTCCTGCAGCGCTACTACATCCAGGGTATCATGGCGGGGAGCGTCAAGGGATGATCGCCCCACTCCTGCTTGGCGCCCTCCTGGTGGCGGCCCAGGCCGATTCCCTGGCCCCCCGGGTCGTGGATGACTTTGACCGGGTGGATGCCTGGTCCGCGCACCCGGCCGACGGAGTCACCCTGTCGCTGCACAGCGACCCGGGGCGCCGGGGCCGGGCGCTGCGGATGGATTTCGCCTTTCCGGGAGGTGGCTACGCCATCGCACGCCGGACGCTGGCGCTCGACCTCGCCGGCAACTACGCCTTCTCGTTCTGGATCCGCGGCGTGGCGGCGCCCAATACTCTCGAGTTCAAGCTGGTGGACCGGAGCGGCGAGAATGTCTGGTGGTACACCGAGCGGGACAGGGTCTTTGACGGCGGGTGGCAGCAGATCACCATCCGGCGCCGCCAGATCAGCTTCGCCTGGGGTCCCCGGGGCGGAGGCAGCCTCGATCATGTCGCGGCGCTTGAACTGGTCATCACGGCGGGAAGCGGAGGTGGGCAGGGAAGCGTCTGGATCGACGACCTGGTCCTGACGCCGCTCCCCGAGTCCGGTCCCTATGACCTGACGCCGACGGTGCGCGCCTCCGCCAGTCGCCCCGGCCATCCTGCGACGGCGCTGCTCGACGGCGACACCACGTCCACCTGGCGGGCGGCGGGCCCTCATGCCTCGGTCACGATCGACTTCCTGCGCGGGCGGGAATTCGGCGGACTGACACTGGCCTGGGAACCCGGGCGCACCCCCGCGAGCTACACCGTGATGGCTTCGGGTGATGGCGTGCGCTGGCGGCGGTTGGATCGGTGGGTCCGGGGGCGCGGATCGTGGGATCACCTCTTCCTTCCCGATGCCGATGCCCGGTTCCTCCGGCTCGACTTGGCCGGGACGGCGGGCGGGGCAGGCTTCGGGCTGCGTGAGGTGCGGGTCGAGCCGCTGGCCGCATCGGCCTCCCGGAATGCGTTCTTCGAGGTGGTGGCGCGGGACGCCCAGCGTGGCAGCTTCCCGCGTTACCTGGTCGGGGAGCGCGCGCCATGGACGGTGGTCGGGGTCGACGCCGCCAGGGAAGAGGCGCTGCTGAATGAGGACGGCGCGCTGGAACCGGGCACCGGCGCGTTCAGCGCCGAACCGTTCCTCAGGCTCAATGGCCGGCTGCTCACCTGGCATGAGGTGACCAGTGTTGCGTCTCTGGAGCAGCACCGCCTGCCTATTCCCTCGGTCGAGTGGCGCGCCGACCAGATGGCGCTGTTGATTACGGCCTTTGCGCGGGGACCGGACACTGCCTCGAGTGTGGTGGCCCGCTACCGGGTCACCAACCGCGGCCGGGTTCCCCTCCGGGGGAGCTTCTACCTGGCCCTGCGGCCGTTCCAGGTCAATCCGTCGTGGCAGTTTCTTGGCACCCCCGGAGGGGTGAGCCGGGTGGATTCGATGCGCTGGGACGGCCGCCGAGTCGTGATCAACGGCAACCGCATGGTGGTCCCGCTGACCCCGGTGAGCGGTTTCGGCGCCGCGCCGTTCGCCGCCGGTGACGTGGTGGAGTACCTCCGCGCCGGCGCGGTGCCGCCTGGCGGGGCGGTTCGCGATCCATTCGGCGCGGCCTCGGGGGCGCTCTCCTGGCGGCTCGATCTGGCCCCCGACAGTTCGGCGACCTTCGCGGTCGAAATGCGATTGGGCCCCGGGAATCCGACCCCCTTGGCCGACCGGACCATCGCCGGGGTGGACCGGGCACTTGCCGTCGCGGCTGGCACCTGGGCGGCGGCGGTCGATCGCGCCACGATCCGGTTGCCGGAGGCGGGGAGCCGGGTGTCGCAGACCATCGCCAGCACCCTCGCATACATCCTGATCAACCGGGACGGCCCCGCCATCCAGCCCGGCTCCCGCTCCTACGAGCGCTCGTGGATCCGCGACGGCTCGCTCACGTCGACGGCGCTGCTCCGCTTCGGACACGCCGACGCCGTGCGCGACTTCCTGCGCTGGTACGCGGGCTATCAGTATCCGAACGGCAAGATCCCCTGCTGCGTGGACCGGCGCGGTGCCGACCCGGTGCCGGAGCACGACAGCCATGGCGAGTTCATCTACCTGGTCATGGAGTACTTCCGCCACACCGGCGACCGCGCCCTGCTGGCCGAGATGTGGCCCCACGTGGCCGGCGCGGTGAGCTACCTCGACTCCCTCCGGCAAAGCCGGCGGACCCCGGAATTCCGCACCGGCGAAGGACGCATCTTCTTCGGCCTCCTGCCACCCTCCATCAGCCACGAGGGATACTCGGCCAAGCCGATGCACTCCTATTGGGACGATTTCTTCGCGCTGCGCGGGTTCAAGGACGCCGCCGCCATGGCCGCCGTCCTGGGACGCGACACCGATGCCGCCCGGATCGGGGGGATGCGCGACGAGTTCGCCGCAGAACTCTACGCCTCGATCGACGCGGTGATGGCGGCACGCGGCATCGACTACATCCCCGGCGCCGCCGACCTCGGCGATTTCGATGCCACCTCCACCACCATCGCCATCTCCCCGGTGGACGAATTGCCCCGGCTGCCCCGGGCGGCGCTCGAACGCACTTTCGAGCGGTACTGGGCCGCGGCCAGCACTCGCCGTGATTCGGGCGCCGTGTGGGATGCCTACACTCCGTACGAATTGCGGGCAGTGGGCGCCATGCTGCGATTGGGGTGGAAGGGCCGCGCCTTGACCATGCTCGAGGCGTTTCTTGCCGACCAGGAACCGGTGGCATGGAACCAGTGGCCGGAGGTAGTCTGGCGCGACCGCCGCACGCCCAGGTTCATCGGGGACTCGCCCCACACCTGGGTGGGATCGGACTTCCTGCGGTCCGCGGCAGACCTCTTTGTGTTCGAGCGCGATGCCGACAGCGCCCTGGTGATCGGAGCCGGCCTTCCCGACGCCTGGCTGGACGGCCCGGGGGTGGCGGTCAACGGCCTGAGCACCTGGTGGGGGCCGCTCTCCTACACGGTGGTGCGGGCCGGATCGACCATCACCATGAGCATCGCCGCGGGGATCCGGGTGCCGCCGGGCGGCCTGGTGGTCCATCCGCCAGGCAGCGCGGCGGCCCGCCGGGTCACGGTGAACGGCCAGGCAGTGGCGGCAGGACCCGAGGGCACCATCACCGTCCGATCGGCGCCGGCCAGAATCGTGTTCGCGCCATGAGCACCAGAAGGTTGCTCACCAACGGCCACTATCGGGTCATGGTCACCGCCGCCGGCTCCGGATACTCCGCCCTGCGCGACTACCAGCTGACCCGCTGGTCGGACGACCCCACCCGCGACGCCGACGGCTACTTCAGCTACCTGCGGGACCTCGATACGGGGCGCTGCTGGTCGGCGGGACACCAGCCAGTGCAGGCGCCGGCGGACGAATACCGGGTGTCGGCGAACGACCGGGTGGTGGTGATCCTCCGGCGCGACGACCAGGTCGAGTGCCGTACCGAGATCGCCATTGCCCGGGAGTCCGATGTCGAGTGGCGGCGCCACACGGTCACCAATCTTGGCGACCGGCCCCGGCGTCTCGAGCTGACCACCTGCCTCGAAGTGGTCCTGAACGTGGCGGGAGCCGACGCGAAGCACCCGGCGTTCTCCAACCTGTTCGTGCAGACCGAGTGGGTCGCCGGCCTGGAGGCCGTGGTGGCCCACCGCCGGCTCCGGAGCCCCGAGGACCAGCCGCTGTTCATGGGGCACACGCTGGTCGGTCCGGCATGTGGCGACGTGGCGCCCCTGGAATGGGAGACCGACCGCGCCCGGTTCATCGGCCGTGGCCGCACCCTGGCGAATCCGATCGCCCTGGAGGAGGCCGGACCGCTTTCCGGCACCGCCGGCAACGTCCTCGATCCGATCTTTGCCCTGCGTCGGGCCTTTTCCCTGGCTCCGGGGGCCAGCGTGCGGCTCGACGCCGTGCTCACCGCGGGGACCAGCCGGGAGGTGGTCGTGGCGGCCCTCGACGCCGTCCGAGGGGTCGGCGCCGGGGATGCGACCCTGGCCACCACCGGTCAACCGCTGGTGGACCTGGCACTGGCCCCGGCGCCCGCCAGCCGTCACCATCCCGCCCCGGGCGTCGCGGCAGTGGCGGTGGGGCCGGAGCCGCTCCGATTCGCCAACGGGTACGGTGGCTTCTCCGCCGACGGTACCGAGTACGTGGTGCGTCTCGATCGCACCGTCGCTGCGCTGCGCCGCCCGCCGCTACCCTGGGCCAACGTCATCGCCAATCCGGTGGCCGGTTGCGTCACCTCGGAGTGCGGTCTCGGCTTCACCTGGCAGGGCAACAGTCGCGAGAATCGCCTGACCCCGTGGTTCAACGACCCGATCTCCGATCCCTCGGGCGAGGCGCTCTACCTGCGCGATGAGGTGGTGGGACTCTTCTGGTCGCCAACGCCAGCGCCGACGCCCGGCTCAGGGGGGTACGAAACCCGCCACGGATTCGGGTATACCTCCTGGCGCCACACCAGCCAGTCGCTGGAGCAGGAGGTGACCTGCTTCATGGCCCGGGACGAACCGGTCAAGATCGTGCGCCTCCGGGTGACGAACCGCGGGGCCACGCCGCGCCCGCTGTCGATGTGCTACTACGCCGAGTGGGTGCTGGGGGGGCTGCGCGCCGAGACGGTTCCGTCGCTGCTGACGGAATCCGCGGGCGGTGGCCGGATTCTACTGGCGACCAATCCAGCGAACGATGATTTCGGCGGGCAGGTCGCCTTCGCCGCGGTCAGCGGCCCTGCCGCATCCGCCCCGGAATTCACCGCCGACCGCGCCGCCTTCCTCGGCGCCCACGGCCGGGTCGAGTCGCCGGTGGCGCTCCGATCCGATTGCCCACTCGACGGGCGGACCGGCGCCGGTCTTGACCCCTGCGCCGCGTTCCGCCTGGCCACGACCCTCGCGCCCGGGGCCACCGCGGAGTGGACCGTTCTCCTCGGCCAGACCGCCGACCGCGCGGCTGCCCTGACCCTCTGTGCCCGGTTCGAGACCGCCGCCGCGGTCGTGGCGGAGCTCGCCACGGTGCGGGCCTTCTGGCGGGAAACCCTCGACGCGGTCCAGGTGGAAACGCCGTCCCCGGCCCTCGACCTGATGGTCAACGGCTGGCTCAGCTACCAGAACCTGAGTTGCCGGCTGTGGGCCCGTTCGGCGCTGTACCAGTCGGGCGGCGCGTTTGGCTTCCGGGACCAGCTGCAGGATGCCGCCGCGCTGGTGTACCACCAGCCCGATCTGACCCGCCAGCAGATCCTGCTGCATGCCGCGCACCAGTTCGTCGAGGGCGACGTGATGCACTGGTGGCATCCGCCGGCGGGACGCGGGATCCGCACCCACTTCTCCGATGACCTGCTCTGGCTGCCGCTGCTCACCCAGTTCTACGTCGATACCACCGGCGATGCGGCGGTCCTGGACGAAGAGGCGCGGTTCCTGACCGCCCGGCAGCTGCGGCCGGGGGAGGATGAGGCTTTCCTTGCCCCCACTGACTCGGGAACCCGCGCCACCGTGTACGAGCACTGCTGCCGGGCGCTCGATCGCTCGCTCGGCGCCGGCGCCCACGGCCTCCCGCTGATGGGAACCGGCGACTGGAATGACGGGATGAACCGGGTCGGGCGGCTCGGCCGGGGAGAAAGCGTCTGGCTGGGGTTCTTCCTGCACGCCATCCTGGAGCGATTCATCCCGACGTGCGAACGGCGAGGCGACGCCCGGCGGGCCGGGCGGTACCGCGAGCGCATGCGCACCCTGCACGCCGCGCTCAACGCCGCCGGCTGGGATGGCGAGTGGTATCGCCGCGCCTACTATGACGATGGCACCGCGCTCGGTTCGGCGGCCAGCGATGAATGCCGGATCGACGCCATCGCCCAGGCCTGGGCGGTGATGTCGGGGGTGGCCAGCGTGGACCGGGCGGGCCAGGCCCTCGATGCCATGGAGCAGCACCTGGTTGACGAACCCGCTGGCCTGATCCGCTTGCTGACGCCGCCCTTTGACCGGACGCCCCACGATCCCGGCTACATCAAGGGCTACCTCCCCGGGGTGCGCGAGAACGGTGGCCAGTACACTCACGCCGCGCTCTGGGCGGTCAAGGCCTTGGCGGAGGCCGGTCGTGGCGAGCGGGCGGCGAAGCTGCTGGAGATGATCAGTCCAGTCACCCGGGGAGGATCCGCCGAGGCGATTGCCGTCTACCAGGCCGAGCCCTACGTCATTGCGGCGGATGTGTATGGGCAGCCACCGCATATCGGGCGGGCCGGATGGACGTGGTACACCGGGTCGGCGGGATGGATGTTCCGGGTGGCACTCGAATCGATCCTCGGGGTGACGATCCAGGCGGGAACGGCGCTGACATTTCGGCCGTGCTTGCCCGCGGCCTGGCCAGGGTTCAGCGTCTGGTACCGGCTGCCCGATGGGGTGACGCGTTACGAGATCGTGGTCCGCCGCGCGGCGGGCGCCACCGTGGTCCGGGCGGCGGGAATCGCGGCACGGGTGGAGGATGGCGCCGTGGTGGTGGCGCTCGTCGGCGACGGCGCCAGCCATCGGGTGGAAGTGGACCTCGGGGTCGACGTGGGCACCCGCTACCGGCCGAGTATCTTGCCGCCGGAGCGGATCACCTCGGCGTAGAAGTGCGCGCTGGCCTTCGGGGTGCGGCGCTGGCTGGCAAGATCGACCCGGTAGAGGCCGAAGGTCTTGGCGAAGCCGGCGGTCCACTCGAAGTTGTCGAGGAGTGACCAGGCGAAGTAGCCGCGGAGGTCGACGCCCTGTTGGATCGCCGCGTGCACGGCCAGGAGGTGATCGTGGAGGTAGGCCACCCGGAGCGGGTCCTGCACCAGTTCCACGTCGGGGGGGTCGGTATCCAGAAAGGCCGCGCCATTCTCGGTGACGTAGAGTGGCAGCGATCCGTAGCGGTCGCGGATCCAGACCAGGACCGCGGTGAGGGCGGCCGGGTACACTTCCCAGTCGAGGGTCGTGTGCAGCTTCCCCTCCTGGCGGACCCGGCCGGCGCGGACCGGCAGCGCGGCCGGATCATCGCAGGTGACGTTGCGGGTGTAGTAGTTGACGCCGAGGAAGTCGAGCGGCTGCCGGATCAGGGCAAAGTCGTCGTCGGGGAACTCCGGCCAGTCGGTGCCGAAGATCTCCGCCATCTCTTCCGGATAGTGGCCCCGGAACACCGGGTCAAGAAACTGGCGGTTCATGTAGGCGTCGGCGCGCGCGGTGGCCGCGAGGTCGGCGGGGCGGTCGGTGGCCGGGTACTTCGGCTCGAGGTTCACCACCAGGCCCGCCTGCTGGCCGCCCTCGGCGCGGATGGCCTGCATCCCGGCGCCGTGGGCCCGGAGCAGGTTGTGGCTGGCCCAGGGTGTCTCGACGGTACTCTGGTGGCCAGGGGCGTGGGTCCCATGGAGGTACCCCGCGTCGGTCACGACCCACGGCTCATTGAGGGTGGCCCACATCGGGACCCGGTCGCCGAGGGCGCGGACCACGACACTGGCGTAGTCGGCGAACCAGCCGGCGATGTCGCGATTGAGCCAGCCACCCACATCGTCGAGGGCGGCGGGCAGGTCCCAGTGATAGAGGGTGACGGAGGGGGCGATGCCGTGCTCGAGGAGGCGATCCACCAGGCGGTCGTAGAAGGAGAGGCCGGCAGGGTTGATGGCCCCACGTCCGGCCGGCAGGATCCGGCTCCACGACACGCTGAAGCGGTAGGCGGTGAGGTCGAGCTCGTGCATCAGCCGGACATCCTCGGCGGCGCGCCGGTAATGGTCGCAGGCGATGTCCCCGGTGTCCCCGTTGTCGATCCGGCCCGGCTCACGGACAAACCGGTGCCAGATGCTGGGGCCGGCGCCATCGGCCAGCGGGGAGCCCTCGACCTGATAGGCGGAGGTCCCGGCGCCCCACAGGAAGCCGTCGGGGAAGCGGATCATTTCAGACATGAAGGAAGGGCATCCCGATGGCCAGAGTGACGCTCGATCGTGTCCAGAAGATATACCGGGATCGTGCCACGGTTCATGTGGCGGTCCATGAGGTCACTCTCGAAGTGGCTCAGGGAGAATTCCTGGTGCTGGTCGGGCCCTCGGGGTGCGGCAAGACCACCACCCTTCGGATGGTGGCGGGGCTCGAGTCGGTGTCGGGCGGCACCATCCGGATCGGGGATCGCGTCGTGAACGACGTGCCGGCCCGCGACCGGGACATCGCCATGGTGTTCCAGAACTACGCCCTCTATCCCCACATGAGCGTCCGCGACAACCTGGGCTTCGCGCTCCAGCTCCGCCAGCAGTCCCGGGAGCAGGTAGACGCCCGGGTGCGTGAGGTGGCCGGCCTGCTCGGGATCGAGGAATTGCTCCAACGGAAGCCGAAGCAGCTGTCGGGCGGCCAGCGCCAGCGGGTGGCGCTGGGACGGGCCATTGTGCGACAGCCCGAGGTCTTCCTGTTCGATGAACCGCTCTCCAACCTCGATGCCAAGCTCCGGGTCCAGATGCGCCGGGAGCTTGCCGCCCTCCGTCGCCGGCTGGGAACGACCACCCTCTACGTCACCCACGACCAGGTGGAGGCGATGACGCTGGGGGACCGGATCGTGGTGATGCATGCCGGCCGGGTCCAGCAGATCGGCACGCCGCTCGACATCTATGATCGCCCTGCCAACCTGTTCGTGGCCGGCTTCCTGGGCAGCCCGCCGATGAATCAGGTTCCCGGCCGCCTGGTCCGGAGCGAGGGCCTCCGCTTCGAGGCCGACTCGGGCGGATTCACCCTGGCCATTTCCGATGACCAGGCCCCCACCCGCCTGCCCACCGGTCCGGTCGTGCTCGGGGTCCGCCCCGAGGCGATGCGCGCCCAGTCGGGGGTGCCGGGTTTCGCAGGGGTCGTGGAGGCGGTTGAACCGTTGGGCTATGAGTCGCTGGTGACGGTGCGAGCGGGAGGCGCATTGATCACCTTGCGGGTAGATCCCGGGGCGGCGCCGATCTTGGAGAGCCCGATGGCCTGCTCGATCTTGCCCGGTGGCTGCCACTGGTTCGACCAGGCGATCGGTGTCCGGCTCTGACTCACGCCTGCCATCCGTGGGAGGCCCCTCGTGGGCCGGTAGCTGATCCCGAGTGCAGGCCCGTGTCGGCGGAGCCTGATTGCCAAGGGAACGCGCCTTAAAATCCCTCGGGGAGCAATCCCCATGTGGGTTCAATCCCCACCCCGAGCATGCGAATGTCTGGTGGCTGATGGTACCGGGGCTTGGTGCCGGGGCTTGGGAGGCCGTCAGTCCCCGGAAACCTCTGGGCCTGTTGCGGACCAGCCCGCCCTGTCCTCTCGCGCCGGCAGAACCCAGGTGACCAGGCCGCCCGCCACGAAATAGGGATACTCTCCGCGCAGCTCCCCGATGACCAGCTTCATCAGGCGACGATCCGCCGCACTGAGCGTTATCCCCGCGATGTACCCCGTGCCCGACGTCGACACCCCGAATTTGTCCCACTCCAGCGCCCGCGCCCGGTCCGAAAACTCGATGGCCGGCAGGAACTGGATCAAACCCGGTGGCACCTGGCCCCGATCGGCGTCCGGTGGCCACGAACCAGTATTGGCCTCATAGGCGAGAGCGGCACGTGCCACGGTCCGCACGTCGGCGACCACCGCGGCGGCAGCGGCGCTGGTGCGCTCCTCACGGTATCGGAGCAGCCCCATCGAGGCAAGCATGGCAACAACCACGACCGCCACCATCAGTTCCCAGAGGGAAAATCCCGCCCGCCTCATGGTCACCCAGTCGGCCGACTGAGGATGACGTGGAGGCTGTTGCCCAGGAACGCCTGGACCGACCCCGTCGAGGCGAGTCGGACGTACGATCGGCCGAGGTCCGCCTCCAGCAGGTAGCTGCCATCCTCACGGACGGTGTAGCGCACCCCGGACAGCGAGCCACCGGCCGCCTCCAGAGTGGTGGGCAGCCGGCCATGCTGGAGCCGGTAGGCCTCGATCCGCTGGCGCTCCCGCACAATGGCGAGGCGGAGGGAGGCCTCGCTGATCTCCGAGGACTCCGTTTCGGCCCACGTGGGGATCAGCCAATCCGACTGGGAAACGGTCAGCGCCCCGACCGTCGCAACCAGGGCCAGGGTAGCGGTAATGAGGAGCCACGGCCGAGCCGCTCCGCGGTGCGGCATTGCCGGAAACGGCAACTTCGCGGTGGCGAGGCGGACGGGAAGGATGGGAACTGCGCTTGGTGTGGCCATCGGGACTCCACCGGTGTTCAAGTTGGCAATCATATCTCCTCGCCATGGCAACCCAGGTCATGAGGCCTGCCATCGCGGTAAACCGTATAAATGCAATACTGAGACCGTCGTGGCAAATCGGCGTAACACCATATCGTATATGTAGTTAACGTTCTGACTGGAACTTCCACATCTGTGCGATTTTCGTGCGATTTGGATTCCAGCATCCCTCCTCCACTTGGGCCACGGTGGGGGCAAGACAACAAGAAACCCCCGTTTCCGGGGGCTCCAGGTACCGCATTTTTGGGGGGGTCAATAATTGCCGTTACTGTCGACGATGATGTAGGTCAGCGCGTTTCCAGAGACGAAGAAGGGCGAGCGGGTGCCGAGATAGCGTTTCAGCTTGGTCATGAAACGCGGATCAGAGGCCGTGACCGTGACCCCGACCAGGAAGTTGGTCCCGCCCAGCCCGAGGTTGTCCCAGTCGAGCGTGTAATCGGGGCCATCGAAGATCATGCCGGGCAGGTAGGGGACCAGCTCGGCCGGCGTGACCCCCGGGCCGGATTCCGCCGCCCACGAGCCGTTGTCCGACTGATGGTTGTAGGCCGCGACGGTGATGGCCCGCAACTCCCCCGCAACGGCGGCGGCCTTGGCGTTGTAGCGGAGGTCGGTGTACTTGAGCAGTCCAAGGGTGGCCAGGAGCCCCAGCAGCGCCGTCACCACCAGCAGCTCCACGAGGGTGAAGCCATCTTCCGTGTGAGCGCTCCACCTCATGGGACCTTCGGACGTGAAATGATCGCCTGGATGCTGTTGCCGAGGAACGCCTCCAGCGGGTCGGTCGAATGCAGTTCAATGACCCCAGCGCCCATCGGCGCCGACACCATGAAGCTCCGGCCAGCCCCGGCCGTGAGATGGGCGCCGGTCAGGGTACCTCCCGCCTCGGCCAATGTAGCAGGCAGCCGGCCGTTTCGCTTGGTGAACTCCTCCACCCGTTGGCGCTCCCGCACCAAGGCCAAGCGTAGCGATGCCTCCAGAAGGTGTGGCGACTCAGCCACAGGTGTTGCGGTGAAAATCCACTCGGGGCGGATGACGGAGACATAGGTCCCCAACAGGGCGATCAGCGTCATGCTGCTGAGGATCATCCTCGAGCACGCCCCAGGCGGCCGCCGGCCCGCCTTCCGGACCATCGAGCGGTCGGCCACAGCCGCCTCCGCGGCAGCGAGCAAGTCGTGCTTCATTTTGGACGGCTCTGGCGCCATATCGGTCGCCTCTCACACTGGGCCCGCACACCTGGCAGAACGAATTGCCTCCGCCAGCCAATCCAACTATTAATGACGCCAAGGTAACTGGCCATCTATCAGGGGTGCAGCTCCATGGTCGTCGGCGGGTCACTCCGGGTCCCCGGGGACAAGAGCATTACCCATCGGGCACTCCTGTTCGCCGCACTGGCCCCCGGGGAATCCCGAATCCGGGGTGCACTCACCTCACTCGACGCCCGCTCCTCGGCCAGGATCCTCCGCCAACTGGGCGCCCTGGTCAGTCCCCTCCGGCAGGGAGCCGAGGTCACGATTCGGGGGGTCGCCAGGTTTCGACGCCCCACCGCTTCCCTCCACTGTGGCAATTCAGGTACCACTGCTCGGCTGATGTTGGGCCTCCTCGCCGCCCACCCGTTCCGGGCGGTCCTTTCTGGGGATGCCTCCCTCCGCCGCCGGCCCATGAAACGGGTGACCGACCCCCTGACCGCCATGGGGGCCACCTTTGGGGGTCCGGATCCCGATCGGCTCCCCCTGGTGGTCAAGGGTGGCATCCTCCGGCCGATCACCTGGGAATTGCCGGTCAGCAGTGCCCAGCTCAAGAGCGCCATCTTGATGGCCGGACTCGCCGGTGCGGTGCCGGTGGCGGTCAGGGAACCCGCGGGGAAATCACGGGACCACACTGAACGGCTGCTGCGCTCCCTGGGCTATGGCGTGGCCGAGGCCGACGGCTGGATCCACTTTGAACCGAGCGGCCAGCTCCAGCCCCTCGACCTGGATGTGGCGGGGGATCCCAGCTCAGCAGCGTTTCTGGTTGGACTCGCGCTGATGGCAAATGGGGGGGAGCTTCGGATCGAAGGCGTTGGCGTCAATCCGACCCGGACCGGATTCCTGGATGTCCTGCGCCGGATGGGCGCCACGGTCACGCTGGAGAATCACCACGATCGCTGCGGCGAACCGGTCGCAGACCTCCTGGTGTCGCCGGCACCACTCCGGGGAACCGAGGTCCCCGCCGTGGAGATTCCCGGGCTGATCGATGAGATCCCGATGCTCGCGGTCCTCGCCTCGCGGGCCGGCGGAACCACCATTTTCAGGGAGGTCGGTGAACTCCGCGTCAAGGAAAGCGATCGCCTGGCCCTGATCGCCGAGAACCTCACGGCTGTCGGTGCGAAGGCAGTTGCGCGCGACGATACCCTGACGGTGGTGGGAACGGGACTGACCCCGAAAGGATCGGTGCGGACCGAAGGCGATCACCGGATCGCGATGGCCTTTGCGGTCCTGGGGAGGGTACCAGGGGCGGATATCCGGATCGATGACCTGGCTTGTGCGGCGGTGAGCTTTCCCGGTTTCCTCGAGACTCTCGATCACGCCACCGGGAGGCGCCGGTGACGCTCAAGGTCATTGCGATCGACGGCCCCGCCGCCAGCGGCAAGAGCTCCACCGGTGGGGCGGTCGCCCAGGCACTCGGCTGGTGTCACCTCGACACCGGCTCGCTCTATCGAGGGCTGGCCCGGGTGGCGCTCGATATCGGCGACCTGGCCACCCCCGCCGCGATCCTTGCCTCCGCCGAGTCCCGGCACCTACAGCTCAGCCGGCAGGGCAGGGAATTGATCGTGTTGCTCGACGGTGCCCCCGCCGAGCCGAAGCTGCGGGGAGCCGACGTTGCCGGGGCTGTCTCCCAGGTGGCCGCGCTGCCCGAGATACGGGAGTGGGCCAATACCCGGTTCCGGGCCATCGTCGAGACGGGCGGCGCCACCGTGCTCGATGGCCGCGACATCGGGACTGCGGTCTTTCCCGACGCTCCCCTCAAGATCTTCCTCACCGCCGCCCCCGAAGTCCGGGCCGGTCGGCGCCTGCTGCAGGGCGGGGCTCCCGCCACCCCCGGGGAGGTCGCCCGGGAAGCGGCCCGCCTGGCGGCCCGGGATGCCGCCGACTCGGCCCGGACGGTGGCCCCGCTCCGCCGTGCGCCCGATGCGGTGGAGTTGGATACCACCCGGCTGACCCTTCCGGAGCAGGTGGAGCAGATCCTGACCCTGGCCCGCCGGATCTGGTTGCCCTGAGCCCGCCCCACAGCTAATATTCAGGGCTGTCCCGAACACTCGGTTCGGGCGGTTCACCCTTTTCCCGCGGGCGGTTTGCCGCGGCATCCTCAGGAAAGCACCCAGCCGCATGTCTGAAACCGAAACCATCAGCGTCATTCCCAGCACCAAGGTCGGCTCCCGGGACGACTCGGCGATGATCCTCCGCGTTCGGGAGGATCTCTACGACGAGGAGTACAGCGACGAAGAGTACGAGGCGATGCTCGAGATGTACGAGGGCACCATGGCCTCGATCGCCGAGGGAGAAATCGTCAAGTCCAGGGTGCTTCGCATCACCGAGAACGCCGTCATCCTCGACGTCGGCTTCAAGTCCGAGGGCTCGGTTGCCCTCGACGAGTTCCAGGAAGTCCCGGCCGTCGGCGATGAAGTTGAAGTCTTCCTCGAGCACCTCGAGGACCAGGAGGGCGCAGTCGTCCTCTCGAAGAAGAAGGCCGACTTCATGCGGGTCTGGGAGAAGATCCGCGTGGCGCACGAGTCCGACCAGCCGGTCGAGGGCACCCTGATGAAGAAGATCAAGGGTGGCGTCGTCGTCAGCGTCATGGGCGTGGATGCCTTCCTGCCGGGCAGCCAGATCGCCCTGCGCCGGGTGCCGAACATCGACGAGCTGCTGGGCCAGACCTACGAGTTCAAGATCATCAAGCTCAACAAGCGCCGGCGGAACATCGTGGTCAGCCGCCGCGTCATCCTCGAGAACGAGCGGGCCCACAAGCGCGAGCACCTGATGAAGGAGCTCGAGGTCAACCAGGTCCGGAAGGGTATCGTCAAGAACATCACCGACTTCGGTGCCTTCATCGACCTCGGTGGCGTCGACGGCCTGCTCCACATCACCGACATGTCCTACGGTCGGGTCTCGCATCCGACCGAGCTGGTGCAGATCGGCAGCGAGGTCGAGGTCAAGATCCTCGATATCGACTGGCAGCGGGAGCGGATCAGCCTGGGCATGAAGCAGCTGCAGGCCTATCCGTGGAAGGATGTCTCCGCCAAGTACCCGGTCGGAACCCGGGTGCAGGGCAAGGTCGTCTCGATCACCAACTACGGCGCCTTCGTGGAGCTGGAGCCGGGGATCGAGGGCCTGGTGCACATCTCCGAGATGAGCTGGACCCGCAACGTCCGTCATCCGTCGAAGATCGTCAGCATCGGCGAGACGATCGAGGCGGTGGTCCTCAAGGTCGACGAGTCGGAGGAGAAGATCTCCCTCGGCATGAAGCAGACCGAGCAGGATCCCTGGATGACGCTGCCCAACAAGTACCCGATCGGCACGCGGATCGCCGGCAAGGTTCGCAACTTGACCAGCTTCGGCGCCTTCGTGGAGCTGGAGCCGGGGATCGACGGCCTGATCCACATCTCGGACATGTCCTGGACCAAGCGCGTCCAGCACCCGTCCGAGGTGGTCAAGAAGGGCGATGCCGTCGAAGTTGTCATCCTCAACATCGACAGCGAGAACAAGCGTATCTCCCTCGGCCTGAAGCAGGCGGAAGAGGATCCGTGGCTCACGATCGGTGAGACGTTCCCGATCGATCGTGAACTCCGCGGCCGCGCCGTGCGCCTGATGGACAAGGGCGTCGTCATCGACCTCGGCAACGACATCGAGGGCTTTGCCCCCGTGTCGCAGCTCGGCGTCGAAGGACTGGTCGAGCCGGGTGATGCCGTCAAGGAAGGCCAGCCGGTCGATGTGAAGGTCATCGAGGTCGATCCGATTCACCATCGCATCGTGGTGGCGGTCATCAATTATCCCGATGAGCCGATCATCCCGCCGGTCAAGCACGAGATCGTCGAAGACGGGCCGGACGACGAGTAGGGGTCACACCCCTGTGTGACCAAGATGAACCGAACGGCGACCCGGTGGGTCGCCGTTTTGGCGTTCGGCTGTCGGATCGTTTCATGGCTGCGGAAGGTCCCTCGGCACGCAGCGGCGGGCGCCCTGTAGGGCGCCCCCACCGCTGCGCTCCTCGGGATTCACTATGGTCCGCAATGGGCGTCCTGTAGGGCACCCCTCCGGCCCGTGTCCTACCCGTCCCGTCGATCCTGCCTATAATTCCCCCATGCCCACACCACGCGAACTTCTCGACGACCTCCACCGCCGCCAGGCCCTGGCCGAACTGGCTGGGGGAGAGCAGCGGATTGCCTCGCAGCACAAGAAGGGGAAGCTCACCGCCCGGGAGCGGCTCGACCTGCTGCTCGATGAGGCGAGCTTCGTGGAACTCGATCGATTCGTGACCCACCGGGCCACCGATTTCGGGCTGGCCGACCAGGTCTATCCTGGCGACGGGGTGGTGGCGGGCTACGGCCGGATCGATGGCCGGTTGGTGTATGTCTACTCCCAGGACTTTACCGTCTTTGGTGGGTCGCTATCCGAGACTCACGCCCAGAAGATCTGCAAGGTGATGGACCTGGCGGTGAAGAATGGCGCACCGATCATCGGACTCAACGACTCCGGGGGCGCGCGAATCCAGGAAGGGGTCGCCTCGCTCGGCGGGTATGCCGACATCTTCCTGCGCAACACCCTGGCGTCGGGTGTGGTACCGCAGATCTCGGTGATTCTCGGTCCGTGTGCGGGTGGGGCAGTGTACAGCCCAGCCATTACTGACTTTGTCTGGATGGTCCGCGGCGTCAGCTACATGTTTGTCACCGGTCCGAACGTGGTAAAGACCGTCACCCATGAAGAGGTCTCGTTCGACGAACTTGGCGGCGCCGACACCCACGCCGAGACGTCCGGGGTAGCGCACGCAGTGTTCGACTCGGAGCCCGAGTGCCTGGCGGCGGTGCGCGAGTTGGTGGGGTACCTCCCGCTCAACAACATCGATGACGCGCCGATGGTGCCGACCACTGATCCGGAGGACCGACGGGACGAGTCGCTGTTGGAGGTGATCCCCCCGCTCCCGGCAACGCCGTACGACATGCATCAGGTCATCCGGGCGGTGGTCGATGATGGTAAATTTCAGGAAATCCACGCGGCGTATGCCGGCAACATCCTGGTCGGCTTTGCGAGGCTGGGCGGCCGATCGGTCGGGGTCGTTGCCAATCAACCCGCCAATCTGGCCGGCGTGCTCGACATCAACGCCTCGGTCAAGGCGGCTCGCTTCATTCGGTTCTGCGACGCGTTCAACATCCCGCTGGTAACTTTTGTGGACGTGCCGGGGTTCCTGCCCGGCGTGGCCCAGGAGCACGGCGGCATCATCCGTCACGGCGCCAAGCTGCTCTATGCCTACGCCGAGGCGACGGTGCCCAAGCTCACGGTCATTACCCGGAAGGCGTATGGTGGCGCGTACGACGTGATGAGTTCCAAGCACCTGCGGGGAGACCTCAACCTGGCGTGGCCCACCGCCGAGATTGCGGTGATGGGTCCCAAGGGGGCGGTGGAGATCCTGTTCAAGGATCAGATTGCCAAGGCGGCGGATCCGGCGGCAGAAGCGGCCAGGCGGATTGCGGAATACACCGAGCGGTTTGCCAATCCGTACAAGGCGGCGGCACGCGGTTTCCTCGATGACGTGATCGATCCGCGCGACACTCGTCCGCGGCTGATTGACGGGCTCCGGATGCTGCGTACCAAGCGCGACACCAATCCCCGCAAGAAGCACGGGAATATTCCGCTGTAGTGTGCCATCCCAAATTGTTGGCCAGCGTCACGAGGGAGCTTAGGTCCAGGGACGCCGGGTGATGTGTTGGAGCCCATCCTGATCCGTTGCGACTGTATAGACATGTCGCGCACCAAATCCTACGACGTACTCGGTGCCCGGCAGTCGATATGTCGCGACCCTCTGGCCCCGTCGATCAATAAGGTCGTAGGTGCGGCCGCTAGGACTCTCCGCTGGATTCCGCGCAATGAGGAGCCGACCTTCCGGCGTGGCGAAGAGTGCCGGCAGCGGGTGTGGCCGAGACAATGGAAGAAATGCTGGCAACTTCGCCGGCCAGCCCGGGATCGTCGATGGATCACACCGCTCCGTGGCACCGAACCATGCCTGCATTGCCCGACATTTCTCCGCGGGACTCGGTGGATTCTGCGCTTCACTCAAGCGGGGCCCAGGAGTCCGAACGCCGTCCGGAGGGATCCAAGTCACCAGGTAGGGGGACGGGCTGGCGATGGCGATCCAGCCATCCTGAAACAGAAGGGCTTGATCTTCTGAGGCCAGCGGATTCGAAACAATCATCCTTCCCATTCGACCGCCAGACGGGGGCCGATTGGCAAAGCCCGCCCCGCCGCGGCCTTGAATTCGAGTCAGCGTGTCAAGCCTGCTCGTGACCAGGCCCCCACGCATCAGGAGCAGCGAATCTGCGGTTTCCCGCACGCGCGGGCCGTTGCCTGAGAATCGGAATCCTCGAACGCCGAGGATATGACCTCGGCTATCAGCACCAGACAGCTGTGCGCCAAGCGTTGTGTTGCGCGAGTCCTGTTCAGAGAGTGTGGAGACTATTCTCGACCCGTCCAAGATCAGATAGCGGTTCGTTCTCGGATCGGTGACCAGGCTCGAGTCACTGCGCAGCCCATACAGCCACCCAATCTCCGTAAACTCTCCGGGGCCTGCTCCTTGGCGCCCAACCGGGGTTGGTTCTCCGCCACCGAACGCAAACAGGTACAGCTGATTGTCGCCTCTGTCGGCGACGAGAAGCTTCCCATCTGACAGCTCTCTGATCGAACCTACCAGTCCAAAGAAGGCTCCCGAGGTCGCGTCCGCAGTGCGGAGGTCAAGCGGGGGCCTCTGGGAGGACTGTCCGTTGGCATCATTGCGGGTGGCGAGGCCAGCTGCACCCCCTCAGTCCTCCCGCTGGCTGCCCACCCGGGGGAGTTGTGTCGTCTAGGTCACGTTGGGTCTCCAGAACAGTACAGAATGAACCCGCCGCCCCCGCAGCTGCCGCCGCATGCTCCACCAGTACTGTTCGTGCAGAGCAGGTTGCAGCTGTCTTCGATAAACGCGGGGGTGCAGGTGCCGCCATAAACACACCAAGTCCCGCAATTCCCGCTTGCGGGCTGCCCCCCTGCTGGTTGCGGAGCGAGAGCCGCCACCGATGAGAACCCGAGCAGAAGCAGGCTGTTACGAAGTGATTTGCGCATTTGTCCTCCGACGTTAATGTACATTGGGTGGGCAGAGAGTCTTGGGGCGAGGTCCTTGTTCTAGAGGGCGCCGCGAGCGGTCTCGATCGCAAATGGTTGGAGGCGGCCGGTCACGCCTTCGCGAGCCCGAGACGCTCTACTGTCGTCCATGGTGCAGGCAGAAGGCGGCGCGTCATATCAACCTCCCTTGCTGTGTGGGGACTAGTGGACTGTAACATTTAAACGATTAGTGTTAGATTGGTTGGTATGAGAAACCATTCCCTCACACTGACCAAGGCCGAGCGCGCGGAGCTCGGGCGCAGGGCGCGGAGCCGGACCGGACGGGCGGATGCTGCTCGCATTGCCAGGACCCTCCTGCTGCTGGCCGATGGCGCCACCTACCGGCACATCGCCGCGATGGTCGATTGCTCGGAGCCGTTCATCAGCAAGTGGAAGCAGCGCTTTCTGGCAGAGCGATTGGCCGGGCTCTACGCCAGGCATGAGGGGCGCCCGGTGACCGTGCTGACGCCCAAGGTGGAAGCGCGGATCCTGAGCTGGACCCGACGGAGGCCCACGGATGGCACCACCCAGTGGAGCACCAGACGACTGGCCAAGAAGCTGGGTCTCCATCACATGATGGTGGCCCGGACCTGGAAGAAGCACCGGATGCAGCCCCACCGGATGGAGCGGTACATGGCCTCCAATGATCCGGACTGTGAAGCCAAGGCGGCCGACGTGATCGGCCTCTATCTGCACCCGCCGCAGCATGCGGTGGTGCTCTGCCTGGACGAGAAGACGGCCATCCAGGCCCTCGATCGCAAGGACCCGGTCCTGCCGCTCTCGCCCGGTCGGGCGGAACGGCATGGCTTTGAGTACGTCCGGCATGGCACCCTCTCCCTCTATGCGGCGCTCGACACCAAGAGTGGCGTCGTGCACGGGAAGACCACCGCGCGCCACACCAGCCAGGAGTTCGTCGCCTTTCTGACCGACCTCGTGGTGCGGCAGCCCCCGCACCGAGAGATGCACATCATCCTCGACAATCTGTCGGCCCACAAGACGCAGCGGGTGCAGGAGTTCCTCGCCGCGCACCCCCAGGTCACCCTGCACTTCACCCCCACCTACTCGTCCTGGCTGAACCAGGTCGAGCTGTGGTTCGCCAAGATCGAACGGGACCTGATCTACCGAGGCGTCTTTACCTCCACCAAGGAACTGGCCCGACGGATCATGACGTACATCCGGCGCTACAACGACGATCCGCGGCCCACGAAGTGGCGGTATGACGATCCGACCAAACGCATCCAGGTCGCTTAACGTTCACGTGTTACAGTCCACTAGTCGTTGCGGGGGGAGGTGGGGGGAGGTGAACGTCTCTCACGCTGCGGTAGCAAGTCCGCCGCGATCTGTCAATCCTTCAGGTTTCTCGCGAATTGGTATAGAGGTCAAGCCCGATTCCATGCGCAACTATTTTCAGTCTGTCCCGACTAAGCTTCCAATGGTCGCCGCAAGCGTAAACATGCTTGCGGACTCGAGCGCCGGGCAGGTTCTTGCTGGGATTGGCAAGGGGCCAACGTAGGTATGTCCACGAGTATTATCTCCGGGACTGGAGTCCGATATCAGCCGCGAGGGTGCGGGTTGGGCGAGCCAATCTCCTTGACCCTACACGATCACAGATCGAGAGAGACCAATTGTAATGAGAGTCCTCATCGCGAATCGCGGCGAGATCGCGCTGCGGATCATCCGCGCCTGCCATGAAGAAGGCCTCGAGGCCGTCGCCGTCTATTCCGACGCCGACCGCTCCGCCCCCTTTGTGCGTGCCGCCGATGCTGCTGTACACATCGGCCCTTCCGCCCCGGGCGAGAGCTACCTCCGGATCGACAAGATCATCGCGGCTGCCCGCAGTTCGGGCGCCACCGCCATCCACCCCGGCTACGGCTTCCTGGCCGAGCGGGCGGCATTCGCTGAGGCGGTGGAGGAGGCCGGGCTCATTTTCGTCGGCCCGCCGTCCAGCGCCATCCGCGCCATGGGCGACAAGACCGAAGCCCGTCGCCGGATGAAGGCCGCCGGGGTCCCGATCGTCCCCGGTATGTCCACACCGCTTTCGGATCCCAGTGCCGCCAAGGAGCAGGCCGCCAAGATCGGGTACCCGGTTCTGGTCAAGGCTGCGGCCGGCGGTGGCGGCAAGGGGATGCGGGTCGTCCACTCGGCCGACGAGCTGGCGAGTGCCATCGAGGGCGCCGCCTCCGAGGCCCAGAAGGCGTTTGGCGATTCCAGCGTCTATCTCGAGAAATACATCGTCCAGCCCCGTCACATCGAGATCCAGGTCCTGGCCGATGGTCAGCGCACCATTCATCTCGGCGAGCGCGAGTGCTCCATTCAGCGGCGGCACCAGAAGCTGCTCGAAGAGGCGCCATCTGTGGCAGTGTCACCGGGACTCCGGGAACGGATGGGCGCCGCCGCTGTGGCCGCCGCGATGGCAGTGGACTATCGCGGCGCCGGTACCTGCGAATTCCTGTTGGCCGCCGACGAGTCGTTCTATTTCCTCGAGATGAACACCCGGATTCAGGTGGAGCATCCCGTCACCGAGCTGGTCTACGGGGTGGACTTGGTCCGGGAGCAACTCAAGATTGCGCGCGGACAGCGCATGACGGTGGCCACCGGGCGGCTCTCGCCCCGCGGCTGGTCGATCGAGTGCCGGATTACCAGCGAGGACCCCGCCAACAACTTCATGCCGAGCACCGGACGGATCACTTGGCTCCGGGCGCCATCGGGGCCCGGGGTCCGCTGGGACGCCGGGGTGCAGACCGGCGATGAGGTGACCCTGTTCTACGACTCGATGCTGGCCAAGCTCATTGTCCATGGCCGCGACCGTGCCGATGCAATCGTCCGGATGGAGCGGGCACTCGGTGAACTGGTCGTCACTGGCATCGCCACCAATCATGCGTTCCATCGCCGCCTCCTGGCCGATCCGGGCTTCCGTCGGGGCGACATCGACATCCAGTACCTGGAGCGGAACACCCACCTCATTGCGGGAGAGCCCGACCCAACGATGGAACTTCGGGTGGCGATCGCCGCCGCGCTCGCCGAGCAGCAGAGGCATGAGCAGGCGCGGCCGGCGGTACCGAACGCTGTGGAGAGCCGCAGCGCTTGGCTCCAGGATGCCCGGCGGGAGGGCCTCCGGTGACGGCGCCAGTGCGAATCCGCGAAATCGCCGCTGGCGGCGACGGCGTGGGTACCCTCGAAGATGGCCGCACCGTCTTCGTGCCCCGAAGCGCGCCGGGCGATCTGGTGGAACTCGCAGACCTGCGCCTCCTCAAGCGCTTCGCGCGGGCACGGGTGGGTCGGATCATCGAGCCGGGTCCGCATCGCGAAGCGCCACGCTGCGCCCACTACCTCGACGATGCCTGTGGTGGCTGTCAGCTGCAGCACCTGTCGCCTGAAGGCCAACGCGAGGCCCGCAGTCGGATTGTGGGGGCCGCAATCCGCCGCCTGGCCAAGCGCGAGATTGCCGACCCCGAAGTCGAGGCCGCGCCGAGCGACTGGAGGTACCGCTCGCGGGTGGTGCTGCACGTTCAGGCGGGCGGGCGGCGGATCGGATTCCACCGGCACGATCGGCCCGGCGAAGTCTTTGACTTGCGTTGCTGTGAAATTGCCTCGGCGGAGTTGCAGGAGCTCTGGGTCGCGGTGCGAGAACTTCGGTCGATGCTGCCGCCGGGGCTCAAGAACATCGGGCTGCGGGCAGACCGGGATGGCGGCCTGCACATCGTCCTGGAGCCGAGCGAAACTACCGCGTGGAATGGTGCGCAGCGACTGCATTCCGAACTGGGGAAGAAGGGATTGTCAGCCACCATCTGGTGGGACCCTCCCGGTGGAGCCCCGCGGACCCTGGCCGGTGCGTCGGAGACGTTCCCCGCCACGGTGTTCGAGCAGGTCCATCCTGCCATGGGTGACCGGGTACGCGCCTGGGCGCTGGAGCAGCTTGGCGACCTGATGGGGCAGCATGCCTGGGACCTGTACGCGGGGATCGGCGAGACCACGATTGCGCTGGCGCACGGTGGCGCGACCGTGGAGAGTGTCGAGTCCGACCGACGCGCCGTAGCACTAGCCGAGCGGCGTGGACCGGCCACCGGAATCACTCGGCATGACGGAAAGGTCGAAGCGATGATGCCCCGGCTGCGTTCCCCTGGGATCGTGGTGACGAACCCGCCGCGCGAGGGGATGGACGAGGCGGTGGTGGCGGGGATCGTGGCGGCCGCGCCGAATCGGATTGCCTACATCTCCTGCGATCCGGCAACCCTTTCCCGCGACCTGACTCGGCTGGGCGAGGGATACGCCTTCCGCCAGCTGCGGGCATTCGATCTTTTCCCGCAGACAGCCCATGTCGAAACTGTCACTGTGCTGGAGCGGGTATGAAGTACGTCGTGACGATCGGTGGTCGGAGCCACGAGGTCGTGGTGGATGGCGGCCACGTGGAGGTCGAAGGCAAACGGATCCAGGCGGAGCTGCGGACGATTCCGGGCACCTCGCTGAGGCAGTTGATCCTGCCGGAGAGTTCCACCGTTTTCGTCATGGTGCCGGGTCCGTCGGGCCAGTGGCTGGTGCAGGACCGGGGTGAGCGGTACGAGGTGGAGGCGCTCGATGAGCGGACCCACTACATCCGCGGCCTGGTCGGTGCCGGTAAGTCCCACACCGGCGGCGGGGTGCTCAAGGCGCCGATGCCAGGGCTGGTGGTGCGGCTGATGGTGGAGCCGGGGCAGGCCGTCGTGGCAGGGCAAGGGATTCTGGTGCTCGAAGCGATGAAGATGGAGAACGAGCTCAAGGCGGCGGGTCCAGGCGTCATTGAGCGGATCGACGTGACAGTGGGGCAGGCGGTAGAGAAGGGGCAGCTCCTCATGCTGCTAGGGGCTGGGGACTGGGGATCCGGTCCGAGCACAGGACGGTAGCGGTCGCAATTGTCTTGCCCCTGCTGCTTCTTCCCAGGCTGAGTGTGCGCACTTGCGAGATCGGAGTGATCCTCGTGGATTGCCACAAGAAGCACAAGAGGCACAAGTTGTTGAGGATGGGTGTCCCCCTTGTGCCTTCTGTGCCTCTTGTGGCTATTGGGTCCTTTCTGAAAGGAACCCGCGATTGTTCGTCACGATCCTGACCAGCCCTCGGCACCCGCTCCCATTCCCCATTCCCCATTCCCCATTCCCGATTCCCCGTCTCCTATTTACAATCCATGATTGGGCCCTCCAGCCCTCCAGCCCCCAGCCCCCTGCCCCCGAGGCCCCCATGCCCTTCACCCTCAAGATTAACGGCGCCAACCACACCGTGGATGTCCCAGCCGACATGCCACTCCTCTGGGTGCTGCGGGACGTGCTCGACATGAAGGGCACCAAGTTCGGTTGCGGCATGGCCCAATGCGGCGCTTGCACCGTCCATATCAATGGCGCCGCGACCCGCACCTGCGTCCTGCCGGTGTCGGCAGCGGCGGGAGCATCGATCACCACGATCGAGGGACTCTCCCCGGACGGCTCCCACCCGGTGCAGCAGGCATGGCAGGAAATTGACGTCCCCCAGTGCGGTTACTGCCAGGCGGGCCAGATCATGTCGGCCTCGGCGTTGCTGGCCCGCACCCCGAACCCAACCGACGCTCAGATTGACGAGGCGATGAACGGCAACATCTGCCGCTGCGCCACCTACATCCGGATCCGCGAAGCGATTCATGTCGCGGCCGGGAAAGGGGTGGCCAAGTGACCCTCACCCTGGATCGTCGCGACTTCCTGCGCGTCACCGCCGTTGCCGGTGGTGGCATTCTGATCGGCAACTGGATTGGCCCGCGGAATGCCAGCGCGACCGCCGCCGCCGTATTTGAGCCGAACGTCTTCATCCGGATCACCCCCGATGGCGCCATCACCCTGATTTCCAAGAACCCGGAAATCGGGCAGGGGATCAAGACCTCGCTGCCGATGCTGGTGGCCGAGGAACTGGATGTGCCGTGGCAGAGCGTCACCATTGAACAGGCGATGGCCGACCGGAGCAAGTACGGATCCCAGAGCGCCGGTGGCAGTACCGCCACGCCGGGCCACTACGACTCGATGCGGCAGACCGGGGCAGCCGCTCGTCAGGTGCTGGTGGCCGCTGCGGCCGCGACCTGGGGTGTGCCCGCCTCCGAATGCACTACCGGCGGTGGCAGCGTGCACCACCACAGCACTCGCCGGATGCTCGGTTACGGCGCCCTGGTGGACAAGGCCGCCACGATGCCGGTGCCGGAACTCGCCAGTGTGACGGTCAAGGATCCCAAGGACTTCAAGATCGTCGGGACCCGGGTGCCGGGAGTCGACAACGCCGCCATCGTGCGGGGCAAGCCGCTCTTCGGCATCGATGTGACGGTGCCCGGCATGCTCTACGCCGTGTACCACAAGGCGCCGGTGTTCGGGGCCGCGGTGGCGAGCGCCAACCTCGATCAGGTCCGCACCCTGCCCGGAGTGCGCCAGGCGTTCGTGCTCGAGGGGGGCACCTCATTGAGCGGCCTGCTCGGCGGGGTGGCGATCCTGGCCGACACCTGGTGGGCCGCCAACCAGGCCCGGAAACAGCTGCAGGTGCAGTGGACCGATCATTCCACGGGGCAGCAGAGCAGCGGAGGATTCAGCCGGCAGGCCAAGGCGTTCGCTGCGGGCACGCCGCAGCGCAACCTGCGGAGCGACGGCGACTGCGCCGCGGCCATCGCCGGTGCGGCCAAGGTGGTGGAGGCGGAGTACAGCTATCCGTTCCTGGCCCATGCGACGCTGGAGCCGATGAACACCACGGCGCGCTGGGCCAATGGCAAGATGGAGATCTGGGCCCCGTCGCAGAATCCGCAGTCGGGCGGGCAGCTGGTGTCTCGCACCCTGGGTATTCCAGAGGGTGACATCAGCATCCACATGACCCGGACCGGTGGTGGCTTTGGCCGCCGGCTCAACAACGACTATATGGTGGAAGCGGCGGCTATTGCCAAGCAGGCGGGTGGAGCGGTCAAGCTGGTCTGGAGTCGGGAAGACGACACCCAGCACGACTTCTATCGTCCCGCCGGGTTCCACTTCCTCAAGGGTGCCGTCGATGCGCAGGGAAAACTGAGCGCCTGGCAGAATCACTTCGTCTCGTTCGGAGAGGGGCAGGGCTACGTGGCGAGCGCCAGCCTCTCGCCCACCGATTTCCCATCCCTCTTCGTCCCGAACTTCCAGCTCGACAGCTCGGTCATACCGCTCGGCGTGCCGACCGGGTTCCTGCGGGCGCCCGGCAGCAACGCGCTGGCCTTCGTGGCTCAGTCGTTCATTGACGAAATGGCTCATGCTGCGAACAAGGACCCGCTCGAGTTCCGGCTCGACATGTTGGCCGGGCATGGCATGATGCGCGACGGCGAGCGGCAGGTGATCGACGCCGGCCGGATTCGTGCGATTCTCGAGGCGGTCCGCGACGTGTCGGGGTGGGCCAAGACCCGCTTGCCGGCCGGCTCCGGGGAGGGGGTGGCATTCCACTTTTCGCACCGGGGCTATTTCGCCGAGGTGGTTCGGGTGTCCGTGAGTGCTGACAAGAAGGTCACCGTCAACGAGGTCTGGGCAGTCGGGGACATCGGGCGCCAGATCGTGAACCTGAGCAACGCCGAGAACCAGGTCCAGGGGTCGGTGCTGGATGGACTGTCGGAGGCGTTTGGCCAGGAGATTACGATCACAGCGGGGAAGGTGGACCAGAGCAATTTCCACGACTTCCCCCTGATCCGGATGGCCCAGGTCCCGGCCAAGGTCCATGTGGACTTCATCCGGTCGGACAACTCCCCGACCGGGCTTGGCGAACCGGCCCTCCCGCCGGTGGTTCCGGCGCTCTGCAATGCGATTTTTGCGGCCACCGGGACCCGGGTGCGGGCGTTACCGCTTATCAAGCAGGGGTTTAGCGTCTAAGGGGGTATCGGGTATCGGGTATCGGGTATCGGGTATCGGGGGCCCCCGTGTGCGGGATGGCCCCTGCTGTCCCGCGGACCCGCGGACCCGCGGACCCGCTGTCCGGCTGCCCCGCTGCCCCGCTGCCCCGCTGTCCCGCTGTCCCGCTATCCCGCTACCCCGCTACCCCGCTGTCCCACTGCCCCACTGCCCCCCTTGCCCTAACCCATTCCCACCCAGTATCTTGCAAAGCTGTTTCCGAACGACTGAAAACCCATTATTTGCCGGGAATGCTCGCCTGATGAAGACTTATACCTCAACGCCAGACGACATCCAGCACGACTGGCTCGTCGTCGACGCCACTGGTGTGCCGCTCGGCCGCCTGGCAAGTGCCGTGGCCCAGCTGATCCGGGGCAAGCACAAGCCGACCTTTACTCCGCACATGGACGGCGGCGATTTCGTCGTGGTGGTCAATGCGGAACAGGTCAAGTTCACGGGCAACAAGCTCGACACCAAGCAGTACTTCCGGCACACCGGGTACATGGGTCATGAGCGCTTCACGTCGGCGCGCAACATGATGGCCAAGCACCCCGATCGCGTCATTGAAAAGGCGGTCTTCGGCATGCTGCCGAAGAATTCGCTCTCCAAGCAGAAGCTGCGGACCAAGCTCAAGGTCTACGCCGGCGCTGAGCACCCGCACGCCGCCCAGCAGCCCAAGCCCTACACTGTCAAGGGTTCCTGATGAGCACCAATGAGTTCCGCTGGCAGGCCGTCGGCCGCCGCAAGACGAGCGTGGCGCGGGTCTACATGACCCCGGGCACCGGCAAGTGGGAGATCAACGGCCGGACCCTGGGCGATTACTTCCCGCGGCCGTCGCTGGTCCTGCACATTCAGCAGGCCTTCACCGCCACCGACACCCTCGGCGCCTTTGACATCAAGGCCAACGTGGATGGCGGCGGCGTGGCGGGGCAGGCAGGCGCGATGCGCCATGCCATCTCGCGCGCGCTGGTCCTGGCCGATGAGATGCACCGGCCCAAGCTGCGCGCCCACGGGCTCTTGACCCGCGATGCCCGCATGGTGGAGCGCAAGAAGCCAGGCCGCCCGGGCGCCCGCAAGCGCTTCCAGTTCTCCAAGCGGTAGCAGATTTGTTGTAGGGGCGCGCCGTGGCGCGCCCTATCCCGAAGCGGTAGCAGATCTGTGGTAGGGGCGCGCCGTGGCGCGCCCGCTTTGGAAGCGGCAACCGATTTATTGTAGGGGCGCACCCCTGTGCGCCCCATCCTTCACACCGCTGGATCCTGGCAGGGTGCCCCGCAAGGGGTCGAGCCGGGAGTCGAAGGCGGTGGACGACCAACCCCAACGCAGCAAGGACACGATAACCGCATGGCTCAGCCCCAGGTGCAGGAACTGCTCGAAGCCGGAGTTCACTTCGGCCACCAGACCCGCCGCTGGAACCCGAAGATGCGCCGCTTCATCTTTGCGGAGCGTTCCGGGATCTACATCATCGACCTCCAGAAGACCGTCCGCCAGATCCAGAAGGCGCAGGAGCTCCTCCGCGGGATCGTGGCCAAGGGCGAGAACGTCCTCTTCGTCTGCACCAAGCGGCAACTCAAGGCCTTGGTGGAGTCGGAGGCGCGCGACGCCGATGCGTTCTATGTCACCGAGCGGTGGCTGGGCGGCACGCTCACCAACTTCCAGACCATCAAGAAGCAGATTCGCCGGCTGCGCGATCTGGAGCAGGGCGCCAGCGAGGGCGATTTCGAGAACTACACCAAGAAGGAACGCCTCCTGTTCGAGCGGGAGCGCGTCAAGCTGTCGCGCAACCTGGAAGGTCTCAAGAACATGGGCCGGCTGCCGGGCGCCCTGTTTATCGTGGACGCACGCAAGGAAAAGATTGCCATCCAGGAAGCCAACAAGCTCGGCATCCCGGTAGTGGCCATCGTGGACACCAACGCCGATCCCGATGTCATTACGGTGCCGATTCCGGGCAATGACGACGCGATCCGTTCGGTCTCCCTGATTACCCACGCGCTCTGCGAGACGATCCGCGAAGCCCGGGCCCAGATGCCCTCTCGCGACATGCTTGAGGATCCGGAAGCCGAGACCTACAGCACCGACGGCGGCACCGAGGGCGACCCCGACGCCGAGCGTCGTCGGCGGCGCGGCGCCACCCGGAAGCGGCGGCCCAAGCCGGAGGCCATCGCCGCCCGGCTCAAGACCGACGCGGACGCCACCGAAGCACCGGCCCCGACCCCGGCGCCGGCGGCAGAGCCCGGTAGCTGACCCCGCCGGGGCACCAGACACTCGCCGCCGCACAATGGTCCGCAGTGGCCGTTGGCGGCGGTCTTACTATCCACAGCTGAAGGCAAGACGATGAGCACGATGACGATTACCTCCAAGATGATTGCCGAACTCCGCGCCCGCACCAGCGCCGGGATCCTTGACTGCAAGAAGGCGCTCGAGGAGGCCGCCGGCGACATGGACAAGGCGTCCGAGATTTTGCGCGCCCGGGGGATTGCCAAGGCCGAGAAGCGCGCCGGCCGGAGCGCCTCCCAGGGCTTGGTGATGATCGATGTCACTACTGACGCCGCCACGGCGACCATGGTCGAGGTGAACTGCGAAACCGACTTCGTGGCCCGGACCGAGTCGTTCCGCGAGTTCGTGAAGGGCCTCCTGGCGCACGCCGCCGGGCATGCGCCGGTTGGCAGCGACGTCACTGCCGGGATCATGTCGCAGGGGTGGCAAGGCGGCGCCACCAGCGTCGAGGAGACGCTCAAGGCAATCTCCGCCAAGACCGGCGAGGCGATGGCGATCAAGCGGGTGGCCAAGTTCACCGCCGCGGGCGGCGTCGTGGGCCACTACCTCCACCACAACGAGCAGGTCGGCGTTCTGGTCGAGGTGGCGGGCGCCTCTGGCGAGGCGGCCGTCGCCCTGGCCAGGGAGCTGGCGCTCCACGTGGCGTCGAGCGATCCGATCGCGGTGCGCGCCGAGGATATCCCGACCGACCTGCTCGCTCGTGAGCGCCGGATTGCCGAGGAGCAGGTGGCAGCCGAAGGGAAGCCGGAGGCAATTCGCGCCAAGATCGTCGATGGCAAGCTCAAGAAGTTCGTCGCCGAGCGGTCGCTCCTGGAGCAGCCCTTCGTCAAGGACGAGGGGAAGCTGGTCAAGGAACTGGTGGCGGGAGTCTCCGGGGCGAGTGTCGTCCGTTTTGCTCGGTTCAAGGTCGGGGAGGTCTGATGGCGCTGGCCTTCCAGCGGGCGCTGCTCAAGGTATCCGGGGAAGCGCTCGCCGGGGCACGCGGGGTTGGGCTCGACTACGGCGTGGTCGAGGCGCTGGCGCGCGAGATCAAGCAGGTCCATGCCCTGGGCATCGGGCTCGGGCTCGTGGTCGGGGGCGGCAACATCGTCCGCGGCACGGTGGCCAGCCAAGCGGGGATGGACCGCGTGTCGGCCGACTACATGGGGATGCTCGCCACGGTCATCAATGCCCTGGCGATGCAGGACATCCTGGAGAAGATCGGGGTCCAGACCCGGGTCATGACCGCCATCCGGATGGAGTCGCTGGCTGAACCGTACATTCGCCGTCGCGCCATCCGGCACCTCGAAAAGGGCCGGGTGGTGATCTTTGCCGGCGGCACCGGGAACCCGTTCTTCTCCACCGATACCGCCGCGGTGCTGCGGGCGCTGGAGATCGAGGCGGAGGTGATCCTCAAGGCCACCACCGTCGACGGGATCTACACCGCCGATCCGAAGGTCGATCCGTCGGCGACGTTCATTCCCGAGCTGTCGTTCCAGGAAGCGATCATCAAGGGCTACGCCGTGATGGACGCCAACGCGTTCGGGTTGTGCAAGGCCAACGCCCTCCCGATCGTGGTATACAACATCAACGAACCCGGCGCCACGGAGCGGGTGCTCCAGGGTGAGCGGGTGGGGACCATCGTGCGATGACTACGATTCCTGAGCTGGTGGCGCATTCCTCCGACGGGATGCAGAAGGCGGTGGAGAACACCAAGAAGGAGTTCACCACCATCAGGACCAACAAGGCCTCGACCTCGCTCCTCGACCTGGTGCGGGTTGAGGCATACGGCAGCGTCGTGCCGCTCAACCAGGTGGGGATGGTGTCGGCGCCAGAGCCCCGGATGCTGACCGTCCAGCCGTTCGACAAGGGGCTGGTGCAGGCCATCGAGAAGGCGATCCGCGATTCCGACCTCGGCCTCAACCCGATGAGTCAGGGCAACCTGATCCGGGTGCCGCTGCCGATGCTCTCGCAGGAGCGCCGCAAGGATCTTGTCAAGCTGGTGCACAAGCTCGCCGAGGAGGGTCGGGTGGCGGTGCGTCACGCCCGCCACGATGCGCTGGCCAGGATCAAGAAGCTGGAGAAGGTGCCGGAGGACGAGGTGACGCGGGCCGAGAAGGAAGTGCAGAAGCACACCGATGAGCACATCAAGCTCATCGACGACCTGCTGAGCCACAAGGAAGCGGAGATCATGGAGGTGTGACCGGCCCCGCCGACGGATTGCTCGGGGAGGTCCGCCTGAACGGGGCGGTGCCGGCGCATGTGGCTGTCATCATGGACGGCAACGGGCGCTGGGCGCAGGCCCGTGACCTGCCGCGGCCCGCCGGGCACCAGGCGGGCATGAACTCGGTCCGGGAAATCGTCGAGGGTGGTGTGCAGGCCGGGGTCAGAGTGCTGACCCTTTTTGCGTTCAGCCAGGAAAACTGGAACCGCCCCCCCGGCGAGATCGCCGCGTTGATGATGCTGCTCGAGGCCTATGTGGCCAGCGAGACGTCCGAACTGCGCGACCGCGGTGTCTCGGTCCGGATCCTCGGCGACATTGACCGGCTGGTGCCTGCTGCCCGTGACGCGGCCGCCCGGTGCGTGGCAGCGACCGCCGGCGGCACCGCCCTCGACCTGAACCTCTGCATTTCGTACGGCAGTCGGGCCGAGATTACCAGGGCCGCACGGCGACTGGCGGAACAGGTGGCGGCGGGTACCCTGGCCCCGGAGGCGATTTCCGAAGAGCGGCTGGCCAGAGAGTTGTACACCGCCCAATGGCCTGATCCCGACCTGCTGATCCGGACCTCGGGCGAAATGCGCCTCAGCAATTTCCTGCTCTGGCAGCTGGCCTACGCGGAAATCCACGTGACCCCGGTGCTCTGGCCCGACTTCAACCGCGCCCACCTCTTCCAAGCCATCCTCGACTACCAGCGCCGCGACCGCCGTTTCGGTCGCGTCTCCGCCTGAGGGCCCATGGCCAGCAACATCGTTCAACGGGTCGGCTTTGCGGTCGTCGCGATTCCCCTCGCCCTGGGCCTGATCTGGCTCGGTGGGCTTCCCCTGGCGCTCCTGGTTTCGGTGGTGGGCGTGCTCGGGACCCGGGAACTGTACCGCTTCGCCGAGCGGCAGGATATCCAGCCACTGGTGGTGCCCGGGCTGGCCACCGCCGCGTTGATCCCGTTGCTGGTATGGGCCGCCGGGGAATCTGTGGCCGTGCGCGATGCCATCTCGGCGTGGTGGTCGTATGCGGTAGCCTTGTGGACGATCGCCGTCCTGATGCTGATACTGGTGATGAGGGGTCCCGCGGAGCGCCCGCTCGCGGTGGTCGCGATCACCGCCTTCGGGGTGCTGTACGCCGCTGCACTGCCAGCGTTCCTCCTCAGCATCCGGCATGGCGGACATGGCACCCGATCCTGGGCCGGTGCCGTGCTCGTCTTCCTGCCCCTCGTGGTGACCTGGATCTGCGACAGCGCGGCGATGTTCGTGGGCAAGGCGGTCGGCGGTCCCAAGCTTTCACCCACCATCAGCCCGGGCAAGACCCGGAGCGGCGGCATTGGCGGACTCGTCGGCGCCGTCCTGGCCGCGGTGCTCTGGAACCAGTTCGCCATGGCCCCGCTCGGCGTGGCGATTGAGACCTCCGAGGCGATTCTTTTCGGTCTGGTGCTGGGGGTGGTCGGGCAGGTGGGCGACCTGGCCGAATCGCTGTTCAAGCGCGAGGTCGGGGTCAAGGACTCCAGCGGATTGATCCCTGGCCATGGTGGCGTGCTCGATCGGTTCGATTCCCTCTACTTCATCCTTCCTGTTGCGGCGGCATTGCTCCGCTGGTTCGGCGCGGCCTGATGCGCGGTGTGGCGGTGCTGGGCTCCACCGGCTCGATCGGTGTGAGCGCGCTCAACGTGCTGCGCCGCCACGCCGATCGGTTCCGGGTGGTGGCGCTGACCGGTGGCAGCAACGCGGAACTGCTCCGGACCCAGGCCGATGAGTTCCGGCCGGACTTCGTGGGGCTGGCCAGTGGCACAAGGCCGGAGGAGTTTGCCTGTGGCGCGGACTGCCTGGTTCGCGCTGCGACGCACCCCGAAGCTGACATTGTCCTCAATGCCGTGGTGGGTTTTGCCGGACTGGACGCCACCCTTGCGGCACTCCGGGCAGGGAAGCGGGTGGCGCTCGCCAACAAGGAGTCGCTGGTCACCGCTGGTGAGCTGGTGCTCCAGGCGGCGCGGGATGGAGGCGGTGAATTGGTGCCGGTCGATTCGGAGCACAGTGCGGTGCTCCAATGTCTGGCCGCCGCGACCGAGTCGCCGCACCGGCTGGTGCTGACCGCGAGTGGAGGGCCATTCCGGGAGTGGCCGGCGGCCGAGATCGCCGCTGCCACGGTGGCGGAGGCGCTCAATCACCCCACCTGGCAGATGGGATCCAAGATCACGGTGGACAGCGCCACCTTGGCCAACAAGGCGCTCGAGGTGATCGAGGCGCACCACCTCTTTGGCCTGCCGTACGAACACATCGCTGCCGTCGTGCATCCGCAAAGCATCATCCACGCCTTCGTGGAGTTCGCGGATGGCAGCGTGCTGGCCCAGTTGGGCTTTCCATCGATGGAACTGCCGATCCTGTACGCCCTGACCCATCCGGAACGTCTCCCAGACGGCGGGGTGCGCCGGTTCGATCCGGTGGCGGCCGGAAACCTGACCTTCGAGCCGCTTCGCGAAGAAGTCTTTCCCGCCTTTGGGCTGGGCGTCGCGTCGGGGCGGGCAGGTGGCACCGCACCGGCGGTGTTCAACGCCGGGAACGAGACGGCAGTGGCCGCATTTCTGGCTGGACGAATCCCGTTTGGCCGAATCCCGGCCGTGATCGGGGCCGTACTGGAACAACATCAACCCGTGCCGGCGGCTTCGGTCGACGCGGTGCGAGACGCAGATGCCTGGGCACGGCGCCGGGCGGAGGAGCTGATCGGGTGACCACTATTCTGGCGTTCATCGTTGTACTCGGCGTGCTCGTGTTCGTGCACGAGCTGGGGCACTTCCTGGCGGCCAAGTGGGCCGGGATCCATGTACACCGCTTCTCAGTGGGGCTTGGTGCGCCGATCAAGGCGCTGACCTTTACCCGCGGCGGCACCGAATACTCGGTGTCGTGGATTCCGCTGGGCGGATACGTCAAGATGGCCAGCCGGGAAGAGCAGGGCGGCAGTGAGGCACTCGAAGGCGGAGCCGCTTCGGTGGCCGACGTGCCTCCTGATGCGGTGTTTGAGGCCAAGCCGATCTGGAAGCGGATGGTGGTCATCCTGGCGGGTGTGGTGATGAACATCCTCTTTGCCTGGTTGATCTATGCCGGCCTGCTGGTCTCCAACGGAGAGCGGGTCACCCCCATCCGGGTGGTCGGCGCCGTGGCACCGGCCGACAGCCTGCCGCTGGCTGTGCGGCCCCTGGCTCGGCTGCAGCCGGGAGACACGATCCTGACGGTGGCCGGGAAGCCGGTACAGTTCTGGGAGGAGATCACCGAGGGGATCCTGAATGCTTCCTCGGATACGATTGTGATCGAGGTTGTGGGGAAGGCGCCGATCGTCCTGGCGCTGCACCGCGACGCGCTGGAGGAGCGGGTCCGGGCCATCACGGCGATGGTGCCGCAACTACCGCCGCTGACGCCCGTTGTTGGGGCGGTGACCCCGGGCCGACCGGCTGCGGCAGCCGGGATGGAGGTAGGCGACACCGTCCTGGCGGTGGATGGCATCCCGACCCCGGTGTGGACCGAAGTCGTGGCCCGGATCTCGGAGCGGCCAGGGCAACCGATCACGGTGACGCTTGCCAGGGCAGGTACCCGAGTGGAACTGGCGGTTACCACGCTGGTGGAAATGGCACCTGATTCCACCGGGACCCCACGCGAAGTGGGCCGGATCGGGTTCGCCGTGGAGGATCCGTCGGTCCGCCGTCCGGTTGGACTGATTGCTGCGGTGGCGGGTGGCTGGAACCAGACCGTCCAAGCCTCCACCCAGGTGGTCCGGGCAGTGCGGGGTCTGGCCACTGGACGCGTTTCGACCCGGGAACTGGGCGGTCCGATCCAGATCGGCCAGATGGCCGGGGAGACGGCTCGGCTCGGTGGCGAGGCGTTCCTGCTCTTCATGGCGCTCATCTCGGTGAACCTGGCGGTGATGAACCTGCTGCCGATTCCGGTACTGGACGGGGGCCAGTTCCTGTTTCTGCTGGGGGAAGCGGTGGTAGGTCGCCCCCTTTCGGCAAAACTTCGGGAGCGGTTCAGCATGGTAGGATTGGCGTTGATCCTGATGCTGATGGTGCTGGCGTTCTCGAATGATATTCGGCGGTTGCTGGGGTGGCTGTGAGGGGGGGCAGGGGGGGGCGGGTTTCAGGTTTCGGGTTCCAAGGAGCTGGGGCGGGGAACGAGTGAACGGGTACCCGGGTGAACGGGCCCACCTGGGCACCAGAGCTGCCGAAACCCGAAATCTGAAACCTGCTCCTTGACAACCTGCCGGCAATTCACTACCCTAGTTTTGCACGCCCCTCTTGGTTCGGGCACGCCAACGCCAGACCCTCTCGTACTAGGCACCGGTCGAGGAAAAGCGATGCCTATGCACCGTCCGATGTTGGGGAACGCGGTTGTCGCCCTTCCCCTTCTCATGGCTGGGCTACTTTCGGCGGGCGTCGCACAGGTCGCCCCTCCGGTGGTGGTAATCCCCAATCAGCCTTCCTGCCAGACCTGTCGGATTCGCCTTGCCGCGCATATGGTGCTCGGGGACACGGCTGGCGTCGGCGAGTTCCCCCGGCAAGCCTACATGGTTCGTACAGATGAGCGGGGAAGGTTCTTTGTCTCGTTCATTGGCGGCGAGATGCCAATGGTTTTCTCGCCTCGCGGTCAGTACGTCAGACAGCTCGGGCGAGAAGGCGACGGTCCCGGCGAGTTCCGCAAGCCGCTGGTGATTGGGGTGCACAGCGATACCGCCTGGGTCGTCGACTGGGGAACTGCCCGAATTACGGCCCTATTCCTGACTGGGGACAGTGTGTCGTACGCAGGGAGCTGGCCGAGTATGGCATTCACCCGCCCCCCATATACTGCCGAAAGGCTGGCGAGTGGGCCAATCCTCGCGAACATCGTCCTGCCAACGGCGGCAAACATCGGCTTCCCCCTGCACCTTGTCAGCCTCGACGGCCGGATTGTCTCATTCGGTGTGCAGGTTCCAGAGTTCCGCTCTAGTGAGACCCCGCTGTCGACGCGGGCCATTGCGCCAGCGAGTGACGGTGGTGCGTGGGTTGCCCATCGAGTGAAGTACGAGTTTGAGCGGTACGATAAGCTCGGGCGACTGGTCGGGACGTGGCGGCGAGACGTCCCCTGGTTCAGACCGCACCAGGGGGAACAGCGAATGAACGAGGAGCGACCACCTCAGCCAGGCGTCGTGGCGATTGGCGAGGACACCGAGGGCCGAGTCTGGGTGGTCGTTCGCGTTGCGGATTCCCGGCATCGGCAGGCATTCCGGCCTCGTACCCCAGGCCAAGACGCCAATGTCGTCAATCTGGAACGACCGGATCTGTACTCGGACATGATCATCGAAGTCTTCGACGTCCGGCGGGGTGTTCTGCTCGCGACGCACCGAGTGGATGAAGCATGGGGGGCGATCCTCGGGCGCCTTGGCCAAGGGATCCTGGTGGTCAGACCAATTACCGCACCATACGGTGGTTCGCAGATCGTGGTCCACCGTGTCGAGCTCATTAACGCAAGCCGGTAGTCGAAGTCTGTTCTTCCCTTCCACCACTACCAGGAGGTTGTGAATGGCATCGCCAAATCGCTTGAGGAGTCGGCGCAGGCTGTTGTCAACTTCAACGCTCGCGTCAGTTGTCCTGCTGGCCTCGCTCGCCACGATGCGGCCCGGAGATCTCTCCGGGGGACGTGCGGTGCCCGCGGGGCCATGCATGGCGTCCTGCTTTTCTTGTTCAGGTTTCCCCCCGGATCAACTCTATTGGACTGTACCGCCCAGCCCCTGGTTTCCGGCTAATTACGACCACCTCCACACCGACTGCAACATGATCAGTTGTTCACCCGGTGGTTGCGGTGATGGCGATTTTGCGTCGGTGAGCGCCACTGGTGGGCTGGGGGCGATGGCGACCCGGCTGGCAGACGCGAGCCCACTGGTGCTGAATCTGGCTCTGCAGGTATTCCCAGAAATGATTTCGTACAACGAGGACCGACAGGCATTCCAACTGAGGGGCTGTCAGGGCGAGCTCATCGCGCACATTCCGGCCAGCAACGGGATGTGGGGAGCAGTCGTCGGCGACTAGCGGCAGTACGGCCGGAAGTGCCGGGTGCTGCGTATCGGGGCGAAGTGGGACCGCGCAGTACGTCAGGATTAGGCTGCGCGAGGGGCAGCTCGGTGAGATTTCACAGTGGCACCGACGGATCAGTCGGGAGCTTTCTTCGGCCGCTGTCGCTGGAGACCAGCCATGAGAAACGACTAGTGCGCTGATCGGGCTCGACAGGATCGCTCTCGAGCAGGTTCCCAAGTCCCGTTGCCGCCCGCGATGGATCAGTGACCATCGCGGCCGGCAACGGGTCGGTTATCCATCAACCTGGACCGGCGCTCCGGATGATAACCCGCAGCTGGGACTCTTCCTCGGCGCGTCATTTCCAGCGACTTATGCTTCTTCAGCCGAGGCCCCTGCACGCCCTCCACGTCGTCGGCGTCACGGGCGACCCCCGGATGCGGTCGGTGCCGATCTCAAGTGGTGTGAAGTGGGCCGGCCGCTCTCCCCCAAGCTCCGGGAACGGTTCAGCATGGTTGGCCTGGCCCTGATCCTGATGCTGATGGTGCTGGCCTTCTCGAACGATATCCGGAGGCTGTTGGGTTGGATGTGAGGGCGGGGAATAGGGACCGAGGTATCAGGTATCGGGTATCAGGTATCGGGTGTCGGGTGTTGGGTGTTGGGTGGCACCGGGCGAAGGGGAACTGGTTCCCGATGCAGCTCCCCCCCGCCCCCGGGCGCCTGACCCCCGTTACCCTAGACCCTAGACCCTAGACCCTAGACCTGATACCCGATACCTGATACCTGATACCTGATACCTGATACCCCCCCACCCTTGCCCCACCCCCAAATCCCGCCTATATTCCCGTGCTACCTACATTTACGACATCTGACAGCAACGAGGCAGGACGCGGATATGCCATTTGACAAGCAGGCAGTGATTGCCAAGCACCGGCGCACCGAAGCGGACACCGGGTCCGCCCCAGTCCAGGTCGCGCTCCTGACGGAGCGAATCAATTCGCTGACCGGCCACTTCAAGGCGCACGCCAAGGACCATCACAGCCGCCGCGGGTTGCTGAAGATGGTGGGTTCGCGCCGTCGGCTGCTGACCTACCTCAAGCGCAACGACCTCGAGACGTATCGCGCCCTGATTGCAGACCTCGGTCTGCGGCACTAGGGCCCGACTTCATGGACAGGGCGTCCCGAACGAGCACGTCGGGGCGCCCTCTTGGCATTGGTGTGCTCTCATCCACAGAAGGTTCTGACTGTGCAACGGATTGAAACTGAATTTGCCGGCCGCCCACTGGTCATCGAGACCGGTCGCTTGGCGCGACAGGCCGCCGGCTCCGTCCTGATCCGCTTCGGCGACACGATGGTACTCGGATCGGTGACCGTCTCTCCCAACATCAGCCACCTGCCGTTCTTCCCGCTGACGGTGGAATACAAGGAAAAAACCTACGCCGCCGGCAAGATTCCGGGTGGCTTTATCAAGCGCGAGGGCCGGCCGTCGGAAAAGGAAATCCTGGCCTGCCGCCTGATCGACCGCTCGATCCGTCCGTTGTTCCCGGAAGGGTTCAAGAACGAGGTCCAGGTCTTCATCACCGTCATCTCCGCCGACCAGGAAAATGATGCCGACGTGCTGGGCGTGGTGGCGGCAAGCGCCGCCCTGTCCCTGTCGAAGATTCCCTGGAACGGTCCGATCGCCGCCGTGCGGGTGGGCCGCGTCGATGGCAACTGGATCCTCAACCCGACCTTCCAGCACCTGGAACACTCTACCATCGACCTGAACGTAAGCGGCAGCGCCGACTCCGTGGTCATGGTCGAGGGCGGCGCCCTGGCAATCTCCGAGGCGGAGATGCTCGAGGCGCTCAAGGTGGCCCAGAAGGGCATCAAGGAACTGCTCAAGAAGATCGAGCCGCTGGTCAAGAAGGCGGCCCAGCCCAAGATGGAATGGACCGCTCCGGCCACCGACCCCGAGCTGCAGGCTCGGGTGCAGAAGCTGGCCGAGTCGCAGATGACCAAGGCGATCAACGCCAAGGACAAGGCCGGGCGGGTTGAGGGCGTCCGGACGATCAAGTTCGATGTCGCTGCGGCGCTTTCCGTGGAGTTCCCGGATCGGGGCAAGGAAGTCGGCCACGAGCTCGATGAGATCGAGTACCGCGTCATGCGGGCCCAGGTGCTCGACAAGAGCGAGCGGGTCGACGGCCGCAAGGTCGATGAAGTCCGCCCGATCACCATCACCACCGGCGAACTGCCGCGGGTGCACGGCTCCGCGATCTTTACCCGCGGCGAGACCCAGGCGCTGGTGGCTGTCACCCTTGGCACCAGCGACGACGAGCAGCGGATTGACAGCATCGACGTCCCGGGTGAGACGACCAAGTCGTTCATGCTGCACTACAACTTCCCGCCGTACTCGACCGGTGAAGTGCGGATGATCCGCGGCACCAGTCGCCGCGAGATCGGCCACGGCGCCCTGGCCGAGCGGGCGCTGCAGCCGCTGCTGCCCGATTTCAACACCTTCCCGTACACCCTGCGGATCGTCAGCGAAATCCTCGAGTCGAACGGTTCTTCGTCGATGGCCAGTGTCTGCGGCGGATCGCTGGCGCTGATGGATGCCGGTGTGCCGATGAAGGGTGCTTGCGCCGGGGTGGCGATGGGCCTGATCAAGGAAGGCAAGAAGGTCGCCATCCTGACCGATATCCTGGGCTCCGAGGATCATCTCGGTGACATGGACTTCAAGGTCGCCGGCACCGAAGAGGGGATCACCTCGATCCAGATGGACATCAAGATCGAGGGCCTGGACCTGAAGCTCCTCGAGGAAGCGCTGGAGCGGGCCCGTATTGGCCGCCTCCACATCCTCGGCGAGATGAAGAAGGCCATGGCCACCCACAAGGCTGACCTGTCGCCCTATGCACCGCGGATCATCACGATCCAGATCAAGCCGGACAAGATTGGCGACATCATCGGGCCGAAGGGCAAGACGATCCGCGGGATCCAGGACGCCACCGGCGCCAAGATCAGCGTGGACGATACCGGACTCATCACGGTCGCAGCCGTGGGCGGCGAAGCCGGCCAGAAGGCAACCGACATGATCAGGGCGATCGTGGCCGAGCCGGTGGTTGGCACGATCTACGAGGGCCCGGTCAAGAGCACCACCGCCTTCGGGGCGTTCGTCGAGATCATCCCGGGCGTGGAAGGGCTGCTCCACATCAGCGAGTTGCAGCACACCAAGACCGAGAAGACCGAGGATGTCGTCAAGAAGGGCGATATCGTCAAGGTCAAGCTCCTCGAGGTGGATGAACGCGGCCGCATGCGGCTGTCGCGCAAGGCCCTGATCCCGAAGGAGTAGGGCGGGTGGAGCGGGAACAGCTGGACGACGGGCTCTTCCGGAGTGTCACGCCGGGGGGGCTGACCGTCCTGAGTGAACGGCTGCCGGGCGTACGCTCGGCGGCCGTTGGCATATGGGTCAGGGCCGCCAGCGCCCACGAGCCGCCGGCCCGGATGGGGGTGTCCCACCTCCTGGAGCACATGGTGTTCAAGGGGACGGAGCGGCGCACTGCCCGGCAACTCGCCTTGGCGTTGGAGTGCCGCGGCGGATCGCTCGATGCCTACACTTCGCGCGACCACACCAGTTTCCAGGCCCACACCCTCGACGAAGACCTGCCGCTGGCGGTGGACGTCCTGACCGACCTGGTCCGGCGGCCGCTGCTGCGTCGTGAAGACCTGGAACTCGAGCGCAACGTGGTGCTGGAGGAGATCAGCGGGGTGGAGGACACCCCCGATGACCTCGTCTTTGAATTGCATGCCCGAACACTCTGGCCCGAACACCCGTACGGCTACTCGATCCTGGGCACCCCGGACACCGTCTCAGCGCTCGGGGTGTCCGACCTGCGCGACGTGCACCGGGCGGGATACTACCCGGCCAACTGTGTCGTCGCCGCCGCGGGAAACGTGGATCACGATGAGGTGCTCGCGGCTCTGGAACGGGAAGGGTGGTTCGTGCCGGATCCCGAGGGGCGCGCCGCGCGGGAGCCGGCGCAGCCTGAACCGGCGCAGCGCGGAGTGCGGCGAGTCGTGGAGCGCGAGACCAATCAGGTCCACATCGTCATGGGGACTGATACCTTCGAGAACCGGGACCCGCGCCGGTATGCACTGGCGCTGCTGACCAACGTCATGGGTGGCGGGATGTCCAGCCGGCTGTTCCAGCGCGTGCGGGAAGAACTGGGGCTCGCGTATGCCATCTTCGCGTTCCAGCAGTTCTACCAGGGCACCGGGCAGCTCGGGGTCTATGTCGGGACATCTCCCGCCACTGCAAATCGGGCCGAGGCGGAGATCCACGCCGAGTTCGCCCGAGTGGCGCGCGAAGGGCTGACGGCCGAGGAGATCACCGACGGCAAGCAGCAGCTCAAGGGGCAGGTGATGCTGTCGCTGGAAAGCCCGGTCAGCCGGATGCATCGGATGGCGTCCACCGTGCTCAACCAGGATCGCTACCGCAAGCTGGACGAGATCCTGGCCGCCATCGAGGCGGTAACGCAGGACGAGGTCGCGGCGCTTGCCGCGGAGTTCTTTGCCCCGGAGCGGCATTCTTCAGTTGTGTTAGGGGGAAAGGGTTGAGGAGGGGTATCAGGTACCAGGTATCAGTACCTGGAGATCCCCGAAGAGCTGAGCTCGGATACCCCGGCAGCGCCGTGGAGGGATTCGGACGTAGTGCTTAGTACCAAGTACCTGATACCTGACACCTGATACCTGATACCTGATACCTGATACCCAATACCCAACACCTACAGCTTTCCAGGAAGCAACCATGCAAATCGGCGTCCCGAAGGAGATCAAGACCAACGAGAACCGGGTCGCGCTTGCCCCGGCTGGGGCAGAGCTCCTGGTCAGCGACGGCCACATCGTGACCGTCGAGACCGGTGCCGGGCTCGGCAGCGGCTTCACCGACGAGGACTATACGGCGGTCGGCGCCCAGATACTGCCCACCGCCGATGCGGTGTGGGCCGGCGCGGACATGATCATGAAGGTCAAGGAGCCGATCGCGGTGGAGTGGCCCCGGATGAAGAAGGGGCAAGTCATCTACACCTACTTCCACTTTGCGGCTGCCGAGGCGCTGACCCGCGCGGTCATTGACTCGGGTGCCATCGCGGTGGCGTACGAGACTGTGCAGCTGCCCAGTGGGGAGCTGCCGCTGCTGACGCCAATGTCGGAAGTCGCAGGCCGAATGGCGGTACAGGAAGGCGCCAAATACCTGGAGAAGTTGTATGGGGGACGTGGTGTGCTGCTGGGCGGGGTTCCGGGGGTCGCACCGGCAGAGGTGACCATCATTGGTGGTGGAGTCGTTGGCATCAACTCGGCCAAGATGGCGGCCGGGATGGGGGCCCACGTCACCATCCTCGATGTCTCGCTCGACCGGCTCCGCTATCTGGACGACGTCCTGCCCAAGAACGTGGATACTGTCTATTCCAACCGGCACAACATCCTCGAGTCGATTACCCGGGCCGACCTGGTCATTGGCGCGGTGCTGCTGCCGGGGGCCAAGGCGCCGCACCTGATCAAGCGGGCCGATCTCGGCCTGATGAAGCCGGGTGCCGTGATCGTGGATGTGGCAGTGGACCAGGGCGGCTGCGTCGAGACGATCAAGCCGACCACCCACGAGAACCCGACCTACTTTGTGGACGGCATTCTCCACTACGCCGTGGCCAACATGCCGGGCGGGGTGCCGCGCACTTCCACCCTGGCGCTGACAAACGCCACCCTGCCGTACGCCCGCAGGCTGGCGCGCGATCGCTGGAAGGCCGCCTGCCAGGCCGATGCCTCGCTGGCCTTGGGCCTCAACGTGGTCGAGGGCAAGGTGGTCTATCCGGGCGTGGCGGAGGCCTTCGGCCTGCCGCTGACCGACCTGAAGACAATCCTCTAGCGTGGCCGAGGTCCTGATATCCCGCCTGCCCCACGGGGAAGGTCTGCCCCTGCCGGCGCGGGCCACCGAGGGGTCGGCGGGGTTCGATATTGCGAGCGCCGAGGATGGCGTGCTCCAGCCCATGGAACGAAGGCTGTTCGGGACTGGCTTTGCCGTGGCGATCCCGAGTGGATGGGAGATCCAGATCCGGCCCCGCTCGGGACTGGCGTTCAAGCATGGGGTCACGCTCCCCAATACCCCCGCCACGATCGACTCGGACTATCGGGGCGAGCTGAAGATTGCGCTGGTGAACCTGGGCGCGGAGCCGTTCACGGTGGAGCGGGGGATGCGGATCGGGCAGCTGGTGGTGGCGCGGGTGCCCGAGGCGTCGTTCCGGGAAGTGACCGAGCTGCCGCCGTCGGGGCGGGGGGCGGGCGGCTTTGGGAGCACGGGGGTGTAGGGGGCTTGCCAGAGACAGGGGGGGGGGGGGGGGTAGGTTTGAGAGGTCTCCGGCAGTCATCGCCGATGTGCCCATCGGGTGGGCTGCACTCGTCCTAGACGGTGTACTTGACTTTCGCCTGGGGGGGGGGTGATATGATTCCACAAGACCGGTAGGCAAACACTGTTCGAGTGGTTGGACGGCGGGTGTTGGTCCTTTCTGGGCGTGCCCCTCTTGCCGAGAGGTTGAATGGCCGTGAGTGGAAGCACCTTCCTGAAAGCGTGTCGGCGCGTGTTGCGAGGCTCCAGTGCGCGGCTGGCGCGGTTGAGTTTCCTGACCGCCGCATGGGTGGTACTGGATGCCGTACCGGTCGCCTCCGCAGCTCAAACAATAGTTCAGGACGCGCGCGGTGGCGTGTGCACGGATTGCCTTAAGCTGGCTGATCGGGTCACAATTGGGGGGGATTCCGAGCGCGATATGGTACTGGTCGGGCGCGGGCTGATCCCGCTGGCGGCGGGCGAGTTGCTACACGCTCGGAGCGTTGGTGGCATGCCGATCTTCTCGCGTAGCGGCCGGTTCCTCAGGGCGGTCGGGCGGGAGGGCTCCGGCCCGGTGGAGTTTCGAAACATCCAACTCATCCTGCAAGATCCTCGTGGAGGCGTCCATGTATTCGACGCCGGAAATGCCAGGCACACGGTTCTCGATGCATCACTTCGACTCGTTAAGGAATGGCCGGGAGTCGTCGGCAGGATCACGAGCGGAATCTTCCTGCCCGATGGTCGGCTGGTCGTTAACGGATACATTCCGACGCGAGAGCGTGTGGGACTGCCTCTCCATGTGCTTCCGACAGGTGGGGGGGACATCATCCGCTCGTTCGGATTGGCGCCTGGGGAGCTCTTTGACGCCGAGGAGGCCTGGGCATCGTGGCGAGAGCTCGCTCTCGGGCAACGAGGCACGGTTTGGGCGGCCCGACGCAACAAGTACCAGATCGAGGAATGGAGCGTGGATGGGCAACGCCTGTCGGTGATCGAGCGACGTCCTGAATGGTTTCGCCCGTATCAGCGACAAACAGCGCTTACCCTGGCCACGCCTCCACAGCCACATCTGGAGCGGATCCATGTTGATGTCACCAACCGTCTCTGGGTGTTTCTCCTCGTGCCCGACCCCCGGTGGACCAGCAGTGTCGAAGAGCAACCTCCGCTTCCTGGTATCAAGCCGAGCCTCGTGCCAACGCACTATAGCGGGCTCTATGACACGATCGTCGAGGTGATTGATCTGAAAACAATGACCCTTGTGGCGTCTCAGCGGTTCCCACACTACCTCTGGGGGTTCCTCGACGGTGAGAGGGTTTACGGTGATGGCGGAACCCAGGATGGACTGAGCAGGTATTCGGTCTGGCGTCTCGATGCCTCAGCGCTGCGCTGAGGGTAAACTCTTGAACGGAGGGCGCATTCAATGGTACGTACTGCTCTGTTGGGTCTGATGCTGGCGGGGCTAGTTATTGTGGGGGCTCCCGCGCCTGTGGCGGCGTAGTCCTGTGGGTACTGCGTCACATGTGGGACGAACCCGAACGCCACTGGCACGTACTGCAGTTGTGGTTCCTGCCACAACAACAAGACGAGCACAGGCAGCGGATGCGCACACGGTGGCTGTGAGAACATCACCAAATGCGGGGGCGAAGAGGCGTTTGCCCCACGTCGCGATTCACCGGTGAGTGTTCTTGCCACGATGGTCGCCGCGTCAGGGGCCAGCGCCATTCTCAAAATCCTCCGCGAGCAGCCCGAGCTCGTGTCCTATGAAGCGCGGCGTGGCGCTCTGATTGTGCGGAACGCCTGTGGAGCGGTTGCCGGCGTGGTGCCTGTGGACCTCCGGACCGGCCTGGCGCTCGCCGCTTCGCGAAACCAGCTGAACCCGGCAACTCTGTTCGGCAGCACAGGGGCCTGACCCCACCGTTGCCTGGCTCGGCAAGCGGCGCCCCCCAGGAGGCGCCGCTAGTGTTTTCCGGTGGCACGATTGACAAAACAACAACTCTTGATATATTGCAGATCATGACCACCGCTGAATCGACCCGCGAGGGCGCAGCCAAGCTGTTCCACGCCCTTTCCGACCCCACCCGGCTCGAGATCCTGGAGCGGCTCCGGGGCGGGGAACGGTGCGTCTGCGACCTCCAGGACGCCCTGGACGCCGCCCAGTCGAGGTTGTCGTTCCACCTGCGGACTCTCCGCGATGCCGGGCTCGTATCGGACCGCAAGGAGGGAAGGTGGGTGTACTACTCGCTCCGGCCAGAGGCGATCGAAGAGATGGCCAAGGCGCTTGGCGACCTGACCATCCCGACTACCCGCGCCGCGAAGGAATGGTATTCCTGCTGCGGATGACCCAGGTATTTCTTTTTGATGTATATATCAACAATTCTTGATGAGGATAATTCCATGACTGATTCAACCGAGTCCACGATTCGCGAGGAAGTTCGCGCCCGCTACGCCCGGACAGCCCTGAGTGTGGTCAGTGGCGAGTCTCGGGAAGGGCCTTGCTGCGGCGGCGGGGAATGCGGGCCGAGCAGTTCGGATCCGATCAGCTCCAATCTGTATGATGCAATGGAACAGGCTGAGCTGCCTGACACCGCCGTCCTCGCCTCGCTGGGCTGTGGCAACCCCACGGCGCTGGCGGAACTGGCACCCGGGGAAGTGGTGCTCGATCTCGGTTCCGGCGGGGGAATCGATGTGCTGCTCTCGGCCAAGCGGGTTGGCCCGACTGGCAAGGCATACGGGCTGGACATGACCGACGAGATGCTGGAGCTGGCGCGTGCCAACCAGGCCAAGGCGGGTGCCACCAATGTGGAGTTCCTGAAGGGACACATCGAGGCGATTCCGTTGCCTGACAATACGGTGGACGTCATCATCTCGAATTGTGTCATCAACCTCTCCGGTGACAAGCCCAAGGTGCTGCAGGAGGCATTCCGGGTCCTTAGGCCGGGCGGGCGGTTTGCCGTCTCCGACGTGATCACCCGGGGGGAGGTGCCGGCCGAGATCAAGCGAAGCATGGAGCTCTGGGTCGGCTGCATTGCTGGAGCTCTCGAGGAGCAGGAGTTTGCCCGGCTGCTGGGCGCGGCCGGCTTCGAGGACGTCTCCTTCGAACCGACCAGGATCTACCGTCTCGCGGATGCCCGGGATTTCCTGGCCGGCACTGGGATTGACGTGGATGCGGTCGCCTCGCAGGTTGACGGCCGGTTCCTCTCTACCTTTGTGCGCGCGCGGAAGCCGGCAGCATGATCACGCCGGTCGATTCAGTTCCCGAAACGGTGCGGGAATCGGTTGCATTCAAGGGTGCCTGCCCCGAATCGGCAGTGACCATGGTCTGCTGTCTGAACCGTGGGGCGGCGGGTTGAGCGCTCCGCTGCGGGTCCTGGTCCTCTGCACCGGGAACAGCGCCCGCAGTCAGATGGCCGAGGCATTGCTCAACGCGCGGGGTGGGGGGACGATCGCCGCGGAATCGGCGGGCTCCTGTCCGGTGGAGCGAGTCAACCCCCTGGCGGTGGAGGCACTGAAGGCGATCGGGATTGCCTGGGGGGGGAAGGAGCCGCGGCACGTCGATGACCTCGATCGGACTGGCTGGGATCTGGTCCTGACGGTGTGCGACGAGGCGCGGGAGGCCTGCCCGATCTTTCCAGGCTCCACTGTCATGGCACACTGGGGACAGCCCGACCCGGCCGCCGCTGGAGGGGGCCTTGCGGGCGTCAGCGCCTTTCGAGAGGCCTTGGATCTCCTGGAGTGGAGGATCGGGCGATTGGTGGCCCTGAACCTTCAGGCGGGCACCGTCGATGGGGTGTTGGAGATCGTGCGGAAGATCGGCCTCGAATCTCCTGACAATCTTCAGCCTGAAATGTGACCCCCGACACCGTCACAGTTCGGAGTCTGTTCGGTATTGGGCCGAACTTGCAGGTGCCGGCCAGGATGTGGAGGGCTTGTTGAAGTAATTGCCCCGCATTAAGATAGGCCATTCGCCTCGGCCCGTCCCCACCTCCCCTGGCTCGTTCGGATGAAACTGTTTTCCTGGAACTTTGGCTCCTTCATGCCGGCCACCGAGATTGCAGTCGATCTTGGCACGGCCAATACGCTTATTTACGTCAAGGGCGAGGGGATCGTCCTCAACGAGCCCTCGGTGGTGGCGCTGGAACGGAGCACGGGGAAGATCAAGGGGATCGGCCTCGAGGCGAAGCGGATGCTCGGTCGCACCCCGGATGGCATCATCGCAGTGCGACCACTCAAGGACGGTGTGATCGCCGACTTTGATGTGACCGAAAAGATGTTGCGGTACTTCCTCAAGACGATCATCGACAAGCATATGTTCCGGGTCAAGCCGCGGGTCATCGTGTGTGTGCCGAGCGGCATCACCGAGGTGGAGCGACGGGCGGTCCGCGACAGCGCCGAGACCGCCGGTGCCAAGCAGGTGCTGATGGTTGCCGAGCCGATGGCGGCCGCGATTGGCGTGGGGCTGCCCGTCGAGACGCCGACCGGCAACATGGTGATTGACATTGGCGGCGGGACCACGGAAATCGCGGTGATCGCACTGTCGGGGATAGTGTCCGACACCTCGATCCGCACCGGCGGCGATGAGCTGGACCAGGCGATTGTCCAGTTCATGCGGAAGAACTACAACCTCCTGATCGGCGAACCGACGGCCGAGCAGATCAAGATAAAGATCGGCTCCGCGGCGCCCAGTGGGGACGAACGCGAGATGGAGGTCAAGGGACGCGACCTCGTCTCGGGCATTCCCAAGACGGTGCGGGTTCACTCCGCGGAGATCCGGGAGGCGATCCAGGAGCCGATCCAGCAGATCGTGGATGCCGTGCGCCGCGCGCTGGAGATCACCCCGCCCGAGCTGGCCAGCGACATTGTCGATCGTGGCATCATCATGACCGGGGGCGGGGCGCTGATTCGAGGGCTGGACATCCTGCTGAGCCAGGAGACCGGTCTCCCCATCCACGTCGACGAGGATCCGCTGACCTGTGTGGTGCGGGGCACCGGCCGAATCCTCGACGACTATGAGAAGTACCGCAACGTCCTTTACTCCTGACCACATGCGCGCGCCGAGTCGACGGGTCTCGCGCCGCGATCATCTCCTGCTGATCGGCAGCCTGCTGGTCGGGGTGGCCGCCATGACGGCTCCCTCCGAGGCCACCCTTGCGGCGTCCGGGGCGATCCGCGAGACGGTGCTCCTGCCGGTGGTCTGGATGCAGTCGCGGGCCGCGGAAGGTCGCACCAGTCGCGCCCGCCTCGAGACGCTGCGCGGCGAGCGTGACAGCGCGGCAATTGCGCTTCAGGGGCAGCCGGCCCTCGAGGCGGAGAACACCAGGCTCCGCGCACTGCTCGGGTTGCGGGCGGCATTCCCGGTGGAGTGGACCGCCGCCGAAGTGCTCCACCAGACCGTGCCCGTGGATGGTCGCACGATCCTGCTCTCGGCGGGTACCCGGAACGGGATCAGCGCCGACTCCCCTGTGGTATCGCCCGACGGATTGCTCGGCGTGGTGGTGCAGGCGGGACCAATTTCCAGCATCGCCTTGACCTGGGCACATCCGGAGTTCCGGGTGAGTGCCGTGACCGCCGACGGGCAGACGCAGGGGATCGTCGCGCCGTATCCGGGCAGCGTGGCCAGCGAGGCGTTCCTCGAGTTTCGGGGGGTGGCTTTCCGCGACACGATCCCCACCGGCACACTGGTGGTCACGTCCGGCTTGACGGGAGTCTATCCCCGCGGCATCCCGATTGGCCGGGTCGTGGGGATCCGGAGTGAACAGCTCGGCTGGGAACGGGTCTACCGGCTGGCGCCGGTGGCGATCCCGGGCGGCGTCTCGCACGTCCTGATCGGCCGGTTCCAGGCCGACTCGCTGGCGGCCTGGCCGTCGGATTCCCTGGAGTTGCCGTGATGGCCCGCCGGCGCAGTGGGGGTGGCTCCGGGCCATTCATCGTGGTGCTCCTCCTGCTCCTGGGACTTCAGTTCTATGCTCGACCGCGGCTCTGGGATGGGCCGACTTCACCCGATTTCCTGCTCATTGGCCTCCTGCTCCTGGCCATCCGCAGCAGTCCCGGCGCGGCCGCGGTGATCGGCCTCCTGGTGGGACTGGTCACCGATGTGTTGACCCCGGCCCACTTTGGTGCGGGAATGCTGGCGCACACCCTGGTCGGCTACCTGGGGTCCCAGGGCAGGGCGGTGGTCTTTGCCGAAAACATCCTGGTGACGGCCGGCCTCTTCGCGGGTGGGCTCTGGATTCGGAATGCCATCATGCTGGTGCTGAGCGGGACCAACCGGGCCGGACTCACCCAGGCGCTGCTGGTCTGGTCTCCGCTGCAGGCGACCACCACCGCGCTGGCCGGCCTGGTGATCGTGGTGTTGTTCCGTGATTGGCTTGCGATCCGGATCGATGAATGAGCACCATGCAGTCGTACCGGCTGCGCGACCGCGCCGCACAGGCGATCGGCGTGCTCTCCCTCGCCTTCCTCATTCTGATCGGCGCCTTTTTCCGGGTCCAGGCGCTGGAAAGCGACCGGTTCCGCAGCCGGGCCGAGCAGAACCGGCTCCGGCCGGTGCCGCTGCCAGCGCCGCGGGGCCAAATCCTGGACCGGAATGGGCTGACCATCGCGGAGAATGTGCCCGGCTTTGCGGTCAAGCTGCTGGCCGGCTCGCGCGACTCGTTGCGCGCCGTGCTGGCCCGGGTGTCGGCGTATGTGCCGATGGACAGTGCAGCGATCGAGGGGGTGGTCCAGCGCTGGGCCCAGGCGCCGTACGAGCCGGCGGCAGTGATTTCAAACGCCACCTTCGAAGCCGTTGCACGGCTGGAAGAGCATCGCTATTCGCTGCCGGGCCTGGTCATCCAGAGCGAGCCGCGCCGGGTCTATCCGGCCGGCAAGGCGATCGGTCACCTGATCGGCTACGTCAGCGAGGTCTCGGCGGCGGAGCTCAACCGTCAGCGGTTTCCTGGCGCGGGAATGGGGACGATCGTCGGCAAAGACGGCCTGGAGCTCGAGTACGACAGCATCCTGCGCGGATCGAACGGTATCCGCTACATCGAGGTGAATGCGAGGCATCGCATGGTTCGCGAGGAAGGGGCGGCCCCCCCGATTCCTCCGATCGCCGGCGAACCCATCCACACCACCCTCGATTTGTCCCTGCAGCTCTACGTCGACTCGATGTGGACCGCCGATGTCGTCTACAACGGTTCGCTCGTGGCGGTGAATCCGTTGGGCGAGATCCTGGCATTCTACTCCGCTCCCTCCTTCGATCCGAATGAATTTGTGGGCGGCATCAGCCAGACCCGATGGCGCGAGTACCAGACTGACCCGAACAAGCCCCTGCTCAACCGCGTCCTGCGCGGCCGCTATCCGCCCGCCTCGCCCTACAAGCTCGCCACCGCTGCCATGGCGCTGCGCCGGGGAGTGGTCAATCCGGATTCGTACATGCCGGAGCCATGTCGCGGCGGGATGCAGTTCGGCAGCCGCTTCTTCCGCTGCTGGAAGCCTGAGGGCCATGGGTACCAGAATCTGGTCGGGGCGGTGGCGACCAGCTGCGATGTCTATTTCTACCAGCTCGGCCTGCGCCTCGGGGTGCCCGCGCTGCTCGAGGAAGGCCATCTGCTCGGTTTCGGAGAACCGACGGGGATCGACCTTCCCCACGAGGTCAGCTCCTCATTGCCGGGTTCCACCGCGTGGTATGACCGGCAGTATGGTCCAAGGGGCTGGAGCAATGCGGTGGCCCTGAACCTTGCCATTGGTCAGGGGGAGAACGACCAGACCTTGCTGAACATGGTGCGGTTCTACCAGGGCCTGGCTGGGAACGGCACCCTGATTGCCCCGCACCTTGTCCAGCCCCGGGCGGGCGCCGTGCCCAGGGATCTCGGGCTGACCGCCGATCAGTTGATCCTGCTGCGACGGGCCATGTCGGCGGTGGTGGAATCGGGCACCGCTGCCGCGAGCGGCGGCCGGGATATCCGGATGGCGGGGAAGACGGGCACCGCGCAGAATCCCCATGGGGAAGACCACGGGTGGTTCATCGGCTACGCGCCGGCGGAAGATCCGAAGATTGTGGTCGGGGCATTCTTCGAGTTTGGACTCCATGGTTCGACCGTGGCTCCGTATGTGGCCCGGGTGATCCGCCGCTACCTCGAGTCGATCGATCCCTCGCTCCGCGGCGTCAACATTCGGCTTGAAGTGCAGGCCGATTCCGCCCCGGCGCCGCTGACGATCGTGCCCGATTCGGGCCCCCCGGTACCATGAGGCGGCTCGGCCTCGACCGGACACTGCTTTCTGTGGTGGCGGGCCTGCTGGTCTTCGGCCTGCTGATCTTGTACTCGGCAGGACAGACCGAAGTGCCAAGCTCGGCGGGCGGGGCCTGGATGCGGCAGCTGGTATGGGTCGGTGGCGGGATTGTCCTGGCCGCCCTGACGTTCCGCTCCTCCTTCCGCGTGCTGGAGTGGGCGGCGCCAGGTCTCTACCTGTTCGCTCTGGCGCTGCTGGTGGTGGTGCTCATCGTGGGCACCGGCGCCGGGACGGCCGCCGGGACCAAGAGCTGGCTGGCCATCGGCGGGGTACGGCTGGGCCAGCCGGTGGAGCTGGCCAAACTGGCGACGATCCTGTTCCTGGCGCGATACCTCTCCACCCAGCGGTCCCCGCCAGATTCTCTTCGCGACATGGTGGTACCCTGCGCCATCGTCGGCCTGCCCTTCCTGTTGGTCATGGCCCAGCCGGACCTCGGCAGTGCGATCGTGTTCATTGGGATCCTGTTCGCGATGCTGTTCTGGGTCGGCGCCCGGCCCTCGCTCCTGCTGCTCCTGGCCTCGCCGCTGATCAGCCTCCTCCTCGCCTCCCAATCGGTTTGGTGGGGGGCGTGGATGGTCCTGCTGTTCGTCCTGCTGCTGATGTGGAAGCCCTACGTGGTCGAGGGGGTGGTGATCTACCTGATCAACTCGGCGATGGGGGTGGTGGCGATCATGCTCTGGGACAAGCTCCGGCCCCACCAGCAGGCCCGCCTGGTCTCGTTCCTGAACCCCGAAGCCTACGCAGCCAATTCCGGCTACCAGGCGATCCAGTCCAAGGTGGCGATCGGCTCGGGGGGACTGTTCGGCAACGGATTCACCCAGGGTCCGCAGAAGCGGCTTGCCTTCCTGCCGGAGCAGCACACCGATTTCATTTTTTCCGTGGTGGGTGAGGAGCTGGGATTTGTCGGGGTGCTGGCGGCGCTGCTGCTCTTCTTCGGGTTGTTCCTGGCCATCATCCGGATCGCGCGGCGGGCCAGCGACCCGTTCAGCTCCCTGGTGGCGTTCGGGATCCTGGGATTCCTGTTCACCCATGTCTTTGAAAACGTCGGCATGACCATCAGCATCATGCCGATCACCGGTATTCCCCTGCCATTCTTTTCCTATGGTGGCTCCTTCCTGCTGACCTGCGCCCTGGCCCTTGGGCTCCTCTTTCGGGTGGCCTGGGACTCCAGGCTCAGCGGCTATGCTGAGATCTGACAACGACTTGCCTTTCGAGGGCTAGCGGATCCGGGGCGGTGTCGGCACATTTGGAGGCGTTGTGACCTGCGTCACGCATCTTCTCCCCGTTGCCAATGGCATTCATGGCGTGGTTTAAGAAGGAACGGAAACCGAGGCCTTCCCAGCGTGCCCGGCTGGAGATCCCTGCGGATGCGTGGGAGAAGTGTCCCTCGTGTGGCCACATGGACATCCGGGAGAAGTTCGAGAAGGCGCTCCGGGTTTGCCCCGAGTGCGGGAACCACTCGCGGTTTGCCGCCGACGACTACGTCGAGCTGCTGACCGATGGTGGCTCCTGGGGGGAGCTCTGGGCGGGGTTGCGCTCGCTCGACCCGCTCGGATTCGAGCACTATCCCGACCGGCTCGCGGCGTCGCAGCGGAAGACCGGTCGGATGGACGCAATGCTCACCGGCACCGGGCGGCTCGAGGGGATTCCCATCCATCTCGGGGTGATGGACTTCTCCTTCATGGGCGGATCAATGGGCTCGGTGGTGGGTGAGAAGATCGCCCGGCTGGCCCGTCGCTCGGTGGAGAAGCGAGTCCCCCTCATCCTGGTCTGCACCTCGGGCGGGGCCCGGATGCAGGAAGGGGTGCTCTCGCTGATGCAGATGGCCAAGACCTCGGCGGTGATCGCCCAGCTTCACCGGCAGGCCATTCCCTACATCAGCATCCTGACCGACCCCACCACCGGCGGTGTCTCCGCGTCGTTTGCCATGCAGGGCGACGTCATCCTGGCGGAGCCGGGGGCGGTGATCGGCTTTGCGGGTCAACGCGTCATCAAGCAGACCATCGGGCAGGACCTGCCGGAGGGTTTCCAGACGGCAGAATTCCTCCTCGACCATGGCCAGATCGACGAGGTGGTCCCCCGCTCCTCACTGCGCGAGACCACCGCGCGCCTGCTCCGCCACATGCAAGGACATCGCCTCGCCGCCCGGCGCGACGCCACCGTGTGATCGCAGCATGACCTACGAGGAGGCGATTGCCTTCCTCTTTCCCCGGACCACCACGATCAAGTTCGGGCTCGACACCACCGAGGCGCTGCTGGAGCGCCTGGGGCGGCCGGATCGCATCGTGCCCACCATCCATGTCGGCGGCACCAATGGCAAGGGGAGCGTGGCCACGCTGGTCGCGGAGGCGCTCCGCGCGATGGGCGCGCGCGTGGGGGTGTACACCTCCCCGCACCTGGTCTCGTTCCGCGAGCGCATCCAGGTCAACGGCGTGCCGATCAGTGAAGCGGCCGTCGCCGCGTGGACCAGCGAACTGCGGAGCACGATCCTGGAGCGTGACGCGACCTTTTTCGAGGCGGCCACGGCGCTGGCCTTTGCCGACCTGGCCGGGCGCGGCGCCGAGATCGCCGTCATCGAGGTGGGGCTCGGTGGCCGGCTCGACAGTACCAATATCGTGCGTCCGCTGGTGTCGGCGGTGACCAAGATCGAGATGGATCACATGAAGTATCTGGGCGACACCCTGGAGGCGATCGCCCGCGAAAAGGCATGGATCGCGAAACCTGGGGCCCCGTTTGTCGTAGGAGAGACGCGCCCCGAGATCGTCGCCGTGATGCGGCGCGAGGCGCAGGCGGCGGTTGCCAGCGTTGATCCGGCCGCCACGGTGGACTGGCGGATCGTGCCAGGGGATCGGGTCTGGGAGGGCCCCCTGGGTCTGGCCGGACCGCACCAGCGGCGCAACGCGGCGGTGGCGGCGGCGGTCCTGAAGGCGCTTCCCGTTCGCTGGCGCCCCGCCGCGGCCGCGGTCGCGGCGGGATTTGCGGGCGCGCGGGTGCCGGGACGGCTCGACCGGCACGGCAAGTGGCTCTTCGATGTGGCCCACAACCCTGATGGGATGCGCGCCCTGGTGGCCGCGCTCAGGGCGGCACCACCGGTGGGGCCGGTGCATGCGGTGGTCTCGATCCTTGGCGACAAGGAGTGGCCGGAGATGCTGGTTCAGCTGGACGAGGTGATTGATCGTGGCATCCTGACCGTGGCCCCCTCCGCCGACACCCGAAAGTGGGATCTCGAATGGCTTCGCCGGTGGCTGCAGGATCCGGATCGGCCCCCTGCCCGGGCAGAGTGGGCCCTGATCCCGGATTTCGACGAGGCGCTGGCCGCTGCTGAGCTTGGCGCCGGCACCATCGTGGTGACGGGATCGTTTCATACAGTCGGCGATGTCATGGTGGCTCGCGGGCTTTCTCCCATCTGATTGCGAGGACGGACATGCGAGGACACTTGGTGACAGGAATGCTGGTGGCAGTGGCGGCCTGCGCTGGCACTGGCGGCGACGGAGCCGGCGAGGCAACGGTGCGGGACAGCTCGGGTATCACCATCGTTGAGAACGCCGGTGGCGTCTGGGCACCTGGCAGTGGTTGGTCACTTGGCGCGGAGCCCATGGTGCAGCTCGGTGGCAACGCCACGGAGCCGAGCTATGACTTCAGCCAGGTCACCGGGGCGCTGATGCTCGGGAACGGCTCGATCGCAGTGGCAAACAGCTCCAGCAGCGAGATCCGCTTCTTCGATGCGGCGGGCGTCTATCAGTTCGCCAGTGGCCGGCAGGGAAGTGGTCCCGGCGAGTACGGCGCCATCACCGGCATGTTCCGGACTCCGGCCGATTCGCTGGTCGTCCTCGACATCCTGGTCCGCCGGCTGACGGTGCTCGGTCCCGACGGTGGCGTGGGGCGTTCGTTCAGCCTCGGCGGGCTCGGGGGGGCGATGGTCCCGGGTGCCGACGGGTCGATCAGCATGTCTCTTCCGGCAGGCTTGCTCGACGATGGCTCCCTGGTGGGAGTGTCCTTGGGCTTGCAGATCAATGCTGAGCGCGCCGGAAACTTCCGGGACAGCATGCCGGCAATCCGTTTCGGGCCCGATGGCGCAGTCCTCGACACTCTCGGCTGGTTCCCGGGGATCGAAATGCAGGAGATGACCTTGAACTTCGGCGGCCAGTCGATCTCCACCCCCACTGGGGTGCCCCTGGGCCGCAACACGCTGATCGTCGCCGCCGGCAGCCGGGTCTATGTGGCCACCAACGACCGGTTCGAAGTGGAGGTGCGCGAACCGGCCGGTCGACTGACCAGCCTGATCCGGGCCAACGGCGCACCGCGGGAATTGAAGCCAGACGGTGTGGCGCTCCACCGCAAGGACCAGGTTCAGCTCATGGATGCAAACCTTGGGGCCGGCTTGCCGCCCCAGCTGCGAGACCAGATGGTGGAACACCTGAACACGGTGGCCTATCCGACCACGCTGCCGTTCATTGCCAACATACTGCTCGACGACGCCGGCAACCTGTGGGTCCAGGAACAGGACCAGCCCGGGGACCGGACGCCGCGTTTTGCCGTGTTCGATGCCACGGGACGCCTGCAGGGCTGGGTGGACATGCCGGAGCGCTTCCAGCCCACCCAGATCCGGAGTGGCAAGGTGATCGGGATCTGGAGGGACCAGGACGACGTGGAGCATGTTCGGGTGTATGCGTTGAATCGGGGAAGCTGAGTGGGCGGTGGGTATCAGGTAGCAGGGATCAGGTATCGGGTGGGAGGGTTCTATGGTCGACCAGCGGTAGGGGTCGCAGCACCAGCCCTCGACCGCGGGCAGCGGACCGCAGACCTCTGACACCTGATACCCGTTGTTACCCGATACCCGAGACCTCCCACCCACCCACCACCCGCCTAACGCCAGTCCCTGCCTAGGTTTATCTTTCAGGGATGTCCTCCAATGCGCTGCCGGGATTCCGGGAGTTCTACCCCGACGACTTCGCGTTTCGCGCCCATCTTTTTGAGGCGTTCCGCTCGGTGGCCCGCAGCTACGGGTTTGAGGAATACGACGGGCCGCCCCTGGAACCCCTTGATCTCTATACCGCCAAGAGCGGCGAGGAGATCGTCGGGCAGCTCTACCACTTCGTGGACAAGGGCGATCGCGCGGTGGCGCTTCGGCCGGAGATGACGCCGACGCTGGCACGCATGGTGGCGGCCCGCGCCAACGGGCTCCGCAAGCCGATCCGGTGGTTTTCCATTCCCCAGCTCTTTCGCTATGAACGCCAGCAGCGCGGGCGCCTGCGGGAACATTTCCAGCTCAACTGTGACCTGATCGGTGAGGCCGGCCCCGCCGGCGATGCTGAGATCATCGCCCTGGCGATCGATATCATGCGGCGCTTGGGACTGGGATCGACCGAGGTCCGGGTCCGCCTGTCGGACCGCCGAGTGCTGAACGCCATTCTTGATTCATTGGGCTTTCCCGCGGCCAGCCACGGCGCCGCCTACCAGTTTCTGGACAAGATGGGCCGCGGCAACGATGCTGCCCTGCAGGCGGTGTTGCGGGCGGCTGGCGCCACCGAGGAACAGGTCGCGGGGCTGGCCTCGCTGCGGGACATCAAGACCGTGGACGGCCTCGCCCGGGGATTTCCTGCGGCCCTGGAAGCTTGTGGTCCGCTGCGCGAGATCGTCGACATCCTGGGCCAAATGGGGCTCGCCGACTTCATCGACATTGACCTGACCATCGTGCGCGGGCTGGCTTACTACACCGGGCCAGTCTTTGAGCTGTTCGATGCCGCCCGCTCCCTCCGCGCCATCTGTGGCGGTGGTCGCTATGACAACCTGCTCGCCGCGATCGGCGGGGTGGACCTGCCCGCACTCGGCTTCGGGATGGGCGACGTCGTTCTCGGGGAACTCCTTCGCGAGCGCGGGCTCGCGCCCGCCGCGCCAGCAGCCATCGACCTTTTCGTGGCCGGTCCGGATCCCGCCGATCGCCCCACCGTCCATCGCCTGACCCACCAGCTTCGCGACGCTGGGTGGCGGGCCGAGTTTGCGCTGACAAACCAGAACCTTGGCAAACAGTTCAAGCAGGCGGACGCCCGCGGTGCCCGGATCGTCCTCGTGGTGGGTGAGGCCGAACGCGCCCGCGGGGTGGTGCAGGTGAAGGATCTGGTCCATGGCGGCCAGTCGGAGGTTGCCGAAGGGCAACTCCAGTCGGTGCTTGAATCGATCCTGGGGGCATGCCGTCCCTCCTCCTCGTCCCCAGTTTCCGGTGCTCCGTCCCATGGCTGATTCGAAGGGTCTCACCCCACGCGCCACCGATTTCAGCGCCTGGTACAATGAGCTGATCATGAAGGCCGAGCTGGCCGACTACAGCCCGGTCCGCGGCTGCATGGTCATTCGCCCCAACGGCTATGCCATCTGGGAAGGAATGCAGCGCGCCCTGGATGACATGTTCAAGGCGACGGGGCACCAGAACGCTTATTTCCCGCTGTTCATTCCCCAGAGTTTCCTGGCCAAGGAAGCCGAGCATGTCGAGGGGTTTGCACCGGAGACCGCGGTCGTGACCCACGGCGGCGGCAAGGAGCTCGAGGAGCCGCTGGTGGTGCGGCCGACCTCCGAAACGATCATCTATCACATGTATGCCAAATGGATCCAGAGCTACCGCGATCTGCCGGTGCTGATCAACCAGTGGGCCAATGTGGTCCGCTGGGAACTGCGGACTCGGCTGTTCCTGCGGACCACTGAGTTCCTCTGGCAGGAGGGACACACGGCGCACGCCACCGAGGCCGATGCCGAGGCAGAGACGCTCCTGATCCTGGGCATCTACCGCCGGTTCATGGAAGAGTGGATGGCGATGCCGGTGGTGACGGGGCTCAAGACCGACAGCGAGCGCTTTGCCGGCGCCAAGCGGACCTATTCCTGCGAAGCGATGATGCAGGACAACAAGGCGCTCCAGGCGGGGACCAGCCACAACTTGGGCCAGAACTTTGCCAAGGCGTTCGACGTGACCTTCCAGACCGCGGAAGGGGGCCTCGAGCATGTCTGGAACACGTCGTGGGGCGTCTCCACGCGCCTGGTCGGCGGCTTGATCATGACCCATGGAGATGACGCCGGGTTGATCTGCCCGCCCCGCCTGGCACAGTGGCAGGTCGTGGTCGTGCCGATCTACAAGACCGATGCGGAACGGGCTGCCATTCTCGACGCGGCCCTCAAGATCAGGCTTTCGCTGCAGGCGGTCGGGATCCGCTGCCATGTCGATGCCCGCGAGGGGATGAAGCCCGGGGCAAAGTACTACGACTGGGAGGGACGCGGGGTCCCGTTCCGGATCGAGATTGGCCCCCGCGACCTGGCCGGCGGCACCGTGATGGTGGCTCACCGCATGGGTGGCCCCAAGGAGTCGCTACCGGTCGAGGGACTGGCCGCCTGGTTCCCGCTTGCGATGGATCGAATGCAGGCGGAGCTGCTCGAGGCCGCCAAGGCCCGCCGCGAAGCCGCCACCCTCCGGGGCCCCAAGTCCAAGCAGGAATTCATCGACTTCCTCGAGGGCTCGGGTGGGTTTGTCTACGCCGGGTGGTGCGGGGACCCGGCGGTGGAGGCGGAGATCAAGGAGCAGACCAAGGCCACCATCCGGGTCATCCCGGACCAGGAGTTCCGTTCCGCCGAGGCACCGACCACCTGCATCTGGACCGGTCGGCCCGCCATGCACGAAGTGTTGTGGGCCAAGTCGTACTGACGCCAGAAGCAGTCGCGCCGTTGCTGGCCGACGCCGGACTGGCGCGGGCCGCGACGGGCGCTCTTTGTGCGGGGACGGTGAGCCTGGCCGAGATCGCCGGCGCGGTTGGTACGCCGACGTTCGTGTATCATGCCGATGTGATCGAGGCACGCTACCGGGAACTGACCGGTGCCCTCGCCGCGGTGCCGCACACCCTCTGCTATGCCATCAAGGCCAACAGCAACCTGGCCGTGCTGCGCTTCCTGGCCGGGTTGGGGGCCGGCGCGGATATCGTCTCGGTTGGCGAGCTGACCCGGGCGCTCCGGGCGGGGTTCCCGGCAGGGCAGATCGTCTTCAGCGGGGTGGGGAAGCGCGACGACGAATTGCTGGCCGCGGTCACGGCCGGCGTCGGGCAGATCAATGCCGAATCGCTCGAGGAACTGGCGCGGCTGGCCGGGATCGTGGCAAGTGCGGGCGCCTCGGCGCGAGTCGGCCTGCGGATCAATCCCGATGTGACGACCGACACGCATCCCTATATCTCCACCGGCAAGAACGGCATCAAGTTCGGGGTGCCGGCCGACCAGGTGGTGCGGGCGGCGGCCATGGTCGCCGCCGCGCCCGGCCTGACCCTGACCGGGGTGGCGGTTCACCTCGGGAGTCAATTGCTCTCTGCCACTCCGTACCAGGAGGCTCTCGACCGCCTGATGACGCTGCTGCCGGAGGTCCAGGCGGCCGCCAGCGGCACGGTCACCTCGCTGGGACTGGGCGGAGGAATCGGGATTCGCTATACCGGGTCGGAGCAGCCGCTCGCGGTGGAGGATTTTGCCGCCGCGATTGTCCCCGGTGTGCGCGCCTCCGGCATGCGCCTGCACCTCGAGCCGGGTCGATACCTGGTGGGGAGCAGCGGGGTGCTGTTGACCCGCGTCCTGTACCGCAAGCATTCCGGCGGTCGCGACTTCATGATCGTTGACGCGGCCATGAACGACCTGGTCCGGCCGAGCCACTATCAGGCGCACCATGCGGTCGTGGCGGTCGGGGAGGCGGGAGACCGGCGGGTGCGGGCCGATGTCGTGGGGCCGATCTGCGAAACCGGGGACTTCCTGGCCCTGGACCGCGACGTCCCCGACCTGCCTGCGGGCAGCTGCCTGGCGATCCTCGGTGCGGGGGCCTATGGATTCTCGATGAGCTCCCAGTACAACAGTCGCCCCCGGGCAGCGGAGGTGCTGGTGCACAGCGGCCGCTGGGGAATCTGCCGGCGACGCGAAACGATCGACGACCTGATGGGCGGTGAGGTGGTGTCACCGCTGGATGGAGTGAACCCCTGATGCAGCACGACCGGATCCTGATCCTCGACTACGGCTCCCAGTTCACCCAGCTGATTGCCCGGCGGGTGCGCGAAGCGCATGTCTACTCCGAGATTCACCGTCCCGATCGCGACGCAGCGTGGGTGCGGGAGTGGGACCCCAAGGGGATCATCCTCTCCGGCGGGCCGAATTCGGTCTATGAGAACGGTGCGCCGACCCTCGACCCAGCCATCCTCGATCTCGGCATTCCTGTCCTTGGCCTCTGCTATGGGATGCAGCTGCTGTCGCACCTGGCCGGCGGGCAGGTGGTTGCCTCGGCTCGCCGGGAGTATGGCCGAGCGCTGGTGCGGGTGCGCGGGGGCGAGCTCTTTGCCGGATTTGACGAGGGCGAGGAGACACCGGTCTGGATGTCCCACGGCGACCATGTCGACACGGCGCCCCCCGGCTTCCGGGTGACGGCATCGAGCGACAACTCGCCGGTCTGCGCGCTGCAGCACGAGTCAAAGCCGATCCACGCGGTGCAGTTCCACCCCGAGGTGGCGCATACCGCCCGCGGGGGCGAGATCGTTGGCAATTTCCTGTTCGGGATCTGCGGCTGCACCCCCGACTGGACCGCCGGGCACTTCATCGAGGAAGAAATTGCCCGGATCCAGCAGCGCGTGGGACCCACCACCCGGGTGATCTGTGGCCTGTCGGGCGGGGTCGATTCCTCGGTGGCGGCGGCCCTGGTCCACCGCGCGGTCGGGGACCGGTTGACCTGCATCTTTGTGGATCACGGTCTCCTCAGGCTCCACGAGCGGGATCAGGTGGAGCAGACCTTTCGGCGCCACCTCGGCATTGACCTCCGGGTGGTGGACGCTCGGGCGCAGTTCCTGGACCGGTTGCGTGGCGTGGCCGACCCGGAAGAGAAGCGCCGGCGGATCGGGCACACCTTCATCGATGTCTTCGAGGCCGAGGCCAAGTCCGTCGGCAGTGACGTCGGGTTCCTGGTGCAGGGCACCCTCTATCCCGACGTGATCGAGTCGGTCAGCGCCACCGGGGGGCCGTCGGTCACCATCAAGACGCACCACAATGTGGGGGGCTTGCCGGAGCGGCTCCCCTTCAAATTGATCGAGCCGTTTCGAGAGCTGTTCAAGGACGAGGTCCGGGCCGTCGGGCGGGAACTGGGCCTGCCCGAGGAGATGGTGGGGCGTCATCCGTTCCCCGGCCCCGGGCTGGCCATTCGCATCCTGGGCGAGATCACGGAGCCGGCGTTGGAGGTGCTCCGCAAGGCCGACGCGATCTACATCGAGGAAATTCGTGCCGCCGGGTTGTACGATGAGATCTGGCAGGCCTTTGCGGTGCTCCTCCCCATCCGCTCGGTGGGTGTGCAGGGGGACGGCCGCAGCTACGACCAGGTGGTGGCGCTCCGCGCCGTGACCAGCCGCGATGGCATGACGGCCGATTGGTTTGCCTTCCCCCCGGGAGTGATGGCGTTGATCTCCAATCGCATTGCGAACGAAGTCCAGGGTGTGAACCGGGTGGTGTACGATGTGAGCAGCAAGCCCCCCGCCACAATCGAGTGGGAGTGATCTCCATCTGAACGGGAGTGTCCGATGATTCTGGTGATTGGGGGAACGGGCAAGATCGGTGGCGAGGTGATTCGCCTGCTGGCTGGGCAGGGGCAGCAGTGTCGGGCCCTGGTGCGCGATCCATTCGCCGCCTCCCGGCTTGCCGGCCCCGGGGTTGAGCTGTGCCAGGGCGACCTGGCGCGCCCGGCGACGTTGCCCGGTGCGTTCAGCGGGATCACCCGCGTATTCCTGGTGACTTCCCCAGGACCGGAGACCGTCCACCTGCAGGGCGCGGCCATCGCAGCGGCCGCTGCCGCCGGGGTGGAGCGACTGGTCCGGATTTCCGTCGAGGGGGTGGGCACTCCGGTGGCGGCGGGCATCCTCGAATGGCACAGCACGGTGGAACGGGTGCTGGCTGATTCCGGCATTCCTGCCGTGAACCTCCGGCCGACCAGCCTGATGCAGAACCTGCTCGGCTCGGTCGAGACGATCCGCCGCGCTGGGCAGTTCTTCGGGGCACAGGGGGACGGTCGGGTGGCGTTTGTCGATGCCCGGGATGTCGCCGCTGCCGCGGTTGGGGCGTTGATGCGGGAGAAGCACCACAGCGAGGACGTGACCCTGACCGGCCCGGCTGCCCACTCCTATGCCGACCTTGCGGGCCAGCTGAGCGAGGAGCTCGGTCGTCCGGTGGCGTATGTGGACCTGCCGCCGGATGCCTATCGTGCCGGCATGATCGCGGCCGGCCTCCCCGAGTGGTTGGCGCGGGACCTTGCCCTGCTGGAGGACGCCAGCTGCGGCACGGTCATGCCGGTTGCGGATGGGGTGGAGCGGTTGGCGGGTGTTGAGCCCCGCCCGTTCCGGGAGTTTGCGCATGACTACCGCGGGGTGTTTGGGTAGCCGGGGTTAGAGGCCATATTCGTTCAGGAGCGCAAACAGTGCGGCGGGATCAGGGAGATTGGCCAGTCGGGCGGGGACCCCGGGGTGCTGGCAGAGCTGGGCCACCTTGCCGAGGATCGGCAGATACTGATTGGAGACCTCATGGGGGGGCGCCACGATGAGGAAGAAGACCCGAACCGGGGCCCTGTCCATCGCCGCGTACTCGATGCCGGCGGGGTGACGGCCGAAGGCGAGCCGCAGCCGGTGGACCACCAATGACCGGGCGTGCGGAATCGCAATGCCCAGCCCGAACCCGGTGGAACCCAGCTGCTCGCGGCGCAGCGCCAGGTGGACCAGCGCCTCCGAGGCGCGCGGTTGGAGGCTGAGCAGGGCCACCATCTCCTGCAGCACCGCTTCCCTGGTCGAGCCTCCGAGATCCAACCGGATGGCGCTGGGTTCGAGGAAATCCTGGATTTGCATCGCGGCAATCTAGCCACCGGTATGGCGCGTTGCGAGGGATGAATTCCCCGTCACGTTGCCCCCACCCCGAGCGGCAAGTAACTTTCCCCCATGCGGTTACCCTATGCCCCCGAGGTGGATTGCCCCCTCATCCTGGCCCCGATGGCCGGGGTTTCCGAGGCGCCATTCCGGCAGGTGTGTCGCTCGCTGGGTGCCGATGTCCTGATGACGGAGTTCCTCTCGTCGGAGGCGATCCAGCGTGGCATTCGCCGGACGATCGAGGGGGCTGAATTCGAGGTGGTGGAGCGCCCGATCGGGGTCCAGATCTACGGGGCCGATCCCGATGCCATGGCACGCGCCGCCGCCATTGTGACCGAGGCGTACCAGCCCGATTTCATCGATATCAATTTCGGGTGTCCCGTCAAGAAGGTGGTCCAGCGCAACGGCGGTTCGGGCTGCCTGCGCGACATGGATCTGGTGGCCAGGATCATTCGCCAGACGGCAGCTGCCAGCCACCTGCCGGTGACGGTCAAGACCCGCAGCGGGTGGAACGAGCTCTGCCGCGATCCGGTGGAGATTGCGCTCCGGATGCAGGACGCAGGTGCCCGCGCGTTCACGCTGCACGCCCGGACCCGGACCCAGATGTTTTCGGGCAAGGCCAATTGGGATGAGATCGCCGCGGTGGTCGACGCGTTGGATATTCCCGTGATCGGCAACGGGGATATCGCCAGCGGGGAAGATGCCCGCCGGATGCGAGCCCACACCGGGTGCGCCGGGTTGATGATCGGGCGGGGGAGTTTCGGCAATCCCTGGGTGTTCCGTGATGCCCGGGCCCGGCTGGCCGGCCTCGAGGCGCCGGGTCTGCCGGGGGCGGTCGACCGATTCAGCGTGGCGCTGGCGCATGCGCAGCTGGCACTTCGGCTCCAGGGTGACAGCCGCAAGACGGTGGTGGAGTTTCGGAAGCACCTGGGCTGGTACACCCGCGGGCTTCCCGGGTCCTCGGCGCTTCGGGAACGCCTGTTCCACGTTGAGTCGATGCGGGAGGCCGAAGCGATCTTTACGCAGTACCTCGAGAACGCCGCGGTCGCGGTGTGAGCCCGAACCTCGCTCGCAGTGGAGCCGCCTGATGCAGACCGTGGTCTTTGATGGGGGACCGGGGGGACTCCGGTGGATCGACGTGGTCGGTCCCTCCCGGACGGAACTCCTGGAACTGGCGGAGACGTACTCCCTCCATGCCACTTCCGTGACGGACTGCCTCGATCCGGAGCACCTCCCCAAGCACGAGCGCATCGACGACGTCACCTTCATCATCATGCGGACCTGGGACGAGGCAGCGGAACCAGAAGCCGATGACCTCCAGGGGATCACCCGGAAGTTGGCGCTGTTCTACCGCCCCGACCTGGTGTTGACGATCCATCGCAAGGACCAACCCATCCTGGCCGCGGTGCGGGAGCGGTTTGCCGCCGACACCTGCACCGACCGCTCGCTGACCGCGGTGCTCACCGAGCAGACGCTGGCGATGCTTGCGTCGTATGACCGCCCCTTGGAAGAGATGGAGCGGGCGATGGATGCGTTCGAGGCGGAGGTGTTCGACTCCACTCACGTCTCGCCCCCGTTCCGGAGAATCCACTTCCTCAAGCGCCGGGTGGCCCTGATCAAGCGCATCCTCTGGCAGTCGATGGGGGTGCTCCAGAAGACGGTCGTATCGGCGGAGCGCGCCCAGCCGTACTTCCAGGATCTCCGGGAGACCGCCGAGGGGTATCACTTCTGGGCCGATCAATTGCTGGAGGAGGCGCAGAATCTGCTCGGCGTCCACCTGGCGATGGCGTCGCACCGCAGCAACGAGGTGATGCGAGTGCTGACCGTGTTCGCCGCCTTCTTCCTGCCGCTGACGTTCATCGCCGGCGTCTATGGCATGAACTTCGCAGCCATGCCCGAGTTGCAGTGGCGCTGGGGGTATCCGCTGGTGCTGGCGCTGATGGCCGGCGTGTGCGTGGCCATTTTCGTCTGGTTCCAACGCCGGGGCTGGATCGGCCGCCCCGGCGGATGAGCACGCTGGCGATCATTGCCCTGACGGCCGCCAGCACGGCGGCCGTGGCCCTCCTGCTTGCGCGACGTCTCTTCGGTTCCCAGGGACGCCGCCTCCTTCCTGAGGATCTCGGCCCCGACTGCGACCCTCTGCTGTCCCTCGTGCTGCGAGCCAATCAGGCGCACGGCGTCTGGGTCTGGGATGGCGGTGGGCGGGGCCGATTGCGGGCGGTCGTGGCGAGCCTTGGAACCAGTGGTGAGGAACTGATCGAGGCGCGACTGCCTCGCCTTGCCGCCCAGAGTGGCAGCGGTACTGAACTGCTGGAGCATGGGGTGCTGGTGCACGTGGCAGCGACCGGCCGGATTGCGATGGTGCTCCTGCCGAGTGGCGTTTCCCAGGGCGGCCTTGAGGCGGCACGACTCGACCTGACCGAATTGCTGGGACGGCTCCAGCGTGAACCGATCCTTGCTTCGGTGTCCCGGGCCCAGGGCCGCCCGGAGGAATCGGTCGAGAGCATCGCGATGCGGTTGGCCCACCAGGTGGAGCGGTTGCTGGACACCGAGGTCGCCGTTGCGCTGGCGCGTCCGCAGGGTGTCCAGGTGTTGGGCGTGTCGCTGCGATCAGACCCTCGGTTGCTGCTCGCACTGGCAGCCCCCGGCAGCCCGCTCGACCGGGTCGGGCGCGGCATCGAGGCCGGACCCTTGGTCTCGGATGATCCGCTGGGTCGGGCGGGGAAGGAGCGTCGCCGGGCCCGGCCCCGATCGGTGATCCTCCCGATTCCCGCCTCCGACCTCGCGGTGGGGGCGGTGGTGGTGTCCACGCCAGAGGGTTTGCTGCCACCTGGCTCGGTGACCGGGGAGCTGCTGCAGGCGCTGCACGCCGCGGGGCCCCGCCTGGTGCAGGCGCTGGACCGGCAGGATCTGCATGAGACCACGATGAGCGATCCGCTCACCGGCCTGCGCAATCGCCGGGGGCTTGAGCTGGCGCTCAGCCGCGTCGCGCCGGGGGAGGGTGCCCTGGTGTACGCCGACCTGGACCGATTCAAGTTGCTCAACGACACCCTCGGTCATGCCGCAGGCGACTCGGCACTGGTCTATTTTGCCCGAGTCTGTGGCCAGGGCACCAGAACCGGGGATGTGGTGGCCCGGATCGGTGGCGAGGAGTTCGCCATCTGGTTGCCTGGCGCCTCGCTGGTCGAGGGGGCCGACGCCGCCGAGCGAATACGGGCCGGATTGGAGGGAGGGGCCTGGGATTGGCAGGGCACCCCGTGGTCATTGACGGCCTCCTTCGGGGTCGCGGGGTGTCCAGAGACCGTGCCCGGTGTCCAGCACCTCGCCGCCCGGGCCGACAAGGCGCTCTACCAGGCCAAGGAGGGTGGCCGAAACCGGGTCGTCACGGCAAGCTGAGGGGTGCCGGGTGGCAGGTATCGGGTATTAGGTATCAGGTATCAGGGGGCAGGTGTTCCTCCACGAGTATCAGTGATCGTGGGGCCCGATGCCTGACACCGGCCACCCGGCACCCGATACCCGCCACCCGATACCCGATACCCATTCCCCGGCCCCCCAGACTATCTTCCATCCACACCCGGGGGCGACTGGCTTCGACGGGTCGGTAGAAACTGCGATAGCGTGCCCAGGTCCATGGTCCTGGATAATCCCCGTGGAAAGAGTCATTTGCCAACTCTCAACTGGCACTGGCTGCCTAAGCTGAGCTAAGCTCGCTTACGCACCTCCGATGTTTGCAGCTCGCCTGAGGCGGCGGCATCGGATCGAAAATTCGGGCTGGTCCGGCGTGGTCCTCCCGCGCGACGGGCGAGATTCAAGGGAGGTCAGTCCTGGTCAGGATGGTCGGTGACCGGATCGGGGCGAGGGCATGAACACCGGTCTACGCACGTAGACATCGTGGTGGAAGCTGGTTCGGACCAGGGTTCGATTCCCTGCGCCTCCATCGAAGTGAGAAGTGGGAAGCAAGCAGTGTGTCGTAAGGAGCAAGCAGGGCACAGGTGGGATCGGGCTTGCCCGGCCCCACCTGTTTGCGTTGCCAGGTCGGGGTGTCTGCCGTTGGGTCCAGTCTCGGTCCACCGTACCATTTCGATTTTTTCCTTTTCGCCGCGGATATCCCATGCTTCGAGTCGCTGCTGCCACCCTTCTGCTCAGCCTCCTGGGCAGCCCCGCCCTGAGTGCGCAGGGCGGGGCACCGCAACTTGGCCGGATTGATTTTCCCGCCTCCGGGTCTCCCGAGGCCCACCGTGAATTTGTGACCGGGGTCCTCTGGATGCACAGTTTCGAGTATTCGCGTGCGGCAGCGGCGTTCCAGCGGGCGCAGCGCCTGGACCCGGATTTTGCCATGGCCTACTGGGGTGAGGCGATGACTCACACCCACCCGGTCTGGAACGAGCAGGACCTTGATGCGGCGCGGGCCATACTCCAGCGCCTGGCTGCGGGCCCGGAGACCCGCCGGGGCAAAGCCGCGACCGCTCGTGAGCAGCTGTACCTGGACGCCGTGGAGGCGCTGTATGGAGCAGGGGGGAAGGAAGTCCGCGACACCCTCTATTCGCAGGCGATGGAACGATTGGTCCGGGCGCATCCCGAGGACCTCGAGGCCAAGGCGTTCTACTCCCTGTCGCTGATCGGCCTGAGCCAGGGCGTGCGCGACACCACGACGTATCGCCGGGCATCTGCCTGGGCGGATACGGTCTTCGCGGCCAACCCGGAGCACCCCGGCGCTGCGCACTACTTGATTCACGCCTGGGATGATCCTGGGCACGCCCCCCTGGGCCTGGCGGCGGCGCACGCCTACAGCGGTATTGCTCCCGACGCCGCGCACGCCCAGCACATGACGACCCACATTTTCCTGGCGATGGGGATGTGGGAAGAAGTCGTAGCCCGGAACACCGTGGCGATGGGGCTCACCGCGCGTATCCCTGGGCACTACACCAGCTGGCTGCACTACGGACTGCTGCAGCAGGGCCGCCTCGCCGAGGCCACGGCGTTCCTGGAGGAGATGCGCGAGAATATGGAGTCGCAGCGCCTTCAGCGGGAAGGGGTCCTGGCGTGGATGCGACTGGCCCATGTCCTGTCGACCGATGCATGGGACAGTGGCCCCGCGCTCTGGAGTATTGATGTCACCGGGCTCCCGGCCACCGGGCAGGCGCCGGAGCTCTATTTCCGTGGTCTGTCAGGGTACCGGCTCCAGGACCGGAACACCTTGGATTCGGCCCGCACCGCGCTGGCGGTCCTCCGGGCGGAACTGGCCCGGCAGGAGCCTGACTCACCATCGCTGGGCGAATTGGACGTCCAACTGCTCGAGCTGCGCGCCCATGCGCAGCTGCTGGCCGGGCGACGGACTGACGCTGTCGCCGTGCTTCGCGAGGCCGCGGCATTGCAGGAACGGCTGCCGGTGGAGTTCGGGCCGCCGGCCGTTGCCCAACCAAGTCACGAACTGCTCGGCAGCCTGCTGGAGGGAACGGCACCGGCAGCTGCCGTCCGAGCCTATCAGGGTGCGCTGGAGCTTGCCCCGATGCGGAGCATCTCACTCGGGGGACTGGCACGAAGTGCCAAGGCCGCCGGCCTTGGCGCCGTGGCACGGCAAGCGATGGAAGATCTGGAGAAGAATGGGGTCAACGCCGACGCGTCCTGGCGGGCAAGGATGCGACTCGGGCTTGGGGTCCGGCGTCCCGGTTTTTAGCCCCGGTGGTCGGTCAGCAGACGGCGCGCCTCCCACGCCCGCTCCCGGGCCCGCGCGGCGGTGGGGGCGAGGATGTTGACGTGTCCCATCTTGCGGCCCGGGCGCGGTTCCAGCTTGCCATACAAGTGTAGCTTGGCGCCCGGATCCCGGAGCAGATGATCCCAACGCGGTTCCCCCTCGGCCCAGAGATCCCCCAGCAGGTTGATCATCGCCACCGGTGAGAGCAGCTCCGGGCTGCCGAGTGGCAGGCCACAAATGGCGCGAAGCTGCTGCTCGAACTGGCAGGTGACGCAGGCATCCTGGGTAAAGTGGCCGCTGTTGTGCGGGCGCGGCGCCATTTCGTTGATGTACAACCTTCCCCCGTTTGCAACGAACAGCTCCACGCCCAGGACGCCGACGTATTCCAGCGCGGTGGCCAGGTCTCCCGCCAGGCGCTGCGCCTCCGCAGCCAGCGCGGGTGAGACCATCGCCGGAACCATCGTCGTCTCCAGAATGCCGTCGACATGGCGGTTCTCACCGGTCGGAAACGCCATCACCGTGCCCTGCTCGCTCCGTGCCAGCACCACAGAGAGCTCTGTTTCCAGCTCCAGCCGGCGTTCCAGCACGCACGGCACCCCTCCAAACCTGGCAAAGGCTGCTCGCGCCTCGGCCAGCGAGGATACGCCAGCCTGACCCTTGCCGTCATAGCCCAGGCGACTGGTCTTGAGCAGCGCGGGACCACCCACGGCGAGCCATGCGCCCTCCAGCTCACTCTCGGTGACCACGGCCGAAAAGGTGGTGGTCGGGAAATCATGGGCGGCCAGGAACTGCTTCTCCAGGATGCGATCCTGGGCAATGGCGACGGCCGCCGGCGGAGGGTAGACGCGGCGGTCGGCCTGGAGCCTGGTCAGGGTGGCGGCGGGAACGTTCTCGAACTCCGTGGTGATGACCGCGCACCCGGCGGCGAGTTCCGCCAATGCCTCCACATCCTCATACCCAGCCTGGAGGTGCCGGTCGGCCAGGTGCCCGGCCGGACTCTCCGGATCCGGGTCGAGCACCCAGACCCTGTATCCCATGGTCCGGGCCCGGGCGGTGAACATCCGACCGAGTTGGCCGCCGCCCAGGAGGCCAATCGTGGCGCCAGGGAGAATCATGATCCGTCGGGGGGAAGGACGGCGTTGCGAACGATCGTCTCCTGATCGGCCCGGAAGGCCGCCAATCGGGCGGCCAGGCCGGGATCGGTCCGGGCCAGGAGTGACACGGCAAAGAGGCCGGCGTTGTGGGCGCCCGCCTCGCCGATGGCAAAGGTGGCGACGGGAATTCCCGCTGGCATCTGGACAATGCTCAGCAGCGAGTCCATTCCCTTGAGGTGCCGGGACGGCACCGGCACGCCGAGGATCGGTACGGGGGTCTTTGAGGCCAGCATCCCCGGCAGATGCGCCGCGCCGCCGGCACCAGCAATGATGCAGCAGAGGCCCCGGGCTTCCGCCTCTGAGGCATACTGATACAGGAGGTCGGGCGTCCGATGGGCCGAGACGACCCTGGCCTCATGGGGCACAGCAAACTGCTCCAGCCGCGCCACGGCGTGCTGCATCACTTCCCAGTCGGAGGTGCTTCCCATCACGACACCCACCAGGGGTTGGCTCATACGGTGGCCCTGGTGCGATCCATGGTCCCGCGCTCGGCCAGGGCCGCCTGACCGGCGGCGAGCCGGGCAATGGGAACCCGAAATGGCGAACAGGAGACGTAGTTCATCTTCTGGGCCTCACAGAACGCAATCGCCCGCGGTTCGCCGCCATGCTCGCCGCAGATGCCGATCTTGAGGTCTGGGCGGGTTCCCCTGCCGAGCTCCACTGCCATTGCGACGAGGCGCCCCACGCCACCCTCGTCGAGGACCATGAAGGGATCGTTTTCGATGATGCCGAGTTCCAGATACTGGGGAAGGAACCGGCCGGCATCGTCCCGTGAGAGCCCCCAGGTAGTCTGGGTCAGGTCGTTGGTCCCGAAGGAAAAGAACTGCGCTTCCCGGGCGATCTCGTCGGCGGTCAGCGCCGCCCGGGGCAGCTCGATCATCGTCCCCAGGAGGTAGGGCACGGTCATCTGCCGTTCGCGAAAGACCTCTTCTGCCACCTGGCGCACCACCAGCGCCTGGCGACGGAACTCCACGACATGGGCCACGAGGGGGATCATGACCTCCGGCATTACCCTCCCCTTTCGGGAGGCGACGATGCACGCGGCCTCGAAGATGGCGCGGACCTGCATGGCCGTCACCTCGGGGTAGATGATTCCGAGCCGGCATCCCCGCAGGCCGAGCATGGGGTTCACCTCGGAGAGGTCGGCCACGATGCGGGCCACTTCATCGGGGTCTCGCCCCATATCCTGGGCCACGACCTCGATTTCGTCGCGGCCCTTGGGCAGGAATTCGTGGAGCGGCGGGTCGAGCAGCCGTATGGTGACGGGAAACCCTTCCATGGCCCGGAAGATTCCCTCGAAATCCGCGCGCTGCATCGGCAGCAGCTTGGCAAGGGCCCGTTGGCGGCCGGCGGTGTCCTGGGCCAGGATCATCTCGCGCATGGCGTGGATCCGGTCGCCCTGGAAGAACATATGCTCGGTCCGGCAGAGGCCAATGCCCTCGGCGCCGAAATCCCGGCCGCGGTGCGCATCGGCTGGGGTGTCGGCGTTGACCCGGACCCGCAGGTGCCGGGTCTTGTCCGCCCAGCCCAGCAGCTTGGCAAAGTTGTCGGTCAATTCGGCTGGAATCAGCTGGGTCTTGCCGAGATAGACCCGCCCCGAGGTGCCATCCACCGTAATCCAGTCGCCAGTCGTCACCATCCGCCCGCTGACGATCAGGTGGCCATCGTCCTCGCGGATGTCCAGCTCATGGGCACCGGCGACGCACGGTGTGCCCATGCCGCGGGCCACCACCGCCGCATGGGAGGTCATCCCGCCGCGCGCGGTCAGGATCGCCTTGGCCTGCACCATCCCGTGGAAATCCTCCGGACTGGTTTCGCGGCGCACCAGGATCACGGCTTCTCCCTGCCGCCCGCGCGACTCGGCGGTGTCGGCATCGAACACCACGATACCTGAAGCGGCGCCCGGCGAGGCGGGCAGCCCGGTGGTCAGGAGATCCAACTCCGCCTTCGGGTCGATCGTGGGGTGGAGCAGCTGCTCCAGGTCCTTGGGCGGGACCCTGGCCACCGCCTCCTCGGAGGAGATCACACCCTCATCAACCATTTCGCAGGCGATGCGCACGGCGGCATGGCCCGAGCGCTGGGCCCGGCGAGTCTGGAGGAGGTAGAGGTGGCCGCGCTCGATCGTGAACTCAAGATCCTGGACATCCCTGAAGTGGCGTTCCAGCGTCTGGGCCACCCGCTCGAGGTCGGTGTACACCCCCGGCATGGCGGCCTGCAACTGGTCGATCGGCAACGGGGTTCGGGCGCCGCTCACCACGTCCTCGCCCTGGGCGTTGAGCAGGAACTCGCCGTAGAGGGTCCGCTCCCCGGTGCTGGGATCGCGGGTAAAGACCACGCCGGTGCCGGAGTCCTCACCCATGTTGCCGAAGACCATCGCCATCACGTTGACGGCGGTGCCGAGGGTGTCGGGAATCTCGTGCAGCTTGCGGTAGTCCTGGGCCCGGCGCGTGTTCCAGCTTTCGAACACCGCCTCGATGGCGCCCCAGAGCTGGTCGCGGGGATCGTCGGGGAACGGGTGCCCCGACCGCGCCGCAACAATCTCCTTGTAGGCATGGGCCAGCGCGAGCAGGTCCGCCGCGGGGAGGTCGATGTCTCGGGAGACGCCGCGGGCGGTACGGGCGGCGGTGAGTCGTTCCTCGAACGCCGCCTTGGGAACCTCATACACCACGCTGCCGTACATCTGGACGAACCGGCGGTAGGTGTCGTGGGCGAACCCGGGATTGCCGCTTTCCCGGCTGAGCGCCGCGACAGTGGTGTCATTGAGTCCCAGGTTCAGGATCGTCTCCATCATGCCGGGCATCGACACCGCCGAACCGGAGCGCACGGAAACCAGCAGCGGGCGCTGGGCATCGCCGAACACCCGCCCGGAGATGGATTCGATCCGCTGGAGCGCCACATCCACCTGGCGTCGTAGTTGGGGATGGAGGGTCCTGGATTCCAGCCAACTGGCACAAAGCGAGGCCGAGATGGTAAACCCCGGCGGGACGGGGATGCCGATGTTGGTCATCTCGGCGAGCCCGGCGCCCTTGCCGCCAAGGATGTCCTTCATGGCCGCAGTGCCATCGGCGCGGCCCTGTCCGAAGTTGAAAACCATCCGTCCGTCGGTCATGGCTGGCTCGCTGTCACAGGGTCGAGGTGGCGGGCGGCGGGCTGATCGGCGCCAACCGGGATCGGATAGTCGCCCGAGAAGCAGGCGTGGCAATACCCCTCACGTCCGCCGGCCGCCTTGAGCATGCCGTCGAGGGAGATGTACCCCAGCGAATCCACGCCAAGATACTCGCGGATCTCCTCGATGGAGTGGGTGGCGGCGATGAGTTCCTCGCGGGTCGGGGTGTCGATCCCGTAGTGGCACGGGCCGGTGATCGGCGGCGAGGCGAAACGGAAGTGCACCTCCCGCGCCCCGGCGCCCCGGATCATGGCCACCAGGCCCTTGCTGGTCGTCCCCCGAACCAGCGAGTCATCGACGACGACCACCGAGCGGCCTTTGATCACCTCGCGCACGGGATTGAACTTGATCCGGACCTTGGCCACCCGGAGCGCCTGGCTGGGGTTGATGAACGTCCGGCCGACGTAGTGGTTGCGGATCAGGCCATGCTCAAGCTTGATCCCCGAAGCCTCGCTGAATCCCAGGGCCATCGCGTTGGCACTGTCCGGCACGCTGAACACCACCTCGCCGCCGGGGACGGGGTGTTCCGCAGCCAACTGCCGGCCCAGTTCCCGCCGGACGGCATCGACGGAGCGGCTGAAGACGGTACTGTCGGGCCGGGCAAAATAGACCAGCTCGAAGACGCAGCGCTTGGCGGGCTTGGGCGGCAGGGTCCGGAGCGATTCCACCACCCCTTCGCGGATCCGGATGAACTCACCCGGCTGGAGCTCGCGCACCTTGACCGCGCCGACCAGGTCGAGTGCGCAGGTCTCGGAGGCGACGATCATCCCCTCGCCGAGCTGGCCCAGGACCAGGGGCCGGAAACCACGCGGGTCGACGATGGCGTAGAGATCGCGCCCGACCGTCATGACCAGGCTGTAGGCCCCGTCGACCTGGGAGAGTGCGTCGCGAATCTGGTCCTCGGCGCTGTCGGCCGGGGACCGGGCGATCAGGTGGACGATCACCTCGGAGTCGCTGGAGGAGCTGAAGATGGCGCCGGCCTCGACCAGCTCACGCTTGAGCTCCACGGCGTTGGTCAGGTTGCCGTTGTGCGCCAGGGTCAGCGGCCCGCCGCGGAAGTTGACGAGGCAGGGCTGGGCATTGGCCAGCACCGTGCTGCCGGCGGTGGCGTATCGGGTGTGGCCGATGGCGACATCGCCGGGGAGTCCGCGCAGGACGTCGTCGTCAATATGCTCGGCAATGAGCCCCATGCCGCGGTGAATGCGGGGCACCCCCTCGGCGTCGAGGGCCGCGATTCCGGCGCTCTCCTGACCCCGGTGTTGCAGCGCGTACAGCCCGAGGTAGGTCAGCCGGGATGCGTCGGGGATCGCGGATACGCCGATGATGCCGCACATCGTCTACTGCTCCAATCCGGAAGGAGCGACCTGGCGCATCCGCCGGGGAATCGCATCCATGTAGATCTGTCGCAAACGGGGCGTCTCCCACCGGAGGTCCAGGGAGGGGGACGTGAGGTGGAGGGTGCCATCGACCGCGCCAACCACACCCGCCGGGAACCAGGGGACACCGTGCTCGGCTGCCAGCTGTGCCAGTTGTGCGGCCGCGCCGGGCAGGAACGATACCAGCGCACGACCATGGTCCTCCCCGAACAGTAGTCCTTCGCTGCCAACCTGGTCGGCGTGGCCGGTCAGAGTCACTTTCGCACCGAGCGTCTGATCGGCATACGGGCCGCCAATGCAGCACTCGGCCAGCGCCCCGGCGAGGCCTCCATCGCTGAGGTCGTGGGCGGAACGCAGCAGCCCGCCCTGCGCGGCCGCCACCAGGAACTGCTGCAATCGGAGTTCGGAGTCCAGGTCAACCGGCGGCGGCGCGCCGCAGAACGCATCCAGCACTTCGGCCCAGTAGCTGGAGCCGCCGAGGTGCCCGGTGCTGGTGCCCAGGATGGCGATCGCGTCTCCCGCGGCCTTGAAGTGACTGGAAACCTGATGGGAGAGATCGGCGAGGAGCCCCACCATGCCAACCGTCGGGGTCGGATCGATGGCGCCAGTGGGATTCTCGTTGTAGAACGAGACATTGCCGCCGGTGACGGGGGTGTCGAATGCGCGGCAGGCATCGGCGATGCCGCGGCACGCTTCACGGAACTGGAAAAACACCTCCGGCTTTTCCGGATTGCCAAAGTTCAGGCAGTCGGTGATTCCCAGGGGAAGGGCACCGGTGCAGGCAATGTTCCGGGCCGCTTCCGCCACGGTGGCCTTGCCCCCCTCGTAGGGGTCGAGCGCCACATACCGGCTGTTGCAGTCGATGGTCATGGCCACGCCAAACGCGGTGCCGGGCACCGCCACCACGCCGCCATCCCCGCCAGGTCCCTGCGCGGTGGACGCACGTACCGTGCTGTCGTACTGCTCGAAAACCCACCGTTTACTGGCCAGGCTCGGCGCATCGAGCAACTGCTCGAGGGCCGCCGTCAGGTCGGGAGCCTTGATGCTCGGAACGCGACTACGCCGAGCGATTGCCTCGGCACCCTCGACGGCCTCGGGATGGTAGATGGGGCAGGCATCGACGAGGTCGCCGCCCGGGATGGCCACCACGAGGAGTCCGTCGTGCACCACCCGGAACAGGCCATCGTCCGTCACATGCCCCACCGGAGTGGCGGAGAGTTCCCACTTGGCGCAGATGGTCTGGATGGCGGCCACCCTGGCGGGTTCGGCCACCACGAGCATCCGTTCCTGGCTCTCGCTCAGGAGGATTTCGTAGGGCGTCATTCCCGGTTCACGCGTCGGCACCAGGGAGGTGTCAAGCAGGACCCCGACGCCACCCCGCGCGGCCATCTCGGCGCTGGAGCTGGTGAGGCCGGCGGCCCCCATGTCCTGGATCGCCACGATCTGGCCGCTGGTGATCAATTCCAGGCTGGCCTCGAGCAGCAGCTTCTCGGTGAATGGGTCCCCGACCTGCACCTGCGGCCGGCGCGCCTCGCTGGCGGCGGAGAGTTCCTCGGAGGCAAAGCTGGCCCCGTGGATGCCGTCCCGACCGGTGCGGGCACCGACCGTCAGCAGGATGTTGCCGACGCCATGCGCCCGGGCGGTGGCCAGGTCGGACTCGCGCAGCAGCCCCACGCACATGGCGTTGACCAGCGGATTGCCGCGGTACCCCGGCGAGAAATACACCTCGCCACCCAGGGTCGGCACCCCGACGCAGTTGCCATAGTCCCCGACGCCGCGGACAATACCCCCGAAGAGGTAACGATTGCGGGGCTCCTCGAGCGGACCAAGTCGCAGCGAGTTGAGCACTGCCACCGGTCGGGCGCCCATGGTAAAGACATCGCGGAGGATCCCGCCGACCCCGGTCGCCGCGCCCTGGTACGGCTCCACTGCGGAGGGGTGGTTGTGCGACTCCACCTTGAACGCCACCGCCCAGCCGTCGGGGAGCCGCAGGACTCCAGCGTTTTCCCCGGGGCCCTGGACCACCTGGTCGCCGGTGACGGGGAAGGTCTTGAGAATCGGCTTGGAGTGCTTGTAGGAGCAGTGCTCCGACCAGAGCGCCGAGAACACCCCGAGCTCGGTGAGGGTCGGCTCCCGACCCAGCATGGCCACGATCGCCTCGTACTCACGCTGGTTCAGGTTGTGCTCGCGCACCACCTCAGGGGTCACCGGGCGTTCACCCGGAAACGACTCGGCGCGGGGGGTGGTGCCGGACCCTGTCACTCGCCGGCCTTCTTCTTCTTGAAGGCAAGAAACGCGGCGGCGTCGTCAAACATCCGGGAAAGCATGTTGCCGTCCTTGAGGTTGCGGAGCTGCTCCAGCTCACCCGGGTCCAGCCAGATGCCGGCGCAGCTGGTGCAGCGGTCCACGGTGATCCCCTCGTAGTCAATCGCCTCGAGGTCATGGCCGCACTTGGGGCACTTCATGTGGTGACTGCGGCGCTCCGCCTCCCTGGCGGCCTGGGCCGCCGCCGCCCGCTGCTGGTCCAGCAATTCCTTTTCCTGGCGGGCAAAGTATTCGTCCTCGTTGCGGCTGGGCTTCTCGGTGCTCATCGGGGATCCTGGTCGGTCAAGGGTGATCGGAGTCAGGCGGGGGTCGGGGCCCAGGCCGCCAGGGATGCGAAGAATCCGGCGCCGTCGGGGCGCCCGAATCGGGGGTCGACGACGCGCTCAGGGTGGGGCATCATGCCGGCGACGTTGCCGGCGGCATTGATCACCCCGGCAATGTCGTCCAGGGAGCCGTTCGGATTGGCGGGTGCGTCCGGCATACCGCCGCGCACATACCGGAGGAGGATGCGACCTTCGGCGGCGAGTTGGGCGACCACCTCCGTGGAGGCCACATAGCGGCCATCCCCGTGGGCCACCGGCAACCGCAGTACCTGGCCCGCCTGATAGGCCGAGGTGAAGGGCGTTGCGGTCGTTTCCACCCGGACATCGACCGGCCGGCTCTGGAACGCCAGCCCGGCGTTGCGGATCAGCGCACCGGGAAGGAGCCCGCATTCACAGAGCACCTGGAAGCCGTTGCAGATCCCGAGCACCGGCCCTCCGGCGGCAGCATGATCGCGAACGGCGGCCATGACCGGGCTGAACCGGGCAATCGCCCCGGAGCGGAGGTAGTCGCCGTAGCTGAACCCGCCAGGCAGGATCACGGCATCTGCCCCGCCCAGGGAGGCCTCGCGGTGCCAGACAAAGCGCGCCGCGGCACCGGCCCCCTCCGCCGCGCGCAGGGCATCCTCGTCGCAGTTGGATCCGGGAAAGCGGATCACGGCCACGTCGAGCATCAGCCTGCCACCTCGAGGGTGTAATCCTCGGTGACTGGATTGGCGAGCAGGGTGTCGCACATCCGGGTGGCGGTGGCCAGGGCGTCCTCGCGGGACTCCGCCTCGAGATCCAAGGTGATCGCCTTGCCGACATGGACATTGCCGGCTCCGGCAAATCCCAGGGCCGTCAGGGCGTGCTCCACCGCCTGTCCCTGCGGGTCGAGCAGGCCAGTGCGGGGGAGGACGCGGACGTGAATGCGATAGCTCATGATCGGGGATTCTCCCGGCGACCCTGCAGGGCGGCCAGTTCGCTCTTGTCGAGCAGGCTCAGGATGATGGCGCGGGACACACCATAGAGGAGATAGGTGAGGCCGAGCGGGAAGAACAGCGAGGCTGGTGCGATGATCGAACCCGCGACCAGGCCCAGCAGGAAGAGCAGCCCGAGCCAGCCCTGGACCGACCGGAAGCCGACCCGTGGAAACTTGGGATACCGGACGTTGCTCACCATCAGCGCGGCGACGATCAGCACCAGGAACACCAACCCCTGGTGCTGGAGGTCCAGGTAGGCGATCGACTCCCGGTAGCCGCGGGTCTGGCTGAACGGATACCATGTGGCAAGGATCACCCCGGCGGCCGGAGAGGGCATTCCCGTGAAGGACGCGGAAGGGGCTTCCTCCTGCCCGGAATGCTCCTGCACGTTGTAGCGTGCCAGTCGCAGCGCCGCGCACACCACATAGAGATAGCAGACCACCCAGCCGAACCGTCCGGCGCTGGAGAACTCGATGAAATACATCAGCAGCGCCGGCGCCACGCCAAACGAGATGACGTCCACCAGCGAATCGAGTTCCGCCCCGAAGCGGGTGCCGGAATTAGACATCCGGGCCACCCGGCCGTCGAGCATGTCGAGGACCGAGGCCAGCACGATGAACCAGCCGGCCCAGGCGTAGTTGCCGTTGAAGGCCGAGACGATCGACCAGAACCCGAAGAAGAGGTTGGCCAGGGTGAACGCGCTTGGCACCACGATGACCACCCGGCGCATCTTGCGACCGGGTTTGGGGAAGGGATTCAGACCCATTCGGCGATCACCGTCTGGCCGGCGCTGGTGGTCTGGCCCACCCGGACGCGCGGTTCGGCACCGGCGGGCAGGAAGACGTCCACTCGGGAGCCGAACCGAATCAGGCCCATCCGGGCACCCTGTTCCACCACCGCCCCCTCGCCGTGATCGGTAATGATGCGACGTGCCACCAGCCCGGCAATCTGTCGCACCAGCATAGGCCCCCGCTCGGTCTGGAGGCCCACGCTGGACTGTTCGTTCTCGAGGCTTGCCTTCTCGGTGGCAGCGTTCCAGAACTGCCCGGGATGGTATTCGCGCCAGGCCACGGTGCCGCTGGCCGGATACCGGTTCACATGGACGTTGAAGACGTTCATGAAGATCGAGATGCGGGTGGCCTGGCCGCCCAGGAAGGTCGGCTCGTCAATCTGGATCACCGACACGACCTTGCCGTCGGCCGGGGCGATGACGAGCCCGGCCCCGCGAGGCCCGGGGCGCAGGGGATCACGAAAGAAGGCAATGACCCAGATTGCCACCGGGGTCCAGACCAGGACCGCGGGCCACCACGACGCCCAGGCCAGGGTCCCGGCCATCAGCCAGGCGATGACGATGAAGGGGAGCCCTTCACGGGCCACTGGCATTCTCATGGGGAAAGCTCCGTCCCGGTAAGCCGGTGAAAGGCCTCGCGATATCGCACGGTCGTGGCACTGATGACCTCTGCCGGCAGCGGCGGGGGCGGAGCCTCACCATTCCACTGGCCACAGTCGCGCAGGCCGGCCAGGAAGTCGCGCAGCGGCTGCTTGTCAAAGCTGGGCTGGGTCCGTCCGGTCTGGTACCCTGCCCCCGGCCAGAATCGCGAGGAGTCCGGGGTCAACACTTCATCGATCAGCAGGAGGGTGCCATCCGGCGCCACCCCGAACTCGAACTTGGTGTCGGCCACGAGGATGCCACGGGCGGCGGCGTGCGCCTGCCCGGCCTCATAGATCGCCAGGCTACGGGTCCGGAGTTCTTCCGTCCGTGCCGCACCGAGCGCCGCTGCCATGATGTCAATGGTCACGTTCTCGTCGTGCCCGTGCTCGGCCTTGGTGGCTGGTGAAAAGATCGGCTCCGCGAACCGGGAGGACTGCTGAAGCCCCGCCGGGAGCGACTCACCCGCCAGGGTTCCGGACTGATGGTACTCACCCCAGGCGCTGCCAGCCAGATACCCGCGGACCACGCATTCGAATGCGACTGGCTCGGTCCGCCGCACCAGCATCGACCGACCGGCCAACTCGGCGGCCACCGGGGCCAGCACGGGCAGTTCGGCCAAGATCGCCGCGTCGTCGGCGGTCAGGAAGTGGCTCGGCCCCAGCGGCGCCAGCGTCTGGAACCAGAAGGCGCTCAGCTGGGTCAGCACCCGGCCCTTGTCGGGGACGGTCTCGTTCATCACCACGTCGAACGCGCTGACCCGGTCGCTGGCCACAAGGAGCAGGCGCTCGCGGTCGACCTCGAAGACGTCGCGCACCTTGCCCCGGCGCCAGAGGGGGAGCGGGACCAGGCCGGCGAGAGGAGCGCTCATACCCGGAGTTCTCCCGCAGGCACCGCGCGCATCTCGGCGCGGGCCCGTGCCAGGAGCGGGGCAAGGAACTCGGTCAGGAATTCGCCGACCTGTTCCGGGGCGCGGCCCACGTAGCGGGAGGGGGCCAACTCGGCCCGGAGGGTTTCGACTGGGACGTTCCCGAACTCGGGCGCGGCCGCGAGCCGGTCGAGGAGGTCGTTCGGTTCACCACGGCTGACCTGCTCCGCCACGACCAGGCTGTGACGGCGGATCACCTCATGAAGCACCTGACGGTCGCCCCCTGCTGACGTGCCCAGCATCATCCACCGCTCGGTGGCCATGAACGGCATCTGATCCGCCACGTGGCGCTCGATCACCGCGTGGCGCACCTCAATGCCGCCGGCGATGTTGGCCGCGAGCAACAGGGTGGCATCGGTGGTCAGGAACGCCTCGGGAAGGGTGAGGCGCCGGTTGGCGCTGTCATCGAGCGTGCGCTCCAGCCACTGATTGGCCGCGGTGTGCGCCGCATTGGCCTGGAGCGAGATGACGAAGCGGCTCAGCGCCCCGATCCGCTCGGCGCGCATCGGATTCCGCTTGTAGGCCATGGCGCTCGAACCAATCTGCTCGGATTCGAACGGCTCCAGCAGCTCGCCCTCATGTTGCAGCAGTCGCAGGTCCACCGCCATCTTGGCCGCCGACTGCGCCACACCGCTCAAGACGTCCAGGACGGCGCTGTCCGTCTTGCGGGGGTAGGTCTGCCCGGTCACGGCAAAGGCCTGCTCGAACCCCATCCGGGCGGCAACCCGGCACTCCAGCTCCCGAACCTTGTCGTGATCGCCATCGAACAATTGCAGGAACGACGCCTGGGTGCCCGTCGTCCCCTGGCAGCCACGAAACCGGAGCGTCTCGATCCGGTGCAGCAGCTCCTCGGTGTCGAGCGCAAAATCCTGGATCCACAAGGTGGCGCGCTTCCCGACGGTGGTCAGCTGGGCGGGTTGGAAATGAGTGTAGGCCAGGCAGGGTACGTCACGGTGGGTCTGGGCAAAGGCGGCCAGCGCCTCCATGACCCCGACCACGCGGCCAAGGACGAGCCGGAGCCCGTCGCGGATTACGATCAGGTCGGCGTTGTCGGTCACATAGGCACTGGTGGCACCCAGGTGGAGGTGCGCCCGAGCGGCGGGTGCCTGTTCACCGAAGGCATGGACATGCGCCATCACGTCGTGGCGGAACCGGCGTTCAAAGTCGGCAGCGGCGGCGAGGTCGGCATCGTCCAGGTGCGCTCGCATGGCGGCCAGCGCCTCGGGCGGGATGCCCAGGCCGAGTTCCTGCTCCGATTCGGCCAGCGCCAGCCAGAGCCGGCGCCAGAGTCCGATCCGGTGCGGTTCGCTCCACAACTCCTGCATCTCTGCCGAGGCATAGCGGCCTCCGAGCGGTGACTGCCAGCGGGGCGCGGTCACTGGAAGCTCAAATCCACAAAGGTCACCTGGCCACCTCGTTCAAAGACCAGCCGAAAGTTCTGGCGGGGGCGGACCGCCCCGAGCAATTGTGATACCTGCGCCGCGGAAGACACCGCGGTCCGATTGATCGCCACGATCACGTCTCCGTCCCGCAGCCCGGTGGTGCGGGCAATATCTGGCTGCACCCGGAAGACCAGCGCGCCCTGCTCGGTCGCAATACGACGCTCCGACCGGATGGCCGCGGTTACCGTGATCAACTGGATCCCCCGAAGCACCGAAACCTTCTCTGCGGTGACGGTGGGCAGGTCCGCCGTGACGATGCGGCGGGCCACCACCGCGCGGCTGCCCTCCCGGACCCGGACCTCAACGGCGTCACCCACTCGGAGGTCGAGCTTGACCGCCTCCCAGTCGAGGAAGTTCCGCAGCGGACGGCCGTTGGCCTCCACCAACACCGACTGGGCCCGGATACCGGCCCGGGCGGCAGGTCCCCCGGCCACCACATCGGTCACCAGCACGCCACCGGTGCGCTTCCAATCGCGCATCGCACTGGCACCCTCCACGGTCAGGCCGGTCCAGGGGCGCCGGATTTCACCGCGCCGCACGATCTCGTCGGCCACCCGGAGCGCCCGTTCGATCGGGATGGCAAAGCCGAGCCCGATCGAGCCGCCCTGGTTGCTGAAGATCGACGAGTTGACACCGATCACCTCGCCGAGTGAGTTGACCAGCGGCCCGCCTGAGTTGCCGGGGTTGATGGCGGCATCGGTCTGGATCATGTCCAGGTACATCCCGGGCTGGTCGGGGCTCGGCAGGATATTGCGGCCGGTGGCGCTGATCACGCCGGCGGTGACCGTCGGTTGCGCATCGCCCAACAGGAAGGTGAACGGATTACCGAGTGCGATCGCCCACTCGCCAATCATCAGGTCGGTGGAACGACCGATGGTGACGACCGGGAGATCCCTCCGGGCCACCCGCAGGACTGCGATATCGGTCGTCGGGTCTTCGCCCAGCAGGGTGGCTGGCATCTCGGTGCCGTCGGCCAGCGAGATCTTGATCGAATCTGCGCCAGCCACGACGTGCTGGTTGGTGATGATGATCCCGTCCTGCCGCAGCACGAAGCCGGTACCGAACGATCGGGTCGCTTCTTCCTCTTCGCCGGGGAACATGAAGAAGTCGAAGAACGCGCGCCCGCGCGGTATCAACCGCCGGGCCTGGACCTGGATGGAGACCACAGCGGGGCTGACCCGGCTGGTGGCCGTGACGAGTGCCGTTTGCCGGCTGGCATCGAGGGTAGGCCGCGGTGCGGTGCGCTGGGGTTGCTGCGCCCCAAGCGAGGCGACCAGCCCGTTGCCGAGCTGTCCGGTACACGCCACCACGACCGCAACGATGCAGCGATGGGCCCAAGTGCAGTTCACGACATCACCTGGCTTGGTACCGCCAGCAACTCCGAGGGGTAATCGGCCACGACGAAATAGAGCCCCTCGGCCGGTGCCGGCGGGCTGGTGCGGACCGAGGGGTCGTGCTGCAGGAGCCGGCCGAGGTCCGCTCCCGGGCGGCGGCCGAGGCCGATATCGACCATGGTGCCCACGAGCATCCGCACCATATGATGGAGGAATCGGTCGGCGGTGATATGGAAGTGGGCGCCGGTCCCGTCGGCGCGAACTTCCCAGGTCGCCGCGCGCACGACGCAGCGATAGTGCGGCCGGGGCGAATTGCGCACTGAGAGGCGGTGGAAGTCATGCTCTCCGACCAGCCGCGCGGCGGTCTCGGCCATCGTCGTCAAATCCACCGACCGCGCCAGCGCCCATTCCCAGCGTCGCCGGAAGGGGGAGTGACTCTCCGGGTCGGTACCGAGTTCATAGCGATAAGTGCGCGCGGAGGCGCTCCGTCGGGCGTGAAGATTCGGGCTGACTTCCTGAGCCTGGACCACCCGGCAGTCCTCGGGGAGAAGGGCATTGACGGCCCGGAGCAGGGAGGGGGCGTCCCAGCGCGCCGGGAGTAGGCAGGTGACGCCGAGTCCTTCGGCATGGACCCCCGCGTCGGTTCGACCTGCTCCATGGGCCACCACCTGACGATCGGCGAGCCGACTCAGCACCCGCTCAAGTTCACCCTGGACCGTCCGGCCCGCAGCCTGCCGCTGCCAGCCGGCGAACTGGCCGCCGTCGAATTCCAACTGGAGCAGGAAGTTCCGGTCCATCAGGGCGGAATCTAGCCGCCCGCGGGGCGGGCGGCAAGCGCAGAAGTTGAAGCGTGGGAAGGACTTGGCGGGGAACGAGCGGTCTCAGGTATAGCGGCGGATCACACCCACGACAACCCCCTGGATGAGGAGGTCGCGCTCCTGGAATCGCATCGCCTGCATCTCCGGATTGGCTGGCTGGAGCCGCACCCAGCCGCCGGCCTCGCGATACAGCCGTTTGACGGTGGCCTCGGCGCCGTTCACGAGCGCGATAACCATCTCGCCGTTCTCGGCGGTCTGACGGCCGTGGACCACCACGACGTCGCCATCCATGATGTGCTCGTCGATCATCGACTGGCCGCGGACCCGGAGGGCGTAGTTGGGGCCGCGGCGGGGCAGCATCTCGTCGGGGACCGAGATGGTCTCCTCGTGCAGCGCCGATTCGATCGGCAGGCCGGCCGCGACCGCGCCGAGCAGGGGGATTTCACTGGCGCCGGCAATCCCGCGGGGAGGCAGGATCTCGATCGATCGCGACTCATTGTAGCTGCGCCGGATGAATCCCTTGCGCTCCAGGTTGCTGAGGTGTTCATGGACCGTGGCCAGGGACTGGAACCGGAACTGTTCGGCGATCTCCTCGAAGCTGGGGGCATATCCCTCGCGCTGGATATGGTCTTGGAGATAATCGAGGATTTCGCGCTGGCGCTTGGTCAGTGGCACGGTGCCTCCCGAGACAGGATGCCGGGCAGCCGAAGAGAGCCCGAAGATGCAAGCTACCCGAAAGCTTCCCGAAGAGCAAGCGTCCCCTGGTGGCTCCTGGACCGGGGTGCACCTCCGGACCAAGCCATGTAAGTTTGTGGCATTCCTGCCCGTTTGCCTGCCGGCCAGTTGTTGCTGGGTGTGCCCGGCTGCTCTGCCTGCTCCGAAGGAGGATCCGTGACCCTGGTGCCCGAATCCACCATGATCAATCCGGCCTCGCAGGTGGCCGAACTGATTCGGGCCATGGTCAAGGCGTTTCGTGCCTTCCAGATGTACCTCCCCAACAATCCGGTCTACCAGCGCGCCGTGCAGGGTATGGAAGAGGCGTTCCCGCCGATCTGGGAATTTACCGATCACCTGGTGCTGGCGGTGGTCGAGTCCCAGGTCATCTGGGAACAGGAAGTGGTGTATGAGGCCGAAAACCGTGCCGAGAGCTTTGCCTGGTTGATGTACAAGGATGGGCTCCGGTTCCTCACCCTCCGCCGTGGCGCGGAGTCCACCGAGGTGGCAGCGTTTCTCCGGGCGGTGAACCAGGCGCGGACCCTGACCCAGGATTCCGGGGATGACCTGCTGACCCTGCTCTGGGCAGAGGATTTCACCACCATCGATTATCGCTTTGCCGAGGTGGTGAGCGAGGGACTGATGGTGCTCGACCCCCAGTCAGTGGATCTCGAGAGCCAGTATGGCCCGGGGGACGCCGCCGAGGTCATCCGCCAGGAGGTGGCCGAGGAACGGCCAGCCGGCGTGGTGACCCTCGATGACTTCGACTCGACCCTTTATTTCCTCGACGAGGCCGAAGTCGAGCAACTCCGGCGAGAAGCGGAATTGGAGTATTCGCGCGACGTGCGAGCCTCCGCGTTGGATGCGCTGTTCGATGTGTTCGAGCTCAATGAGGACGCGGAAGTGCGGGGAGAGATTCTCGGCATTCTCGATCTGCTCCTGCCGGGCCTCTTGGCCAATGGGGAGTACGGTGCCGTGGCCAAGCTGCTCCGCGAGCTGCGGGGGATGGCGACCAGAATCCACCTGGCGTCCTCCCCGGTCGGGCCCAGGTTCGAGGCGTTCGAGGCCAATCTGAGCCAGCCGGAGATCCTCCGGCAGATCCTTGAATCGGTCGACGACGCCTCGGCGGCGCCCGAGGAAGCCGATGTGGGTGAGCTGCTTCGCGAGCTGCGCGCGCCGGCCCTGGGCACCGTGGCGGAGTTCGTGCCTCGGATGCGGCACCGTGCCATCCAGGCGGCGGTGTCGGCGGCGGTGGACCGCCTGGTGGGGATCCACCCGCGCGAGGCGATGCGCCTGCTCGAGGGGGGATCGGCCGATGTGCTCCGCGGGTTGATTCCCTCCGTTGGCCGGCAGCGGTTGCCGGTGGCGCTGCCGGTGCTCGGGACGATACTGGGTCGCGCCGAAGCAGACCTCCGCCTGGCCGCCGTGGAGGCGCTGGCGGTGGTGGGAACGCCGGGAGCGATGGGCTTCCTCGAGCGGGCCCTCGAGGACGACGACCGCGCCGTGCGACTCGCCGCGGTGACTGCGGTGTCGGCCCGGGGATGGAAGGGCGCGCTCAAGCAGCTCGAGGCCGTGATTGAGGGGAAGGGACGCGCCGACCTGGAGCCGTCCGAGCGGCGGCAGTTCTTCGAGGCGTACGCCCAGATCGCCGGCCCGACGGCCCTGGGCCCGCTGGCTGAGATCCTGGAACCGCGCGGCCTGTTCCGCCGCAAGGAGAGCCCGGAGACGCGCACCTGTGCCACCTACGCGGTGGCGCGCCTGCAGACCCCGGAGGCGTGGCGACTCCTGGAACGGATGGCGCAGGACAAGGAACTCCCGGTGCGCAATGCGGCGTCGCGGGCGCTGCGGGCGCGGCCGGAATGAGCGACGAATCCGCGGCGGCGCGCGGCGCCCTGCTGGATCCCCAGGACGGCTTCCTGCGGCAGACGGGGCGGCAATTCCTGGTCTCGCTGTACGCCGCGCTGCGGGCGCTGAAGTTCTATCCGGTCGAGAACACCGCCGTCCAGAACGCCCTCAAGGACCACGATGCGCTGGCAGCGATCCTGCTGGAGCGTTCGGGCGAGATCGAGGTCAGGCTCTCGGGCGATTTCATCTTTGTCAACGGCACCCGCCTCCGACTTGAACTCGCCAATTATGCCGCGTTTGGCGGGATCCTGACGACCCTTCGCGGCTTCGACATTGGACAACTGCGGGTGGCGCCCGGGGTGACGATCCGGGAGTGGCAGGCGTTCCTGAGTCAACTGCTCAGTCTCAGTGCCATCGAGGACCCGGAGGCGCGCTTCTTTGCCCTGGCCGACCGGATGGCCCAGGCGGCGCTTGACCACATCGAGATCGTGCAGTCCACCGCCGTGGACGAGCTGGGCGATGAGGAACAGGCCCGGGCGATGGCGAAGCGGACCTACACGCAGGGGGTGGAGGTCACCAAGGAAGTCCTCAACTCGATCCGGATCGGGCGGTCCGCCAACATCCGGAAGGTGAAGCGCGCCGTCCAGATGATCGTGGACCAGGTCCTCACCAATGAGGCCTCGATCATCGGACTGACCACGCTGCGCGACTACGACGAGTACACCTTCACCCACTCGGTCAACGTCTGCATCTTCTCCGTGGCGCTCGGCCGGAAGATCGGATTCAGCAAACTCCAGCTTTACGATCTCGGGATGGCCGCCCTGCTGCACGACATGGGCAAGGCCGGGGTGGAGCTGTCGGTGCTCAACAAGACCACCAACCTGACCGAGGCGGAGTGGCGGCTGCTGCAGAGCCACCCCTGGCGGGGCACCATGGCACTGTTCCAGATGAGGGGGTATGACGGGGTACCGTATCGGCCGATCCTGGTGGCGCACGAGCACCACATGAAGACCGACCTGTCCGGCTACCCGCGCCATGTGCGGCCCCGAACCTTGGGATTGTTCAGCCGGCTGGTGGCGGTGGCGGACGGTTTTGACGCCGCCACCACCCGTCGCGCCTACCAGAACACGCCGCTGGAGCCCGACCAGGTCCTCCGGGAAATGTGGGAGAATCCCAAGCGGGGCTACGACCCGATCATGGTCAAGGCGATGATCAACCTGATCGGGGTGTATCCGGTGGGCACCTGTGTCATCCTGGACACCTTCGAGGTGGCGGTAGTCGCCTCGCTCAGCCCCGACCGTCAGCAGCTCAATCGGCCATCGGTCCGGGTCGTCCTCGATGTCCATGGCGGGCTGGTCGCTCCACCCGGCAAGCTGGTGGACCTGTCGGAGCCATCCCCCGAGGGCGGCTTCCTCCGCAGCATCGTGAAGGTCACCAACCCTGACCGGTACGGGATCGTTGTCGGCGACTACTTCCTCTGACACCCGGCTCATCCTGTTCTGGGGCCGCTGCATGGCCTGGGGCGGGATCATTGTTCTGGCGTTCACGATCCTGGCCGACGGCCGCTGGATCGAGGCGCCGCTGGCCACCGTCGTCGCCGCCTCGGCGGTAGCCATGCTGCGGGCCATCCCGGTCCGGCTCAGCAAGTACTCCTACCTGACCCAGTCCGGCGTGGTAGCATTGGCGGGCGCCATCCTGGCCCCGTCCAGCAGCATTGTGGTGGGACTCTTTGCCGGCACCATCGCCGCCGATCTCGGCTGGCTGCGCAAGTCGTGGCGCGCCGCGGTCGTCAACTCCGGCCGCGAGGTCCTGGCCTTCGCGGCGGCGTTCGGCTGGTACGCGCTGGCGCTCCGGTTGACCGGCACGGCGGAACTCTCGGTCGACTTCCTCCCCGCTGCGGCCACCCTCGGGGCGGCGTGGTTCGTCTTCAGTCGCGGGTTGTTCTATCTCTCCCTCCTGGCCCGCGACAAGTTGGAGGTCGGGGAGCGGCTGTTCATCCTGCGCTGGGAAATCGTGTCGTTCCTGGCGACGGTGGCGGCCACCGGCCTGGTGGTCTGGACCATCACCGCCCTGGCGCCCACCGGGTGGGTGGCGATGGCACTCGCGATGGCGGTCCTCGGCCTCCTGTCGCGCACCCTGATGGAAGAGGCGATCGCCGCCGAGGACCTCAGCAAGATCCACCTGGCCCAGGCAGCACTCACCACCACGGTGACGCTCCAGGCCGCGCTCGAGGAAATCGAGGTGCTGGCGTACCGACTGCTGGACTGGGGGGATCTCCGGGTCTACCGCGCTGGGGCGCGCCCGACCGAGTCCACCATGCTGTACCGGGCCCATGCCGGCCGGCCACGCCGCTATTCCCCCCATCCCGCGCTGGAGCCCTGGCGGGCCGAGGTCATCGCTGAGGGCAAGCTCCGGGTGGTGCCCGACACCCGCCGGGTGCCCGAGCTGGCCGACCTCGATGCCGCCACCCGCTCCCTCGTGATCCAGCCGCTGCGCTTTGCCGATGAGATCATCGGGACGATCGAGGTGGAGCACCACAAGAACAAGGTCTTTGGCACCAGGGAACTGGCGGCGATCAACGCGATCGCCGCGCAGGTCAGCACGGCAATTCATCTGGCCGAACTTCGCCGCCCGCTGGTGGCCACGGTGGACCAGATTACCGAGCAGGTCCGGGCCCTGGCCGGCGCCGCCGACGCGTTGCGCGCCTCAGCCGGAACACTCACCGCGGCGGCGGCGGGGATGCGCCAGTCCGTGGCGGCACAGGACGCCTTTGCCCGGGCCGGATTGGATACCACGGCGCAGTTGTCGAAGCGTTCGCAGGAAACCGCCGAGGGCGGGGCTCGGGCCGCGGAGGTGGTGAGCCAGGCGGCCGCGGCTGCGGCACGTCACCGCATCGCCATCGGAGACGCGATCGGGCGGCTGGTCATGGCGGAAGCGTTCGTGACCGACAGCGCGCGCCAGGTGGTGCAGCTGGGAGCCGCCACCGCGAGGATCACCTCCTTCCTGGGCTCGATCCGGGAGATCGCCGAGCTGACCAACTTGATCGCCCTGAACGCCGCGATCGAGGCGGCCCGCGCCGGCCGCGAGGGACACGGATTTGCCGTGGTGGCGGAGGAGGTGCGCCGGCTGGCGCTCCAGAGCGAATCCGCCGCCGGCGAAGCCGTCAATCTGGTTGGGGATGTTTCCACGGAGGTGGCTGCGATCGTGGCCCAGATGGAGCGGGGCCGGGCGGTCGTGGCCGGGATCGGGGACGCCAGCAAGGCCGCGGCGGGGGCGCTCGACGCCATTGTCGGGGCCACCGATCGTGCCGGGGAGGAGGTCCGCCAGATTGCCGACAGCGCTGCGGCCCAGGCCGAATCCAGCCGTCGGCTGGCCGACCAGATTGGCGGGCTGGCCCGGGCTTCGGAACGCACCCGTGGGGAGACAGAGGCACTGGCCGATCAGGCATCGGCCGCCGCCCGCGGGCAGGCGGAACTGGAACGAGCGATTGCCGAACTGGAATTGGTGGCGGCAAACCTGAACGCGTTGATGCGTCACTTTGCGGTGGGCACCTCAACTTGAGGAAGATTCCTTGGACTTGACCGGTATTCCGAGCGGGCTGCGGCCCATCATTCCCGAGTGGGCGGTCATGACGCCGGCTCGCCTGAGCCACACCCACCGGGTGGCGGCCCTGGTGGACCGGTGGGCCGGGGCGATGTCGGCGCCTGAGTCCGAACGGCATCGCTGGCTGCGGGCGGTCTGGCTGCACGATGCCCTGCGTGACGCCCCGGAGGACCAGCTGGCCCGGTTGGCGCCGGGGACGTCGGGACCAGGGTACCTGCGCCATGGCCCCGCCAGCGCCGCCTTGGCAAAGGCCCATGGGGAGGACGATCGGGGCGTCCTCGACGCGGTGCGATTCCACTCGGTCGGGCTGGCGGAGTGGGAGATGACTGGCCGGGTGTTGTACTGCGCCGACTACCTCGAGCCGGGCCGCAAGCATGACCAGGCGGCCCGGGCCGAATTGGCAGCCGCATTCCCCACCGATTCGCGTGCGGTGCTGGTCCAGGTCGCCGAGCGGCGCTTGCTGCACATCATTCGCTCCGGATGGCCAATCCAGGAGCCCACCGCTCGGTTTTGGAACAGTCTCGCGTCCGCGCCCTGACCCTGCTCGCCCTGGCGGGCGGCGCGGCGGCGGTGGCGTGGTTGGGATCGCGGGTCGTCCTCCCGCAGGGTGGGGCGGATGCCCCGGCGCTGGAGGAAGTCCGGCGGGTGGTGCCCCGGGGAGAGCGGGTCGTGATCGAGGTGCTCAACGGATCCGGTCGGCAGGGTGCTGCCAGGATTGCCACTCGTGTCCTGCGGCGCGCCGGATTCGACGTGATCTACTTCGATAACGCACCGGATCCCGTGGACTCAACCCTCGTGCTGGTCCGGCGGGGTGCTGCGGCGCGAGGCGGGTGGCTGGTCGAGGCGCTCGGCACCGGCCGCGTCGTCCTTGAAGAGGCTCCGGCACGCCGGGTGGACCTGACGGTCATCCTTGGCCCCGACTGGCAGCGGCCCAAGGGGGTACTCCCGTGATCAGCTGCTCCGCTCGGCTTGCGGCTGCACGATTCCGATCACCAGGTCCATCACATTGGTTCCTGTGGGGCCGGTGGTGAGGGTGGCCCGGATCGCCGCCAGCGCGGAGTGACTGTCGTGGCCCGCCAGATCGGCTGCAGGATCTCGCCCCGCGGCCCCGATGGCCTGCCAGGTGGTGGGTTCGGCAAAGCCGCCCGCCGCAGGGGTCTGCCCGTCCCGACCGTCGGTGCCTGCCGCCAGTACCGTCACCGCACTCCCAGTTGTTCCGGCCAGGATCTCTGCCGCGGCCAACGCCAACTCCTGGCAGCGCCCACCATGGCCGCCGGCAAGCGCCGCCACCTGCACCGTGGTCTCGCCACCCCAGACGATGCAGATGCCGCGCGCTCCTTGGTCTACCTGGAGCAGGTGCGCTGCTATTCGGCGACCCGCTGCGGCGGCCGGTCCGGACAGCGCCGGGGTCCCGGCCCGGGCGTCGAGCCCCAGATTCCGGGCGGCCCGCAGGGCGCCCTCGATCGCGTCCTGGTTGGAGGCAATCACCTGCCCGCGCACCCCGGCCAGTCTCGGGTCGCCATCGGCGGGAGTCTCCGCCGCGCGGCCGCCAATGGTCTCGTCCAGCAGGCGTCGCACTCCCGATGGCATGTCGCGCCAGAGGCCGGCCTCGCCCAGAAAGGACTTGAGGTCCCCGGCACGATCGCCATCGGGGGAGCATGGGCCGGAGCCGATATCGGCCAACTCGCCACTCGGCACGTCGGCAATCGCCAGCACTTCGACCCTGGCGGGCACAAGCGCTGTGGCCAGCCGACCGGCGCCCCAGCGGGCACAGCGGCGGCGGATCCGGTTTACCTGGCCGATGGGAAGGCCGGAGCGGAACAGGAACTCCTGCAGGGCATTGAATTCTTCCGGTGCGAGCGTCTGGACCGGGGCCCCCACCAGGCTTGAGGTGCCGCCGGAAAGCAGCACGATGACCAGGTCTTCGGGTCGGCCGTCTTCCGCAAATCGTGCCACAGCGGCCGAGGCCTTGGCCGAGCGCGGACCGGGGAGCGGGTGGTCGCCGGGCACGATGACAAAGGCAGGGTCGGCCAGGATGGCCGCATGGGGTGGCACGACCAGGCCATCCCGGACACGGAGCCCCCGGTCAGCAAGAGCATCGGCGGCGGCTGTGGCCATCGCGACCGACGCTTTGCCAAGTGCCAGTATTCTGATCCAAGGCGCGCCGGTTACCTCGAGGGAGCGGATGGCGCGGTGCACCGCGGGGCCAGGAGCGACGGCGGCAACGGCCCCCGCAAAGATCTGCCCCAGCATGGCCCTGGCTGGGCGCGGCGGCCCTTTCACGGAGAAGTGCTCATGACGGTGGCACGACCGGTGGTTGCAGTGACCCGGAGGATGCCGGAGCGAGTGCTCGCAGCGCTGGAGGCGTCATGCGAGGTCGTTGGCGGGCGGGACGACACCCCAGCCACCCAGGACGAGCTGGCGGAAATGCTGGTGCGGGCAGATGGAATCCTTTGCACGGTGACCGACTCCCTTCCGGCGGCGTTGTTCGGGCGGGTGCCGCCTCGTGCCCGCATCCTCGCCAACTTCGGGGTCGGCGTCAACCACATCGACCTGGCTGCCGTCCGGGCTTCGGGCATCCGGGTGTCCAACACCCCTGACCAGCTTTCAGAGGCCACCGCCGACCTCACGCTCGGCCTCATGCTGATGACCCTCCGGCGACTGGGTGAAGGGGAACGTCGACTCCGGGCCGGGAAGTGGGAAGGCTGGGGGCCCACCGATTTCCTCGGTCACGATCTGTATGGCCGCCGGCTCGGACTGATTGGCTTTGGGCGGATCGGCCAGGCAGTGGCCCGACGCGCCGCACTCGGCTTCGGGATGACGGTCAAGTTCCACACCCGCACCCGGTGGGCCACGGACGATGTGCCGCCGTTCGTGGAGCAGGCGGAGTCGCTTGAGGCGCTGCTGGCCGACTCGGAAATCGTGTCGCTCCACCTGCCAGCCACCCCGGAGACCCGAAACCTGTTCGATGAGCCCAGGTTGCGGCTGATACCGCGCGGCGGCTGGCTGATCAACACGGCGCGCGGTACGATTGTGGACGAGGCGGCGCTGGTGCGGGTGCTGGCCGATGGCCATCTGGCCGGTGCGGGGCTCGACGTCTTTGAGCGGGAGCCAGTGGTCACACCGGAACTGCTGGCCTTTCCCGGAGTGGCGCTCCTGCCCCACATGGGGAGCGCCACGGTGGCGGCCCGAGAAGCAATGGGGATGCGTGCGGTGGCCAACCTGCTGGCCTTCTTTGCGGGTCAGCCGCTGCTCGATCCGGTGGCCTGAGCGGGGACTGTCAGGCCAAGCTCTTGATTGATCGCCACGATCTCCGCCCGGAGCCGCCGCCGCTCCAGCTGCATCCGCAGGAACTGGTCGCGACCGGCGAGCCAGAGCGCCAGCGCCCGCATCGCCCCGACCACACTGTCAATGCGCTCCACGAACCGAAGCGCCATCCATCCGAGGATCGGCGAGAGCGCTGCGGCAGCCGCGCCGATCGGCCACCCCCACTGACTCCCGACGATCATCCCGACCGCCAGCCAGGTCAACGGAAAAAACAGCATGGCACCGAGCGTCTTGGCGGTGGCCACGACATCCTGGCTGGTGCCGCTGGCGCGGCGAGCTACGATACCCACCAGTCGGTACGCCGGCCAATGGACGACGATCCCGGGTAGCGCAAAGGGCAGCGTCAACGCGAAGTACCCGACCGCTGCCACCGAATATCGCAGCACCCCCGACAGGGTGAATCGTCGCAGCTCCAGCAGCCCGGGGTCCAGCCCGGCCGCCCGGAGCCGGACCTCATGACGATCGAGCCGGTGCTGGATCGAAGCCACCCGGGCCGGGGCCGCGGCTCGGACCCGGGGGTAGGCCTCCAGGACGGTGCGGCGAAAGTCCGCTGAGGTGTGGAGCGCGCCGGCATCCATGCCTTGGAACAGACGGTCCACGGAGTCTGCCAACGCCAGCGCTTCGTGGGCGTCGGCCTCGAGCACGACCTTTCCCAGTCCGGCCGTGATACTGCTGGTGACCTCCGCCACGAGCCCCGGGTCGGGCTCGCCTTCCACCAATGGCATCGCCGAGGTCACCACGATCGGTTCCCCGAAACTCACCAGCGCGTTGCTGCGAAAGGTCGCCTTGTCGAAGTAGGTCAGCGCCACCGGGATGATGGTGACCGGCGCTTCGGTTCCGGCGCCCAGTGCAATCCGCGCAGCGCCAGTGCGCAGGGGGCGCAGTCGAGTATCGCTATGAGAGGTTCCCTCGGGAAAGATGGCGATGGTGCCGCCGCCCTCCAGCAGCCTGCGGGCGGCGGCGAACATCTCGGCGTTGCCGGAGGTGTCGCCGCTGCCATCCTGCCGCCGATAGACCGGGATCGATCCGAGGCTCCGGGCAAACCAGCCGATTACCGGCATCCGAAAGAGCGGGGCCTTGGCAAGGAACGACACTGGCCGAGGGGCGGTGGCCAGCATCAGGGCGGCGTCGATCAGGGCATTGGGATGGTTGGGACAGAAGACTACTGGACCTGCGGATGGGACTCGCTCGGCACCCGCCGTTTCCACCCGGCGAAAAAATATCCTGAGAATGAACCGGACCAGCCCCTCAACCAGGCGGCGCATCCCTGGCTACGCGCTCCGCTCGGCCTGCTTCTTCTCGACCGCCACCTTGAGTTGCCCGCAGGCGGCATTGATGTCCAGTCCACGGCTCCGGCGCACCACGGCTTCCACACCCTGGTTCTTGAGCCGGTCGGCAAAGGCCCGGATCCGGGCCGGAGGGGTCGGCTCCAGCGGCTCGCCGCCGCCGGGGTGCAGCGGCAACAGGTTCACCATGGCGCCGAGCCGGCGGGCCAGGCACACCAGCCGGTCGGCGTCGGCGTTGCTGTCGTTGCGGCCGGCAATCATCACGTACTCAAAGGTGATGCGCTTCCGGAATGCCGTGGCGGTGTCCAGCACTTCCTGCAGCGAGTACTTCTTCTCGATCGGCATCAGCTTCTGCCGCGAGACCGGCTCCGAGGCATGCAGCGAGATCGCCAGCCGGAACTGTTCCGGGCGGGCGGCCAGCTTGAGCATCGCCGGCACGATGCCTACGGTGGAGACCGTGATGTGCCGAGCGCCGATCCCGAAGCCGTCTGGGTCATTCAAGGTGGTCAGGGACACGTCCACGGCGGGCCAGTTGAGCAGCGGCTCGCCCATTCCCATGAAGACGATGTTGGTCGACGCCTCGTCGGGGTTGGCCAGCGCCACCTCGCGCACCTGCGCCAGGATTTCCCACGGCGCCAGGTTGCGTCGGAACCCCATGGTGCCGGTGGCGCAAAAGCCGCACTTGAGCGCGCAGCCGGCTTGGGAGGAAATGCAGAGGGTGCGGCGGGCGCCACTCGGGATCAGCACCGACTCGACCGCTTCGCCATCGGCCAGGCGCCAGAGGTATTTCCGGGTGCCGTCCTGGGATTGCTGCATCGTGTCGAGCGTCAGCCGTGGCAGCGGGAACTCGGCCTCCAGCGCCTCGCGCAAGGCGCCCGGGAGCTCGGTGGCCTCGGACCAGGCGGCGACTGGCTTGGTCCAGAGCCGGCGAAAGATCTGGCCGCTGCGGTAGCCGGGGAGTCCCTGCGACTTGGCCCAGGCGGCGATCCGCTCCCGGGCTTGGGTGGGGGGCAGGTCGAGAATGGTATCGGTGGCTATCGCGGTGGCGGGCATGGGGGGAAGTTAACGCTGAGATCCCGCAATACCCTATGGCTTTAGGAGTGGATGCTTCCGCACCTGCTCGATGTCGTCCTGGTCCCGTACCAGCCCCAGGACGTAGTCCGCGCCGATTTCGAGCGGCACGAACAGGGGTGGCATCGTCACGCTGCCGAGCCAGCGGCCGTCAGGCTGGAATACATCCCAGCGGGTGTCACCGGATGGGGTCCAGATGCGGACCAGCCCCCACCGATCGGGTGCGTCCTCCCAAGGCTCATACTCCAGCACCCACAGATTGCCCTGGCGGTCCAGCAACATTTTGGAGAACGCTGGGAACTGCTCCGCAAACACCTGGGCGGCGGCCATCCGCTCACGGAGCGCCCGGAGTCCCTCTGGGGCTGGTTTGCCGTCCTCCCCGGGGGCGTTCGCCGACCGAGTCCTGTACTCGGCCACGTCCCCGGCCGAAACCGGGCGAAGCGCCCTTTCCAGGCGGACGATGCGCCTGAGCTCGCCGGCCTGGGAGAGGATGCGGATCTCGTACCGGTCGGAGAAGCCAGTGACAATCTCAGTCTGGCCGGCCACCAGATGCAGGCGGGGGCCGTAGGTGAGCTGCGACGGATACTGAGGATTCGATCCTGGGGTATAAATGCCGAGGGGAAACATCCCAATGCTGTCTCGCTGCCCTTGCGGTATCACCCGGAATAGCGGTACGGAGTCAATCCATCGATCCTGGGCGGGCTGCGCGACGGGGCCATTCCAGGCATACCCAATGTAGGATCCATCACCGAGAAAGGTCTGCGGCCAGATGAACGGACCGCTTCCTTCCTGAGGGGTATAGCTGGAGACCAGCTCGCCCTCTCCGGTAAACAGGTGGAACCGCCGGAGGTCCACGATGAAAATGGAGTCGGCCGGCAATGCCGCCAGGCTCAGGATCTGACGGAATTCCCCGGGTCCCTCTCCTCGGCGGCCGACATCCTTGAGGTGCTGGCCGCCTGGCCCGAAAAACCGAATCGAACTCGACCCCTGGTCGCCGATGGCAATCCGGCCGTCGCTGAGCTGGGTGGCGCCCATGACCAGGTAGAGCTGCTCATCGAGCGCGGCCTCTGCCCCACCCGCCCGGAACGTCGGGGTGGGATCGACCCGCCACATCTGTTCGAGGGGCAGGAGCGGGGTGCGATTCTCGGCAATCTGAATCCCGGCGCTGTCGCGCAGAACGTTGCCCGCACCGGATTGGGAGCCGGTGTCACAGGCCGCGATAAGCGCCACCAGCAGCCACACTTTCCCGCGCATGGCCTAGTTCAACCGCTGCTTGAGGAACGCCACCGTCCGAGCCCAGCCGTCCTTGGCGGCGGCCAGGTTGGCCTGCTCCTCCGCCTCGTCCCGCTGGGCTTTGGGGTCGTCCTGGGCTCGCAGGAAGCCGTGGACGGCGCCTGGATAGTTGACGCCCGTGTAGGTCTTGCCGCGGGCCCGCATGAGCGAATCTATGGCCGGCATGGCGGCGCCGATCCGTGCATCCTTCGAGCCGTTGAGCAACATCAGGGGAACTCGGATCTTTGCCAGCGAGTCGGCGTCAGGGGTGGCGGGCACCGCCGGTGCAGTGGCGGTAGCCGGGCTCCCTCCGCTCATGTAGGGCGCGCCGTAGAACGCCACCCCGCCGCTGAACCCGTTCACGCCGCCATGGACCGCATGCATCCAGGTCGTCGTGCCGCCCCAGCAGTAGCCGATCACAGCGTACTTCTGGGTGGCCGCCGGCAGGGTCATGGCCCAGTTGGCCACCGCGGTGATCATCCGGTTCCGCTCGACGCTGTTTACCCCGGAAATCAGCCTTCGGGCCGAGTCACTGGTCAGCTCCACCGAACTGGGGCCGCCACGGACCCTGGTCAGGAAGTCGGGGGCAATGGCAATGAACCCGTCGGCCGCCACCTGGTCGGCCACTCCGCGTACCCAGGTGGAGAGTCCGAAGATCTCATGGACGACAACCACCACCCCGGCCCGTGTCTGCCGCTCGGGGTAGACCACCCACGCCATGACCGAATCCGCCGACCCGGGCTCCAGCGCAATCGCCACCCACTCGGCGTGACGGTTGCTGGCGGCCAGCCGAGCCGCAACGGCGTTGTTGCTGGCGGGGATCCCGGCCATGCCCTGCTGGCTGGGGTCAAATGCGCGAGTGATGGGCGCGGCGCGGTCGGCCACGTTCATGTGGGCCAGATGCTCGTCCGGCGCTGCCTGGACCGGGCCACGATACTGGATGGTGCAGGCGGCCAGGAGGACGGACCCAACCAGGATTGCGCGACGCATGAGGGCCTCGGTGGGGCAGCGGGGCAGAGGGGGTACAGGGACAGGAGTGGGCAACCCAGAAAGAGTGGCACCATTCACGGCTCAGCGCCAGACCGAACGGGTTGTACGCTAGGGGTCTGGTACGATCAGCGAGCGCGATCGGACATCGGCAGTCAGGAAGAATCCCAGTGCGCGGTGCTCGGGGCGGGTCAGGTTGGCCACGTTGCCGCGGACGGAGGCCGGCGGAGTGGAGAACGGTGAGCCCCCGCCGGTGGCCTGATCGTAGAACGCGAACAGGTATTGATACGCCTCCTCGGTGATTGCCAGTTGGCGCATGCGCACCACCTGGCGCGGTTCCACCACCTTCTCATCGAACGGGAGGTATCCCGCCACCCTCTGGCCATCGTAGAACCGGTCCCGGCTGATGACCCGCCACTGATTGCCCGGATCGGTGGTGACCACCCGCTCGCCATCCACGAACATCTCCCAGAAATAGTAGTTCTTGATTCCTGCGGGGTCGGTGTAGTCCAGCACCGCCCGGAACCCCGAATCGCCGACCGCCAGGGTGGCCGAGCGGAACTTGAAGTAGAGTGAGTCGATCGCTGGGCCGTCAACGAGCGGGGAGATGGCGCGGTACTCCTCCCCCTCCCAGACGATCGAGAGGGTGTAGGTGCGACCCGGCGTGATGGCGGCTGTACCGACCCGGTACACTCCCGCCTCGTCCTCTGCGAACGGCAGCTCGGTACCCAGGTCGTCGGTCACCAGTACACTGGCTCCTGCGGCGGGTGGCGGCGCCCCCGTTCCGGAGAACGCGTCGGTGGTCGTGAGCCTGATCTGTTGGGCCAAGACCCCAGCCTCGAGTCGTGCCTCGACCACCAGCTGCCGGGGAGGGGTATCGAGATCCAGGTCTACGATCCGGGTGCAGCCAGTCGAGAGCGCGGCCAACAACGTCAGGGGCACGCGAAGACTGTGGGAGAGCACGTTGGCCATGACGCTAGAACTTGAACGAGAAGCTGACACTGGGCACGATCCCGAAGATGGCTATCTGGGTGGCGTCGATGCGGAGCGGATCGTCTTCCGATGGCTGGAACGAAATCGACTGCGCATTGAATCGATTGTAGGCGTTGAAGAGACCGAACTGCCACTGGGTGCGCTCCCCTTGGCGGGTAAAGCTCAGGTCCAGCCGGTGGTACATCGGCAGCCGATTGCCATTGCGGGGTCCGTACTCGGCCACCACGATGCCGTCGTACACGTAGCGGGAGATCGGGTAGGTCACCGGCAGCCCGCTCGTCAGCAGGAAGGTGCCGCCAAATGTCCACGTGCTGCTGAGCGGGTACAGTCCCACCAGTGTCAGGTCGTGGGTCTTGTCGTAGGGAGATGGGTAGTACTTCCCCTCGTTGATTCCCGGGTCGTTTGCACCGACGCCCGGCACACGCCGCTCCGAGCGGCCCAGGGTGTAGCTCACCCAGCCGGTCAGTCGCCCGGTCCGCTTCCGTCCGTACAGCTCCAGCCCGTACGCCCGCCCGTTGCCCTGCAGCATCTCGGTCTCGAGCCGATCGTTCAATGCGATGTCGGCGCCCTCGATGAAGTCGGTCAGGTTCCGGAACCACTTGACGTACGTCTCCACCGACAGCTCATAGTCGCCGCCACCGGTAGTCGTCGTCAGGCCAAGCGCCAATTGGTCCGACAGCTGTGGCTCCAGGTACGGGCCCACCGGCTCCCAGATATCCACTGGGGTCGGCGAATTGGTATTGCTGATCAGGTGCAGGTACTGCCGAGTCCGCGAAAAGCCGAGCTTGAGGCTGGTGGTGGGCGCCAAGCCGACCCGCACGCCAAGGCGCGGTTCCAATCCACCAAACCGGTCAAACGTGGAGCCATCTGGACGGATGGTGCTGTCCACCACCTCACCGCGCTCGTAGCGGCCCAGGGCCGGGTTGTATACCACCGGCGCGTCGTCGGCGTAGCGGTAAGTGGTGGAAGGGCCGCGGCGCCAGTAGCCGGCCAGCCGCAGGCCGTACTGCAGCGAAAGCGATGGCGAGATCTCGACCTGATGGCTGGCGTGGACCGCCGGAGCAAGCCCGTTTCGGGGGCTGGCGTCGCGAGGTTGCACCGGTGAATCGCCGACCGGCCGGATGGTGCCCGACCTGATGTCATGCCGGGCCAGCTCCCCGCCAAACTCCACGGTGCTGCCGTTGCGGATGTACCAGGTCTCCAGCACCTGCAGGTCCATGTTGCCGATGCGCGAACTCCAATTCACATCGAGCCCGCTGCCCAGGAACCCGATGCTGTAGTCGTAGTCGCTGATCGTCAGTGTGGCCTTCGAAAAGAGCCGGCTGCCCAGCGCCTGGTTCCATCGCAGGGTGCCCGACGCATTCCCCCAGCTCGACTGAAACTGCTCCGCCACCTCAAAGCGATCGCGGCCAAAGTAGCCCGACAGGAGCAAGGCGCCGGTGGAGCCGAGCCGGACGTTGGTCTTGGCGTTGAGGTCGTAGAAGTAGGCGACGTTGCGGTTGAGGTCCGGGTCGCTGGAGAGCTTGAGGAAGAGGTCGGCGTAGGTGCGGCGGGCGGCCACCAGGAACGAGCCGCGCTGGTCGGGAAGTGGCCCTTCGAAGGAGAGCCGGCTGGCCAGCAGGCCGACCGTGGCGGCGCCCTCGAACTGGTTGGCGTTCCCCTCGCGCTGGCGCACGTCGAGCACCGACGAGAGCCGGCCGCCGTACCGCGCAGGGATCGCCCCCTTGTAGAGCTTGATGTCGTCGATGGCGTCGCCGTTGAAGACCGAGAAGAATCCGAACACATGCGACGGGTTGTAGATCGTCGCTTCGTCGAGCAGGATCAGGTTCTGGTCGGTGGTACCGCCCCGCACGCTGAAGCCAGTCGAGGCGTCGCTCAGGCTGGAGACGCCAGGCAGCAGGGTCAGCGAGCGGATCGGGTCCAGCTCGCCCAGCACCACCGGCAGCAGCTTGACCGTGGCCACATCCATCCGGAGGGTGCTCATTTCCGGCGTGAGCGGGTCAATGTCGGAGGTGTCACGGCGGCCGGCCACCGTGACCTCTGCGAGGGTGAACGCCTGTGGGTCGAGCAGGAAGTCCCGCGCCAGCGATTCACGGAGTTCCAGGGTGTCGGTGAGGGGCTCGTACCCGATGGCCCGGATCTGCACCACCCGCCGTCCCGCCGCCAGGCTCAGGACGAAAAACCCGTCCTGGTTGCTTTCGACGCCGGCCCGTTCTCCCTCAGCCCGCACCTGGGCGTAGCGGACCACCTCCCCTGTGGCCCGGGAGCGGATATAGCCGCTCAGGCGCACCTGAGGCGGCTCCTGGGCGTTGAGGAGCCCGGGTGGCAGGAGGGCCAGGACCCCGAAAAGCCAGCGCAGGCGCACCGGCGAGATGGGGGGCGGGGGGCGCACGGGGACGGCTGGGAGGTGGGATCGGGAAGGGAAAGTCAGGGGCAACGCGGTGAATCTCCATGCGGGTGCTGGTCGGGCCCATTTACACACTGATGCGGGTCCACTACCCAGATCGAACCAATTTAACGAATCCGGCATCTTACCGGTATCTATTCAGTCACACGCTGGCTGGGGATCGCCGGGGTGGGGAAGGCCCCAGGCAATCTCCCGCCGTCGACGGGGGCCTGTCGTCAATCGTTTCCGTATTGCCGCGCAGGTGGTGGCACTGAGTTCGCTGCTTCCCGCCACTGCTCATGCTCAGGTGCCAGCCAGCTCCTCACTCCTCGGATTGATTGCCTCGCGCTCGCCGGCGCGTAGATTCTCCAGTCACTGGCTGGATCACTACCGGCGACGGCCCCCGGCAGCACGGAATCTGGCGGCGGCCCCGCCGCCAGGACCCGATACCTGAACCAAGGATGTGCCATGAGCAAACTTCTCCGAGGACTCGCCGCCGGGTGGGGCGCCAAGAAGCTGGGCGGCGGTTGCATCAGCACCGTGCTGATCTTCCTGGTGCTGTGGTGGCTGCTGGGGAGTTTCGACGTCTTCCGGTAGCGAGCCCGATATCGCCGGGGACGAAACGTTTTCAACGTTTGATGCGTCCAAGTCCGTATTGTAGATGCCATCGCCTGACCCGCCCGACCCCACTGGCGGATGGCCACCGACATCCTCCGGACCGGGGACGCTGCTTGACCTCTGCTCGCCGCTTGGTGCTGGCCCTGAGCCTTGCCCCGCTCCTGCCCGGCCCCTTGGCCGCCCAGGCACCTCTGGGCAATGCCGGCGTGCGCGGGGTGATCGTCTCGTCCGAGGATATCCCCATCGGTCTGGCCGTGGTGGAACTCCGGTCGGGAGACTCCGCCGTGGTGCGCACGGTGCAGAGCGGGGTCGCGGGGGTCTTCCAGATCAATGGCGTCACCGACGGCACCTATCACCTGTTCATCAAGCGGATCGGGTTTGGTCCGGCCCGCACCGCCCCGTTCACGGTGGCGCCGGGGCAACTCCGCGACCTCGGCATGATCCGGCTGCAGGAGACTCCGGTCCAGCTCGAGGCGGTGGTGGTAACGGTGGAACGCCCCGATGTGCAGTTCGAGCCCGATCGCACCGGGTACCTGGTCGAGGCGCTCACGGGCGCTGAGGGCGGGGTGGTAACCGATGCCATGCGCAGCATTCCCGACTTGACGGTGGAGCTGGACGGTTCGATCCGGCTGCGGGGAGCCAATCCCGCCATCTACATCAATGGCCGCCCCGCGCCGTTTACCGGCGTGTCACTGGCGGTGTTCCTGGAGCAGTTTCCGGCCAATCAGATCGAACGGGTCGAGGTGATCGACGTCCCCTCCGCGCGTTTCGGGGCGGAAGGCGAGGCGGGAATCATCAATATCGTGCTCAAGGAAGGGGTCGAACTCGGAATTACCGGTTCCATTTCCTTGTCCGGCGGCACCCGGGGGCAGCGCACCGGCAGCGGACGCGCCACCGTGCAGCGCGGACCCTGGGTCATGACCGGGGGCCTCAACAGCCGCTGGAGTGATTCGGAAAGCTCCGATTTTACCCTTCGCCAGAATCTTCTCGCCGATCCGATCACCTTCCTGCAGCAGGACAACCGCGCCACCCGGGCCAGCAAGTCGGGCGGCGCCTCCATCGACATCCGCTACGAGCCCACCAAGGAGTCCCGGTTCTGGACTCGGATCTCGGGGGACTTGAACGGCAACGACCGCAACGGCCGCATCGAGATCAGCCACCTCGACGCGCTCCAGGATCCGACCCTGCAGTATGCCCGGATTGCCACTACCGACGGCAGCGGTGGCTCCGCCAACGCCCTCCTCGGCTACAGCTATTCCTGGGTGCCCAACCGGCACACCTTTGAGGTCCAGGCCACTGGCCAGTTCGACGACAGCCGCAACGACACCCGCGACGAGATCACCACCGAGTCCGGGTACCTCGGCAACGAACTCCTTCCGGCGTGGCTGACCAGGCGCGAAAGCGGCGACCATGGCAACGGGGTCGGTGTCGAGATTGATTACCGCCGCCCGGTCGGTACCGAGGGACGGATCGAGGTCGGGACCTCGCTTCGGCGGAACGAGTCCCGGGAGGACCAGTTCACCAATTTCTTCGAGGAGATCGGCTCGACGGTTCCGGACCAGGTCGAGAGTCGCCTGGTGTCCCGGATTCAGAGGGTGGCCTCGGGGTACCTCACCACCCAGCGCCGGTTCGGCAAGTTCGGCCTGGTGGCGGGACTGCGGGGTGAATGGGTTGGCAGTGACATGGTGCTGCCGTCCGGGAACCCGCTGGTGCGCAACGAGGCGCAAATCCATCCGAGCGTCAACCTGAGCTGGTCGCCGGGGCAGCGCACCGGGGTGCGCCTGGGCTACTCGCAGCGGGTCAGCCGCCCGGCTGTCTCGGTGCTTGACCCGACCGACCGCTCCACCGACCCGCTCAACCGCTCCATCGGCAACCCGAGCATCGAATCGTCCACCACCCACAACGTGGTGGCTTCATTCTCGTGGAGCGGCACGCTCGGTCAGCTCTCGGTGGGGCCATACTGGAACAAGACGACGGATGGCTGGGAGCGGATCACCACCGTTGATGCCGACGGCATCTCCACCAGCACCTGGGACAACCTGACCTCGCGCACCCGGATCGGGACCGCCTTGAACTACGGGTTGCCGCGGATCGCCGGGTGGCGGGCGCGGGTCAACATGAGCGCCAGCCGGAGCACCATCAAGGGGAGCCCACGCGGGCCGAGCCCCACCGATGGTGACATCTACTGGTCGGCGGGAGCCAACCTCGATGGCACCATCATCTCCGGGATCACTGGTTCAGGGTCGTTCGGCTACCAGCCGGGTCGGGAACTCCTTCAGGGGCGCACCTCGGGGCAGTGGCGCGCCGACTTCAGCATGCGCTACCGCCTGATGAACAACCGGACCTCAGTCTCGCTCAATATCCAGGATCCCTTCGAGCTGCGGCGCACCACCCAGGAGCTCAGCGACCCGTCGGTCATCCAGACCGGCAGCAGCCGGGTGACGACCCGCACCATGACGGTAAATCTGTCGTATTCGTTTGGGGGCGGTGGGAGTCGGGGCGGGCGGGGGCGGGAAGATTAGCGCTTGAATCTCAGCTCGGCCGGATCGCGCGCCCGGTTCGTTGCGCGGCGCGCTGGCCTTTCCTGAGAGTCACCGAACCGTTCACGATCACGGCCTCGATACCGGTCGGATAGCTGAACGGCTGCTCGTATGTCGCGGTGTCGGTGATCGTCGCCGCGTCAAACACCACCACATCCCCCGCCAGACCCACTGCAAGCCGACCGCGATCGCCCAGCCGTACCCTGGATGCCGGCAGCGCCGTCATCTTGTGGATCGCCTGCTCCAGCGTCAGGGCCTTCCGTTCGCGGACATACCGCGCAATGACTCGGGGGAACGACCCGATGCCCCGCGGGTGGGGGCTGCCGCGCCGGGTCGGTCCATCGGTGGCAAAGGCGCCGCCGTCGCTGCAGACCATGCCGACCGGGTGGGCCAGGATCCGGTCCAGATTGTCCTCGCTCATGGCAAACCCGACCATCCCGATCGAACCGCCGTTGCGTGTCATCATCGCCATCGTCAGCGCGTAGGGTTCCTCGCCCTTCGAGGTCGCGTAGGCACCCAGGCGCTTCCCTTCGGCGCCGCGATCTGCGCCGGCGCGCACGCTGGCAATGTGGATGTTGTCCCACCCGCCAATCAGCTCCACCTTGGCCAGCACTTCGGTCTTGATTCGATCGCGGGTGCCCGGCTCATCGAGCCGTGCCAGGAACGCCGCCATTCCCCCATCCCGACTCCACACCGGGAAGAGACTGGTGAGGCCGGTCTGGTAGGCGATGTACGGGTAGCGATCGAAGGCCACGTCGAGCCCCTCGCGCTGGGCGGTGGCCACCCGCGCAAAGACATCGTCGAGCCGCGCCCAGTTGCGGGGGCCCTGCGTCTTGAGGTGGGCAATCTGGAGTGGGCAACCGGCGCCGAGCGCCACCGCGACCGATTCATCAATCGCGTCGAGCAGCCGGTCGTCCTCGTTGCGCATGTGGGTGGAGTAGGGAAGTCGACCTGCAGCCAATGGCCTGCAGAGTGCAATCAACTCCTCCTGCGAGGCAAATGCGCCCGGGGTGTATTCCAGGCCGGTCGAGGCCCCACAGGCACCCTCCTTCACTGCCGCCACGACCATCGCCACCATTTGCGTCATCTCGGCCGGCATCGCGGGGCGGTCGTCCAGCCCCACCACCGCGCCACGTACCGTGCCGAGCCCGATCATCGAGGCCACGTTGACGGAGGGACGGAGGCGGTCGGCGGCCGTCAGCGCCTGGCCCACTGAGCGAGACGAGCTGCCGTCCTGGCCCACGATGACGGTGGTGATTCCCTGGCGGACCACTGACTCCATTCGGGGGTCCTCCTCCATGGTGCCGTCGGCATGGGAATGGATGTCGATGAATCCCGGCGCCACCGCCAGCCCTCGAGCTTCGATCTCCACGCTGCCCGTCTCGGCAATGCGGGGCGCAATCGCGGCGATTCTGCCGCCGGTGATGCCAAGGTCGGACTCGATGGCGGCCGCGCCAGTCCCGTCGAACACCATGCCGCCACGAATGATCAGGTCATGCGCCGCTCGGCGGGGGAGCCAGGGGCCCAGGGCGGCCAGACCAGCGGCGGCGCCGGTGCTGGCGATGAAATGGCGACGATTCCCCATGGCCCCTCCTGGTGCTCTGGTGTTCCTGGTGCAGCGTCGGACCCTGCTTCAGGAAGGTATCCGGCAGCTGTTGGGACCGCTATGAACGCCTCGATGCGCGCTGAAACCACCCTGGTTTGCGAGATTTCGGTTACCGCTCGCGTCTGCATCCGGCCGACGTTCCCTGGGTGCCTTGCCAACGCCTTCCCGCCGAGCCGATACTATGGCCATGCCTGCGACGCATTACTTCACTGCGGCGGACCTGTCCGCCATACCAGGAGACGGCAACAAGTACGAGGTGGTGCACGGGGAGCTGCTGGTGACCCCGGCTCCGCGAATGCTGCATCAGCTCGTCGTCGGCCGGTTGATGTACGACCTGGCGAGCTACCTCAAGGTGCATCATGTCGGGGAAGTGTTCCCCGGCGGGGATGTCCAGTTTGCCGACGACAGCTTGGTCATTCCGGACCTGCTGCTCATCGACCTCGCGTCGGCCCGGACCCTCAAGTGGTCCGAGATCAGCCTACCGCTGCTGGTGGTGGAGGTGCTGAGCCCCTCGAGCACCCGCCAGGACCGATTCACCAAGCGGCGACTGTACCAGGAGTACGTCGTGCCGCTCTACTGGCTGGTGGATGCCGATGCCGGCCTGGTGGAGGTGTGGACTCCGGAGATGCAGTTCCCGGTCACGGAGCAAGCGGAAATCCGGTGGCATCCTGCCGGTGCGGCGGAGCCGCTGGTAATCCAATTGACGGAGCTGTTCCGCACGCCGTAGGGGCGCAGCCCGGTCCATCTCACTGCTCGCCGGTTCACCGGCTCACCTGGCCGAGCCGCGGGTTTACCCGTGGACTACACTCTCCGCGGGGTCGCAACCTCACCCGCCGGGCACCCGCGCCCCCAACGCCTCCTCAATCTCCGTAAGCCCAACACTCGCCGCCTCCGGATCCTGCACCACCCGCCGCCACGGCCCCGGGCTCTCCCAGTCGAAATCGCCCATCACCAGGATCGGAGTCCCCTGCTGTGTCACCCGCAGTCCGTCCCCCGACACCTCCCAAGTCTCCACCCAATCGTAGAGCCACGCTGCGTCGTCCATCAGGAGTCGAGCGCAGGCGTGGCTGGCCGGATATCCTGGCAGGGCATACTGGTGCAGGGAAATGCCGCGGTGGTTGATGAAGTTCATGGCGTAGGGGAGGATCCAGGTCGGGTCCTCGGTGCTCCGCTGCAGCCTCCCCTTCCAGGTAATGTGCTCCAGCCCGTTGGGGGTTGGGGTCTCCTGCTTCCCGGTGCTGGTTGGGCCCCACCGCACCAGATTGCCAAAGGCGTACGCCGCCCAGGCCTGGACCCGCTGATTGACGATCAGGAACGTCGAGTCCGCCGCCGCCGCCTCCAGCCGAGCCGGGAATGGCTGGTACACCGCTGCCCCACCGCCCGGCCCGTGGAGGATCAGCGAATCGCCCACCCGGACATGCGCCGCATCGATCCGGTTGAGCCGGAACACCTCCCCCACCGCCTCGAGGCCCAGGGAGTCGCTCACCAGGAGCCAGTCCTCAGGTGATCCAATGTGTCGGAACATAAATCGGGGCGGTGGCGGGGCCACCACCACAGGGGGTGGGGGGGGAGGTGGTTCCACAGGAGGGGCCGCCGGCGCCGCGCAGGCAGCCAGAACCACTGTCAGGCACAGCGCTCGGCGGGGGGTCACCCTTGAACGATAATCATTTGCCGCCCCCCCGCGCGCGAATTACGTTTGCGGCATGGCACCTGACGCGCACCCCTCCCCGAACGACCCCCAAGCCGCCACCCTCCTCCGCACCCACCGTTGCGGATCGCTCGACGCCACCGTGGTGGGGCAGCGGGTCCGGCTCGGCGGCTGGATCCATCGCCGGCGCGACCTCGGCGGGCTGGTCTTCATTGACCTGCGCGACCGCGACGGGTTGGTGCAGCTCTCCTGCGACCCGCGATGGACCCCGGCCGATGTCCTGGCCCGGGCCGCCCAGCCGGGAGTGGAGTCGGTCATCCTGGTCGAGGGTATCGTGGCGCTCCGGCCCACCCCGGCCCGGGACGACACTATGCATTCCCGAGAAGTCGAGGTGCAGGTCGATACCCTGACCGTGGTCGGGCCCGCCGAGACACCGGTCATTCCCGTCTCGCTGCGGGAAGGCGCCGAGCTTCCCGCCGAGGAGTTGCGGCTTCGGCACCGGGTACTCGACCTCCGCCGTCCCGAACTCCAGGCCAACCTGATCCTCCGCCACAAGCTGATGCAGGCCACTCGGCGGTATTTCGACGCGCTGGGTTTCCTGGAAATCGAAACCCCGATCCTGACCAAGCCCACCCCGGAAGGCGCCCGCGATTACCTGGTGCCCAGCCGAGTCCATCGGGGGGAGTTCTTCGCGTTGCCGCAGTCGCCGCAGCTGTACAAACAGTTGCTGATGGTGGCGGGACTCGATCGCTACATCCAGATCGCGCGGTGCTTCCGCGACGAGGATCTCCGCGCCGACCGGCAGCCGGAATTCACCCAGATCGACATGGAAGCGTCGTTTGTCGGAATCGAGGATATCCTCGGATTTGGGGAAGGGCTGGTCCACGCGCTGTGGACGGCGGCGGGGCAGTCGATCGAGACCCCGATTTCGCGGATGAGGTACGCCGAGGCCATGGAGCGGTACGGCAGCGACAAGCCCGACCTGCGGTTCGGGCTGGAGCTCTTCGACGCCAGCGCGGTCTTTGCCGACGCCGACTTCGGCATCACCCGGGACGCCCTGGCGGCCGGCGGTCGGGTTCGTGGCATCCGAGTGCCGGGTGGAGCAGCGCTCAGCCGGAAGCAGGTGGACGAGATCGAAGCCGCGGCCAAGACGCTGGGCGCCAGGGGCCTGATCCGCCTCAAGTGCGTCGGCGGTGCCCTTGAGGGCGGCGCTGCCAAGTTCCTCCCGGCCGATGCGGCGGGCCGGCTCGGTTTGGCGGACGGCGACCTCTGCCTCCTCGTGGCGGGGCCGGATGCGGTCAGCAGTCCGTCGCTCGATCGGACCCGGCACGAGGTGGCCGAACGGCTCAACCTGATCCCGGCAGGGGTGAACCGATTCGTCTGGATCATCGACTTTCCGCTCTTCCACAAGGATGCCGCCACCGGGCGGCTCGATGCCGTGAACCATCCGTTCACCGCGCCCCACCCCGATGACCTGCCCCTGCTGGGCGCCGCGCCGGAGCGGGCGCGGTCGCTGGCGTACGACATGGTGCTCAACGGCACGGAGCTGGGTGGCGGTAGCCTCCGGATTGCCGATCCCGCCATCCAGCAGCAGGTTTTCGGCCTCCTGGGACTGACCGAGGAAGTGGCCAGACAGCGATTCGGGTTCCTGCTCGAAGGGCTCCGGGCTGGCGCTCCGCCCCATGGCGGGTTTGCCTTCGGGATGGATCGCATCGTCATGCTGCTCTCGGGCGCGCCCTCCCTGCGCGACGTGATCGCCTTTCCCAAGACGACCGCCCAGCGGGCCCTCTTCGAGGGGGCGCCGACCACGGTGGACCCTGCCGACCTGCGGGAACTCGGCCTGGCCGGGAGCGAGGCCCCATGAACGACGAAGCCAACAACAAGCTCTCGATCGAGGGCGCCGACCCGCTCCTCGTAGCCGGCGTCAACGATGCCAACATCACCGAGCTGCAGCGGGTGTTGGGGATCCGTGCCTCGCTGCGCGGCGATGCCCTGACGCTCCACGGCACCATCGAGCAGCTGGAGCGGGCCACGCCAGTGGTGCAGGGGATGATCGACCTGGCCAGGATTGGGGAGGCGGTGACCCCCGACGACGTGAACCGCCTGGCCACCGATGGTCCGCCGCCCGAGCTGACCAGTGGCGATGGCAAGATCGTGCTGCCCGGGCTCCGCAAGGCGATCGTGCCCAAGACCGCTGGCCAGCGCGAGTACCTCGGCGTCATTGCTGCGCACGACATCGTCATCGGCATCGGCCCGGCGGGCACCGGCAAGACCTACCTCGCCGTGGCCATGGCGGTGCAGGCCCTGGCTCGCAAGCGGGTCAAGCGCATCGTCCTGGCCCGGCCGGCGGTCGAGGCGGGCGAATCGCTCGGCTTCCTGCCCGGAGATCTGCAGGCCAAGGTCGATCCGTACCTGCGCCCCCTGTACGACGCCCTCGAGGACATGATGCCGGGCGACAAGGTCCAGCGCGCCATCGAAACTCGAACCATTGAAATCGCGCCGCTGGCCTACATGCGAGGCCGTACCCTCTCCGATGCGTTCATCATCCTGGATGAGGCACAGAACGCCACCGGTGCCCAGATGAAGATGTTTCTCACCCGGTTGGGGGTGAACAGCAAGGTGGTGGTGACGGGCGACAAGACCCAGATCGACTTGCCGCATCGCGAGGATTCCGGCCTGATCCAGATTGAGCGGATCTTGCCGGGCATCGACGGCGTGGCGTTCCAGTACCTGACCGAGGCGGATGTGGTGCGTCACCGCCTGGTACGGGAAATCATCCTGGCGTACGCCGCAGACCAGACCGGGTGAGCCGTGCTCCCGCGGTGGCGGCCAGCGGAATCCAGGTTGGCGGGCGGCTGCGCCCGCTCCCCGAGGCGCGGGTGCGGCAGGTCGTCGCTGCAGTCCTCAAGGGCGAGCGCCGACAGGCGGAGATCTCGGTGACCTTCCTGGGCCGCGATGCCATGCGGCGTCTCAACGCCTCTGCCCTTGGCCGCCACTACCCGACCGATGTCATGGCCTTCCCGCTGCCGGCTCCGGACGGAGCACTGATGGGAGATGTCTACCTCTGTCCCTGGGTGGCGGCTCGCTCCGCCAGGCGGCACCGCATTCCCGTGCGGCAGGAGCTGGTCCGCCTGATCGTGCATGGCACCCTGCATGTCCTCGGTTGGGATCATCCTGAGGATGCCGCTGCCCGGACCTCCAGCTCGATGTGGACCCGCCAGGAACGGTACGTGGCGGAGCTGGCATGACCGAAGCCCTCCAGCTTGGTGCCCTCCTCACGGCAGCCATCTTCACGCTCTGGGCCGGGCTGGTGTCGCTGGCGGCCCAGGGCGAAGCGGAATTGCCCCGGGTCCTGGCCACCGAAGTAGGTGGGGATTGGGCCAGCCTGGCCGCGCCGCGGGTCCTCCATGTGGTCCACCTGGCCCTGCTGGTGCTGGCCGCTGCCTTGGCGTCATTCGCCGGGACCTGGTGGGCGTGGCCGGGCGCCGGGGCGTGGATCCGCCTCCTCCTGGTGGTGTCGCTGCTCTGGCTGGTCGGCGATCTCCTGCCGCGGCTCCTGGCGGTCCTGTCCCCGGAGTCGGTGCCGGTGGCGCGCCGGCTGGCCCAACCGACCCTTGCCGCCTTCCGACCCCTCATGGCCCTGGTGGCCTTTGCCGACCGCGGCAAGCGTTCCACCGAAACCGCCCTGGCCGCCGCGGTGGATCGGGAGATGCTTCACGGTGTCTTTGCCCTGGGGGCGATGACCGTCGCCGAAGTGATGACGCCGCGAATTGACATTGCCTCGGTGGACCTTACCGCGTCCACCTCCGAGATCATGACCGCCTTCCAGCGGGCGCGCCATTCGCGCCTGCTGGTCGTGGACAGTGACCCCGATTCGGTGATTGGCGTGCTCTACGCCAAGGACTGCCTCTCCGCCCTGGAGCCCGACACCCCCGCCGACCACTGGCGCAGCCTGATCCGCCCGGCCCAGTATGTCCCCGAGGCCAAGACCCTTCGCCATCAGTTGCGTGATTTCCAGCACGGACCGAGTCACCTGATGGTGGTGGTGGACGAGTTCGGCGGCACCGCCGGGCTGGTGACCCTGGAGGACATCGTCGAGCAGATCGTCGGCGAGATTCAGGATGAGCACGACCTGGAGGAGGGCGACCCGATCCAGCTGCTGGCGCCGGGCCAGTGGGCGGTGCAGGGCGGGGTGGCGCTCTCCGAGCTCGAGGCCTCGCTCCAGGTCGAGTTTGATCGCGAGGACGTGAACACGGTGGGTGGGCTGGTCCTAGCGCTGCTCGGCCGGGTGCCCCGGCCGGGCGATGCGGTGGAGCTTGTCGGCTATCGCCTGCAGGTGGAGCAGGTGGCGCGGCGGCGCATCCGGCGCGTCCTGGTCCGTCCCATCGCAGAAGAAGTCCCCCCTCAGGAGCCCGCCGAATGATCTGGGTCCTGGCACTCCTGGCGCTGGCGCTGGCGCTCTTCGGCGCCACCGCCCAGGCCTCACTGCTGCTCACCAGTCGCTCGGCACTGGCCGATGCCGTGTCCCGGCGGTTGCGCGGCGGCACCGAATCGCTGGCCTGGCTCGACGACGTGGAGCGCGACCTGGCTGCCGCCTCGGTGACCACGTCGCTGGCGGTCATCCTGTTCGGCGCGATCCTCAGCGCGCTCGTGGCCGGCACCTCCCTGCTTGAACTCGGCATCCTTCTCGTGGTCGGTGTCGTGCCGGCCATCCTCTTCAGCGGCTTCATGCTGCCGCGCTGGCTCACCGCCGCGCGGGCCGAATCGCTGGCCGCCTCCCTGGGCCCGATCCTCCGCCCGTGGGGCCGAGTAGTCGGGGTCTTTCTGCCTCATCGCGAGGGCGTGCCTGCCACAGATTTGGGCAGCATCTGGCGGGGCAGTGCCCAGAGTGGGCTCCCCGCCGACCAGGAACTGGTCACCATCGGCGGAGTGCTGGCGTTTGCCGAGCGGAAGGTCCGCGAGGTCATGACCCCGCGCACCGAGGTGGTGGCAGTGTCGGAGACCGCCGGAATCGTGGAAATCCGCCAGCTCTTTCGGGAAAGCGGCTACACCAGGCTCCCAGTCTATCGGGGCACCCTCGACGAGATTGTCGGGATGATCCACGCCTTTGACCTCTTCCGCCTGCAGCCCGGCGATCCGCTGCCGATCCGCCCGGTGGCACTAGCACCGGAGGGACGATCCTGTGCCGACCTCCTGGTGGACATGCAGCGCGAACGCCGCCACATGACCGTCGTGATCGATGAGTTTGGCGGCACCCTCGGCCTGGCCACCCTCGAGGACCTCCTGGAGCTGATGGTCGGCGAGATCTTCGACGAGGACTCCGCGCCCCACCTTCAGACGGTGCCGGGGCCAGGCCTCCTCGAAGCCGATGGGACCACCCCGGTGGACGAGATCGAGGAGCGACTCGGTGTCTCGCTCCCCGAGGGTCACGCCGTTTCGCTGGCTGGCCGGCTGGTGGAACATCTCGGCCGCATCCCGAAGGCGGGGGAGCGGTTTCGTCTCGGCGGGCTGGAGGTCGATGTGCTCCATGCATCGCCGCTCCGGGTGGAGCGCCTCGTGGTGCGGCGTCGTCCCCCCGTCACCGTCACCCTCGGTCCAGTCGGCCCATGAGCGGCGGGGAGCCGACGCTGGAGGGAATGGTGGAGCTGGTCCGCGCCGGCCGGCTCGACGATTTCGTGCGGTTGGCTCACGACCTGGAGCCGGTGGACCTCGGTGACATCCTCGCCGCCCTTGGGGACGACGAGCGCCTCGAGGTGGTGCGCCGCCTGCCACCCTCGCTTTCCGGCGAGGCGATGGTCGAGATGCCCGAGGAGGCGCACGCCGAGGAGATGCTGGCGGCGCTCGATGCCGAGACGGCGGCCGATATCGTCGAGGAAATGGAGGACGACGATGCGGCCGACCTCCTCGGCGACATGGAGCCCGCGGACCAGCTTCGCATCCTGGCCGCGGTCGAGGACCGTGAGGATGTCGAGCACCTCCTCCGCTATGACGAGGAGTCCGCCGGCGGACTGATGACCACCCAGATGGTCACCGTCCACGACAGCTCCTCCTCGGCCGACACCCTGGCCGCGGTCCGTCAGCAGGCCGAGGAGGTGGATGATTTCCACCAGGTCTTCGTGGTGGATGACCAGCGCCGCCTGGTCGGGATTCTCTCCTTCAAGGCGCTGGTCCTGGCCGCGCCGGACCGTTTGATTCGCGAGATCATGGAGGAGCCGGAGGTTACCGTGCTCCCCACCGAGGACCAGGAGCAGGTGGCGCGCCTGATGGCGCGCTACAATGTCCCTGCCATCGGGGTCGTCGATCCCGACGGCCGGCTCCTGGGCCGGATCACCTTCGACGACGTCACCGACGTGGTCGAGGAAGAGGCCACCGAGGACCTGCTGCGATTTGGCGGCGTCTCCGCCGACGAGGAACTGGCGGCCACCTGGCGCGGCGCGGTCCGCAGCCGGTTGCCGTGGCTCTTCCTCAACCTGGTCACCGCGTTCCTGGCGGCCAGTGTCGTGGTCTTCTTTGAGGACACCCTGACGCAGCTGGTCTCCCTGGCCATCTTCATGCCGGTCATTGCCGGCATGGGGGGGAATACCGGCACCCAGGCGCTGGCGGTGACGATTCGACGGCTGGCCCTGGGACTCATTCCGGCCCGGCAGCGGTTTCAGGTCATCACCAAGGAACTCCTGGTCGGGCTGACCAACGGGATCGCGGTCGCCGCCGTGGCGGGAGTCGTGGCGGTGGTGGCGGGGTTGTCCCCCCAATTCGGCCTCGTGGTCTTCCTGGCCATGAGCGGCAACCTCTGCGTGGCCGGGTTTGCCGGGGCGTTCATCCCCATCCTGCTGAGCCGGGTGGGGATCGATCCAGCCATCGCCAGTTCCGTCTTTGTCACCACCTTTACCGACATGGTTGGCTTTGCACTCCTGCTCGGATTGGCCGGGCTCCTCCTCCTTTAGGCCAGCGGGCCGTATTTCCTTCTCCAGCCATAACTTGCTCTCGATCACGTGTGGGGTGATTTTTCCCACATGGACCTTGCCCGCCTGGTCGCCGACATCACTACTGGCCAGACCGCCCCGATCGCCAGGGCGGTATCCATCGTCGAGAACGGCCGGGCCGGGTTCGAGCCGCTGCTGGCGGCGCTGCACCCGCACCTCGGTCGGGCCCAGCGGATCGGCCTGACCGGGCCGCCGGGTGCCGGCAAGAGCACCGTGACCGAGCAGCTGGTGCGCCGGTGCCGCCAGCGGGGTGAACGGGTGGCGGTGGTCGCAGTCGATCCCTCCAGCCCGTTCAGCGGTGGCGCCCTCCTCGGAGACCGGATCCGAATGGAATCGGTGGCGCTCGACCCTGGCGTCTTCATCCGCTCGATGGCCACCCGAGGGTCGCTCGGCGGACTCGCCACCAGCACCGGCGAGGTCTGCGATGTCCTCGACGCTGGTGGTTTTGACCGGATCCTGATCGAGACCGTCGGGGTGGGGCAGTCGGAGCTGGACGTGGCCACCATGGCGGATACCACCGTCCTGCTGCTGGTACCGGAATCGGGAGATGGGATCCAGGCGCTCAAGTCCGGTGTGATGGAGATCGCCGACATCTTTGTTATCAACAAGGCCGACCGCCCCGGCGCCGACCGCCTGGCGCGGGAAATCGAGATCACCCTCGGCATCCGGCGGGGCAATGCCTTTGCGAAGATCCCGGCCCATCACGGGGTGCGGCACGATGGTCAGCCCAAACCGACGCTGAAGCCAGAAGACCCCGGCGTGTGGCGGCAGCCGGTACTCCTGGCCACCGCGGTCCGGGGAGAGGGCATGGAGGCGGTGGTAGCCGCGCTCGGTGCCCATCGAGGGTGGATGGACACCCACGGGGAACTCGCCTTGCGGCGCCGTCGGCGATTGGCCCGCCGTACCCGGGCAGTGGTGGACCGGGCCATGCACCGCTGGGTCTGGGAGGAAGCCCGCGCCGAGGAGCAGATTGCGGCCCGGATCGATGCGGTCGCTGCAGCACAACTCAGCCCCTACGATCTGGCCGGCCAGATCGTGCAGGGCCTACGGGAAGGAGCCAGGGTATGAGTGGCGACCAGCAGGAGCTGCAGCGGCTGCGCGCCGAGGTAGCGGCGTGGCGGGCGGTCTACGCCCGGCAGCCGCTGCGCGACGACAGCGACTTCTCCACCATCTCCGGTCTGGACCTGGAGCCGGTCTACACTCCCCTCGACGCGCCAGAGTCGGCGCTGGCCCAGCTCGGCCTGCCGGGAAATTTCCCCTACACCCGCGGCGTCCATCCGTCGATGTACCGCGGCAAGCTCTGGACGATGCGCCAATTCGCCGGGTTCGGCACCGCCGAGGACACCAACCAGCGCTATAAGTTCCTGCTGGAGCGGGGCCAGACCGGGCTGTCGGTGGCCTTCGATTTTCCGACCCTGATGGGGTACGACTCCGACCATCCCCGATCGGAGGGGGAGGTTGGCAAGTGCGGCGTGGCGATCAGCAGTCTCCAGGATATGGAAGACTTGTTTGCCGGGATCCCGCTCGATCAGGTCTCGACTTCGATGACCATCAACGGTCCGGCTGCGATCCTGTTCTGCTTCTACGTTGCCGCGGCGGAGAAGCAGGGGGTGCCGATCGAGGCGCTGCAGGGGACCGTCCAGAATGACATCCTCAAGGAGTACCAGTCCCAGCACGCCTGGATCTTTCCGCCGGAACCGGCGCTCAAGATCATCGTCGACATGTTCGAGTGGGCCTCGGAGCACACTCCCAAGTGGAATACCATCTCCATCTCGGGGTACCACATCCGCGAGGCCGGGGCCACCGCCGGGCAGGAACTCGCCTTCACCCTGGCCAATGGCTTCTCCTACGTCGAGCACGGCATCGCCCGCGGATTGTCGGTGGACCAGTTTGCCCCGCGGCTGTCGTTCTTCTGGGATGTCCACAGCGAGTTCTTCGAGGAGATCGCCAAGATGCGGGCTGCCCGCCGCATCTGGGCCCGTCACCTGAAGGAGCGCTACGGCGCCACCGACGAGCGCAGTTGGAAGATGCGATTTCACAGCCAGACCGCCGGCGTCTCGCTCACCGCGCAGCAGCCGCTCAACAATGTGGTGCGGGTGGCCTATCAGGCCATGGCCGCGGTCCTCGGCGGTACCCAGTCGCTGCATACCAATGCCTTTGACGAAACGCTGGCCCTCCCCACCGAGGAATCAGTCCGGATCGCCCTCCGGACCCAGCAGGTCCTGGCCTACGAAACCGGGGTGGCCAATGTGGCCGACCCGCTGGGCGGATCGTGGTACCTCGAGGCGCTGACCGACCGCCTGGAGGCCGAGGCGGAGGAAATCTTCCAGCAGATCGAGGCCCAGGGTGGGGTGGTTGCCGCGGTCGAGGCCGGCTGGATCCAGCGGCAGATCTCCGAGTCGGCGATGCGGTTCCAGGGGGAGGTCGAGTCGGGCCGCCGCACCATCGTCGGCGTCAATGCTTTCGAGGAGGCCGCCGAGGCCGACGTCGCGATCCTCAAGATCGGCGACGCCGCCGACCGGAGCCAGCGCGAGCGGCTGGAGCGCCTCCGCCGGACCCGCGATACGGCCCGGGTGGAGCAATGCCTGGCCGACCTCGGCGCCGCCGCCCGCGAGGAGCGCAACCTGATCCCGGCCATGCTCGAGTGCGCCCGGGCGTACTGCACACTGTATGAAATCCGCGAGGTGCTGGAGCGCGTGTACGGCGCCTATCGCGAACCGGTGTTCTTCTGATTCAACCGAAAGGTCTGTCTGTGTCTTCGCCGTCCGCTATCCAGAAGCAGTTGCAGAAACTCGCCAAGTTGTCCGGTGGCAAGCACCCCATCGTCAGCTGTTACCTCAAACTCGAACCCCGCGATCGCTCTGGCGGCAAGTATCGGATCAAGGTCAAGAATCGCATTCGCGCCGCCGAGCAGGGACTCCCCCGGCTCGGGCTGGACCGTCATGAGCAGGAGGCGGTCCTCGGGGATTTGGCCCGGATCCAGGGGTACCTGGACAAGGTCAGCAATCTGCCGGGCGCCCAGGGCGTCGCCATTTTCGCTTCCGCCGGCCATCGGCTGTTTGAGACGATTCCCCTGCCACGGGTCTACCGCAGCCGGCTCGCCGTTGATCGGACGCCGCAGGTCGGTGAGCTGGCCGCCATCGACGAGGAGATGGGCACCTACCTGACCGCGGTGCTGGACCGCTCCAGCGCGCGGATCTGGGAAGTGTCGGCCTTCACCACCCGGTCCGTGGCCGAACTCGCGGGGAGCGAATTGCGCGGCAAACGCTTCCACGCCAGCGGCACCGATTCGGTGCGGGCCGGGGAGCATACCTGGCGCGGGCGGATCCGCGAGGAGAAGCAACGCCACTACGCCGCGATCGCCGACAAGCTCTTCGAGCTTGACCGCGCCAACCCCATGCGTGGCATCGTGCTGGCCGCGCCGGGAGTCGAGGCGGGGGCGGTCGAGCCCTTCCTGCACCCGTACCTGGCCGCCAAGCTGATGGGCACCGCCAAGCTCAGCCCTAAGCTGGCCAAGGGCCCGGAGGTGCACGAAGCCACCCTACTGGCCTGCGAGGCGCACGAGCGTCAGCAGGAAAAGGACTGGGTCGCCGAGCTGATGGAGAAGGAACCCACCGGGTGGGCGGTCAACGGCGTGGGGGTCACGCTGCGGGCGCTCGCACTGGGGAAGGTGCGCACCCTGCTGGTGCAGCCCGATGCCACCACGCCGGGGTTCCGGTGCCGTGATACCGGCCGGCTGGTGCTCACCGAACGCGAATGTCGGCTGGAGGGTGGTGGCGACCCCGTCCTTGATGTCATCGACGATGCCATCGAGGAGGCGCTTCGCCAGCGGTTGACGCTGGATGTGGTGTTCGACGCCGAGTCCACCGCCCAGGTGGACGGGCTGGCGGGCCTGCTCCGATTCAAGTGAGGAGTCTGGTATGACCGACGCATCAGCCGCCGCCCCGTCCCGCCCCATTCGGGTGCTCGTGGCAAAGCCCGGTCTCGACGGCCACGATCGTGGCGCCAAGGTCGTCGCCGCCTCTCTGCGCGACGCCGGCATGGAGGTCATCTATACCGGCCTCCACCAGACCCCCGAGATGATCGCCTCGGCGGCCATCCAGGAGGACGTCGACGTGGTCGGTCTCTCGATTCTCTCCGGGGCCCACATGACCCTTTTCCCGAGGGTCAGGCAGCTGCTGGTCGATGCCGGCCGCCCGGAGATCCTGCTCACCGGTGGCGGCATCATCCCCGCAGAGGACATGGCAGCATTGTCCGCCCTCGGGGTCGGCAAACTGTTCGGGCCGGGGACCGTCACCGCCGACCTGGTGGTCTACATCCGTGAGTGGGCCGCGACCCACGTCACCTCCTGAGCCCCGTGGCAAAGGCCCCCGCCAAGGAGCACCGCCCCCCCCGGCTGCGGGCCATGGCCAACGAGGTTCTCGGCCTGGCGGAACGGCTCCGTGAGGGCGGTGGCCCCAAGCGCGTGGCCAAGATGCACGCCCAGGGGAAGCTCAGCCCCAGGGAACGAGTTGCCCAACTGCTGGACCCGGGTGCACCGTTCCTTGAGATCGGATTGCTGGTGGCCCACGATCGCTACGACGGCCAGGCTCCTGCGGCCGGGGTCATCACCGGCGTCGGGCGTGTCGGCGGGCGCGAGGTGGTGGTGGTGGCCAACGACGCCACCGTCAAGGCGGGGAGCTGGTGGCCCGAGACGATCACCAAGATGCTGCGCGCCCAGGAAGTTGCCATGCGCCAGCGGATCCCGATCATCTACCTGGTGGACAGCGGTGGGGTCAACCTGCCGTATCAGGAGGGGGTCTTTCCCGGCCAGCATGGCGCTGCGCGGCTCTTCTACTACAACTCGATCATGCGCCGATACCTGCATGTCCCCCAGATCGCCGCCGTCATGGGGAGCTGTGTGGCCGGTGGCGCTTACCTGCCCGCCCTCTCCGACGTGATCTTCATGGTCGAGGGCACCAGTTTCATGGGCCTCGGCGGGCCCAACCTCGTCAAGGGTGCCACCGGACAGACCGTCGATGGCGAAACCCTCGGCGGCGCGGTGACCCACACCTCGATCAGCGGCGTGGCGCATTATCGGGCGGCCACCGACGCCGAGTGCCTGGTCCGCATCCGCGAGTATGTCGGCCGCCTGCCGAGGCCGGTGGTCGAGGCCCGCCGCACCGAGGCCACACCCGGTTCGCGGCCGATCGAGGATCTGTACGACCTGCTGCCGCAGGATCACCGGATGTCCTATGACATGCGGGACATCCTTGCCTGCCTGCTCGATGGCGGTGCGTTCGACGAATTCCAGCCCGACCTCGCCGGCGAAATGCTCTGCGGTCATGCCCGGATTGGCGGCTGGCCGGTCGCCGTCATTGCCAACCAGCGTGGCCTGATCAAGGGCCGCCAGGGCGAGCGCCCCCGCTTTGGCGGCATCGTATACGCCGAGAGCGCGGAGAAGGTGGCGTACTTCATCGAGAACGCCGGCCGCGAGCGGATTCCGCTGCTTTTCATCCAGGATGTCAGCGGGTTCATGGTCGGCCCCGACGCCGAGCACAACGGTATCATCCGCGCCGGCGCGCGGTTTGTGGAGGCGATGGCGACCGTGCCGGTGCCCAAGCTCGTGCTCACCGTCAACCACGCCTCCGGCGCCGGGTACTATGCCATGGCGGGGCAGGGGTTTGAGCCCGACTTCATCGTCTCCTGGCCCACCGGGCGCATGGGCGTCATGGAGGGCGAGGCAGCGGTCCAGGCGGTGCACGGGACCGCCATGGACAAGGCCCGCAGCGAGGGAGTGGAACCGCCGGCCGACGTGACCGCGTCCGCCGACGCCATGCGCCAGGATTACGAGCACCAGCTCGACGCCCGGTACGCGGCGGCCCGCGGCTTCGTCGATGCCATCATCATGCCCGAGCAGACCCGGGATGTGCTCCAGTTCCTCCTCGCCACCGTCGCCAATTATTCGGGCCCGCATATCGGCTCCTTCGTGCTTCCCCCGCTCGACGCCCACCGCTGAGTCCTGATGCCACGCTCTACTGTCGTCTCCGTGCTCCTGGTTGGGATTGCCGCTTGCGCTCCCGGGCTCAATCCACCCAGGCCCAGTGTCGATCCGGTCCCGGTCACTCTCCCGGACATGGTCCTCCCGCCTCCTCCAGCGGCGCGGGCCGAGCCGGAGCGGATCGCCCCTCCGGAAGTGGCCAGGGCCAGTGGCCTCATGGCACTCGATGCCACCAGGGTCACCGACCATGCCCGGCGGTTCCCCGAGTCCGATGGTCGCGGGGTCCTGATCGGCATCCTGGACAGTGGCATCGACCTCGGCACCTCGGGGCTGGACCTCACCAGCACCGGCGAGCCCAAGGTGCTGGATCTCCGTGACTTTTCCGGGGAAGGGCGGATTGCCCTGGCATCGATCACGCCAGTGGGAGATGCAGTGGTGGTGGGCGACACTCGACTCGGCGGATTCGGGCGGGTCCGCTCCCTCAGCACAACTGGCCCGTGGTACGGCGGCTCGCTCTCCGAGATCGTGCTCGGCGAGATGCCCGGCGCGGACCTCGACGACAACGGCACCAACACCGATCAGCTGGCCGTGATCGTGACCCGCGCCAGCGATGGCTGGGTGCTGTTTGCCGACACCGACCGCGACGGCACCCTCGACGATGAACGCGCCTGGCGCGACTACGCCAACGGCCGCGAGACGTTCGGGTGGCACCGCGATGGCGCACCGACACCGATCACCATGGCGGTAAATCTCGCCGAGGGTCAGGCTGGCGGCCCGCCGGTGCTCGATCTCTTCTTTGACCAGAGCAGCCACGGCACCCACGTGGCCGGGATCGCAGCCGGCCACGACATGTTCGGCCTTCAGGGATATGATGGCATCGCCCCCGGCGCCATGCTGCTTGGCGTCAAGATCTCCAACAACGCGCTGGGTGGTATCAGCGTCACCGGCAGCATCCGGCAGGGCATCGATTACGCCATCCGATACGCCCGGCAGAGAGACCTCCCCCTGGTGCTCAATCTGAGCTTCGGGGTTGGCAACGAGGCTGAAGGTGCCGCGCGGATCGATGCCATCATCGACTCGGTGCTCGCCGCCAATCCCGACGTGGTGTTCGTGACCAGCGCCGGCAACGATGGCCCCGGCCTTTCCACTCAGGGCTTCCCGGCCACGGCGCGGCGCCCGATCTCGGTCGGTGCCACCTGGCCCGCCGTATTCAGCGGCGACCCCGATCCGGCCCACGACCTGATCGCCTTCTTCAGCTCCCGTGGCGGCGAGACCGCCAAGCCCGACCTGGTGGCGCCCGGTTTTGCCTATGCCACCGTCCCCCGTTACAACACCGGCGACGAGATCAAGAATGGTACCAGCATGGCCTCACCGCATGTGGCAGGACTGGCGGCGCGGCTCGTCTCGTCCAGGCGTGCTGGGGAATGGCCCACGGCCAGGAGCGTCAAGCAGGCGCTGATGGTCACCGCCCGGCCATTCGAGGGCGCGCTCTTCGTCGATCAGGGCACCGGCCAGGCCGACCTCGTCGCTGCGCAACTGTGGCTGGCCGCGGAGCACTCTGTGGAGGAGATCCAAGTCGAGGTGACCGGGACACGGCACACGGCGGCATGGCGAGGGGAGGGGTTGCGGTCCGCTGCCGACACCACGGAACAGTTCACCGTGACACGCCCGGCAGGAAGCGCTCGCGCCACCTTCCAGCTCCGCAGCAGCGCACCCTGGCTCCGGGCGCCTGCCACCGCCGCCATCGCCGCCACGGGACAGGTCGCCGTGAGGTGGAGCGCCGCCGCGTTGACGGTGCCCGGCACCTACAGCGGCGTCGTGTCGGGGTGGTCGGCCGATACTGCCGCCGGTCCCGCGTTCAGGCTCGTCGCGACCATCGTGATCCCTGAACCGGGGCTGGCCCAGCCCGTCCGGCGTACCGTCACCCCGATCGGCGGCGCCGGCCGGGTCTTCTTCCGGGCCGATTCTGCCCGGCCGTTCGATGTCCGGATCTCCACCACCAGTCCCCAGCGCACGCTGTTCGGCTCGTTCTTCGAACCCGGCGGCCAGCCGCTGCGCACCGAATCGTTCCTCCCGGCCGGTTTCGGCGAAGCGGCCGCCGAATTCTCGGTCGATGGCCGCGACGCGGTGCGCGGCACCTACCAGGCCGTGGTCGCGGCTCGGGTGGGAGAGTCGGGTCCGGCGGTCGTGGAGGTGTTCCACAGTCCGGTGCGGCTGGCTGCCGTGCGGCAAGGCGATTCCGTCACCGTGACCATCGATAACCTTGAAGTGCCCCCGGTTACCGGCGAGCTCTATGCCGGCGTGGTCGGTGGCGAACGCGGCCTGGCACTGACCGGCCAGGGCGGGGCAGTGCGGCGGGTTCCCCTGCGGATCCCCGAGTGGGCCACCAGGGTGGTGGTGGATGTGACCATGCCGCGTCAGGACTGGCCCCGCTTCACCGACTTCGGCACTGCCCTCGTGGCGGCCGATGGCCAGATCATCGAATCGGCGCCGCTCAACTACCACACCGTCCGCCTCGCCTCCGACCTGGAGCCGGCCCCCGATCGCGATGCCGAGCTGGTCTTCCTGCCGGGGTTTGCCAATCCCGATTCGAACCAGCCGTGGCAGCTCGCGGTAACGATCCGTTTCTACGCCGATCAGCCGCGGCTTTTTGCCCAGGCCGAAGGGATGGCCATTACCCTCGGCTCCCGCGCCTCGGCCTCGCGGCGGTTCTCGCTGGGCACCACCGATTGGGTCCTGCCCAGTGGCTTTGCCCCGCTGGGGCAGGTGGCGATGGTGGTCGGTGACCGGATCTGGACCCGCGAGGTGAATCTGTCCCCCCCGATGATGGCGGTGCGTCCATGAGTGGTCGTGTGGTGCGGGTGGCGTCCGGGCAGGGCTTCTGGGGCGACTGGCTCGAGGCACCGGTGCGCCAGGTGCGCGACGGGCATGTCGACTATCTGATGCTCGACTACCTGGCCGAAGTGACGATGTCCATCCTGCAGAAGCAGAAATCCCGAAATCCCGAGGCCGGCTACGCCCGGGATTTCGTGCCGCTGATGAGCCGGATCCTCCCCGATATTGCCGACAAGGGCGTCCGGGTCATCACCAATGCCGGCGGCATCAATCCCCGCGGCTGCGCCGAGGCGATCGTGGCCGAGGCCCGCAAGCAGAAGCTGTCGCGCAAGCTCCGGATCGCTGTCGTTTCGGGTGACGACATCATGCCCCGGCTCGACGATCTCCTGGCCCGCGGACACACCCTGGCCGACATGGATACCGGCCGCCCCCTCGCCGAGTTCCGCGCCGAGGTACTGGCTGCCAACGCCTACCTCGGCATGGCGCCGATTGTCGAGGCGCTGCGGAAAGGCGCCGATATCGTCATTACCGGTCGGGTCACCGACACCGGCCTGACGCTGGGACCGCTCTTCCATGAGTTCGGATGGGACTTTGACGACTGGGACAAGGTTGCCGCTGGCACGATCGCGGGGCATATCATTGAATGCGGCGCCCAGAGCTCGGGCGGCAACCTCCTCAAGGATTGGCGCAAGGTCCGTGGGCTCGAGAACCCCGGCTTCCCGATCATCGAGGCCTCCGAGGATGGGACGTTCCTCGTCACCAAGCACCCCGGCACCGGTGGCGTGGTGAATGTCGCCTCGGTTTCCGAGCAGCTGGTGTACGAAATGGGCGACCCGCACCACTACATCACCCCCGATGGGGTGGCCGACTTCACCAGCATCCAGCTCCAGCAGGCGGGCAAGAATCGGGTCAAGGTCAGCGGGATCCGCGGCGGCCCCCGGACCCCGTTTCTCAAGGTCTCGATTGCCTGGTTCTATGGCTACAAGGCGGTCGGCACCCTGGTGTACAGCTGGCCCGATGCCTACGACAAGGCGCGCGCCGCCGACAAGATCCTCCGCCGGCGGCTCAAGAACCTGGGACTGGAGTTCGAGCAGATCCTGACCGAGTACGTCGGCGTGGACGCCACCCACGGGAAACTCTCTGGTCCGCCCCCGGCGGATCTGGCCGAGGTGCAGCTCCGGATCGGGGTCCGCGCCCGGGAACGGGAACCGGTGGAACGGTTTACCCGGGAGATTGCGCCGCTGGTGCTGACCGGTCCGCCCAGCGTCACCGGATTTGCCGGGGGGCGGCCTCGGGTCGAGGAGATCGTGGCCTACTGGCCGGCACTGATTGACCGCAAGGAAATCGAATCGCAGGTCCGCGTCGACCTGCTGGAGGTATGACCATGGCCACCGCGAAACGGCCCAAGACTAAGGCCAAGCCGAAGGCAAAGTCGGCCCGTGTGGGAAAGACCTTGCGGCCCCGCCGCCCCGCCGCCCCGCTGCCTCCCGTCAAGATCCAGCTCCGCTGGCTCGCCCACGCCCGTTCCGGCGACAAGGGCGACACCGCCAACGTCGGGCTCATCGCGCTCCGGCCCGAGTGGTTCCCGATCCTGGTCAAGGAAGTGACCCAGGCCCGCGTGGCGCGTCACTTCAAGGGGCAGGTCAGCAGTGTGGATCGGTTCGAGCTTCCCAACCTGAACGCGCTGAATTTCCTGCTCCACGGGGCGCTCGACGGCGGCGGCACCATCTCCCTCAAGACCGACGCGCAGGGGAAGGTCTATTCCACGGCACTCCTCCGGATGGAAATCCATGTGCCCGCCGATGTCGCCCGCCAGGCACTGCCGTGACCCTGGGGTAGGTCAAGATCGGTGTCGCGGTCGTCGGCATGCTCACCGCCGTCGCCGGCGTCATGGTCGGCAACCGCATCGTGGTCTGGGCCGCCATCGGCATCCTCGGCTTGGCCATGGTGCTCCGATTCGTGAAGCCGGTTCAGCCGCCGGGATCCTGAGGCCTCACGCGGAGCCGCAGAGACGCTGAGGCTCTGGCGCCCAGTGCAGAACTCCGCTTTGAGTCAGGTCCGATGGTGTTGGTGAACTGCCAGAACCGTTGATTCCCAAGCATTTCTGCGCTCGGTCGATGACCTCGGGTCTCCTTGGGAAATGCTTTTCACAACACACTCACGGAGATCCACGTGGGGTGGGGACTCGGCCTGGACGCACGGTCCTCTGCGCCTCCGCGGCTCCGCGTGACATCCCACACGCACTAATCTGCGCACATTGCGCTCGCTTTCGGTTACCAGTTCACCGCACCAATGCGATAGACTGGCGCCATGGCCAACGCTATCCTCCTTGATCCGCCAGCCGGCGTGCGCTCCACCCGCATCGCCCGCGCCCAGGAGCTGCTCCAGCAGCACTTCGGGTATCCCGATTTCCGCGCTTCCCAGCGCCGGGTCATCGACTCCGTCCTGAGTGGGCGCGACACCCTGGCCGTCCTGCCGACCGGAGGAGGCAAGTCGATCTGCTTCCAGGTCCCGGCCATGGTGCTCGACGGGTTTACCCTCGTCATCTCACCGCTGATCTCCCTGATGCAGGACCAGGTCGATGCCGCCTGTGCCCGTGGCCTCCCCGCCGCCGCCCTGAACAGCACCCTCTCGCGGCAGCGACAACAGCAGATTCAGGACGACCTCGAGGCGGGGCGCCTCAAACTCCTCTACACTTCGCCCGAGCGGCTGGCTCGGCTTGGCCCACAGCTGGCCGCCAGGAACCTCCGCCCGGCCCTGCTGGCCATCGACGAAGCCCATTGCATCGCCGAGTGGGGTCACGACTTCCGCCCCAGCTATCGCACCCTCCGCCGCGCCCGCTCCCTCCTTGGCTGGCCGCCGACGGTGGCCCTGACAGGCAGTGCCACACCCGAGGTCCGCACTGATATCGTCCGCGCCTTGGGTCTCGGCGCGAGGGGACCGTTCGACCTCCATTTGGGCTCGTTCGACCGCCGCAACCTCTGGTTCGGAGTGGTGCCGGTGAAAGATGATCGGGCGCGGTGGACGGCGCTGCTGCGCCTGCTGGCGGTCGATGATCGGGTGGCGATTGTCTACGCCCCCACCCGGAACGTCGTCGAAGGGCTGACGCGGAGGCTGCGCAGGGAAGGGTATCTCGCCGCTCCCTACCATGCCGGACTCAGCAAGGAGCGGCGGGAATCCGCTCTGGTCGATTTCCTGAACGACCGGGTCGAGATCATCGTTGCCACCTGCGCCTTCGGGATGGGAATCGATAAACCGAATGTGCGCCTGGTGGTCCACTGGACCATGCCAGCCACCCCGGAGTCGTACTACCAGGAGGCCGGGCGGGCCGGTCGGGACGGAGCCTTTGCCCGGTGCATCCTGCTCAACGGCCCCGCCGATGGCACCCTCCCTCGCCGCCAACTCGATGTGACCTTTCCCGACGAGGGATTGGTGGAATCGGTCTGGCACGACGCCGGTAGCCGGAAGGGCGTACCGGGTCATGTACTCGCGTCGGCCGAGCGCCTGGCGCGGGAGCTTCACCCGGAGCGGGGGCCGGTCGATTGGCGGCCGGTGCGGGAACGCCGTCGGCGCGCCACCACCCGGATTGCGGCGGTGGAGCAGTATGCCGGGAATACTGCCTGTCGCCGGGCCGCAATCCTGAACTACTTCGGGGAGGTCCTGGCGCGGTGCAGCGGCTGCGACCACTGCGGGGAGAGGCGGCACGGCGGCCCCCTCGCGCCGGGGGCCAAGCTCCGGCTGGCTCGGCTTCGCAGTGCTCTGACCGGCCACCAGACCCCGTGGGGTGGCTGCATCCTCGATCCCGTGGCGCTGGCTCGCCTCGCCATCGATCCGCCGGTCTCGGCGGCCGCGCTGGCCGATACCCCCGGGGTGGGACCCGAGATGGCCGCCCGGTTGGGCCGACTGATCATGACCGCGCTTTGGGCTGGGGCTGCGGTGGGCCCAGGGCCGGAGGCCGCCCCTGGCGACTCCGGGACGCTCCTGCGGGCCTGCCAGCGCTGGCGAGCAACGGTGGCCGCCGAGCAAGGGGTTCCCGAGTGGCGGGTGGCCACCGACCGGCTCCTCCATCAGGTCGTCCTTGCCGCACCCACGTCAAGGGATGCCCTCGCGCGTGTGCCGGGTGTTGGGCCCCGGTTCCTGCTCAAGCACGCCGAATCGATCCTGGCGATCCTGGATCAGGGGGGTGCTCCACCTCCAACGCCGCCCCATCCGGCCCGCTGACGCTCCCCTGACGCCGCCTTTGCAGCTTCCGGCCTACTCACATTGGGAGTTATGCTGTTGAACGATCCTCCGCGGGCAGCTACCTTGCCAGTACCAGATGCTACTGATCGCTGGCACAAGGAACGTCGAATGCCCCGTCTTGCCCATCGCCTGATCCTGATCACGCTCATCGCTGGATGTGGTGGCGAACCCGAGTACCCGGCCGTTGCGGTGCCCGCCGAGCTGGCGGCCATCGTGTCCGGCCTTCCCGGCGTCGTCGTGTCCGTCGACGAGGTGCGTCAGGTCGTTGAGGCCTATGCCGGGCCGTTCCATGTGCCGGCCTCCGAACCGATGGCCCTCGATGTGCCGCATGATATGGTTGGCCACAATGTGCCGCTCATCGATTTTACCTGGCCCGCCGACGGCTGGTTCCGCGGGTTCCACATCTCCCTGCACGAGGCCTCAGGCGCCGAGCTTCCCCGGGAGCTGTTGCATCACCTGGTGGGGTACAATCTCGATCGCCGACCGTTGATTCACCCGGGGGTGGAGCGGCTCTTCGGGGTGGGGCAGGAGACGGCGAATATCGTGCTGCCTGAGGCGATCGGGGTCCCGATGCCGAGCGGCACGAAGCTGGGATTCACGGTGGCCTGGCACAACGAGTCGGGGCAGGATCTGGGCGGGGTCTACGTGCGGTTGCTCCTCGTGTACACCCCGGATCGGCCCGAGGGGATCCGCATCGCGGCCATGCCGTTGCACACCGAGGTCAACTACCAGATCGAGGAAACCACCGCGTTCGACCTACCGGTGGGTCACTCGGAGCACACCTTCGAATTCACCATGCCGATCGACGGCGGTGTCATCGCAGCCAGTGGCCACATGCACGACTATGGGGTTGGAGTGCGACTCGAGGATGCCACCACCGGCAAGGTGCTGTTCACCTTGTTGGGGAATCGCAACGCCGACGGCACGCTGCTCGGCATCGAGCAGAAGGTCTTCCGGAAATGGTTTGGGCTGAGGGATGCGAGGGTCCGGCTGGTGGCCGGCACCCGCTATCGAGTGGTGGGGGAGTACGACAACCCAACGGGGAAGCTGATCCCCTCAGGGGCGATGGCACACATCGTCGGGCTCTTTGCGCCCGATGACCTGACTCAGTGGCCCGCGCTCGACCCCAGCGATCCAGAGTTGATTCGGGATCTCGCGGTGCTTCGCGGCGAGTCAATCTCCGACACCACGGCTGTTGCCGCGCCGGCTCACATCCATCACTGACTCCAGGGCCGAATAGATTCGGCCCCAACCGGCGGTGCACCTTCGCGGTCCGCCCTGTCCGCCCTGTCCCCACTGCCCTCACTGCCCCCGCCGCCCCCCCGGTTCCAACCACTCCCTCACTACCGTCGCCAGCTCGCCCCGGAGAAACACCCGGGCGCGTTCGGGCAGGGAGACTGAGAGCAGCAAGCCGGTCCCTGGGCCACCGGTCTCGAGCTCCAGCACCCGGAGCTGACCCCAGGGAATCTCGATCGCCGGGTGTCCAAGACTGAAGGGGAATGGGTAGCTCAGCCGCAGCCCGCCAAACCCGACCGCGGCCTGCAGCGGGGCCACCCGATGGTACCATCGCGGATTGCCGAGGCCGCCCTCCTGGATCGAGAGCTGAAGCTCCCGTCCTGGCTCACCGGTGCGAAACGTCTCCGCCAGGCCGGTCCATCCTGATAACCTCGCGTCGACCACGATCCCACCCGCGAGGATCCCCACCGTTACCAGCATCAGGATCAGCCCGCGTCGCAAAATCGCTTTCACCTCGGCACCTCCGTGCTTGGTTCGTCCCGCTGTCCCGCCCTACCTCAACCGCCCACGCAACCACTCCAGCACCGCCGCCAGGATATCAGCCCGTACCGCCCGATCTGGCAGGGACATGTACTGGGCCGGATCGCCATTCAGGTCCTGGATCAACAGATGATTGGCGTTTGCGAACACCCGCATCGTCACGTCCCGGTTCCCCCCGGCCTTGAATGCCGCCTCGAGTTCCGGCGCCTGGTCGGCCGTAACCTGCAAGTCGGTGCTGCCGTGCACGATCAGCACTGGGGTCCGGCGCACCGAGCGGGCGGTGGGGATCGGATCATAGTCGATGAACTCTGCCATCCACGGCGAAGTTTTGGCCAGGGAATCGGTAGCCGCCTGCGAAACCCGGCGGAGCGAATCCCGCTGCGTCTCGGTAAACCCCGGCGCCCGGTCGATCGCGCTCCGCTGCTGGTACTCCATGATGCGCCGGCCGGTGCGTGAGGGTCCAGCCAGCAGGACGATCCCCGCCAAGGTGGGGTCGGTGGAGGCCACCAGCGGGGCAATCAAGCCCCCCTCGCTGTGGCCCACGATCGCCAATCGTGCCGGGTCAATCTCCGGCCTGTTCCGTAGCCAGGCCAGTCCAGCCCGGATGTCATCGGCAAAGTCCCGGGAGGTGGCAGTCCCCGGGTTGCCACCGGACCCGCCAAAGCCGCGGTCATCCATCCGGAGCACCGCGATGCCATGACGCGACAGGGTGTCGGCCACCTGTCGAAACAGCCGGTAACCTGAAACCGAAGGAATCGCCTCATCTCGATCCTGCAACCCGGATCCGGTACTCGTGATCACCGCCGCCACTCGGCTCGAAGCCGTGGCGCCGTTGGGAACGGTCAGCGTCCCGGCCAGGGTGTGCCCCATCGGGGTCTGGATCGTGACGTCATAGGCTCGATAAGGAGCCCCCGCCGGGGCGGCATAGTCGGGTGGCGCGGAATTCATCGATCCACTGGTCGCGGCGCCTCGCATGATTCGGAGGTTCTGTTCAGCCACCACGCCGCCCAGAATCCGGCCTTCCGCATCCACCCGGAGCCGAGCCGGCGCGCCAGCGATGTTGAGCAGGACCGAGTCCGGACCCAGTCGGGTCACTTCCATTCCGAAACTCTGGCCACCCCGCACGGCGAACCCGGGCACAGTCACCCGATCGCCACCGACCCGGATCGCCCGCGCCACCACCAGCTCCATCAAGGAGAACGACGGGTTGATGAACGGGAACGCCCCGGTCTGCGCCCCCAGTCGCTGGCTGCCACCCCCCTCGATCTCGACGATCACGCTGTCCGGCCGGAACGACAGCGTGGCCCGCTGCCGCGCCGCCGCCGACTCGGCATCGGTCGGCAGCCAGAAGGCGTTCGTCATCCGGACCGGTAGCCCGGATGCGTCAAGCGAAACCGTGAATCGAAACCGAAATCCCAGGGCAGGGCTCACCATTTCGGCCGAAAGCTCGCTCGCCGTCCGGGAAAAGCGCTCCCGGGAAAGGGTGTCGTTCCCCACGATCACATACAGCATGCTGCTCTCCTGGGCTGCCACCGGCAGCGGTAGGGCCAGGCCAAGGAGGAGCAGGGCTGTGGATTGGATTCGACGCATCATTGTCACTCTCCTGATATCTTGCATGCCCAGCGAAGATCGCCCGGCGGCCCCACAGGTACAATACGATGGGGCGCACAACGATACGGGGGGCCGTACCAGAAGTTTCCCGAAACTCCCCCCGCAGTCCCTGATACCCAATACCCGATACCCGACACCCGACACCTGATACCCGACACTGATACCCGACACCCGACACCCCTCACCCTGGCTCCCATGACCGACTCCCAATACTTCGACGACCAGCACTTCCAGGTTCGCGACATGGTCCGCGACTTTGCCCACACCTATGTTGCCCCGATCGCCCGGGACCTCGATCGCGACTCCACCTTCCCGTGGGAGAACATCAAGCGAATGGGGGAGCTCGGCCTCCTCGGCGTGCCCTGGAGTGAGGAGATGGGTGGTACCGGCATGGACCAGATGTCGTATTACATCACCATCCTGGAACTCGCCAAGGTCGATGCCTCCCATGGCCTGACGGTCAGTGCGCACACCAACCTTGGCACCTCACCAATCGTCGAGTTTGGCACCGATGCCCAGCGGGCTCGGTACGTGCCGCTGCTGGCCAGCGGCAAGATCCTCGGCGGCTTCGGATTGACGGAGCCGGGGGCTGGCAGTGATGCCGGCGGCACTGCCACCACCGCCGTGGACAAGGGCGATCACTACCTCCTCAACGGCTCCAAGGTGTTCATCACCCACGCCGGGGTCGGGGAGTCGTTCGTCGTCACCGCCCGAATGGGCAACACCAAGGGCCACCGCGGCATCAGCAGCTTCATCGTCACCAAGGACACCGTGGACCTGGAGCAGTGCCTGAAGCTGGGTATCGGGCATGCGGCCGACCTGCCCAAGACCCCCGGGGTCCGAGCCGGCAAGAAGCTGGAGAAGATGGGGTGGCGCGCCAGCGACACCCGCGAGCTGATCCTGGAAGACGCCGTGGTACCCAAGGAAAACCTCCTCGGCCAGGAAGGGCAGGGATTCATCAACTTCCTCAAGACCCTCGACGGTGGCCGGATCGGGATTGCCGCCCTCTCCCTGGGTATAGCCGAGGGGGCCTACGAGGCGGCGCTGGAGTATGCCAAGGGCCGCAAGCAGTTCGGTCAGCCGATCGCCTCTTTTCAGGGTATCAGCTTCAAGCTGGCGGACATGGCGATGGAGATTGAGGCCGGCCGGCACCTGCTCTACAGCGCCGTTCGCCTCAAGATGGCGGGCAAGCCGTTCAAGAAGGAGGCCGCCATGGCCAAGCTCTTCTGCTCGGAACTGGCCATGCGAGCCACCACCAACGCGGTTCAGATCTTCGGCGGCTACGGCTACAGCACCGACTATCCGGTGGAGCGGATGATGCGCGACGCCAAGGTCTGCGAAATCGGGGAAGGGACCAGCGAAATCCAGCGGATGGTCATTGCCCGCGAAATCCTGGGGGAGCTATAGGGGTAAGTGTAAGAACGTTGGCTGCCTAGAGCATTCGAAAGGGGAGCCGTCGCTGGCCTCGGCTGAACCATTTCAGATTGACGAGATGGTCAGGCTGGTTGGGATGATACGATTGTTTCAGACCACGGTACGACGGCCGAGTGGTGTAGACTAACTCTATGTGATTCAATTGGTTAGGTCTGTTCCTGTGGAAGTCACAGTTCCAATCCGACAGGCTTCCTGGCTGGCACGCTTGACAAATACCGGATTGGCGCATACATCGGAGAACACTACTGGGTCAGGCTCCTGCATATCGATTGATGCGGCCGCAGATTCCACATTCACTGTGCATTCAATGCAAGGGGAGGACAGCTTATGACGACCCGTCTTCTTAGGCGGTCCATGGTCAGTTTGGCTGCCATGCTGTTGATGCTCTCAGCGCCCTCCCGAGCCTCGTCTGCAAATGCTCCGCCGTGCTGGTACTTCGATTGCGTCCAGGACTACCAGTGCATTGATGGACCTTCGGCGTTTTGCGTTGCACAATGTAACGGGTGGTATGAAGTCTGTGGCGGGGAGTGCCCTCATTTCCCCGGGTCCTATATGATGTGTGTGTAGCCCCTAGCGCGGTAATCGGTGGGCACGTAACCATCGCAACCTATGAAACCACACCGGACCTGCTGCTCTCGTCCGTGGCCTTGTTCGTTTGATGGGCCGTGGCGAGTACACCGGGTGGCGACAGGTTTCCCCGCCAGCCGACGGTGTTGTTCAATTCCCATTCATTTTGCACTGAACGCCAGTCCTTTCCTCTCAATGACTTGGGCGAATCAATAATGAACCCACGGCTTGAGCAATTGCTTTCGATCGTCCTTGTGGCCTCCGTAGCTAGCGTTGCCGTCGTTGTGCTCTCGCGTGAGTTCCGCAGCCCGCAGGCTGGGCAGGACGATCGTCGGGTATTGAGCGCAGAGAGGATCGAGAACTGGCGTGATGCCAGCGCTCTCGGCACTGAACTCGCAAATCGTAATGGGGGCCGTGAAGATTGCTGTCTTCAATGACTTGGAGTGCGGCGGGTGCAGTCGGTATCACCGTGAGATCGTTGATAGCCTAATCAATGGAGGAAAGGTCTCAGTTACATTCCTGCACCGACCGTTGCGGGGGCACCGGTTTTCTCGATCCGGCGCAATCGCCGCCGAGTGTGCTGGTGAGCAGGGGCGGTTTCTAGCTTTTACTTCTCATGTCCTTGCACAGCAGGA
>Ga0163144_10000195_pt1 | contig 140905 bp, 104 predicted proteins | sample OliLak19BULKMAT1_FD_123175 | JGI IMG/M metagenome (GOLD analysis project Ga0163144, IMG submission 123175) | Freshwater microbial mat bacterial communities from Lake Vanda, McMurdo Dry Valleys, Antarctica - Oligotrophic Lake LV.19.BULKMAT1 | ecosystem: Environmental > Aquatic > Freshwater >...
CAACGGCTGTTCCGTTCCAGCGAAACCTAGGGGCGCGGTGGAACGGAACGCTCGTCTCGCGGAGACCCCTCGTGACACTCGAAGTGAAACGAGGGTTGGCTGTGGGCGTGCAACGCAACACCACGGCCCGGGATGGGTCGAATGCCATGAGTCGCTCGAAGTACTCCTCGTCGAACCGCGCATTGACCTCCACGAGCGCGCGCAAGGCCTCGACCTCGACCTTGGTGAACTCTCGCGCGGACGCAGAGAGGGTCGGGGTCGCGAACGCAGGTGCTGCGGGCGCATGACTTCGCCCGCGGTAGGTTGCCAGCACCGCGCCCAAGACGGCCAACAGCGCTGAGGCTGCCATCCACACCCCGGCAGAGAGGCGGCCGCACGTCGAGGTGCTGCGCAGCGCGCCACCGCAGAGGACGTCCTCACCGCGCTCCCTCTCGCTCGCGCTCAGCGCTTCACGACCGCGCGCACGCGGGTCGCGACTTCTTCGATCGAGCCGATGCCGTTCACGCGGTGCAGCGGGGTCGCGCCCATCTCCGTGTAGTAGGCGAGGCACGGTTCGGACTGCTCGCGGTACGTGTCGATCCGGCGCTGGATGACGGCGGGGTCGGCGTCGTCCGCGCGGCCCTGGTCGCGGGCGCGGCCCACGAGGCGGCGTTTCAGCTCGTCGGCCGGGACGTCCAGGACGACCACGCCGGCTAGGGCCGTGCCCTTCGCGGCGAGGTAGCCGTCCAGCCACGCGGACTGCGGGACGTTGCGCGGGAAGCCGTCGAGGAGGGCGCCGCCGGCGACGTCGGGCTCGGCGAGGCGCGCAGCGACCATGCGGTTCGTCATCGCGTCGGAGACGAGCTTGCCGCTGGCGAGGATCGCCTCGACCTCCTTGCCGAGCGGCGTGCCGCCCTTGAGGTGCGCGCGGAACATGTCGCCGGTGGAGACGTGCGGGACCGCGAGCCACTCGGAGAGGCCGCGGGCCTGGGTGCCCTTGCCCGCCGCCGGGGGGCCGAAGAGGAGGTAGAAGGCGCTCATGGTGTGACAAGCCTCGAGGGCGAGGTCGGGGGACCGGGCATCGAAGGAGAGGCGATGCCTTGGACCAATGAGAACGGAGCGAGCCGAGGCCCGCTCCGTGAATGTATCGTCGGGCCGCTACGTGTCGGGCAGACCTGCGTCGGTCCGATCTATGTCCGCCGGACCCGTGCCAGGCATTCATCCGCCAGACAGAGCCGAAGGCGCCGCTCAGGCGCTCTCGGTCTTCGGCGTGCGCTCGACGAACTCGAGGATCGAGCGCTCACCCGCGTCGCCGAGGCGCGGTTTCATGAGCTTCATGATCCGGCAGTAACCGCCGGGTCGCTCTTGGAAGCGCGGACCGAGGGTGTCGAAGAGCTTCTCGACGGCGTCCTTGCTACGCAGCATCGCGAAGGCGCGACGACGGTTGTGCGTCGTCGACTCCTTCGAGAGCGTGACGAGCTTCTCGACGAAGGGCTTGACGGCCTTCGCTTTCGGGGTCGTCGTGATAATCCGCTCGTGCTCGATCAGTGACACCGCCATGTTGCGGGTCATGGCGATACGGTGGCTGGTCGTGCGACCGAGTTTGAAACCGGCTACGCGGTGTCGCATGGGAGAAAATTCGGTTCGAAGAGACGCCGAGAAGGGACGCTGAGAAGAACTGCCAAAGAGAAGACGCTGTAGATCAGTCGACGGGCATGCCCAGGGAGAGTCCCCGTTCGGCGAGCTTGGTCTTGATCTCGGTCATACTGGTCCGGCCGAGGTTCTTGAGGTTCATGACCTCGTTCTCGCTCAGTCGGACGATGTCGCGCAAGGTGCGCATGTTGGCGCCATCCAGGCAGTTCCGTGCGCGCACGGAGAGCTCCAGATCGGCGATCGGCATATCGAGCTGACGGGAGAGTTCGGTGTTCTCCCGGTTACGCTCCTGGTACTCGGAGCGGTCGGGGATGTCCACGAGCGGCTCGGAATCGTACGAGGACTCGAACAGCACGAAGGGGTTCAAGTGCTTGCGGTAGATCTTCGCCGCTTCGGTCAACGCGAGCTGTGGGCTCACGGTGCCGTCGGTCCAGACCTCGAGCACGAGGCGGTCGTAGTTCGTGAACTTGCCGACGCGGGTCGCCTCGATGGCGTACCGCACGCGGTGCACCGGCGAGTAGAGCGCGTCGAGCGGGATCGTCCCGAGCTCGAGCTCGCCATCGCGGTTTTCGTCCGCCGGCACGTACCCGCGCCCACGCTCCACGGTCAGCTCGATGTCGAGCTCCGTCTCCATGGTCAGGGTGCAGATGTGCAGATCGGTGTTCGTGACGATCGCCCCCGCCTCGCACTGCACGTCGGCGCCGGTGACGGGACCCGAGCTCGAGCGCTGGATCCGGCACTTGATCGGGCCGTCCGTCTCGAGCTGCACCCGCAGGCGCTTGATGTTGAGGATGATGTCGGCGACGTCTTCGTAGACGCCTTCGAGGCTATCGAACTCGTGCTGCGCGCCGGTAATGCGCACAGCGGTGACGGCCGCGCCCTCGATCGAGGACAGCAGGACGCGCCGCAGACCGTTGCCGATCGTGTGGCCGAAGCCACGCTCGAACGGTTCGATCGTGAAGCGGCCGTAGTCCCGCGAGAGCGACGCCTGGTCGGGCGCCACACGGGAGGGCAGTTCGAAATTGCGCCAGCGGATTCGCATCGGGAGTTCCCTGAGGCGGTTGGTCGTGGGTCCCGCAGACGGGACCCGGTGTTGGGTGGACGGATGGAGGGCGCGTTCGGCGCGGTGCGGCGCGGGGATGGACGGGGAGGCCTAGGCCCCCCACGTTGCAAGCCTGCGCTGCGAGGGCGTCACTTCGAGCAGAACTCGACGATCAGCTGCTCTTGGATCGGGAACTGGAAGTCTTCGCGCTTCGGCAGTCCCTTGACGGTGATGCTCATCGCGTCGTCGGCGACGGCGAGCCACTCGGGCTTGAAGCCGCTCTTGTTGAGGTCGAGCAACTCGGACACGATCTTCTTCGTGTTCTCCTTGTCGCGCGGCGTGATCACGTCGCCCGGGCGCACCCGGTGGGACGGGATCGTCGTGCGGCGACCGTTGACACGGAAGTGGCCGTGGCAAGCGAACTGGCGGGCTTGGGCCATGGTCGTGGCGAAGCCCGAGCTCAGGATCACGTTGTCGAGGCGCCGCGACAGAAGGCTGAGCAGGTTCTCACCCGTGTTGCCCTGCATGCGCTCGGCCTCTTTGAAATAGAGCATGAACTGCCGCTCGAGCACGCCGAAGACACGCTTCAGCTTCTGCTTCTCGCGCAGGCGCACGCCGTATTCGGTGATCTTGCGGCGTGTTTGGGCGTGCACACCCGGGGGGTAATCCCGGCGCTGCAGCACGGCGACCTTGCCGCTGGATGTGTTCTGCCCGAGGAAGAAGAGGTTCATCCCCTCGCGGCGGCACTGTTTGACCTTCGGTCCGGTGTAGCGGGCCATGGTGGTGTCTCCTAGATCAGTCGGTGAGATCGGTTCGGGGGATCAGACGCGACGCTTCTTGGGAGCGCGGCAGCCGTTGTGCGGGAGGGGTGTCACGTCCTCGATGGTCGTGATACGCAGGCCCGAGTTGGACAAGGCGCGGATCGCGGACTCGCGTCCGGAGCCGGCGCCCTTCACGCGCACCTCGACCTCTTTGAGGCCGTGCCGCATCGCCGCAGACGCGGCAGTCTCGGCCGCGCGCTGCGCCGCGAACGGCGTGCTCTTGCGGGTGCCCTTGAAGCCCTGGCTGCCGGCGGTGCCCCACGAGATCGTGTTGCCCGCCAGGTCGGTGAGGGTGACGTGGGTGTTGTTGAACGACGCCTTGACGTGCGCGACGCCCTTGACAACGTTCTTCTTGACCTTGCGCTTCGTGGTCTTCGCCATCGGATTACTTCATCCCCTTCACGGACTTCTTGCCGGCCACAGTCTTCTTCGGTCCCTTGCGCGTGCGCGCATTGGTCCGGGTCCGCTGGCCCCGCATCGGCAGACTGCGGCGGTGACGGATCCCGCGATAACAGGCGATATCGCGCAAGCGCGAGATGTTCTGGGCCACCGTGCGCCGGAGCTCGCCTTCGACGAGGTACTCCTTCTGCAGGTGGTTTGCGAGCTCGGTGAGCTGCTCCTCGTTGAGTTCCCGCGGACGGGTCCCTGGATCCAGCTTCAGGTCTTTGCAGACCTTCAAAGCCGTGTGACGGCCCACCCCGTAGAGGTAGGTCAGGCTGATTTCCAGCCGCTTGTCGTTCGGAATGTCGACGCCGATGACTCGTGCCATGTTCTAGCTGCTCGTTTCGCGCGCGAGGGTTGGGTGGTGGGCCCCGAAGGAGAACCGGCTAGGAGACCTGAACGGGAACTCGAAAAAGGGCGCTGGGCTCACTTGCCCTGCCGTTGTTTGTGGTTGCCATCGGCGCTGCAAATCACACGCAGGACGCCGCGCCGCCGGACGATCTTGCACTGGGCGCACATGCGCCGGACGCTGGTTCTGACTTTCATCGCCTTCTTCTCCTGCGGCCGCCGCCGCCTCTCCGCCGCTCACCGCGGCAAGTGATACGTCCTTTGGTCAGGTCGTAGGGTGACATCTCTACTGTGATCTTGTCCCCGGGTAGGATCCGGATGTAGTGCATCCGCATCTTGCCGCTGACGTGCGCCATGATCTCGTGACCATTCTCGAGGCGCGCTTTGAAGCGCGCGTTCGGGAGGGCCTCCGTGACGATGGCCTCGACGCTGATGGGTTCCTCTTTGGACATGGGCGGGCTCAGCTGGCGGCCCCCTTGCCGCCGGTGGGTCGCGTCCAGGACGCGCCCCCTCCACCCTTGGCCGTCGAGGGCGAAGTGCCGCCCTCGTAGGCCTTCATGACCAATTGTGCGTTCAGTTTGTCGACCAGCTCGAGCGCGACGCCGACGACGATCAGCACGCTGGTGCCGCCGAGGAAGTAGCGCATCTCGGGGGTGAGGGGCGAGTCCTTCGTGATGAAGGCGGGCAGCACCGCGATGCACGCCAGGAAGGCGGCGCCCGCGAGAGTGATGCGCGTCAGGACCCCGGACAGGTACTCGGCCGTCTTCTGCCCTGGGCGGATGCCCGGGATGAACGATCCGTGCTCGCGCAGGTTCTTGGCGATCTCCTCCGGCTGGAACATCAAGCGGTTCCAGAAGAAGCAGAACGAGAAGATCAGAAGCAGGTAGAGCGTGGTGTGGATGAAGCCTGTCTGGTCCTGGAAGACCCGCGTCATGTAGCCCCACCCGATCAGGTCGAACAACGCTCCGGGGATCACGAACAGGACCGACGCGAAGATGATCGGCATGACGCCGGCCATGTTCACCTTGAGCGGCAGGAAGTGTCGCTGGCCGCCGTAGACACGACGCCCGCGCTGCAGGCGTGCGTATTGGATCGGCACGCGCCGCGCGCCCTTGTGCATGTAGACCACGACGAAGATCGTCACAATCCAGACCAGCGTCAAGAAGACCAAGATGTTCCAGAACTCGGGGGAGCCCGACAACACCGCGAAGTTCGACGGCAGGGTCGAGATGATGCCCGCCATGATGATCAGCGAGGCGCCGTTGCCGACCCCGTACTCGGTGACGAGCTCTCCGATCCACATGACGATCATCGCGCCCGCGACGAGGCCCAGGATGACGATGAACGCCAACGCGAAGCTGCCCTCCATCGAAGTGTCCACCATGCCTTCCGTGCCGCGGAAGATCCCGAAGTAGATGAACGTCGACTGGATCAGCGCGATCGGCACCGTCGCGAGTCGTGTCCACTGGTTGATCTTCTTCTGCCCGGCGGCGCCCTCTTTCGACACCGCCTCGAGGGTCGGCGAGACCTTCGTCAGCATCGAGAAGATGATCGACGCCGAGATGTAGGGCATGATGCCCAGGGCGAAGATCGTGGTCTGCCCGAGCGCGCCGCCCGACAGGGCCGAGAGGAGTCCAGCGACTCCGCGGTCCCCCATCTTCTGCAGGAACTCCGCGCTCATCCCCGGGATGGGGATCTGGAACCCCAGCCGATAACAGACCAGGAGCGCCAGCGTGCGGAAGATCCGCTGCCGGGTCTCCGGAATCTGGAACAGCTTGAGGAAGTTGTTCTCCACGAGGTGGTTCTTGGCCTGGGTGTACGGGGTGGAAGGGCGGTGCGGTGGGAACGGGTCGCTCTACGCGCCGGCGGCGACAACTTCGCGGCCGTGTTTGTCGAGCTCGATGACCTGCCCGCCGGCGGCCTCGATCTTGGCGCGGGCGGAAGCGCTGAACTTCTGCGCGCGCACGACGAGCTTTTTGGTCGCGTCGCCGTTGCCGAGGACCTTGAGCTGATCGCCGGTCTTGCTGGTGAGGCTGCGGGCGAGGATGCCCGTCATATCCACCACGTCTCCGGCGCTGAACTCGCTGAGGTCACCGACGTTGATGATCGTGAAGTCCGTGCGAAAGCGCGCGTTCGTGAAGCCGCGTTTCGGGATCTGACGGTAGATCGGCATCTGGCCGCCCTCGTAACCCGCGCGGCGGCTGCCACCCGAGCGCGCGTTGCGACCCTTGTGACCCTTGCCGGAGGTCTTGCCATTGCCGCTGCCGATGCCCCGTCCCTTGCGGAAACGGGTCTGGCGCTTCATGCCGTTCGAGCAAACTGTTGTGAGGTCCATGGCGTTGATTCCGACTCTCTGAATCTGTGGCTGCGGTGCTGTGGCTGCGGTGCTGTGGCTGCGACGTACGGATGCGGCGATCAGAGCTGAACGCCGCGGAGCTCCGCGACCTGCTCGTGGGTACGCAGCTTGGAGAGCGCGTCCAGGGTCGCCTTGACCAAGTTGATCGGGTTGGTCGAGCCGCCCGACTTGGACAGGAGATTCTTGATCCCGCACTGCTCGGCGACCGCGCGCACCGACGTGCCCGCGATGATGCCGGTGCCGTCCGCCGCAGGGATCAGGCGAATCTTGGCCGCGCAGAACTCGCCCTCGACCTCGTGCGGGATCGAACCCCACGGGGTGAGCGGCACGCGCAGCATGTGCTTGCGACCGTCGCGGTTGGCCTTCTCGACGGCGTTCGGGACCTGGCGCGCCTTGCCGTGGCCGTAACCCACCGAACCGGCGCGGTTGCCGATCACGACGAGCGCGGCGAAGGAGAAGCGCTTGCCCCCCTTGACCACCGCGGCGCAGCGGTTGACGTTGATGAGCTGCTCGCTCAGGTCCTGCATCTCTCCGACCTCGGTGTGGTCGAGATAGTTGATCTTGTGCTTCATGGGATCAGAACTTGAGGCCGCCGTCGCGCGCAGCGTCGGCCAGCGCCTTGACGCGGCCGTGGTACTTGGCAAAGCCCCGGTCGAACACGACTTGCTCGACCCCCTTCTCACGGGCAAGGCGAGCGATCTCGGCGCCGACCACGGCCGCACGTGCGGTCTTGGTCTTGCCGCCGAGGGCTTCCCCGAGGCTCTTGCTGGTCGAGGACACCGAGCACAAGGTCTGACCCTTGACGTCGTCGATGACCTGAACAGAGATGTGCTTCGAGGAGCGGAAGACCGACATCCGCGGGGCCGAGGCGGCCGCTCGAATTCGGTTCCGAGTGTGGAACGCGCGCCGATCGCGGCGCTTCTGCTTCAACTGGGTGTTCGCTTTGGACACGGCTGCCTACCTCTGGCTCTCGCTGTGGACTTGGATCCGGGGACTCGGGTGTGGACGACGCGCGCTCAGCTGCCGAAGGACTTGCCGGCCTTGCGCTTGACGAATTCCCCGAGGTGACGGATGCCTTTGCCCTTGTAGGGCTCGGGTGGACGCACCGCGCGGATGCGCGCGGCCATCGCGCCAACGGCTTGTTTGTCGGCGCTCTTGAGCACGATCTGCGTCGGCGCCGGCGTCTCGACCGACACGCCCTCGAGCATGTCGAGCGGCACGTCGTGGCTGAACCCGATGTTCAGAACGAGCTTGTTCGTGCCCTGGGCCTTCGCGTTCCAACCGACCCCGACGATCTCGAGCTTGCGCTCGAAACCCTTGGCGACTCCGTCGACCATGTTCTGGACGAGGGCGCGGGTCATGCCGTGGAAGGCACGCGCGGCGCGCGCGCCACCCGTACCCGAGAGCGTCACCGACGCCTTCGAGCCCTCGACCGCGAGCTCCACCTCGGGGCGGAGCGTGATGGAGAGGGTGCCTTTCGGGCCCTTGACCTGGACCTCGCGGCCCTTCTTCTCGACCGTGACGCCACTCGGGATGGCGATCGGTGCTTTGCCGATGCGGGACATGGAACGGGTGCTAGCTGGTGATGCGCGGGACGGAGGTCCCTGGCGGGGCTGGTTGGGGAGGGATGCCGGCGGGGCGTGGTGTGCGGGATGGCTGCGGGGCGCACGTCAGGGCGGGCCCGACGAGTCGGCGGCGGCGCCACCGGGCGCAATCGCGCGATCAGACGAGCGTCGCGAATCGATCAAAAGAGCTTCGCGAGGATCTCTCCGCCGACCTTGTACTCGCGGGCCTTGCGGTCCGACAGGATGCCGCGCGGCGTCGACAGGATGTGGATGCCCTGGCCCCGGAGGACCGGGTAGAGCTCCGTCACCTTGGCGTACACCCGGCGACCAGGTTTGCTGATGCGCTCGATGTGGCGGATCACGTCCTCGCCGTCGATGCCGTAGCGCAACGCGATCGTGAGGGTGCTCGAGGGCTCGCCCGCCTGCACCTCGTAGCCGTCAATGAAGCCCTCCGACTTCAACACTTCGGCGACGCCGACGCGCATACGGGAGGCGGGCATCGTGACGGAGTCATTGTGGATCCGGGTGGCGTTCCGGATACGGGTCAGCATGTCCGCGATCGGGTCGGTCATCATGGCGGCAGCCCTCAGTTCTTCTTGGTACGGTCGATGAAGGGCATCCCGAGCTCACGCAAGAGGGCTTGGCCCTGCTCGTCGTTGGGGGCGCTGGTCACGAATGTGATGTCCATGCCCTGCTGGAACTCGATGCGCTCGAAGGGGATCTCGGGGAAAACGGACTGCTCAGAGAGTCCGAGGCTGAAGTTGCCACGGCCGTCGAGCTTGTCCTTCACGCCGCGGAAGTCGCGGATACGGGGGAGGACCACCGCGATGAGGCGGTCGGCGAACTCCCACATCCGGTCGCCGCGGAGCGTGACGGCGCAGCCGATCGGCATGCCTTCGCGCAGCTTGAAGTTCGCGATGGAGGTCTTGGCGAGGCGGATCGTCGGCTTCTGGCCCGAGATCGTCGCGAGGTCGCGGGCAGCGGTCTCAACCCGCGCCTTCGACTCCACTGCCCCCTTCACGCCCATGTTGATGACGATCTTCGTGAGGCGCGGGACCGCCATCGGGTTGGTGATCCCGAAGCGTTCTTTGAGGTTCGCGACGATCTGGTCGCGGTATTTCGTCTTCAGACGAGGGACAATGACGGCGGTCTCGGGCATGGCTCTAGGCTCGGCGGACGTTGCTACGTTCGGTTTCTCTGCTGCGCTGGGTTTCGCTACTGCGCTGGGAGGCGGGCGTCATCAGTTGCTGCTCGGGGACGCGGGCCGCTTGCGCGTGCCACGCCCCGTGACAGGGTCCACGTGTTGCACGTTGCTCGCGTGAATCGCGCTCTCGCGCTGCACGCGGTCACCCTTCGGGCTCTGCTGGGTCGGCTTGACATGCTTGGTGCGGATGTTGACGCCAGCCACGACCACACGATTGCGGCTGCGGTCGACGGACAGCACCTCGCCGGTCGCGCCCCGGTCGTTGCCCGAAATGACGATGACTTGGTCGCCGGTTTTGACGTGCATCACACGACCTCCTGGGCGAGCGAGACAATCTTCATGAAGTTGCGGTCGCGCAGCTCGCGCGCCACGGCGCCGAAGATGCGTGTGCCCTTCGGGTTGCCCTCGGCGTCGACGATCACAAGCGCGTTGCTGTCAAAGCGCACGTAGCTGCCATCGTCGCGGCGGGTCGCCTTCTTGGTGCGCACGATCACGCCCTTGACCACCGTGCCGGGTTTCACCTCGGAGCCGGGGATCGCCTTCTTGACCGACACCACGATGATGTCACCGAGGCCGGCGGTACGGCGGTTCGTGCCGCCGAGGACCTTGATGCACTGGACTTTCTTGGCGCCGGTGTTGTCGGCGACGTCCAGATAGGACTGCATTTGAATCATGCTTCACCTCCCCCGTCTGCTTGGGACACGCCCTCTTGGGTCAGGCCAGTCTGGAGCTTGCTCGGGTCGAGGGTGCCGCTGAGCGCGGGGCGCTCGACGATGCGCACGAGGCGCCAGCGCTTGAGCTTCGACAGGGGTCGACACTCCATGATCTCGACGCGATCGCCGACCCGCGCCTCGTCAGCCTCGTCGTGGGCGTAGACCTTCGAGTGGCGGCGGATGTACTTCTTGTACTTCGGGTGCTTGAACATCCGCTCGACGCGCACGCCGATGGACTTGGCCATCGCGTCCGTGGAGACGATGCCCTGCACGACGCGGCGGCGGGGGCGAGGGTCGCTCGCGCTGGATCCGGGGTTCTGTTGGGGTTGGCTCATGGCGGCGTCGGGCGGGCTCGTATCCTGATTCAGGGCGAAGACCGGCGCGGTTGTTGTTGATCTCGGTGGGCGTCGACGACTCAGGCGATCAGCGCTGGTTCTGCTGACCGCGGACCCCGAGCTCGCGCTCTTGGAGGACCGTCAGGATGCGCGCCACGTTGCGGCGCAATTCATTGGTGCGGGAGCTGTTGGACTCCGTCCCGGTGTGGGAGCCGAAGCGCAGCTCGAACAGCTCGCGTTTGGTGCTCGCGAGGAGGGTGTCGAGCTCGAGGTTCGTCTTCCCGCGGATCTCGTCGGACTTCATGGTGCCGGTCTTCTTGGTGACTGTGGCTATCGGTTTCCGAGTGGCCTCGATCCGCCGCTTGCGCGGCCCATCGAGGGCGCTCGACTCAACTCAGTGCGCGGCGACCCGCCGGACCATCCGGACCTTGATGGGCATCTTGTGGGCGACACGCTTGAACGCGAGCTTCGCCTTGTCCTCGGTCACATTGCCGAGCTCGAACAGAATCGTGCCGGGTTTCACTTCCGCGGCCCAATACTCGATGTCGCCCTTGCCCTTACCCATGCGGGTCTCGGCCGGCTTACCGGTGACGGGTTTGTCGGGGAAGATCCGGATCCACACCTTGGCGGCGCCTTGGGTGGCACGGTTCGCCGCGATGCGGCCCGCTTCGATTTGACGCCCGGTGACCCAGGCGGCGTCGAGAGCCTGGAGGCCGAAGTCGCCGAAGCTGACCCGGTTGCCACGCGTCGCGAAGCCCTTGATGCGCCCGCGGAAGACCCGCCGGTGCTTGAAACGTTTGGGCATGTACGCCATTAGCGACCACCTCCACCACGCGGTCCGCCGAAGCCACCGCCACGTCGGCCGCCGCCGCGACCACCTCCACCACCACCGCCGCGTCCGCCGCCACCGCGGCGACCACCGCCGCGGCGAGGACCACCCGGACCGCCGCCCGGGCCGCTGAATCGGCCACCAGCGGCCGAGATCACGCGGTAGTTGACTTTCTGACCACGCTCGATCTCACCTTTGTAGATCCAGCACTTGACGCCGATCACACCGTAAGTGGTGTGCGCTTCGGCGGTCCCGTACTCGATGTGAGCCTGGAGGGTCGAGAGCGGCACACGCCCCTCGCGCTCCGCGAGGACACGCGACATCTCCGCGCCGCCGAGGCGACCCGAGATCTGGACCTTGATGCCCTGCGCGCCGGCCTGGATGGTCGTCTGCACGGCCTTCTTGACGGCGCGTCGGAACGCCATGCGGCGCTTGAGTTGATCGGCGATCACCTCCGCGACGAGACCGGCCGACAACTCCGGCCGCTTGATCTCGTGGATGGTGAGGTGCACCGTCATGCCCGCGAGGCTCTGCAGCTCCGACTTCAATTGGTCGATGCGCATGCCTTTGCGGCCCACGAGCACGCCGGGGCGCGCCGTGAAGAGGATCACGTTCACCGCATCGCTCGTGCGCTCGATCTCGATGCGCGGGATGCCGGCCGAGCCGTAATCCTTGATGATGTGGTCCCGGATCTTCTTGTCCTGGAGCAGAAGCCGCGAGAAGTCGCGCTTGTTCCCGTGCCAACGGGAGGCCCAGGGTTCGATGACACCGATTCGATAACCGGTCGGGTGGATCTTTTGTCCCATGGCTCAGGCCGTTCCGGCGGATGCGCCGGATAGGGCCGCGTCGTCAGACGCGGATGGCCCCTCCTTTCGACACTTTCAGTTGGGCGGGGTCGGCGACGATGACCGTGAGGTGGCTCGTCTGTTTGCGCCACGGGAGCGCGCGCCCCTGGGGGCCGGGACGGAACCGGGTGCGGTTGTTGACGATCGGGCCGTCGTCGGCCCGGGCGTCGATGATCACGAGGGCGTTGACGTCCGTCTCCTCGTCCAGGGCGGCATTGGCGACCGCGCTCTCGACCACCTTCTTGTAGAAGCTGGCGCCGCGCTTGAGGCTGAGCTGCAAGAGCTCGAGCGCAGAGTTAGCGTCGCGACCACGGATCATGTCAGCGATCAGTCGCGCCTTGCGCGCCGTGAGGCGCGCGTGGCGGTGGCGAGCGACGAAGCCGCCACCTTCACGGATGAGTTCGTTCTTCATCGCGGCTACTACCTACCGGCCTTCTGGCCTTCCTTCTTGTTCGTGTGGCCGCGGAAGGTCCGCGTGAGCGCGAACTCGCCGAGCTTGTGCCCGACCATGTCCTCGCTGATCTGCACCTTCACGTGCCGGCGTCCGTCGTGAACCATGAAAATGTGCCCGATGAAGTCCGGGATGATGGTGCACGCACGGGACCAGGTGGTGATGGGTGCTTTTTTGTCCCCGAGCGCGTCCACCTTCTTGATCAGTCGGTGGTCGACATAGGGGCCTTTTTTGATGCTGCGGCTCATGGCGTCGTCCTAGATCAGCGCTTGTGGCGGCGACGGATGATGAAACGATTGGTCGGGTGATTCGGGCGACGGGTACGGCCACCTTTGGCGAGCACCGCGGTCGGCGAGCAGGGGTGACGTCCACCTGCCGTGCGCCCCTCACCACCACCCATCGGGTGGTCGACGGGGTTCATGGCGGTACCACGCACGCTCGGGCGCACACCCATGTGGCGCTTGCGCCCGGCTTTGCCGAGCTTCACGTTCTGGTGGTCCGTGTTGCCGACCCGGCCGATGGTTGCGCGGCACGTGTAGTGCACGCGGCGAACTTCGCCCGAGGGCAGACCGAGCACCGCGTACTCACCCTCGCGGGCGGTGAGCTGCACCGAGGAGCCGGCCGAACGCGCGAGCTGACCGCCGCGGCCGGGCACGAGCTCGACGTTGTGCACTTGCACACCGATCGGGATGTCGCGCAGGCGCTTCGAGTTGCCGGTGTTCGGGTCCGCGGTCTCGCCCGAGAGCAGAGTCATGCCGACCTTGAGGCCGATCGGCGCGAGGATGTAGCGCTTCTCGCCGTCTGCGTAGTGCAGGAGGGCGATGAAACACGTTCGGTTCGGGTCGTACTCGATCGTCGCGACCTTGGCCGGGATCCCGTCTTTGTTGCGCTTGAAGTCGATGAGCCGGTACTTCTGCTTGTTGCCGCCACCGAGGTGACGGGTGGTCATGTGACCGTGGTTGTTGCGACCGCCGGACTTCGGCTTCGGCCGGAGAAGGGACTTCTCCGGAGTCGTGCTCGTGATCTCGGCGTAGTCCAGGACGCTGCCGTGGCGGCGACCAGGGGACGTCGGGTTGTACTTGCGGATGGCCATGATGTTCTTGGGACTCTCTGGGCGACTCTGCTGGCGACGTTCGGATCAAGCGGGCGCGTAGCCCGCGATCAGAAGATGTCGATGGTCTGCCCCTCCTTCAGGGTCACCATGGCCTTTTTCCAGTTCGGCTTCTTCCCCGCGACATGGCCGCGGCGGCGCACTTTGCCGGTTTTGCGCAGCGTGTTGACCGCCGACACCTCGACCGAGAAGAGGGCCTGGACGGCCTCGCGGATCTCGATCTTGTTGGCGTCGACCGGAACACGGAAGTGGAAGGCGTTGCGCGCCTCGTTGTCGTTCGTCGACTTCTCCGTGAGGTGCGGTCGGCGAATGATCTGGTAGTAGCGATCGAGGTTTTGAGTCATGGTTCGCTTCCTACTCTCCGGTGGAGCTCGCGCCCGCACTGACCTGGGCCTCGTCGCGCTTGCCAACGCGCTGCACGAGGAGCTCGAGGGCTCCCTGCGCTGCGACGATGATGCCGCCGTTGGCGACGTCGTACGCGCACAGCTCGTCCGCGGTTCGCACGGCGACCTTGGGGAAGTTACGGAACGAGCGGTAGATGTTCTCGTTGCGCTCGGTGACGACAACGCACGCGCGCCCTTTGGTCGCGGCGAAGCCCACAGCGTTCAACACCTCACGGGCTGATTTCGACGAGGGCGCCGACCAGTCGCCGAGCTCGGCGACGACGACCTCGCCGTCCGCGAGCTTGCCCGCGATCGCGGTGCGCAGGGCGACCCGGCGCGCCTTCTTCGGCAGGTGGTACGAATAATCGCGGGGCTTGGGCCCGAATACCGTGCCGCCGCCGCGCCAGATCGGCGACTTGCGGTCGCCGGCGCGCGCGCGCCCGGTGTGTTTCTGCTTGTACGGCTTCCTGTTCGAACCGGCGACCTCTGCGCGGCCGCGGGTATTGACGGTGCCCTGGCGCTGGTTCGCGAGGTGCGACAGCACGGACTCCTTGAGGGTCCGGTACAGCACGCGGTCCCCGAAGGCACCCGCGTCGAACTCGACCTCGCCGACTTCGCCGGCCTTGTAGCTCTTGACCTTCATCGAGTTCAGCCTTTCTTCCCGACAGGCATGCCCGTCTTGGCCGTGCGCACTTGGACCAGCCCGTTGTTGTGTCCCGGCACCGAGCCCTTGATCAGCAGCAGGTTGCGAGCCTTGTCGATGCCGACGATCTCGAGGTTCTTCATGGTCTGGCGCTCGGCGCCGTAGTGACCCGACATGCGCTTGCCCTTGATGACGCGGTTCGGATAGGCCGAGGAGCCGATCGAGCCGGGCTGGCGGTAGTTCATACAGCCGTGGGTCTTGGGACCGCGGTTGAAGTTGTGCCGCTTGATCGTGCCGGCGAAGCCGCGGCCCTTGGTCGTGCCGATCACGTCGACGAGCTGGCCGACCGTGAAGATCTCGACGTCGAGCACCGCGCCGACGGCCTGCTCGGCAGCGGCCGCGAGCCGCTCCTCGCGGAGGAAGCGCTTGGGCGTCTGCCCGGCCTTCTCGGCGGAGACCCGCTGGGGCTTGGCGACGAGTTTGTCGCGGAGGTTCTCGAACCCGAGCTGGATGGCGTTGTAGCCGTCGCGCTCTTGGCTGCGAACCTGCATGACGGTGCACGGTCCGGCCTCGACAACGGTCACCGGGGTGACCTTGCCGTCGGCGGCAAAGACCTGCGTCATGCCTCGTTTGCGTCCTAGAAGTAGCGTCATAACTTCTGAACTCCATGGACGGGCTGAGAGCCCGTGGAGGTGCCGGTTCGACCCTTGCCGAGCGCCCCTTTGGGGAGCTGCGACAACGCTGGGCCACGCGGCGTGAAGAATTCGATGTGTGAGGGCGTGCGGGCCGTCGGGCCCTGGGTAAGCGGCGCTGACTGCAGCACCACTCGGTGATTCACGTGCGCCGGATCAGGCCTTGATCCGGATGTCAACACCCGCGGGCATGTTGAGCGACGAGAGCGCGTCGATCGTCTCCGAGGTCGGCTCGGCGATGTAGATCAGGCGCTTGTGCGTGCGGATCTCGAACTGCTCGCGCGACTTCTTGTCGATGAACGGCGAGCGCAAGACCGTGTACTTCTCGATCCGCGTCGGGAGCGGGATCGGCCCCATCACGCGCGCACCGGTGCGCTTCGCGTGTTCCACGATGTCAGCGCTCGACTGGTCGAGCGCCTCGTGGTCGTAGGCTTCCATGCGTATCTGAATGCGGTCGCTCATCCGAGTGTCGGGCACACCCGTGGTCGGGTGGACATGGCGTCGAGAGTGGTCGTGTGGGGTTTGACGGCGACCCGCGGAGCGGCTCCGGGGGAACTCGATGGACGCCCGAAGCGGGCGGAACGAGCGTGCGTCACGCGGACAGAAAACAGCTGCGTCCCGTCTGTTCAGCCGGTCTCCAGAGGGCGTCGTGCGACGCGGGGGGTCCCTTTCGGGGGGTGCCTCGGGAGGAGCTTTCCAGCGGGTTGGGCGGAGGAGCATACGGGCGCGGTCAAGGCCCGTCAATGCTCACCCCGGCACAAATCTCCGCGCGCCTTCTGGGGGCGCTTCCTGCCCGCGCTTCCTGCCCGCGCTTCCTGCCCGCGCCTCCTGCGCGCGCGGCCTGCGCGCGCGGCCTGCGCGCGCGGCCTGCGCGCGCCTTCTGCGCGCGTTTCCTGCGCGCGCCTTCTGCGCGCGTTTCCTGCACGCGCCTTCTGCGCGCGCTTCCTGCCCGCGCCTTCTGCGCGCGCTTCCTGCCCGCGCCTTCTGCGCGCGCTTCCTGCCCGCGCCTTCTGCGCGAGGGCCCTTCACGCGAGGCCGCGCGCGCCGAGCACATCCTCGGCCACCCGCGTCGAGCCCGCCGGGACGATGCTCGCGACCGCGCGCCCCTGGCTGAGGGAGCGCAGCGCCGTAGCGTAGCCAAAGAGCTCCGCGAAGGGCGCGCGCGCGTGGATGCGCCGCCAGCCCGCAGTCGACTCGACCTCGCCGACTATGGCGCTGCGCGCGCCTAGATCGCCGATGATGCCGCTGGAGAAGGCCTCGGGGGTCTCGACCACGACCTCGGCGAGGGGCTCGTGAACGGTGATTCCGCCCCCGGCGAGGGCCTCCCGCAGCGCCTCGCGCAAGGCGGCCACGCCCGCTTGAACCCACGCTGCCTCGACGTCCTGGCCGGGACGCGTGGCGCCACCGATCACCCGAATGGTGACGCCCGCGAGCGGCAGACCAAATCGCGGGCCTCCGCGCGCCTCGATCTCGAGCGCGCTCGCGAGGGCGGCGCGACGCCCTTCTGGGACGGTCGCGCCCGGGGCGAATTCGACGCGCGCTCGCTCGACGTGCGCTCGCTCGATCGGCGCTCGCTCGATCGGCGCTCGCGGGACTGGCCCGCGCTCGGGCCCCGATCTGTCGTGCGCACCCCGAGTTTCCTGGTCCGGCTGACCCAGCGGCGCCACCTCGACCTCGACCTCGGCGTACCCGTCGCGCCCGCCGAGGGTGCGCTCGATCACCCCTCGGCCCTGGGCCACGGTGGTCAGGACCTCGAGGAACGTGACTTGCGGGCGCCCCACACGCGGGTGGAGCCCGTGTTCACGCCCGAGTCGACCGAGGGTCACCTCGAGGTGCAGCTCCCCCATCCCGCGCGCGATCCACTGCCCCGAGGCCGGGTCCTCTGCGGCCTGGAACGAGGGGTCCTCGCGGGCCATGCGGACGAGGGCCAACCCGAGGCGCTCGCGCTCGTCCGCGTCCGCGGGCTCGACGACGAGCGCGAGGACCGGTTCCGGCGCCCGTAGCGGCCCGAATGCGCCCGCGAGGGCCTTCGCCGCTTCTTCCGATCCGACGAGGACATCGCCCGTCGCGGCGCCGCGCAGCCCCGCCAATACGACGATGTCCCCCGCCACGGCGCCCTCGATCCGCTCGGTCGCGTCCGCGTGCATGCGGAATACGTCGTGGACCAGCTCGAAAGCGCCGAGGCGCGTGTTCCAGAGCCGCGCGCCCGGCGCCACGCGCCCCGCGAAGAGGCGCACGAAGACGAGGTCCGTGTGGCGCGTCGACTGGACCTTGAAGGCGTAGGCGATCGGCGGCGCGTCGGGGTCCGGGGGCGGCAGCGTGAGGCCGCCGAGCCGGGCCCCGAGGCTATCGAGAGGCGCGGGCAGGTACGCGACGACCCCGTCGAGGACGGCCTCGACGCCGATCCCGCGCAGCGCCGCGGCGACGAACACCGGCACGAGCTCGCGCGCGAGCGTCGCGCGCCGGAGCGAACGCACGAGCTCCGCCGCCGTCGGCGCGCGGCCGCTGGCGATCACCTCGAGCAGCTCCTCGTCGCGCGACGCGAGCGCCTCGATGAGCTCTGCGTGCAACACCTCGACCTCGTCGGAGAGGGCCGCGGGGATGGGCAAGTGCCGCCTCGCCTCGGCTGGACTCACACCTGCGGCGGTCGCGGCTGGCGCAGCCTCCGTCGCGAGCGGCACCTCGCGCCACGCCTTGCGCCCCACGATGTCGAGCACGCCGACCAGCTGCCCCTCCGCGTCGACCCACGGGTAGGCCACCGGCAGAGGCTCGATCCCGAGCCGCGTACGCAGCGTCTCCGCGGCCGCGAGCGGATCGGCCCCGAGGCGATCACACTTGTTGATCACCGCGATAGTCGGCACGCCCGCGCGGTCGAGCTGGCGCCAGATCGTCTCGGTCTGCGCCTGCACGCCGACGACCGCGTCGAGCACGAGCACGGCGCCGTCGAGGGCGCGCAGGCTGCGCTCGACCTCGAACGTGAAGTCGACGTGCCCCGGGGTGTCGATCACGTTGAGCGCGGTGTCGCCCCACTGCACACGCGTCGCCGCCGCCGTGATCGTGATGCCGCGCTCGCGCTCTTCCGGCATCCAATCCATAACCGCCGTGCCGTCGTCGACCCGCCCGGCCCGGCGCTCACGGCCCGAGAGGACGAGCACCCGCTCGGTCAAAGTGGTCTTGCCCGCGTCGATGTGGGCGAAGATCCCGACGTTGCGCAGGCGACCGAGGTCCATTACGGCCGAGGATACCTGCCCCCTATCGATCTCGTACGCTCTTCGTCCCATGACGGAAACCGAGGACTACGAGAAGCTCGCGGCGTTCTATCTCGGCCGCGAGCTCGACGAGACCGGCGCGCACAAACCAGCGCCGCTCCTGTACGACGCGAAGGATCTGACGACCCACGCGGTGATCGTCGGCATGACCGGAAGCGGCAAGACTGGCCTCGCCGTCGGTCTGCTCGAGGAGGCCGCGATCGACGGCATACCCGCGATCGTCATCGACCCCAAGGGCGACATGGGCAACCTTTGCCTGACCTTCCCGGCCCTCGCGCCCGAGGACTTCGAGCCGTGGATCGATCCGGGCGAGGCCATGCGCAAGGGCCAGACCGTGCCGGAGTTCGCGGCGTCGACCGCCGCGACGTGGCGCAAGGGCCTCGCGACGTGGGGTCAAGGGCCCGAGCGCATCGAGCGCCTGCGCGCCGCCGCGGAGGTGCGCCTCTGGACACCCGGCAGCAACGCGGGTCACCCGTTGACCGTGCTCAAGAGTTTCGACCCGCCCGCGGCGAACGTGCTCGCGGACAACGAGTCGTTCTCGGAGCGTTTGCACGCGACGACCGCAGGTCTCCTGGCCCTCGTCGGCATCGAGGCCGACCCCGTGCAGAGCCGCGAGACGATCCTCGTGGCGAACCTCCTGCAGCAAGCCTGGCGCGCCGGCCGCTCGATGACGCTGGCCGATGTGATCCTCGGCGTGCAGGAGCCGCCGTTCACGCGGCTCGGTGTGCTCGAGCTGGAGGACTTCTATCCGCCGAAAGAGCGCAATCAGCTGGCGATGAAGCTGAACGGGCTGCTCGCGTCGCCGAGCTTCGCGGCGTGGCTCGAGGGTGAACCGCTCGACATCCAGCGCCTCCTGTACGCGCCGGATGGACGGCCGCGTATCAGCATCCTGTGCCTGTCGCACCTCTCCGAACAAGAGCGCTTGTCGTTCGTCACGGTGCTGCTCGGCGAGGTGCTCGCGTGGGTGCGCACGCAGCCGGGCACGAGCTCGCTGCGCGCGTTGCTCTACATGGACGAGATCTTTGGCTACTTCCCGCCAACGGCGAATCCGCCGACGAAACGCCCGATGCTCACGCTCTTGAAACAGGCGCGCGCGTACGGCCTCGGCGTGGTGTTGTCGACGCAGAACCCGGTCGACCTCGACTACAAGGGCCTCTCGAATTGCGGCACATGGTTCCTCGGCCGCTTGCAGACGGAGCGCGACAAGCTGCGCGTGCTCGACGGCCTCGAGGGCGCGCTGTCGGGTGGAGGCGGACTCGATCGCGCGGAGCTCGAGCGCACGCTCTCGGGCCTCGGGAAACGCCGTTTCCTGCTGCACAACGTGCACGAATCGCACCCCGTCGTGTTCGAGACACGCTGGGCGATGAGCTACCTCCGCGGCCCGATCACACGCGCCGAGATCCAGCGCATCGTCGCGCTCGATCGGGCGGACCCGCCGAGCGAGTCCGAGGTCGCGGCCGAGCGCCAAGTGCGCGCGAACTCCGCGGCCGAGGCGCGTGTGGCGCGCGCCGCAGCGGCCGATGATGGCGCGCATTCGACCGCGCTGCCGGCGCTGCCCGAAGAGGTGCTGCAGCGCTTCCTGGCCGTCGAACCGGGCGTCGCGGGCGCCCTCGCGCAGGGCGAGCGCGTGCTCTACCGCCCGAGCGTCACGGCCTCGGCGAAGTTGCACCTCGTGCAGGCCTCGCTCGGCCTCGACGAGTGGCGCACGGTGCACGCGATGACGGCCCTCGACGAAGTCGAGCCCGCGGTGCGCTGGGCCGAAGGTGAGGTGCTCACGAATTCGCCCTTCGAGAATCAAGGTGGCCCTCATCCACGCGAGGGCGCGAGCTTCGCAGGCTTGCCGTCGCGGGCGACAAAAAAGGCGACGTGGAGCGCGTGGCAGCGCGAGCTCAAGGAGCACGTGTACCAATCGCAGCCGTTGACGGTGCACCGCAGCAAAGAGCACAAGCTGGTGGCCGACGTCGCCGAGACCGAGGCCGCGTTCCGTGGCCGTGTGCGCCAGGCCGAAGTGGAAGCGCGCGACCTCGAGGTCGAGAAGCTGCGCGCGAGTTTCGGCAAGAAGCTCGACTCTGCGCTCGAGAAGGTGCGCAAGGCCGAGGAGGCGTTGGGCCGCGAGGAGGCTGACCTCGACGCGAGCAGCGAGACCTCGTGGATCGCGGTCGGCTCGTCGCTGATCAACTTGGTGCTCGGCCGCAAGAAGTCGCGCAGCAAGGCCACGAGCGCCGCGACGAAGCGCGCCAAAGTAGCCCGCGACAAGGCCTCCGTCGACGCCGCCGAGCGCGAGCTCACGGTGCGCAAGGCGGACTGCGAGGAGCTCGAGGCCGACCTGCGGCGCGAGCTCGACGCGCTCGCCCCCGTGCCGGCGGCGTCGCAGCTCGAGATCGAATCGGTGACCGTCCACCCGCGCAAGTCGGACATCGACATCTCCCCGCTGACCGTCGTGTGGTCCCCGTGGATTATCGGCGCGGACGGCGCGACGCGCCCGGGATCGACGCGGCGGTGAGCTAGGGCGAGGCCCTCGTCGGCGCGGCGACCCTCCACCTGCAACACGAGACCGACGAGCGTCACATCGCGGTCCGCGAGGGCGACCTGACGCTGCGCGAACCCGTCGTGCTGCCTCCGCGGTACCGCGGGGGGCGCCAGCGCCCTCGCGAGCTCTCTTGTCACACCGCTGCGCGCGAACCTTAGACCCGCTGCGCGCGAACCGTAGACCTGTCGCGTAGGGTGGCACACACCCACGAGGAGCCTCAAGCCATGATCCGAGCGCTTTGTTTGCTCTCCGCCCTCGGCGGGTTCACCTTTCTCTCTGCCTGCACGAGGCTCGACCACTCCACGACCCGACTCACACGGACTCCGACTATGCCCAGCGAATCGACCGACGCCCTGCATCACGCAGGCACCACCACCGACGCCGCTCCGCTCGTGTTGCCGGAACTGGACGCCGCCGCCGCGGATATCCTGGCGCATGACCGCTACGAGACCGCGACCTTCGCCCTCGGGTGATTCTGGGGTCCTGACGCCCAGTTCGGGGGTCTACCTGGTGTGTTGCGCACGCGCGTCGGTTACGCGGGCGGGACCACTCCGTCGCCGACGTACCACGACCTCGGGGACCACTCCGAGGCGCTCGAGATCGACTTCGATCCGACCGTGACGAGCTACGCTGCGCTCGTCGACGTGTTCTTCCAGAGCCACAACCCGTGCAGCAGCCCGTGGTCGCGTCAGTACCGCTCGGCCGCGTTCCCGCGCGACGCACAGCAACGCGCGGCGCTCGAGGCCGGCGCGGCGCGCGCGGGCGCGACGCGCGGCAAGGAGGTGCGCACGGCGCTCGAGGACTTCACGGGCTTCACGCTCGCAGAGGACTATCACCAGAAGTACAGGCTGCGCCATGTCGGCGCGGCAGCCCGCGAGTTCGAGGGCATGTTCCCTACGACCGAGGCGTTCGTCGGCTCGGTCGCGGTGACGAAGGCGAACGCGATCGCGGCGGGATATGGGACGACGCGCGAATTGCGCGACGAATTGGGGCGGTTGGGTCTCAGCGAAAGCGCACAGCGGGCGCTGCGCGACGCGGCCAGGTGAAACACAGCGCGCCACGGACGACGCTGCGTCTGTGGCACGCGGGTTGCCGAATCGTCGTACGGTACCTGGTACGCGGCGCCGATTCGGCAACCCAACTCGCGGTGCGTAGCCATCCACCCCTGCGCCTGGAGTCGACCAACAAGGATCAGGGCCCATCGCTCGCTGAGCGACGGGCCCGGTCCATCTTCGAATCAGAACCAAGGAAGGAGAGAAGGAATCAGTCTTCAGGAATCCCGACCAAGGTCTTCGCATGCGGGAACCAATCGCCTACGGTGTCAACCCGGTCGTGTTTCTCAGGCAGCTTGGCGGCTGCCGGTGTTCTTGCGGGTGCCGCTCGGGCGGCCGCCCTTCGGCTTGCGGGCCGCGAGGGCCTCGCTGAAGCTCGCCCACTCCGCGGCGGAGAAGAGGCGCACCTCACCCCCACACTCGACGCAGTAGCTGACCTCGATGCTCGCCAGGTAACGGACGTCTTTCGCGCAGCAGGGGCAGTACTTGGTGGCGCTGTAGAAGTCGGTGCTGTTCATGGTGGGCTCGCGGTGCGATGTCGTGCGGACACAAACAAGGGAGCCAAGGGCGTGCCAGGCGCCGCTCGAGGGCTCCGGCGCTGCGCCGCCTTCCACACGTAAACTCATCTGGGGCAGGCACTTATGCACCCAAATCCGCCGCCAGCGAGCCCCCGGAGCGGCCCGCGCAGTCGCCGCATGCGCCGCAGATGTCGATCCAGCTGCACACGTCGCGTCGACCCACATCGACATGTCGTGAATCCGCGACATCGAGCCAGGAGCCAGCACCCCTTTCCGAGACTGTCCCGATTCGGGCGGGATCTCATTGCGGTTCTGCCGATACCTCACCCATCCTTCCGCGCGTTCCGTGCCCGACACCAGCCCCAACGCTCGCAAACCCTGGCGGCAGTACGCCAGGCTCTTGCGCCCAGAGCTCGCCGACCTCCGATGGATCATCGTGTACGGCGCGGCGATCGCTATCCTGGCGCTCGCCGTGCCGCTCACGGTCGACGCGCTCATCAGCAACGTCACGTTCGGCACGCTGCTGACGCCGCTCGTCGTGCTCGTGGGCATCCTCCTCGGATGCCTCGTGATGCAGGGTGTACTGCAGGCGGTCCAGAAGTTCGTCGCCGAGATCATCGAACGCCGCATCTTCGTGCGCGTCGTGAGCGACTTGACGTGGCGCTTGCCGCGGGTCGATGTCCAGGCTTTCGACCAGAGCTACGGACCCGAGCTCGTCAACCGTTTCTTCGACACGATGACGGTCCAGAAGAGCAGCTCGCAGCTGCTCCTCGAGCTGACGAACATCGCGCTCACGACGATCGTCGGCATGGCGGTGCTGGCGTTCTACCACCCCTTCTTCCTCGCGTTCGTCGTCTTGCTGCTCGCCGCGGTCGCGCTCCTGGTCCTCGTCCTCGGACGGGGCGGCGTGAGCACGGCGGTCGACGTATCGAGCGCGAAGTACGAGGTCGCCGCGTGGCTGCAAGAGATCGCGCGCCACACGACCGCGTTCTGCACCAAGGGCGGCGCAGACTTCGCGCGCCAACGCTCGGAGATCCTCGCCACCAGCTACATCGCTGCCCGCAAACGGCACTTCCGCGTGCTCTTCCAGCAGGTGTGCGGCGCCCTCGGCCTGCAAGTCCTCGCGAGCACCGCGGTGCTCGCGATCGGGGGCTGGCTCGTCATCGAACAACAGCTCTCGGTCGGGCAGCTCGTCGCCAGCGAGCTGATCGTCTCGGCGGTCGTGGCGAGTATCACGAAGCTCAGCCGGATCTTCGAGAGCTGGTACGAAGTGTGCGCTGCGGCCGGCAAAGTGGGCAAGCTGATCGACTTGCCGCTCGAGCGTCAGACCGGTGAGGCGCTGCCGTCCTCGCGCGGCGTGCGGCTCGAGCTGCGTGACGTCCAGTGCGATGACAACCGATCGCTGCACTCGGCGCCGCCGTTCCGCATGACGATCGCGGCCGGTGAGCGTATCGCGCTCGTCGGCTCGATCGACGGCGCGGCGAGCCGGCTGCTCGATGTCCTGTACGGGCTCCGCAACCCTCGGACGGGACACGTCACCGTCGATGGCCTCGACCTGCGCCAGCTGCGCCTCGACCTGGCCCGGGACGAATTCGCGCTCGTGCACGGCACCGAGATCGTCGAGGGCACCGTCCTCGAGAACATCCAGTTCGGCAGGCAAGCGATCACCGCCAGCCAGATCCGGAGTGCCCTCGATGACGTCGGTCTCTGGAACAACATCATGGAGCTGCCAGGCGGCCTCGAAGCGCCGCTCACGACCCACGGGCTGCCCCTCTCCGCATGTCAAGCGACCCAGCTGATGTTGGCGCGCGCGATCGTCGGCGAGCCGCGACTGCTGCTGCTCGACGGCGCCTTGGACCGGCTGCGCCCAAAGATGCGCGCGCGGGTCATCGAGCACTTCTTCGCGCGCAGGCACGGCTGGACGATGTTGGTCGTGACGAGCTTGCCGGACGTGATCGCCGTGTGCGATCGCAGCTTCGACGTCGAACCCGAATTCGCGTCAGCGGCGCGCCCGATCGGCGAGGACCGCGCGAGGCCGGCGCGGGATGCCGAGGGGGCTGGCGATGGCTGACACCGCCCACAACTATCCGATGGCCGCGCTCGGCGCCCTCGCGCTCGCTGGTCGACGACGGGCGGCACGGCGCTTCGGGCGCTTCATCCTCGGATTGCTCGTCCTCACGCCTCTGGCGCTGGTGTTCGTGCCTTGGCAACAGAACCTGCCGGGCATCGGGCGTGTCATCGAGTACGACCCGGTGAATCGGCCGATGATGCTGCAAGCGCGGACCGATGGGCTCGTCCTGCGCTGGCACGTGCGCGAGGGCCAGCTCGTGCGCGCGGGCGACCCAATCGTCGACCTCGCGGACAACGACCCGCTGATCCTCGAGCGACTTCGAGAGCAAATCACGGCCGCCGAACAGGAACGCGACGCGGCCCAACGGGAGCGCGCGCAATACGTCAACCAGGCCGAGACCGCCGAGCTCGCGCGCCTAGCGGCGATTCAGCTCGCGGACGACGAGATCGCAGCCTCCGAGCAGGCCGTCAACGTCGAGCGCCAGTCCGTCGCGGTCGCTGAGCAGAAATTGATTCTGGCGCGCGTCGCCGAGGAGATGTGGACGGGCCTCGTCGAGGACCAGATCGGCGCGGGGTTCGAGCTCCAGAAGGCTCGCCAACAGCTCGCGATCGAAGCAGCCGGCGTCGCCGCTGCCGAGGCCGCGGTGATCGGCGCCGAGGCGAACCTGCGCGCGAAACGCAGCGCGCGCAAGCGCGTCGAACAAGCGGACCTCGTCAAGGTGCAGGAAGCCCTGGCGAAACGCGAAGCGGCAGATGGTTACATCGCCAAGGCGGTCGGCGCGCTGCCGCGGCTGGAACGTGACCTCGAACGCCAAATGCAGCAGCAGCTCCTGGCGCCGGTGGACGGTTACGTGCAGAACCTCGAGGCCAATGGCCAAGGGGGCGGCTTCGTGAAACAAGGCGCGACGCTCGCGACGCTCGTGCCGGCGACGAGTCAGCTCGCCGTCGAGCTGCTCGTCGACGGCAACGACGTCACGTTCATCGACGTCGGGCGGCATGTGCGGTTGCAATTCGAGGGCTGGCCAGCGGTGCAATGGGTCGGCTGGCCTTCGGCGGCCGTCGGCACGTTCGGTGGCAAGGTCGCGTTCGTCGATCGTTTCGACGACGGGCGCGGACGGTTCCGCGTGATGGTGTTGCCGGACGAACGCTCTTACGTCGAGCACGATGGCGCCATCGTGCGCTGGATGCGGCAAGCGCTCACATTTGATTCGAAGCACGAGCCGCAAGACCCTCTGGCTTGGCCGGACGAGACGTGGCTGCGCCAAGGGACGCGCGTCAAGGGCTGGGTCGTGCTCGAGCGCGTGAGCCTCGGCTTCGAAGTCTGGCGGCAACTCAACGGCTTCCCGCCGACGGTCGATCGGACAGGGACCTCGAAGGGTACGAACACCGGCAAGAAGAAAGAGGGCCCGTGAGCGTGGCCCGTTCGGTCAGTCACAAGGGCGCGCTGTGGTGCTTGCTGGCCATCCTCCCCACTTGCACTCCGGCGCGTTACGCGCTGCGGCCGGTCGACATGAGCCATCGGTTGCCGCTCGGCGTGCAGGTGGCGGAAGGGGCGCTGGCGCCGGGCGCCTCCATGCCCCGCGACTCGCGCTCCGGCAGCAACGATGAGGGCGGCCAAGGCGAGCCCACGGGTCCAGTCGAGGCGCCAGAGTCCACCGAAGGCGCCGCGCCAGAGGGGCCGCTGACACTCGACGCCGTCCTCGCCTCGGTGACGTCGCGTTATCCCCCCTATCTCAGCGCTCTCCTCGAACGTGACATCGCATCGGGCCGGCTGCAGAAGGCGCGCGGCGGCTTCGATACGAACCTCTCGATGAAGGTCAAAGGGACGCTGCAAGGGTTCTACGAGTCGACCTACGCGCAGGGCCTCGTCGAGCAGCCCTTGGCGACGGGCGACTCCGTGTACGGCGGCTATCGTGTCAGCGAGGGGTTCCTGCCGGACTACTACTCCGACCGCACGCAAGACGGCGGCGAATTCGTCGTCGGCGGTCGTTTCCCGTTGTTGCGCGATCGGTCGATCGATGGCCGCCGCGCAGGGGTGCGCCAGGCAGAGATCGACGCAGCGCTCGTGGTCCCAACGGTCACACGCGCTCGGATCGATTTTATCCGCGCTGCGAGCCGCGCGTACTTCGAGTGGGACGCGGCCGGCCGACAACTGTCGATCGCCGAGGCGTTGCTCGCCCTCGCGACAGATCGCAAGCAAGGCCTCGAGCAGGCCGTCGCGCGGCAATTTCTGGCGCCGATTGACGTGATCGACAACGAGCGCCTCATCGCGCAGCGCCAGGTCTTCGTCGTGCAGGCCGAGCGACGGTTCCAAGCCAGCGCGCTGGCCCTCTCGCTGTTCCTGCGAGACGAGGATGACCGCCCGATCGTCGCGGGCGAGTCGAACCTCGCGCCGATCGACGAAGACATGACTGCGCCCGATTCGGACACGCTCGAGACGGACGTCGAGCTCGCGCTGAAGCAGCGCCCCGAGCTGCGCCGTTACCAGCTCCTCGTCGACCGCCTGGAGACGGAGAGGAGACTCGCAGACAACCGCATGTTGCCGAATCTGGACCTGCTCGTGGAAGGCACGGCGTCCTCCAGCAGCGCGCCGTACAAGGACATCGAGGATCTCGAGCTGTACGTCGGCGGTGAGCTGAAGCTGCCGTTGCAGCGCCGTTCCGCGCGCGGCGAGCTCGCCGAGGCTGACGCCAAGCTGCAGCGTCTCCGCCTCGAAGCGAGCTTCGCGCGCGATCAGGTGATCAACGAGCTCGTCGATGCGCGCTCGGCCTTGCGCGCGTCCCGACAGCAGCTCGTCACCTCGCGGCGCAACGTCGACCTCGCGCTGCAAGTCGTCGACGCGGAGCAACGCAGGTTCGAGCTCGGCAGCAGCGATCTCCTGCGGATCCAGCTGCGCGAGGTGCAGCTCGCCGACGCCCAGAATGGCGAGATCGAGGCGCACCTGCGCTACCGCATCGCCCGCGTGAACTACCGCGCGGCCATCGGCAAAACGGACTGACGGCGAGCGCCTCGCGTCAGAAGCTCATCGAGTACGTGATCGAGAGAATGTGGTTGTACCGGTCCAAGGCCGGGAGATCGAGCCACTGATTCATGTACCCCACTTCGAGCGCGGACGACGGGGCCAGGTCAGTGATGCGGCCCAGGCCGAGGAATGCGCGGTTCTGGCGGAATCCCTCCCGTTGTCCCCACCGCGTATCGCCGAGGTCGACAAACCCCTCGTCCCACGCCGACACGTACCAGCGGTGGTCTTCGGTCAAGGGAACCGTCGCCTTGAAGAACTGGCGCAAGCGCCACCCGGTCTCGCCGCCCGTCTCGGTGAAGCGCTGCTCGAGGCGCGTCCGCGATTGCAGAGTGAAGCCTTCGGTTGGCAGGTTCCACACGACCTGCTGCCAAATGCGTTGCTCGATGAAGCTGTCGCGCCCTCGCGGATCCGTCGGGATGTAGGCGTAGCCGATGTGGGCCGTAACACGGTCGCTCAACGCGTACCCGATCGCGGGACGTATGATGCCGAGCTCGAAGCGCTCGCCGTCCGTGCCCTGGCGACTATGAACGTCGAGCCACCAGCGCAACCGCCCTTGGAAGCTGTCCTCGTGCACGAATCGACCCTGAGACACGAAGGCGAACCAGAGGCCGGTATCGTTCTCGGTCTGGGCGAGCGCAACCGGAGCGAACGCAGCCGAGACGACGAGGAGCGCGGCCCTGAGCGACGCCGCGGAGAGAGCGCTCTGGCGAGGCCGGCGCGGAAGTGAGTTGGAGTCCATACAACCGCCAGGATCCCGGACTCGCGCGCAACATGCCAGCCTGGCCGCAGTGATCCGGACCCAAAAGGACTCGGGCCCGTCGCTCACTGAGCGACGGGCCCGGCCTAACTACGAACCAGAACCAAGGAAGGAGAGAGCCAGAACCGAGGAAAGAGGAAGAGGAAGAGAGAGGAAGAGGAAGAGAGAGAGAGAGAAGAGCAGTCTTCAGGAATCCCGACCAGGGTCTTCACAGGCGGGAACCAATCGCCTGCGGTGTCGACCCTGTCGTGTGTCTCAGGCAACTTGGCGGCTGCCGGTGTACTTGCGGACGCCGCTCGGGCGGCCGCCCTTCGGCTTGCGGGCCGCGAGGGCCTCGCTGAAGCTCGCCCACTCCGCGGCGGAGAACAGGCGCACTTCGCCCCCACACTCGACGCAGTAGCTCACCTCGATGCTCGCCAGGTAGCGGACGTCTTTCGCGCAGCAGGGGCAGTACTTGGTCGCGCTGTAGAAGTCGGTGCTGTTCATGGTGGGCTCGCGGTGCGGTGTCGTGTGGACGAGAGGTGAGAAGCGACACCGGTGCCAAGCGCGCCCGAAATGGGCACGCAGCGCGCACCCAACAAACGCAAAGCCCACGCGGCCAGCCACTTACGCCTGCACGAAGCGCGACGCATGAACTCGCGTTGCGGCGTAGAGTGGGACGCGCCCGCGCCCGATGTCGCGCCGACTGGACGCGGCGTGTGGATCGGACGCGACATGTCGCAGACGATGGACGCGGGGGCGCCGATGCAACCGTGCGCTCACGTCGCACGAAGAGCCTCATTATGGAAACCTCGCAGCCCATCGTGGTCACCGGCGCGACCGGCTACATCGGTGGGCGCTTGGTGCCCAAGCTGCTCGCCGCCGGACACCGAGTGCGCTGCTTGGTCCGCGACGCGCGCAAGCTCGAGATCCGCAGCTGGGCCCAGGACCCGCGAGTCGAGGTGATCAAGGTCGACCTCGGGGACACCGCCGCGCTGACGGCCGCCCTCGCTGGGGCGGGCGCGGCCTATTACCTCGTGCACTCGATGCAAGCCGCCGGCGCAGCGTACCGCGCCGTCGACCGCGCGCTCGCGCGCTCCTTCGCCGCCGCGGCCGAGGCCGCGGGTCTCGAGCGAATTGTCTACCTGGGCGGGCTCGGCGAGACCGGCAAGGACCTCTCCGAGCACCTGAGGTCGCGGCGCGAGGTCGAGGAGGCTCTGCGCACCGGCGCGGTCCCCGTCACCGTATTGCGCGCCGCGATGATCGTCGGCTCGGGCTCGGCTTCGTTCGAGATCCTGCGCTACATCGTCGAGCGTCTACCCGTGATGGTGACCCCGCGCTGGGTGCACACACGCTGCCAGCCGATCGCGGTACGCAACGTGCTCGGCTACCTGATCGCGTGCCTCGGCGTCCCGGAGACTCGCGGCGCGACGCTCGACATCGGCGGCCCAGACGTCGTCACCTATCGCGAATTGATGCGGATCATGGCCGCCGCGCGCGGTCTCGGCCCGCGCCTCGTGCTGCCCGTACCGGTGCTCACGCCGCGCCTCTCGTCGCTCTGGATCCACTTCGTCACGCCGATCAGCCAGCGCGTCGCGCGGCCCCTCGCCGAGGGCCTCCGCAACGAGGTCGTGTGCCGCGACGACCGCGCCCAGCGCCTGATGCCACAGCCGCTCCTGACCATGCGTGAGGCCATCGACGCCGCGCTCGTCCGGGTGCAGGCGCGGGACGTGGAGACCTCCTGGTCCGCGGCGGGGCCGATCCCGGGCGATCCCGATTGGGCCGGGGGAAAGACGTACGTCGACCGCTGGACGCTCTTGGTCGACGCGCCAATCGACGTCGTCTTCCGCGCCGTGTGCCGGGTCGGAGGCGGCCACGGCTGGTACGCGGCCGACTGGCTCTGGCGCCTGCGCGGCTGGCTCGACCGACTGGTCGGCGGCCCAGGGCTGCGCCGCGGCCGCCGCCACCCGGACGACGTCGGGTATGGCGAGGCCCTCGACTTCTGGCGTGTCACCGACGTCGCGCGCCCCCGCCGACTCGCGCTGCGGGCGGAGATGCGGCTCCCGGGCGAGGCCCTCCTCTCTTTCGACCTCGCAGAGGAGGCGCGCGGCGACGGACCGAGCCTCGTGCGGGTCCGCCAGACCGCCGCGTTCTTGCCCAAGGGGCTCCTTGGGCTTTTGTACTGGTATGCAGTGCTCCCGCTGCACGGCTTCGTCTTCCGCGGCATGTTGCGCGGTATCCGGCGCGCGGCCGAGGCCGAACAGCACGGTGGCGGTCGGCCATCCGCCCACCGTGACCCGCGTGTGCAAAAAGTCCCACGAGGCGCGGCACGAGGTACGTAGTACCGCCTTAGGTGCGCGACGCCGTTTCGGAGTTGGGCTGAGACCAGAGGTACCGAACCCGACCCAAAAATTAGGTGACAGTTGCTCGCGCTCCGCGCGAGCAACTGTCACCTAATTTTTGGGTCGGGTTCGGTACCTCTGGTCTCAGCCCACCCACCCGAACAATGCCGCGTACCGTACGACGATTCGGCAACCTACGGCCGGGAACCGCTCGGTTGTTCGCGCGCCGCTTTCAACTCTGCCTCAGCGACGCGCGCCGCTTCGCCCGCCGCCCGCCACGCAGCGGCCGCGGCCGGATCGGTGGCGCCGCCCGCCGCTTTGGCGAGCAGCTCGAGGAGCTCCGGCTGGCGCATCACACCGCTGTAGGGCTGGGCTGCGGCGAGCGCGGCCTCGGGGCCTTCTTGCTCCAGGATCCAAGCGCAGACCGCTTGGACTCGCTCTGGGTGCAAGCGACCCTCGGCGAGCAACGTCCGCTCTTCGCGTCGGGCGCGCGGCTCGTCGCCGACCTGCCGCAGCGCATCGATGACCCAGAGGCGCGTCCCTGCCTCGAGGTCCGTTCGCTCCGCGAGCCGCGACGTCAGGGCGCGGGCCTCGTCCACGCGCCCGACCTCGTGCAGTCGCACGGCGGCCAACGCGAGGGCCTCGACGGTGTTGTCGACGTCGACACGCTCCGCGGTAAGCCAGCCCTCCAAGGTCGTCGCGAACGCACCGAACCACTCGGCCGGGCGCTCCAGCACGGTCACGGCCTGCGTCGCGCTCAGAGGCGCTGCGCTTTCGGCATCCGTCGGCTCGACGGGGGGTGTCTCGGGATTCTGAACGGGCAACAGTCGCCGCAACTCCGACACCCCGAGCCGGCCCGGCTGCTTCGGATCGACGCGGTACCAGACCTCGTCCGGCTGCCGCACCCGCGCGGGATCGAGCTTCGCGAGCCCGAGCTCGAGCGCCTCGAGCGCGAGGGCCTCTTCGCCCGCCGCGAGGAACACCTGCGCCGCGCGCAAGGAAGCGCGGCGACGCAGGCCGCGGCCGGGATCCCGGAGGCCATCACACAGCGCGCGCGCCCGCGCAAGGGCTGCGCGCGGGCCGAGCACCTCGCTCCACGTATCGAGCACGAGCAGCTCGTACGACTCCACCGCCCATGGCCGATCGGTCGGACGCGAGGCCTCGAGCACGAGCTCGATCAGCTCGATCTGCGCGTCGCCCGAGAGATGCTCACGCGCTTCGCGGACGAGGTCGCGATCGGACACTTGGCTGATCACATCCTCCGAGTCGCCGCTGCGCATCGTCGCGCTGCCTGCCTGCATCGCACACCAGCGATACAACCGCAGCGCCTCATCCTCTTCGCCGCCACGCAAGCGCACGCGCGCGAGGCGTCGAATCTGCTGCGCGTCGCGCGGCGGGATCGTGCCGACCATGTCGGCGAGCGCAGCCGACGCGCGCGCATCGAGCAGCTCGGGCGCCGAGTCGTAGAGGCCGAGCAGCTGGATCTGGTCCGCGCGTCCACCGCGCCCGTCCGCGACCCGCTCGAGGAGCCCCTGGGCCACAGCCTCCTGTCCGAGCGCCTCGATGCGGCCGGCGAGCAGGCCTTCGAGGAGGTCCTGCAACCGATCGAGCTCGAATGCGTCCACCGTACGCAAGAAGCGCCGCAGTTCGTCCTCGGCCAAGGGCCACTCGACGAGGCGCCGATGGGCCTTTTCGCCGGGCGGCCGCGGCGCCGGCGGGACAGGTTCGTAGGCCAAGAGCCCGCCGCGACGCGGGGTCTCCACGTCCGTGTCGCTGCTCTTCGGCGCAGGGAGCATCAGCGACGCGAGCGGCAAGGCGCCATAGCGGCGTCCGGCGAACAGGTTGGGGCGCGGTTGCCCGACGGGGAACTGTCGCCACAAGCGCCGCAGGATGAGCGCACCCTCCTCCGCGCGATCCTCCTCGAACGCGGTCAGCGCGTCCTTGAACGTACGCGGCAGCGGCTTGCGCTTGCCCGTTGCGGCGTCATCACCGCTGTAGGCCACGCCACCGACGAGGATGATGACCCCAGCCGGCACCATGTACCCGGCAGGCAGTCCGGGGATCGAACTCTCGACGGCGTCGCCATCGGCGAGGTAGCGTCGGTGCAGAGCCAGCGCGCGCTCGGGCGCATGCAGCAGCTCCCACTCCGACACGAGCTGCCGCCCGAGGCGCTTCTTCTCGGCTTCGTCCTTCGACAGCGACAAGAGCACCTCCAGGACCTCGGCTGCGGCGATACGTTCACCGAGCCGCTGGAAGCGTTCGTGCTTCAAGCGCAGCAGGTCGAGGTCTTCGGGGAACTCCACGAGCGCTTCGGCGAGCGCGACACGCGCCGCCTCTTCGTCCTTGGCTGCTACCGCGAGCTCCACGCGGGCTTGCGCGAGCTGCGACGTCGAACCGACCTCCGTCGTCCGCTTGGCGAGCGCCGCTTCGAACGCTGCGCGCCCGGCGGGCAAGAGCTGCGCCTGCAGCACGTCGCGTGTGTGCTCGAGCTGGTAGTTACGCTCGGAATCGGTCCCGACGAGGGCCGCCCAAGCCTCGGCGCCCTCTACCAGCGCCTCGTCTCGTCCCAAAGCGTGACCGTGGATCGCGCGCACAGCGGCGAGGAACGTGTACTCCGGGCGCGCCGCCTCGATGTCGCGCGCGAGGTCGATCGCCAGAGCGTGGCTGTGATCGAGCTCGAGCAACTGCGCGGCGCTGTAGCGGAAGAAGTCCTCGGCTTCGCCGATGACGCCGGCGAGGGACTCGCGCACGAAGGCCGCGAGCTCCGTCGGCACTTCCTCCGTGGACTGGACGACGAGGTCGACCAAGAAGTCGGCGCGGTTCGCGGCCTCGAGCTTGCCCCAGACCGAGCGCACGGCCCCTGCTCGTTCAGCCCCGGGCAAGAGCGAGAGTACCGGACCGAGCCCGAAAGAGTAGGTCTCGCCGTATCCATCGAGCAGCGTCCGCACTTGTTCGGACTCGACGACCGACTCGTCGAATCGTTGCGCGAGCTTCGGCAGCAGCGTGACGTACTGCGCGTTCTTGGTCGGGTCCTCGAGCACGCGCCCGACGAAGTACCGCGCGAGCGCCAGACCGGTCTCGGTGTCGAGGCCGGCGAGGATCCCCTCGACCTGCTGCTCGACCTGGTAGGGATAACCGCCATGCCCGAGCGCGAGGCGCACCCAGTCGCGCCCGATACGCAGCGCGAGCTCCCCGTCGCCGAGGTAACGCGCGGCGGCGAACAACACACCGATCCGATCCAGCTCGGCTTTCGGCACCGCGCCGAGGTCCACACGACGCAGGTTGCGGCGCACGGCTTCCAGCTCGCTATCTGCCAACGCGGGCACGATCGACGCCACCGCCTCTGCGAGCGCTGGCGGACCGGAATCGTCCGCGGCGCTCGCGCCACCGAGTCGCGAACCGAACCTTCGGCGTGTCGCCTCGTCGCGGCCGCTGGCAGCGAGCAGCGTGCGCGCCGCAGCGACACGACCCCAGCGCGCGCGGGACTCGAGCGCGGCCCACAGGCACGCGTCGTCGGTGGGGAACGCCGCGATGAGCTGCCGGTCGAGCTGATCGACCAAGTCCACGGCGTCGGTCGCGGCGCCGACCCGACGCAGCATATCGACACGCGCGACGAGGCGCGGGTGCTGCGCGAGGTTCTGGAGTCCCCGCGCTTCGGTGCCTGCGGCGGGCGCCACTGCCACAGCGCCTGCCTGCGGCGGATGAGCCACTTCGCCGGTGGATGGCTCTCGCGTCACCATTTGGCCCGCGAGCACCAGGTCCCCACGCAGCGCTTCGAGCTCACTCTCCAAGAAGCCTCGCACGGCCGCCGCCGAAGGCGCCGTCGCGAGCAAACCCTCGATGGCCCGAGGGTGTTGTTGGTCGAAATCGTCGACGTTGCGCGCGCCGTAGCGGCGTTCTTCGTTCAGGTCCGCGGCATTGTCCTTGGCGAGGGCGACGAGCGCCTTGCGACTCAACAACAAGTCGTACGCGCGCCGGTACAGGGCGTGGGCCCCCGCATCGTCCCCGAGCTGTTCGCGCAGCTCCCCGACCTTGACGAGCAACGGCACATCGGTGGGACTCGCGGCGAGCACGGCGCGGTAGCGCTCGAGCGCGCGCTCGGTGTAATTGGCTCTCTCGAAGCGCTCGGCGGACTGGCGCTGGTAGAGCTCCCCGTCCGGGAACTCGCGCGTCAAGTCGAAGGTGCGGGCCGCCGAACCCTCGTCCCCGGCTTCCAGGAAGGCGTCACCGAGATCGAGGAAGACTTCCGGTGGCACGAGCTCACCGAGCCCGACGAGACGCCGACCGAACGCCAGCTGCTGGCTGCGGTCCCCTTTGCGCGCGGCCGAGTTGGACGCACGCGCCGCAGGCTTCGAGAGGTCCATGAGCTCGCGCAGCACTGACGCACGCCGGGGCCCAGCCGCAGCCAAGGAGTTCGCCAGCGCCCGAATCTGCCCTTCGTGGTCCGTCGTCTCGTCGGCCAGATCCGCGAGCAACTGGTAGAGGTACGGCGCATCCGCGCGGGTCGCGAGGCGCTCGAGCGTGATGCGTCGCGCCCACTCGACCATCTTGGGTCGCGGCGGCGCGTCGACGAGCATGTTCAGAAGGCCATCGATCGCGATCGTGAACGCGTCGTCCCCGTCCGCGTGCTCGGCCAGGAACTGAAACATCCCTACGGCGCGGTCCGCCTGGCGCACCTCCTTCATGAGGTTCGCCATGAGGAGGTAACTGTCGATGCGCTCGGGGTGCGCCGCGAGGCCGCGACGGTACGCGCTGATCGCCTCTTCGCGCATGCCGGAGAGGGCGAGCACACCCGCCTCGAATTCTGCCGCGCTGTCGTCGCCGGGTTCGTCGCCGAGCTGCAACAACGTCGCGCGCGCTTCGTCGGGTTTGCCGCGCTCGAGCTGGCTCATCGCCAATTGGCGCAGGTAGTCGCCGCGCCCGGCAGGGTCGAGCGCGAGCAAACGCCGCACCGCGCGCTCATAGTGGTAGTAGTCGTTGCATGAGAGGTAGATGCGGGCCTTCTCCGTCAACGCCTCGACCTCGGTGCCGCCCGTACGCCGCAAGTACTCGTCGATGACTTCTGTGGCCGAAACCGCATCGCCGACCTTGGAATAGAGGCGCACGAGCAGCCCGCTGTCTTTCTGGTCGGCGGTGCCGCGGTAGAGCTTCTCCTCGAGCTCGACCGCGACATCCGCGAGGACGCCGAGGCGCGACGCGACGGTCATGAGGCGGTCCTCGACGAAGCGCATCCGCGCGACGGACTTCACGCGGGTCCAGAGGTCACGCCACAGCTCGAGCGCTTGCTCCTCACGCCCGACCTCGGAATAGAGCCACGCGAGACGCATCTCGAGGTCCTCGCCCGCGCCGCCCGGCGGGCGCGCCGCGCGCACGCCCTCGAGCGCGCGCACCGCGCCATCGAGGTCGCCGAGGCGCTCGAGGCAGTCGGCGAGCTGCATCCGAACGGGCGAGCCGGCGGGCGCGAAGCTATCCAAGCGGCGCAAGCTGGCCCGCGCGTCGTCGAGGCGACCGCGATCGAGGTGCAACTCGAACAGGAACAACAACGCGGCCTCGGGCTCGCGCCCTGCCGCGAAGCTCTCCTCGGCGCCGCGCACGGCGAGCTCGTCGAGGCCGAGCAGCTCGAGTGAGCGCGCGGCAGGGAGCGTGCCGAGCCCCGCGCGTCCGGCGGCCACGAACCACTCTTCGAAGACCGCGCTCGCAGCGGCGCGGTCACCTTGTTCCAGGTGGTGGCGCGCGACCCCTTCGCGCCAGATCAGCTCCAAGGGTTCCGCCGCGATGCTCGTTGTGTACTCGGCGAGCATCAACTCCGTGCGGCCGGCTTCGCGGAAGAGCTCGAGCATCCGGCGCCGCTCGTCGCGGCTGAACTCAGCTGCTTCTGCGCCCGAGCTGAGCGCGATCGCGTCGTCGTACGAACCGGTCTCGCGCAGCAACTCGATCCAGGTGCGGCGCGCCTCCGCCGGTAGACTCGCGTGTTCCGCCGCGAATCGCTCGAGCAACCCCTCGAGGGTCTTGCCACTGCGGTGGGCCTCCGCGAGGAGCGTCAGCGCGTAACGCCGCTCACGCGCGACGGGCGCGAGGTGCACGGCGCGCCAGGCCGCCTCGCCCGCGCGCGGGAAGTCGCCGGCCGCGAGCGCCCACTCGGCGACACGCAGCTCGCCGTGGGCGGCAGCTTTGCGGGCGCGCGCGAGCTCGTCGAGGCTCGCGCCTTCGGTCAGCTCGCCAACCTCGGCGCGACCCTTGGCGCGACCCTCGTCGCGACCCTCGTCGCGACCCTCGTCGCGACCCTCGTCGCGACCCTCGTCGCGACCCTCGTAGTCCTGCGTCTCGCCTTCGACCGCGCCATTTTCCGACACGCGCTGGACCGTAGCGAGGTCCGGCACGATGTAGAGGTCAGCCGCTTCACCAGGACGCCCGAGCAATCCGAGCACGATCGCCGCGCGATTGCGGAGTTCAAGGGCTTGGCCGTCCTCGCGCGCGAAGGCCGCGAGGGCGTCCTTCTGCCCTTCGTCCTTGCTCTCCATCGACATCAACGCCATGCGCAGACGCAGGCGGGTCGCGAGGTCGCCGTGGCCGAGGCGCGGCACGAGCTCGCCGTAGGCCGTGAGCGCGTCCTGCGAGCGGCCGAGGGCGTCGAGGAGCTGCGCGCGCGCGAGCTCGGCGTACTGCGGACGCGCCTCGCCGGCAGCGGCGAGCACGGCTTCGAAGTCGGCGAGGGCGCGATCGAGGTCCCCGTGCCGCCACGAGAGGTGCGCGGAGATGGACAAGGCCGCGGCGCGCGGCGGTCCGTCCTCGGCAGCGATCTGTGCCGCGAGCGCCTCGTCGAGCGGCGCGAGGCTGCCCTGAGCCGCCATGCAGCGTGTGTAGAGCTCGGCCGCCAGCGCGCCGAGCTCGGCGCCGAACTCTGGGCCGTGCGCGTCGCGAGCGACGAGCGCCGCGAGGGTCGTCGCGAGGGCCTCCGCCGTCGCCGGGTCGAGCGACGTGTCTCTGGTCGCGTCCTTGCTCGCGGTCGCCTGTTGGCTTGCAGTCGCCTGTTGGCTTGCGGTCGCCTGTTGCCTTCCAGTCGCCTGCCGGATCGGGGTCGCCCGTCGGATCGGGGTCGCCTGCCGGATCGGGGTCGCCTGCCGGATCGGGGTCGCGCGTTGGCTCGGGGTCGCCGCGCTGGCCCAAAGGGCGTCGGGCGACGCACACATGAACGCGACCGACGCGCCAAGAACTCGAAGAGACACGAGGCGGAGCGAGATCATGACTCGAAGGGGCGTGACCGATCGGCGCGAAAGCTCTGCGGCCAGCGGCGATAGAGGATGTCGAGGAGGTACACGAGAAGCGCCAGGAACGCGAGGAGCGGTCGGTATTCGCGCAGGCGCAGGAACGCGGGTTCGGCCGATTCGACTGCACCTGCTGTCACTGCTGGGCGCCGCGCGAGCAGCGTCTCGAGCGCGGCCCGCGCCTCGGGCGGCGCCTGGCGCTCCCGAGCCGCGCCTGCGAGCGGCTCGAGGGTCAGACGAGTCGGCGCGCTGCGCGCGCCACTCTCGCGCTCGGGCCACGCGACGCGGCATTCGACACGCAGCCCGGCGTCGGGCGCCAGTGGCAACCGCGCTTCGAAGCGGTCGGACGCGACACGCTCCAGTACCCACGGTCCTGTCGCCCACGACCCTGTCGCGTCGGTCAGCGACGTGAGCTCGGCCAACGGAACGGGCTCCGCCGACCTCTGCACCGCCTCGGCGCGGCGCTCGGCGATGAGCAGCGCCTCGTCACCATCGCGCTGCAGTTGGAACACGAACGGCGCGCCGTTGTCCGCCGCCGTGCGCTCGAGGGTGCGCGCGAGCCAGTCACCGTAGTCGCTCCCCGCGCGCCACGACGCCGAACCGGGCCCTGTCGGTTCGGTCATCAGCGCCGTGACCCGCCCGAGGCCATAACGCCACGATGCGAGCAGCGGGTGCCCCTCGGCGGCGGTCTCGAGGATGCGCTCGGCGCCGGGTCGCGCGCGGGTCTCGACGTAACCCTCAACCGGCGGCAGGGACTCGGGATCGACGTCGCCGAACCACGCCGCGCCGCCACGCGCGCGCACGGCGACCGAACCCGAGCGGTAGGCGGGCAGCTTGGCGCTCGCAGGCTGCTTCAACAGGATCTCGGGCAGGTTGAAGCGATTCGGCACCGAATAAAAGCGACCCTGCCCCCAGTTCGCGAGGGTCACGAGGAACTCCGAGTGTGCGTCGCCGCCGATCAACACCGTCGACACGTTCATGCCCTCGTCCGCCATGCGCCGGAGCAGCGGCTCGAACGCGCCGGTCTCGACGCCGCCGTCCGTCAGGATCAGCACGTGCTTGTAGCGCGTGCGCACGTTCTTGAGGCCGTAATACGCCTCCTCGATCGCGGGCAAAATCACGGTGCCGCCGCCAGCGTCGAGGCGGTTGAGCGCGCGCTCGATCTCGATCGAGTTCGATGCCGGCTGGATCGGCACGGCCCAGCGTTTGGCGCCGTAGAACTCGACCATGCCGACCTTGTCGTGCGGCAGGAGGCGCCGGATCGCGAGCCGCGAGACCTCTTTCGCGAGCTGCACTCGCTGGCCGCCCATCGAGCCGGACGTGTCGATGATGACGACGAGAGTTGTGCTGGGATCGCGTTTCTCTTCCTTCTGCACGAACTCGACCGGCAACAACGTCTCGAGCGGCGTGTTGTGGTAACCGCCGGGGCCGAACGCGGCTTCGCCTCCGGCGCAGACGAGCCCGAGGCCGCCACGCGCGACAGCCGTGACGAGCGCTTCTTGGAACGGCAACGGCACGCTCGCCGCGGGTCGATCGTCGAGCAGCACGAGGTCGATCCCCGCGAGCGCCGCGGTGTGCAGCGCGCCGTCCGCGAGCGAACCATCGCCGGGCGCGCCGGAAGGATGGACCCACTCGAAGCCGCCGCCGACAAGCTCGGCGAGGGCCGCGCGGCCACCTTGCATCCGCTCGCCGAGGTAGAGGACGCGCAGCGGGTCTTGCACGCCGAACGTACGTTCGAGGCGTGTGTCGCCGGGGCGTGGGTCGAGACCCTCCACGACGTCGACCTCGAGGGCGACCTCTTGGAACCCCGCGGCTTGCGGTTCGAGGCGGAGCGCAACGCGCGTGTCGCCTTCGACGCGCACACCCTCCTGGCGATCGACCTCGAGCCATTCACCGGCGGCGAGCGCCTTCGAAGAGTCGGCGGCGGGGTCGGCCGCGGGGCGAACGAGGAGCCGGCACGTGATCACCTGACCGCCACCGAGGAGCCGCGCTTCGACAACGGACTCCTGGCCCACTCGCAGGTTGCCGACCGGCGTGAGGCCCACCGGCCGCAGGTCGCCAGGCGCACCCGCATCGAGGTGCCAACGCACCTCGATACCGCGAGCTGCGAGGTCAGCCGCTGCATGGGCGGCGGCGCTCGCGTCGACGGCCTCGGTCGCGAGGCCGTCCGTGTGCACCTCGATCGCGCCGCGCGCGCCCGGAGCGATGGCACGCGCAGCCGCCGCGAGGGCCGCGCCGAGCGTAGAGTTGTGTTCGTCACCGAGCACGAGGTGCTCGACCTTGTCGGGCAGCGTCAGCGCGGCTCGCGCGGACCCCAAGGGACCCGCGCCGACCTCGATCACCGTGCGTCGCGCTCGCGCGCCGCGCTCCGCCGCGAAGCGTCGCGCCGCGGCCACACCTGCAGCATCGGCCGTGTCGCGCACACTCAGCGAACGATCGAGCACGAGCACTTCGTGGGTCAACGCGGCCGGGATCACGCGGGCAGGCCGCGCGAGAGCGAGCGCGAGCAGCACGAAGAGCGCGCTGCGCAGCGCCGCGTGGCGTCGATCGCGAGTCGCGAACGGCCCGACCCACGGCAGCAGCGCGAGGAGCAGCAGCAGCGCAAAACCAGGCGCGAGAAAGCGCAGTTCCATGGCGAGGATCAAGGCATCCGCCCCCGATTCACGAGCGCCCATTCGACGGCGAGCAGCGCCGTCGCGAGCAACAGGATCCAGGTGAGCGGCCGCCATGCGCCCGGCCCCTCACGCTGTGGTTCACCGTCCGCGCGCGCGACCACGCGGGCCGGATCTGCGGCAACGGAGCGGTCGGCGCCGGCGGCGCGCCCGACACCCGCGGCACGCCCGACACCCGCGGCACGATCGCTGGGTACGGCGAGAATGTATGGCGCCGGATCGAGCAGCGAGCCGCGACCGCTCGCGAGGGTCACGACCTCAGCCACGTCACCAACCGCGGCCTCGCCGACGCGGCGCGGCACAAGGCGCCCCGTAGCGACGTAGGGTGTGACTGCGGGAGTCGCCGCGAGCCAACGCACGGCGCGACCGATCACCAAGGGGAACGCGCGGTCCTCCAGGAACGCGGTGCGCTCGGGCGCGAGAAGCTCCGCCCACAGCGTCACGCGGCGGCCCGCGCCCGCCGCGGCGCCTTCGAGCGGCGCCGCGCCCACGGTGAGCGCGCGACCGAGCTCGGTCGCGAGGCGCGCGCCGTCGAGGCGATCGAGGCCGAGCTCGCCGAGCGCGTCGCGCAGCACAGCAGCGGACTCGAGCGCCGGGTCGTGCTCGACGAGGATCGCCTCCGCGACCTCGTCCGCCGGACGCAAGCAGAGGCTCGGTACCGCACCGCGCGGCTCGGTCGCGATAAGCACCGCGGGGGCCTCGGCCGCCCCGGTCAGACCGACCAGCTCGACGAGCTCGACGAGCTCGACCGCCGTGTCCGCGGACAACGCGAGGCGCAACGCCTCGCTGACCTCTGGGCCCAATGTTTCCAGGACGCCCTCATCGAAGGCGACCCGAATGGTACGTCGAGTGGGCAGCCGTACACTCGCCCGATGATTGGCACTCGTTCGATCATCGGCACTCGCTCGGTCATCGGCACTCGCTCGGTCATCGGCGACGAGGCCGCTCGGAGTCGCGAGTCGCACCTCAAACGTCCCGCCCAGCGCGGGGACGTCGCGCCAGAGCCACGCGCCGTGTGCTGCGAACTCCGCTGGCAAGCCTGCAGCGCTGTCGCGCTCGAGAACACGCTCGGCGCCGGCGAGCGTCGCGCCACCCACCGTCGCCGTCACGTCAGCCGCCGCGGCGGCTCCGCCCCGCACCGACACATACACGTCGACCGCGGTGAACGCACCCGACGCCGCAGGCGCGACACCGAGCGCCGTGATCGCGAGGCCACGCGCAGCGCCGGGCAGAGCCTCGCGCTCGGGACCGCCCTTGCGATCGCGACGAAGCTCCGGACGTTCGAAGCGCAATGGCTGCGGGGTCGCGCGGAGCGGCGCGAGCGCAGCCTCGCGCACGGGGCCATCGCCGAGGACGACGAAACGGCGCGGCGTGATGGAGGACTTCGGCCCGAGCTCGCGGCGCGTGGCTGCGCGCCCTGTGAGCGCGCGCTCGAGGCTCGACGGCACGCGCTCGGGCGCGCGCGTCGCGAGTCGCGCGCTCAAGAGCGCGCGGTCCTCGCCTGGCGCGAGCAGGGTCTCGACATCCGCGCCGCACCACAGGACCTCGGTCCGATCGCGCGGCGCGGCCGCGAGCTCGCGCCGGAGCGCCTCGGTCGCCGCTTCGAAGCGCCCGTCGAGCGCCATCCCCGCCGAGGCATCGAGCAGGAATACGTGCTGGGTCCCCTCCATGCGACGCGAGTCGGGCCCGGCGACCGCGAACCACAAGAGCCCTGCGCACAAAAGCGCGAACGCGTAGGCGAGCGGATGGCGGAAACGCTCGACGAGCGTGCGCGCCCGCGCCTCCTCGAGCGCGCTCTGCCAGAAGAGCGTCGTGACGACGAGGTACTCGTCGTGACGCACGCGCAGGCGCTGCATGAGGTAGAGCCCGAATGCGAGCGTCGCAAGGCCGAAGGCCACGCCGCCCACGGTCATCTGGGTCAACGTCATACGACACGCCTCCCGTTTTCGAAGAGCGTCGCGAGCTGCGCGACGATGTCACCCTCGACATCGAGCGCGAGGAGGCCCGCCCGGCGCGAACGCGCGAACGCGGCCAGACCCTCGTTGAAGCGGTCGTACGCAGCGCGGTACCGCGCGAGCACCGCGGGGGTCAACGCGACGTCGTGCGCCTGGCCGCTCTCGCAGTCGATCACGCGCACTTCGCCGCCGCGGGGACCCGCGGCGGGCGACGTCTGCCCGACGCGCGCGGTCGCGCGCTGCGGTGGGCGCGGGTCACGGTCGCTCTTCCGGACGAGCTGGACGAGCAGCAGCTTGTGGCGCACAGCGCGCAGCGCCTCTTCGACGGCCGCGAGACCGCCGGGGTCGAAGAAGTCGGACACGACCACGCACAGCCCCTCGCGCAGGCCGAGCGCGCGAAAGCGCTTGAGCGAGGTGCGGAGGTCCGTGCCCCCCATCGGCTCGATCTTGGTCATCCGACTCGCGAGCTGCATCAAGCGGCCCTTGCCGCTCGTCGGGCGCTGCAGAACCTCGAGGTCATCGCCGAACGGGAACACCCCGACGCTGTCGTGTTGGCCGAGCGACACCGCCGCGAGCGCGAGCGCGGCGCGCAGCCCCGCGCGCGCGCGCGGCGGACGCTCGAGCCATGCGCTGCGAGACACGTCGGGCAAGAGGTAGAGCGGCAGGTCCTCGTGCTCTTCGAAAAGGCGCAAGAACAGGCGCCCGAGGCGCCGGTAGACGGTCCAGTCGATCGCGCGCAGGTCGTCGCCGGCGACATAGGGCCGATAGTCCTGAAATTCGAGGCCCGCGCCGCGATCGCGCGAACGTTGGTCCGCGAACCGCCCGCGCGGCGCCACGCGCTGCGCCACGAGGCGCAGACGCTCGGCGGCCTCGAGGAAGGCCGTATCGAAGAGGTCCGCGCGTGCGGAGAGGCGTGCGGAGAGCTGCGATCCGCCCGCCAACGCGGCATTGGCCTCGATCAATGCGCGGCCCCCAGCGCGACGTCGCCTGTTGCGCCGCTGCGCTCGTTCGGCACGGCGAGCTTCGCGAGCACCTCGTCGACAATTTGGTCGGCGGTGACACCCTCCGAAAGGCCTTCGAAGCCGAGCAACACCCGGTGGCGCAGCACGGGCTTCGCGACCGCGCGAATGTCTTGCGTCGACACGCTGAAACGACCCGCGAGCAGCGCGCGCACCTTGGCGCCGAGCAACAACGACTGGGCGCCGCGCGGGCTCGCGCCGAGCGACACGAAGCGATTGACGAGGGTCGGCGCATACGTGCTCTTCGGCTGCGTCGCCATGACGAGACGCACGGCGTACGACTCGGCGTGCTCGGGCACCGGCACCGCGCGCACCGTGCGGCGCATCGCGATCAGCTGCTCGGCGTTCGACACGGGGCGCAGCTCGACCTCTTCGCTGCCGACCGTGCGGTTCAAGATCGTCTTGTACTCGTGTTCGGCCGGATACCCGACGACCAGCTTGAAGAGGAAGCGGTCGAGCTGCGCCTCGGGCAGCGGGTACGTGCCTTCTTGTTCTACGGGGTTCTGCGTCGCCATCACGCAGAAGGGTTCGCTGAGTTTGATGGTCTTGCGCCCGACGGTGACCTGCCGCTCCTGCATCGCCTCGAGCAAAGCCGATTGGGTCTTCGGCGTCGCGCGGTTGATCTCGTCCGCGAGCACGAGGTTCGCGACGATCGGCCCCTCCTCGAAGGTCAGTTGGTGGCCGCCGCCCTCCGTCTCGACGAGGACCGACGTGCCGCGCACATCGGCCGGCATCATGTCAGGCGTGAACTGAATGCGGCTGAACGAGAGGTCCACCGCGCGCCCGAGCGACGACACGAGCATCGTCTTGCCGAGGCCCGGGACCCCCTCGAGCAAGACGTGGCCGCCCGCACAAAGCGCCGTCAGGACACCCTCGATGACGTCGGCCTGACCGACCATCATCTTCGCGACCTCCGCGCGGATGGCCTCGAACTGCTTCTGGAACTGCTGCGCCTCGGCGCGCGCCGCGTCGGCGCTCGGATGGGATGAGCTCATCGGTGGAATCGAAAAACGTCGCGGAAGTGCGTGCGCGATCAAGAACGGGGTCGATTGCGTCGACCGAGGAAGTAGTCGCGCACGAGGGCGCGCAGGCCTGGATCGAGGTCGGGCGCGCCGAGGCCTTCGACGGGCCGCGCGCGCGTTGCGCCGGTCGCGGCAGGCCGCGGCGCGGCCTCTTCTGCCTCGGGTTCGATGCGCTCTTGGGTGACCTTGGTCGGACCCGGACCTGGGCGACCCTTGACGCGATCGGGCACGGGCACACCGAGCACGAGCGAGGCCACGCCGCGCGACTTCTTCTGCTCGCTCGGGCCGCCGCGCCCGTTGGCGTCGGGATTCGGGCGATTGCCGAAACCGATCTGCAGGTCGCGGCTGACGGGCGGCCGGCGGTCGCGCAGGCTGGGCTGGACCCCGCCGCGGTTCTCTTGTTCTTCTTCGTCGTCGTCGACCTCTTCGTCGGCCTCGACGTCCTGTTCGTCGATGTCGGTGACCTGGTCCTTGCTCTGCCAGTCCGAGGCGGTCGGGTTCTGGTTCGAGCCCTTCGACGAGCCCTTGCCAGCGGTCGCGCCCGACTCTTCGTCGCGCTCTTCCGGCGGCGGCGGCGCGTCCTTCGGCGGCTTCGGGCGACGCGGCGTCTTCGCCGCGGACTTCGGCTGTTCCTGCGCGGACTCGGACTCTTGGCCCTTCGACGAGGGCGCGCTCTCTGAATCGCTCGCGGCGGACGAGGACTGCGCGCCCGACGAGCGGCCCGCGCCGGTCTTGCCGGCTGACTCCTTGATCGAATCCGAGAGGTCCGCGGCGGACTCGGCGCGACGCGCTTCCGCGGCACGCGGGCGTTCGCGCGGCTCAGGCGTGGCGACCGGAGTCTTCTCGAGCGGCGCTTCGGGCGGCGTCTCGTGCGCCGCACGCGCGACCTCGTCGAGCGGCCCGCCGGCCGCGACGAGCGCGTCGGCGGTCGCGCCTCCCGGACGCGCGGCGCGCGGAGTGAGCCGCGCGACCCAGAGCGAAATCAGCGTCAAGGTGAGCCCCGCGGCGCACACGAGCCCCGCGCGACCACGCCAAGTGAGGCTTGACTCGGCGAGCGCGAGCTGTGTGTCGCGCGCCGCGCTGCTGCGGTCAGCGGCGTCCTCGATGGCGGCGCGCTCGAAGCCCGTCGGCGCGCGGCGACCGAGGAACTCGTCGGCCGCGACGAGGCGCTCTTCGAGCCCGAGCTGGCGATCGACCGCGCCGATCGCGACGCGCCGGCCGACGGCTGCCGTCGGTCGCTCGCCCGCGGTCAGCCAAGCCCAAAGCGCCGTCACCACCGCGCCGAGCGCGAGCGCAGCCCAGGGCGACATGAGCCGCGGCTCGCCGCCGGTCATCCAGCGCAGGAGCTGCAGGCCGATATGCAAGAGGGGCACGAGCGCGAGCCACGGCAGCGCGCGCACGAGCTCGCGCCGGAGGCCCACACGACGCGCGGCGTCCTCCAGTGTGTGGGCGGCTCCGGACGAGATCTGGTCGAGGTCGGCGCGCAGCCGATCGCGCGGCGACGTCGACGACGTCGACAGGTCGCCGCCGAGGCCTCGCGGCGCTTTCGAGCGCGAATCCGGGCTCATCGGCGCTCCCCTCTGCGCGGAACGGGGCGCGATCCCGAGCCCGATTCGGGCGCATCGTCGCCGTCGATGGTCGGCGTGCCCTCCGTCGTCGGCGCGCCACCAAGCGTCGGCGTACATTGGGCCGCAGCGAGGACCACCCCCGTCGTCGTGTCACAGAGGTAGGCGATGACCCGCACTTCGCGCGGATCGATCTGCAGCGAGATGCGTGGCACGCTGCCGAGGCCCTCGGCCTCGAGCGCGTCGAGGTGCGCAGCTTGTTCGATCGAGAGCGAATCGAGCGTGCGCTCGAACTCCACTTCGGCGACAGAGTTCTCCGGCAGGAAGGGCACTCCCCGATCGTCATAGAGCAGCGATCCGCGCACGACGTTGCGGTGCACGATGATGCCGCTGCTGCCGGGGTAGAGCACCCGCGCTTCAGCCAATACGACGTGCACCGCGAGGCCGCCTTCATCGGGGCCGATGACCTCGGCGACGCCGCTCACGGCGCCGCCCTCGAGCGTCGCGCGCACGTGCATCTCGTGGTCACCGCGCAGCGCCATCCGCGCGAGGATCACGCTGCGCGCGCGGTTGTAGATCTCCTCCGCGTCGCGCCACTTGCCGGCCCCCGGCGAGCCCTTCTGCCCGTCGATCAACAGCAGCGTCGGTCGCTCGATTTTGCACAACGCGGCGCGTTCGCGCGAGATTTCGGCGCACAGCGCGTCGGGCTGCGGCACAGGGATGTGGTGCGTGAGGCACACGACCTGGGCCGGGTCGAAGTGACTCAGGAGACCTTCGAGGCCGAGCGCGCCGCCGATCGCGCCGCCGTCGGTCTCGTTGCCGAAGTGACCGTTGGTGAAGAACTCGCACAACACGGTGCGGCGCGCGGGGTGCTCGGGGCTCGGCACAAAACGGCTCGCGGCGCCGAAGTTGCGCACCTTGCCCGCGATCATGCGCTCGATCGTGTCGACGGAGAAACGGCCATCGCCCTCTTCGGCGGGGTCACGTTCTGCAGCGGGCTCTTCGGCGAGCGCGAGCGCTTGCACACGCTGGAGCGCGACGAGCGCTTCGGGGCCGCTGTCGGGCCGTATGACCGCCTGGATGAAGCGGGAGTACGCGCGCCGATAGCGTCCTTGGTGCTCGTAGAAACGACCGAGGTCCAGATTGATGCGGCCGTCCTCGGGCAAGCCGAAAGCCGCGGACAACAGGTGTCGGAAGGCCGGGTCCGCAGGCGCTCCCTCGCGCTCCGCGCGGTCGAAGAGGGTGCGCCCGAGGCGCCCGTGAACCTCGTGCACTGCGTTCGGATACCGATCGTCGCGTCCGCTCGCGACCCCGAGCTCGCCGGCTGCGATTACGACCTCGTCCTCGCCCGCGTCGGCCATCTCCTTCATCAGGTCGAGCATGCGAGTCGTGCAGAGGTCCTTCGCGACCGTGCGCGCGACCCACGACACGGCGTCCGTGACCTCGGCCTCGGGCGCGCCGTCCTGCAAACGATAGTCGAGCAATAGCCGCGCGGCCTCGTGCGCAAGGCGCCCTTCTCTTTTGAGATTGGCTCTTTTGAGATTGGCTCTTTTGAGATTGGCTCCTTTGAGATTGGCTCCTTTGAGATCGGCTCCCTTGGACTCGGCACCCTGGAGATCAGCACCGTTAGTATCGGCGGCGCCGTGCGCGGTGAGGAACGCGGCGACAAGGCGTGGGTCCTCCGCAGCGCGGGCGCGGAAGAACTCGAGGTCCGCTGCAGGGAATTGCGCAGGCCGGGTCTCCTTCCAGCGCACCTCGCGCATTCCGCGGTCGACCTCGACCCGGAAATGCTCGAGCAGGTTGAGCCCCGTGATCCCGACGACTCCATCGGGGTGAACCTCCACGATGGGCTCGGGCCGCAGCGCGACGTACTGGTGAAGGTCGATACCGCCGAGTCGCACCGGGCCGACGTCACCGGCCGGCCGGCCCATCGCGCGCGCGGCGCGCAGGTCGACGCGGGTGTCGTAGACGGCGCTCCCGAGCTGTAGGCCGCCTGGTCGACCGTCCTGCCAGCGCACGGGCATCCAGACCATGCCGTTCAATACGGTCAACGGCGCGACGACGGTGCCGTCGTCCTCGACCCGCGCCGCGTTCGGGGGCGTGGCGCCGTCGATACCCGGCTGCCCGAGCGGCGCGAGCACGACGCGGCCCGCGGCGAGGTCGAACGTCACTTTCCAATCGTCGAGCACCTCCATGCCGATCGACCCGACGAGGGAGTTCTCCCCCATCGACGCCGAGTGGTACTTGGTGAAGGCCTCGAAGTCGTCCTCGTCGCCGAGCTCGCGGCGCGGCACGGTCAACGTGAAGTCCGGGAAGTGCAGCGTGATCGCGCGCGGCGTGCCGTCCGGGGACTCGGCGCGGAGCGCCGCCGCGGCGCGGTTGTGGAGCTGGAGGCCATGGCGCCCTTCGAACTCGAGGTACAGGTTCGCGGGGATGCGGTTCGCAGGCGTCGACAGGTCGCACGCGACGACGAGGCGACCGGCAACAACCTTCACGGGGAGCGCGCCGCCGAGTCCCGTTGACGACGAGACATCGCCACCCTGTGCCGACACGATCGGGCAGAACGCGGAGAGCGCCGCGCTCAGCGCGAGCACGAATCGCGCGGCCGCGAGCGCCGGTCGGCGCTTGGTCCGACTCGCGCCGAGAACCCGAGTGTGCGAAGTGGTTGCAAGCTGTTGCATAGCGAAAGCCACCGGTGCTTGGCACCGATGGCCCAGATAGGTCTGGCGCGTCAGTCCTGCGCGATCTTCGAAGTACGGTGCCGGGCTCGTTTCTTCGTATTTACCGCTGGCTCGCGCTCCGCGCGAGCGAGCAGTAAATACGAATAAACGAGCCAGGCACCCTACTTCTGCGGGGTTCCGCGGACGGGCTTCTGCTGGGTTCCGCGGATGGGACCGAAGGCCCAGGTATCGGTGGTCATCTCGATCTCGATCTGGCTTTGGGTCGGCACGCTCACGGCGGCCGGAACAAACCCGCGGCCTCAGCACGAGCCCGGGAACACGACGTCGACGAGGACGTCGCCCGTGTCCTTCTCCTTCAAGCGGAAGCTCGGGCTCTTGCCGATCGGATCCCAACCGATCCAGCGTTCGCCGCCGCGGCCGACGTAACGCACGGCAGCGGGGTCGAGGATCAGCTCGTCACCGCGCTGTTCGACGCCGAACGTCGCCACGATCGGCGCGCCCCACGCGAGTACAGCCTCGGCGCCGCCTGCGACCTCGATCGACTTCATCGCGCTCGGGTCGGCGGCGACGCGCGCTTCACCGAGTCCAAGGCACGCTCTGACGACGCGGTAGCGCCCCGCGGGCACGCTCACCTGCGACGTGAGGCCCTCAGCGGCGAGCTCGAAGGAGTGTTTGCCATCCTCGCTCGCGACGACGGCGGCGAGCAGCACCCCTTTGGCTGCGAGCTCGGAGCGCACGTCGAGTTTGCCGGTCGGCCCGTCGAACGCTTCGGAGGCGAGGCGCTGCCCCGCGGCATCGAACGCGACACGCATGAGCTGGCCGTCGACGTGCAAGGTCTCGCCGAAAAACTGAGCGACGTCACCGTGCCCGACGACGATCGCGTCAGTGCCCACGTCGCCGTAACGGCCGTTGCCATCGAGGTCGATCAGCTGGATCGGGGTCTCGCCGAGCTGGCCTTCGAGCACGCCGCCCGTGGCCCACTTCCAGACGCCGCCCGTGTTCTCGAAGCGCACAGGGTAGGTGAACGCTTGGCCGCCCGCCGTGCGCCCGGAGAGCGTCGCGCGCGCGCTGCGCACGTTCGTGTCCGGGTCGAGCACACCCTCGAGGATTCGATCCACTTGACCATCACCGTCGGTGTCGAGCGCGAGGCCAGCGCCGCGCGACTCGACCGCGAAACCCTTGCCGTCAGCGTGGGCGATCGGCAGGAACCCCGAGACGACCCGGAACGGATCCACGGGCAGCTCGATGCGCCACGTGCGGTGGGCCTTGGGCGTCAGGTCCGCCATGGTGGGGACGCCGACGTCAGCGCCTCCGCCGATACAGGCGAGCGTGAGACAGGGGAAGAGACTCATGGACGACACCTCGTTGGCCCCAGAAGGCCACTGGTTCACTCGCTGGCTCCGACGCGAGGCGAGCCTCGGTAGCCAGAGCCGGACAGGGGTGAAGCCCCCCGTCCACGGCTTCGAGGATGCCATATCGCCGCGCGCCCACGGGCTCCGGAACACAGATCTTGCAAGGACCGGCCGCGGATCACCCCCCACGCAGGGTGGCTACATGAAGGGATCCGGAAGGGTGGCACCAGCGCGGGCCGGCGGGGACTCTCCGACGAGCGCGGCGCATCGCTTCGAGTTGACCCCCGAGACCCCTTCATTCCAGCCCACCGCGCCTTTGGACACATGGCCTTTGGACACATGGCGTGGGTGCGCCAGGCCCGCCCCGCTACCCTTGGGCGATGCCGAAGCGCCGCATCTTCATCGGAGACCTACAGGGCTGTCGCGAAGAGTTCGAAGCGCTGCTCGAGAAGCTGCAGTTCGACCCCGCGAAGGACGCGCTGCACCCCGTCGGTGACCTCGTGAACCGCGGGCCCGATTCTCTCGGGTGCTTGCGCCTCTGCCGTGAGCTCGGCGCCGAGCCTGTGCTCGGGAATCACGACGTGCACCTCTTGCGCCTCGCGGCCGATCCCGAGCTGCGTGGGCGCCGCGAGACCCTCGACCGGTTGCGCACAGCGTCCGACGGCGAAGCGCTGCTCGCCTGGCTCGGCGCGCAGCCTTTCGTGCGCGCATGGGAAGACGTCGTGACAGTGCACGCGGCGGTGCATCCGAAGTGGAACGACCCGGTGAAGGTGCTCGAGGGGCGCGATCCCCTCGTGCGCGAAGCGGACACGGAGTTCGCTGTGCGCGCGCGTTTCTGCGATGAGCATGGCGTCCAATCCGCGCAGGACTGGCCCGAGCCGAGCCCGCCCTTCCATCCATGGGACCTCTTCTGGCGCCGTCGCACGGACGAGCGCCGCACGGTGGTGTTCGGCCACTGGGCGCGCCGCGGCCTCGTGCGCGCGGAGCGTACGGTGGGCCTCGATACAGGCTGCGTCTACGGCGGCGCGTTGACCGCCTGGATCGCCGAAGAGGACCGCACGGTCGCAGTGCCGGCGCGGTGCAAGTGGTGCCCTCCCGAGAGTCCGGGCGACTAGGCTTGCGTTTCGCGGCCGGTACGCTGCGAAACTCCAACCTGGCGCCCATCCCCAAGGCAGAGTGAGTGAGCGCTCATCGAGAACCACGCGGCCCTGCCACCGCGCTCGACCACATTGGGGGACGAGTTCCCGTCGGCTGACAGCCGACGATCTGGAGCCAACACGGACTTCCGCCAACAAAACAACACAACTGGAGCGCGCAATGTTGAAAGTCATCGGAGTGCTGACCATCCTGGCAGCCCTCGTTCTAACGGTCGGCTTTTTCGCCGGGTGGTTCACACTCGGCTCTGAGACCCACGCAGGCGAGACACAGGTGAGGCTCGGCATCGATAGCGAAGAGTTCAAAGGCGATGTCGGTGAGATCAAGAACCGGCTGAATGGTGACGGATCCTCCGCACCGGATGGCGTCGTCACCCCGGGCCCTGCCGGCACGCTGGCTGCCGTCACGTTGACGGGCGAGGTCGTTCATGTCGCGGCCCCGGAGTCGACCCTCACCTTGCGACTCTCCACGGGCGAAGAGCGGACTCTCGCCGTGGCCGCGGCGGCGACGTCCGAGCTCACACAAATCCGTGTAGGCGATCGCGTCGAAGTCGAGACCGTCGTCGAAGGCGGTCGGACGCGCATCGTGGAGCTCAAGGTCCTGTGACCCGAGATCCGGGGACACGAGATCTTCTGAAGGCGGGGCGAATACACATGCGTCGCGCCGACCCCCGTTGGATGAACCCAAGTTCCAACTCCTTGAAGAAAAGGGACCGAGATGCAGAGACCAACCGATCCAGTCCAACTCCCCAGCCCCTTGACGGCGAGCTCGTCGCCGATGGAGGTCGCGCGCTGTGCATCGTTGCCGGTTGAGGCGCGGCGCGCGATCCTGGATCGCTGGCACGATGACGCCTTGGCCGTGGAGCGCGCGGCTGACGAAGGGATGACCGGCGAAGGTCCCAGCCGCCTGGCAGAAGTCAGCAAGGCGCTCGACGCCCTCGATACGGCTCGCCAAGGCTGATGACTCGTCAACGGCCGGAGCTTCACCGCCGTCGTTCGTAGCGCTCGCTTGCTGTACGCCCTCGGTCGGGCTCGCCCAAGGCGGTTGGAGCGCGGAACGCTCGAGCAGAGGCGTGCGGGGGCTACCGCCCCAAGTCAACCTCCAAGTCAACATGGAGGGAGCGCACTGTCTCGTCGCGGCCGAGGATCGCCGCGGAAGTCTCCCGATCGAGCACGCCGTCCACCGCGTCTATCGCCCGGCCGTCGGCGAAATGCACCCGGATCGTCGTTCGCCCCCTGGAAGCAGCGCGGACGGTCACTGGGACCCCGCAATAGGAAAAAGATCCGGAGGGATCCTTCCACAAGGGCGAACGAACGAAACTTAGGCGTCCTTCGCGGACGCGGATGCCGAGCTCGAGCCAACGCGCGAGGATGTCCTCCTTGACCTGGCCCGTCATGCCGGGCTGGCGCGCTCCGCCGTGGGCAGGTGTATGCGAGTAAGGGTCCGTCGGCACCGCGCCGACGACCACCGGCTCGGCCTCGACGCCGAGGCCGCGTCGAACGTCTGCGTAGTGAGCGCAGAGCGCGGAGACGCACTCGGTGGAGGCCTGCGGGTCAGCCTCACAGCCGACAATCGTCTCGGCGAGCGCGAGCCTCAGCTTCGACACCATGTGCCAATAGACGCAGCCGAGGCCCTCGTAGCCAAAAAAGGAGCCCGAACGCCCGGTGAAGGCCGCGTGGTCGAACGTCTCCTCGTAGGCCGTCAGGAGCGGCTGGCGGTTCGTCGCGACGAGCCCGGCGAGGCGCGAATCGGTCGCGAGTTCGTCTAGCCGCGCTGCGAGAGCCGCCGCATTCGCGAGGCCAGGCGCGAAGCGCACGATGCCATCGGGACCGCGCCGCAGCACATCGTCGCTGGGCGCGCGCTCACTGAGGTTCAACAGCGAGTCCAGGTTCGAGAGTCTCGCGAGGGACTCCTCGGACAACGCGCCGTGGTCACAGAAGGGCGCAAGCGCGCGGTCGGGATATAGCAGGTAAGTGCCGAGGTCGGCGCGCCAGAGCGGGCTCGCCCGCAGCGCGTCGAGGGTCGCGAGGGCCTCGTCGGGTGAGAGCGCACCCGAGCCGAGCACCGCGACTTGGCCCTCGAGCATCGGCGCGAGGCGGCGGACGCCGAGGCCACCATCGGCGTGCACGACGAGCAGGTTGTAGGCGTTCCACAGCCCATCGTCGCGACGATTGGCTGCCAGCGTCGCGCCAAGCCAGGCACACGCGACGTCGATGAACGACAGGAGCTCGCAGCGCGCGATCGTCGTGCGCGCGTCCCCACCGACTCGCCGCGAGTACACAGCGACTCGGTAGCGCTCGCCGGCTCGGCCGAGGTCGGTCAGGATCCGGCGCCGCTCGGCCGGATCCGTCGCGGCTCGCACCGGATCGCCAGCGAACGCCGCGCGCGTCGCAGCCAGATGCTGGGCCACAGCCTCATCCAGATCCACGAATTCGGCGGCCTGGGCGATGAGCCTTCGAAGCGTCGCGAGATGGCGGTAGAGCTGCGCGGTCGTCACGACCGACACCCCCTGTCCCACGAGCGCGTTGTTCGCGTCGTTCCATTCGGGGCGCTGGGTGTTCATCCACACGCCGAGCCCCGGGATGAACTGCGCGAGCTTGGCGAGCACGGGCACGAGGAGCTTCTCGGCCAGGTTCGCGCGCGCGAGGGCACCGCTCCCGAGCCGCAAGAGGCGCGCTTCGTTACCCTCGCGCGGAACGCGTTCGAGGCACTCACGATGACGGGCTAGGTCGAATTGAATCGTCTCGCGCGGGCTGGCGAGCAGCGCGTCGAAGCCTGCGAGGCGGTACGGCACGTCGACGTAAACGAAGATCCGTCGAATCAGATGCCGCGCGAGCGCGCCGGGAGTCGTACGTTCCGCCAAGTCGAGCAGGCGCTGCAGATACACGATCTGGTGGTCGCCCCAGTAGCCGATGTGAGCCCACGGATCAGCCGCGTCGGGCACCTCCCAATCGCAGCCCTCGCTGTTGACGCGGTATGGGTTGAAGCCATCCGCTGTGGAGCAATCAAGGAATTTGAAGACGGCGGCCTCGGCGAAGTCGGGCGTGCCGGCGAGGAGCGCCTCCCAGTTCTGGAAGATATCCCGCCAGTTGCCTTCGTAGCGCAAGGCGGGCCGCCCATCCGCGTCGTGAGTCTGGATCGAGAACCGATTCCAGGGACGGCTCGGGTCCCCATGGCGACGGCTGAACGTGAGCGGCAGGAATTCACGAGCGAGTCGTTCGAGGTCGGGATCGCCGGAATCCACCGCCCAGCCGACCAGTTGTGCGCGGCACTGCGCGGGTCGAGCGCCGCGAAGAGAGCGCCCTTCCTCGAGAAACGCGGACATCACGTGCGCGACGGCTGGCGCGGCGCCGCGCAAGTAGCGCTCGAACTGCGCCACAGTGAAGCGACCGTCATCGAGGAAAGTCCCGCCTCGCATGATGTTGAAGAGCACGTTCGCGGCGTGGCGCGCGTCGTGCAGCGGCTCGGACGTGCGCTGCTCACCGTCGGCCGCGGCGACGAGCACGGCGAGGCGCTCACGGTCCTCGACGAGGTCCACCGCGAGCTCAGTCGAAGGCGAGCTCGCGCGTGGACCGAGCGCGCCGGCGAGGCGCGCGACGGAAGCAGCGTCGAGCCCGACGTCGGCGCCGAAGGTCCACACACGCGTGGCTCCAGGCGCGAGCTGCAGCGTGGCGGAGGCCAACAGCGCGCCTGGCCGTCCGCGCTGCACGCGCTCGGCCATGACGCGACCGCCGCGGCGGAACGCCTCGAGCTGATTGGACGAGAGCAACAGCGCCGCGTCGTCGAGGCCGCGCACCCAGGCCACGTTGGCGCGCAGCGTCTCGCTCGGAACGGCGCGGTCGATCGGGATCGAACTCAGGCGAAAGTGTGCGATGCCCGAGGTTTCGTCGAGCTCCGAGTAGCGATAGGCGTCGACGAGACACGCGAGGCCCTGCTGCATACCGCGGTCGATGTCCGCAGCTTGCACATCGACGAGCCCGTCGAGGACGCGGACGAGGGCGGCCGAATCGCGTTGGTTCTCGAGCTCGACGCGGCGCTGGAAGCCAAAGCGCTCGCCGCTGCTCCAACTGACGCGGAAGGCGAGCCCGAGGCTCTTGTTGACCTCTTCGAGGACGAGATCGTCCCCGAGACGCGACTTCCACAAAGAGCGCGAGACCTCGTACGCGCCGTCAGCCGCCGTGAGCAGCGGTTCCCAGCGGCGTTCGTGGGGTTCCTCCCTTCGTTGGACGAAGACCACCGTCCGCCCGCCAGAGCGGCCGTCACGCGCGAGCACCCGATCGTCAGTCTCGTACGGAAAGAGCGCGCCATCGGGGTCGCGCCGCCCTGCGACGAGCGCCCCGCGGCTCGAGGCGTAGAGCCAACGGTCGCCGGCGCTGACGACGCTGACCAGGAACGGCGGCATCCCGTCGACGTCATCGATGCGATAGCCGGGTCGCCCACGCCAGGACACGAGCGCCCCTCGCGGCGTGCGGACCGCGCTCCGAAACGGCGCATCGCCGACGAGGAATCCAGCCATGTCGTCAATCATTGGCGTCCATAGACGCGGACGTAGTCGACCAGCAGACGTTGGCGGTCGATCGCTGGGTCGATCGCGCCCCCCATTCCGCCGCCCATGGCGAGATTGAGGATCAGGTTCTGGGGGCGGTCGAAGGGCCACTCGAGCGGTCCGTCGTGCTTGTCATAGACGTAGTAGCGCTCGCCGTCGACCGCGATCTCGACGCGGTCGGGCCACCAGTCGACGGTGTACACGTGGAAACTCGCGCCCATCCCTGGGACGGCCTTCGTGTTCGAGATGTGGTTGCCCTGTTTGAAGTAGTAGGCCCGTGTGTGGCACGAGGCGTGGTTGATCCCGTCACCGGTCGCGTCGTCGATCTCGCGCCCTACACCCTCGAGGACGTCGATCTCGCCGCAGTACGGCCAAGAACGCTCGTCGCGGTAGTCGTCGCCGAGCAGCCAGCCTGCGGACCAGGTCCCGTCCGCTACGGGGACCTGGGCCCGAATCTCGATGCGGCCGTACTGGAAACTGACCTTGCCGCGCGTCGTCAAGCGCGCCGACGTCCACGGGTGGCCGAGGTCGTCGCGACGCGCCTCGATGATGAGGTGACCGGACTCTTGTCGCGCATTCTCGACGCGCTTCGCCGTGTAGAACTGTGGCTCGCGATTGCCCCAGCCCCAGTCGCCGACGTCGTAGGTCCAGCGAGTCGCATCGGGCAAGCCCTCGCCATCGAACTCGTCAGCCCACACGAGCATCCAAGTCTCGCCCTCGGTCCGCTGCACCTGCGTCGTCGGCGTCAGCTCATGCCGGCGCTGCAGGGTGAACTCGAGCCCGAGGACGTCGAGCGAGCCGCCAGCGTGGTGCAGGCGCATGCGATGTTTGCCGCGATCCAAGGGCGAGCCCTCCCGCGCGACCTCGGTGGCCTCCTTCCGGACGGGCATCAGCGACGTGATGTCGTAGTGCCTGCCATCGGGGTTGCCCACGTAGTCCTCGACCCACGCCACGACCGACTCCGAGCCCGAGGGCACAGATCCTGCGGCGCTCAACGCCACGCGGTAGCGCCCGCCGACGGACACGTCGAGCTCGAACTCGATCCAGCCATTGTCGCCGGGGAGTCTCACGGCGCTCCCGGCACGCTCGAGCGGGGCGCTCGCCGCACACTTCGACGAGAGCGGGGCGCGGAGCGCTGCGTCCTGACCGTTTGACGACGCGAGCAGCAGAGGGAGGAGCGTCCAGTGCATCATGCGGAGATGAGCTCTCGTTCGAGCTCTTCGAGGGAGCGTCCCTTCGTCTCGGGGACGATGCGCCACGAGAAGAGGAACGCGAGCAGGGAGAAGACGCCGAAGACGAAGAACACGCCTTCCGGTCCGAGGGACTCGAGCCCGCGTGGAAATAGCTGTTGGACGCCGAACGAGACGAATGAGTTGAAGAAACCCGCCGCGGAGATGGCGAGCCCGCGCATCCGCTGGGGGAAGATCTCGGAGAACATCGCCCACATCACGGGGCCGAGCGAGATGGCGAAGGCGGCGATGTAGAGCAAAATCGCGGCGAGCACGAGCAGGCTCTGTACCTCGAGGCCGTCCTTTACGAGATCCCCCGCCTTCGCATCGACCGCCGCGACCGACGCCGGCGCCTTGACAGCGCCGCGCAATGCGCCCAAGAAGGCGTCGGAGTCCGGGTAGCTGATCCCAACGAGCCCACTGACGGCCTCGATATCGACTGCGGGGAGCTGCGCCTCGACGAGCCGCCCGACGACATCGGGATCGACACCGTAGGTCGCCGCGCGGAACGCGAGGGAGTTCGCGAAGAGCGCGACCGCCATGAGCGCTGTGCCGATCATGAGCAGTGGTTTTCGGCCCAGGCGGTCGATCAGGCGCATCGCGATCAAGGTGAAGGCGACGTTGACGAGGCCGACGAGGATCGCCTGAATGAGCGAGGCGTTGCGATCCGCGCCAGCCATCGAGAAGATCGTCGTCGAGTAGTAGAAGATCGCGTTGATACCGGTGATCTGCTGGAAGAACCCGAGCCCGAGCCCGATGCACATCACCCGTCGTAACCGGCGCTCGAGCAGCTCGCTCGGGCGTGGGCGCTTCATATGGGAGTCACGGGCGAGGCTCGCTCTCATCTCGGCGAGCGCGGCCTCGGCGCTTGGACCGTGAATGCGCTGGAGGACCTCGAGCGCCTCGCCGTCGTGCCCCCTCGCCGCGAGCCAACGCGGACTGCGTGGGACCTGGGTCAGCAGCAAGAGGTAGAAGACTGCCGGGATGCACTCGACGCCGAGCATCCAGCGCCACCCGAGCGCAGCGCGCTCGAGGAAGTAGTTCGAGAAGAACGCGGCCGAAAAGCCGAGGACGATGTTGAGTTGGTTGAACGAGACGAGCTGCCCACGGCGCTCGGGGGGCGCGATTTCGGCGATGTAGATCGGCGCAATCAGGAGCGCGCCCCCGACACCGAAGCCGCCGACGATGCGCGCGATCACGAGCGTCGCATACGTCGGCGCGAGCGCGCTGCCGAGCGCGGAGACCGCGAACAAGAGCGCTGTGCACAGGAGCACGGTTCTACGCCCGAAACGGTCCGCGAGCGGGCCGGCGATCGCCATCGCGAGCGTCGCGCCGAGCGTCAGACAGCTCACGGCCCACCCGAGCTCGTCCGCGGTCAGCGCGAAGTGGGCCCTGACCGGATCGACGACCCCGGAGATCACGGCGCTATCGAAGCCCATCAGGAATCCGCCTAGGGCGACGACGAGGGCAATGCGGGTCGAGTGACCGGAGGGGTGGGCCATGCAGTCGGGGTTGGGGGGCAGTGCGAATCGGCTGCGACCAGCCAAGGTCGAGGGGCGGAGCGATCGGCCTCGGGCGGGGCATCATAGGCACGCCAGGCGCGCCGAGCTCCCCTCGCCCGGATCGGGCGACGCTCGGATCTTGGGGCTGGGTCCGGGCATCGGACAATCCATGGCGTTCTGGGTCCAGAAGTCGGGCCTTGTGGCCCCGTCATGAACCCACAAAAAAAAATCGCATCTGCCGATGATCCATGGACGAATGCGCAGAAAGGCAGGAGGGCGCGGAAGCTCTCGTCCCTACCTGCGACCAACTTCGACGTCCGCCCTTGGGGACCGCGCAGGTCTCCGAGTTTCGGGTAGATTCCGTTCGTCCTGAGAGGCGAGCTCAACGCGAGCGTCGCGGGCTCGGAGTTGCCTCGAACCCGACGGATGGCGCGGGAATCCGACCACCCGAGCGAGGAGACCTTTGGGCTCGGCCGCCAGGTTGGAGCGGCACTCCACGAAAACTGCAGAACTCGACGTGGTCCACGGGGTTTGCCTCACGGGGCCCCGGCGTGACCTCCCTTTCTCCCTCATTGCACCAGCAACAGCACACCATGGTTCAACGCCACCTCCCAGCCCTGCGCTTCCTCGGAGCGCTCACACTTCTCACAGCGCCAGCGCTCGCGCAGATCCAGCCCGTCTCCTACGAGACGTTCGACTACCCGGGGCTGCCGCTCCTCGCCAACCAGAACGGCGGGACGGGTTGGGTCGGGGTCTGGTCCGTGCTCGGCAACGGCAACGAGGTCGTCGTGTTCGACACGTCGGTCAACCCGCCGTTCCCCCTCGCCGACAACATCGGCGGCTACGCGGGCCAGGCCCTGGAGTTCGTCCCGGCCCTGCGTTACCCAAGCCCGCAGGGGCACAACGATATCCATGACGGCGCCGGATTCGGGCGCGATGGCGGGACCATCTGGATCAGCTTCCGGACCTGGAACTACCAGCAGTTCGGCATCCACTTCGGCGGCCTTTCGCTGTTCAACGACGCGGGCGCAGGCGCCGTCGAAGAGCTCGTCATCGGTTCGCCATGGGCGAGCTATGCCTGGGGCATCGACGACGAGGGTCCCGTCGGCAATGCGCCGGTCACGGTGCCCGGGAGCAGCGACACGACCCCGACCCAACTGGTCTGCCGCATCGACCACATGCCCGGTCAAGAACGCGTGCGACTGTGGCTCAACCCCACGTCCGCCCATCCCACGACACCGGCGCAGCTCGACGAGATGGTGCACGACTTCCGTTGGACCCACATCCGCCTGAACTCCGGCGGCTCGGCGGGACACTACTTCTGGGACGCGATCACGATCGAAAAGGGTCTGCCCGGTTCGGTCGGTACGCCCTACTGCAACCCGGCGGTCGTCAACACATCGGGTAACTCAGCGGTCCTGAGCGCCGGAGGCAGCAACGTGGCGAGCAGCAACAGCCTGACGTTGGTGGCCTCGGCCATGCCGGCGAACCAGTTCGGTTTCTTCCTGACGAGCCAGACCCAAGGCAACATCGCGAACCCGGGTGGCAGCCAGGGCAACCTCTGCCTCAGCGGCACCATCGGCCGCTACGTCGCGCCCGGCCAGATCAAGAATGGCGGTTCGGGCGGCACCTTCAGCCTGCCCCTCAACCTGTCCCAGACCCCCGCTGGCTCGGTCTTCGTGGCGATCAACGCAGGCGAGACCTGGAACTTCCAGGCCTGGTTCCGTGACATCGGTCCACTCGGCCAGCCCTGGTCAAACTTCACGAACGGCCTGAGCGTCACCTTCCAGTAAGCGCACAGATTGGATCGGAGCGCCTTCCGGCGACCGTGAATTGCATGGGCTGGTCCGAGTCCGCTCGGGCCAGCCTCTCCACGTCCGCGGGAGCACCGCGACTCGATCGTCTCGTCCTTCCTCCTCTCGTATTTGGCGCGTCAGTTGAAAGCGCCACAGCCCCCCCTCTCCTCTCCTATGAAATCGTTCTCTCATCTCGCTGTCGCTAGCGCGCTTCTCGCGCTCGCGCCCAGCGCACACGCCGACTTGACCGCGTACAGCCAGGACTTCGAGAGTCTGGTCATCTCGGACCCCGCTGCGCTAGGCAACGCCGGCTTCCTCGCATTCGCGAACGTCTTCGGCCCCACTGGGAACTACCTCTACGGCTACGGTGCATTCCCCGCGCCCAACGGCACCCCGGCCTTCTCGGCGATCGCATCCGGCCTCGGAGGTGCGCCGCAAGGGACGCAGTACTTGAGCGTCTACAGCGACTACAACAACAGCGATCACGGCAACGGTAACTACATCGACGCGCTCGTTTTCCGCGAGCAGATCGTCGGCGTCGCCAACGTCGGACAGACCTGGCGCATGGCGTTCGACGGATTGCAGAACCCAGTGGTCACGAACGGTCCCGGAGACACCACGACGTTTGCGTTTGCCAAGGTGCTGATGTCCTCCAACGGGTCCTTCGCGACTATCGCCCAGTCCGAGTTCGAGACGACAGGCCTCTCGACATCGACCTGGACCTCGGCGTCGCTCGACCTGGTTATCACGCCCAACATGGTCGGTGAGCTGCTCCAGTTCGGCTTCCGCAGCTACGCGACGAACTACAACGATTCGAGCCGCCTCTACGACAACCTCACGTTCGACCTAATCGGCGGCGGTGGCGGCCCGAGCTTGATGCCTTACAGCGAGGACTTCGAAGCGCTCGTGGCCACGGACCCTGGAGCGCTTGGCGCCGCCGGGTTCGTCGGCTTCGCCAACGTGTTCGATCCCCTGGGCAACCGCCTCTACGGTTACGGGACCTTCCCGGCGCCCAACGGCGGCGCAGGTTTTTCGGCGATCGCGACCGGCAGCGGTGGCCCCTTCCAGATGTCGCAGTACATCAACATCTACAGTGACTACAACAACGCCGATCACGGCAACGGCAACTACATCGAAGCGCTCGTCTTCCAGGAGCAACCCATCGGCATGACTAATGTCGGCGAGACATGGCGTTTCTCCTTCGACTACCGTCAAACCTCGACGATCACGAACGGCCCCGGAGACACGACGACCTTCGCGTTTGTCAAAGTCCTGATGATTTCGAACAGCTCATTCGTGACGCTCGCTGAGGTCGAGTTCGAGACGACCGGCGCCTCGCGTGATGCGTGGGCCTCGATGGCGCTCGACCTCATGATCGACCCGAGCTACGTGGGCGAGCTGGTTCAGTTCGGCTACCGAAGCTACGCGACCAACTACAACGACAGCGGGCGCTTCTATGACAACCTCGCGTTCAATCGGGTCGCCAACCCGGGGCTCGGCTCGGTGATCTGTCTCGGTAATCCGAACAGCACCGGGATGGACGCGCTCCTCACCGTCACCGGTAGCGATGTCGCGGTCGACAACGACCTCACCTTGACAGTCACGGGTTTGCCCGCGAACGAGATGGGCTTCTTTGTCCAATCCCCGGCGAATCTGCTGATCTACAACCCGGGGAACTCGGACGGCCACCTCTGCATCGCGAGCGTCCAGATCGGACGCTTCTCCGCGAACGTGCTGAGCTCGGGCGCCATGGGCACGGTGACCTTCGATCCTGACCTCACGGCGCTGCCGACTCCCAACTCGACTGTGCCGGTGCTTGCGGGTGAGACTCGGTACTTCCAATACTGGACCCGTGACATGGTCAATGGCATGGCCACATCGAACTTCTCGAGCGCGAGCGGAGTCACCTTCCGCTGATAACCGCACCTCGGGTGTGGGCCGACAGACGGGCCTCGGCGGTCGAGCGCCCCACCTGAAAGTGCGCCAGCTCGGAAATGCCAGCCGCCCGCCGGAGACTCCAGATCTCCGGCGGGCGGCTCTCGTACCGGCGTCACTTGTGTGCGAAGGCTGTCAGCCGATCCGGCCGAGAGACTTCGCCAAGTGCGTCAGCGAAACAGGACGGAAATGCCGTTCGTGAAGTTCGAGGAGGGAGCACCAGCCCCCACATCGCGGTGCCACGCCTGGAAATTCCAGGTTTCCCCAGCAGCGACCGACACCAAACTCGTGGGCGTGGGAGTCATGGTCAGGTCCAGGACCAGGGAGAAGCTGCCAGACGCCCCAGAGAACCGGATCTGATTCGGCGCCATGTAACGACCGATCGTCCCTGAGAGACAGAGATTGCCTGCGCTTCCGTTGGGATTCGCCACGAATCCTTGGGTCATGCTGGTCGTGAAGATCCCGAACACGTTTAGGGGCAGATTGTCCGCGACGAGCGTCAGATCGTTGTTCGCGACGATGTCGCTGCCCATCACGGAAATGGCGCCGAGGAGCCCGCGGCTATTGGGGTTCGCCGTGCAGTAGTTGGTCCCAATCATCGCGGTCCTCACCGAGACGTCGTCAATGAAGACCTCCGCAAAACTCCCGATATTCGCGCCCGTGATCGCAGCGATCTGCAACGTGACGCCGCCACTGACGTTTGGACCAGCCACCGTCATGAAGTTGAAGGTCTGCCAGTTGTTGGTCAGATTCAGCGGGCCGCCGCCGAGGAACACACTGGCCGAAGTGCCGCCACCCGCCAGCTCCGAGAAGAACTCGGCGAACGCGATGCCGCCGGCCATGAATGTGCCCTTCGCGGCGAACGAGACTTGGAGGACGTCACCAGGGCTCACGATGCCGACACCCAGATTCGCCTGCTTGATGACCGCGCCGGCAGCGGGATCCGGATTCACCAGCTGACCCGCGAAGCTGCCACTGTTCGCGTCCATCGTGATCGTGAAGGTGGAGTTCTGGGTGGGGAAAGAAGTCCAGGAGCTAGTGTTGCCGAGCTCAAAATCACCGTTGGTGGTGAGCTCATTCTGCGGGCTCGCGACGGCGAGCGCGACGGTCGCCGGTCCGCAGAGACCGACCAGCATGGAACGAAATGTTGGATTCATGGAAGAGTTCGAGAATGGGTGGAAGTCGAGGCGCCGAAGTCAGGAGGTGAGCTACGGGTGAAGTGTATCGCACTTCGGGACTCCGACGGATTCGCCGCTCGGGGCCAGACGGACGCACACCAGCGCGCGAGAGCGCGCGAATCGGTTACGAGGCAGTCGTGCCACAGACGTCCGCATGACTCGAGCTCCTCGCGCGACACCAGCGCGTCGCGCCGGGAGGGTATCATGGAAAGTATGGTTCTCGATCCCTCAACGCCCCGTGATTCCCATGGTGGCCTTCGCAGAAGACTCCTCCGCCTACGGTCATTCGGACTCGCCAGCCTCCGCATGCTCTTGGGTGTCCTCCTCGGATTCTCGGCGGTCGCCCCGCAGGTCTTGGCGCAGTACCAATTGGTCTGGGAGGACAATTTTGCGGGCAGCAACCTCGACCTCGGGAAGTGGCAGGCGCAGATCGGCACCGGCTGCCCATCCAACTGCGGGTGGGGCAATAACGAGCTCCAGTACTACCGGGCCGAGAACGCTACGGTCGCAGGCGGATACCTCACGATCACCGCCAGGGCCGAGTCTTTCGGTGGACGCTCCTACACCTCGGCGCGGCTGCGCACGCGGAACCTCGGCGACTGGGAGCGCGGCCGCTTCGAGATGCGCGCCAAGCTGCCGATCGACCAAGGCATCTGGCCCGCATTCTGGATGCTGCCTACGGACAGCGTGTACGGTGTTTGGGCCGCGAGCGGCGAGATCGACATCATGGAGTGTGTCGGTCACGAACCGAACCGTGTGCATGGGACCCTGCACTACGGCGGCACCTGGCCGGGGAACGTCGCATCGGGTGGCAACTTCACGCTTCCGAGCGGCACATTCCACGACCAGTTCCACGTGTTCGCCCTCGAGTGGGACGAGCAAGAGATGCGCTGGTACGTCGACGGGACGCTCTATTCAGTCAAGAGTTCGTGGTGGTCAAGTGGAGGGTCTTATCCGGCTCCGTTCGACGAGCGCTTCCACTTGTTGCTCAACCTGGCCGTCGGCGGCAATTGGCCGGGCTCACCGAACGCGTCGACGGTATTCCCCCAGAGCTTTGTGGTCGACTACGTGAGGGTGTACCAGGACCTTGGCCCTGCCCTGTCCAATTGCCTGTTGGTGTTCGACGACATGGAGCACGCGGACCCGTTCGCCAACGGCTACTTCCTCTTCAATGGCAGTGTCGGAGGAGGAGGAATCGGTAGCAACACAGCCCTCCTCCCGCCCGCCCTCGGGGGCAGTGCTTCCCTCGCGGCAGCATTCACGTCAGGGGGGGCGCCCGGGTACTTCGGCGGCTTTGGTCGCACAAATCCGGTCGATCTCAGCGGAGCGACGCATTTCGAAATGTGGATCCAACCCGACGCAGGCCAGGACTACGTCCTTGAGATCAATCTCCAGGACGATGACGACGGCGACAACGCGATCCCGGGGAACCCGAACGGCGCCGACGATGAATTCCAGTATGCCCTGACCGTGGGACCGGCGGGCTCGGAGATCGTGAGCAGTGGCGGCTGGCAGCGCGTATCGATCCCGCTCAGCGAATTCGTCGACGACAACACCTACCACTTTGGTGGCAACGGAATCCTCGACCCCGCGCCGACCAGCGCCGGTGGAAATGGTCAGCTCGTGAACGTGGTGTTCGCGCTGATCAGCCTCAACGGGACACCGGTGACCTTCCGAACGGACCGTTGGGATTTCACCCGCCGCGTAAGTTCCATCTCCGGGCGCGTCTGGAACGACGCCGACGGGGACGGGATCGGCATCGGGGAGCCGGGCTTGAACGGGGTCTCTGTCTACGTCTTCGACGTCACCCTGGGCGCGATCGTCGCCACGGAGGTGACCAGCGGGGATGGGCAATACAACTTTACTGACCTTTCCGGCGACGCAGTCGAGATCCGCGTCGATCCCTCGACCTTGCCAGCGGGCTCCACATCGACATACGACCCGGACGGCGTTGCGACACCCCACCAATTCGCGTCAACACCGGGCTGCGCAGCGTCGGTGACGGACGGCGACTTCGGCTACTCGATCGGTTCGGCCTCGAACTACTGCACCGGCTCGCCCAACTCCGTTGGCCCAGGAGCTCGCATGACCAGCAACGGGAGCTACGGCATCGGCGCAGGAGATTTCGCGCTCGAAGTCAGCGGGGTAATCCCGAGCGACTTCGGCCTGTTCGTCCTCGGCTCCTCGACCGCCGACCTGCAGCTCGGAGAAGGGCGCTTGTGCGTCGGCGGGCAGCTGTACCGCTTGCTGCCGCCCCTCGCCGCGACCGCTGTCGGGGGGACCTCGCGCCAGTTAGACTTCGGTTCGGCACCCGGGAGTTTCGTCCATCCGGGCACGACGTGGAATTTCCAGTACTGGTATCGCGATACTGCCGGTGGTCCGTTGGGCTTCAATCTCTCCGACGGTCTGTCGGTGACCTTCGGTCCCTGAGGGTCACCAACTTCCGAGGCAAGCCGCAATCCCCGCCCTTGACTAAACCCCCGAATCGCATCCGCGCCGCGAGTCTCCAGAGCGCCTTCCAGGACATCATCTGGCCCCGCCGCAAGCTGATCCTGATCGGGTTGGTTCTGATCCTCGTGAATCGCTCGAGCGGGATGGTTTTGCCTGCGTCGACGCGCTTCCTCATCGACGACGTCTTGACCGGTGTCCGCGGGGATCTTCTGGCGCCGATCCTCGGTGCGTTGGTTCTCGCGACTGCGATCCAGGCCGCGACCGCGTTCACTTTGACGCGCATCCTCAGCGTCGAAGCCCAACACCTGATCGCGGAGCTGCGCGCCAAGGTGCAAAACCATGTGCTGCGGTTGCCCGTGCGCAAGTTCGAGGACACGAAGTCCGGCGAGCTCGTATCGCGCATCATGAACGACGTCGAGGGCGTGCGGAACCTCGTCGGCACCGGGCTCGTGCAGCTCGTCGGCGGCGTTCTGACGGCGATCATCGCGCTCACCTTCCTGCTGCGCATCAACGCCGTGATGACCGCGCTCGCGCTGGTGCCCATGGCGCTCTTCGCGCTCGTCTCCACACGCGCGTTTCGACGCCTGCGGCCTGCTTTCCGCGAGCGCGGCAAGATCCAGGCCGAGGTGACCGGCCGCCTCACCGAGGCCCTCGGCGGGATCCGCATCATCAAGGGTTTCCACGCCCTCGAGCGCGAGAACGCGATCTTCCACGCGGGCGTCCTGCGCATCTACGAGAACGTCAGGACGACGCTCACCACGACCGCCGCGGTCACGAGCCTCGGTACGTTTTTTGTGGGTATCGCGAGCGTCGTCATCCTCGGTTACGGCGGGCGCCTGATCCTGCGCGACGCGCTCACGGTCGGAGAGCTCTTCTCGTTCACGTTGTTCCTGGCATTCCTCATCGGGCCGATCGTCCAGATGGCGAACATCGGCACGCAGATGACGGAGGCGTTCGCGGGACTCGACCGCACGTCCGAGCTCTTGTCGCAGCCGGGCGAGGACGACGATCCGCGGCGCGTGGCGCGTATGCCCCCCATCGCCGGTCGTGTGCGCTTCGAACACGTGACGTTCGCCTACGTACCAGGCAAGCCCGTCCTGCGCGACATCGATTTCGAGGTCGCGCCCGGGACCGTCGTCGCGTTGGTCGGCAGCTCGGGCTCGGGCAAGTCGACGCTCGCCGCGTTGGCCGTGTCCTTCCTGGAGCCCGACGAGGGCCGCGTCCTGGTCGACGACATCGACCTGACGACCGTGCAGCTCGCGAGCTACCGCAGCCAGCTCGGCCTCGTCTTGCAGGACGAGTTCCTGTTCGACGGGACGATTCGCGACAACCTCCTGTTCGCTCGACCGGATGCCAGCCCCGAGGACGTCGATGCCGCGGCGCGCAGCGCCTACGTCACCGAGTTCGCCGAGCGCCTGCCGAGCGGCCTCGACACCGTGATCGGCGAGCGCGGGGTCAAGCTCTCGGGAGGCCAACGCCAGCGCGTCACCATCGCGCGAGCGCTGCTCGCGGCGCCGCGCGTGCTGCTGCTCGACGAGGCGACCTCGAGCCTCGACACCGAGAGCGAGTCGTACATCCAGTCGAGCCTCGAAGATCTGCTACGGGACCGCACGACGTTTGTCATCGCGCACCGCTTGTCGACCATCCAGCGCGCGGATCTGATCTTGGTGATCGAGGACGGCGCGATCGTCGAGCGCGGCCGACACGCCGAGCTCATGACGCTCGGTGGACGGTACCACCGGCTCTACACGTTGCAGGCGCGGATCTGAACGCATGCAGGCCGTGGTGTGCGTCAACGACTGTGTCGGTGTGGTTGCCGAATCGGCGCCGCGTACCTGGTACCGTACGCCGATTCGGCAACCCGCGCCTCAGTGCCCGGCGCGCTCCATTCAACGCTTCGCGGCCTCGGCGAAGCAGTACAGCGCTGAGTCCGAGCGCACGTAGAGCGCGCTCCGACCAGAAGGCATACGTCCGAACGCAGGTGTGCCGTGAACGGGCTCGCCGAGGTTGCGCGCGCCGAGCACCTTGGGCTCGTCAGCCGCGGAGAGCACGACGAGCTCGCCGCCGGAACCCGCGACGAACAGCTTGCTGTCGGCTGCGATCGGCGACGCATCGAAGTCACCCTCGGCGTCCTTCAGACGTTGGAAGCCGCGGGGCTCACCCGTCGCGGCATCGAGGGTCGTCAACATCCCGCCACTCTTGAGCAAATGGATGCGCCCACCCTCGAGCACGGGCGACGCGATCGAGGGCAAGCTCCGCTTGTGTCGCCACACCTCGCGCAGTCCCGTGCCGTCGGCCTTGATGGCGAAGGCCACGAGGCCGTAGTCCTTCGAGTAGTAAGCGGCGCGCATCGCGTTCCACTCCTCGGCCGTGAAGGCGTCGTCGGCGTTTGTGTCGACCCAGCCGAAGTGGTCCTCCCAACCTGTGCCCAGGGCCTCGGCGCGCGTGACCCTGCCGTCGAGGTCCTTGTCCGACTCGGCGCACAGCGCCTCGAAGGTCGGCAACGGATCCTCGGCGTGGTTGTGAACACACACGTACAGCATGTCCTCGGCGTCCGGCGCGCCGAGGACGAGCGCCGGCGAAGCGACAGGGCCGTAACCGACACCACCCTGGCGCCAGAGCTCCGCGCCGTCGGCGACGCTGTAGGCGGACACGAAGTACGAGCCGAACACCAACACCACGCGCGGCTTCCCGAGCGGGTAATACGCGACCGGCGTCGACCAGCTCTCAGGAATCCCCGCGCGCTCGGTCCGCCACCGTTGTTTGCCGGTCGCGGCATCGACCCCGAGCAAGAACGACCCCTGCTGCTGGTCACACTGCAGCACGAGCGTGTCGAAGACCAGGATCGGCGAGCTAGACAGCCCGTAGAAGCTCTTGAAGGGCCCGAGCGGCAGACGCCAACGCTCGGTCCCTTCGACGTCGAAGGAGATCAACCCGAGCTCTGGGAAGAAGGCGTACACGTTCGTGCCGTCCGTCGTCGGCGAGGGCGACGCCGAGCCGTTCGCGACGTAGACGTCCTGACGGTACGCACGTTCGAGGCGTCGCTCCCAACGCAGAGCGCCCGTCGCCTGCTCGAGGCAGGTCACGACGAGCCTTTCGTCATCGGCGCCCGTCAGGAACACGCTGCCATTCCCGAGCACAGGCGACGACTGGCCCTTCACGACCTCTGTGCGCCAGGCCAGATTCGTGTCGTCCTGGAGCTTGGAGGGCAGTCCGTCGACGGAGGCCGCGCCCGCGCCATCCGCGCCGTGGAAACGCGACCAGCCCTGGGCAGAACCCGGGGCTGTCAGGATCGCGAGCATGGTAAGGCACACCGACGCGCGGCCCATTTGGCAGGCGTAAGGACGTATTTTTTGCATGGCAAGACTCCGTGATCGAGAGCAAGTAAATGGTCGAGGTCAGCGCCAGGTCGCGTCGAACTCCGCGACGCGGTCGCGCCATTCATCGGCAGACACCTCGTGTGCAAGACTCGGTTCCGCGCGGTTCCAGGCGTCGTAGAGCTGCTGCAGGAACAACGCGGCGCGGCGCTGGTCTCCGTGTCCTCGAGGCAAGGCCGCCGAGACGCGCTCCTGCGCCGCGCGAAGCAAAGTCTCGGCCCCTTCGAAACGCCTCAGAGCGAGCTCGCACGCGCCGAGCTCGAGGGCAAGCTGCGCCGTCAGGAGATGCTCTGGTCCGCGCACGCGCTTCGTGGCCTCATAGGCGCCGCGCGTGAGCTCCTCCACCTCGGCCGCGCGGCCGGCATCGACACAAGCGCGCGCCAGCAACATGACGTAAGTCAGCGCGACAGGGTGTTCAGGGCCGAGCGCCGCGCGCACGTTCTCGACCGCGGTGCGCATGTCGAGCTCGCCATCAGCGAACCCGCTGCGGGCAGCCAGTGCCGTGCCGAGCGCAAATTGCGCGGCAGCCACGTTGGCGTGCAACGGGCCGAAAGCGCGAGTGATCCGCTCAATGGAGTCGCGCGCGAGGGCCTCCGCCTCGTCGAGGTGTTCGGGACGCCCGCGGCCCACGAGCGCCGCGGTGAGGGTCCTCTGCGTGTTGTGCGTACTCGGGCTGTCGAGTCCTTCGACTCGTCGCCCAGCCTCGAGGGCCGCACGCGCGAGGGACTCGGCCTCCTCGAAGCGCTCGAGCTTCAGCCGGCTGTTGGCCGCCTGATTCTGCGAGTAGATCGTGATGACGTGTTCCGCTCCGAGCGCGCGTTGACTGTCGTCGATCAGCGGCGACCAGACAGCGAGGGATTCCTCGAAGCGATAGCCGCTGAGGTACGCCCCCGCGAGGTGGAAACGATTCCAGAGCGCCCACGTGCTGTCAGCGCCTTGGCTCTCGTCGAAAGCTGACTGAATGCGCCGGTAGACCTCCGCGGCCTCGTCCAAGCGCGAGAGCTGCACTAGGATGTGCCCGACGAGTTGTTGGATGTTGGCGGACTGCCAGCTCGCGCCGCCGTCGGCCCGCATCTGCACACGCGCGGCCTCCTGCGCCAACGGCAGCGCCTCGTCGAAGCGAAGGAGGTCCCGATAGAACGTGGCGAGCACGAACGCCGAGCTGGCGCTGTGCAGGTGATCCGGTCCGAAGACACGCGGGATCGCCTCGCGCATGGCCACGAGGATCGGCTCGGCTTCGGCGTCCTTCCCGCGGCTGTGCAGCATACTGCCGAGGTTCATACGCGCCGTCAACGTGTCGACGTGTTCGACGCCGTTGACACGCTCGCCGAGCGCGAGCGACTGCCGGTACAGGACCTCGGCCTCGTCGAGTTGCCCCAGGCGATGCAGCGTGACAGCCAACGAATTCAACGCCACGACGCCTTGTTCCGTTTCGAGCGTCGCCAGTCGCTCCCGCGCGGCGACCGCGCCGCGCAACAACGTCTCTGCGTCAGTGAATTGTTGCTTCGCCGCTAGGCAGTTCGCGAGCATCACCTCGGACTCGATGGCGAGCTCGTCGTCGTCTCCACCGAGGCTCCGCTGGATCTCGAGGGTCTCGCGCGCGAGCGCCTCCGCCTCGACCAGTTCGCCGCGGCCGAAGCGGTAGAGGTGCGCGTTGCGCAGCGCCTCGGCGTACTCGCGCGAGACACGACCGTGGACCTTGGACGTCGCGGTGAGGGTCGCTTCGATATGTGGCGCTGCGTCGTCGAGGCGCCCGAGCGATACGTACGTATGCGCGAGGATTCGCTGCACGGCCGCCGCGGCCTCGGGCTGCGAGCTCAGAGCCGCGTCGGCCCGCTCCGACGCGCGCGAGACCGCTTGGAACACCGTCGTGTCTGGCCCGAGGGCGCGGAGGTTCCCCGCGTCGAGCACATCGAGGAGGAACTGGTTGATGGTGGCGGCCTTGGCCTCCTTGGCGACGGCCCGGGCGCGCTCCTGATCGGCGACCTGCCGGGCCTCGTCGGCAGCCTGGCCGGACACGAGCGCGCGATCGCGCTCGCGCTCCGCCACACGCGCCTGCCACGCGAACGCGGCGAGACCCGACGCGAGCGCCAGCGCGACAGCGCCGACAGCCGCGACCGGCCCGCGGTGACGCCGCACGAACTTGCGTACGAGATAGACGCGGCTCGCAGGCGCCGCGACCACCGCGTCGCCGCTCAGGTAGCGGCGCACGTCGTCCGCGAGGCTCGCGGCGGTGTCGTAGCGGCGCGCGCGCTCCTTCTCGAGGGCCTTCATCACGATCCAGTCGAGCTCGCCGCGCACGATCACTCCAAGGCGCCGCGGCTCGACACGCCGCTGGGCAGCGATGCTCGCGAGGCGCGCCGCGGATTCGTGCAAACGGGTCGAGGGCCGAGGTGGTTCGACCTCGCGGATGAACCGCTGGATCTCGCCCAGCATCACGCCTCGAAGCTTCTCCTTGTCGAAGGGCGTGGAGCCCGTCAGCAGCTCGTACAGCAGGACGCCGAGCGAGTAGACGTCCGTGCGCGTGTCGATGTCGAGGGAGCCCTCGGCCTGCTCGGGGCTCATGTACTGCAGGGTCCCGATGACCTGCTGGTGCTCGGTGAAAAGCGTGCGCTCCGTCAGCTTGCTCGCGATCGCCTTCGCGATGCCGAAGTCGATGACCTTGGCGAGCGGGCGCCCGTCCTGGGTCGCGACGAGCACGTTCGAGGGCTTGATGTCGCGATGGATAACGCCCTTCGAGTGCGCGTGTTGCACCGCGTTGCAGACCTGCGCGAAGAGCGCGAGACGCTCGTCTACCGACAGCATGTGCACATCGCAGTACTCGACGATGCTGGCGCCCGTGACGAGCTCCATCACGAAGTACGGCCGGCCCGAGTCCGTCGCGCCAGCGTCGAGAACACGCGCGATGTTCGGGTGGTCCATCAGCGCGAGCGCTTGGCGCTCCTGCTCGAACCGCGCGACGACCTGGCGCGTGTCCATGCCGAGCTTGATCACCTTCAGCGCGACCTTGCGCACGACGGGGCGCTCCTGCTCGGCCATGAAAACGACCCCGAAGCCACCCTCGCCGATCGACTGCAGCAGCTTATACGGCCCGATCCGCGCGCCGGGGCCCTCTTGAATCGCGGCCGACTCGAGCAGCGAGGTGAGTCCGTCCACTCCAGCATCGGCAGCCCCTGGCTGCCTCGGGCTCGGGTCCGCGCCGCCCAGGAACTCGTTCGATACCGTGGCGGCAAGAAGCGCGTCGACCCGCAATCGCAGGGCGGCATCACCCGCGCAGCCTGCGGAGAGGTAGGCCTCACGCTCCGCGAGGGGCCTCTCGAAGACGCCATCGTAGAGCTCGCGGAGGCGTCGGTGTTGGGGGTCCGTCATGCTGGGGCGTCTCGGAACTCTGCCTTCGGACCCAGACGATACGAGCGCGGAGCGTGGACCGCCGGGATCAGGAATCGTGAAAAACGCAGAGATGCGCCCCTGCCCTGCAACGGAATCGCGTTCGGCGGCGCTCTCGGTGGGAGACGTGCGCGACTCTTGTGGACGCCTCCCAGCACAAGACGACGGTGATGTTGCACCCGATCTCGGACCCGGCCCTGGATGTAGTCGCGGGGCGAATGGTGCCGGGCGAATGGTGCCGGACACCAGTTGTCGTTTCCGACAACACAAAGTACCGGAGCAACCTGACCCTGCGCCAACTCATTCGGCATGACCCGTTCCGCAATCCGCTGGCTCGGAGGGCACCTCGTGAACAGAGTTTCAACGCGATCGCGGAGGCAGGTGTGGCGATCGCGCGTCGGAGTCTCGGCAGGCGCGTGCGACAGACTCGCGGCCTCGCTGGCGCGCAATGGCGAGACCTCTTGGATAGCGTGTATGTACTGGATCCAACGGCGTTCGCTGCGCAGGGGACGCGCGCTGCCGCGAATCGCTCCGCTGCGGGATTCATGGTCCAGCCGTACACTTGCTGAAGTGCACGGACGGCCGACTGGTCCCGTCCCCATCCGCGCCCCGTCGCGCTCACCTGCATGAAACCCTTCGTCGCCGCGGCGAGCCTCGCACTGCTCGCCTTGTTGATCTTCTTCCTCGCGGACTCCAAGGGCCCAGAGCGCGCTCCGCTCAGCGGGCGCGAGGCAACGCAAGTCCCTGGCGGCGGCGATGCGCCGTTGCAGACGCCCGCCGACACTCCGGCCTCCTCGAGGCGCGCTGGCGCCGCGCCGGAATCACCCGCAGATAGGCCACCCCTCGTCGCAACGGGGCCGCGCGCCGACGGGGCCGTGTCCGTGCGCGCGCGACTGTGCACGTGGGATGGAGCGGCGCTGGTCGGGTGCGAGCTCGCGCTCGCGACGCGCCCTGAGTTCCGTGGCATGAGCGAGAGTGGTGGCCGGGTCGAACTGCGTCTACCTCGCGCGACCCTCGAGGCGCTCGCTTCGGTCACGCGGGACAGGCAGGTCGAGTTCCTCGCCTCGGGTCCTGGGTTCGCGGCCAGCGCCGTCCGCGTGCCGCCAAACGTGCAAGATGACGTCCTCGAACTCGGGGAGCTCGTGCTCCAACCAGGGGGCGCCGTGGGTGGTCGCGTCTTGACCGCGAACGGACTCGCGGTGCTGGGCGCGCTCGTCGTGCTCCACCCTGGCTCCATCTTCAACGCGAGCTACCAGCTCCCGAGCGACGCTGCGCCGCCCGACCTCGACGATCCAGGCAGCCGAGGATCGGTGCCACCCCTCTGGACCTACTCGGCGTCCGATGGGAGCTTTCAATTTCCGTCCGTGCCTCCGATGCGCTGCATCGTCTGGGCGCGCGGGCCGACGAGCCTCTGGACGCACAGTGAGGCGCTCGAGATCCAAGTCGACGCAGAGGCCCGCGACGTCGAGCTCCGGCTCATCGAGGACGACTCGCGCACCATCACGGGCCGAGTCCTCGACCCGGAGGGTGCGCCCGTCGCGAGTCACGCGGTCCAGTTCCATCTCGCGGGAACCGGCGGTCCATTGGCGTACTCGAGGACCGGGCCCGACGGCTCGTTCCACTTCACGAGCAAGACACCGGACACGATCTACGACCTCAGCGCTCGCGCGCTGAGAGACACGTGGGCGGACTTGCGCCACGCAGCGGTGCTGTCGGGCACCCACGGACTCGTGTTGCAATTCGAGGTCGCCCCGTCGCTGCGCGTCGAGTTGGTCGACCAAGAGGGGCGACCGATTGAAGGCGGCTCGGCGACGTTGCTGCAACCGGAGCGCTGGCCCGCGCTACCATTGAAGCGCGGCAAATTTGCCGCCGGGGCCAGCGGTCAGCTGTCGGTGCGGCGTCACGAGACTCCGTTTCGCCTACGCGCGGCCGCGCCGGGTTATCGCGACACGCTCGTCGGCCCGCTCGATCCGGCGACGTGCGGTGATGTCCTGCACGTCGTCTTGGAGCGACTCCCCGCCCTGGTCGGACGAGTCACGCTGCAGGACGGGAGCCCTGCGGCGGGCGCGCAGGTCAGCCTGCACTTCTCAGCTGAGGGCCTCTACCGGCACGCGCTCGGCGCGCGCTCAGCGACGCAAGCGACGGGTCTGACCCACGCGGAATGGAATGGGGACGGCGCGCCCTTCGTGCACGCTTTGCTCATCGATGCGTCCGCCACCGTCGCGGCCGATACCGAAGGCCGCTTCCGCTTGCCTTTGCCAGGCGTGGACACGCGGGCGAACTTGGAGCCGCGCCCGCCCGAGAACGAGAAGCGGCGCGTGTTGCCGATCGCAGGTCGCGCCTCCAACATCGATCTGAAGGTGGCAGTGGACTGCTCGTGGTACGTCCGCGCTGCCTTGCCAGGCAAGGCGTCGAGCACGAGCGGGCCGCACCGCTTCGATCCGGCACACGACGAGGCCGTCGACCTCATGCTGCCGCTCGGCGGCGCGCTCGCCGGCGACCTGCGCGTCGAGGGACACAGCGACGCGGCGGGCTGGAGCGTCTACGCGACCGACGGGCTCGGCCAGCTCACGTGCGCGCGGGTCGACACAGAGGGCGCGTTCCGCTTCGAGGCGCTGCACGCGGGCCCCTGGCAGGTGCGCGCCTTCGCGCCGGGTCGAACCTGTTCGCTCGAAGGCGCAAGCGTAAGCAATGGCACCGGGGTGGCGCCGACGATCGATGTCGAGGTCCAGGCCGGCGTCGAGGCGCGCCTCTCGATCACGGCGCGGGCACCGACCCGCGCGCTGCTCCAAGGGCGCGTCACCCTCGATGGCTCGAGCCCGGGCCCGTGGCAGGTACGGCATGGGTCGCGAGGGATCCGTGGAACCGCCGAAGACGATCACGCGACGTTGGACCTCCAGGGCGCGTTCAGGTTCAGTACGGCGCCCTCGACCGACGCCGAGATCTGGCTGATGGGCCAATTTCGTGGTTCCGCGTGGAGCATCTTCGGAAAAGTCGCGGTTGTCACGGGGCTCAACTCGTGGGACCAAGAGCTTCGCCTTGCGCGAGTGGAGGTCCGCGGGCCGGGCGTGTCCACGACGGCCCTGCGTTACGAGAGTGAGCGCCCGGGGATGCACATCCAAGTGGACCCGCGAGGCGGGGCACCCGAATCGGGGGCGCAGTGGTTCGTCCCGGCAGGGCCAGGGCAGCTCGAGCTGCGTGACACACGCGACCGCGACGCGCCGCTCGTGAAGCGAACGCTCGACCTCGCGCCCGGAGAGGTCTTCGTCCTCGAGCTGCCGTAGCACACAACCCGGCGCGAGACGTACGAGGCTGGCTGCGTCGAGTGAAACCAAGCGCCCGTGCGGCTTGGAATCGGCGCCCCCACCTGGTACCTCTCTCTGGACGATGCCGAGTTACTCCGCCCTCGACTGGTACGAGACGCCGCGTTACTACGACGCGATCTTCGACGTGGACACGGACAACGAGGCCGCGTTCCTCGAGGCGGTGCACGTCAAGCACGGCACGGGCCGCTCGTCTCCCGCGCCGCGCGTCCTCGAGCCGGCGTGCGGAAGCGGGCGCCTGCTCGTGCAGATGGCGGAGCGTGGGTGGCGTGTGCACGGATTCGACCTCGAGCCCGCGATGGTGCGATACAGCCGCGAGCGGCTAAGCGAGCGCAGTCTCAAGGGCACGGTCGCAGTCGGCGACATGGCCTCGTTCGAAGTCCGCGGCACGTTCGACCTCGCGCACTGCTTCGTGTCGACGTTCAAGTACCTGCTCGACGAGGAGAGCGCGGTCGCGCATTTGCAGCGCGTGGCGGCGGCCCTCGCCCCAGGAGGTGTCTATGCGCTCGGCTTTCACCTGACGAATTACGCGGAGACGAAGACCACACGGGAGCGCTGGCATGTCGTGCGGGACGGCGCGGACGTGACGTGCACCATCCAGGGCTGGCCCGCCGAGCGACGCGCGCGGCGCGAGAAGGTGCGCTCGCGGCTCATCGTGCGCGAGGGCGGTGAGGAGCGGCGCAGCGAGACGGTGTGGTGGTTCCGGACGTACAACGCGCGCGAGGTGCGCAGCTTGTTGCGCCACGTCCCCGAGCTCCAGCACGTCGCCACGTACGATTTCTTGTACGACGCCGAGGAAGCGCTGAAGCTCTCGGATTCTCAGTACGACACAATGCTCGTGTTAAAGAAACGCGCCTGACTGCCCAGTTGGGTCGAGACCAGAGGTACCGAACCCGACCCAATGGCGAGAGACGAACGCGCTCTGCGCGTGCGGCTCTCGCCATTGGGTCGGGTTCGGTACCTCTGGTCTCGATCTCTTCTCCGACTTCGACCGTCTGGCCGCCGCGGCCCTCGCTCGCTCGTCGGGCGCCACGGCGCGGCTGGCTGCACCGGAGTCCAACCTCGACGCACCGCGCGCGAATCTGCACCTCGCGGAAGGCGAGGCCGGCCTCGAGCTCCTGGTCCCGGGTTACGGGCCAGAGCACATCGAAGCGACCGTCGAGGGCCGTCGTGTCACCGTGAAAGGTGAGCGACGGAGCGCTGCGAGCGACGGCGCCGAGGGCGAGCTCCTCGCGCGTTTCGAGCGCCGCTTCGAGCTGCCCTTCGAGATCGACTCGGAGGCGGTGCAAGCGCGCCTCGAACACGGCGTGCTCGAGCTCGTGTTGCCGCTGAAGAAGCCGACGCGGCGCACACTCGCGATCCGCTGAGCGACGCGTCACGGCTGCTCAAACGGGCCAGCTTGCCTCGACGGCACTGCGCTGGGTGCCCACTGGATCTCCTCTGGATCTCCTATGGGCGCTCAGCGCAGCTCGGCGTTCAAGAGGACGACCTCGAGGCCGCCGTTGATCAAGTCCACACGTTCGCCCTGCAGAGCGAGTCGTCTCGCGAGCGCCGGAGAGCCGACGAGGAGGGCGGCGCGGTAGCCGCTCGCGTTGACACGCAGCTGCGCGCCGAAGTCGCTGTGCAGCGCCTCGACGTCCTCATCGGCGCCGATGCGCTCGCCGTAGGGCAGGTTCGAGATCACCTGCGCGTTCCAACCCTGGCGCGGCGCGAAATCCCTGGCCTCAGCGACGTCGAACGTGCATTGTTCGTCAAAGCCGACTGCGGTGAGATTCGCGTAGGCTTCGTCGACCCGTTCTTCGTCACGGTCCATTGCGACGAGCCGCAGCTTGGGCACGGCGACGCGGGCCCCGATCGCGGCGGCGCGCTCCTTCTGCCAAGCGTCGTCGTCGTGGCCCTGCCAGGACTCGAAGCCGAAGCGCGCGCGCGTGAGGCCCGGCGCGACGCCCGCCGCCAGCAACGCGCCCTCGACGAGCAGCGTGCCCGAGCCACAAAACGGGTCGATCAGCGGCGCGCGTCGGTCCCAGCCGGAGGCGAGCACGACCGTGGCTGCGAGGGTCTCCGCGAGCGGCGCGCGACCCTGGGCGACGCGCCAGCCCCGCAGGTGCAGTGACGCACCCGAAGTATCGACGGCGAGGGTCGCGCGATCGCGGAAGAGGTGCAAATGGACCCGCAGGTCTGGGTCGTCGCGGTCGACCTCTGGGCGGGTGCCGTCGGCGCTGCGCAGCTGGTCGACGATCGTGTCCTTCACGCGTTGCGCGAGGAAGAGCGAGTGGTTCAACGTCGAATCGCGCGCTTGCGCGTCGATCCAGAGGCGCCCGTGCGGTTGCAGGTAGCGCGCCCAATCGACGGCGGCGACGCCCGCGTCGAGCTGCGCCTCGCTCTGGGCCTCGAACCGGCCGACACGGCGCAGAATGCGCACCGCGCTGCGCAACCAGAGATTCGCGCGCCAACCGTCTCGCTCGGTGCCCTCGAAGTACACGCCCCCCACCTGGCGCTCGTGCTTCGAGAGGCCGAGGGCTTTCGCTTCCGCGTGCAAATACGGCTCGGCGCCCGGAGCGCAAGTGGCGAAATAGATGAAGCGCTCGGGCGCGCGGCGAGGAGTGCTCGGAGTCATGGAATGGTGGGCGCGGCCTGCGGTTCAATCGTCGCGCTGAGCGCGCGTGCGCCGGAACTGCCGCCATGCGAGACGCGGTCGCGTCTCGAGGTAATCGTCAGTGGCCTCGTGCGTGTAGGCCTCGCGCTCGAAGGGGATCGCGCGATAGGCGCTCGGCCCATCGAGGCCCGCGAGGCGCTCGCGCAAGTAGTAGAAGAGATAGAGCCCGGCGAACCCGAAGAACCAGAGCTCGGCCCACTGCCGCGCGTGGATGGTCTCGTGCTGGCGGGTGCGCGCGGAGAGGCGTCCGCGCGCGAAGACGAACAGCCCGAGACTGATGGCCTCGATCTCGATCGGCGCGAAGCGGCTGAGCCAGCGCGGGACGCGGCTCTGCTCGTAGAACTTGGGGAAGGCGGCCAAAGGTGGCGTCCGGCGGCTCATCGTACTGTCCACGGGGGCAGGTGGTAGCCTCGTAAGGCTCGTGCTCTCCAACCCGTGGCCCCCATTCGAGGACCATCCCGACACCGAACGCGTTCGTGTCAGTCCTCGCGGGCGAGACGCGTTACTTCCAATGCTGGCACCGCGAGGTGACCGGCGGCGTGAACTCGAACTTCACGGACGCGCTGAGCATTCAGTTCCTGTGAGCCTCTGGGGTCTCTGAATCGTCGTACGGTACCTGGTACGCGGCGCCGATTCGCGCGGGGTAGACGGCGGCGCGCTCCGCGCGCCGCGCGCGCGCAGCGCGCGCCGTCTACCCCGCGCGAATCGGCGCCGCGTACCAGGTACCGTACGACGATTCAGCAACCCGCAGTAAAGCGCTCGCTCGGATCGGCGAACACTCGCCGCCAGAGGTCGGTCTGCAGCAAGTGCTCGGGATCCACCTCCGCCTTCAACGCTAGGAAACGCTCGCGGGCCCCGACCGGGAACATCGCCCGCGCGGTCGCCGGGCCGATCACTGCGTCTTTCGCGAAGTAGAAGCGCCCGCCGGCCGCGAGCACGATCTGCGTGAGCTCGTCGGTCGTGTCCCAGAGCGAACTGCGGTTCTCCGGCGTGACCTTGAAGTCGAGGGCGAGGCTCCATCCATCGACCGCGTGGGTCAAGAGGAACGGGTCCGGACGATGGCGTTTGAGCACGCCCAAAAACGCCGTGTGGCCGCGTTGCGCCGAGCGACGCAGGACCTCGGACAGGGCCGCGTGGGCCGTCTCTTTGGGCACGAACACCTGGTACTGGATCAACCCGCGCAGGCCGCCTCGGCCGTAGGCGAACTTCCAGTTCGGCACGAAGTCGAGCAGGAAGTTGAACCCCGCGTGGGACTGACGATGGAACCCCTTGCGCTGCTCGAGTTTGCCCGCCTGGTGTTTTGTCCAGTTGACGAGGGACATGCCGAGGTCGTGGTTGAAGAGGCGCAGGATGCGCCAGACCTCGCTCTTCGGGAACCCGAGGATGCTCGACGGGAGGCTCTGGTAACCGAGCTGCATGGTCTTCTCGGCGCGTGAGTCCTCGCCTTCGGCGAGGTAGCGCGCGTGGTGCACGAGGCCGCGGCCGCGTTTGGCGCCTTGCGCGAAACAGTCGATCCAGCCGACGAGGTAGTCCGCCTCGGCTGTGTGGTTGTCGATGTACTCCATCATCGCGCCGAGGTGCGCCGAGGAGACACCCTTGACGTCCACTTCGCCCGAGTACACACGCTTGGTCTTCAACTTGACCCGCGTGATCGTGCCGAGCATCCCGAAGCCGCCGATGACGGCGTGGAACAGATCAGGTCGCCGCTGGCGATCGAGGGTCACGAGCTCGCCCGTCGGCAGCACGACGTCGATCTCCAGAATGGCATCGCCGATCGTGCCCACCTTGAAGTTGTTCTTGCCGTGGATGTTCATCCCGGCCGCGCCACCGAGCGTGGGGAACATCGTGCCGCTGACGACCATCGGCCAATGGCCCCGCGGCAAGGTATGGCGCCAAAGGTCCGCGATAGTCACGCCGGCTTCGCAGTCCGCGATGCCCGACTCGCGATCGAAGGACAGCACTCGATCGAGGCGCGACACGTCGAGCACGTGGCCCGCGCGGTTCACCGAGGCGTCGCCGTAGGAGCAACCCGCGCCGCGCAACCCGAGCGTCACGCCATCGCGCCGCGCTGCCTCGTAACATAGAAGGACCTCCTCAACGCTGCGGGGGCGCAGGACGCGCGAGCGGGCGCCGACTGCCATGCCCCAGCCCTCGACGTATTCGAAGGCTCGATGCAGCCGGGGCTCGCGCTCCGTGCCACGCGGTGGATCCGATCCAGCGTCCATCAGCTCGCTGTCACCCACCAGCGCCGCCCGCGACGGGCGTGCCTCTCGGTCTGCGGTCTCATACATTGGTCCGCCGGAACAAGAACGAAGGGATGGCGCGGATCACGCGACTGACCGCGAGCCACCGCAGCGGCACGTAACGGACGTTCCAGAGCCGGCCGCGGGCCGCGCCGAGGATCTCGCGCGCCGCGCGCTCGGCATTGACGGGCATGACGAGCTTCTCGAGGTGCTCGGTCATCGGCGTCTCGACCGTGCCGGGCTTGATCGTGAGTACGCGCACGTTGCGCTCTGCGAGTCGATTGCGCAGGGACTCGAGGTAATGATCTTGGCCAGCCTTCGATGCGCCGTAGACGGGCGCGCCCTTGCGGCCACGATCACCCGCAATCGAGCCGATGCCGACGAGTGTGCCGCTGCGCTGGGTGTGGAAGAGCCGCGCCGCCGCGTTGCCCCAGGCGACACAGCCGCCGAGGTTCACGTCGAGCATCATGAGGTCCTTCTCGGTGTCGTACTCCTCCGGTCCCACCGGGGTCATCACACCCGCCGCGTAGATGAAAAGGTCGAGGCCACCGAGCGCGCGCACGAGCTCTTCGAACGCGAGCGGCACGTCGCCGACATCCGTGACATCGTGCGCGCGCACGATGACTTTGCCCTGCGCGCCCGCGAGGCTGTGCGCGAGGGCGTCGAGCTCAGACTTCCGACGCGCAACCGCCGCGACGTGAGCGCCCTTCTGGACGAGTTGCCGCACGAGCTCGGCGCCGATGCCGGAGCTCGCGCCGACGACGAGGGCGCGGGAGAAGCGGGGGGGTTGCATGGGCGAACGAGGCTACGTATGGATTCTCGGCAGAGGCCGCGGGAATCTGGAATCCGGGCCCGCTAACCTCCTCCCCCCCCGCGTGCGACGCGGTGGCGCGCCCTTGCGCCGCCGCTTCTCGCTGGGCCGGGTTCGACCCTCCATGACTTCGAAGCTCCTGACTGCGCTCAATGACGAGCAGGCGGCCGCCGTGCGCACCACCGAGGGCCCGGTCCTCGTCCTCGCCGGCGCCGGCACGGGCAAGACCCGGGTCATCACCTACCGCATCGCCTACCTGCTCGAGAAACGCGTGCCCGCGGAAGCCATCCTCGCGATGACGTTCACGAACAAGGCGGCGGGTGAGATGCGCGAGCGCATCGAGGCCCTCGTCGGGAAACGCGTCGCAGGCGGCCTCACCGTGGGCACGTTCCATTCGTTCTGCCTGCACACGCTGCGCGACTACGCAGGCGAGATGGGCTGGGCCGATGGGTTCACGATCGCGGACGCGTCGGACCAGCTGGCCGTGCTCAAGGGATGCCTGCGCGAATTGCACATCCCCGAGGCGCGGCTCAAGCCAGCCGACGTGCAGTCGCGCATCTCCCTCGGCAAGAACAAGCTCGAGGATCCGGCCCGCATCCTCGAGCGCGCGGTCGACGACGACGAGCTGCTCGTCGCGCGCGCGTGGCAGAAGTACCAGGAGCACCTGCGGCGCAGCCGGCGCCTCGATTTCGACGATCTGCTCGTCGAGATGCTGCGCCTCCTCACCGACAAGCCGCGGATCCTCGCCGAGCTGCAGGGGCGCTTTCGCTACCTGCTCGTCGACGAGTACCAGGACACGAACGGCGTGCAGTACGAGATCGTGCGGCGCCTCGCGGGCAAGGACAAGAACCTGTGTGTCGTCGGTGACGACGACCAGTCGATCTACGGCTGGCGCGGCGCCGACGTGTCGAAGATCCTCGCGTTCGAGAAGCACTTTCCGGGCGCCAAGGTCGTGCGCCTGGAGACGAACTACCGCTCGACGAACCAGGTGCTCAACGCGGCCAACCGGTTGATCGAGCACAACCCGAAGCGCCACAAGAAGACCCTGCGCTCCGCCTTCGGTGACGGCGACCCGCTGATGGCCGTCATGATGCGCGACGAGACGATCGAGGCCGAGAAGGTCGTCGGTGAGATCAAGAAGCTGCAGGAGCAAGGGCTCTCCTTCTCCGACTTCGCCATCCTCTTCCGCACCGCGACCCAGTCGCGGGCGTTCGAGGCAGAGCTGCGAACGCGCCAAGTGCCTTACGTGCTCGTAGGCGGCATGAGCTTCTTCGACCGCAAGGAGGTGCGCGACGTGCTCGCGTACCTGCGCCTCTCTGCCAACCCCAAGGACGAGTCGAGTCTCTTGCGCATCATCAACTCGCCGCCGCGCGGCGTCGGCAAGACGACGATCGACAAGGTGCTCGAGTTCGCCACGGAACAGGGCATTTCGGCGACGGAGGCCTTCGAGCGCGCTGGCGAGATCGAGGGCATCAACCTGAAAGCCGTCGAGGCCGTCGAGAACCTGCGGGCGCGGCTGCGACACGTGCGCAAAGAGTATCCGCACGGCGAGGACCTCGTCGCCTTCGCCGAGCGAGTGGTCGAAGAGGTCGCCTACAAGGACGAAGTCAAGCGCCTCTACACCGAGGCGGCTGAGTTCGAGAAGCGCTGGGCAGGTGTCGAGGAGGTCTTCAACTTCGCGCAGAACTACGTCAAGAAGCGCAAGCGTCCGGGCCTCGTCGGTTTCCTGAACGAGCTGAGCCTCTCGGCGACCGACACGGACTCGGCCGATGACGCGGCGCGTCGCCAAGCGGTGACCCTGATGACGTTGCACGCGTCGAAAGGGCTCGAGTACCCGCGGGTGTACCTCGTCGGGCTCGAGGAGGGCAACCTCCCGCACCACAAGTGCACGTCGGGGGACGGCGTCGAGGAAGAACGCCGACTCGCGTACGTCGGCGTGACCCGCGCGCAACGCAACCTGACCCTCTCGTGGTGCTCCGAGCGCGCGCGCGGCGGACAGAAAATCCAACGCCACCCGTCGCGTTTCCTGCTCGAAGTGCAAGGCAAGGAGCCGCCCGCTGACTGGATCCCAGCCGGCCAAGGCGACCCGACCGGCTCAAAGCTCCGCAAGAAAAAAGCCCAGCGCAAGAAAGCCCAGCGCAAAAAAACCAGCCGCCGGCGCTGAAACGGCGCCGCGTACCTGGTACCGTACGCCGATTCAGCAACCCCGCTGCGGCAGTCCCCCTCCGGCAGTCCCCCTCCGGCAGTCCCCCTCCGACAGTCCCCCTCCGACAGCCCCCCTCCGACAGCCCCCCCCCAAAAAAAAGGGACGCCGGGCTCCCCCCAAGGAGACCCGGCGTCACCCGTCGTGGACCGCCGAAGCGGTCCGGTGGCTAGCCGACAGGGTCATAGATCGAACGTGCCCCGGATCCAAGAGGTTCACCGTTTCCGGAGCCTGTCCAACCCATTTCTCACCCTGGGAAGCCCCACCGCCGGTCCGTTCCCCAGAATCCCTGCGGGAATCCCCTACCCCGCCGTGCGGATACAGGGTGCAAGCCCGCCCAGCCCGGCTGCCCTCAACCCGGGTCCCAGGACTCGAGAATCCCGGTTGCACTCCTGGGCGAATCCATCCCCATGACGACCGCAGCGCCCACGGAACCGACACACCCAGCCACGCCGCCCCGCGCGCCCTCCCGTGGCGCGCCCGCGCGCCACGGTTTCGGCCTCGCGCTGGCCGAACGGGGGCTCGCCCCTCTGCCTATCCTGCGGCTCGGCGTGCGCCGCATGCTGCGTCAGCGCCTCAGAGACGAGTACGCGCGCGCTACGGACGGGGTCCCTGCGGCCATCGAACACTGGCTCGCCACGATGCGGAGCGGCCCCATCGCGCTCGTCCCCGAGGCCGCGAACGACCAACACTACGAGCTCCCGCCCGAGTTCTTCGAGCTGTGCCTCGGGCCCCATCTCAAGTACAGCTCGGGTTACTTTCCGCGTGGGGACGAGGGCCTGGACGAAGGCGAGGCCCAGATGCTGGCGCTCACCGCCGAGCGCGCCGAGCTCGGCCCGGGCCAACGGATCCTCGAGCTGGGCTGCGGCTGGGGTTCCCTCACTCTCTGGATGGCGGAGCACTTCCCGTCGAGCTCGATCCTCGCCGTCTCGAACTCCGCGCCGCAACGGCGCTTCATCGAGGGCCGCGCTGCGGACCGCGGCCTCACGAACGTGACCGTCGTCACGGCGGACATGAACACGTTCGAGGCGCCGTGTGCCTTCGACCGCGTCGTCTCGGTCGAGATGTTCGAGCACATGCGCAACTGGGAGGCCCTACTGACTCGCGTGCGTGGCTGGCTCGTCGAAGACGGGCGCCTCTTCGTCCACGTCTTCGCCCACAAGGAGCTGCCCTACCCCTTCGAGGTGCGGGACGGCAGCGACTGGATGAGCGAGCACTTTTTCACGGGCGGGATGATGCCTTCGGACGACCTCCTAGGGAGGGTCGACGCACCCTTTCGTGTGACAGCCCACCACACTGTTTCTGGCAGACACTACTCGCGGACCGCCCGGCTCTGGCGCGAGAATCTCGAGGCCGAGAGGCCCCACGCCATGCGAGTGCTACGCGGGACCTACGGGACCGAGGCCGCGCGCTGGTTCCAGCGCTGGCGCCTCTTCTATTTGGCTTGCGAAGAGCTATTTGGCTATGGCGACGGGCGCGAATGGGTGGTCTCGCACACGACGCTTCGACCAGGTCGAGCCTCCGGGTGACCCGGAACGAGCTCTGGTCAGCCATAATCTTCCCCTCGACTGAGGCGCTGATCGGCTTGCTGGTCGGCGCGACCGACGCCCCCCAACGACCCTGGCCCCTACCCGACGCAGAATGAGCACATCACTGGCCAAGCGCCGCCCCTGGTACCAGCGCGCCGCGCTCCCCCTCGTCCGCTGGTTCGATTCACAGCACGGGCCGAAGGCGCCGACAATGGACGTCTCCAAGGCCGGAACGGACTGGATGCGAGTCGTGCCGTTCGCGGGGATGCACGTCGCGTGCGCGACCGTGATCTGGGTCGGCATCAGCCCCATCGCCGTCGCGGTGGCCTTCGGCGCGTACTTCGTGCGCATGTTCGCGATCACGGCGGGGTACCACCGCTACTTCTCGCACCGCACGTTCAAGACGTCGCGTGTCGGACAGTTCGTGCTCGCTGTCATCGGCGCGAGCGCCGCGCAACGCGGGCCGCTCTGGTGGGCCGCCCACCACCGGGTGCATCACCAGTACTCGGACCTCGACGGGGACGTGCACTCGCCGAAGCAGAAGGGGTTCTTCTACAGCCACGTCGGGTGGGTGCTCTCGCGCGAGCACTTCGCGACCGATCTGGGGCGCGTCAAGGACCTCGCCAAGTTCCCGGAGTTGCGCTTCCTCGATCGCTTCGACATCCTCGTTCCGATTTCACTCGGGGTCGGCATGTTCGCCCTCGGCTGGATCCTCGAGGTCGCTGCACCGGGCCTCGGCACGACCAAGTGGCAGATGCTCATCTGGGGCTTCGTGATCTCGACCGTCGCGCTCTACCACGCGACGTTCACGATCAACTCGCTGAGCCACCTGTGGGGCTTCCGTCGCTTTGCGACCACGGATACGTCGCGCAACAACCCCTTGCTCGCGCTGATCACCCTCGGCGAGGGTTGGCACAACAACCACCACTTCTATCCGGGCTCCGCGCGCCAGGGCTTCCGCTGGTACGAGTTCGACATCTCGTACTACGTCCTCCGGATGCTGTCGTTCGTCGGCATCGTGTGGGATCTGCGCCCCGTCCCGGCGAGCGTCTGGGAGCGCACGATCGAGAAGCAACAAGAGCAAACTAGACAGGCGGGATGAAGATCGCGGTCGTCGGCTCGGGGATCTCGGGCGCGCTCGGGGCACGCCGACTGTTCGAAGCGGGCCACCAGACCCACATCTTCGAGGCCGCGCCGAGGATCGGTGGCCACACGGCAACCGTCGACGTCGAGGTCGGCGGTCGCCGTGTCGCCGTCGACACGGGCTTCATCGTCTTCAACGAGCGCACGTACCCGATCTTCTGCGCGCTGTTGAAGGAGCTCGAGGTCCCTTGGGTGGCGAGCGACATGAGCTTCAGCGCGCGTGTCGAGGCCGAGGACGTCGAGTACAACGGCACGAACATCAACGCCCTCTTCGCGCAGCGCGCGAATCTCCTGCGCCCGCGCTTCTGGTCGATGGTGCGAGGGATCCTGCGGTTCTATCGCGAGACGCAGGCGCTCCTCGACTCGGGTGATGACGATCCGTCGTTGACACTCGGCGACTACCTCGCTGCGCAGCGCTATTCGCGCCCGTTCATCGACTGGCACATGCTGCCGATGGCAGCCGCGGTCTGGTCGGGTTCGGACGAGGACGTGCGCCGCCTCCCAATCCACACGCTCGTCCGTTTCTTCGCGAACCACGGCTTCCTCCAGGTCGAGGACCGACCGCAGTGGCTGACCATACCCGGCGGCAGCCGCACCTACCTCGACGCGCTCGTCGCGCCGTTCCGAGATCGCATCCATACAGCGACGCCCGTACAACGCGTGACACGCGCGGGCGACGGGGTGCACGTCGTGACCACAGCAGGCACGGAGCGCTTCGACAGGGTGCTGCTCGCCTGCCATTCGGACCAAGCCCTCGCGCTCCTCGGCGACCCCTCGCCCGGCGAACGCGACGTGCTGGGCGCGATGCGCTACCGACCGAACGACGTCGCGCTGCACTCCGACGCTCGCGTGATGCCGCGCCGGCGCAGAGCGTGGGCAGCCTGGAACACTCGCGTCGCCAACGGCGACGCGAGCGCCGACGCTCGTGTGCAAGTCAGCTACTGGATGAACACGTTGCAGCCGTTGGGTGAGGGCACCCCGGAGCTCTTCGTGACCCTGAATCGGACCGCCGAGCTGGATCCGGCCAAGGTGCATTTCACCGCGACTTACGACCACCCGATTTTCGATCCGTCCGCCATCACCGCGCAGCGCCGTTTCGAGGAGATCGACGGCGCCGGTGGGGTGCACTATGCCGGCGCCTACTGGCGCTACGGCTTCCACGAGGACGGCGCCTGGAGCGCCCTACGCGCGGTCGAGCGCATCTCCGCCACGGGCAGGAACGAACCCCAGGGCGTCGGTGAGGCGGCCGTAGCCGGTCCGGACCGTCGATGAGGAGCACTGCATGCCGCGCTCGGCCCTCTACATAGGGCACGTCGAACACCGTCGGCACGCGCCGCGGCGGCACCGGTTCCGATCCAAGGTCCGGTACCTCTACCTCGACCTCGACGAGCTCGAAGAACCAGACGGCGGTCCCTTCCGCCGCCGTTGGTTCTGGTCCGTGGGCCGGCGGAACGTCGCCAGTGTGCGACGCGAGGACTACCTCGGGGACCCGCGGGTGCCCTTGGCCGAGGCGGTGCGCGCGCGGGCCCAGGAGGCCCTCGGCGCGGCTCCGGGAGGGCCAGTGCGCGTCCTGACGCTGCCGCGCCAGTTCGGCTATTGCTTCAATCCTGTCTCGTTCTATTACCTCTTCGAGCCGGACGGAACCACCCTCGGGGCCATCGTCGCCGAGATCACGAACACTCCCTGGGGGGAACGACACGCGTACATCCTTGGATCCAAGGACGCGGTCCCTACGAAATATCTCTTGGAATGGCGTTTCACAAAGGACTTCCACGTCTCCCCGTTCTTCGGCCTCGACCACAGCCTCGTCTGGCGCTTCGGAGCGCCGGGGGGCGAGCTCGTCGTCGAGATGGAGAACCACACGGGCGGCGCGCACGTCTTCGACGTCAGGTTGGCGCTGCGGCGGCGAGCCATCACCGGCGGCACCTTGGCGGGCTTCCTGACGCTTGCGCCATTCGCGTCGTTGACAACACAGCTCGCCATCCACTGGCAGGCCCTGCGACTGTGGCTGAAACGAATCCCCGTCTTCACTCATCCCGCCAAGCCCCGGATCCGGGAGCGCTGAGGAGCGGCCGATGACGAGCCCCGCCGTCCGCTCTGGCCCATTCCAGAAGCTGTCCGGCGAGCGGGCGCCTCTCGACCGCACCGAAGCGAGCGCTAGAAAGCACCACGTTGTGGCGGCTCGCCGCTCGTGGCTCGACAACGTCGCGCGCCGTGCGGTCCTCACGCGTCTCGAGCGGCTCGTCGAGGGCGAGCTGGTTCTGGAAGAGGGCGGGCGCGAACACCGCTTCGGTCGCGCTTCCGCCGACGGCTTGCGCTGCCACGCGCGCGTGCTCGACCCGACGTTCTGGCAGGCGATCGCGTTCCGCGGGAGCGTGGGCTCCGGTGAGGCCTTCGCCGCGGGCGCGTGGACCTCGCCGGAGCCAACCGACGTGGTGCGGCTCTTCGTGCGCAATCACACGGCGCTCGAGGGCCTCGAGCGCGGCCTCGCGCGCCTGACACGGCCGGCACTCAAACTCTTCCATGCCCTGCGCGACAACACGCGGCGTGGCGCGGCCAAGAACATCTCCGCGCATTACGACCTCTCGAACGAGTTCTTCGCGCTCTTCCTCGATCCGACCTTGACCTATTCGTCGGCGTACTTCGGCAGCGAGGACACCTCGCTCGAGAAGGCGCAACACGCCAAGATCGATCGCTTGCTCGATGCGCTCCAGCTCCGGCCAGGCGCGCGCCTGCTCGAGATCGGGACGGGCTGGGGAGCGCTCGCATGCCGAGCAGCAGCGACTCGCGGAGTGCACGTCACGACCACGACAGTGTCACGCGAGCAGCACGCCTTCGCGACAGCTCGGGTCCAGGAACAAGGGCTCGCGGGTCGCGTCGAGGTCTTGCTCAACGACTACCGCGACCTCACGACGCCGGCCACGGGGCCGTTCGATGCGCTCGTCTCCGTCGAGATGATCGAGGCCGTCGGCGCGCGCCATTATCCGACCTACTTCGCCACCGCAGATCGGCTGCTCGCGCCTCACGGGCGCCTCGCGGTGCAAGCGATCACGATCCGCGACGCGCACTTCGAACGGGCGCGGCGGGAGGTCGACTTCATCCAGAGGCACATCTTCCCGGGCAGCTGCATCCCGAGCGTAACGGCCCTCTCCGTGGCGGCGCGCGACGCGAGCAGCTTGCGCCTGGTCGGGATGGACGATTTCGGGGCGGACTATGCGCGCACCCTCCGGATCTGGCGCGACGCCCTGCGTGGACGTCGGCGTGATGCGAGCGCGATGGGCTTCGACGAGCCGTTCTTGCGGCTCTGGGACTACTATTTCAGCTACTGCGAGGGCGGTTTCGCGGAGCGCCACATCTCCGTGGCCCACCTCGTCTATGCTCGCTGACGACACACCACGCCCCATGTCCGCTTCCGCCGCTTTTGCTGCCGAGCTCCTACGAGCCTCCACCCGCGGAATCGCGGGCGTGGCCGCTGCGCGCCTCCTCGAGGGGCGCCCGGACCTCCAAGGGCAGTTCGGAAGGGGTACGTTCGACTTGTGGCGCGCTCACTTGGCAGCACAGCTCGACGATCTCGCGACCGCGGTCGAAGAGTCCGACTCGACGACCTTCGTCCGTCAGCAGCGCTGGTTCCGCTCCGGCGCTGCGAGTCGCGAGTTCACGGCGGACGACCTCCTCGCCGCGCTCGGCGCGCTGGAGTCGGCGTTGACCGAGTGCCTCTCGGCCGTGGATCGGGACCTCTGGGCCCGGCCGATCGCAGAGGCGACGCGGGCCCTCAGGCTCGACGATGTAGGCGAAAGCAAGACGGCTCTGGGCGATCCCGCGCGCGAGTTTCTCCAACAGGTGCTCGCGGGTGAGTGTCGTGCGGCGCGCGCCGCGGCCCATAAGCTCGTCGCTTCAGGTGAGCTCAGCGCCGACCAGCTCGTCGAAGAGGTGCTTCTGGCGGCAGCGCGCGAGGCAGGACGCCTCTGGCACCTCGGTCGACTCAACGTCGCCGAGGAGCACGTCGTGACGACGACGGTGCGCGCGGCGCTGGTCGATCTCTCGGCCGCGGCGCCCGCGCCCCGGCGCGACGCACCTGGCGCGCTGATCGCAGCGATCGCCGGTGACGCGCATGACACCGCGCTCCACGCGTTGGGAGCGCTGCTCGAATACGACGGGTGGCGCGTGTCGGTCGCGGGCGCGGACACCCCGGCGCTGGACATCGCGCGCGCGGCCAGTACGTTCCGTTCGGCGCTCGTGATCTTGTCGGCCACGTTGCCGTCGCAGCGCCACGCGCTGCGACTGACGATGGCCGACTTGCGGGCAGCGCCCGGCTTTGAAGCGCCGATTCTCGTCGGCGGCGGCGCGCTGCCCGACGCGGCCATGGCGGCCTCGGTCGGGGCGGAGGGTTATGCCGCGACCTTGTCGCGCGCGGTGGTCGAGGCGAGACGCCTGATCGGTCGTTAGGGCCCGCGCTCAGCCCGGACGTTGGGCCAGCGCGACCAAGCGCGAGCGATCCGACACCACGACGCCGCCGTGCGGCTCGAGCGTGACGACGAAGGTCGTCCCGTGGCCGACGTCGAGTTTCGCGTCGATCGGCACGATCACCTCTCCGTCGGCGTTCACATCGAACACACCGCCGTCGACGGGGTACGGCTCTGACGCGAGATCGGCGCCGCGGAAGATCCAGAGCTGATACTGCGCCACCTCGGGATCGTTGGGCGCGAGGCCGACGAAGGTCATGAAACCCGCGTTCCGGGAGTCGCTCCATACGAGGCCCCCGTCGAGGCCCTCCTTGGCGCCATGGCCGAGCGGCGTCCACGGGAGCGCAGTGTGGTCCGGCGCCGACGCGATCAGGCGGGCGCGTCGCGCGGCTGGATCGACCGACTCACGCCCTGCGCGCTCGGCGACGAGCTCCGTGCCGAGCCAGGCGCTGAGGCCGAGACCCGCGGCCGCGAGCAGCCAACCGCTGCGGTGCAGAGCCGTCATCGACCGCGCGGGTCGAGGACCACCCCCCACCAACTCCGGGCGCGCTCGCTGCGCGGCTTGCAGCTCCGGTTCGTCCGCGCGACTCGTCGCGCGGGGCTGCGAAAACATCTCCAGGGCTTGCGCGAGGAGCCGAGCCTGGAAACCCGCGCTCGGTTGGAGCGCTCGCGATGGGACTGCTTTGTTCGTGCGACCCGCCCGCTCGGCGAGGAAGGCGAGGTGCAGCGCCGCCGCCGCGGCTTCGAATTCGGCCCGTCGGCGAGCGCCGCGCGGCGCGAGCGCGAGCTCGCGGCCCTCGACCGCATCGAGGCCCTCGATGGCAGCACAAGCGGCGAGCTCTTCGACGCGCTCGACTCCGCCCGGTACCGGTCCCTGGGGCACGCTCACTCGCGGTCCTCCTCGGCCTCGAAGCCAAACGTCGCGCGGCGCGCGCGGAGGCGCTCGGCGACATCGGCGAGGCCGCGGCGGATGTGACTCTTGACCGTCCCGAGCGGCATGCCCGTCGTCGTCGCGATCTCGCGGTGTGTGAGGCCGCGCACGACGCTCATCTCGAGAACGCCACGCCGCTCCGGCGGAAGCTCGGCGACGACGGCCGCGGCCAGACCCGCCTCGTCGGCGACGTCGACCTGGCGCAGCGCCTCGTCGTCCGCGCCCGGGACGAAGTCCTCGTCGAGGGGCTCGGGATCGACGCGCCGCCCGGTACGCCGCCGGCGATCGATCACCCTGCGACGCGCGATCGTGGCGATGAAGGTGGCCTCGGAAGCGATCGATGAGTCATAGCGCGCTGCGCTGCGCCAGAGATCGATGAAGACATCCTGGACGAGGTCTTCGACGTCGTGGGTGTCGCGTGCCCCGGACGAGCAGAGGGACCACACGAGCGAGCTGTAGCGCCCGAGGACCTCGCGCACGGCTTCAGGGTCGCCGGCCGCGACGCGCGGCAAGAGCGGCGCGGGGGGGGCAGGAGTGGCGGCCATGAGGTGCGGAGCTCGCGCCCCGGAACGGATCATGGTGCAACCTCGATCAGCGCGAAGCAAGGGAGGTTGACCCCCCTGCGAGCAATTCCGCGTGAGCGCACGACTCGAGGGTTTCCTCGGCGCCGGGACAGCGCGCGGCGGTGCACACACCGGGGACGACGGGGGGGTGGACATGTTGGCACGGACAAGTGGGGTTCGCCGCGGAACGAGCGTGGATGCGCCAGCCCGAGAACCGACGCCCGGCCGCCCGAGTCCCGGATCGGGCTCGGTCGAACGCGTCCGACTTCGGACCGGCAACGCCAGTGGTCGAGCAGGGAAGAGAGCCGTCCCCGAACTCTGTCGCTCCCGCCCCTCTCTCACACCCTCTCTGCGCTATGCCCACAGGCCTCGTCGCGGTCCTCGTCTCCATTCTGTCCGCTTGCGCGGGCGCGGTCCTCGCGCACCTCGTCGCGGAGCGCCGCAATCGCCGTGAACGCGCTGCGTTGGCGCTCGAGATGACACGCCAAGTGCGCGTACGGTACGAGGCCTACCTGCAATTGGAGAGCCGAGTGACTCGCGCGATCGAGGAATTCGACCGCGCCGAAGCCGTCTTCGCCAAGCGCCTCGGCGAGCAGACCGCGCAGGTCGATCGCCTGCGCCGCGCGATCGATTCGCACGAGGGTGTCGCGAGCGCACCCACCGCGCAACGCAGCTCACCGGCGCGGACACAAGCGACGCCGACGGGCGAGGACTTGGCGCGCGAGCTCGGGGTGTGGCAACAACGGCTCGCAGAGCTGCAAGAGGAGAAGGACGCCGAGCTGGAGCACCAGAGCTCGGTCATCGAAGACCTCGCTGCACGAGTCGAGTCGCTCGCGCCGTTGGAAGGCCGCCTCGCGGACCAGAACGCCAAGACCGAGCGCGCGCTCGGCGAGCTGCACGAACAAGTCTCAGCGTCTCGCAAAGAAGCCGCTCGGGCCTCGTCGGAACGCGACGCGGCTCGCGCAACGTTCGAGTCGATGCGTACGGAGCGTGATGAGCTGGCCGAGACCCTGGCCGGCGAGCGCGCGAACCACGAGCAGCAGCAAGCCGCGTCCGTCGAGCAGAGTCGCGACACCGTCGCGGCGCTCGAGGCCGAGGTGCAAGACGCGCGCGAAACGCTCGAGGCGACACGCGGCGCAGCCGCCGCGGCCAGCGCCGAGCTAGCAGCAGCGAATCTCGGGAACTCGACGCTCCAGGATGACCTCGAGTCGCTGCGCGAAGCCGAGGCTAGAGATCGCGCGGCGACCGACGAGCTGCTCGCCGAGGCCGCTGCCCAGCGCGCAGCGCTCGAAGCGCAGCTAGCGATGGACGAAGCGGCGCACGTCGCGGCCCTGGCCGACGCGGTGAAGTCGCTCGAAGTGCAGTGCACGATCGCGGCCGAGGTCGCGGTCCAGCTCGAGGCCGAACGGAACAAGCACGCAGAGGCCCTCGCGACCATCGAGTCGGAGCGCGACCTCGAGTGCTCGGAGCTCGCGCAACGCGGTGAAGAGCTCGCGGTCGCACGAGCCGAGGTCCAAGAGCTCGGCGCCACGCTCGAGGAGCAGCGCGCCGCCTTGACGGACGCGGAGCAGGAGCTCGTGACAGTCCGTGCGGACGTCGCGGCCGAGGCGGAGCGCGCGAGCGTCCTGCAGGGCGAGCTCGCGGCGCTGGGCACGCAGGAGGCGGAGACACGCCAGCGCCTCGAGTCCGCCGTCCAGCGCGCATCCGACCTCGACCGGACGCTGGAAGTCGCGCAGGGTCGCTCACAGGAGCTCGAGGCGACGGCCATCGACCTGCGTGCAGAGCTCGCGGACGCCGCCGAGGTGCGCGCGACGTTGGAACGTGAGGTCGAGGAGCGCGACTCGGTCCTCGCGGCCCGCGAGACCGAGCTGCGAGAGCGCGAGCAGGAGCTCGCCCTCGCCCGCACGGATTCGGACGCTGAGTCGAAGGCGCTCGCGCAGCGACTCACGGCCGCGAGCAAAGAGTCGAAGCGCCATGCCCAGGAAGCGCAACGAAACGCGGCGGATTCCGAGCGCCACTCCGAACTCGCGGAAACGCGCGCGCAGCAGATCGCTGCGCTCGAAGCCGACCACACGGCGCAGCTCGCGGCCAACGCCGAGGCGCTCGCACACGCCGAGGCGGCCACCGAAGCCGCCGAGCGCGAGCTCGCAGCGGTCCGCGCGCAGTGGGACGAGTCGACCTCCGACGCCGCGGCGTTGCACACCGCGCTGACCTCCGAGGCCGAAGCGACCGAGCGTGTCCTGAAGTCCGAACGCGACGCAGCGATCGCAGCGACCCAGCGTCTCGAGCTTGAGCTCGCGACGCTGACGGCGAGCTCGTCCAAGCGCGCCCAGACGCTCTCCGAGGAGCTGCACACGAGCCACGCAGAGGTCGCGCGCCTCGAGGTTGGCCTGGGCGAGGCCCAGTCGCAGATCGCCGCCCTCACGAACGAGCTGGCACAGGAGCGCAGCGAATCGACGGACCTCACCGCCCAGGGTGTCGCGGCTCTTGGCCGTATCGAGGAGCTCGAGTCCGAGCTCGAGGACACTGAAGCGCGCCGCAGTTCGCTCGCGAAAGAGCTCGCCAAAGCGACCGTCAGCGCGCGTTCGGTTGAGGAGGAGCTCCACAGCACCAAGGACACCGCGGCGGGGTTGCTCTCCACGGTCGAAGCCGAGCGCGCGGAGCGCGCCGAAGACGCAGCGCGTTTGCAGCGTGAGCTCTCCGAGGCCCGCGCCGAGGGCCAGGAGCTCGCGCGCGCTCTCGCCGCAGAACGTGGACAAGCGGAGCAAGAGCGCGTCGCGCTCGAGACGCGCCTCGAAAATGAACTGGATTCGCTGCGCGCGGCGCAAGCCGCAACCGAGGCGCGCGGGCAAAGCCTCGCAGAAATGGAGCGCACGCTCGAAACGACACGCGCCGAGGCCGCCGCACGCCAGAGTCGCGACGAGACACGCTCCACCGAGCTCAACCGCGAGCTCCAGACGCGCCACGCCGAGCTGAAGGACCTCGCCCTGGCCCTGACGGAGGCACGCACGGACGCAGCCGCGAGGCAGCTCCGCAGCGAGCAGTTGACGGACGAACTCGACGCGCTCGATAGCCACCGGCGCGAGCTCGAGCGAGCCGCGCAGGAGGCCGAGGCGGACCTCACCGAACGCGAGCGAGCCTTGACCGAAGTTCGCGCGCAGAGCGCGACGATGCAACAGTCCGCACGCGCCCAGGAGGCGCAATTCGCGGCCGATCTCGCGCACACGGCGGCGGAGCGCGACGCGACACGCGACTCCCTCGCCGCGCGGTCGAGCGAGCTGGCGCAACGCGAGAGCGCGCTCGCGGAGCGCAGCGAGCAGCTCGCGCTGCGCGAATGGGAGCTGGCCGACACGACGGCCACCCTCGAGAGAGTGAACGGCGAGCTCGAACAACGTGCGGGGGAGCTGTCGTCGACGCGGACCGAGATCGGCGAGTACCAGCGCGCCTTGGCAGAGGTCCGCGCCGAGCTCGCGCAGCGTGAGCAGCGTGTGCATGAACAATCGCAGGCGCTCGCGAACCTGCGGGAGGAGCACACGACACAGTCCGCGAGCTTGACGGAGCTCGAGGCCGAGCTCTCGCGTGAACGCCAGAACGTCGTCGCCAGCGAGGAGTTTGCTGCCGAGCTCGATGCGGAGGCGACCCAGAAACTCGCGGCGCTACGCGCCGAGCTCCAGCAGCGCGACGGGCTCCTCGGCGAGCTGCGCGAAAACCTCACGACGGCCCGAGCAGAGCGCGAGGAGCGCGCGCGCGACATGGCCCAGCTCGAGCGCCACCTGAACGACCGCAGGGCAGAGGTCGAGAGGCTCGAAGGCCGCGAGCACGAGCTCTTGCAGCTGCTCGAGGTCACGACCGGCGAGCTGCAGTCCCACGAACGCCAGATCCACGACATGACGGACCAGCTCGCCGCGTTGACCGGCGACCTGGCCTCGACATCCGGCCGTCTCGCAAAGAAGGACATGAACCTCTCCGCCGCTGCGAACCTACTCGCGAGCCTCAAGCCGATGCTCGACGCGCTCGGTGAACAGCTCTCGGACGAAGAGCGCGCCGCGCGCGTCAAGGCCCGCCAGAGCTGATCTCCTCTAGGAACCGGCTCTTGACAGCCCGATTCGCAACGCGGTGCCCCAGTGCGCCCCGCCCGCGTCATCGCGGGCGGGCAGGGGGCGCACACTCCCCGGCGGCGAGTCGCTGCGCAGCGGGCCGCGCCTCGCAAGCGCTGTGACAGGCGGTCTGCAGCCTGGCACGGCGCTTGCCCGCGCGTCCCGCCTGCGCAGCGACGTTCGAGCGCCTGACGCTCTCTCTCACTCTCTGGCAGCCCCCCGCCCGCCCCCGCTCAAGGCGCAAGCACAAACCATCGTGTCATCACCACCCCGTCACCACTCCCCGCCGGCACGAAGCTCGCCGGTCGGGCCGACAACAAGTGGTTCGCTTCCCGCGGAAGCCCCGGCCGCCGCACCTCGATCCTCAAACTCGGCCCCTGCGGCACCCCTCGCCCCACGAACATCGCCGCGCGCTCCTCGCTCCGAATCCGCCCCGCCACCACAACCCCACCAGCCGGCGGCGCCACGATCCGCGCGAGCTGATTCGGCGCGACGTGCCCCTCGACAGTGAGCACCTCGAGATTCGCTCCGCGAAGACTCCAATCCAGCGCGCCCTCCGGGGCTGTCAATCGCCCCTGGAACAGCGTGCCATCGGCCGTCTCCTCGAAGCGCAGATCCTCGAGCTCGACAAAACCCACAAGGCCCGCCGGAGCCGGCGCCGACATCACGACGGACGACGCGGAGGGCACCCCCCCGAGCACACGACGGAACGTACCGCGCTCGAGCAACGCCGGCGGCGCAGGGTCACCGAACATGTGTAACTCGAAGGCCGCGCTCTCGGCGCCGTGCTCCGCCGCATACCGGATCACAAGTCTCCCCGGGGCCATCGGCGAGACCGCGGGCATGAGCGTCATCATCACAGCCCCGAACACCGCCGCGACTGCGCCGAGGCCCCCCACCACCATGAGCGCCGGTGCGCCGGCGCCCGCAAAGAGCGGCGCCGCGAACAACACCCACAACCCGAGCAATCCGCCGAGGACCGCGCCGAGCGGCGGCCCCGCCACGGTCGGCGTCGTCAACCCATAAGCATCGACGAGCGCGACCCCAAGCGGCGCCACGAACACGGTCGCCACGGCCGCACCGAACAGCGCAGCCCAACCGATCGAACGTGACCCGTCCCCCTCGAATCGCGCGAGCGCCACGACGAGCGCAACAAGCAAAACCGGCGCCAGGAGCGGCGCGGTGAGGCCTGGCGCGAGGAGCGTCAATACAAACGTGCTCGCGGCGAGGACGACGAAGCCGCCGAGTCCAACAGCGACGGCGTCTGTCGCCCCGCGTGCGACGAGCGGCGTCATGAGCACGACACCGAACAGCGCAGCCCCGAGGATCCCCAAGACCGCCGGGAATGGATGCGCGCGCCATGGTCGCGCGACACCAGCGACCGCCTCGAACGCTGCGCCCGCGCCGAACCCCATCGCGACCACCGCAGCCACCAGCAACACCGCGCCCAACATCCCGCCGATCGCGCGCCCGCCCGTGGTCGCGCCGGAGCGGCAAGCCCGCGTGAGCCCAACGAGCGTGCACAGCAACGCGCCGAGGGCCAGCGCCCGCGCGAGATCCGTGCGCAAGAACAGCACCTTCCAACGGAAGACGTCACTGAACACCGCGTCCCCGCTGCCGCTGCCAGGCGCTCGCCAGTCCGCGCTGTCGAGCGCGCGCACCGCGTCGAGGCCGTTCGTCACGTGGTGCTGGAGTGACCTCGGGTCGAGGTGCGCCAAATCGTCGAGCGGCGTGTGGTAGCGCGACACGCCGCCGATCCAGGCGAAGTTGAGCCCCGGGATCGCGCGCTTGCGAAAGACCGAGAAGTCGGTGTCGTTCGGCATCTCCCGATACAGCGCGGTCGCGAGCGAGGTCGTGCTCGGCTGGCTCGCGCCACGCGCGAACGCGCCCGCGATCCAGTCGTTGTCGGGGCCGGTCTCGAACATCCGGCTCGGCCCGCCCGTGCCGCGCGCCTCGAGGTTCAGCACGACACCGACCTCGGCGAACCAAGGGTGCTCGGCGGCGAAAGCCTCCGCGCCGAGCAAACCCGGCTCCTCCGCGTCGCTGAACAGGAAGAGCACATCGCGCGCCGTCGGTCGCCCCGAGGCGATGATCGCGCGCGCGACCTCGAGCCACGCGGCGACACCGGCGAGGTCGTCGGCCACTCCCGGGCCTGCGGCGACGGAGTCGTAGTGCGCCACACACAGGATCGCGCTGCACGGAAGCGCACCGAACGAGGCCTCGTCCGACAAATCGCTGCTCCCGCGCCCCCTCGACCCAGCCAGCCGCGCGAGCACGTTGGTGACTGGCCCGCAAACGAGCCCGCCTCGCTCCGTGCGGGTCGCGAACGTCTCCTGAACGGAGGCCTCGAGCCCGAGCCGCTCGAGGTGCGCGACGAGCCGGGCGCGGGCCGCGCGGTTGGCAACGCTCCCGGTTGGCCGCGGCGCGCCGTCACCGACCAGCCCGGCTAGGACCTCGAGCGCCCGCGCACCGGAGCCCAGCTCGGGCGCCGCATCCGCGGACAGGACGGCCGGCGGTCCGCTGCGCAGCACAGCGAGCGCGGCGATGAGGATCGACAGCACGATCGCGAACGCGAGTCGCGCCGCGGCTGCGCTCGTGCTCCTGGCCTTGGGTTCGAGCATGGCGCGCTGGATCGTACCGTAGGCGAGAACATGCACCGAACTGGCCCGGACGCGGTTCGCGCACTACCCTGCGACGCCGCGGATCGAAGCCGCGACGGGAGCACGGGCTGGGCCGTGTCCACCGCGACTCCAACGGCAGACGCGCACGCCCAGAACGGACGAGCCAGAACGGACGAGCCAGAACGCAGGAGGAATGATGCAGCCCCTAACTCACGACCGACCGCGCCCCTGGGGCGCGCTCCTTCTCGGCGCGGTGCTCGCGCTCGGTTCCCTCGACGCCTGTCGCCGCGAGGATCCGTCGACCCCCGGCGGCAGCACGCCGGGCACAAAACCCGACGGCGCAGCTCAGCGCCGCGCCGACCAGGTCGTACGCGAAGTGGTCGCAGCGCACTACACACGGCTCGAATACAGCGCCGCGGCAGCGGCTCTGCAGCCGCTGATCGACCGCACACCACCGGCGGTCACGGACCTCGTCTGGAAGGCGCAGATCCAAATGCGCCTCTTCGAGTCCGAGGGCGCGACCGCGACGATCGAGAAGGCCCTGGCCCTGGACCCCAAGGACGTCGGCGCGCGATACACGTTCGGGCGTTTGCGTTACCAACAGGGTTACCCCGACGAGGTGTTCTTCGAGGCCCGCGACGCGTTCGAGGCGATCCTCGCCACGGTCCCGGACGACCCAGCTTCGAAACTCGAGCTCGCGCGGATCCTGAGCGAGCTCGAGGGTGAATCAGCCGCCGAGCGTGTGCGGGGCCTGCTCGACGACGTGCTCGGGCTCGGCATCGAAAACGGACTGCGCTGGTTCGTGACGGCCGCGTACTTGCGCTCGCGCCACGCGTACGACTACGGCACGGAAGAAGACGTTCGCAAATACGAGGCGCTCTATCAAGAGCTGAAGGTGCAAGGCTTCGAGCCGAGCAAAGACGACGAGCTCGACCAAGGCACCCTCGCGCGAATCGCGCCGCCGCAGCCGTTCGGCACGTTCCCGGCGGGACCGTCGCAACTGCCGAGTTACGGCGCGCCATCGCCGATCCTGCCCGAGTGGAGCGGCGCGCTCCGCCTCGCGGTGTGCGACATACAAGGTGATCGACGCCCGGACCTCGTCGGGATCGATGGCGAGGGTGTGATCCTCGTGCTGCAAGGGACGACGGGCTGGACCTTCACCCGTCCGCTGCGCGGCGACGTCGCAGCGGTGTGCGCATTCGATCTCAACCAGATGCGCGGCGGGGACACACTCGACCTCGCGGTGCTCATGCGCGACGGCACGCTCACCGTGCTCGAGCAGAGCGACGAGGTCGGCGCACCGCTGAGTTTTGTGCCGTCGCCCGTCGCCGTCCCGGCGCTCGACTTCGAGGGCCGTGACCTCGCCGTCGTCGACTTCGACCACGACGGGGATCTCGACCTGTTCGCGGTCGGCGCCGGCGGCGCGCGCCTCCTGCGCAACGACGGCGCGGGGGTTCGCCTCCAAGAAGTGCCGGGCCCGCCGACTCCAGAGGGCGCGCCGACCAAGGTCATGGTCGAGGCCCCACGCGGGGTCTGGACGGACGCGAGCGAAGAAGCGAGTTTGCCGCGCACGGCCCTGACGTGGTGTGGAATCGAAGACTTCGACACGGACCAGGACATCGACCTCGTGTGCGGCGGGCCGCAGTCGACCCACCTGTTGTCGAGTCTCCGTCGCGGGCGCTTCGAGGACGTCGCACGGCGCGCGCTCGGCGGCGCCGTGTTGCCGGGGCGACCCGCGCTCGGCGACGTCGACGGCGACGGGCGCATGGACTTCGTCGTCGCGGGCGCGCCCGCGCAGCTCTGGCGGCAGGGCGCGGGGCTCTCGTTCACGGCCGAGTCGCTCGGCGTCGAGATCCCTGCGGAGGCGCGCCTCACTTTGCAGGATCTCGACCTCGACGGCGCCGCCGACCTCGTCTTCGAGGCCGAGGGCCGCTTCGGGCGCGCAATCCTCTCCGTGGGCCTCGGATCGCGCAAAGTCGTCGACCTGCCCGCGCTGCCTTCAGGCTCCGGCCCCTTGGTCGCGGACGAGCTCGACGCGCCCACAGCCGCCGGGCCGCTCGGGCACGAGCTCGTGCGCGCGACCCCTGCTGGCCTCATGCGGGTGTCCCCCACCGCGGGCCTCGGCAACGCGGTCTACGTGAAGTTCTTCGGCAAGAAGGACAACCGCCAGGGAGTCGGCGCGGTGCTCGAAGGACGCGCGCAATCGCTCTATCGGCGCATCCTGTTGCGCGGCGAGCCCGAGCTCGTCGGCCTCGGGCCGAACACTGCGCTCGACGTCTTGCGCGTGACGTGGCCGAACGGCGTCGTTCAGAATCGGCTCGGCGTCGAGCGTGGCGTCGACATCACTTCGCCCGCGACCGGTCCGTGGGTGCAGATCGAAGGCCTCGTCGGGTCATGCCCGTTCCTCTACACGTGGAACGGCACGACGTTCACGTTCATCAGCGATGTGCTCGGTATCACGCCGCTCGGGCTGCCGATCGGTCCGGACATGTTGGTGCCACCGGACCACGACGAGTATGTGCTCGTGCGCGGCGAGCAGCTCGCTCCTGATGAGCGTGGCGACTACGTGATGCAGTTCACGGAGGAGCTACGCGAGGTGACCTACCTCGACATGGCGCGCCTCGACGTCGTGGATCATCCGGCGCACGTCGAGGTGTTCCCGAACGAGCGCTTCACGTTCCCGCCATTCCCGCCAGCGCACCTGCACACGCTCGAGGGCGCGATCGCGCCGCGCCTCGCGCGTGGCAGCGACGGCGGCGACTGGACCGCGGCCCTGGCGGCGGAGGACGGCGTGCACGCACGGAACCTCGTGCGCCTCGGCGCGCAGTTCCTGGGCCTCGCGGAGCCGCACTGGTTGGAGCTCGAATTCGACCCCGCAGCGGTGGCGAACGCGCCCGTACTGCGCTTGCTCTTCACTGGCTGGTTCTATTGGACGGACGCGAGCGTCAACATGGCGACGGCGCGCACGCCGGGCCTTGACTTCGTGCCGCCGATCATCGAGGTTCCCGACGGCGCGGGTGGGTGGCGTCCGATCGGTCCGCCGGTGGGCTTTCCTGCAGGCAAGACGAAGTCGATGTTGATCGACTTGACCGAGCACCTCGTGCGCGACGATCCGCGGGTGCGGATCGTATCGACGCTCGAGCTGTATTGGGACCGCATCGCGCTCGCGGTCTGCGCGGACGATGCGCCGCGGCGGGTGACGGAGCTCGCAGCGACCGGCGCGAAGCTCTGGTCGCGCGGGTTCTCGCGGCCGATCCCGTCGCGTGCTGTGGATCAGCCGCAGCGGTTCGATTGGGACGAGCTCGACGAAGAGCCGCGCTGGAACCAACACCCGGGTCGCTACACGCGCTTCGGCGACGTGCTCCCGCTCCTCGGCGAGGTCGACGACCGCTTCGTGATCATGGGTTCGGGCGACGCGCTGGAGCTGCGTTTCGACGGCCGCGGGCTGCCGCCGTTGCCCGAAGGCTGGCGGCGCGATTTCCTCGTGTACCTCGACGGTTGGGCCAAGGACCGCGACCCGAACACCGTCGAAGCGCTCGAGGTCGAGCCGCTGCCGTTCCATGCCATGAGCGGTTACCCGTACCGCGCGGACGAGGCCTTCCCGGACACCGAGCTTCATCGCCGCTGGCGCGCGGAATGGAACACCCGGCCGGCGTTCGAGTGGATCGTGCCCCTCGCGCCGCCGCGGCTGCGGGAGTGGCTCGGCGAGCAGTAACGCAGAGCGCGGCGCAAGCCCTCGAATCTCAACCCGTGCCAGAAGGAACGCAGTTGGGACGCATCCGAGTCACTCCCGGGCGCCGCGCCCGTGGAGGGCGTGGTAGGTTCGTCGTCCCGTGCGAGGCGCCTCCCTCCCTCCCTCGCCGACCACGGGCCTCAGCCATGCAGCCAACGAAACGACGCTGTGACCGAAGACGCTGCTTGCGCGACATGACACGTGGCGCGATGCAATGGGGCACAGCGGCCCTGACCGTTTCGGCCGCCCTCGCGGCCCAGGGCGCGGGCGAGCGAGCGCTGCTCATCGTTGACCCGACACACGCGGACGCCCTGCACGTCGCGAACCACTACGCGGCGATGCGCGAGCTCCCGGGGTGCAACGTGTTGTACATGGACCCGGATGCAGCGACTTACGGCGCGTTGGCCGGCGCGCAGCTCGAGGCCTTTCTCGGCGAGCTCGAACAGCGCGGGCTCAGAGGCTCGGTCGATTTCGTCGTGTTGGCGCCGAGCGACTCGTTCTTCGTGCCGGCGGTCGGGCTCCTCTCGGACGGGTGCTCGCCGGTGCGGCGTTTCGCTTTGCCGTCGGCCTATGGGCTCCACGAGTCCCAAGGCCTCGTGCTCGGCGGCACGAACGCGTCCGTGCTGCAGCCGAACCGCTATTTCCGCGGCAACTGGGACGCCGCGGGTTTCCGCAGCGAGGTCCGCTGGTCGAACGGGCTCCCGAGCACCGGCCCCACGGCGCAGTCGTACTACATCCCGGCGTCGCTCGGATGGATAGGCGAGCGCGGCAACACCAAGGGCGAGGTCCTCGCGATGATCGACCGCAGCGTGCTCGCGGACGCGACGGCGCCGACGGGGACTGCGTACTACATGCAGACGACGGACGCCGCGCGCTCGGCGCCGCGGCATGGGCTCTATCCTGCTGCCGTGAGCCAAATGGCGCTCGCCGGCGGCCTCGCGCAGCACCTCATGGCGGTGCTGCCGCTCGGGATGCACGATGCGCTCGGGATCATGACGGGCTGGGCGAGCCCCGACATCGACGGCGGGGTGTTCACGCTCTCGCCGGGCTCGTTCGCGGACCACTTGACGAGTTACGCGGCGACGTTCGACGTCAGCGCCCAGGTAAAGATGTCGCGCTGGATCGCGAAAGGCGCCAGCGGCACGGCAGGCACGGTCGAGGAGCCCTGCAACTACGCCTCCAAGTTCCCGCACGCTTTGCTGCACGTGGTCTACCGCCGAGGCCTCGCGCTCGGTGAGGCTTGGTTCCGGTCCATGGGCTCGGCGCCCTTCCAATCGCTCTTCATCGGGGACCCACTGACCACCCCTTGGTCCTTCGCGCCGACGGTCCAGGTGACGGGCCTGCCGGGAGGTCCGGTTGCGGGCACCCTGACCCTGACACCGACCGCGACGCCGCACCCACTCGGAGGCCTCCTCATCCAGGAGCTGGAGCTCTTCGTGGACGGCGTGCGCGTCGCGCGCGGCGCTTTAGGAACGAGCTTCGTGCTCGACACGCTGGGCCTCGCGGATGGCTGGCATGACCTCGGAGTCCGGGCCACCGACGCGAGCCCCGAGCGTCACCACGCGACGTGGCGCGCACGGGTCGAGGTGTCGAACCTCGGTCGGTCGGTGACGTGCGCGCCGAGCGCGAGCTCCGTCGCCCTCTCCGAGGCCTTCGACCTCACGCTCACTGCGGCCGGCGGCGACGTCGACGAGGTGGTCGTGCTCCAGGGCGCGCGGATCGTCGCGAGCCTGCCTTCCGGGAACGGCTCGGGGAACGGCGTCGTGCGCCTCCATGGTCGGAGTCTCGGCGCGGGGAGCGTGCGCCTCGTCGCCGAGGCGCGTTTCGCCGACGGCGGTCGGGCGCGCAGCGCCGAAGTGCTGCTCGATGTCCTCGACGCCGAGCTGCCGCCGCTCGGCAGCACGCCGGTGGCCTTCGGATACAGACGCAGCCTCAGGACGAACGCGCCTTGTGTTCTCGATCTGCCGGCCACATTCGAGAGCGCTCTCGGGACCGCGACCTTCGCCGTCGTCGACGCGCCGGACCAGGCGACGGTCCTCGGCGGCGCCGGCCCGACTTTGTTGCTGGCGCCCAACGCGGGCGCGCATGGCGTCGACCTCGTGCGCTTCGAAGTCACCACGCCCGCAGGTACGACCGACGCCGCCATCGTCCAGCTCGTGTACGCAGCGGGCCAACAGGAGGCGCGCCTCGTGTGCACCGCCTTGCCAAACTCCGTGGGCCGAGGCGCGCGCATCGGCTGGCGCGGCAGCGCGAGTGTCGCCGCCGACGACCTGGAGCTGACCTTCGCAGGCGCGCCGGCCGGCGTGTTCGGGGTCGTATTCCACGGCCAGGGTCTCACACGTGTGCCGCTCGGCAATGGCTTGCTGTGTGTCGGCGCACAGCTCGTGCGCCTCGCGGTTGTGCAGGCGGGGCCGTCAGGCAGCCTCTCGATCGCGCCGCACCTCGCGACCTCGCCCTTCCCCGGCGCGGCCGTGGCGCCCGGCGACACGCGCACGTTCCAGCTCTGGTATCGCGACATCGGCGGGGCCGCGTTCAACCTCAGCGATGGGCTCGAGGTGACGTTCGGGCCGTGACGTGACGCGGGTCAGTCGACCGGCTCGAAGCCGAGCAACCGCTGGCCCTTGACCCAGGCGACGCCGCGCGCGCCGCGGGCCAGACGTTCCGCGCCGCGGGCGCCGGGGACAGGGTGCACCGCGCGCTGGGTGCCGTCCTCGAGCGCCACCATCCAGCGCAGCGGGGCTTGGGCGCGACGACTCGGACGCGCGGGGTTCGTCCGGCCAGGCGCGCTCTCGTGCTCGCCGACACGCACGAGCAGACCCTCGACTGGCTCGGCCGCGAGGCGCTTGGCGCGGAACGCGGTGCGTGCGCTCGCCGCGAGCCCGAGCGCGATCACCAAGCCCGCGAACACGAGGTCCTGGGTCGCGAAGCTGTCGTCGTCGCCGCGACGTGACCAGGTCACGACTGCGGCGATCGCCACAGCGAGAATGAGCGGCGCGAATTGCTGCGCCGCGGACGGCGCCGGCGGCGTCGCGAGCCCTTCGCGCTGACGCAGGAGCCCCTCGGTGCGCGACTGGCGTCGCATCCGCACGAACTCTGTGTCCCACGCCGCAGTGCTCGCGGCGGGCTGGGCCGAGGCAGCCGCGAGGGCGCCGCCGCAATAGGGACAGGACGGGGACGCGGTGAGCCGCGGGGCCTGGCAGTGCGGACAGCGCATGGTCCCTCGAAGATACTCGGGCGCCGCGGCTGCGCACACCGTCTCGGTCAGGGTCGCGCGAGGAGCGACTCGCGGAAAGCGCCGTCCATCGGCCGGCTGCGGCCGGTCTCCGGGTCGTACACGACGAGCGCGGCCTCGGCCTCGGCCCAGATTTCGCCCTCGGGCCCCCGCACGCGGTAAGCCTGGTGGAACGAGCTCGTGCCGACGTAGACGGTCGAGAGCTCGACCGAGACCTCGCACCCGCCGCGCCCGGGCCGCAGGAAGCGGACGTTCGTCTGCGCGAGCAGGAACGGAAAGCGATTCCCCTCGAGCCCCCCCGTGGCGGCAGCGAACGCGTGGCGCGCCTCTTCGAAGAGAGTCATGTAGACGGCGTTGTTGAGCACCGCCTGGTTGTCCTCGTCCGACCAGCGGGTCCGAAGGCGCACGGAAAACTGGGGCTCGACGGGGACAGTAGGCCGTTCCATGGGTTGATGCGAGCCGACGCGAGGCGATCGGCTGTCATGCAGGTTGACGCAGCACGAGCCCCTTCGAGCCCATGCCGCCGGGTTTCACGACGAGCGCCAGCCCCAAGAGGAGCCCGAGCGCGGCGGGAACGAGGGCGCGCTCGAGGCGCTCGTGCAACACGAAGTGTGCCGCGAACGCTGTCACGAAGGGCTGCGCGAAGACATAGAACGCGGTCGTCGACGCCGGGAGCCGCGACAACGCAAACATGTTGAGCAGGTACGCGAGCACGGTCGGGAAGACGAGGACGTAGGCGAAGGCCCACCACAACAAGGGCGACGGCGCCGCGGGTGTGACCGGCCCCTGCAACGCGAACACGGGCAGCCATGGCAACGAGAGCAGATAGACCCACGCGATGACTACGAGCGGCGGGTGGCGCCTCGTCAACGGCTTCGAGAACACGAGGTAGAACGCATAGCTGATCATGTTGCCGACCAGCAGCAGGTTCCCGAGCGCGTGCTCGGCGCTCAGCGAGACCCCACGGCCGAGCACGAGCGGCATCGCCGCTGCGAGCGCGACGACGACGCCGAGGGCGCGCCGCCACGAGAACGTCTCGCGTCGCGCCGCCGCCGCGACGACGAACGTGAAGACCGGGATCAGGCAGATGAGCAGCCCTGTGTTCATCGCGGTCGAGCGCGCGAGGCCGGCGAGGAACAGCGTCTGGTTGAGGACGATCCCGGTGATCGCGTGCAGCGCCAGCCAGCGGAGGTCGCGCCACCCGGGCCAGGCACGGCGGCCATACACACAAGCGGCGCACGTGCCCAAAGCGACGGCGCCGAATGCGATGCGCCATGTCCCGAGGGCCCAGGGTGAGAAGCCGCGGCTCGGCTCCATCACGATGCGTCCGATCACCGGCATCAGACCGAAAAATAGCTGCACGAGCGCGAGGGCGAGGTGGCCCGGCCAAACGCGCGAGGTCGCGTGTTGGGTCGTCAACGGCGCGGGGTTGCGCGGCTCGACACCCTGCGCGCTCTCCGCGTGCGATGTGACGCGCGACACGTCGGGCACCGACGCACCGCCGACCTTTGATTCGACCACCGACATCCACGCAGCGTAGCGCAGGCGGATAGCCTCTGTTCGATCGATTCGGACCACTTCCATGACCGACGAGCAACGCCCAGATCCGCCGCCCATTCCGCCGAATACGCCCGGACCAACCTCCGACACGCCTCGCCCTTGGCCCAAGCACGGGACGCGCTACGAGCCTTCACTCCTGCTCTTCCGACCGCGTTGGGATCTGCTCGAAAACCCGCGCACGGGCGCGCGGCTCGAGCGGCTCGTGCTCGAGACGGCCGAGTGGGTCAACGTCGTCGCGCGCACCGCTGAGGGGCGCTTCGTTCTGGTGCGGCAGTACCGCTTTGGGATCGCTCGTGTGACGACCGAGCTGCCGGGCGGCCTCGTCGATCGCGGCGAAACGCCGCGCGCGGCAGCCGAGCGCGAGCTGCTCGAGGAGACGGGTTACGTCGGCGCGCATTGGTCCTCCCTCGGCTTCGTCGAGCCCAACCCCGCGATTCACGACAACCGCTGCCACCAGTACCTCGCGACAGGGTGCACTCGGGAGCGAGATCAATCACTCGACCCGGGTGAGGACATTCAGGTCGTTGTAAAGAATGAGACCGAAGTGTGTGCGGCGATCGCATCGGGAGAGATCGCCCACTCTCTCGTGATCTCGTCGCTGGCGCGTGTGATCGATTTGCGAGGGATCGTGAACGAAGAGTGGGACCGAGCCACGTAGGCCGAAGCGCTCGGAGTATCCTGCTCGGCCTATGGGCGGGAGAGTCATCGTCATCGGCGGCGGAATCGCGGGCGCGGCGTCAGCCTACTGGCTCGCGCGTGAACACGATGTGCTGCTGCTCGAGCGCAGCGTCGTCCTCGGCGCACACTCGAGTGGTCGCAGCGCCGCGATCCACCGCGCGGCCGTCGACGATGTCGTGACTCGGGCGCTGGCCCGCGAGACCTATCGCTGGCATCGAACGCCGCGAACCGAAGAAGAGCTCACGCGCGACTATCTCGACACGATCGGCTTGGTCATCGCCGAGGGCGCGAGCGAGTCGTCACCCGCGCCGAAGTGGGCCGCCGAGCTCACCGCGTGCGGCGAGGCGGAGCGCCTCGACGCGGACGAGCTGCGCCGTATCGCGCCGCTGTTCCGCCCGCGCGGCGCGCGGTCGTGGTGGCTCCCGAACGCCGGCCGAGTCGGCGCGACAGCGCTCGTGCACGACCTCATCCGTGCCGCCACACGACGCGGTCTCGAGGTGCGCACGAACTCGAGCGTCAAGCGGATCCTCGTCGACCAGGAGGCCGTATCAGGCGTCGAGCTCCACGACGGGACACACATCGCAGCAGACACCGTCGTGCTCGCCGCGGGTGCTTGGTCGGCCTCGCTCGGCGCCGCGGTCGGTTGCGCTGCGCCCTCGCATCCGTCAACGCGCCACCTCTTCGTGACGCATCCGCTGGACGTCCAAGGAGAGACGCGGCGCACGCCGGTGATGTGGGACGATGAAGCGGGGTTCTACACACGCAGCTACGACGGCGGGCTCTTGTTGTGTGCGTGCGACCAGGCGCCCGCGACGCCCGACGACCTCGCGCCGCGTTACGGCACCGACCCGGCGATGACCGAGCGCGTGTACGCGCTCGCCACCGAGCTCCTCGCGCTCGAGTCGCCCCCCGAGGTCACCCGCAGTTGGTGCGGCCTCCGCGACCAGATGCCTGATGATCGCCCGCTGCTCGGCCCCGACGCTCGTCTTCCGGGTCTCGCCTGGTGCGCGGGCTTCGGCGGCCACGGCTTCTCGATCGGTGTCGCGGCTGGGCGAGCGCTCGCGGACCTCGTCGCGGGCCGCGACGCGGGTCTGCCCGGCGAGGCCGGGCCGGCGCGTTTTCAAAGGAGCCCGCGGTCGAACGCTGCGCCGCGGAAGCACGTACGTGCGCTACATTCAGTCTTCCATTCAATCTGAGGTCTCGGCCCGCGAGGCCCCTGTGATCCTTCGGTGATGGGATCGCGTCGCGGCCATCACTGCCTGACGGCTTCTGCGCCTCCCACCGATCGCAGAGATCACGAAAATGACCGAGCCCCACCCCACGTCACGCACGACCCTGCACGAAGTGCCGATCGACGCCTCCCCGGCGCGTGTCTTCGAGGCGCTCACCCGCGACATCGGCGCCTGGTGGAGCCGCGACTTCCTGGTCGGTGGCGAACGGGCGAAGCGCTTCGTGCTCGAAGAACGAGTCGGCGGCTCCGTCTTCGAGGACTGGGGCGACGGCCAAGGACTCGAGTGGTACCGAGTGGTCGGGTTCGAGCGCGGCAAACAGCTGCTGCTCGCCGGCGAGCTCTTCGCGAGCTTCGGCGGCCCGGCGCGCGTCCAGGAGGACTTCCAGCTCGCAGCGTAGGGCTCGAAGACGCGCCTGACCCTGCGCGAAGCAGTGTTAGGTCTGACGAGTGACAGTACGGCGTCGAGCCTCGCCGAGGGTTGGAGGTTTCTCCTCGTCGACGGCCTGAAGGCCTATGTCGAGCGGAGTTGAACGACCCGCAATCGAGAACCCGACGGCGGCATTCGGAGGACCGTCGCCGCCTGACTGTCCGATGACCAGGAGCCTCACGGCCGCACGTACGAGATTCGGAGCGGACAACAGCGCCAACTTCTCTTCACGATCGAGCCAACCGAGGAGCTCGTGCACGTCGACTGCGTCGCACAGCTTGGCACCGGCGGAGAGGGTCGCGATGTCCGGCGCGCCGCGGGGCGCAACCGGCCGCGGCTCGACGGACGCGAGGTGTCGCTCGACTCCGCCGGGCTTGGACCAAATCGAGCTGGCCTGATAACCAGCGAGCTCCTTTTCGGCCAACGGCAACAGCTCGTCACGCGCCTCGAGCACCGTCGGTGAGTCGCCAGTGCCTCGCGGCGCATCGAAGATGCGAGGGCGACGAGGACCGGTTGGACGCCAACACGCGCCACTCCAACGCGACAGCGGAATGCTCAGCACCAGGCCGGCGACGACAGGTGAGGCCCAGAGCAGGAGCTCGGGCTCCGTCCGGAAGCACAGGACGATCACTGCCAAGCCTGTCAGCGTCTGGCCAGCGTGCCAACGCACGGCGTCGGCCCATGAGGTGACACCCCTGCGACTCTGGGGGGTCCAGCCCGAGTCACGACCGCGCAGAATGTCGAGCGCCTGACGCGATTGCGACCACATCAGGATCGGCGCGACCAGCGCGCTCGTGAGCGTCTCGAGGACCGCCGCGACGACCAACCGTGCGGCGCCCGCGATCCGGCCCTCACGTATCCGACGGGCACACCACTGCCCGACGGCGAGGACCTTCGGGAACAGCAGGAGCGCGAACGTCGCGGCGAATACCGCCATCATCCTCGTTGTGTCGAAGCGCGGCCAATCCGGCACGAGCTGATGCGGTTCAGCGAAGTAGCGGTGCTCTGCGCTGCGCGCGACATACGTCAGGATTCCACCTGTCACGAGCAACGCCATCCAGAGCGGTGACGCTGTGTAACTCGCGATGCCGTTGATCAAATGGAACCGACTGAGAGGTCGTAAGCCGCTCGCGGCGAGCAGCGATGCGTGCTGGAAGTTGCCTTGCATCCAGCGCCGATCCCGCACCGCGATGTCGAGGAGCGTTGGTGGACCGGACTCGTAGCTCCCACCCAGCTCGGGGTCCATGCGCACGCTCCATCCAGCGCGACGCATCCACGCCGCTTCGGCGAAGTCGTGGCTGAGGATCGGCCCACCGAAGGGCCGACGTCCGACAAGAACGGGGAGGCCGCACGCGTCTGCAAACGCGCACGTTCGGATGATCGCGTTGTGCCCCCAATAGTTACCGTCGGGACCGGACCAGGCCGCAACCCCGCGGGCGATGGCCGGGCCGTAACACGCGCTCGCGAATTCCTGCGCCCTCGGTAGGACGCCGACAGCACCGACGAGCTCCGGGACCGTTTGCAGCAAACCAAGATCGGGGTCACCGGCCATTCTCCGCGCGAGAGTCACGAGGGTCGCCGGCTCGAGCAGACTATCGGCGTCGAGCATCACGAACGACGCATAACGGCCGCCGATGCGCTCGACAAACTCCGCGACATTGCCGGACTTGCGCGCGACGTTACGAGCGCGGCGCCGATACCACACGGGCAGCTTTCCGCCGAGCCGATTCCGCAACCAGGCGATCGCTGCAGTCTCACGCGCCCACGCGTCTGGTTCAGTCGTGTCCGACAGCACGACGATCTCGAACTGGATGCCGGAATGGCACTCGTCGAGACCACGCCCCATGGCGAGCAGGCCGGCGGCGACGGCCGCTGCATCCTCGTTGTAGATCGGCATCACCAACCCGACACGCCCCTCTGGCGCCGCCTCGGGCCAGGGGCGGCGGCGCGACGTCACGAACCCCGCGCACACGCTCGTGGCGGAGAAAGCGATCCACCCCACGGTCGCCGCGAAGAGCGCGAGAAAAACGGAGCCGAGGATCGGTGGGGCGCTCTCCCAAAACGCGCTCGCCATCGCGATGGTGAGCCCGACGGTGAGAAAAAACGCGCCACCAAAGGTGATCCACCGCGCAATCGACGTGCGCACGTCGGCGCTTTGGCGCGGCGACTCCGCAGGCACGGAGCGGACTCCGCGCACGGGCATGCAAGCGCGCCAATCACCGCGCAGCGAGTCGGGCATCGTCGGAGGTCTCACCGCGTCCATCGATAGACCCACTTCTCGGTCAGCGGATCGGCCGACTCGGAATCGACCAATTGGAGAGATAGATCGAGATGCTCGACCTCCTCGGGCAAGCGGAGAGTGAACACCGCGCGGATCCCGCCTTCCCCAGGCAGCCATTCGAGCCGCGGCGATTGGAGCTCCCTTCCGCCGCCCGCAGTCGCCACGGGTCGGGCTGACGCGAGGCTCGTGCCCTCTGGGAGCCCGCTGAAGTCCACCACGATGAGGCGCGCATCAGAGCCCTGGGCGAGCCCGGAACGGGTCGCGATCACTCGGCCGAGTGAAGGGTCATCGGGTGCCCGGTCACACCACCGCACTCGATATTGCAAGCGCACCGGCTCTCCGGCGCGGGGCGGTGACGCAGGGCGCCAAAACGCGACGATATTGTCGTTGGTCTCCCCGTCCGTCGGGAGCTCGACCAGTACGATCGATCCGTCACCCCATCCCACACCCAGCGGCTCGATCCAAACGGAGGGGCGCCGATCATAACGCGCCTCTAGATCGCCAAAACGCTCGAATTGACGACGGCGTTGAATGAGACCGAACCCGCGTGGATCTTTATCCACGAACTCGGACAACTGCAACTTCCTTGGGTTCAGAAGGGGGCGCCAGAGCCGCTCCCCGGCGCCGGTGACGATCTGCAATCCATCGGAGTCATGGACGGCGCCGCGAAAGTCGTCGAAGCGCCGCCCGCTGCCCTCGGCGAACATGTACATCGACGTCAGCGGAGCGTAGCCGACTCGCTCGAGGTCGCGGCGCGGATAGAGCGTCGCGTCGACGTCCATGACCATCTCGTCACCGGGAGTCGCCCGGAACGAGTAGACACCCGTCAACGATTCGGATTCGATCAGCGCGTGCAGCCGGATGCTCGCGTCGGTGGTGTCCGGCTCCTCGACGACGAACTGCGTGAACGCTGGAAACTCCTCGCCCGGGCGCTCACCCGTGCCGAGCGCCAGACCCCGCGCCGACGCCCCGAACGTATGCTCTCGGCCAACGCCCCGGAAATAACTCGCGCCGTGAAATACGAGGAATTCGGAATAAGCGTCGGGCCGTCGCTGTGGCGCGAGCACACGCAACCCGGCGAAGCCAGCGCCGAGCGGCAACCCGGCGACGCCCTCGGGTAACGCGAAGTCTCCCGGCTGGAACGTAAGCTCCCGCCAGGGAAGCCCGTCCTCGTACGGCCCTTCCCCGAGAACGTCGATCCTCACGCGGGTTCGATAACGCCCTCCAAGATGCATGGGTTCCACTGCGAAGGGTGCGCCCTCGAGATTCCAAAGCCACGCCGCGCGAGAACTGCGGATCGACCGATAACGATCGTAATCGAGCGAGGCGAGCGACTCGGGGAGGTCGACCTCGAGCCGTCGCTGCCGCGACGTGGCCAAGCTCGCCGCGAGCTCGTGCAACGCGACTACGGGCGACGCTCGCGCAAACTCGGGCACGGTGACGTCTCTCGCGGCGAGCCCAGCTCGACCTGCGGCGAGGAGAACCCCCGAAGTCGCGATGAGGAGGAGGAGGTCGACCCCGGGACGACGTGGCGGTGGTTGGGAGTACATGCCTGCGTAGAGAGACCGCCGTTGCTGCCGCGACTGCGCGGTCCTGCCTGGCGAGCGAATTCAGAAGGCGATCATCGTGCACCTCGATGAGCGCGGACTAGGGCCGGAATGAGAACGACGCCATGCTCGAGGAACCCGGCAGAGCCACGGCAGCGCCACGGCAGAGCCACGGCAGAGCCACGGCAGAGCCACGGCAGAGCCACGGCAGAGCCACGGCAGAGCCACGGCAGAGCCACGGCAGAGCCCCGGCAGAGCCCCGGTCGGGAGAGCGTCGGGAGAGCGTCGGGAGAGCGTCGGGAGAGCGTCGGGAAAGAAGAGCCCCCCGTCGGGGAAACAGGACAACTGTGGGCCCGACCCCCTCGAATTGGACGGCTCCCGACGCACCGAGCGCCCGGCACGCGACAACGGCGAGGAGTCGGGCTAACCTCGTGATCTGTGACCCCCCGCGTTTCCGAGTTGAGGCCGTCCTCGGCCCTCGATGCTGGCCCTCAGCGCAGCGCTCCGGCTGCACCCAGTCCGTCTACATCCAGTCCGTCTGCATCCAGTCCGTCTGCATCCAGGGAGTTGTCGTGGGTGAGATGGGCCGCGGGGGCAGCGATACTGGCGTTCTGTGGGACGGCACGAGCGAATGTGGCGACCGTAGCGCTCGAGGTCGGCCTGATCCCTCGGCCCAGCACCGTAGTAGCGGACGACGACCTCGAATACTTCGAGAACGAGGTGCGACCCCTCCTCGCGCAGCACTGCACGGGTTGCCACGGCGGGGCCAAACCGAAGGGTGGGCTCGACCTCGCGACGACTGCGGCCTTGCGCGCCGCCGTGCGCGACCTCGACCTGGCGCATGGACCCACCGCGCCGGGCGAAGCGCCTGGTGGGCTGCTGCTCGAGGTGATCCGCTACGACGATCCGCTGCTCGCGATGCCGCCCGACGGGAAGTTGCCCGACGCGGTCCTCGCGACCTTCGAGGAGTGGGCCCGGCGTGGCGCGCCGCTGCCAGCGGTGATGTCCCAGGAGAGCGAGCCGAATGCGGGCGGACTCGCCGCCCCGCTGTTCGATGTCGAAACCCGCCGCGCGTCGCACTGGGCCTGGCAACCGCTGCTCGATGGAGTGGCGTCCGCCGCTGACCATGGGACGAATAAGGCGCGCTCGGAGGAGAACGCTCACGACACTGGCGCGGTGTTGGATCCGATCGATCGTCTCCTCGCAGAGGCGCTCGACGAACGCGGATTGGCGCTCGCGCCGCGTGTCGATCCCGCGACCTGGCTGCGGCGTGTGACGTTCGTCCTGACCGGGCTGCCGCCGACGGCGGAGGAGCTCGACACATTCGAGTCCGAGCGCGCGCAGGTCACGGACGAGCGGGCAGCCTACGAACGTGTCGTCGAGCGTCTCTTGGCCTCGCCGCGTTACGGCGAGCGGTTCGCGCGCCATTGGCTCGACCTCGTGCGTTATGCCGAGACGAAGGCTCACGAGTACGACTATCGCATCCCGAACGCGTGGCAATACCGCGACTACGTCATCCGCGCGTTCGACGCCGACGTCCCCTACGATCGGTGGGTCACCGAACATCTCGCAGGCGACCTGCTCGCTTCCGACTCGGGCTTCGGCCCGCGGCTCGATCCGACCGGGCGCTTCGACGAATCGGTCCTCGGCACCGGATGGTGGTGGCTGCACGAGGAGGTGCATTCACCGGTCGACACGCGCGCAGACGAGGCCGATCGCCTCGCGAACCAGGTCGACACGCTGACCAAGACGCTGCTTGGCGTCACCGTCGCGTGCGCGCGTTGCCACGACCACAAGTTCGATCCGATCCCGACGGAGGACTATTACGCGCTCACGGGTTTTGCCCAGTCGATGGCGTATCGCCAGGTGCCGTTCGAGGCGCGGACCTCCAACGCTGCGCTCGCGGACGAGTACCGAGCGCTGTGCGCCGAGCAGGACAGCGCTCGACGCGCGGCGCTCGCGCATTTTGTGCGCACGCTCGGCGCGGAGATCAGCGCGATCGTGGTCCCGGATCCCGCCGCGGAGTCCCCCGCGGCGGCGCCGTCGAGCAGCGGCGGCACCGCGTCGATTGCGCGACCCGCGCGCGACGCGCCTCAAACGTCCCCGGCTGCGCCTTGGATGGACCTCCTGCTCGAGGACTTCGAGGGTGACTCACACGCCGCGGGCGCCCTCGGACCCTGGCTCGCCGAAGGCGACGCGTTCCTCACACGGCCGATGCGCGCAGCGGACTTGCAGCCCTGGCACAAGGTCACGGGCTTCCGCGGCGCGGGTTTTCTGAACTCCCACGCGGGGCATCCGGAATCCGAGGGTGTCGGCCCCGGTGACGACCATGCGGGGCGGCTCACGAGCGCAGAGTTCGTCCTCGAGCGGGACTACCTGCACCTGCTCGTCAGCGGCGGAGACCACGCCGCGACGGCGATCGAGCTCGTGGTCGACGGCGAGACCGTCGCGACGGCGCGCGGTACACGCAGCAACACCTTCGCGCCAGAGCGCCTCGACGTCGAGGCTTGGCGCGGTCGCACCGCGCGCCTCGTGGTCGTCGACGGGCAGAAGGGCGGTTGGGGTCATATCGGCCTCGACCAGGTCGTCGCGAGCGATGACCCGAGCGCCGCGGTGCTCGACCACGCGCGACCCAGCGCCGCCTGGCGCGCCGATCTCACGCGTGCCCTCGCGGCGACCGGTGGCGACCTCGCGCGCGCGCAGCACAACGTCGCGCTCGTGGAGCTCGCGCGTCGCAACGGCGAGCGAGGGGCGCACGCGCCGACTCACTGGCTCGCCTTCGAGGACCCGAACCAACGCGCGGATGCGCAGCATGCGCCGGGCGACCCTGGCGATTCTGGCGACCCTGGCGATTCTGGCGATTCTGACGACACGGGGGAACGGCTCTCCGAGGCGCTTGTTCGACCCGACCCAGTCGCGATCATCGACTACCGCGTCGCGGGGACTCCCTGGCTCCAGGACGGCGAGACCTTCGGATCGGAGTCGCGTCCGGTCGGCGCGGTCGTGCTCGGAGGAGTCGACCCCGACGGCAAGCCCTGCGTCCCGCGCGTCGCCACACTCGGCGGCGCGCTGGCGGATCCGTTCTGGAGCGGCTTCACGCTCGACTCAAACGCTGAGCTTCACGAAGCCGACGCGGACTACGTGCAGTCGGGCCACACGCTCGTGACGCCGACGGTGCAGATCGAGGGCGGTCACATCGAGCACCTCGTGCGCGGCCGCGGCACAGTGTTCGCAGTCTGCGACGGACACAGGATGATCTCGGGCCCGCTCTGGACCGAGTCGATCCTGCACTTCGACACCGAGGGTGAGTGGAGCTACGTCCAACAGGACCTCACGCGGCTTATCGGCGCGAACGCGCGTTTCGAGTACACCGTGGCGGACGACGAAGACGAGTTCCGTCTCGAGGTCGCCGCTGTGTTCGACCATGCCGACGCTCCCGAAGAGCATGCTCCCCTCTCGGGTGCATGGCTCGCTCGCCGCTTCGATGAGCTCCTTGTGGCCGAGCTCGGAGTGCCACGCAGCGGCGGCCCCCGCTCGGGCGAGGTCGCGCGCGACATGTGGTCCGTCCACGCGCGGCTTGTACGCGAAGCCTACGCCGACGCCGCGACGTTTCTGGTCGAGGGCGCCGTGCCCGGGCGCGCCCTCGATGACCGTGAACGCCTCGGCTTGCTGCTCGCCGTCGACGAGCTGCTCGCGGACGCGGCGCCCCTCGGTTTGATTGCGCCGCTCGAGCGCACGCTCGCGCCGCTCCGCGCGCGCGAAGCGGCGCTCGCGGCGCGTGTCGTGCGTACGTCAGCCATCGCGCCCGCGGCGCTCGAGCTCGAAGGGCGCGACGGCGTCGTGTTGCGACGCGGCGACGTGCGCAGCCCCGCGGGCGCGGCGCCGCGCCGTGACCTCGCGGCGGTGCGCGCCGACGGGACACCCCTCGCTGCGCCCGGATTCGGCAGCGGCCGGCTCGCCCTCGCGCGCGCTTGGACCTCGCCGCACCACCCGCTGCTCGCGCGGGTCTGGGTGAACCGCCTCTGGCACTACACCTTTGGCCGCGGCCTCGTCGCGACGGTCGACGACTTCGGTGTGACGGGCGCCGCGCCTTCGCATCCGGAGCTGCTCGATCGCTTGGCGTGCGACCTCATCGACTCGGGCTGGTCGACCAAGCGCATGCTGCGCCGCTTCGTGCTGTCGGAGGCCTTCGGCCGCGCGAGCGAACCGCCGGCACGCGGCGCCGAGCTCGACCCGACCAATCGCTTGCTCGCGCACATGCGCGTGCACCGCCTCGAAGCCGAGGCCGTGCGCGACAGCTTGCTGTTCGTCTCGGGTGAGCTCGACAAGCGCCGTTTTGGCGCGCCGATTCCGATTCACCTGACGGACTTCATGCAGGGGCGCGGACGCCCCGAGGACAGCGGTCCGCTCGACGGAGCTGGCCGGCGCACGATCTATCAAGAGCTGCGCCGCAACTTCGTGCCGCCGTTCCTCGCGGTGTGGGACTTCCCCAACCCGTCGGGGACACGCGGCGCGCGCACGGTCTCGAACGTGCCGGCACAGGCCCTCGCCCTCGCCAACGACCCGTTTGTGATCGGTTGTGCGAAGGCCTTCGGTGCGCTCGGTCGCGCTCGCCCCGGCACGGACGAAGAACGTGCCCAGTGGATGTTCCGCCGCGCCCTCGGTCGGATCCCTCTGGCGGACGAGCTGCGCGCATGCACGGCGTTCCTCGCGGGCGGAACGCCGGAGGCGGATCCAGAGGACGCTGCCAGCCGCGAGGCGCTCGCGAGCGAAGACACGCGATTCACGGACCTCGCGCAAGCGCTCTTCACACTGCAGGAGTTCGTGTGGATCCCGTAACTCCGCGCAGCACGCATGTGCGCATTCCCTGGTCGCGCCGCGAGCTCTTGTCGCGCGCGGCACATGGCTTCGGCGCGCTCGCCTGGTCGGTGCTCTGTGGCGAGCGCTCGTCAGCGCGCTCTGTTTCGGCGTTCGGTCTCGCGCGTGGCCCGAATACCGACCTTCCCGAGGACGCCGCGCTCGGCGCCCTGCACCACGCGCCGCGCGCCGAGCGTGTCATCTTCCTCTACATGGATGGCGGGCCTTCGCAAGTCGACACGTTCGACCCCAAGCCGCGCCTGCGCGCCGAACACGGCCAGCCGATCGGCATGCGCATCCCGAAGACACAATTCGACGACGTCGGCGCGGTGCTCGGGTCGCCGTGGGAGTTCCGCCCGGGTGGCGCGTCGGGGATCGAGGTCTCGGACCTCTTCCCGCATGTCCGCAAGCAGGTTGATCGGCTGTGTGTCGTGCGCTCGATGGTCTCGAAGTTCCCCGAACACACGGCGGCGAACTACTTTCTGCACACGGGGCACAACCCGGCGGGGCGGCCCTCGATGGGCGCGTGGACGACGTACGGCCTCGGCTCGTTGGCGAAAGACCTGCCCGGCTTCGTTGTGCTCGATGGCGGCCTGGTGCCGCCCGGCGGCGTCGAGTGTTTTGGCAGCGGCTTCCTGTCGCCGCGGCACCAGGGGTCCCTCTTCCGCGCGGACCTCGGCGTGCCGAACACGGCCCCCGCGGTCCCTGCGGCGCGCGAGGCCGCGCGGCGCACGCTGACGGGCCAGCTCGAGGCCGCGCGGGGCGCCTCAGCGGATCAACAGCTCGAAGCGGCGCTGCACAACGCCGAGCTCGCGTTCGCGATGCAAGCCGCGGTGCCGGGCCTCGTCGACCTCACGGGCGAGAGCGAGGCGACACGGCGCCTCTACGGGCTCGACGCCGAATACGAGCCGACGCGACTCTACGGCCAGCAGTGCCTCCTCGCGCGCCGCCTCGTCGAGCGCGGGGTGCGGTTCGTCGAGCTGACGTGCCGGAGCCTCGGGCGCGACCGCTGGGACCAACACAAAGGCCTCAAAGAGGGCCATGGCGACAACGCCCGCGCGGTGGACCAACCGATCGCGGGGCTGCTCGAGGACCTCGCGACACGCGGCCTCTTGGAATCCACCCTCGTCGTGTTCGCCGGCGAATTCGGTCGCACGCCGATGTCGCAGGGCGAGGGCGGCCGCGACCACAACCCCCACGGCTTCTCGATCTGGCTCGCGGGCGGCGGCGTGCGCGGCGGGCACGTGCACGGCGCGACGGACGACTACGGGTACTTCGCGGTCGAGGACAAGGTGACCGTGCACGACCTGCACGCGACGATGTTGCACCTGTTGGGTGTCGACCACACCCGCTTGACGGTCCCGTTCAGTGGCCGTGACATGCGCCTGACCGACGTACACGGCGAGGTTGTGCGCGGGGTACTGGCATGAGCGCCGCGTTCAGCGGCGATCCAAGCGTGCACGCCGCCGCGTTCAGCGGCGATCCAAGCGTGCACGCCGCCGCGTTCAGCGGCGATCCAAGCGTGCACGCCGCCGCGTTCAGCGGCGATCCAAGCGTGCACGCCGCCGCGTTCAGCGGCGATCGAGGCGCGCACGCCGCCGCGTCCAGCGACGATCCAGGCGCGCACGCCGCGGAGCCGTTGGGCGCGCCGCTCACGCAGAACGCCAGCGGGTCGGCGGAGCCCGAGCTGTTCGGCGCCGGACTCGTGCGCTCGCGACGCTTCGACGACCTTTACCAGCCGGACGCGGACGGGTCGCAGGCGCGGGCGGTGTTCCTCGCGGGCAATGACCTCCCGGCGCGTTTCGCTCGCGCAGAGGGTGTGTTCCATGTCCTCGAGCTCGGCTTCGGTACTGGCCTGAATTTCCTCGAGACATGGCGCGCATGGCGCGGCGCTCTCGCTGGAACTGCGCGATGCGAGTTGCGCTACGTCGGTATCGACGGACACCCGCTTGCGAGGCACGAGGCAGCGCTCATCGCAGAGAAGCGCGCCGAGGCTGTCGCGCACAGCGCGCCGCTCGAATGGGACCAGGCGCTCTTGCTCGAGGCCTGGAATTGGCCCACACGCGGCGCGCATCATCGGCCTCTCGCCGGACGGCACCCGCACGCGCATGGGCCGCTCCCGGAGCTCGAGCTCGTGCACGACGACTTCGAGGCGGCGCTCGTGGCTCTCGGCGGACGCTTGGGCGAGACCTTCGACGCGGTCTACCTCGACGGCTTCGCGCCTTCACGCAACCCGAACGCGTGGAGCGCGACCGTCTTCACCGCGCTCGCGCGCCTCACACGCCCCGGCGCGACCGTGGCGACGTGGTCGGTGGCCGGCGCCGTACGACGCGGGCTCGACGCGGTTGGGTTCGACGTCGAACGCCGTCCCGGCCACGGCCGCAAACGCGAGGTCCTCGCCGGCATGCGGCGTGAGACCAGAGGTACCGAACCCGACCCAAAAAGTAGGTGAGGGCCGCGCGCTTCGCGCGCGCGGCCCTCACCTACTTTTTGGGTCGGGTTCGGTACCTCTGGTCTCACGCCGTGCGCGTCGCAGCGGCCGCGAACTCGCTCGCGAGGGCGCGCAGCGCGCGCAGATCGACCTTGCCTGTGCCGAGCTTCGGTATCGCGTCGACCTCGAAGTAATTCGAGGCGCGAGGCTGGAAGAGGCGCGGGAGGTCCGACGCAGCGAGCGCCTCGGCGAGCACCGCCGCGGGGAACGGCAGGTTCGTGTACAGCACGATGAGCTCCTCTCCGCGCGTGTCGTGCTCGAGCGCCGTCACGGCCACCTCCGGCAACTCCGTATCGCCATCGCCGGCCACTTCGCCTGCGCGCTCGTACACGAAGCCCTGCAGCAGCTCCTCGATCCGCCCGTGCGGCACCATCTCGCCGCCGATCTTGCTGAAACGGGACAGACGATCGGTGATGCGCAGGAACCCGCGTCGATCGACGAGGCCGATGTCGCCGGTGCTGTACCAGCCGCCCTGGAGGACCTCGGCGGTCTTCTCGGGTTGGCCGAGGTAACCGACCATCACGTTCGGGCCTTTGACCAGGAGGAGCCCCTCCTCGTCTTCGGCGCGCGGCGCGCCGCTCTCCGGGTCGACGACACGCACCGCCACTCCCGGTACAGGGCGCCCGATCGAGCCGGGCTCGTACTGCGCGAGGCGCGCATGGGTGCCAGCGGGGTCCGGCAAGTTCGCCGAGACGACGGGCGCGAGCTCCGTGCAGCCGTAACCCTCCATCAGCTCGCTACCGAAACGCGCACGCCAAGCAGCCGCGAGGCCTGCGCCGAGCTTCTGCGCGCCGGACAGCGCGAGGCGTACGCGCGCAAACTGCGCGGGTGTGCAGCGCCGCAAATAGGCCTGGTAGAAGGTCGGCGTCCCGATCGTGATCGTGACGCCGTGTTTCTCGCACAGCTCACCGATGACTTTCGCCTCGAGCGGATTCGTGTGGTAGACGGCGCGCGCGCCAGAGAGCAACGTGGCCCACAACGTCACCGTGTAGCCGAAGCTGTGGAAGAACGGCAGGATGCCGAGCACCGCGTCGCCCGGCCCCAGCGCGACGACCTCGAGCACGGACTGGGTGTTCGAGAGGATATTCGAGTGCGAGAGCTGCACCCCCTTCGGCGTGCCGGTGCTGCCGCTCGAAAAGATAATCGTCGCGATCCGTTCGGAGGCGTCGTCGCCGCGCGGCGCGAGGCGATCAGCGAGGAACACGCCAGGCAGATAGGTCTGGAGCAGAGCGCGCAGCTTCCGCGGGCCCGTGATCTCTTCGCGCAGGTCCTCGAGCACGAGCGTGCGCTCGGTAGGCAGCGGCGAATCGCGCTCGAGCGCCTTCAAGAAGCGCCGCGCGGTGATGACATAGTCCACCTCGGCGACGTCGCACATCCGCACGAGGTCGGGGTTCTCGAGAGTGTAGTTGAGGTTCACACTCGCGCGGTCATCTAGCGCCAGGGCCAAATTCACGAGCGCGCCGCCCGCACCCGGAGGCAACAAGACCGCGACGTTGCGCTGCGCGCCGAGGCGCGCCCGCAACACGTCGCGCATGCAGATCGCTCCGACGAGCAGCTGGCGATACGTGAGGTCCGCGCCCGTCGTGTCCACCACGGCCGGCTGCCGGGCGTGCGCGCAGGCTTCGCGCACGAAGCGCCAGCCGAGAGTGCCTCGACGGCCGCGGCGCTGCGTGCGAAGGTCCGCGATCAACTCCTGCACACACTCACGTGTGCGGAACGCGCTCGTGTCGGACGGCATCGGCGCGCCGATGCCGATGTCGACGCGGAACGGCAATCCGCGCAGCTGCGCGAGGCGACCCTTCCCGCGCCGGAAGCTGAACAAGCTGCCCCACAGGCGATCGAGGGCGACCGGCAGCACCGGCACGCCCGCGTCGCGCGCGATCGACTCCATCCCGCGCGCGAAGGGCATGAGGTGCCCGGTGCGCGTGATGCCGCCCTCAGCGAAGATGCACACGAGCTCGCCGTTGCGCGCCGCCTCGGCCGCCGTGGCGAGGGCGCGCTCGCGCTCCTCGGGCTCGTCCCCGGCCGCCACGGGGATCGCGTCCATGCGGCGCGCGAACCAGCCGAGCACCGGCACGTCGAAGTACGGCCGGAACATCAAGAACCGCACGGGCCGCTTCGCCGCCGCGGCGACGAGCATCGCGTCGACGTACGAGACGTGATTCGCGACGAGCAGCGCGCCGCCCTCGGCGGGCAGGTGCTCGGCGCCGCGCACGCGGATGCGATACGCCGTGTGCACGACGAGCCACACGACGAGGCGCAGGCTGTGATGCGCCGCGAAACGCAGGGCCGGGATCAAGGCCAGCAGCATGAGCGCGCCGACCGCCGCCATCATCGCGCGGCCCCCGAAGCCGAGCGCTTGGAACAGCATGAACACGGGCCCTGCGAGCAGGATGCCCGTGAAGTCCATGGTCTGTGAGAAGCCGAGCACGGCGCCACGGCGGTCGTCCTTGGGCAGCACTTGCACGAGGGTGCGCACGGGCAGCGAGCCCGCGCCCGAAGCGATCCCGAGCACGAACAACATGCCGAGGGCCAACATGTGCGACGGCGGACCGAAGCCCATGATGAACAGCGGCGCCGCCATGCCGAGGACACCGAGCGGCACGAGCCCCCCCTCGATGCGGTCGCCGGAGATGCGGCCGGCGCCGATCGCGCCGATCGCGATGCCGAGCACGACAGGCGCCATGAGCAGCGAGGTGTTTTGTTTGTCGAGGCCGAGCCCGTTGAGGCCGTACTCGTTCACGACGAGCAGCAGGAGCGCGCCGATCAAGTAGTAGAAGGCGCTGCCGAAGACCGCGACCTTCAGGAGGCTGTCGCCGCGCACTGCGCACCACTGCTCGCGGGCCTCGGCGAAGACGTTGACCCGCAGCGCGCGTTCGGGCCGCCGGGGCGCGAGATGCTCGATCGGCAGCGACGCGAGCCAACCGAACACCGCGAAAGCGACGTAGGCGATGCCCGGGATCCACAGCTTGTCGTGGAAGTTCTGCGCCAGGAACCCGGCGAGTCCGACCCCGATGAGGATCGCGAGCGTCGTCGTGGTCTGGATGAGCGCGTTGGCCCGCGACATATCGCGAGCCGGCACGAGCTCGCGGATCGAGCCGTACTTCGAAGGGCCGAAGAGGGCGCTCTGGGCACCCATCAGGAAGACCGTCGCGAGCAAGAGACCAAAGCTCTCGAGGCAGAGCGCCGTCAGCGCGACCCCCATCACCAGGATCTCGAGCAGGTTCGCGAGCTTGATGATCGTCGACTTCGAATAACGGTCGGCGAGCGCGCCCGTGGTCGTGCAGAGCAGCACGAACGGCAGCGCGAAGAGGGTCGCCACGAGCCCCTGCCGGTTGTTCCCGGCTGCGTCGACGGCGAGGCCGCTGTCGACGACCCACGGGATGGCCTCCGTCGTGACCGCCGAGACGGTCAGCAGCAACACCAGTTGTTTGAACGCGTTGTCGTTGAACGCGCCGAGGAACTGAGTCGTCAGGAGCGCGGCGAACGAACGGAGCTTCAGGAGGTGCAGCATCGGCGGGGTCTCAGGGTAGCCACCGAGGATGCGTACGTCGCGCGCGGGTCTCGCCTCGTCCTGGCGAAGCGGTTCGATTCGCGGCCCGAATCGATCGGGTCGGTAGGCTCGTGATCTTCACGAGCGACCGCGGCTTCCACCTCGACGAACACGACTTCTGGGCCAAGGTCAATCTGCGCGACGAGTCCGCGCGGGTGCCGTTGATCGTGTATGTGCCGGGCAAGCAGGCCGCGGTGTGCACGTCGCTCGTCGAACTGCAGGACCTCTATCCGACGACATCGCGACTCTGTGGGCTCGAGCCTCCCGCTGGCGTGCAGGGCCTCGACCTGGACGTACGTGCAGTACGGAGAGCGCGGGGAGAATGGGCGCGAGCTGTATGACCTCGCGGCGGATCCGGGGCAATTCGTGAATCTCGCGCAGCGGCCGGAGCACGTGGCGGAGATGGAGCAGCTCGGAAGGCGGCTGACGGAGAAGCTGCGTGAGGTGCGCGCGGGTGCGCCGAAGTAGCCAGCATGTTCGACGGTAGCGCGGTGTGCTGGGACTGAGACCAGAGGTACCGAACCCGACCCAAAAATTAGGCGAGAGTCGCGCGCGCTCCGCGCGCGCGACTCTCGCCTAATTTTTGGGTCGGGTTCGGTACCTCTGGTCTCAGCCCCAGCAGGGCTAGCGGTTAGTGAAACTGCGCCGCGTACCAGGTGCCTTACCCTGATTCATTTCGGCTTGTTGCCCGGCTTCGCCGGGGCGGCCGGCGGGGACATGGACTTCTGCGGCGGGGCGGCAGGCTTGGCTGCCGGCTTGCCCTGGGGAGCGGTCGGATTCGGTTTTTGGGCCGGTTTGTCGCCGGGTTTGCCTTGGGACTGCATCGGATTTTGGGGTCGCCAGCGCTGGGAGAGTGCTGGCCAGGGGGTCAGCCCTGCGCTTCGTTTCGTGACGTCGGCGCGACCATCGCGCCGCCGTCTGGACCCCGCAGCGCGATCGGCTGCGAGGCTGGCGCGGGAGGTGCAACTTGCGCGCCAGATGGCGCCTCTCCGACGCAACCCCCGCGCGGGCTGGCACTTGGGTTCGTCGAGCCGATTCGGAGGCGCGCCGCGCAGTGCACGCGCCGTGCGTGAACCACGCGCAGACCGCGCGCAGACCGCGCGCTCAGCGCGCGCGCCGCGGGTGGACGGTCGGCCGATTCCGCGCCGGCGAGAGTCCGACGGCTGTTTCCGCACGGGCGATTGAGCTAGTGTCCTCTTGCGCGAGGACTCGATCCCGAGCTACGCGCGAGCGCCCCGAGTCGGGGCCCCGGGGTTCGATCATGTGCCCTTCCATTCCGCGCTGCCCGTCGCCGGGCGAACAGCTGTTCGGCGCGCCGTCCGGCCAACAGGTCCACCCTCCGTCGAACCTCCGCGCGCACGTGACTCCTGGTGGACTCACGGGGCGCCGAGGCGCTCTGGCGAGCGCGCTGCTCGGGCACAGCGAGTGCATGCAGGAGCTGCGGCGCGAGCTCGTCACGGTCGCGCGGAGCGCCGCGCCGACGGTGCTGCTGCTCGGCGCGACGGGCACAGGCAAGGACGTCGCGGCGCGGATCCTGCATGGCGAGAGCGCGCGCGCAGCAAACCCCTTCGTCGCGATCAACTGCACGGCCGTCCCTGGCGCGCTCTTGGAGGACATGTTCTTTGGCCACGACGCCGGCGCATTCACGGATGCCAAGCGCGCGCGGGCGGGTCTCTTGGAGGAGGCGCAGGGCGGCACGCTTTTCCTCGACGAGATCGGCGACTTGGACCTGGCGCTGCAGGCGAAGCTCTTGCGGGTGCTCGACGAACGCCGTGTGCGCCGCCTCGGCGCGACGGGCGACCGCGACTTCGACGTGCGCATCGTGGCCGCGACCCACCTCGACCTCGGCGAGGCAGTCGACGCCGGGCGTTTTCGTCAGGACCTCTTCTATCGGCTCGATGTCGTGTCCTTGACGCTGCCGGCGCTCGAGGAGCGAGGCGAGGACGTGTTGTTGCTCGCGGAGCATTTTTTGACCCTCGCCGTCGCGCGTTATGGTCGCACGGTCAAGGGTTTCGACGATGGAGCGCGGGCCGCGTTGTGCGCAGCGCGCTGGCCGGGCAACGTGCGGCAGCTCGCGCACGCGATCGAGCGCGCGGTGCTCCTTGGTCGCGGCGAATCGATCACGGCGCGAGACCTGCGGCTCGTGTCGCTGGGCGCTGGCAGCGGTCCGCCGCTCGTAGCGCTCGCCCAGACGGCGCGGATCCCTCCGGAGTTGCGCCGTTCAGCGCCGATTGGAGTCGTGGCATCGGAAGCGGCGCAGGACCCGGGTCACGACTTGCGCGACGCCGAGGTGCTCGCGCTCGCGAGCGCCCTGGAGCGCGCGGATGGGAGCCTCTCCGAGGCGGCGCGCCTGCTCGGCGTGACGCGCGACACCGTGCGCCAACGCATTCGGCGGTATGGTCTGCGGATCCGCGCGCGGGTCGAGTTCCCTCCGCGAGCGTCCTCCTGATAAGGAACACCGACCAGGCACCAAACTCGCCTTGAGGTCGACGAGCGCTTCGCAACGGTGCGCATGAGCGCGACGGTTCAGAACGAACAGGGCACTTCGGAGACGACCGAGGCCTCGACGCGAACCACGGGAATCGAGACGCCTGCCGGCGCCAGAAGATCCACTCGATAGGTCCCCGAAGGAAGAAATGGGATTGCATAGGGCCGACAGCGGAGGACGAGGACACCCGATGTGACCTCTTGCCCAGATTCGAGGTCGAGACGCGCTACACCGACCATGATCGGTCCTGCGTGGGAAGCGCCGTCGGACGCAGTCGGGTCCAAATGGATGCACCCAAGGGAGCCAACCGGGACCTCAAGCTCGGCGTCGAGCGCGCCCACGACGGGCACGAAGGGCGGGCCATCGGCCGGTGGGAAACGCATAAGTTGCCCAGGTGCCTCGAAGACGACCGAGTAGGAACCGAAGGGAATCCCCTCAATTCGATCGAAGCCGCGCGCGATCCCGGAGAGTTCAACGATCGAGTGTTGCCCCGACACGAGGTCGGTAAGCTGGAGAATGGGCGTTCCCGCCGAGGACATCGCTTCTAGCGCGGTGCTCGGGATCGACTCTAGCGGGCTAAAACGGACCTCGATGACTCCGAACGACGAGTCCACACGCGCCAGAGCGACGATGCGCTTCTGAATCGTGCTTTCGATCCTAGACGCAGTCAGCAATTCACGGATGAGAACATACCCAGGAATCGCGGCGTCGAGGGTCAGGTCAATCGATTCCCCGAGGTCCTGATCAGCAGCAAAGACGAACGTTCGCTGGAGGAACGTCCCGCTCCTCGAATTCATCGGACGGCCGAGCACGAGAATACCAGCGTTGTCGGCGGGAACAACACGCACACGGGGGTCCACCGGACGTGGCGTCCCTGCCCATCGGCCACCCAAACGCGGGGAGGTCGAGAGCGGTTCGTGATCGAGCTGGAGATATTCGAGATCGACCCCGTAGGCCTACTTCATCACCAGCTCGACGAACGGGTCCAATGGTCGCTCTCCCTCGTCCTCTGCGCGAGGGAACTCCGGCCTCTGAAAGGGGTCGAGCAGGATGAGCCCGGCGCCACCCGCGTAGATGCGGTGGGCGACTCCGAGCTCGAGTCCGTCGAGTCGAAACACGCCGCGTTCGTCGGTGATCGCCATGTGGAGTGGGCCAGCTCCTCGCAGCGCAGATACGATCGCAATGTCGTCGAGGTGTGCAGTAGGGGGCACGGCCAATACACGCGCTCCCGCACCCACAGGCCGACCGAGTGGATCGCGAGCCTCGCCGACGATCACTCCAGCGTGCTCCAGGGCAACCGTGACTCGCTCGCGGCTCCGCTCGCCACCGGGAAGCTGGATACGCCTCGTCGATCGGCCTGGCGCTCGAATCGTGACCTCGACAGAACCCTCGAGCGACGCCGATTCAGCGATCCCGCGCGAGTCCGTTGTGGCGACAACATTCCAGTCGGGTGCTGAGGAGCACGCCGCACCCTGCACGATTGACCCATCGGCTCCGAGCACAAGGACTTCACGGCTCGCTGCCCTCGACGGGACGTTGCACGCGTCCGGATCCAGGCCCTTAGCGCGTGTCGCCGCTTCGCGTTCGCGGGGAGCAGGCGTCGGGGCGGACAGGTCGACGTCGATCGCCTGCTGAGTTACGACCTTCGCGTCACGCGCCTCCGAGACACCGAGCGGGGCGGTAGGAGCCGACGGCCGGGTCACCAGGTGCAGCACGAGCGCCGCGAGGGAGAAGGCGAGCACCAAGGCCGCCGTGACCAGGCGGCTATCCACGCGACCCCGCCGGTGAGCGCGCTGCGCCGTCATTGGCAATGCGCGGTCTTCGTTGTACTTCGGCATACGGAGAAGCGGCGTGATGTGCGCGCCGGGCTGAGGGTTGTTGAATCGGCGCCGCGTACCAGGTACCGTACGCCGATTCAACCTATCGACTCAGCGGTAGAGCGTCGCGCCGCCGTCCACGAACTCTTTTGATTTGGCCTTTAGGCCCGCTTCGATGGCTTCGGTTGAGTCGAGGCCCTTTTCGGCGGCGTATTTGCGTACGTCTTCGGTGATCTTCATCGAGCAGAAGTGCGGGCCGCACATCGAGCAGAAGTGCGCCACCTTAGCGTTGTCGCTCGGCAATGTCTCGTCGTGGTAGGAGCGCGCGGTGACTGGGTCCAGGGCCAGGTTGAACTGGTCCTCCCAGCGGAATTCGAAACGCGCGCGGCTGAGCGCGTCGTCCCACTCCTGGGCGTGCGGGTGACCCTTCGCGAGGTCCGCCGCGTGCGCCGCGATCTTGTAGGCGATCACGCCGTCCTTGACGTCCTTCGCGTTCGGCAGGCCGAGGTGCTCCTTCGGCGTCACGTAACACAACATCGCCGTGCCGTACCAACCGATCATCGCGGCCCCGATCGCGCTCGTGATGTGGTCGTATCCCGGCGCGATGTCCGTCGTAAGCGGGCCCAACGTGTAAAACGGCGCCTCGTGGCAGAGGCGCATCTGCTCTTCGACGTTGACCTTGATCTTGTGCATCGGCACGTGGCCGGGGCCTTCGACCATCACCTGCACGTCGTGTTTCCACGCGATCTTGGTGAGCTCACCGAGGGTCGCGAGCTCGCCCATTTGGGCCTCGTCGTTCGCGTCCGCGATGCAGCCCGGGCGCAAGCCGTCGCCGAGGCTGAACGACACGTCGTAACGTTTCATCAGCTCGCAAATGCGCTCGAAGTGCGTGTACAGGAAGTTCTCGGAGTGGTGCGAGAGGCACCACTTCGCCATGATCGAACCGCCACGCGAGACGATGCCCGTCACGCGCTTCGCGGTCAGCGGCACGTAACGCAGCAGCACGCCGGCGTGGATCGTGAAGTAGTCGACGCCCTGCTCGCACTGCTCCTCGAGCGTCTGCATGAAGAGGTCGATCGTCAGGTCCTCGATCTTGCCGTTGACCTTCTCGAGGCACTGGTAGATCGGCACCGTGCCGATCGGCACGGGCGAGTTGCGGATGACGGCCTCGCGCGTGCGGTGGATGTCCTTGCCGGTCGACAGGTCCATGACCGTGTCGGCGCCCCAACGGATCCCCCAGCGCAGCTTGTCGACCTCGTCCTCGATGCTCGACGAGATGGCCGAGTTGCCGATGTTGGCGTTGATCTTGACCAGGAAATTGCGACCGATGATCGTCGGCTCGAGCTCCGTGTGCTTGATGTTGGCCGGGATGATCGCGCGGCCCTCTGCGACCTCGACGCGCACGAACTCGGGCTCGAGGCCCTCGCGCGCCGCGATGTAGGCCATCTCCTCGGTGATGACGCCGCGCCGCGCGAAGTGCATCTGGGTGACGTTGCCGCCGGGGCCGGGCTCGCGGCCGGCGACCCAGGCGCTGCGGACGTCGGGCAGGCCCTCGTCCGCGCTGTACCCCTGGGGCCCGGCGGTGTCGTACAGGTCGATGGTCTCGCCGTTCGTCAGGTGCACTCGGCGTCCGGGGACGGCGAGGCGGTGCCCGTTCCACTCGACGGGCCGCTGGAACTGGTGCGAGCGCGGGAAGCTCTCTGCGAACGGCTCGAGCAGCGTGGCGGCCTTGGTCGCGGACGGGCTGGTTTTGGAACGATTGGTCATGGCTCTGCTTTCCTACGCCGGTACGACCCGGATCAGGTTCGAGGGGTGCCTCTCAGGCGCGCGGCGCCACGGCGTCGTGGCGCTGGGCGCACGCCGCCCCCAGCACAAGTGGGAGCAGTGTAGTCCGACGCGGCACGCCGAGGGACCCTCGGGCCGAGCGACCTCTACGGATGGCCGAAACGAACTCACACGCCACTCTCATCTGGTGCCCGTCCCGGTTTCGAGGCAGGGACGCTAGGCTGAGGTCGAAGGACGCGGCCTCGCCCGCGCCCTCGCTCGACCAACACCCCCTCATCGAAAGGACCCCCACGATGAAACGACAGGTCACGGAAATCGCACTCGTCGGCTTTGGCATCCTCGCCTTGGCCGACTGGGCCTCTGCCTTCCAATGATGAGGCGGTGGTGCACGCGCTCCCCGTGGGGGAGGCATGAGACCAGGTGAAGGCACGACAGGACCTGCAGGACCAGGAGGAGGCGCTGGCCCCTCGGGCGGAGGGCCGGGACAAGGACCCGCGAGCGGGCCAGGAGGCCCCCAGGCCCCACAATTCCCAGGTGGCATGGGCAGCCCTTTGACGCCGCCCGGCATGCCCGGGAGCGATCGACCGGATCAACCGATCAGCCCGTACAAACTCGACAAGTACGGGTCGGTGGACGACCCCACGGATTGGCGACTTTGGTGGGAGTTCAACAAAGACCTCTACCTGCGCTACGTCAACATCAACACGGGCGAAGTGCGGACGGGCTCCGATGACTTCTACCTAGGCCAAGGACAGCAGTCCGAGGTCGTCGGTGGGCGCGTGTCGGACGAGCTGATCGACCAGTCGATCGTGCCCGCGCTGTTGAAAGCGGTCGAGCTCGGCGGCACGAATCCGTTCGTGCAAAGCGCCGTGGTCACGATGACGAAGATCGGCGGAAGCGAATACCGCTCGCAGTTCGACTTCATCACGCGCTGGTTCCTCGAGCTGCCGAATGGCACCGACGTCATGCATCCGACCGCGGCGTTCGCGCTGGGGCTCGGCGGCAACGTCTCCGATCTGCAGACCTTGCGCGACCTCGCGCTCGACACGGAGGTCGGTCGGACGCTCGTCAAGGGCCCGGAAGTGCCGCGCGAAATGCGCGCGTACGCGACTTATGGCCTAGGACTCCTTGCGAGTCGCAGCAGTGACGCGGCGGTGCGCGGACAGGTCGTGCGCGACTTGATCGACATCCTCGAGACCAAGGGCGAGAAGCCGAGCAAACGCGGCCGAGGCAGAGACAAGGGCGACGGGGACGACGAGTACTCGAACGATGTGCAGGTCGCGGCGATGATCGCGCTCGGCCTGGTGCCGCTGCACGTCGACGAGGATGTCGTCGCGTGTTACTGCGGCAAGTGCGTGGTACCGGAGCCTGAGACCTCGCTGTATCCGCAAGTGACGTACCTCATGCGGTACTTCACGGCGGACAAGGAGTACGACCCGTTCCTGCGAGCCCACGCTGCGACCACCCTCGGACGCCTCGTCGCCGCCCGCCCCGCGGGTGTCACCGAGCGCATGAAGGAGGGCATCGCCGAAGTGCTGATTCGCGCGCTCGAGAATTCGAGCAAGCAGCCAGCCCTCGTGCGCGAGAGCGCGGTGCTCGCCCTCGGTCTCATCGGAGACGCGGACGACGGTGAGGTCGATCAGTGGATCCGTTGGGCGCTCAGTCGTTCGGCCCGCGCGGGCACGGACCTCGAGAAGCGTTTCGCGCTGATCGCGCTGGCCCACATCGGCGGTCGCCCGGGTGAAGGGGACGAGCCGTTCGGCGCGCTGGACGACGTGCGGCGTGTGCTGCTGGGTCAGCTCGCGAGCGCGAAGAAGAACGTCAAGCCCTGGGCCGGACTCGCGCTCGGTGTCCTCGGACACTCGCTGCGTGAGGACGGCGTGCCCCTGGACGGCGCGGTCGATCATGCGCTGCGTTCGATGCTTAAGAACGTCCGCCGCGGCGGTGACTTCGGCGCCTACGCGGTCGCGCTCGGCCTTCGTCAGGACGCCGCGTCGATCGAGCCGCTGCTCGAGCGTTTCGACGAGCTCCGCGACGAAGACGCGCGCGGGTACGCGGCGTTGGCCCTGGGCCTCGTCGGCGCGCGCGAAGCAATCGCGCCGCTGCAAGCGGTGTTGATGGAAGCGGACACGATGCCCCTCCTGCAGACCCGGGCCGGTGTGGCCCTCGGGATGCTCGGAGACACGACGGTCGTGAGCCAGCTCCTCGAGCTCGCGGCGAACGGTGTGCCCGAGAAGGCCGCGTCCCGCGAAGCCGCGGTCGCGGCCCTCGGATTCATCGGCGACAAACGCGCCGTGGACCGCCTGTGCGAGATCTTGGTCGACAAGGAGAAGCACTCCGAGACCCTGCGCGAGACCGCGATGATCGCGGTCGGGTTCTTGGCCGATCGCACGGCGAAGCCGTGGCGTTCGGTCTACACCCTCGGGTGCAACTACCGCGCCGAAGTGCCGACGTTCACGAGCGGCAAAGGCACGGGGATCTTGAACCTGAACTGAGGCGCTGCGCCTGCTGCGAGCGGCCTCGGCCGCCATTCGAGCGGCCCGACCTCCCCACCCAGGGAGGCCGGGCCGCTCCACATGACGCGAAACGTCGCTGGCTCCGAGCTCGCTACGCACTTCGGTCCAGTCCCAGCGGGAATCGAGCCACTTCCCCCACCGAAGTGAGAGTCCATACTGTTGATCCCGGCAGCCGCATGCCGTCCCAGAATCCCCCGCAATGGCCTCGCACTCGCTCCGCCGGACGGCGTCCTTCGTTCTCTGGGGGGCGCTGTTCTGCGCTCTCGTCCTCGTTCTGCTGAAGTTCCAGGGGATCATCGGACGGACCGAGCATCACCCCGAGGACGTCTCCGTCGACGGGGTCCCCATCGGACAACTCGCCAGCGGCGTGGAGGGCGCGCGACACGTGACCGTCGAGCGCGAGCGCGCACCGACCCTCGAGTTCCATTCAGCCCGCATCGAGGCCGTCGATCTGGCGCGTATCGCCGCGCGTGTGATGGCCGTCGTCGAGGAGGTCTCCGTGCGCGAAGGCGACGAGGTCCAAGAGGGCGCGCTGATCGTGCGCCTCGACGCCAAGGACGCGCAGGCTCGCCGCGCACAAACCCTCGCGAGCGTCGAGGCGGCGACCGCCCGCGTGACGGCCGCCGAAGCCGCGCACACGCGGGCCGCGAAGCTCAACGCCGACGGCAACCTGTCGCCGCAGGCCCTCGAAGGCGCGCGCGCGGAACGCGACGCTGCGCGCGCCTTCGAGGCGGCGGCGCGCGAGGGCCTCGCCGAGGCCGAGAACGCCCTCGGCTGGCACCACATCACGGCGCCCTTCGCTGGGCGCGTCCTCGCGCGCACGATCGAACGCGGCGACCTGGCGCAACCGGGTCAGACGCTCGCCTCCCTCTACCGCGCCGATGCGCTCCGCGTGGAAGCCGCGATCCCCGCGCGGCTCCTCGAGCGTGTCGCCGTCGGCGAGACGGTCACTCTGGACTTCCAGGGCGCGGAGATGTTCTCGCTGCCGATCACACGCGTTCTACCGGAAACCGACCCCGCGACGGGCACCGTCACGGTGCACGTGGACGTGCCGCGTGAGCTCGCGCGGTTGGGCGTGCTGCGACCGGGGTCGCTCGGGCGCGCAGGAGTGTCGACCGGATCACGGGAGCGCTTGGTGCTGCCCGACGCCGCCATCGAGCGCATCGGCCAAGTCGAGCGCGCTTGGCTCGTGTACGAGGGCCACGCGCGCCCTGTCAATGTCCGCACCGTTCCCGTCGCGCCTCTCGCAGGCGGTGAACCGCGTGTCGAGGTGCTGTTCGGGCTCAACGAAGGCGACGCCGTCCTCGCGCGATGAGACACACGCATGAGCCTTCGGGCCCGTCGCAGTCGCTGACGACCCGCATCGTCGCGGCGTTCCTCGACAGCAACTTTTCGATCCTGCTGATCCTCCTGTCGATCGGCATGGGTGCGACTGCGCTGCTCGTCACCCCGCGCGAGGAGGACCCGCAGGTGGTCGTGCCGTTCATCGACGTCTATGTCGACGTCCCCGGCGCGTCGCCGAGCGAGGTCAAGCAGCTCGCGTCGGAGCCGCTCGAGCGCCTGATGTTCGAGATCCACGGCGTCGAACACGTCTATTCGATGGCGAGCCAGGACCGCGCGCTCGTCACCGTTCGCTTCGCGGTCGGCGAGGACCGCGAGAAAGCCCTCGTCGACATCGAGGCGAAGATCCGCTCGAGCATCGACCGCGTGCCGCCGCAGGTCACGGGATGGCGGGTCGTTCCGGTCGAGATCGACGACGTCCCGATCCTCACGTTCACTCTGTACTCGGCTGCCGATGCGGGCCCCGCGCCTGGAAACCTCGTGCGCTTGGCGGACGAGCTCGCGGCGCGCCTGCAGACGGTCGAAGACGTCTCGCGCGTCGAGGTGCACGGCGGCGAACGCCGCAGCGTGCGCGTGCTCGTCGACACCGTCGCGCTGCACAGCCGCGGCCTCGATCACACGGACCTCGCGCGCGCGATTCGCGCGGCGGACGTCGACGTCCTCGCCGGCACGCTGGCTGCAAGCGATACGAACCAGGCCTCGGCCGTGCGTGAGCTGCGTGTCGGCCCGAAGCTGCGGCACGTCGACGAGCTGCGCGAGCTCGTGGTCGGAGTGCAGGCTGGACGAAGCGTGTTGCTCCAGGACGTCGCCGAGGTCATCGACGGCCCGGAAGAACCCACACGCTACACGCGCCTCGCGTTCGGCCCGGCCGCGACAACGATCCAGCGCGGCGACCCGATCTCGCGCGAGCTCGTCGACGGCGTCCTGCGCGACGCGGTCACCGTCTCGGTCGCGAAGCGCAAGGGAACCAACGCGGTGGTCGTCGCCGAGGAGGTCCTCGCCGAACTCGAAGTGCTGCGCAAGGACGTCCTCCCGAGCGACGTGCGTGTGCTCGTCACGCGCAACCAGGGCGAGACCGCGAACGAGAAGGTCAACGAGCTCGTCGGGCACCTCCTGATCGCGGTCGGCACAATCGTCGTGTTGATCGGCGCGAGCCTAGGGATCCGCGCGGCCTGGATCGTCGCCCTCGCGGTGCCGTTGACCTTGTCCGTGACGTTGTTCGCTGGCTACCTAGTCGGCTTCACGATCAACCGGGTCACGCTCTTCGCGTTGATCCTGTCGCTCGGCCTGTTGGTCGACGACCCGATCGTCGACGTCGAGAACATCCACCGGCACCTGCGTCGCGGCAAGCTCCCGCCGCGCGAGGCGACTCTGTTCGCCGTCGACGAGGTCCGCCCGCCGGTGATCCTCGCGACGCTCGCGGTGATGCTCTCATTCGTCCCCATGTTCTTCGTGTCGGGGATGATGGGGCCGTACATGCGGCCGATGCCGTTCAACGTCCCGGTCGCGATGCTCTTGTCGCTGGTGATCGCGTTCACAGTGACACCCTGGGCGAGCTATCACCTCCTGCGGCACGAGTCGACCTACGGGACGCCCGCTGCGGCTGGCAAGGAACACGAGGACGCCGAAGGCGGCGCGCTCGGCTTCGTCGTCCGCGGCTACCGGCGACTCGCGGGCTTCTTCCTCGTGACGCGCACGCGGGGCCTCCTGCTCCTCGGGACGATCGGTGTGCTGTTCGTCGGCTCGGTCGGGCTCGCAGGCCTCGGCCTCGTGCCGCTGAAGATGCTGCCGTTCGACAACAAGAGCGAGTTCCAGATCACGGTCGAGGCGCCGGAGGGGACGCCGCTCGAGGTCACGGACCGCGTCGCGATGGAGCTCGTGCGCGAGGTCCTCACCATCGACGAGGTCAGCGATGTCGTCTCGTACGTCGGCCATCCCTCGCCGCACGACTTCAACGGTCTCGTCCGACACCACTTCCTGCGGCGCGGCGCGCACCAAGCGGACCTGCGTGTGAATCTGCTCCCGCGCCACGAACGCGGCCGCCAGGCCCACGCGATCGTGCTCGCGGCGCGCGGCGCGCTGCAGCGCATCGCAGAGGCTCACGGTGTCCGCATCGGCGTCGTCGAGACGCCGCCGGGGCCGCCCGTGCTCGCGGGGATCGTCGCCGAGGTCTATCCGCCCCTCGGCGCGAGCCAACGCGAGCTCACGGCCGCGACGCGCGACGTTGAGCGGCGCTTCTTTTCGGTCGCGGGGCTCGCGGACATCGACACCTATGTCGAGGCCGACCGCGAGCGCACGCGTTTCGACGTCGATCGCGCCCGCGCCGCTGCCCGCGGGATCGGCGCGACGGACGTCGCGGACACGCTGCGCTTCGCGCTGACCGGCGTCGATGCGGGCGTCCTGCACGTCGAGGGCGAGCGCTTGCCCCTGCGCGTGCGCCTCGAGCTGCCGCGCCGCGAGCGCGCGACCGAGGCCGACCTCGCGGGCCTCGCGGTCCGCGCGAACACCGGCTCGTTCGTGCCGCTCGAGGACGTGACGCAGCGCTCCGTGGAGCCGGCCCCGACGACCCTGTTCCGCAAGGACATGCGCGACGTGCAGTACGTGACGGCCGAGCCCGTCGGGCTGACGCCGGTCGAGGCGATCTTCGCGCTCCAGCAGAGCTTCGTGGACACGCCGCTCTCGACCGCGCGCCCCTTCGATCCAGACTCGGCGTTCGAGGTCGATTTCGCGGGTGAAGGCGAGTGGCAGGTCACGCTAGACGTCTTCCGCGACCTCGGCATCGCGTTCGCAGGAGCGCTCGCAGCGATCTACATTCTCCTCGTCGCACAGACCCGCTCCTTCGGGGTCTCCGCGCTGATGATGACCGCGATCCCGCTGACGATGATCGGCGTGTTCCCGGGCTTTTGGGTCCTCAACGCGCTCTTCGCGGGCGAGGTCGCAGGGACCCCCGACCCGATCTATTTCACGGCCACGGGCATGATCGGCATGATCGCGCTGGCCGGTATCGTGGTGCGGAACGCGATCATCCTGGTCGACTTCATCCAACAAGGGATTGCCGCGGGACGGCCGGTCGCGGAGGCCTGCCTCGAAGCCGGCGCGGTGCGCCTGCGCCCGATCCTCTTGACCGCAGGCGCCGCGGTGATGGGAGCCTGGGTCATCGTGTTCGACCCGATCTTCTCGGGCCTCGCGTGGTCCTTCGTGTTCGGCATCGCGGCGAGCACCGTCTTCACGCTGCTCGTGATCCCCGTGACGTTCGCGCTGCTCTTCCGGCGGACAACTCGCTGAGTCATGTACGTGACCCCTCTTCCGCGCCTGATCGAGAAGATGGGATCGCGGCGCGCGCGCGCGGCGCTGTCGTCGGAGCGAGCGGCGCCGATGCCATCGTGTTGACCGACATGGGTGGCGACAAGGGGCAGACGCGGCTCGGCTTCGTGCCGCGCCTAGAGCTCGTCCTCGGCGCGAACGACACGGGCAACGAGGACACGCACCACAAGGAGGGCCGCATGCATCCCGCGCGCTTCGTCGCGGCGTTGCCCGACGGAGCGGCGCTGGCGTTGCACGGGGGCCGGCGGATCGCGCTCCTTGGCGTCGGTAAGGTCGGGTTCGCGATCTCTCGCAAAGACGGCGCATTGGTGGACGAGCAGGTCCTGCCGGCCCGGAGCAAGCGCGACCTCGGCGACCCGCTCGAGCACAGCCTCGACCTGCACTCGTGGATTCGCCAGGCGCGCGCCGCCGAGCGTCCCCTCTTCCCGCGCACCCCGCCCGCGGAACCAACCGTCGCCTCGATGCGGATAGGTCAGGGCAACTCGAGCGACCGCGTCGCGCGCAGATCGCGGATGACTTTCAAGAAGTCGTCGAACGGCATCACGCGCTGCTCCTGGGTCCCCCGTCGACGCACGGCGACGGTGCCCTCTCCGGCCTCGCGGTCGCCGGCGATCAGCATGTACGGGACCTGGTCCTTTTGGGCCTCTTTGATCTTCTTGTTCATGTGGCCCGGCTCGAGGCGCGCGTCCACACGGAAGAGCTCGGCCGAGAGGCGCTCCGAGAGGGTCTTGCAGTAGGCCGCGTGCTCCTCGCGGATCGGGATCACAGACACCTGGGTAGGCGCGATCCAGAGGGGGAAGCGTCCGCCGAAGTGCTCGATCAAGCCGCCGACAAAACGCTCGAGGCTGCCGAGAATGGCGCGGTGCACCATGATCGGGCGTTGCTGCGTGCCATCGGACGCGGTGTAGACGAGGTCGAATCGCTCAGGCAAATTGAAGTCGCACTGGATCGTCGAGTTCTGCCACTCGCGACCCAACGCGTCCTTGATCTTGTAGTCGATCTTCGGGCCGTAAAAGGCGCCGCCGCCCTCGTCCAGCTCGAGCGGCAAGTCGATCTGCGCCGCCGCGGCGCGCAACGCGTCCGTCGCGCGCTCCCAGATCGCGTCCTCGCCGATCGACTTCTCTTTCGGCCGCGTCGCGAGATAGGCCTTGTACTCGAAGCCGAAGGTGCGCAGCACCTTGTCGACGAGCTTGCACACGCCGGCGATCTCGTCAGCCAACTGCTCGGGCGTGCAGAAAATGTGCGCGTCGTCCTGGGTAAAGCCGCGCACACGCAGCATGCCGTGCACGACGCCCGAGCGCTCGTAACGGTACACGGTGCCGAGCTCCGCCCACCGCAGCGGCAGCTCGCGGTACGAGTGCCCGCGGTCCTTGTACACGAGGCAGTGCCCCGGGCAATTCATGGGCTTGACGCGATAGGGCATCGCATCGAGCTCCATCGGCGCATACATCATGTCGGCGTAGTTCTCGAGGTGCCCCGAGACCGCGAAGAGCGACTCGCGCGACACGTGCGGCGTGTACACCGGCTTGTAGCCACCGGCGGTGTGCAGTTCCCACCAGAAGGTCTCGATCTCGCGCCGCACGACACCGAGGTTCGGGTGCCAGAACACAAAACCCGCGCCCGCTTCAGGGTGCACGCTGAACAAGTCGAGCTCGGTGCCGAGCTTGCGGTGGTCGCGCAGCTTCACCTGCTCGAGCCACTCGAGGTGCGCAGCGAGCTCTTCGGCGGACCAGAAGGCCGTGCCGTAGATGCGCTGCAACATCGGCCGCTTCTCGTCGCCGCGCCAATAGGCGCCCGCGATGGTCTGCAACTTGAAGTGGAACTCGTGCGCCGCGAACGAGTCGATGTGCGGTCCCTCACACAGATCGCCCCAGCGCTCTGCGCCGTCGCCGTGGAAGTAGAAGGTGATCTCCTCGCCCTCGGGGATTTGGTCGAGGCCTTCGACTTTGAAGTCCTGGTTCCAATCCTGGAGGAGCTTGCGCGCCTCGTCGCGCGTGGAGCGCATACACTCGATCTTCGGCGAGCGCTTCGCGAGGCGGCGCATCTCCTTCTCGATAGCGCGCAGGTCCTTCTCGGTCAGCGGCTCGGGGAGGTCGAAGTCGTAGTAGAACCCGTGCTCGATGGCGGGCCCGAAGCCGAACTTCGCCCCCGGGAACAACTTCTGCACGGCGGAGGCCATCAAGTGCGCCATGGAATGGCGCAGGGTCGACAGCGGGAAGGGCCCCGCGACCTGCGGAACCGCGTCACTCTGGATCATGTCGATCGTGCGGGAGGGGGTGTGTTCGGCGCCTGCCTACCTGACCGGCGCTCGGTCCCTGGGCGCTCCCGTGTCGCACTGGGGACGATGATTGTACGGGGCTTGGGGGTCGGTCGGGCGACGTCGGGTGGGATCGGGTTTCTATCCCGGTTGTGGTCGTCGAATCG
>Ga0163144_10000196_pt1 | contig 140386 bp, 125 predicted proteins | sample OliLak19BULKMAT1_FD_123175 | JGI IMG/M metagenome (GOLD analysis project Ga0163144, IMG submission 123175) | Freshwater microbial mat bacterial communities from Lake Vanda, McMurdo Dry Valleys, Antarctica - Oligotrophic Lake LV.19.BULKMAT1 | ecosystem: Environmental > Aquatic > Freshwater >...
CAATAAAATCAGATAAATCAAGCCCTGAAGAGGTAGCGACCGGCAAGCGCTTACCTTGCGCCCCACGCACGGGTGGCCAGTCTAGGTCAAATTCATTTCCAGTTCTTTTTGCAAGTCGTTCACAGAAATTTGACACCTCAATCTCCTTTGGATTCAACGTTTAGAGTCCAGAATCACATTAAGCCTTTCTGGCGCGTAGTAGCTTCGTCACCGGAGAAAGTTCTATGAACGAAGAACAAAATTTGCAAAATGACCCCTCTTCCGAGACCGAACAGCCAAAGAAGAAAACAATGTCCGAAGCGGCCCTCGCCGCCAACCGCGCCAATGCGCAAAAGTCCAGCGGTCCACGCACCACAATGGGCAAACTGAAAGCCGCCTCCAACTCCTTGAAGCACGGCCTCTATTCGATGAAGAACTTCGATGACTTCGTCTCCGACCACGACCATGCGCTCGCCGTCGCGACCAACTTCATCGAACAGTTCAACCCGGTCACACCCACCGAAGTCGCCCTCGTCCACCAACTCATCCACATGCAGATCCGCTTCCTGCAAATGGAATTCCTCTACGGCCAGGCCATGCGCTTCCGCGTCGAAGACATCCTCACCAAACCCGTCACCTTCCTGCCCGCCATCATGCGAGAGCTAGACCGTCTGCCCAGCCGGATTCGGCGCCTCATCAAAACCATCCGCGCCGAAATCGCCCAGCGTGAAGCCTACATCGGCCACGGCGAAAACGTGGAAATCGAAGCCATCGAGGACGCTCCCAAGCTCCCCGGCCGCCCCGGGCAGGAATTCTACGACGGGATTCCTACCGACAAAGGCGATATCCCCTTCGATCGCATTCCGCAAATGCAGGCTCTCGCAAAAACGGACCCAAACGCAGCCACCGAGCTAGCCCGTAAGACTGTCGTCGACTTCGCCCTCCACCTCGAGGCCAAACACCGAAAGCCAAACGAAAAAAGCTAAAAACGAAGCCAACCAAGCTTCTGGCAAGCTGCCGCGGCGGACCACAACGGAGAGGTACCCACTCCTCACAAGTTCTTTGACAATCTGCAAGGCCTCAAGGCCAAAAATTGACGCTGGCTCTTCTAAGCTCGGATAGACTATGTAGTTTCGATGTTGCTTGAGTTGAAATCGGTTCAGAAGCGCTTTGGCGGCGTTACGGCTTTACGCGATGGGAACCTCACCGTTCGCGCAGGAGAAGTGCATCTCCTGATGGGCGAAAACGGAGCGGGCAAAAGCACGCTCATGAAAATCGTCGCAGGGATGCAGCGCAGCGACGGCGGGCACATGCTGCTTCGCAGTCATCCAGTAAGTTTTGCCAGCCCCAAAGAGGCGGCGCTGAGTGGGATCGCAATGGTGCATCAGGAAAGCCTGCTTGCCCCACACCTGACAGTTGGCGAAAACATTTATCTCGGCCGTGAAGACCTTGGCCCTTTTGGTTTTGTAAAACGCTCGGCGATGATGGCGCGCGCAGCGGAATTGATTGAGTTCCACGGATTTCCCCTCAAGGCGGATTGGACCATAGATCGTCTCAGCCCGGCGGGCCGCCAATTGGTTGAGATCTGCCGCGCAATCGCCAGTGGCGCATCGTTGTTGATTTTCGATGAGCCGACTTCCAGCCTCAGCGAGAGCGAAACCAAAGAAGTTTTCACGATCGTCAGCAAGCTGAAGGAGAAGGGCGCCGGTGTGATCTACATCACCCACAGGCTCGAAGAACTCCGCTCGGTCGGCGACCGTGTCACGGTTTTGAGGGACGGCGCTACCGTCCATACCGGCGACTTGAAGGACCTGAGCCGCGCACAATTGATCCAACACATGGTTGGGCGGGATCTTGGCGCTCTATACAGTCGTCAACCACTCCCTGCCGGCAAGCCCATGCTCGAGGTGAATCACCTCACGCGAGGCAAGTTGCTTCAGGACATCAGCTTCACACTCAAAGCAGGCGAAATTGTCGGTTTGGCAGGTTTGATGGGTGCAGGCCGCACCGAACTCTGCAGGGCCATATTCGGCATTGACGCATTTGATAGTGGAGACATCCGTGTGGAAGGCAAGCCGCTTCGGGTTGCTAGCCCATGCGATGCGGTGGCGGCAGGAATTGCCCTCATTCCCGAAGATCGCCAGAAGACTGGCCTGGCCACGCAGCTCTCCGTAGGTTGGAATTTGACCTTGGCGAGCCTCGGTGCGCATTCGCGGGCGGGTATTCTTCAGTCTGCCAAGCTGGCGGCAACAGAGAAGAAATACATCGAACTGCTGCGCATCAAGACGGATGGCCCGTCGCAAAAGAGCGTTCGGCTCAGTGGCGGCAATCAACAGAAGATCGTAATTGCCAAATGGGTTGCTCAAGGTGCGCGTATCTTCCTGTTCGACGAACCGACGCGCGGCATCGACGTCGGCGCCAAGACAGAAGTTTTTGAGGTAATGGATTCGCTTACCCGCCAGGGGGCGGCCATCCTGATGGTTTCAAGCGAACTCACCGAACTCATCCAGGTAGCCGACCGAATCCTGGTAATGCGCCAGGGCAAGATTTCGGGCGAACTCCCAGGCCGCACCACTCAAGAAGAGATTATGGCGCTCGCCGCCTTTGAAGAAAAAGAGGCTTTGCAATGATTCAGCGGTTGTTGCCCTTCGCGACACTGATCGTACTATTCGTCACACTTTGTTTCGTCCCGAACTTTCTTTCCGAAACAAACCTTTCGAGCGTCATTCGTCAAACTGCCGTGATCAACATCATGGCTCTCGGCATGACGATGATCATCATCACCGGCGGGATTGATCTGAGCGTTGGCTCGATCCTAGCAATGGGCGGGCTGATCGGTACGATGGCCATGGAAAAGGGCCAGCCAATTCTCGCCGGCGTAGCAATTGGCATCCTTACAGGCGCATCCTGCGGCTTTGTCAACGGCTACCTCACCACACGGCTCAAGATCAATTCCTTCATCGTCACTCTTGGCACTCTTGGCATCTTTCGAGGCCTGACTCTGGTCATTTCCAATGGTCTTCCAGTCCACCAGATCCCGGCAGGATTCAGCTTTCTCGGCGAGGGTACCGTGCTCGGCGTGCCATTTGTCCTATGGGTGCTCATGGTGTGTGCCGTGCTGGTTCATCTGGTGCTCGAACACACCAAGCTCGGGCGCTATAGCTTTGCAATTGGCAGCAATCCCGATGCCGCGTTCTATGCAGGCATTCCTGTGGCGTTTCACATGACCAGTGTCTACGCGATTGCTGGCGCGCTTACGGGCCTTGCAGGCATGATTGAGGCCTCGCGCCTGATGACAGGACAGCCCACTGCCGGTCAAGGCTATGAGCTCCAGGCGATCGCCGCCGTCGTCATTGGCGGCGGAAGCCTGCGTGGCGGCGAAGGCAGCGTCGTTGGCACTCTCGTCGGCGCCTTCATCATGGGCTTGCTCTCAAACGGCAGCGACTTGCGCGGCATCTCGCCCTACTGGCAACAGGCCATCATCGGCGCAATCATTATTCTCGCGGTCAGCGTCGACGAACTGCGCAAAAGACGCGTCGTTTAGCCGATAAAAGTGCTCTTCCGCCTGGATCGGGCAGCATTTGCGGGCCTGGTGCGCGATCCTATTAGGGATGGATCTCGCCCAGTGGATCGACCATACACTTTTACGACCGGACGCAACCGATAGCGACATTGCGCAGCTTTGCGATGAAGCGCGCGAGCACAAGTTTTTCAGCGTCTGCGTGAACCCGTATTGGGTGGCTTATGCAGTTCATGCCCTCGAAGGCAGCGAAGTAAAAGTCTGCACGGTTGCGGGGTTCCCTCTCGGAGCAACTCCTGCAGCGGTCAAGCGCTTTGAAGCACAAAGGGCCGTCAACGAGGGCGCAGCCGAAGTGGACATGGTGATCAACGTTGGAGCTCTCAAAAGCGGCCTATTGAGCGATGCTGAGACCGATGTCCGAACGACGGCCGAAATTACTCACCTGGCAGGCGGCAAGTTGAAAGTAATTCTCGAAACCGGCCTGCTCACAGACATGGAAAAGGAACACGCATGCCGCATCTGCGTTGCCGCCGGTGCGGACTTCGTCAAGACCTCAACCGGGTTCGCCAAAGGTGGGGCAACCGTTGAGGACATCCAACTCATGCGCCGAATCGTTGGGCCCAAGTTGGGTGTAAAGGCCAGCGGCGGCGTCCGCACCTACGACGACGCGGTGAAGATGATCGAGGCCGGGGCAACGCGCATCGGCGCCTCCGCCAGCATTGCAATCATTGGCGGCAATCCGTCACCGGCCGGAGCATACTGATGCCACAAAAGGACGTGCGCTTCGAGGAGCGGGCAGACCTGCTCGACTTCCTGCTCGAAGTGTCTGAAACCACATCTTCGACACTCGATCTCGATCAGGTGCTTGACCACGTTGCCGACGTCATCCACCGGGTTGTTGGCTTCGATCTGTTCGCAATCCTTCTATACAGCGACCGCACCAAGCAGTTGAAGGTGCGCTACTCGATTGGCCATCGCGATGAACTGGTGCGCACTCTTGCGATCAGGATGGGCGAAGGCATTGTTGGGGCGGCGGCCGAATCTCGCCAACCCGTCAATGTGGGCGACGTGCGCGCCGATGAGCGATATCTCAATGCCCTCGACGCCGTTCGTAGCGAACTCGCGGTCCCAATGATTGCCAGAGGCCGCCTTGTCGGCGTCATTGATCTCGAAAGCACGCGCGAAACCGCCTACGGCAAGCGCGAAGAGGCCCTTCTAACGCTCATTGCCAGCCGCGTAGCCTCGTCGGTTGACAATGCGCGGCTGTACAAACGCGTCGAACAGAATCACAAGACGCTTAAAGTCTTGACCCAGCTCACCAAAGAGTTCGCTTCGATCCTCGATCTCGACACGCTGCTTCAAAAAATCGCCGCTGGTGTGCGCAGCCTGGTACAGTACGACGGCTTCAGCGTCCTGCTGGTCGATGATGCCGAGCAAGTGCTCAAGCACCGCTTTAGCCTTCGCTTCGACCAACGCAAGAGCGAAGACATACCTCTCAGCCGTGGAGTCACAGGCGCCGCCGTGCGCGCCCGCCACGCCATCCGCGTCGCCGATACGGCTGAAGACGAGCGATACATCGAAACTGCTTCTGGCATCCGCAGCGAGGTCGCCGTGCCTTTGATCGTCAATGATCGGGTCATCGGCGTAATGGACATCGAAAGTGAACGAATCAATTTCTTTACTGAGGAACACTCTCGCACGCTGGGCCTGCTCGCACCGCAAGTTGCAACCAGCATCGAAAATGCCCGGCTCTACGAAGAAGTAGCTTCGCGACAGGCGCGCATGGAGCAGGATTTGATTGCAGCTCGCCGCGTTCAGAGCCTCCTGCTTCCCCAGGAATCTCCAGACATCCACGGCCTGGAAATCGGAATGGGCATGCGCCCGGCACGCGAAGTCACCGGCGATATCTACGATGTTTTCGAAATTGAAGAAAAGGTTGCGCTGATCGCCTTTGGCGATTCGAGCGGCAAAGGCGCGGCCGCGGCGCTTTATGGCGCAATGGTCTCGGGCCTCTTGCGGAGCCTCGCCTATCGACGGCTCTCACCCGCCAAGATGATGCGTGTCTTGAACGACCGCCTCTGCGAGCGACGCGTGGAAGGCCAGTACGTCACGCTGCTGCTCGTTCGCTGGGATGCCGCTGAAAAACGTCTCACGTTTGCCAGCGCCGGCGGTGGACTTCCACTTTTGATGAGAGATGGAGACGTCACACGGCTACACCTCGAGGGAGTACCGCTGGGTCTACTTGAGAATCGCGACTACGAAGACATCGACAATGTTGTGAAACGTGGCGACATGATTGGCCTGTTCAGCGATGGCTTCGAAGACCAGACCGGCTTGGAAGGTCACTCATTCGGACAAACCGAACTCGTACGCTGCTTCAAGAAATTTCGCAAGCTGGCGCCAGGAACAATCTTCAACAAGATGCTCGGCGAGTTGGATCGTTACCGCGCTTCCGTCCCCATTCATGACGATCAAAGCGCACTCATATTGAAAGTGAAATAGAGGATGAACTACGAATACCGCCAGGGGCGCCTCTGCGTCGAAGGCGTGGATTTGGCTCAAGTGGCCGCCCAATGTGGAACCCCAACCTACGTGTACAGCGCCGGCATGATTCGCGAACGCTATCGCGCTTATGAGGCGGCGCTCGAAGGCATGCCGCATAAGGTTTGCTATGCCGTCAAAGCCAATTCAAACCTGGCTGTCCTGGCCTTACTGGCTAAAGAAGGAGCGGGCTTCGACATCGTCAGCGGTGGAGAACTGCACCGTGTTCTTAAGGCAGGCGGCAAAGCGGATGATGTCGTTTTCAGCGGTGTAGGCAAGAAGCCTGAAGAGATTCGCTTCGCCATCGATCACGGCGTTCACAGCTTCAACTGCGAAAGCCACGCCGAGATTGAAGTGCTCAATCGGGTTGCCGGTGAATGCGGCAAGTCGGCCAGCGTCGCCCTCCGTGTAAACCCCGATGTAAATCCAGTCACGCACGAGTACATCTCGACTGGACTCAAGGAAAACAAGTTCGGCATTGACATGACCGTAATCGAGGACGCCTACGAATTAGCCGCGAGTCAGCCAAACCTCAAGGTCACCGGCGTTTCCTGCCACATCGGCTCCCAGATGCTCGACTCAACGCCCATGGTGGAAGCAGTGGAACGCCTGGTCGCCCTGGTGCGCCGTCTCCAGGCAAAGGGCCTCCCCATCGATCACCTCGACGTGGGCGGCGGCCTTGGTGTGAAGTATCAGGCACATGAATCAACGCCATCCATCACCGCCGCGACGAAGGCCCTCCGCCAGGTTGCTGAATCCACAGGCCTAAAAGTCGTAATTGAACCTGGCCGGTCAATCGTCGCCGAAGCAGGCATTGTTCTGACGGAGGTGCTCTATCGCAAAAACAACGGCGGCAAGGAATTTGTAATCATCGACGCGGCCATGAACGACCTGATCCGCCCCTCGCTCTACAAGGCTTTCCACGAAATCACAAACGTCATCGAGAAGGACACACCTCCGATGGAGGTCGACGTCGTTGGCCCGGTCTGTGAGAGTGGCGATTGGATCGCGAAGCAGCGCACACTTCCGACTCTTGAATCCGGCGATCTGCTGGCCATACACACAACAGGCGCCTACGGCTTCGGAATGTCTTCGAACTACAACTCCCGAGGACGCGCCGCCGAGGTGCTCATCGACGGCGACACGTTCCGTGTTGTTCGCGAACGCGAATCCTGGGACGACCTCACACGAGGCGAGACACTCTAGGCAAAGGCCGCGCGCAGCGTCTTCAGGCTCTTCGGCACCGCAGTCATCGGATCCTCATTGCCTTCCATCTCAAGACTCACCCAACCGCCAAACTTGGCCGCCTTCAGAATCCCGGCAATCTTCTTGTAGTCGAGGTCCAGCGTGTACCAGACGCCGCCGCCATGGTACGTTTTTGCTTGCACAATCGAAGCATGAGGCGCGAGTTGTGCGATGCCTTCATAATATTTGTCCGGATAGTTCCCGGTATCGAGGTTGATCCCGAGCCATGGCGAGTTCACCTGCTTCCAGATATCGAGCAGTGTCGGAATCTTGGTCGTCAAGCCCCAGTTGTTCTCAAGTGCCATCTTCACGCCTGTGCTTGCACAATGAGGCAGAATGGCGTTGATCGAATCCACACACCACTTGATCGCATCGGCTTCCTTGTAACCCGCAAGCGGCGGCTCGTCGCCTTTTGCCTTCATCAAGTCATCGAAGCTCTTGATAGTCTTCCAGCGTCCCGAATTCAACCGTATGCAGGGAATCCCCAGTTGCGAAGCAAGGTCGATGCAATGCTTCGTATGCTCAATGTGCTTGGTGCGCTCCGCTGCATCGGGCGAAACAAAGTCCTGATGAATCGACAGCATCGGCAGCGCAAGCCCCTTGTCGAAGGCCCGCTGCTTCAACCCATTGAGATAGCTCTTCTCCTCGGACGCAAACTGACGATGTAGCAATTCCACTCCATCAAAGCCCATTGTATTCGCATGATCAATCACTTTTTCGATAGGGAACTTCTCCCCCTTCAAGTGCCAAAACGAGTAGGTGGAAACAGCGATTCGCTGTCGAGGCTGAGCCATCAGGAGTGGAGCAAACGAAGTTGCAATGGCAACGCGGCGCGAGATTGACATATGCTGAGTTTAGATCATGTCGACAAGAAGAGATTTTCTAGAAGTGAGCGCTGTCGGCGGCGCGGTGGCCAATCTGGCCCAAACCCAAAAGGTTTCGCCGAATGACAAGATTCGAGTTGGATGCATCGGGATGGGCAATATGGGCCTTGGCGATGTCAAAACCATCTCCACAGTCCCAGGCGTCGAATTCGTCGCCGTCGCCGATGTCTACGAAGGCCGTCTCACCAACGCCAAAGAACTGTTCGGCAAACAGGTCTTCACCACTCGCGACTACCGCGAGATCCTCGCCCGCCCGGACATCGACGCCGTCATCATCGCAACGCCCGATCATTGGCATGCCACGCAGGCAGTCGACGCCCTCAAGGCCGGCAAACACGTCTATTGTCAAAAACCGATGGTGCAAGACCCCGCCGATGGTCACAAAGTCATCGCTGCCGAGAAGGCCTCGGGCAAGATCCTTCAAGTCGGCAGCCAGCGCGTCAGCTCCATCCTGTACAGCCGTCTGCGCGAGGTAATTAAAGAAGGCAAGATCGGGGAGATCCGCATGATCGAGGCCTTCTACGATCGCAATTCCGCACTCGGCGCATGGCAGTACGTTATCCCTTACGACGCCTCGCCCACGACCGTCGATTGGGATCGCTTCATCGGTTCCGCCAGGAAGCGCCCCTTCGAACCCATCCGCCTGTTCCGCTGGCGTAATTATCAGGATTACGGCACGGGCATTGCTGGCGATCTGTTCGTACACCTCTTCAGCGGCATCCACTATGTGATGGATTCCAACGGCCCCGATCGCGTCTTTGCCTCAGGCGGCACCTACTATTGGAACGATGGACGCGACGTACCCGATCTCATGATCGGCCTCTACGATTACCCCAAGACCGACAAACACGGTGCCCACCAGATCACCCTGCGTGTCAATTTTGAAGCCGGCACCGGCGGCGGCCAAAGCTTCCGCTTCGTCGGAACGGAAGGCTACATCACCCTCGATGTTTCAAGCGGCTTCACGGTCACATCAACCCCGCGCGAAGCCCGGCCTGGCTACGACCTCCAACCCTTCCCCAAGCACGTCCGCGACAACTTCCTGAGCGAGTACGCCAAGAAGTACCCCGACCAGAAGCCCAGCGCGGATGCGATGCGCCCATCCACGAGCTACAGCTACCGCCTCCCGGCCGGCTACCAGGAACAATACGCCCACCACGCCAATTTCATCGACGCCATCCGCAATAAGCGGGCCGTGGTGGAAGACGCAACATTCGGTCTGCGCGCCGCTGCCCCGGCTCTGCTCAGCAACACCAGCTACTTTGAAAAGCGTCAGGTCCAATGGGACCCGATCGCCATGAAGGTCAAAGCTTAGCTCCGGGCCCACACAACTTCATCGCCACCGGCCAGCGCCGCGCCGAGGATCATATCATCGTCGCCGTTCATCTCAACGCGACGCCAGGTCTTGAGCAGTTGCACGGATTTCGACGCGTCACCCACGCGGACCGGCAACCAATTTCAGTCCGAACAGTTCGCTCTCAACCTGGCATTCCTTCCTCGCCGCGGTCTCCACTTTCAAACCTGGAATTGGAATTGAAAAGGACAGCGATTTCTGGTCGTACTGATGCACAACGGGAGGAGGGAGCAAAATGCTATTCCCTCCTCGCGTCACCAGTCGAAACTCCGAACCTTCCAGTTTGAACTTCCCTGTCTTGCGGCATCCCGTCAATAGCAAGCCGCAAAGCAACACCATCTCCAGCGCATGCTTCATCTACTTCGTCAGCGTGAAGTTCACTTCGATCTGCGTCACAATCTCCACGGGGTTGCCGTTGAGCAATGTTGGCTGATACCGCCAAAGCTTCACCGACCTGATCGCCTCATCCCGCAGCCGCGAATCCACAAATTGATTTACTGGCTCAAGGCTCAAGACATCGCCTTCTTTAGAGATCACGGCATTGAGCAGCACAATCCCCTGCACCCCTTCCGTTCTGCAATCCGCCGGATAAAGCGGTGGTACGCGGTGAATGATCTTCGCCGCCTGTACATTGCCTCCAATGCGTATTCGTGTCGGACCAGGTCCCGAAGCGCCAACCGGGGGAGAAGGCGGAGGAGGTACCGTCTCTTTGACTCCACCCAAATTCAAGGTAAACACAAGCGGCGCGCTGCCCAGCTTCACCATCGTATTGGACAGTGCTGCAAAGCCGGGCTTCTCGACAACGATCGAATAACCATCGTCTTGAGGAACACTCGGAAACGAAAACTCACCCGCCTCGTTCGTCTTCACAAGCTCAACACGCTGGTTCGAAGCCGGCTTCATCAAACGCAATGTCACTCTGGCATCTGCGATATGGGCGCCGCCCGCATCCTTCACCACACCTCGAACGCCGCCCTGCTGCGCAATTAGCTTCAATCCAGCCACCGGCCCCAACAGCGCCAGGCTCAATAAAAAGGTCAGCACCAGCGTCCCCCGCGATACGGGCCGGTGCGATGTCATTGGATTCAGCAGCGCTTTCAGGCGTTGCTCAAGAGTAGATAATTTGGCCATGGATAGGCCTCCTTCCAATAATGTTTGTTGATTCAAATTCCTGGCAATGCCGACCAGATGCTCCGCGTAATCCGTCGCGGCTACGCCAGAGATCACAACCCCGTCATCGCAAGCCTGCTCGCACTCCTTGTGCTGCGCATTCACCGCCAGCCACACCAGCGGATTCATCCAATAAACAGCGCAGGCCAAGCGTCCCACCGCCGACCAGATCAAATCCCTGCGTAGCAAGTGCATCCGCTCATGCGCCAACACCGCTTCCACACGCTCGGGCGCCCAATCCTCACTCTCTAAAGGCATCAATACTTTCGGATATATCAATCCGCAGACTGCCGGCACAGCGAGATCAGGCGACAATAAATAGCCGCGGCCACAATCGATTGCACGCCGCTTCAACCACTCGCCACGCAATTGCGCCATGACCTCTCGAGTGATTAACCCAACCACACCGGTCCACCAGATCAACCGCAGCCAGTCTATAGGGGTCTCCCCTACTTCATTCCCGCGCACGACGATCCGAGTCGGCGCCACCGCCACCTCGATCGGCACTACCGCTTGTGTCTCCGGCCACAGCGGCAGCAACAAAACAAAACCCAGCGCCAGCGTCCAGACATAATGCCTCAGCGCAGCGCTCGCGCGTCGCATGAGTAAGACGATCAACCACGCACTACCCAACAACACCAAACTCTGCAATGCCAGCGTCAATACACGTTCGCTCATTTGCGTGCCTCCTCGATCAACTGCGCCAACCGGTCCAGATCCGCCTTCTTCAACTTCGCCGACTTCGGGTCAATCAACGCCGCCACCGCATCGGTCGAAGACCCACCGAAAAACGTCTCGACAAGATGCCTCACAGCCGACTTTCGCGCCCTCTCCGGATTCACCGTCGGGAAGTACACATAGCGCAACTGCTCAGTCTCATGCCGCAAATGTCCCTTCTCTTCGAGAGTCCGCAAGTGCGCACGCACGGCCGAATAGCTGGGGGCATCGGGCAACGCCTTCTCAATATCGGCCGCACTAGCCTGCCCCAGCCTGTGCAATACATCCATGATTTGCCGCTCGCGACGGCTCAATGTTTCAGTCATAAGTAAGTGCTAGTTTTCTAGCATATGCTGGAAATCTAGCACCTCTTGCAACCGATTGCAAGAACTAAATTGTGTAGCCGGCGTCGAACCGCAATTCCGACCCCGTCATCCCCGCCGAACCGTCCCCACACAAGAACATAATCGCCTCCGCCACCTCGTCCGGGTAAGCCATTCGCTCCAGCGGATGCTTCGACCGCTCCTGCCCCTCCGGCAAGTCCTTCCACATCGGCGTCACGACACCCGCTGGGCTGATCGAGTTCACCCGCACCTTGCCCGCTTTACCCTCAAGCGCTGCACAGCGAACCAGCATCGAAATCCCCGCCTTCGAGCAACAATAAGCCGCCGCACCCACTGCTGCCTTCGACCCCGACGCCGAACCAATCAGAACCACACTGCCCCCGTCCACATTCATTCGCAGCAAAGGCATCACGTGCTTCAACCCCAAAAACGCCCCTGTCAAATTGACCTCAAGCGTCCGCCGCCAAACTTCCGCCTCGCAACCCTCAATCATCCCCGCCGTGGCGATTCCCGCCGAATGCACAAACACATCCAACTTCGGGATCCCCGCCATCAACTTCACCCAGTCCTCTTCCCGCGTTACATCCAACCGCAACGCGGCGCCTTCCGCAATGTCTGCCCGGTAAACGAGCGCCCCAGCATCCTCCAGCAAGTCAGCCGTCGAGAGCCCAATGCCAGAAGCCGCCCCCGTGACCAGAGCAGTCTTGCCAGTCAACGCCGCCATTTACAAGGCCTTGGCGGCCGCCGATTCCTTGGCTTCCATATAGCTCTGCCGCGACTCAAGAATCGCCTTGCGAGCCTCCTTCGGCCCACCCCATCCTTCCATCACAGTCCTCTTGCCTTCCAGCTCTTTGTAGATGGTAAAAAAGTGCTCAATCTCGCGCCGCGTGTGCGGAAAAACCTGGTCGATCGTATGGATCTGCTCAAAACGCGGATTGCGCGTTGGAACGGCCAGTACCTTCTGGTCGCGCTCCGAACTATCGATCATGTTCAGGATCCCCACCGGCCGCACATACATCATGCACCCGGTAATGCTCGGGTTCGACACCAGCACTAGAATGTCGAGAGGGTCATGATCTTCAGCTAGCGTCCCCGGAATGAATCCGTAGTCCCCCGGATAGTGCACCGATGCATAAAGGGAACGATCCAGGCGAAAAAGCCCAAACTCCCCGTCATATTCATACTTGTTTGCGGATCCCATCGGAATCTCAACGATCATCCGCACGATCTCCGGCATTTCATCGCCGGGATCCATGTCATATAAAGACTGCCCTATCATAGCCTTCTCAATGTATCAAACCCCACCCGAATCCCATCCCCAAATCTTCGATCTAAGGTGAACAAAATACGAAACTTCTTACCCCCATGGGGGTATGCAAAAAAATCTGCACTGGCTATTGCAACCCCCTGTGAATACACGTAAACTCGATTTGTGTCTGGGAAGGGCCGAAAGTGGCTCAAAATCCCAGATCAACAGGTTTAACAAATGGCAGAGCACCTCCAACACGGGGACCAAGCCCCTTTGGGCTATTACACCTGCTCTGTCGACGCCAAGGGCCGGCTGAAGGTACCTGCGGATTTTTTGAAGTATATGAGCACCTTGGGTGCACAGTTCTTTTTAACGTCATACGACGAACTCGATATACAAATCTATACCCGAGACTCATTCGTGAAGCAATGCGAATTCTTGGACGACCTGGCTTTGAGGCCGGAATTTCAGGATGACGCCGACGATACCCTCTTCCGGATGCGCGATCTCGGCGCGGATGTCTCGCCCGACGCGGATGGCCGAATCCTCCTCCCCCCGGTTCTTCGGCAGCGGCTCAAAATCTCAGAGCTGCCGGCAGCGTGTCACATCGGCAAGGACCGCGACCATTTGGTTGTGATTACAGCGGAGCGCTACGAGGCGCGTCGCAATAAGGGAAGCCAGTCTTCGCCAGCAGACACCGCCAAGCGGATCCGCCAGCAAGGGCTGCGCTAAACAAATCATGGCGCACTTCCCGGTGATGTCCGCGGAGGTGATCGAATACCTGGCCCTTCGCAGCAACAGCCGGGTTGCCGATATGACTGCCGGTTTGGGAGGCCATTCAAAATTGATGGCCGCCCATCTCGAAACCGGAGTCCTGGTGATGAATGACCGGGATGGCGAGAGTCTGACCGAGGCGATCGAAAATACGCGCGAGTTTTCAGCGCGAATTCGACCGACCAAGGGAGTCTTCTCCACCTTCCCCCAAAGGTTTCAGGAAATGGGCATCGGACGATTGGACGCACTACTGGTCGACCTCGGGGTCAGCATGAAACAGCTGACCGAGGCGGATCGTGGCTTTTCGTTCCGCCTCGATGGCCCGCTCGACATGAGAATGTCGCGCGATTCTGACTCGGATCTTACAGCGGCGGACGTGGTAAACACGTTCGCCGAAAAAGAACTCGCATCAATCATTTACGAATACGGCGAAGAACGGAGGTCCCGGGCAATTGCCAGAGCAGTGGTCCGGGCCAGGCCCATAACGAGCACCAGGCAGCTTGCCCAGCTGGCTGGTCATGGGGCCGGGGCCCGGGACACAAAAATCTCGCCCGCAACCAAGACCTTTATGGCCATCAGGTTGTATGTCAACCGCGAGTTCGAAGAGTTGAAAGCTTTGCTCGAATCGCTCCCCAGCCTCATGGCGACAGGAGCAAGAGTAGTGGCGCTTACCTTCCATAGTTCGGAAGACAGAATCGTGAAGCAGCGCTTCCAGGAGTTTCAACGCGCCGGTCAGGCCAAAATCCTGACTAAGCATGTTGTAAAGCCCAGTGATGAAGAAGTTAGAAGAAATCCAGCTTCTCGTAGCGCTAAGTTACGGGCGTTGGAATGGTTGGCGGTTGAGCAGTAAATAGTTCACGGAGAAAATCATGTCAGCATTGGCTTACGAATTACAGCACGAACAGAATCAGCAGACTGTGCTCCGCGCGCAGCCTCAGCGTATTCGCACTAGCGCCCGCTCACGCAATCATGCCACCGCCCTCCGCAAACTCCCGTCGTTCCCCGGTGAGGAACTTTACTTCGAACCGAAGCCCCTTGACAACTCGATGGTGGCCCGCGCTCACGACCCGGGCCAACAGAAGACCTCCTGGCGCGCAGCCGGCGTAGTCATAACCGGCGCTCTGATCTTTACCGGTCTCCTCTTGCCCGGCGCCTACCGCATGGTCGCCGGCATGCAGGTGCATCAGCTCCGTGACGAACATGACCAGCTTCGCCGCGAAATCGCGGAATTGCGGGCACTCGAGGCACGCCATACGAATTTGAAAACTCTTGAAGAAGTGGCCAGAAACCAGGATCTAATCGATCCTGCCCCCAACATGGTGCAACATCTGACACCAAAGGGCTCCTACGCCATGAACAGTCTCCCCTCCGGCAAGTAGAAGGCATTCGGCGCTAGAGCGCAAGCAATGGCATTGAATGCCTTCTACTTGATTTTTTTGATTCCCTTCAGGAGCAGCAAATGGTTACGCCAATTCACCCAGCCGTCGAACGCAGAGCGCGCTGGCTTTTGCGTCTCCTCATGCTGTGGGGCGTCGCCGTTGTCATCAAACTTTTCTACCTCCAAATCGTCAAACATGACTTCTACGCTGAGCTTGCAGACCAGCAACAGACCAGGCTCGTAGAGATCCCAGCCCACCGTGGAACCATCTACGATCGAAACGGCCACGTCCTCGCGATTAGTGTTCCCGTTGAGACAGTCGTCGTCAATCCAGCCACTCTGCCCAACGTCGAAATAGCAGCGGCATTGCTGGCTGAGATCCTTGAACTGGATCAGAAGAAACTTCTCAACAACCTCAATGAAAAAGTCGCCGAAAAACGCGGCTACTTCAAGGTCGCCGAACGACTCACACAGGATCAGGTCAAGCGTCTCAAGAGCCTCAAGCTCGGCTGGATCCAGTTCGAATCTTCATCGATTCGCGTATATCCCAACGATCAACTTGCTGCCCATGTTTTAGGAGGAGTCGACTTTGAGAAGCACGGCAATGGTGGCATTGAACAGGGCCACGAAGACGAACTCGCAGGCCGCCCAGGCTATGCCAGCATGGTTACCGACGTTCGCCATCGGGGCTTTGAAAGCAATATAGAAGTCGAGCCCATCCCCGGCAACGACGTTTCCCTAACCATTGACTACCGGGTGCAATACGAACTTGAGAAGTTGCTTTCCAAATCTGTGGTCGAAAACAACTGTTGGAGCGGCAGGGCAATGGTCATGGACCCTCACACGGGTGAAGTCTATGCCATGGCCAGCTATCCAACCTACAACCCGAATGACAAAGTGGTGGACATCGAAGCACGGCAGAACCTGGTGATCCAAAGCGCGATCGAACCCGGCTCCGTTTTCAAGGTCTTCACGGTCGCCGGTGCAATTGAAGAGAATAAGGTGACGCCTTCTACAGGCTTCCATTGCGGCTTCGGAAAATTCAACCTGTTCGGCCGGGTCATACACGACAGCAGCAAGCACGGCTACGGTTACTTGACGGTGGAGGACATCCTTGCAAAGTCCAGTAACATCGGAGCAATCCAGGTCGGGTTGGCCCTTGGCGAGAAGCGCTTCTTTGATTTCATCAAGCTCTTTGGCTTCGGTTCGAAGACTGGCCTGCCGCTTCCGGGCGAATCCACCGGTCGCGTCTTGCGTCTTTCCAAATGGTCCAAGACCTCAATCGGCTCCGTTGCCATGGGCCATGAAGTTATGGCCACTACTGCGCAATTGGGTCAGGCGGTATCCGTAATCGCCAATGGTGGCAAGCTGGTCCATCCCAAACTGGTCTCACAACTCAGCCAGGCAAGGACGAATGGTTACCAGCTTCGCCACACCAGCTACGAAGCTCCTGTCGAAGCGCAGCAAACCGTGATCTCGGCGGAAACTGTCGTAAAAATGCGAAAAATGATGGAGCGCGTCGTGTTGGAGGGTACAGGCAAGAGCGCCAAGATTCATGGCTATTCGGTTGGAGGCAAAACCGGCTCCGCCCAGATCTACGACCCGAAGACGAAAACGTACCTCCACAAGTACCATGCCTCCTTCATGGGCTTCACCCCGGTCAACAACCCGCGACTTGTAACAGTAGTGACTCTTAACGGATCTTCTCTGTACGGCGGTTTGGTTGCCGCCCCTGTGTTCCGTGACGCCACCCACGCCGCATTGCGCATTCTGAACATCCCGAAAGATCTCCCTGACGACACAAGAACAGAGGAGAAACGAGCAGTTAGTGTAAGTGATGCTTCATTTCCGCTCCTCTCTGGGGATAAACCTGTGGAAGAAGTGGAAAACCCTGAAACTGGGCTTACCAAAGTCAGCTTACTCACTCCAGATTTCTCCGGCATGACTTTACGCGCTGTGCTCGAACTTTCTAGTGAAAAAGGCTTTCGCATCGACCCCTCAGGCAGTGGATTGGTGCGCGATCAATTTCCTGCCAAGGGTTCCCCCGTAGCTTACGGACAAAAAATCAAACTGCGCTTTGGGCGCTGAGGAATCGACACAGAATTGAATCAAACTCCATGGAAGATCGCTGAGTTGCTTGAGGGCATCCCTCTTGCCGCCCCGCTGTCGGCGGCCCTCGCCACCGGTGTCTCCACTGGGATTCATTTCGATTCACGACGGATTGAAACCGGCAACCTGTTCCTCGCCTTCGCCGGCGCAAACGTGGACGGATGCACCTTCGCAGCACAAGCTCTGGAGGCGGGCGCGGTAGCGGTGGTAAGTGAGTTGACTCCGGTGCCAGGCCTGGAAGGCAAATGGATTCAAGTCTTGGAAGCCCGCAAGTCACTGGCGCTCATCGCCCGGCGATTGTTTGGCGATCCCACGCGAAATGGCATCTCCGTTTTTGGCGTCACTGGCACCAACGGCAAAACAACTACGGCTTACTTGCTTGCTTCCATACTGGCCGCGGCAGGTCATAATACCGGGCTATTCGGAACTATCGAATATCGCATCGGCCAGCGAATCCTGTCCAGCGTCAACACGACACCAGAGAGCGTTGAGCTGTATGAACACTTCGCTGAACTGATGGAAGCCACTGGCGGTCCAGCCTCGGCGGCCATGGAAGTTTCCTCTCATGCCTTATCGCTCGGCCGCGTCTGGGGCATGCACTTCCGCGCCGCCATCTGGACCAACCTCACCCGCGATCATTTAGATTTCCATGGCGACATGGATTCTTACTTCAACTCTAAATGCGAACTCTTTCGCGGGCAGGACACAACCCCTCCTGAAGTCGCTGCGATCAACTTCGATGACGACTACGGCCGCCGCGTGCCAGTGCAACCCAACACTGATCTATGGAGTTTCGCACTGCGCGAATCATCGCCGCCTACAAGGGTTCGCGCACTCAACATCCATGCCGGCTTCGATGGCGTCACCTTCGATCTGGTATCTCCCTCTGGTACGCGGACAATCCATTCGCCTATGCTGGGCGACGTCAATGTGTCGAATATCATTGCCGCAGCCAGCGCGACCCTCGGCCACGGCATCCCGCTCGAAACCGTTTGCGCCGGCATCGAAAACTGTACGAGCGTGCCCGGCCGCTTTGAACGCGTCGACGCCGGTCAACCCTTCCTCACCATCGTCGATTACAGCCACACCGACGATGCGATCCGCAATGCCATCCGCGTCGCACGTGCGCTCAAGCCTTCCCGTGTCATCACCGTATTCGGCTGCGGTGGAGATCGCGATCGTTCCAAGCGTCCCTTGATGGGCGCTGCCGCTGCCGAAGCCAGCGATTACGTTGTTCTAACCAGTGACAACCCTCGCTCCGAAGATCCAATCGACATCATGAATGATGCCCTCGTCGGCCTGCGTCGTTTTGATACCCCACATACTGTGGAGCCCGACCGCGCGAAAGCAATCCATAAAGCAATTGCGATGGCGCGCCCCAACGACATCGTCATCCTTGCCGGCAAAGGTCATGAGGATTACCAGATCATCGGCAAGACAAAACATCCCTTCGACGACCGCATCGTCGCCCGCCGTGCATTGGCCGCTCTCGGATATAACAGCGAGGTCCCGGCATGAGGCTTTCGCTTTTTGAAATCGCACGCATCCTCGCCGTGGGTCTGCCCTCAGTCGATGCCGCAATCACCGGCTACTCAATCGACTCCCGCGAGGTTCGTCCCGGAGATTTGTTCATCGCCTTCCCTGGCGATCAGGTCGATGGCCATCAGTTCGTCTCAGTGGCCTTCGAGCAAGGCGCATCGGCCGCGCTGGTCGAACGCAAAATTGACGGAACGAGCGGCCCGCAACTCGTCGTGCCCAACACGCTCGATGCCCTCCAGACCCTTGCCACGGAAGTTCGCAAGAAATGGGGCAAGTCTGTCATCGCCATCACTGGCTCCGCAGGCAAAACATCCACCAAAGAGAATGTTGCCGCTCTGCTGTCCGTTGCCTTGCCCACCAGCAAGACCACTGGGAACTTCAATAATCACATCGGACTTCCCCTCTCTGTACTTCGCATTGACGATTCATCTCATGCTGCGGTCCTCGAAATGGGCATGAACCATGCCGGCGAGATCGCCCGCCTGTGCGAGATCGCTCGCCCCGATATCGGAGTTGTCACCAACGTCGGCTATGCCCACATCGAAAACTTCGCGGACATTGAAGGAATCGCCGCTGCCAAACGTGAGCTCATTGATTCCCTGCCTGACTCCGGAGTCGCCATCCTCAACGCCGATGATGAGAGGGTCGCAGCCTTTGCCTCAACGACTTCCGTCCGTTGCGAATCCTTTGGCCTGACCGAGAAAGCCAAAACGCGGGCCACTAACATCACTTACAGCCCCGAAGGCGCCAGCTTCCAGATCGAAGCCCAGCCCTTCCACTCCAAAGTTCCCGGGCGCATCGGCGTCCTCAACATTTCAGCTGGCGTCGCTGTCGCGCGTCTCTGGGGCGTGCCCCTGAGACAGCTCAGTGAGGCGGCCCACTCGATCGAACTGCCCAAGATGCGAACCGAGAAAATCGAACATCGCGGCATGACGATCTGGAACGATTGCTACAACTCAAACCCGGATGCCGCAAAGGCCATGCTCGATCTCGTGCGCGATACCGCACCAGGCCGGCGCATTGCGGTTCTGGGCGAGATGCTCGAACTTGGCCACTGGGCCGAGCCTCTTCACGCGGAGCTGGGAAGCTACGCGGCGAAGAGTGGTTTTTCTGTGCTACTTGGGATACGCGGCGCGGCTCGATTCGCTATCGAGTCAGCAGTGAAAGCTGGTCTGTCAGCACGCGCCGCGTGCTTTTTCGAAAGCCCCGAGCAAGCCGGAGAAGCCCTGCAACATATCGCCGTCCCCGGCGACACCATCCTTTTCAAGGGTTCTCGCGGTACTCGAGTCGAACTCGCCCTGGAGAGGTTTCTGGCCTAGCCCATGCTCTATTGGCTCCTGTTTGAAAAGCTACAACCCGTCTTCGGTCCGCTCAGGGTGTTCGGCTATGTCACCTTCCGCACTGCGATGGCGCTGATCACTGCCTTGTTGATCTCTCTCCTCCTTGGCCCCTGGATGATCCGCAAACTGCGCGAACTTTCCATCGGCCAGCATATCCGCGAGGATGGCCCGAGCTCCCATCAGGCGAAAGCCGGCACGCCTACAATGGGCGGGTTGCTGATCGTCATCTCGATTCTGGTGCCCACCTTGTTATGGGCCAACCTGCGGAATTTCTATGTCTGGATCGCCCTGGGAAGCCTGCTCGGCTTCGGATCCATCGGCTTTTACGACGACTACACCAAGATGAAGAAGATGCGTAATCTGGGGCTGACGGCAAAGCAAAAGTTTGCACTCCAGGTGCTCGTAGCCATGGTGATTGGGTTTTGCTTGTTGCTCATGAACGCCAATGGCCAGTACTCAACGGCCATGAACGTCCCATTTTTCAAGACGTTTCGGCCTGACCTCTTGATCGACGGGCTCGCCCACAATCCGTGGACCTTCCCGCTGGCCTTCGCCCCCTTCTACATCTTCATGATCCTCGTACTGGTCGGTTCCACCAATGCCGTCAACCTCACGGATGGCCTCGACGGGCTCGCCATCGGCCTGATGATCATTGCTTCTTCCGCCATGACTGCGCTTTGCTATCTCGCTGGACACCGCGAATTTGCGACTTATCTTGAGCTCCAGCGCGTTCCGGGTTCGAGTGAACTCACTATTTTTTGCGCCACCATGATCGGGGCATCGCTCGGGTTTCTCTGGTACAACGCCCATCCGGCCGAAGTGTTCATGGGCGATGTGGGCTCACTCGCGCTCGGAGGCAGCATGGGCACCGTCGCCGTGCTCATCAAACAGGAGCTTCTCCTGCCATTCATCGGTGGCGTATACGTCATTGAACTGCTCAGCGTAGTGCTCCAGGTCGGCAGCTATAAGCTCAGGGGCAAGCGAATCTTCAAAATGGCCCCCATCCACCACCATTTCGAAATGCTCGGCTGGAAGGAATCCAAAGTCATCGCCCGCTTCTGGATCGCTGGCCTCATCATGGCCCTGTTCGCGCTCGCCACGCTAAAGCTAAGGTAATCTGCATTGCGCTTCTCTGGACAACATATTCTCGTGCTCGGCCTCGCAAAGAGTGGCGTAGGCGCCATTCACTTACTGCGCTCGCTGGGCGCAAAAGTTACCGGTTCCGACAATAGAAAACTTTCCGACTTACCCGATGTGCAAAAACTTGTGGATAACTCGGAAATCTTTTTCACTCTCGACCGCGAGACCGACTTATCAGATATTGACGCACTCGTTGTATCTCCTGGGATTCCACTCTCCCACCCTGTTACTCAAGCTGCTCTTCACCGGGGAATCCCTGTACTGGGCGAAATCGAACTCGCTAGTGAATACCTCAAAGGGCCCATCCTTGCGATCACAGGCTCAAACGGAAAAACCACAACCACTTCGCTGGTGGGCCACATACTTCGCACTGCCGCCATCGCCGCTCAAGTCGGTGGAAACATTGGCTTTGCCGCCACCGACATGATTCCAACATCGACATTTCTACAGTGGAATGTTCTGGAGCTCTCTAGCTTCCAACTTGAGACGGTCTCGAACTTTCATGCTCAAGTCGCTGCCGTGCTGAACATAACGCCCAATCATCTCGACCGGCACGGCTATTTCGAGTCCTACGTAAAAGCCAAGGGAAACATTTTCCGCAATCAGCGTTCTGGTGATTGGGCCGTCCTGAATGCCTCAAACGCCGCAAGTGCCGCATTTTCTGACTCGACGCCGGCCGCGATTGCCCGCTTTTGCGGCGAATCTTCGCAACTGATCGACGGCAGGATCGAACTGTTCGGAAGCCCCCTGATGAAGGCGACGGAAGTGCCGCTTCCAGGTCAGCACAATCTCGAAAATGTAATGGCTGCCGCTACCATGACCTCCCTCGCCGGCGCTACCCACCAGGACATCGCAACCGCTGTCTCCAGCTTCAAAGGCGTCCGTCACCGCCTTGAGTTCATTCGCGAATTCCGCGGCATTAAGTTCTACAACGATTCCAAAGCCACCAGCGTGGACGCAGCGCTCAAGGCAATTGAAGCCTTGCCGAGCCCCCTATGGGTCATCCTCGGCGGCCTCGACAAAGGCGGTAGCTATTTGCCGCTTGCCGCGCCTCTGCACAATAAGGCCAAGGCCGCGCTGCTCATTGGCAGCGCCTCAAACATCATCGAAAAAGAGCTCAAAGATCACGTCCCACTCGACCTGTGCGGCACTCTCGAAACCGCAATTCATTCCGCCGTGAATCAGGCCGCACCCGGCGACACTGTTCTTCTCGCGCCTGCTTGCGCCAGCTATGACCAGTTCAAAAGTTACGAACACCGTGGCGATTCATTCCGCCAACTCGTGGAGGCACTCTAATGGCAAGACAATTCACAGACTGGACTCTCTTCTTCTCTGTGCTCCTGATGACCTGCTTCGGCCTCATCATGGTCTACAGCGCCACGTCGATTTCAACGGCAATTCGCGGCGGCAACATGGAGGAGCCATTCCTCCGTCAACTCGGCGCCGCCCTGGTTTCTTTCTTCATCCTGATGTACCTAAAGCGGCAGAACTACTTGTTGCTGAAAGATCCTGTTTGGGCTTTTATACCGTTGGGAATCGTCATCGCACTCCTCCCGGTCGCCTACTTCATGGATGGTCGCGCGCATCGCTGGATCCGGCTCCCCTTCTTTCAACTCCAGCCATCCGAATTCGCCAAACCGGCGCTGATCGTTTTCGTTGCCTACTTTCTGACACGCAGGTTGCCGGCGATCAATAGCCGCTACACCTTGCTGCCCGCGGCATTGACTCTCTTGGTATTGGCCGGAGTTGTACTCGTCTCTGACCTCGGTACCTCGATCGCTCTGGTCGTTCCCGTCATCGCGCTGTTCTACGTAGCAGGAATCAAAAGGCGTTACCTGGCCGTCACTGCGGCAGTAGCATGCCTCGTGATCATCGGTGGTATCGTTGCCAAGCCCTATCGGCTCTCCCGCGTCATCCAGTTCGCCGACGCTGATTTCAAATACATCTCGAAGATCGATCCCAACGGCCTGATCAAAAACTACATTGGAAACTCAAACACCACCCGCGACCCTGGCTATCAGATTCGACAGGCCAAGATTGCCATTGGATCCGGCGGCGCGCTCGGCCTCGGCATAATGCAGGGACGCCAGAAACTTCTATATTTGCCTGAAGCCCACACAGACTGTATTTACGCTGTCATCGGCGAAGAACTCGGCCTCTGGGGAGCCTCTGCCATCATCGGCGGCTACTTCCTGATCTTTTGGCGTGGCTTCCGCTTGTTCTGGCTGGCCAAAGAGGACTTCGGCCGCTTTCTCGCTCTCGGGATCAGTATTTCCATGCTAGTGCAGGCGCTCATCAATATCAGCGTGGTCCTCGACATGGGCCCCGCCAAAGGCATCCCGTTGCCACTCATCAGCTACGGCGGCAGCTCACTGATGAGCACTTTGATTTCCCTCGGAATCTTGATGAGCGTCAGCGAGGATGCCCAGTGGCTGGAAAGCGCTTCCTGATGGCCGGCGGAGGAACCGGCGGGCACGTCATGCCGCTGCTCGCTGTCGCCGAGCAGTTGAGGGCCCGCGGCCACTCGCCTGAATTCATTGGCACCAAAGCTGGCTTTGAAGCACGCCTCGTACCCGAAAAAAAGTTCCCGATTGAGTACATCGAGATCGGTGGCTTTCAAGGGCTGGGCCTGTTGCGCAAGCTCAAACTCACCTGGCAACTGCCACTCACCATCGTCAAGTGTGTGCGTTGGATCTGGAAGCGCAAGCCTGCGGCTTGCTTCAGTCTCGGAGGCTACGTAGCAGCCCCGCCTGTGCTCGCCAGCATTATGACTGGAATTCCGCTGGTCGTAATGGAACCGAATGCAATGCCCGGAATGGTGAACCGCTGGATGGGTCGTTTCGCGCGCAAAGCCCTCCTCTCCTTCTCTGAGGCCGCTCCATACTTCCCGCGGCAGGCAGTCGAAATCACTGGCCTGCCGGTGCGTGATGAATTCTTCAACATCGAACCCAAGCCGTTCACGGGCGAACTCACCCTTTTGATCACCGGAGGCAGCCAGGGCTCGCAAACGCTGAATCGCGCCGTTCGAGAATGCTGGCCGCTGCTCGCATCGAGCGGGCTCAACGTCAAATTGATCCACCAATGCGGCAAACGAGAAGAAGAGAAGCTACGTCAGGAGTTCACACAGACCTGCCTCAAGGGGCGCGTCTCGGCATTCATTTCCGACATGCCGGCGGCGTATGCCGAAGCGGATCTCGTGCTCTGCCGCTCTGGGGCCGGCACCGTCAGCGAACTCGCAGCTTCCGGCCGTCCTTCTATCCTGGTTCCCTTCCCCTTCGCTGCCGATGATCATCAGGCGAAAAACGCCGAAGCGCTCGTCACCGCCGGGGCCGGCCTGATGTTCCGTGACTCTGAACTCACCGGTCAGGTTCTATTCGAAACTCTACGCAAATTCATCGACAATCCAGCCTCGCTTTCGGCGATGGCTTCGCGCTCAAAAAGCCTGCAAAAGAGCGGCGCGGCAGCCCGCGCGGCTGATATCCTGTTGGAAATAGTTAAAACGTAAACTGGCAAAAATGTTTTTTCGTAAGCAACATTTTCATTTCGTTGGCATCGGCGGTATCGGCATGAGCGGTATCGCTGAAGTCCTGCTTACGCTCGGACATCGTGTGTCCGGTTCGGACTTAAAACTATCCCCCATCACGGAACGGCTCGCAGGGCTGAGCGCCGTCATCTTCACCGGCCACAGCGCTTCCAACGTAGGTGAGGATGTCACTGCACTGGTCGTCACCTCGGCAGTGGATGAAACAAATGCCGAGATCCAGGAAGCCCGCAAGCGTAAGATTCCGGTCATTCCCCGAGGCGAACTGCTTTCTGAGCTGATGCGCCTCAAATACGGCATCGCCATCGGCGGCAGCCACGGCAAGACTACAACGACGTCGATGACCGCGACCATCCTTTCCAATGGGGGCCTCGACCCAACCGTGGTCGTTGGCGGTCGTGTCAGCACCATGGGCGGATCCAACGCCCGCGTCGGGCAGAGCGATTTGCTCCTGGTCGAAAGCGATGAGAGCGATGGCAGCTTCCTTAAACTCGCGCCAATCATCGCTGTCGTTACGAACATCGATCGCGAACACCTCGACTACTACAAGACCTTGGAACGTGTACTCGCAAGCTTTACCGACTTCGTCAACCGGGTTCCCTTCTACGGCGCATCCATCCTTTGCATCGACGACACGAATATCCAGAGCATCCTGCCGGACATTCGCCGTCGCGTTGTTACGTATGGCACTACGCCTCAAGCCGATCTGATGATCCGCAACGTCGAGATGTCAACGTCCTCGACCTCATTCGAGATCCGTAATGTCGGCCGCTTTGAAGTGAACGTGACTGGAGCCCACAATGTACTCAACGCCACAGCCGCTATCGCTGTCTCATTGGAGCTCGGGCTCGAACCATCCAAAATCGCCGAGGGCCTCGCCGCCTTCCGGGGCGTCGATCGTCGCTTCCAACTCAAGGGCGAAGTTCGCGGCGTCACTGTCATCGACGATTACGGCCACCACCCGACGGAAGTCCGCGCCACGTTGAATGCCGCACGCCAGAGACAGTTCGACAAGATTCACGTGCTCTTCCAGCCCCATCGCTATACGCGCACACAAATTCTGCTCGAAGATTTTGCAAGCGCATTCTTTGATGCCGACACGCTTACAGTCCTCGACATCTACGCGGCCAGCGAGGCCCCGATCGAAGGAGTCAGCAGCGCCGTGCTGATCGATAAGATGCGCGCCGCAGGGCAGCGCGATGTCGACTATGCGCCAAGCCTTGAGTCTGCTGCCGCCACCCTCGCGGCCCGGGCCAGGCCCGGCGAAATGATATTGACGCTTGGAGCCGGCAACGTATCGCAAGCCGGCGAACTCATACTGTCGGAGCTACAAAAGTGAAGAAACAGACTCCGGCTCCATCCACCGATTTCTCAAAGGTCCTCAGCCGCATGGTCATCGGCTGCGCATTGATTGTGGTCCTTGGCGGCGGTGTGCTTCTCGAAGGGCAGGTCGAACGCTACTTCATGCGCGACGGCCGATTCGCACTCGAACGCGCTCCCGAATATGGCGACCCTCCGCCAAACCTCCAGATTGATGGCCTGCGCTACGCGAGCCGGGACACAATCCTCAAAGTCTTCGAAGAAGATCTTGGACGCAGCGTCTTCATGTTGCCACTCGAGAAGCGCCGCCTCGAATTGCTCGAAAAGCCCTGGATCAAGGATGCCGCCATTGCCCGCCTGTGGCCCAATCGGGTCTCGGTTCAGATCGTCGAGCGAAGGCCCGTCGCTTTCGTCAAGCGCGGCGGAGGAACTGAGACCACTGTAGTGGACGGCGATGGGATCTTGATGGAAGCCCCGCCTTCCGCCACCTTTAGCCTCCCGGTCGTTGCCGGAGTCGGCCCTGAAATGGATGCCGAGGCCCGCTACTTGCGCATGCACCGAGTCGAACGCTTGATCAGGGACCTGGGCGATCACGTAAAGACCATTGGCGAAATCGACGCAACCGAAAGCGAAAACCTGCGCATCGTCCAACCCTTCAAAGGCCGGGGCGTCACGCTGATTTTGGGCAACAAGAACTTCAAACTTCGATACGAGAACTTCCTTTCCATGGCAGACCAATTGATGGAGAAACTGCCGAACGCAATCACGTTTGACCTGCGGCTCGAAGAACAAGTCACTGCCGCTGAAGAACACCCCAAGGAGAGCAAATAGGATGGCTGAAAACAAGAATTACGCCGTTGGCCTCGACGTGGGGAGCGCCTGGACGCGCTGCCTGATTGCTGAAGTAGTCGATGGTTGCCTAGAGTTTCGTGGCCACGGCCTCGTCGAATCGAAGGGTTGGATCAAGGGTCGTGTCAGTGACCAGAAAGCAATCACAGAGAGTGTTCGCTTGGCGGTTCAGATGGCGGAATGTCAGGCGCTAGTGTCAGTTTCTGGCCTCGTCGCTGGCCTCGGTGGCAGCGGCATCGATGGCATGACTTCCCGTGGAGTGTATGAGTTCGGCCGTCCGCGACAGATCGAATCCGGCGACATGACCTATGTGATCAAGCAAGCGGCGGAGGTCAAACTCGAACATGACCGCATGATCCTACAGGTTTGCCCGCAGGACTTCATCGTTGACGGCCGGGCAAACATCCGTAACCCCAAGGGAATGTCGGCCTCCCGCTTCGAGTCGCATATCCACCTGGTCACTGCGAGCGAGCAGGAACACAACGTCATCCAGAACTCGATCAACGAGGCGCACTTGGCCCTCGATGAAACTGTCTTTGAACCAATCGCCGCCGCCTATTGCGCCACAACTGAAGCCGATCGCGAACATGGCATCGGCATCATCGACATCGGCGCACATTCGACAGACATTGCGCTCTACGACGGGGAAGCCCTGGTCGGCAGCTTCAGTGTTGGCATCGGCGGCGACCACTTCACCAAAGATCTCGCTTACTACTTGACTAGCAGCCGCGAGGATGCGCAACTGCTAAAAGAAGAATTCGGCTGCGCCCTGCTTGGCCTCTCCAGCGGCAATACGCTGATCGAGGTACCTGCTGCCGAGGGCCGCGAGCCTCGTGAGATCTCCCGCTGGCAAATCGTTGAAATTCTTGAGGCCCGCGCCGAACAGCTCTTCCAGGTGATCCGCAAGGACATTGGACGCCTTGGCATGGACGGAAACCTTCAGGAAGGTGTCGTCCTGACTGGTGGCGGCGCCAAACTGCCCGGGATGCTGGACATCGCCGAACGTGAATTAAACTGCCCCTCCCGCAACGGCTTGCCCGAAGCGATCAATAACTGGCCCGACGAATTGCTATGCCCCGACTGGACAACAGTGGCAGGCCTTGCGATGTACGCCGGACGAATGAAAATGCGCCGTGACGGCAAGCGTAGAACGCCCCGGCTGCTTAATCTGGTTCTGCGCTAAGGAGGCAATGATGGACCTGAAATTCTCACTCGAAGATGACTTTTCGCTCAGCACCAAGATCAAAGTGATTGGGGTTGGCGGCGGTGGCAGCAATGCCGTCGCGCGCATGATGGATTCCGGGCTCACCGGAGTCGAGTTCCACATCCTCAACACGGATAAGCAGGCCTTGCAGGCCTCTCCCGTGCCGAACAAGCTTGCCATCGGCAAGAAGATTACCAATGGTCTCGGCGCAGGCGCGGACCCCCAGATTGGCCGCAACGCCGCGCTCGAAGACACAGACAAAATCATCGAAATCCTTGAAGGCGCCGACATGGTCTTCGTCACTGCCGGGCTGGGCGGTGGCACCGGTACTGGCGCTGCTCCCGTCGTGGCTGCGCTCGCTCGGGAGTTGAATGCCCTCACGGTCGCCGTGGTCACAAAGCCCTTCGAATTCGAAGGCCCACGCCGCAAGAAGAGCGCCGAGCGCGGGTTGAGCGACCTCGCCGCCGCGGTCGACACCGTGATCCCGATCCCGAATGACCGGCTGCTTTCGCTGGTTCCCAAAGGTACGAGCTTCTTTGAATCCTTCCGCATTGCCGACGACGTCTTGCGTCAGGCCGTTCAAGGCATCAGCGACATCATCACTACGCCGGGCCTGATCAATCGTGACTTCTCCGACATCCGCAGCATCATGACCGGCATGGGCTACGCCATGATGGGGACCGCCTTGGCAACCGGCGCAAACGCCGCGATGCTGGCAGCCGAACAGGCCATCAGTTCTCCACTGCTCGAAGAAGGCGGAGTGCGTGGTGCGCGCGGCATCCTGATCAACATCACCGGCTCCAGCCGGCTCGGCTTACATGAAGTCAACGAGGCCTGCTCACTGATCCGCAAGGCTGCCGCGTTTGAAGACGTGCAGATCAACTTCGGAGTCGTGATGAACGAGTCGATGGGCGAAGACGTAAAGATCACCGTCATTGCAACGGGCTTTGAGCGAGAGTCGCTGCCTCAGATCGAACGCCGGGTTCGGCAATCGGAAACGCTCACGATAGAAACGCCCATGACCATGGCGGCAACCGCCGGTGTGACCAGCAACGCGTTTACTAACTTCGATCCTCCTGTTCCCATGATTGTCACGGAACCGGACCCCGAAGCTCCCGCCTCCAAGCACGTTGAAGCACCGGTCGAAGAAGTCGATGATTTCGACATGCCGGCCTTCCTCAAGCGGGAACGCCGTTTATTCCAGTAGACGCTTAGGCGTCTACGTGATCGTGGAAATAGGCGTCGATCGACGCCTTGTATTGATTCAACTGCCCGTTGAGGCCATTCATCTCGGTGCGCGACATCGGCTGGAATGCCTTGGCGACAGTGACGTTTTGCTCCAGGAACTCGACCTTCGGCATGCCGAGTACGACTGCGCTGACCGGTAGCGAGAGCGAATAGCGAATCAGGTTGTCGACTGATGTCTTGCCGTTCAGCTTCTCCTGCGCGAAGATCTTCATCGCTGTGACGCCCATCTTCTTCTTAAGCGCAACGGGCAATGCAAGACTCTCGAAGCTATCCGTTGCCGGGTTGCCATCGTGGCTTGCGCCCATCCCCCCAATGCGTGCGGCATTCAGAGCAAACTGTGTGACGTTGAAGTCATGACGCTCGAGTGCCGTCTTCAACACCTTGGGATCCGTGTGGCAAGAGACGCCGACATTGTGGACGACCTTCTGGTCGCGCATCTTGTAAAGCATGTTCAAGACGCCGTCTTTGGCTTCAATCGCAGCCAGATCCTGCTCCGTAGTAAGCGAGTGGATGTGGACGGTGTTGAAGTGATCGGTCTGGCAACGCTTCAAAGAACCTTCGAGGATGCGCATGGCGGCATCGCCGTTGCGAGCCGGAAGCTTGGTGACGAGGTAGACGTCCTTACGCTTCGCGCCAAGCGCCTTGCCAACGCGGGTTTCGCTGAGTCCTGCGCCGTAATCATAGGCGGTATCGAAATAGGTAATGCCGAGGTCCATCGCCTTGTGGATGACTCCAATGGCCTCGTCTTCGTCCTTGTAGGAAAGGAAACGGCTTCCGCAGCCAAAGGCTACGATCGAAATACGTTTGCCGGTCTGACCAAATTGGCGGGTCGGCATGGCTGGTGCCGCAGCCAAGGCGGCGGCTGAAGTTCCGATAAAGGTGCGTCGGGTATGGCTCACGACGCCAAGTGTAACACCACGCTACGCAGGTGGGAATCACGCCGGTGTTCGAACAGATAGATGCCCTGCCAGGTTCCAAGAGTCATTTGCCCCCGGTCCACCGGGATCGTCAGATTTACGCCTGAAAGGACCGTGCGGATATGTGCGGGCATGTCATCCGGCCCTTCCAGGCGATGCCGGAATTGCAGCGGGTCTTCAGGGACGAGGCGCTCGAAATAGTCCTTGATATCCGCGATCACGTCCGGGTCATAATTCTCCTGGATCGTCAGCGAGGCTGAGGTGTGACGGCAGAAGAGCGTAAGCAGCGCGGTCCCGGTTGCGTGCTCGGAAACCCATTGGGCAACCTGCGGAGTAATGTCGTAAAGGCCCTTGCCGCGAGTCGCGATTGATATCTGTTCGATGTGCTGCACCGCCTCAGAATACACTGAGGAAATGAAGCTAGTCATTGGGTTGCTGTGTCTGTCGCTCAGCGCGGCCGAGGTGGTGAAAGAGGCAGATGCCAAGGCACTTGCCTCGATCGTGTCATTTCTGGCCAGCGATGCCCTCGAAGGACGCGATACGCCCTCAGCCGGCTTGACGATCTCCTCTGAGTACATTGCAAGCGAGTACCGGCGTATCGGCCTGAAGACCTCTTTTCAGACGGCAAAGATGAGTGTGCGACGCGCTATTCGCGAAGGCTTCGAGGTCTCTTTCACAGATGGGACGAAGAGCGTGAGCCTCCCGGTGGCGACAGCGCTCTGGAGCCCCGGGCCGAAAGTGGACTTGAAGGGCGCCGCCGTGAAGAAGATCTCACTGGCCGAGTTGCGCGACCTCAAGCTAGACACGATTGAACCCGTAGTGTTGCTCGAGGGGCCAGCGGGCCCCGGCTTGCAACAGAGCGTAGCGAAGCTTGCGACCGCAGGCGCGAAGCTTGTTGTGATGCTTGGGATCCCGATCCCGCTGCCCACTCAGACCATCGAATTCGACGATCAGCCAAAGTCAGGTGCAGTTATGCTCCGGACAACGGACAAGGATGCCGATGCCTTCCTGAAGCAGGGCGCGAACCTGAAGGCCAACGTACACATCGCCGAGGCATCGACCAAGACCGACGAGGCCCGCAACGTGATCGGTATCCTGTCGGGCAGCGACCCGAAGCTCAAGGACGAGTATGTGCTGCTCACGGCTCACTACGATCACCTCGGCATCAGGCCGAACAACACAGGCGACAAGGTCTATAACGGGGCGAACGACAACGCCAGCGGAATAGCAAGCATCATTGAAAGTGCTCGCCTGATCGGCCTATTGCCGACGGCACCCAAGCGGAGCATCATGCTGGTTGCATTCTTCGGTGAAGAGCGCGGCTTGCTAGGTAGTCGCTACCTGGTGCGGAACCCGCCTGTGCCTCTCAAGCAGATGGTGGCGAATTTGAACCTGGAACAAGTGGGAAGGACCGATTCGAGCGAGGGCCCGAACGTCGGTCAGGTTAACCTGACCGGCTACCACTTCTCGACGATTCACAAGTACATGGAGGAGAGCGGCAAGTCGACTGACTTGAAGATCGTAAAGCACGAGCAGTTCAGCGACCCCTACTTCCAGGCCAGCGATAATGCAGCGTTCGCGCCGGCGGGAGTACCGTCAACAACGATCAGCGTCACCTATGCCTTCCCCGACTATCATCAGCTCGGCGACGAGACGGAGAAAATTGACTACGCCAACATGGCCAAGGTCACGCGTACGATTGCGCAAGGAGCCTATCTGGTCGCCGATGCGCCGGAGAGAGTGGTCTGGAACGCGGATGACACAAAGACCAAGGCTTACCGGGATGCCGCAGCCAAGCTGCTTCAGGTTCAGTAAGCGCCCAGGTCGAAATGCTGAACGGCAATCCAAACTCCGTTAGCGTCTTTGCGGGGCTGCAAGACGATGCCCTTCTCTTTGCCGCTCAACAGCGGGCCGCCCGCAAAGAAGAACTCAAATATCTCGCGGGGTTCCTTGCCGGGTCGAATGGTGACAATCTCGTATTCGCCCTTCGCGCCTGATTGGAACTGGCCGCGAAGCCGCGCGATGTCGCTTGGCCGTCCGGATTTGCTGCTGTAGATAGGCGCTGAGTCGGTTTGGTACACCATGATCGAGACGCCTGGCGCGGGCGGCCCCCTTTGGATGTAAGGACTCGACCACGAATGATGAGGCGTTCCCCCTTTTCCTTTTCGCCCACCACGCGGGTGCGCCAAGGCAGAACCTGATCGGCCCAAATGACAGAAGAAGCACATGAAAGCTGAATCAGGGCTCGTCTCGAAAGCTCGGTCATCGGGCCTCGTTACGCAACTTGGCGGTGTACCTTCTGTAGGCCCAGTAGCAGCAGGCCGCAAAGGGAATTACGAGCCAATAATACCAAGTGCTACGAGTCGAAACTTGCCCTGCCCGGGCGATATCGGCACGCAGTCCGGCGAGGTTTAATTGATCGGGGCTCGCCACCGGCAGCGACGCGACGACACGCTCCTTACTCGTTGATTGTTCGTCTTGCGGCAGCCGGGCGACGATCTCCGAGACCTCTCCATAACCCTCAAACAGGCTCTTGTCGTGAGTCAGTGGATACAGCGTTGTCTTGCCGGTCAGCTTCATTTCGACAATGGCACTGGGGTCGTTGCAGACGCCCAAAGCAAAGTAGCCGCCAAAAGGCAGTTCCGGATGGGCGCGCTGGATCTCCGCATAAACCCGGATCACTTCGCCGATGATGCGCATCGCCTCGAGCGCCTTTTCACCCTTGTATGTCTGATAAGTGTGACCAAGTATCCAGGCCTGATCCTTCGTATCGATGGGGCGGATGATCGCCTTACCGTCGATGCCGAAGTAGAAGCAGAGTTTGGCGTTTACCCTGTGGCCCGTGATAAAAATTTCGTACTGGGTATGCGGCGCGGGAACGAGCAAAGTACGGCTCTCGCCGTCGATCGGAATCCCTGTATCCAGCCAGAACGGCGTCAGAACTTCGCGGCCTTTGTACTTCAAGTCTCCGAAGTTGGCAAAGTAACGTCTGTCATGTATCTCGACTGAGTGCCCCTCCTTAACCAATTCCTCGAGCGCGCCCTTTGGGTTCGTTTGATTCAAACGCGCGGCCCACTCGACACTGTTGTCCTTGACTGGAAGCAACTCGTCGCCAAACTGCAACCCGAAACCAATATCCTTGGGACCTGGCGCTGATTCACCTCCGGACGATGACTTCGGCAGCACTCTGCCAGCCATGCGAATGCTTCTGCCAAGAGTCTTGATCGTCAGGCCCGGAAAGCTATCCAGCGCCTTCCATTGCTTGTCCCGGATATAGCCGCGCAACCGATTGATTTCGTCCGGGCCAAGAATACCGAATTGCTCCGACAGTTTTTCGACAAACGCAGGCTCGGCAGCCACTTCCTTGGCGACGTCCGACAGAAGTACATAGTCCTGGGACATCAGAAGCAACAAGAGGGGTGTCATTGGAGATATTGCGCCCACCAGTTCATCTCCTGTTGGTACCGATGGACGCTATTCCAGGGTGACCAACCACCATGGTATTCACCCGGGTACCGGACGAAGCGGGCGGGGACATTCTGTTTTTTGAGCGCAGTATAGAGTTCCTCAGCCTGAGCGGTCGGCACGCGAAGGTCAGCTTCGCCGTGGATGAAAAGTGTAGGAGTCTTGATGTTCGCGGCGTAAGTGATCGGCGAATACTTGATCATTGTTGCGTTGCCCGTTTCTGACCAGGGGGGCCCGAAAAACTCAGTCTCTTTGGTGCGCGGAATGTCTCCGGTGCCGTAGTTGCTGATCCAGTTCGTCGGGCCTGCGCCAGTAGTTGCAGCTTTGAAGATATTGGTATGCCCGATCGCCCAATTCGTCAAGAAGCCGCCGTAGGAGTAGCCAGTAATTCCCGTTCGTTTGGGGTCGCTTATCCGCCCGGTCTTACCGAGTGACCATCTCGTGGGCTGGATCGTGATTTGGGTTTGTTTGGTTGGGCTGGCCAGGGGCGCTGAGAACAGTTCGACCGGCGTGTCCGGATTGGTAGCGGTGTAGGCAATGATTCCGGCATCCTCGTTCAGATCGAAGCCATCGAGCAATCGGTCTCTTTTCGTAATTTGTTCGACAGTGCGCGAGCGAAGATCGAGTCGGTAGAGATGGCCCGTGCCACGCAAGTTGGCTTTGAAATACACACTCTTGCCGTCCTTGCTGAAGATCGGCGTTGCAGGCAAATCATCCCAGGCGGCGGTTAAGTTTGTGAGATTGCCTCCCGTCGATGGGACCGAGTAGATGTCGATCGGACTGCCTTGGGTTCGTTTGTTCGCGAGGATTGGGTTGAAGCTTTTCTGCCGCAAGACCGCAATCGTCTTGCCGTCTGGCGACCAGGCCGGATTGCTGTAGTGGTGATTGTCGTCGGTCAGACGCTCAAGTTTGGCTTCGTTTGTTACGGTGAACAGGTCGGTGCGCTGGTAAGTCTTCTCGTCGAACTGGTGCATATTAACGACGAAGGCAATGGACTTGCTGTCTGGAGACCAAGCAATGTTTTCAACACTTACGCCGAGGGTAGTAAGTTGCCTCGCTTCCCCGCCCGAGCGTGGAAGCAGAAAAAGTTCGACAGCGGGCGCGGTGTGCGGGTCAGGCAAATAGCCTCTACCACCGAGCAACTTGCCATCGGGCGACCACTGGGGCACCGACACGCTCGCCTTGATTTGGGTCAGACATTTGGCGGCGATGCAAAGCTCGCTGTGACGAGGGTTCTCTGCCTCAATGATTTTTGGCTTCAGGTAAGAGATCTGCTTCCCGTCGGGCGAAATCGCGGGTGAGGAAACTGTCTCGATCTTGTAGTAGTCAGCGAGGGCGATTGGCTTCGTTTGTGCAAAAACTGCCAGCAACAAGAGGAGATGCATTGTTAGCCTTTATACCAATCGTGGACCCTGCGCGCGGCAGCAGGGCCGATGGAAGCGGCAAGCGTCTCGATGGGTGTGGACTTGACCTGCTCGGGACTCCCGAATTCCTTTAGCAGCTTACGCATAGTGATCTTGCCGATACCGGGAATGCTTTCAAGCTCGCTGGTCAGCCGGCTCGCATTACGGCGGGTCCGATGGAATGTCACCGCAAACCGGTGCGCCTCATCGCGAATGGTCTGAACCAGATGTAGGACGGGATTGTGCCGCTCAAGGATCGCCGGCTCATCCTCCTGACCAAGGACATAGATGATCTCTTCGCGCTTGGCGATTGAGGCAAGCGGCTGATTGATGATGCCGATTGCTTCGAGCGCATCGGCGGCGGCGTGGAGCTGACCCAGCCCACCATCAATCAGCACAAGACCTGGAAAGGGCTGATTCTCTTCCTTCAGCCGGCCGTATCGGCGGGTCACAACTTCCCGCATCGATGCGAAGTCGTCGTTGCCTTCGACGGTCTTGATGATGAACTTGCGGTAATCGGCCTTCTTCATGCGCCCGTCTTCCCAGACGACCATGGAGGCAACTTTGTCGGTGCCCTGGATGTGGGAGATGTCAAAACACTCAATTCGGCCCGGCGCCTCTTCCAGATTGAGCGCATCCTTGAGAGCCTCTTTAATGGAGTTCGAGCTTGGGCGCAAGACCCGGAAGCGCTGCTCAAAGCTGTGCCTCGCGTTAGTCTCAACCAAGCCAAGCATGGCCTTCTTCTCCCCTCTCTGAGGCGTGTAGATCGTACATTTGCGACCGCGCTTTTCGGTGAGTAACTCTTCCAGCACGTCGCGATCTTCGAATTCAATCGGAACGTGAATATGGCCGGGGATGTGTTGCTGATTGAGGTAGACCTGAATCAGAACCTGTTGAAAAAAGTCGCTGGCTTCGAAATGGTGCTGATCTTCCCAAAAGATCTCGCGGCGGTCGACAATACGGCCGCGACGCAGGTGGAAGAGGTTGACGGCAACCAGGGGGGGCTCGGCGTAGAAAGCAAAGATGTCGGTATCGTCGCCTTCAGCGGCTGCAACTTTCTGGCGCTGCTCCATTTCGGTGACTGTAGCGATGAGGTCGCGAATATTGGCCGCTCGCTCAAACTCGAGATTCTCGGCCGCAGCGTTCATTCGTTGTTCGAGATCATCCGTGAGGTCTTTCAGTTTGCCTTGCAAGAACCGGTGTACATCGTTGACTGAACTGTTATAGGTCTCGATTTGTACCAGACCTGGCACGCAGGGACCATGGCAGCGGTTGATATGGAACTCAAGGCAGGCGTGGCTGTGGGTTCGATTGAAATCGACTTTGCAACTCGGAATCTTGAAATTCCGGTGGATGAAATTGACCAGCCGATGGGCCAGATTTCCCGGGAAGTATGGCCCGTAATAAGTGCCGTCTTTGCGAATCCGGCGTGTTACATAGACGCGCGGAAACTTCTCGTTGGTGACTTTGATATACGGGTAGGTCTTGTCATCCCGCAGCAGTACATTGAAGCGAGGCTTGTGCTGCTTGATGAGATTGTTCTCAAGGCCAAGTGCTTCCTTCTCGTTGTCGACCAGAATGTAGGTGAGGTCGCGGGCTTCCATCACCATGGTTCCATTTTTGGCTTCGTTTAGTCGATCGTCATTGAAGTAGCTCCGGACGCGCGCGCGGAGGTTCTTGGCCTTGCCGACATAGATGACTGAATCTGCCGCATCGCGCCAAAGGTAGACGCCGGGGCCGGTGGGGAATTGGGTGACCTTTTCCCTGAGGGTGTCTAACCAATTCATGGGAGGACTACAATTTAATTGTGACATGGCGTTTTCCGTTGGCTTTGTTTTGTTGCGCGGCCGGACTGGCTCTGGCTCAGGCGAAACCACCACCTGTCGTTGAACCGCCGGAAGAAGACGAGAGTGTCGTTAAAGAAAAGAAAGAGTATGAGTTCAACCCGATCCAGGCCCTTGAGGAACTCAAGATCGGGCGCTACTACATGAAGAAGGGCAGCTTTCGGGCAGCCAGCGGCAGGTTTCTCGAAGCGACTCTTTGGGACCCCACCAACCCGGATGGATTTTATGAACTGGGCAAGGCCCGGGAGCGGGCCGGAAATCAGAAGGGTGTGCGCGAGGCTTTGATGAAGTTTCTCGAACTTGCGCCCGAAGATAAGCGGGCAGCAGAGGTCAGGAAGAAATTGGGTACGGCTCAGTAGTCACACTGGGATTGCGCTTTGTCCATTCCTGTTCAATCGCGGCGATCAGATTTTGAATGCCGGTTTGGGGATCGGGAAACAGGTCGATGTACTGTAGCTCACGCGCGATGCGGGCGGGGATACGGCACGAATCGAACCGAACCGGAATAATGAACGTGTCTTCGAGTGGAAGTCTGCGGGCGATATCGAGCGCATAACGAACTTCAGCCTGGAAGCCGCCGCGCTTGAGCACCGAATTGCTGGACATGCAGGCAATGAAGAAGTCACTCGCCTCAATCGCAGCTTCAATGAGTCGAGGCCAATTCTGGCCGGCTTTCAGATTGCGACGGTCGATCCAGGGGTTGAACCCAGAGGCGGCAAGCTGGTTGTAGAGCACCTCAGCCTTCGCGTAGTCTTCAGTGGCGTAGCTGATAAATACGCGGGGGGCATCTATGGCAAGGAATTGGAAACCACCGTCGAGACAGGGGTGGAAAGTGCCGAAGCCTTCGATTTCGACAGGTTTGCCCTGCTTCAGGCAATCTAGGATAATTTGAGCGGCCTGGCTTGGATCAATGCTTGAGTTGAACGATGGCATTAGCGGGCCTCTAACTTTGCTGGTTTCCTGGCCGAAGATTTGGCGATGTCCCTTGCAAAGACGCCAAGCCCTGGCCAGGTTGTAGTTTGAGCATGCTTCCAGCCTTTGAGGATGGAAAGCACTGTGTAGTCGAGGTAGTCGGCTGCCTCGGAGTTGGAAGTATTGGCCGCATGAGCTAGGCGGCTGGTCAATTCGGACTTGTTCATGAATGATTCGATTCTTTAGGTGGAATTGTCTTATTCCCGTTGCAGCAGGCAGTCGCGCCGCGGAGCGAAACGAGGTCTCTGCAACTGATGAACAAAACGGACTCCTGAAAGTAAGATTGAACGCGAGATGCAGACAGATTCCTCAGGACCCGCCAGCTCTCTTACGAGCAACAAGCTAGCAGCAGAAACCAAGCTTCTGCGCCGATTGAAGCCGCGAATTCTTTGGATTCAGTCACTTAGGCGAAGAAAAAAAGTTCAAAATTTCCTTGAATGATAAAGTTCTCATCGATGTCCAGCCAACCGCACCGATATTGGGAGCGCCAAAGCCAAGCGAAATGAGCGGAATGCTCGCGGCTTGTCAGCGACAATGGAAGCTGCTATGCCTTTCGATTCCATTGAATCCTCCATTGAAGACTTTCGTTTGGGAAAGATGGTGGTTGTTGTCGACGATGAAGACCGTGAGAACGAAGGGGATCTGACGCTTGCCGCCGATGCGGTGACGCCGGAGTTGATTAACTTTATGGCAGTGCATGGGCGAGGGCTGATCTGCCTGGCGCTGGCGCCGGAGATCTGCGACCGGTTGCACCTGCCTTTGATGTCCAGAATCAATACTTCAAACTTCGGAACCGCCTTCACGGAATCGATCGACGCACGGCAGGGCGTCACAACTGGTATCAGCGCCGCCGACCGGGCCCATACGATCCTGGTTTCGGTGGCGGAAGGAACGAAGCCAGAGGATCTTGCCAGGCCCGGGCATGTCTTTCCCTTGCGTGCGCAAGGCGGGGGCGTGCTTGTCCGGGCCGGACAAACGGAGGCGTCAGTGGATCTGGCGAGGCTCGCGGGGCGTAAGCCAGCGGGAGTGATCTGCGAAATCATGCATGAGGACGGAACCATGGCTCGGGTTCCGTACCTGAAGGAATACTGCCGTCAACATGGCTTGAAGCTGATTTCAGTGGCTGATCTGATCCGTTACCGGCTGAGGAACGAAAGCTACGTACGCCGGCACAGCCAGGGTGTGATTGAGACTGCATGCGGCCCGATGACGATGTGCGTGTACGAGAACTCGCTCAACCAGGAAATGCATTCAGCGCTGATTTGTGGAGACCTGGGTGGCGATGACGCAGTATTGGTGAGGATGCATTCTCATTGCCCGTTCGGGGATTTGTTTGGCAGCAAGGCTTGCGATTGCAGGGCATTGCTCGACAACTCCATCCGGGCAATTGCGGAAGCTGGAAGAGGGGTTTTGGTGTACTTGCACCACAACAATACAGAGCGGATTGGGGCGGTGACGGAAGGCAGTCAAGAGATGATGATTCACACGCGCGATCAGAGCTCGAGAACGGGCGAACCGAAGATGCAGCATCAAGTGGGAATCGGGGCGCAGATATTGCGGGATTTGAAATTGAAAAGGATTGAACTGTTGACGAATTCGCCCTTGAGAGCAGTTGGGTTGGAGGGCTTTGGAATCGAAATCGTGGGAAGAAGGGAATTGAAACTGGAAAATTAGTAGATGGCGGAGAAGGAGGGATTCGAACCCTCGGTACAGTTTCCTGTACACACGCTTTCCAAGCGTGCGCCTTAAACCGCTCGGCCACCTCTCCAGCCTGATTTTTCCAGTGTACCAAATCAGGTACCGGCTACTGATTCTTTCCTTCGGCGCGGCGCTTTTGAAGGACTTTGCCAACTGAGTTTGGCAATTCCGATGCCTGGGGACATTCATCAAGCCAGCCAGCGAAGCTCCTCTGAAGCAGATGTTCCAACCGGGTGCCTGCGTGGGGACATGCAAGGATGGCTAGCGGTGCCTGAGCGGTGATACGAACCTCCATTGGGTAGCGGACCCAATAGTCCTTTGAGGGGGAGTCTGGAACCCAGAGGGCAGGTTCGAGCTTGAGCCTGCCTGGCAACAGATCAGCCGGGACTTCGACTTCAAGGAGAAACAATGCGCAACGCTGGCTCTCACCGACTCTGCCACGGAAGTCTGTCGGAACCAGTACAGGCTCCGGTGCCGAGTCGGTCTCGGGGAATAGGCGGTACATCTTGAGCGCGAGGGCATTGGGGGGATATTGCCCCATTTGCAGGACGAAGGGCTTGGCGGCGGATTCGACGACTCCGAGCACGAACGTCATGTGCCCGCCGCGCCGGATTGCCGGCGATAGGGGCACGTATTCAGACCATCTTGTCAGATCGTCACAGACCGGCCGCAAGGCTGCCGGGCCTTGCGCCAAAGCAAGATCCGAAAAGACGAAAAGCTCCTGTGGGGAGCTTTTCGTCGCGATCATGATCAATACTGCGAGCCAGTTTCGCATGGCGTATAGCCAACTTTCGTTAGGCCAGGTCAAACTTCTCCTGATGGATCAAACCATCGGAAACCACCATCACGGGGCGCCCGATGATCTCTTCGAGTTCTTCCAGGTATTGGTTGTCGGAAGACTTGAACACCTTGGCGACCTCTGGGCTGACGCGGAGCATTGCGTCTTTGGAGTCTTCGAGAGCTCTGGCCAACTTTTTGGCTTCGTTCAGGATTTCTCCAACTACGGTTTGCACGCTCTTGACGTACGCGGAGCCTTCGCAATAGGGGCAAGGCGCACATAGAGTGCGTTCGAGCGACTGCTTGACGCGTTTGCGGGTGATAGCGACCAGGCCAAAGTCATTGAACTGGAGAATCTTGTAGGGCGCTCTGTCGGCTCTCATCGCTTCTTCGAGAGCCTGCATGACTCGCACTCTATTCTTGCGCTCATCCATATCGATGAAGTCGATCACGATGATGCCGCCAAGGTCACGCAAGCGAACCTGTCTGACTATCTCGCAAATCGCTTCGATGTTGGTCTTCACGATGGTGTCTTCGAGGCGGTTCGACTTGCCGACGAACTTGCCGGTATTGATGTCGATGGCGACGAGGGCTTCCGTCTGGTTAATGACGATGTAGCCGCCAGACTTCAGCCAGACCTTGGGACGGAGGGCCTTCTCCAACTCCTGCGTGATTCCAAAATTATCGAAGATGGAAACCTGTCTGGTGTACATCTTGACGCGCGAAACCATGGCGGGCTGGAATCGCTCGAGGAAACGCAAAATACTCTCGTAGATCTCTTCGTTGTCGACCCAGATGGACTTGAATTCGGGCCCCAACTGGTCGCGCATCACGCGCTCTACTATTTCAAGGTCGTGGTAGATCAAGGCCGGCGCGGGTTTGCTTTCGGCCTTCTTGCGGATATCGACCCAGAGGTTGTGAAGGAAGTCGATGTCGGCGAGGATTTCTTCTTCAGTGCGGCCTTCACCGGCGGTGCGAATGATGAACCCGCCAGGAATTCCTTCCTTGCGGCTTTGCAGAATTCTCTTGAGGCGCAAGCGCTCTTCATCGGAGGCGATCTTGCGCGATACGCCGGTGTGGTCCACAGTGGGCATGTAGACGCAGTAGCGGCCTGGAAGCGCGATGTGGGAAGTGATTCTGGCGCCCTTTTGGCCAAGAGGTTCTTTGGCGATCTGGACGAGGATCTCCTGGCCTTCCTTCAGCAATTCTGTAATGGAAGGCTGTGGGCGGCGTTCCCTGTCCGGGCGTTCCTGGCGATCTCCGGCCGCTCTTTCGGTACGTTCTCCGCGATCGCTGCGTTCACCGCCACGTTCACCGCTACGATCGCGGCGGATGCGTCCATCGCGCCGACCGTCGTCGCGGCGAGGAGTGGTGTCGCGAGCTTCTTGCGTGGGGGCGGCAGACGTCGATTCGACTGTAGGAGCTTCGGCCGGAGACGCTGTAAGTTCAACGGTGCGTTCGCGATCACGGCCACGGCCTCCACGACGCCTTCTTCTTCCGCCGCGATCCTGAGCATCGGCCCCATCCTGGGGAGGACGCTGCTGCAGGAAGCGCTGGTCAGTTTGCCGCAGATGGGCAGAGTAGCCAAGCGAAGGCAGAACGCCATCGGCAGTTTCCGCATCAGCAGCCAAGGCGTCGCCACCCGGTTTGACAGCTTGATCCGGATCGTCAACAGAAGTCGCATCGGAGGCTAGAATCTCGAACTCAGCAGGCTCTGCTTCATCGAGATCGAGGTCCTCGTCTGTTTCCTCGGCCTCAAGTTCTTCGGCCTCAAGCGCGGAAGCCGCCTCTACCATTTCACCTGCTTCAGCCGCTTCCTTGTCCTTGTAAACGAGACGCTCGGCTTCTTCAAAGTCGCGCTGTTCTTCCTTCTCTTTGGCAATCTCCGCCAGATGTTCTTTCACTTCTTCAAGGACTTCTGCTTCACGCCTTTCGGCGATCGATTCCCTGGTAATAGCCTTGAGTGGGGTGAGGTTGCCTTCGTGCGCCTGTTCGTTGGCTTTAAAAGCGGCGGGCGCTTCTTCGACATCGAGCAGTTCGGCAGTTTCGTCATCGACATCGAGTTCGGCGAATTCTTCAACCGATTTGGGCGGAGAGGCCGTGTCACGGCTGGAGTACTTGGAAAGGGATTCGCCAGGGAGCAATATAGGCAGAGACGGAGAAGCTTCGTCCTGGCGAGCCTCGATCACGGCTTCAATTTCTTCAGTGGCGGCTTCTTCTTCATTGGCGTCGGCAAATTTGGATTCAGGGAAATTTCCGCCCTGTCCGGGGCGGCCGCGGCGACGGCGGCGATTGCCACGACGCAGGTCAGCTTCTTCCTGGGATTGGGTTCTGTCGACGATTAGGGCTGCTGAGACCTCCGCTGGCAGAGCAAGTGTAGCGGCTTCGAGTTGGGGAGCTTCGACAGCGGCTCCCTTCGCTACCAGCGGTTCTCGCCGCTCACGATCTCTACCGCGTCCTCGACCTCCGTCCCGTCCACGGGAACGGTCACCGCTTCGTTCACGGTCAGGGTTGGCCGCAACGGCTCGCTCATTTCTTTCGCGGCCTTCGGGCATTTTTTCAAATTCTTCGTTCTCTTCGAAGAAATCTGAAACGTACAAGAAGGTGTCACGCTCCAGGCCCAGATCGACAAATGCCGACTGCATTCCTGGAAGGACGCGCGTCACGCGGCCCTTGTGAATCGAACCAGCGAGCGAGTACTCATTCGCTCGCTGGAAATAGATTTCGACCAACTGGTCTTCTTCCATGATCGCGACACGGGTTTCGTGCCGGCCAGTGGATATTACTAGCTCTTTTGCCATCAGGCATCTCCTTCAAGATCCGGGAGAACCGCAAGCCTGGTCTACAAATCTGGAAATCAACTCAACTCGAATCGAGACGCGCAATGCACAAGGTGCGAAAAGAAGCGTTGGACGGCCGAATTCTGGTGCGCGAAGATATCGAATGCGGCGGCATAGCCACATGGTGTAATCCTCTGAGCGCAGCGCAGTCCGGCGGAAGCGTCCCGGTAAAATGGATCCAAAATGTTGTAGTCCCAAGCTGTCATATGTTTGGCCCGGGTTCATCTCACTGCAAGAATCGCCGGAGCCGTACGTTGTTGACGAGCCCCAGCATAAGAAAAAACGAGAGAATGCTGGAACCGCCGTAGCTCATCAGCGGCAGGGGTATACCTGCCACCGGCATTAGCCCGGCGACCATTCCTGCATTCTCCAGAACATGGAAAAGCATCAACGCACCCACGCCTAAACAAATGGCGGTGCCCGCCCGGTCTGGGGCGGTTTGTGCGTTCTGCAAAATTTGCATCAATAGAAGGAAATATAACCCAAGTACGAACACCACGCCGACGAAGCCGTGCTCTTCGGCGAAGGCCGCGAAGATAAAGTCCGTATGGGCAAAGGGCAAGAAGCGCAACTGGATCTGCATCCCACGCGTTACGCCGAGGCCCCACATTCCTCCAGATCCAACTGCGATCTTTGATTGCATGACCTGATATCCAGATCCCTGAGGATCGGAAGCAGGGTCAAGAAAGCTCGTAATTCGCGCTTTCTGGTAGTCTTTCAAAACAAACCAACCAGCAGGAACCAAGAGCATGAAGACGATCGACAAGACGACAGCCTGCTGCTTGGTAAGACCTGCCAGCAAAATGCCAACAGCAAGAATCGGAAGGTAGCAAAGCGCTGTACCGAGATCGGGCTGGAGGGAGACAAGAATAAATGGCACTAAGACCAAGCCAGAAAGCTTGAGGAGATCGCTGAGTCGCATCGAGTCGGATTTCAACTCGGAAATATAGCGAGCGATGAGCAGGATCAAAATCAACTTCATGAACTCGCTGGGTTGAAGCTTGAAGCCTGCTCCCAGTGAAATCCATCGCTTGGCTCCCAATACGACTCGGCTCAACACGAGCAAGAACACTAGAATGATGCCGAAGACGACGTAGAGCATCGGCGATTGACCAACCAGTGTGTGATAGTCGATCTGAGTGACGAGATAGAAGACCACCAGCCCCGCGCAGATGTAGAGCACCTGCTTCCACCATCGATCGGCTTGATCGGAGGCCTGCGTGGCTGAGTAGATCTGAAGCACTCCAATACAGCAAATGATCAAGGTGAGAATCAGAAGAGTCCAATCGACTTCGCGCAGGTTCCGTAGATTGAGCATCAGTTGACAGCCCCTGGCGGTTTGGACGCCAAGCCTGCTGTCACAGCTTCGGAATTGGTTTGCGACAGCTCTTTTCGCGTCTTCTTGTCGAAGTAGGCTTTTACGATGTCGCGAGCAATCAGACCTGCTGCCGGGCCGTGCTCCCCATCTTCAAACAAGACAGCAACCGCGATCTCAGGATTTACTCTTGGCGCGAAGGCGACAAACCAGGCGTTGTCCTTGAGGCGAATGCCCTTGGCTCTTTGGTATTCGTTGGAAGCAGTTTGAGCGGTTCCAGTCTTGCCGCACATCTCGATCCCGGGGAGGCGCGAGCCTGTCGCGGTGCCCCAACCGTTCACTACCTCGCACATTCCATCCAGAACGAGACGTACGTGCTCGAGATCGAGGTCTGCCTTGCGTGCGCGCTTGGCCGGGGCGTCACCTTTTAAGAGGTGAGGCGTGTGCCAGATGCCGCCAATCGACAATCCACCGATGGCGTGGGCCAGTTGAATCGGGGTCACGGTCAGGTAGCCTTGGCCGATGGCGACAGAAATCGTATCGCCGCCGTACCATTTCTCGCGCAGCGCACGAATCTTCCATTTCGTGGAGGGCAGTGTGCCTTCTGCTTCCGAGGGAAGGTCGACTCCCGTTTTGGCTCCGAAGCCAGCGATCTCTGCATACTTTGATATCTGATCGATGCCGATCTTGTTTCCGACGTTGTAGAAGTAGACGTCGCAGGATTGCGCTATCGCCTTCTTGAGGCTGGTTGCACCATGGCCTCTCTTGTTGTGGCAATGAAAGTAACGCCCAAAAAAGTTCCAGCCGCCGCCGCAGCTGAAAGAAGTATCGTTGGTGATTTCACCACTTTCCAGTGCAGCGAGAGCCACGATGGGCTTGAAGGTGGAGCCAGGCGCAAGCTGCGCCTGGATGGCGCGGTTTAGCAATGGTTTATCTGGATTCGAAAAGATCTCACGCCATCGCTTGGTTCGTTCGCGCGACGACAAGCGGCCGAGGTCGAAGCCGGGGCGCGAAACCATTCCAAGAATTTCTCCGTTGCGAGGGTCGAGCGCCACCGCGCCACCCCGCTTGTTGTCCATGGCAAGCTCCATGACGGTCTGCACGTCCAGATCGACAGTGAGTTGGATGGATTGGCCAGGTACGGCAGGCTTTAAGCCCATGAGCCGCCGCTCATTTCCCTTGTTGTCTACGAGCACCTGCCGCTGTCCGTCGACGCCGGTCAAGACATCGTTGTACTGCCGTTCAATGCCTGTTTTTCCAACCAGGTCGCCTTGTTGGTATTTTGCGAAATCCGGTAGGTTGAGCTCTTGCTCAGAGACCTCACCGGTGTAGCCGACCATGTGAGAAGCGAAGCCGTTTGCCGGATACACGCGCCGTTCGGTGTGGATCATTTCCAGCTCTGGATAGGTATCAGGATCCCGGTGTGATTCGACGAAGGCGATCTCTGCAGGGGTGAGTTCCTCTTTGATGATGATCGGGAGATACCTGGGGCGGTCTTTGTGACGCTTGAGTTGCGCCACGATTTCGTCGTATTCGAGGTCGAGGCCTTCAGCGATTGGTTTGAGGTGTTCTTCCTTCAGGGTTTCCCGCGAAAGCAATACCGAGAAACTCGATTGGTTGTCGACGATCACGCGCTGGTCGCGGTCAAGGATCTTGCCTCGTGGCGCGGGGATTGGTAAGGACTTGATGCGGTTTCGCTCAGCCTTGAGCGAATAGATCTCTTCGTTATGGATCTGAAGATTCCAATATCCGCCTACGATGAACAGAAAAACGCCGACAGTGAGGTACTGGAGGAATGCAACTTTTCCTTGCGCGAATTTGGATTCATCGCGAAGGAAGCGCATTCTGTCCTGGAATTCGAGTCGTTGCGATCGTCCTGGAAGTTGGAACACAAAATGCCGGATGGTGGAAAAGTCTAGCTGTTGTCGTCTCTTAGTTTATCCAACAGGAGGAACAGTGGGAGTGCGACGGCAGAATTTAGCATAGCCCGGACCAATTCATCCATGCCGTTGATACTTGGCGCCTGACCCAACAATGCCTTGACCATGACCCAATAAAAGAATTGGTGGAAGACAAAAAAGAAGATGCAGAGCATGAATCGCAGTGCCGGGTTGTTTACGTCAAAGCGCAAGCTTACGGAAGCGGCGAAATACCCTACCAGCGTCTTTACGATGCCAAACATGCCGAGGGGCTGTTGCGAGAGGGAATCCTGCATCAGGCCGATGGTTGCGCCGATTGCGATTCCGGCGATCGGCTGGCGCTTCATCAGCGAGAAGTAAATCGTGATCAGGAGCGGAAACTCAAGCGTTCGTGCCGAATCGATGAACCTGGGCAGGAATATGTCGAACAGCACGGAGAACAGGGGTACGAGAAAAAAGACGATGGGCCGGAAGCTGGAAGAGGAACTCTTCCTTCGCCGGCCTTCGACATAATTTGCTTCGCTGTATTCAGGTGAGGGCATCTTCGAGGAGTCTACTCAGGCGGTGTAACTGTTGGAGTGGTTGGCACTGGTGTGGAAGGCGGCGCTGGCTTTTGCGCTGGAGGTTTGGCAGCCGCGGGAGCGTTGAAATTCGGAACCCGGCCGCCGCCACCGTAGGTGACACCCTGTTGTTCTCCGATGGCCTTGTACTTGTCAACCAGGCGATCGGCTTCCGTGGAAAACCTCTGGTTCGGGTTTTGCTTCGGCGTCGCATCGAGCGGAAAGGCGACCGCGTCGGGCGGGGGAGGGGCCAGGGCCTTGACTTCGGGACCGCCGCTGCCCATTTGCGTCAGGTCGGGGATCTGCTGGTGAACGCCCTCGAGCACGACAAGCACCTCGGCCAAGCCCTTTTCGAAGGCTGCGGGCGCGACATAGATTTCCTTGAAGAGTTTGCCCTGGCGGGCCACACGAACGGGACCGACGGGGAGGCCCTTGGGGAAGATTCTGTCATCGCCGGATGTGAAAAAAATTTCGCCAATCTGCACTTGTTGCTCATTTTGAATGTAGTCAATCAGGAGTTGATTGTTGCCCTGCCCGCGTGCGGTTCCGTGAACGCGCGTCTTGTCAGAAACGACACCGCAGGCAAATGTAGGGTCTGTGATCAGCATGACCTGAGATGCAGTGGGGTAGGAAGCAGTGACCTTGCCTACGATACCGTCGGGGGTGATGACGGGCATTCCTCTCAAGACGCCAGAGGTTGAGCCGCGGTCGATGAAGACGACCTTGGAATTCATGCCGGCGCCGGCGCCGATGATGCGGCCACCAATCGTTTTATTGGGGCTGCGCTGTACGAATGCCGCCATCGCCTCAACACGCTTCGCTGTTGCAAGCTCTTCCTTCAGATACTGAGTCTCGAGCTTGAGGCGATCGAGGTCTGCCTTCATCGAGCGGTTTTCAGATCGAACTTCGAGCAGTTGCCAATATTCGCCGGCGACCCCGAAGGTATTTGCCCTAATGCCTTCGAGGACACGGGCAAGCGGTGTGATGGCAGTGACAGCCCAGACCCGGATCAGCCGGACATCCTGGTTGTTTTTGACCTGAAAGGCGAGCAACACCAACTGCGCCATGATGACGATCACCAGGACGGACAAATTGCGGTACCTGCCTAGGAAGCCATCCATCGATACCGGTCAGGCGCTCCTATTCGATCGCGATGCGGCGCAAGAGTTTGAAATCAGAAAGCATCTTTCCGATACCCAGGACTACGCAGGCAAGAGGGTCTTCGGCGATCGAAACTGGCAATCCGGTTTCCTGGCGAATGCGCTTGTCGAGATTCTTGATCAGGCCACCGCCGCCAGTCAGCACGATGCCTCGATCGGAGATGTCGGCCGAAAGTTCCGGGGGCGTCCGTTCGAGCGCAACCCGGATGGCGTTCATGATGGTTGAGATACCTTCAGAGAGGGATTCGCGGATTTCCTCGTCGCCGATGGTGAGCGTGCGCGGAACGCCCTCGATCAGGTTGCGTCCCTTGATTTCCATCGTGATCGGCTTGTCGAGTTCAGAGGCTGAGCCGATTTGCATCTTGATCTGCTCGGCAGTTCGTTCGCCGACCAGGAGGTTGTATTTGCGCTTGAGGTATTGAATGATTGCCTCATCCAACTCGTTGCCGGCGACGCGGACGGACCGGGAGTAGACAATGCCAGCGAGGGAGATAACAGCTACGTCCGTTGTACCGCCGCCGATATCGACCACCATATTGCCGCCGGGCTCGGTGATAGGCAAACCGGCGCCGATCGCCGCCACCATCGCCTGCTCGACGAGGTGCACTTCGCTGGCTTTGGCGCGATAGGCGGAATCGATGACGGCTCGCTTTTCAACTTGCGTGATTTCGGAAGGAACGCCAATGACGATCCTGGGGTGCACAAGCATCTTTCTGCCGTGAGCCTTCTGGATGAAGTAATTCAGCATGCGCTCGGTGACTTTGAAATCGGCGATGACGCCGTCTTTCATCGGGCGAATGGCGACGATGTTGCCAGGCGTGCGGCCGAGCATGTCTTTGGCTTCTTTGCCTACGGCTTCTACTTCCCCATTGTTCTTGTTGATGGCCACAATGGAGGGTTCATTGACTACAATCCCCTTTCCCTTGGCGTACACAAGTGTGTTGGCGGTACCAAGATCAATGGCGAGATCGGAAGAAAAAAGGCTGAACAGCGAGCGAATATTCATGAATGCGGAATGCGCTTGTCTATGTAAGGGATTTTAGGCGGGGTCTGTTTTTCACAAAAAACGCACAGACCATATTTTGAGCGTAGCAACAGCCACCATCTTTTGCATTAGTTTCCACGCAGTGCCGACAACATTTTGAAATTGCAATCCCCCCATGTGGGGGTATCGAAGGAAGGTACGCATACCCTCAAGTAAGTTTGAGAATCTCCCCCTCTGGAGACTAGGCGAAGACTTTGATCCGGGGTACAAAGGTATTCACTTCAGGAGAGCAAGGAAAAAATGCTGGTCGAAATGGACGACAATCTCGCAAATGCAGTAAACCCGGAAAGCTGCCGGTTGGTTGGCAAAGAGTGCCGCGACTGTATTTCGTCGAGTGCGGCGATCGTGGCCATGTTGTGTCCCAGCCTCGATGCCGTAGGGGCTCAGCAACTGTTCTTCAAAATGTACAAGCATAATGGGTGTGGCGGTATGGCCCGGTCATTCGTGCGGGAATACCTGGGAGCGGTCGAGCCGGAATACATAGCGCCGGCAAAGGCAATGCCCTTCTACGAGGTTGCAGCCTGCGCTTAACGGATGAGGTGGAACTTCTCTTGCCTCCGCAAGACCCACCGGATCTTACCATCGGCGCCGACCATCGCGTCCTCTTCCATGCCAACGAATAGCTCCTGGTTGCCCCATTCGGGAATCGGGGTGCGGCTGGAAAGCTCAATCGAAAACCAGGTGTTCGGGAGCAGCTTCACGTCACCGCGTCCTGGGACTCCTTGCTGACGATCCCACAAACCGATCAGCGGCCCGGCACCATGCCCGTGATCGCCGATAGGATGCGAGTAAACCGTTCCCTTGATGCCTAGCGCGCGGATCTCTTTGAGCGAATCGGCGAGGACTTCGTTGCCGGTGCGTCCCACCTGCATCCGCGCCATAACCACATCCTGCATCTTTTTGGAGTTCTCAAAGGCCTTGAGAATTCCTGCTGGCGGAGCGACTTCTCCGGGTTTCAGGACGTAACCCATGTGCTGGGTGTCGGTCGCCAGTCTCATGGCAGTCAACCCGTAGTCCACCCACAGGACATCTCCGCGTTCGATCACGATGGGCGCTTCTTCCTGCTGAATCAACTGAAGGCTCTGGCCATTCTGGCGCTGCACGCGCAGCCCAGGCTGGAACCAGGTGCCGAAGCCCTGGCGTTGGTTTTCCTGCCTCAACCACCAGACCACATCCTGGTCAGTGGTCTTGCCTGGTTGAATGACTTCATTCGAAAAAGCCCTGGCAATGATGGAATGAACGCTCTCCATAAGTCCCTGATAGACGGGCGCCATGTCAGGGGCGCGCAGTGCGACGAAATCGAGGGCTAGTCCCTCCGCCCTGACCAGTTTCTTGCGATTATCAGGGCCGATCGCCTCTTCCAACTGTTCGCGCTCGCCGGCAGACAAGCCGTCTGAGAAGGCGTGGGTCTGGCTGATATCGATCGCTATCTTGGAGGGATTCCGTTGGTCGATCAGCTTCTTCAGTAGTGTCCATTGAGAGTCGCCGTAGAGTTCAATGCCGCTGTCCGGATCGCGATAGACCTCATATAGGCCTCCCTGCGAACCGCCGCCGAGCGCCAGGCGTTCGATGCCCTTTCCCGGACCACGGTCAAAAAACACGTAGATCGTGCGCCGGCGGGCAGCAAACATAGTCGGAGAGACTAGCGAGTAAAAAACGGGATCTTCGTTGTACTCGCGGCTTGAGACCACCCACATGTCGAGCCCATGCTGGCGCATCAGTTGAGGGAGATTCTTTTCGAGACGGTACTTCAGCCAGGACTGCTGGATTCTGGCCTGCTCCCTCAAATCCGGTACGGCGGGGGGAGCAGCCTGCAAACATTGCGTCAAGACTAGGAGCGCTGCAAACCTCATGCTAGATTTCACCAGGCTGCAATTGGGTTGGCACAAAGGGCGTTTCTGAAATGGCAGCCTTGGTGGACCCGCGCAGGACCCGAACCCAAACGCGTGCGGATTCAACGAGGATCGTTGCGGTCAGAATCAGGAACAGCGCACAGATGAATGCGGCCATGCGCTCGTTGATGATCAGGCGCTGCGTTTCCGCCATATTGGCCGCGACCATAGCGCCAGATGAAATTTGTTCTTCCAATTGATCGGCGCGCGCCAGAAAGCCAAGCCGCGGATTGCTGGCGAAGATCTTGGTCAGCCCGGCGGTAAAGGTAACGCTGAGCATCCAGGCTAGCGGCACTGCCGTAATCCAAACGTACTTTGCCCGATACATCTTGATCAAAATGGTGGTAGCAAGGCACAGCGCGATGGTGCCGAGTAATTGGTTTGCGATGCCGAACAGCGGCCATAGCGAGTTGATTCCACCCAACGGGTCGAGGACGCCCTGGTAGAGGAACCAGCCCCAACCGGCGACTACCATTGCGCTTGCCATGACTACGCCCGGCATCCAACTGGTTTGTCCGAAGGGTTTGTAGACATGGCCAAGCAGGTCCTGCAGGAGGAAACGTCCTACGCGTGTGCCGGCATCGATCGTGGTGAGAATGAACAAAGCCTCGAACATGATTGCGAAGTGATACCAGAAGCTGAGGATTGCTTTGCCGCCATCGGGGGTGAGTGAGAGGGCCTGCGAGAAGATATGAGCCATTCCAAGGGCAAGCGAAGGCGCCCCGCCTGTCCTGGCAAATAGAGTGCCTTCGCCGACACTCCGCGCCAGTTCTTCCATGTGTGCAACGGTAACGGGATATCCCCAGCCGGAGATTGTCTTCACCGCTGCATCGGGCAGAACGCCTACAACGCCGGCGGGTGAGTTGATCGCGAAAAACACTCCTGGCTCCATCGCGCATGCCGCAATCAATGCCATGATGGCGACCATTCCTTCCACCAGCATGCCGCCGAAGGCTACCGGAAGGGCGTGGCTTTCCCGTGCAAGCAATTTGGAAGTCGTTCCGGAAGAGATCAGCGAGTGGAACCCTGACAGCGCTCCGCAGCCAATGGTTATAAAGCAGAAGGGGAAAACGGCTCCGGCAAAGATAGGCCCTGAGCCATCCACGAATCTGGTCATGGCAGGCAGGTTCAATTCCGGCCGGACGAATAAGACGCCGACACCCAACATGGCCGCCACACCGAGTTTCACAAAAGTGCTTAGATAGTCGCGGGGTGCCAGCAGCAGCCATACCGGAAGTGCGCTGGCAAAGAATCCATAGCCGATCAGAATCAGCGCAAGCGTTGTGCCTCCGAATGTAAACCAGGGTGAAAGCGTTGCCGACTCGGCTACCCACTTGCCGCCAAAGATGCTGAGAACTACAAGCACGAACCCGATGAGCGAAATCTCAACCACACGGCCTGGACGGAAGAAGCGAAGGTAAAGGCCCATGAATATCGCGATGGGCATTGTTGCTGCGATGGTGAAGGTGCCCCATGGGCTGCCCTTCAAAGCGTTGACAATTACAAGCCCGATTACAGCCATGAGAATGATCATGATTAAAAGCACGGTGATCATCGCTGTGATGCCGCCCAGCTTGCTGATTTCTTCCTTCACCATTTGCCCTAGACTCTTGCCGTCGCGCCGGATCGAAAAAGCCAGAATCAGAAGGTCATGAACCGCCCCTGCAAGGGCGGCCCCCAGGATGATCCAGAGGGTTCCAGGCAGATAGCCGAACTGAGCCGCCAGAGTAGGGCCAACGAGGGGCCCCGGCCCTGCAATGGCTGCGAAGTGGTGGCCGAATACGATCCATTTATTCGTGGGTTCAAAGTCGTGGCCGTTGCGTAGCCGCTCGGCTGGAGTGGCCCGGTCTTCACGCAGCATGAGGATCTTGGTGGCAATGAACTTACCGTAAAACCGGTAGGAGACCAGGTAAACGCAAGCAGCGGCAACCACAATCCACATGGAATTGATAGACTCGCCGCGGTTGAATGCTACTGCAGCCAGGCAGCCGGCTCCAAGCAGCGATATGGCGATCCATAAAATGAACTTACCGGCTGATTTCATATTTTCCAAAGGGTATCATAGCCAACACTCCAGATATGATTTCGAGCCAATAATGACGGGCCTTTGGAGGCTAGAAGCGTGGCAGTCTGGACAGCACGCCGTAGGTGTTGGAGCCGCCCCGTTGGTTGACGCTATCCACGACTTTCCAGTTTGAATCCAGAGCCCCAACGTAGAGCGCCTGTTTGCGTTCGCGCCCGGCAAGGATCACTTTGAGATTCCTCTGCGGATACTCAAGCACCCGATATTGGACGCTCTCGCCTTCGGCCTTCCAACGATCGCCATTGGGGTCGCCCAATTTTCGAACCACCGCGAAGTAGTCATCATCGGGCCCGAGCCCGAGACTTTCCTGAACTATCGGCTTGTAGGAGACGATTTCGCCCGATTCGATGCCGCGGAAGTAGGCGATCACTAGAGCCACAAGCAAGACCGCGCCGCCCAGGGCTATCAGGATCAACCGTCCGAGTTTCTTCTCTGATTCGTCTAGTCGAACGCCTGGGTTTCGGATCGGCGCTTCCGGTATGGCGCCTTCGACTGCCGCAGCCGCTGGGGATGCGCCAGCCGGCACGCGTGGCATTTCGATCACACGCTTTTGTACCGGCCAAACCTGACCAGCCTTGAAATCCAATGCCCGGTTCAAGCCGACGATCATCACCGGCCTGTCCGAGGCTGAAACTTCGCCCAAATATCGTCGTGGCACCCAAACTTGAGTTTGATCGCCCTGGTTCTCAACGAGAAATTCCGACCAGTTGGCGTCGAGCATTCGCCACAGATTCGTTTCGAGATTGCCGATTGAGGGATGGAAAGAAAACTCCCTGGCCGCCAATTGGTTGAGTGGGGGCGGATAGGCAGGTTCAGGCTGGCCGGATGACGGTTGGGTCGACATAAGTTAGGCCAGATTCAAGGTTGTCATATGTTCCAGCAAGCCAGCCGTCGAAGCAACAATTGGTTGTTTCAAACTTTCAGGCTGATCCGCATTATCAAATGCTTCGAACAAGCAGAGTTTGGCGAGAGCGTATTGCTCATTCCAGCGCAGGGGTGAACCCATACGTTCCGCGCAGGACTTCAATGCTTCCTCTGTCAGTTCGATCGAGACCGGAAAGGTGTCTCGCCTAGCCACTGTTACCTGGAATACGTGGCGCTTGCCGACAAATCCTTTGAAGATGTATTGGTAAACGTGGCCTGCGGCGGCAGAGTAGGATTTTTCCCTCTGCGAGAGCCGGAGCGGTTGTAGCGTTTCCGCTTTGTTCAAAAACCACGAGAACATTGGACTGACTCCAGTCTAGTATGAGGGTAGTGTCATTTCTCGTCTACTTATGGCTCTTGGCGCAAGTGCCCGCCCCGCAACCGCCCGTGCCTGCCCCGGTGGAAGGGCCGCCGGTTTATTCCAGCGTGGCGGGGCCGATCCTGTTGCCGAATCGCTGCACCGAAGTAGACTTGCCAGCACTCGGGCTCACCTGTTCAGAAAGCGAGCCGTGTCCCACCTATCTTGAATTTTCAAGCGTCGAAACGCTGGGCACTGTGATGCTGCTGGCGGGCAATCTGCACACAACTGCCACCACCATTCAATCGATTCTGCTGGTCAGCGAGGATGGCGGAGGCACATGGCGCGAAGCGCACACCAGGCTACGCGGTTCTGCGTTTGAAGCGATGCAATTTCTTGACTTTTCGACGGGCTGGCTGACGGGACAGAGTTCGCTTGGACTGCCTCGCGATCCTTTTATCATGCTCTCCACGGACAGCGGCAGAACCTGGCGGAAAGTGGATCTGTTTGCCGAGACGCGAGTAGGCGTGATCGAGGACTTTGCATTCCAGACCGCCAAGCGAGGATGGATTCTGGTCGACAATCGCGGCAGCGGCGAAGCTGGCAAATACGAACTTTACGAGACCCAGACCGGGGGCAGCAGTTGGGAGTTGCGTGAGATATCCAGCAGGATTCCGAAGGCTGCCCAACCAGGGCAGCGACAGCCAGCAACCGCCGCGAGAGTCCGTGTGGATGACCGGCGAGGCATTTTGAGAATCGAGACCCGCGCTGGCAATGGCTGGCGCGAAGTGAGCGCGTTCAAGCTGAAGCTTGAGGACTGTAAGCCGGATCAATAACGGCGACCTTGCGCGGCCGCGCGTCCAGTTTTGCGGCAATGAGTTGCTTCTTGAGCTGTTGCCCTTTTGGAGAGGCCGGATTGCCGCCCTGAGCAACGACGTCCTCATCTGTGATTTCTATCGCCGCGGGCAAATACTTCTGAAGGTAGTTCTTGATTCTGTCTTGAACGAGACGCAACGGCGACTTTCCCAACAGAATGAAGATGCTCTCGGCTGGGGCCTCAGATAGCAACGCGTAGACCAGCGAAGGCTTTTGAAGCTTCGCCGATTTCAAAGCGTTTTGCAGCGTCTTCGATTTGGCCTCGAGATTCTTCCACTTATCCACTTCGCGCTTCGACAGCTTGCAGTTCTTGATAAAAGTCTGCTTGTCTTTCGGGGTCCACTTTTCGCTGATGGTGTAGAGAAAAAGGGAGAACCGGTCTTCTTTGATCTGAGCCCCGAAGGGCACCATCCCACGAAAGCGCAGGAGCTTTTGGAACCCGGCGGCATTCAACTTGACGCCTGTGAATTCGGGGAAGTAGAGTTCCAGCAGGCCCTCTTTTTGAAGCGTCTCTATGATTGTCAGCGGGTTGAATTCCTCGCCGATTTTCACAATCTCCCTGCGAAGCGCTTCGGCAGGAATCAGCCGCTCCAACTTCGCCTCTCTGGCGCTCTTGTATTGCCTGCTCGTCCGCTCATCCAGTTGAAAACCGAGCCTCGCCTGAAGCGTAACCAGCTTGAGCACACGCGAAGGATCGTCCATTAGCGTATGGCTGGTTGCCGTTCGGAGTTCGCGCAACGCGAAATCGGATAGACCATTGGTTGGATCGAGCAGCAGGCCTCTGGAGCCCTGGGCCAGCGAGATCGCCAGGCAGTTGATCGTGAAGTCGCGGCCCTTTAAGTCCTCATGAATCGTTGCCGCAATCACTTTTGGCTTGGCCCCTGGCTTGACGTATTTTTCGATCCGCGCCATCGAGATTTCGGCAAGCACGCCGTTGGGAAAAACGATTTCGTAGCTCTTGCGCGTGTCATCCGAGTTCAGGATCCGGATGCCCGCTTCCTTCTCGAGGCTACGGACCAGCTTCAGTGGTGAGCCCTCAAGCGTAAAATTAAGATCCCTCACTGGAAGCCCAGCCAGCATGTCACGCAACGCGCCGCCCGTCAGAAAAACGTTGACCTGGAGCTTGGCCATCATCCGTTGCACTTCGGCGATCACAAAATTCTGCGATTGACTCAGGTGACTTTCTAGCATGAACATGTAATCGCTCATTGTTTCTTCGCTTCCCTTGGATGAAATTGGTCAACAATCCCACGCAATCGGTCGCGCTCGATGTGGGTGTAAATCTGGGTCGTTGAAATATCGGCGTGTCCAAGCATGGCCTGAACGCTACGCAGGTCAGCACCGCCTTCGAGCAAGTGCGTGGCAAATGAGTGGCGAATCATGTGCGGATGGACTTTAGTACCGCTTGCATCAACCAGACCGGCTTTTTGCAGAACCTTCCAGAAAGATCTGCTGTCCAATTTTGGACCGCGACTACTGACAAACAGGTAGGGTGAACTTCGGCCAGCGAGGATCGCATTCCGGCCCGACTGCAAATAGAACTCGATCGCGCTGGCTGCGGTGCAGCCAACTGGCAGAAGCCGTTGGCGGTTGCCCTTGCCAGTCACTTTCAGTCGCATCGCCATTGGGTTGTAGTCAGATAGCTTGACTCCGACCAGCTCGCTGACACGCAGACCCGAACTGTAGCAAAGCTCAAACATTGCAAGATCGCGGAGACCCAAGGGCTTATTCCGATCGAAAGTATCTACAAGTTTTGCCAACTTAGGCTTCGAGATCGCCTTGGGAAGTCTTCTGGGTGTTGCCGGAGCCCGCAGGAATTCCGTTGGGTCCTCGCTCAACTTTCCCTCGGCCACCTGAAACCGTAGCAATCCTCGAAGCGCCGAAAGCGACTGTGCAATGCTGCGCGCGCTCAATTTGCGTTCCAGGAGGCTATCTTGGAACCCTTGAAGAGCGGAAATTTGGGAATAATCATCTTCACGCGACTCTTTCAGCCAACGAGCGTATGCGCTAAAATCACGCTCATAAGCCGTAAGTGTTGCTACCGAAAGACCTTTTTCGACTCTACAGTAAGTCAAATACGACCCTACGGCAGCCGGGAAGGTTGCCTGGCCGAACATTGAGCCAATGATACAATACCGGCATTTGTGTTTGAAACAATTTTGCCCTTTTTTGGCTTGGAATCTATTCAGGAAGCAGGATTTTGACTCTTGACCACTGGTTCGACAAAAAAAGCTATGGTTTACCGCTTCGACCGGGAACTGCTGGCTGGCTTTGTTGATTCGGCGACTCCGTTTGATGAAAATCAGGTCCAATTCCTCAATCGGGCAGGGGTGATTCAGCACATTCCGATCGGTCAAGTGAAATTGATTTGTTTTGTCAGAGACTGGATAGAAGGCCCCGCCTGGTCACGTAATCATTACGCAGTGCGCCCCAGGCAGCAGGGGCTTTGGGTGCGGCTGCGCTTTCACGATGGCGAGACGCTTGAGGCGACCATGCCAAATAATCTCTCCGCACTCGATCCGGTCGCCCTAACCGTCTGCCCTCCCGATTCGATTATCGGTGTGCAAAGAATCCTGATCCCACGTCAGGCAATGGAATCGTTCGAAGTGCTCGGAGTTGTTGGCAGCCCGCTGAAGAAAATCAAAGCCGCGCCGAAAAATCAGCTCAGTATGTTTGACTGAGTTGAGCTGGCTGGCTGAGTGCTGGGGCGCCCGGCAAGCCGAGCAAAGAAAAGGCTCTTAAGTCCGTCCAGCAGTTGGTGGATGAATTTTGAACAAACACAAGGCGATCCAATAAGAATTCACGCGGCCCTGTGTATTCCTGCCATTTGCGCTTCGCCAATTCGAATCGCTCTCGAACGGTTTCCGCTTCGAAATTCTGCGCCAGCGTGATGTGAGGATGGAAAGGAAAGGGTTCATCAAACTCAAACGCCCCAACGGCAAGCCGGTCATGCAGACTCGAGAGTTCGTGCATGCCAGCGCTCAGTTCCAGATATACAACAGACGTTTTCGGGAAGACCGCAACACTATCAATTCTGACAACAAATGGCCGCGTGGTGCGGCTCGAGCTATGAATTTGAGATTCAGCCTCTGCTGAGGAAACATTTAATGGCCGAGGAGGGAGGAGTGAGAGATGGGATCGTGCGTTACATTGCGCAACAAGATCTCGCCTTAACTGATCCAGAAAGCAACCTAGCTCGTCAGGGAGATAGGTGACCAATGCATATTGATTAATCGGTTCGCATGGAACCGAACAACTGCCCATGTCCGAGAGTGTAGCGCAAAATTCACATTCTTGGTTGGTTTCGCCACCCAAATCAGGTTCAGGCGCCAACGCTTGTGGCACTAGGCAGCACTTCGGGGGCAAGTTCTGGCTTGACGGGCGCAACGAACCACGTGGCATCATCGAGTCCTACAAACTTGAAAATCTTGAGGCTTCCATCGGGCAACTCCACCAGGTCCCCAACACGCAGTGCGTTAGGGGTGCCAATGAGTTGATTGAAAAGCGCATAGGCGCTTGTCGATTCCACCTCTCCCACGAGCTCATAGTCTTTTTGTTTCACCGTGGCTGCCCCGGCAGTATGTGGAGCCCAACGGAATTGGGAGGAAACTTGATCTTTAAGCCTGTGGATCTTGAAGCTGACCATCTCGATTCAAGTTAGCATGGGTTTAGTTGGTCTGATGCGTCCCACACACTGCTCTGCTTGCGGAACTGCACTCATGGATGCAGCCGTTACCTACGAAATTATCGTGCGCGAAGAATTGTTCCAGATCGAGGATGTCCCTGCCCTTGTCTGCAGAAATTGTGGGGAGGAATGGATTGAAGAGGAGGTCCGCAAGAACCTCGAACAAATGGTCATCGAAAAATCCGGGCCGGAACCTCATGTCAATTGAGTTCAAACGATTGCTCGAAGGGCTCGATCAGGACCTGAAACCGATGCCATTGGTTGCTGTCAACGATGGCAGATTTGCTGGAGCGGGAATTCCGGGCCCGGAGAAATTCTCGAAATGCCGGTTGCCCGAAGAGGCGCGTGCGGGCTGGCTGCTCTTTGCAGGCTACGCAGTGAAGAGCCATAACGTGTCACAGGATTTGAGCACGCCCGAGGCCACCTACTGGCACGCGATCTACCACCGCTTGGAACCAGACGCCTGGAATTCCAAATACTGGTTTCGTCAACTTCGAACCCACCCGATCGAAGCCAGCCTGATTGCTCAATCGTTGGATGCGGGTTGGAATCCCGGACGAAACTGGGACCACGCCAAGTTCGTCGATTTCGTAGGTGAGGCAATCGCATCCGGCCGCCAGGATCGCATCTCGCTGGCCATTCACGTGCAGTTCATCGAGTGGCGTCTATTGTTCGAATTTTGCGTGAAGGACTTGTTGCAATGAAGCGTTTGGTATTGGCATTGGTGCTGGTTGTGCTGGTTGCGGCAGCCACGGTTGCCTGGTTTTATGGAACCGAAACTGCCAGCATCCCGGCGCATCGACTGACGATGGGCGTGTTCGCAGACCAGATCACAACCAATGGCAAGGTAGAGCCGAGCGATTGGGCTAGCGCAAGAGCTGAACGGGAAGGCCTGGTGCTTTCAGTACCCGTTGCGAAGGGACAGCGTGTTGTAAAGGGTACTGCTATCGCGATCATGGATTCGAGCGATGCCCAGTCCGAACTTGCTTCCGCAAGTGCCCGGATCGAGGAATCAAAGGCAACCATCCAGTCGCTGGAGGCAGGTGGGCGCAAGCGCGATCTCGTCGAGATCGACCAGAGCGTACAGCAACGGAAGGCCGAAAAAACGCAGGCGGAAGCCGAGTTAGCGATTGCCGAACGCTTGGCCGCGCGGAATGCGGGCACTCGAGAAGAGATCCGGAATCTAAAAGACAAGATCGAAATCTTACGGTTGCAAATCAGCGCCCTTGAGGCTCGCCGGCCCATCCTCGTCTCATCCTCGGATCTGGCTTCCGCTCAAGCCCGCCTGAAGGAAGCCACCGCTGCCGCAAACCTGGCTCAGCACCGGATCAGCCTAGGTACGATCCGGGCGCCGATCGACGGGACCATTTACCACCTGGATGCAAAACCGGGCGCCTATCTGAGCCCCGGCGTTTTGGTTGCAAACCTGGGCAAGGTGGAGACACTCAAGGTAATCGTATACGTCGACGAACCCGAACTCGGTCGTATCCGCAAGGGAATGCCGGTTTCCATCACCTGGGATGCCATTGAAGGCAAGTCATGGGCCGGTACGATCGAGAAGATCCCGACTCAAATTGTGCCGCTTGGGACACGTCAGGTGGGAGAAGTGGAATGCCGCATTGAAAACCGTGACGCGGACCTATTGCCCGGAACAAACGTCAATGCCCTGATTGAAATCCGGAAGCTGCCCTCGGTACTGTTGGCGCCCAAAGAAGCAATCCGCGAAAAACAGGGCGCCCAAGGAGTCTACGTCTTCGAGAATGGAATCCTGACATGGCGCAAGGTCGAACTGGGTCCTGCGAATGTGACTAGGGTTGTGGTGCTGTCGGGTTTGAAGCAGGGAGATGTGGTTGCTCTCGGCCCTGAGACGAATCTCAAGGCCGGAGCAAAGGCCGAAGCAATTTTGCCTTAAGAGCTTAGACCAGATCAAACAACAGCAAGTGCGAATCCATACCGGCTTTGAAGTTCAGCGCCGGCTCACCTTCCACCATCGCGCCGTCACCATCTTGCAGGCTGGTCCCGTTGAGTTCCACTTGCCCACTCGCCACCTGAACATAGACCCCGCGCCCCTGCTCAGCAACGTAGCTGGCATCCTTGCCCGCCGCCAGATCGGCAACTACAAATTTCGCGTTGGCGTTCATCTGCAGCGACCCTTCGCGGCCATCCGGTGAGGCAATGACCTGAAACTTGTCTCTTCGGCCCGAAGCATCAAACGCCTTCTGATCGTAGCCAGGTTGAATCCCGCGCTTCTCCGGCAGAATCCAGATCTGGAACAGATGTACCGGCTGATCCGGCGACGGGTTGTATTCACTGTGGAAGAGTCCAGAGCCGGCGCTCATCGCCTGCAATTCGCCAGGCTCAATGGTGCGCTTGTTGCCCATCGTGTCGGCGTGCTCGAGCTTTCCTTCGCGGACCCAGGTCAGGATTTCCATGTCGCGGTGAGGATGCATACCGAACCCTTTGCCTCCTGAAACCCAATCCTCGTTTATCACCCTCAGGCCGCGAAACTGTACATGTTTCGGGTCATAGTAGTCGGCAAAACTGAAACTGAATTTGGAATCGAGCCATCCGTGGTTAGCCTTGCCGCGCTCATCTGATTTGCGAATTTGAATCATTTTCTTTTGATCTCTTTTACTTGACTGGTTAGATGTCGTTGCCACGGAAAAGATGCAAGTGGGCCTGTTGCGAAACTGTTTGTAATGAGAGTGCGTCGCTAAACACATGAGATTCACACGACTTGCGGCCGGGATCGCCGCCATGGGGCTGCTTGCAAATTTGAGCTTGGCCCAACGAGGATCGAATTCCTATATTGTCGTACTCGACGACCTGCCGCTCGCCAGTGCGGTTGAATCCAGAAAAGAATTGACTCGAAGCTCGTCGGTCGACCGCGTAGCATGGCTGAAATCGCGCCAGAGTTCGACGACGCTTGAAATTGAAAAGGCGGGGGGGCGGGTGTTTGACTCCTCGCAAGTGCTGGTGAACGCGCTTTTTGTCGAAGCAGGTCGCGAGCAGATCGAGCGGATCAAATCGACTCCCGGCGTCAGGTCTGTACAGCGAATGCTGCCGTTGAAGCGCCGGCTCAACAAAGCGCTTGATCTCTCCAATGTCCCGGCCGCCTGGAATCAGATTGGCGGGGCCGCCAACGCTGGCGCGGGAGTGAAGATTGCAATTCTTGACACCGGCATCGACCAAAATCACCCTGCATTCAAGAACTTTGCCGCCACACCGCCATCGGGCTACCCGAAATGCAGAACCGAAAACGGCGATTGTAACTTTACCAACAACAAGGTGATTGCAGCCCGAAGTTATGTCGATTTGCTGAACTTTGCCTTCGGCTCAGATCCTGTCAACACGCGGCCTGACGACAACACTCCGCTCGATCGAATTGGCCACGGAACAGCTACCGCAATGATCGCAGCAGGTCAGCAGCACGACTCGCCAGCCGGAAGGATCTCTGGAGTTGCACCTGGCGCCTTTCTCGGCAATTACAAAGTCTTTGGCACCAGAGGAGTCAACGACACCACTTTTGCCAATGTGGTGATCAAGGCCCTTGAAGAAGCTGTCTCCGACGGCATGGATATTGCCGCTCTGAATCTCAGCCAGCCAGCCGGCTACGGACCGCTGGACACGAGTTGCGGTACTCAAGGAAATCAAAATTGCGATGCCTTCGCGACAGCGGTCCAGAATGCTGTACGTCTTGGTTTGATAGTTACCGTCTCAGCCGGCAATAGCGGCGATATCGGCGCGAACTTCCCCTCGCTGAACACAATTGAAAGCCCGGCGACGGCACCCGACGCAATTGCCGTTGGCGCTACAACAAACTCACACATCTGGTACCAAACTCTGACAGTGCTGGGCAGCGGCGTGCCCACAGAACTCCAGACCGTCAACCTTCGCTTCAGCCAGGGTCCCCAAATCGCATCGCAGTTCGAGGCCCCGATCCTGGACGTCGGCTCAATTGTTTCGAGCCGCCTCGCTTGCGATCCATTGCCTGACAACTCGCTGGTTGGCAGGATCGCACTCATCGAAAGGGGAACTTGTACTTCTGCGCAAAAGATCAACAACGCGCAACGCGCCGGAGCAATCGCAGTGGTGCTCACCGGATTTGAGGGTGCTGGCCTTCCGCAAATCCAGGACCTGGACAGCACTGGCATTCCTTCCGCACTCATCGGCTTCAATGCAGGCAATTCCTTGCGAGCGTTCCTTTCCAACCAGCAACGCTCGGTGAGACTAAATCCGGCATTCCGTGAAGTAGCGGCCACCTCCGACGAAATCGCCGACTTCTCGTCTCGTGGCCCGGGCATCGGAAACTATGGTGTGAAACCCGATCTGGTTGCAGTGGGAACCGATCTCTTTCTGGCAACGCAGTCGACGGATCCCAGCGGCGAGCTCTACAGCCCGAGTGGCTACACAGTTGTGGATGGAACCAGTTTCTCTGCGCCGATGGTTGCTGGAGCCGCGGCGCTGATAAAACAAAAGAATCCTGGCCTGCGCCCACCGCAATTGAAGAGCGCCTTGGTGAACACAGGAAATATCAGCCTCGTGGAGTATGACAACAACGGTCGATCTGTCCAGGCCAAAGTCACATCCATGGGAGGCGGCAAGCTCGACGCCGGGCGAGCGCTGCAAAGCAATGTTGCGGTCGAACCTTCCTCTCTTGCGTTTGGTCTCCTGCCAACAACAGCATTTCCCTCGCTGGGTTTGGTGGTAACCAATCTGGCTTCGTCAGGCACACAGAATCTGTCGATCCGGGTAGAACAGCGCACGTCAGCTTCTTCGGTCACGATCACTCCGACTCCGAGTAGTTTTTCCTTATTGGCTGGCCGTGAGACACAAGTCACTGTCAGGCTTACCGGCACTCGCCCCGCAATTGGAAAGTACGACGGCTTCCTGGTCATTTCTGGAGGGGCAACAGAACTGAGGGTGCCGTACACTTTCTATTCCGGCCCCGGTGCAGCCTGGAATATGTACGCGCTTGCGGGAAGTTCTTTCGACGCCATTCCAGGTTTTGAAACCACAGTTCTGCTCAAGGTGGTGGATGAGTTCGGAATTCCGGTTCGCGGAGTCGCACTTCGCGGAAGGGTAGTGAGTGGAAATGGCCGTATCACCTTCGCAAACGAGCAGACGGATGAATTCGGAGTTGCCGAAGCCCGTTATGAGGCAGGCTCCAACGTCGGCGAACAGGTATTCCGTTTTGAGGCCGGAAATCTCTTCGCTGACTTCGTGGCAAACGTAATTCCAAGGCCTGCAATCGCGACCGGCGGAATCCGCGATGCGGCGAGCGGGGAGGCATCCGCGGGGTTTGCCGCGGGCCAGTACATCACCATCTACGGTGCGGGTTTGAGCCCGAACCTCAAGGTCTTCTCAGGGAACGAACTGCCGCTTGCACTTTCGCGTGTGAGCGTCAGCTTCGATAACCCATCGCAGCGCGTTAGCGCTCCAGGACGCCTTCAATTCGTCAGCGGGGGCCAGATCAATGTCCAAATCCCTTGGGAATGCGCCGGACTCGCCACCATTGACATGAAAGTATCGATTGGAGAATTCTCGAGCGCGGTCCAAACACTGCGATTGCGGGCAGCCAACCCTGCCGCCTTCGAGTATTTCGAACCAGGCACAAACCGGCGTTATGTCGCAGCTCTCGACGGGAACTTCAACTTGATCTCTGGAAGCAACCCTGTCCGGCGCGGCCAGGTAGCGCAGCTTTACATCAATGGATTGGGCGCAGTGAGCCGTACCCCTGGATCGGGTCAAGTGAGCCCCTCAAACCCTCTCGCAGTGACAACGGCGACCCCGGAAGTTCGCTTCGGCTCTAGCACCGCGCAGGTGTTATTTAGCGGTCTCGCCCCGGGAATTGTTGGCCTCTACCAAGTCAACGTACTGGTCCCGGCAGACGCTCCAACGGGCGCTGAAGTGGAACTTTCCATCACCCAAAGCGGCGTCACATCGAGATCCTCCCGCATTGCCGTCCAATAGACGGTTTAGAATAGGGGCTGTAGGAACTTGGTGAAATGATCGACATTAAGAAAAAGCTGGCAGACGAGATCGCAAGTCTGGAGCATGAGCTGCGTAGCGAACTCCCCAAGGAGATCCTGCGAGCCCGCGAACTCGGAGACCTGAGCGAAAACGCCGAGTACCACGCCGCCAAAGAGCGCCAAGGCTACGTCAACGCCAGGATTGGCCATCTCAAGATGCGCATGCAGACGATGTCGATGGCGGACCTCACAAAGATTCCGTTCGATCGCATCGGCCTTGGGTCAGAAGTTGTCGTCTTCGACTCCAAAAAAAAAGAAGAGATTACTTACAAATTGGTTACAAGCGAAGAGGCGGACGCGGCGAATGGTCTGATCTCAACAAGCTCGCCCATTGGTAAAGGACTTTTGAATAAGCAGGTTGGCGACGAAGTCAAAATTATCATCCCCGGCGGAACGAAAGATTTTGAGATTTTGCGAGTGAAGACGGTTCACGAACTCGCTGAATTGGGTTAATCTGGGCCTAACAGCGTTCACTTTAGTGGAAACGAAAACTACATGGACGGGTGCGGTCGGTCGCACATGCAATCTCTTGCTTGTCAAGATCGTCAACGGGCTCGCTTTGTCGCGAATCCATCCCAATGTGCTTACTTTCATTGGACTTGTCATTAATATTGGCGCTGCCTGGCTGTTGGCATTGGGTTCGTTTTGGCAGGCGGGGCTTGTAATCATCGGAGCCGGACTCTTTGATATGGTCGACGGCAGAGTTGCCCGGCAGACCGGCCAAGTCACACGTTTTGGCGGTTTCTTCGATAGCGTGATGGACCGCTATTCAGACCTTGCCCTCCTGATCGGGCTCCTGGTCTATTACGGCAACATCAACCGGCCACTCTACGTTGTGCTGACGGCCATCGTGATGATGGCGAGTGTCATGATCAGCTACACGCGGGCTAGAGCGGAAAACACCATTCCTCAATGCAAGGTTGGCTTCCTCGAAAGGCCAGAGCGAGTGGTGCTGCTGATCATTGGCGCACTTTTTGATCGCATGGCGCCGGTTCTCTGGATCGCGGCGGTGCTCGGAAATCTCACGGTCGTTCACCGGATGATCTTCACCTTCCACGAAGCCAAACGCCTTGAAGAAGCGCAGACTCGTGTGTCTTCTCCTGCCAGCGTAGCTGTCGGGCAGTAGCTAGTCCCCTTCGGCAATTACGACGGCAGTTACGTGCGTCCTGGTGTGGCTGAAGGATGCATGCAGGCGTGTGACGCCTTTCTCCGCCGCCAAACGTTCTGCCTCCCCGTGAAGCACTAAACGCGGCGCACCGCCAGGCTGCACAATCAATTCAAAATTCCGCCAGCTCATACCGCGAGCCCAGTCCCCCTGCAATGCCTTGAAGGCTGCCTCTTTGGCTGCAAACCGGGCTGCAAATCTTTCTTTTGAGTTGGCCTTGCCCTGGCAGAAGACGATTTCTGCCTCAGTGAAAATGCGTTCGAGAAACCGGCCGCCAAACTTGGCAATCGATTCGCCAATGCGTTCCACTTCTTCAAGGTCCACGCCGATGCCAAGAATCATAAGCCTCCCGCTAATGGCGCCAATGGAAATCTCCCGCGCGCCTGCTCAAATCGTTTCCCAAATTCAAGTAACAACTCTTCGCACCATGGCTTTGCCACCGCCTGTATCGATAAAGGCATTCCGCATGAATCGAAGCCAACCGGGATCGCCAGGGCCGGCAGTCCTAACAAGTTCGCCACAATGAGCGGTGCCATGGACGGTATGCCTGGAAACTCTCCCAGTCGCCAGGCGCCGAAGCCAGGATTCGGCAGCAGCAATATCGGAAAGTCATCGAGCACCTTTAGAAAGCGTACCCGCAACGCATCTCTCGCGGCGAACATCGACAACATTTCTGCCAGGCTGGGGGCGGACTCTTCTAAGTAGCCGGCGGTCCGCACCGTGGGATAACCGATCGCATGTGCGTTGACGCGAAGGAAAAAGAACTCCCAAACATCATAGATGCGGTCCCATTCTCTCCATGGAAATTCGCAGACTTCGCCCTCAACCCATCCCATTGCGCTGCGAACAACAGGATGATCCACACAGCCTAGTCTCGACGGTAAGGATGAGTCGTTTGGGGTAAAGGGGATCGAAAAGGGATCGCTATCCGAGTGGCCTGCCACGACCCGGAATAAGATTTCGACATCTTCAACCGTCCTCGCCATTGGACCGATGACGCCTAGAAGTCCACCTGGATATCCCACCGTTGGGAAGTGTCCTGCAGCCGGCACTCGCCCGGGAGTCGGCTTCAAACCGCAAATCCCGGTGAGGCCAGCCGGCAGGCGTATGCTCCCTCCTCCATCGGAGCCGATTCCTCCCGCAGACATGCACGCCGCAATCGCCGCCGCCTCGCCGCCGCTTGAACCCCCAGCGCTCCTCTCGCGATCCCATGGGTTAGTCGTCTCGCCGTAGATCTCATTACTGGTTTCCCAATTCATCAGCAGTTCAGGAGTGTTCGTTTTTCCGACGATTACAGCTCCTGCGCTCTTGAGTCGCTGCACACAAATGGCATCTTTGCTCGCCTTCGAGGCAAGGCGCGACCTCTGCCCGCAGACTGTCGGCGCGCCAGCGAGGTCTAGCGAGTCCTTGATTGAAACTGGAATTCCAGCCAGCGGTCCGGCATTCGCGTTCTCTTCTGGCAGGAAAATTTGCGTGAAGGCGCCCAGCAGTGGATTCAGTCGCTCAATTTGCCGCACATGCGACTGCAACAACGCTTCAGCGCTCAACGCTTTGCTGTCGAGCGCCGCCCGCATCCCGGCTATCGTCCAAAGGCAAGGTTCTGTCAAACTTACAGGGTAAACTGAGTTCTGGCATGGCCACATTGACTTTCGCCGACGCGCGCCAACAAGTGTTGGATCGAGTCGCCCTTCCATCAAATATTCCCGTAGAAACCGTCTGGCTTTCTGACGCGCTTGGCCGTGTCTCTGGCGCCGATATTCTGAGCGACCGGGACATGCCTCCGCTTCCACGCAGCCTGAGAGACGGATTCGCAATTCGCTCGCAAGACCTCCCAGGCCCATTGAGCGTGATCGGCGAAGTGCGGGCAGGTCAACTTCCCGACAAGCCTCTCTCGCCTGGCGCCTGTCTGTCCATCATGACCGGCGCTGTGATTCCCGATAACGCGGACCAAGTGGTGATGAAAGAACATGTGGAGCACAACGATGGAGCGGTCATCTCAAGCCGGCCCTCATCGCCGGGAGAATGGATTAGCCCGAAGGGCAGCATGGCCCGAAGTGGCGATGTGGTGGTCCCTAAAGGACACAGGATCGATGCAGCCGCCATCGCGATGATCGCGACGGTTGGCCAGAGTCAGGTGGTGGTCAACCGCCAGCCTGTGGTTCGAATCCTGGCAACCGGTGACGAAGTTGTTGATATAGCCCGCAAGCCAGACAACACCCAGGTCAGGAATTCGAACTCCTGGGCTTTGGCTGCTGACGTTCGGCGCTTCGGCGGCCGGCCGGAAATTCTTCCCATTTCCCCTGACCAGGAACAAATCACGCGCGACCTGATCTCTTATGGCCTCGAAGCGGACTTGCTGTTGATCAGTGGCGGCGTCTCGGCAGGTGAATATGATTTTGTTGAAATCGCCCTCGCAAATTTGGGTGCTGAGTTCTATTTCGATCGCGTACTGATACAACCCGGTCAGCCGACTGTCTTTGGCCAGGCGAAGGGCACGTACTTCTTTGGGCTTCCCGGTAACCCACTCTCCACCATGGTGACTTTCCGCATTTTCGCCGAGGCAGCCCTGAGCAGACTTTCGGGGATCGGTTCACCGGAGCTGAACTTCCACCAGGCTTCAATCAAGTCCCGGTATTCACACAAGCCGGGGCTGACGCGATTTCTGCCAGGATTGCTGACTGCCAACGGCTCAGAGGTCGAGTTGATTCCTTGGCAGGGTTCCGGAGACATTCCAACGCTCGTGCGAGCAAACTGTTTTGTGGTGGTGGATGCTGAAAAGGGCGCCTGGGAAGAGGGAGAATTGATTCAGGTCATACTGCCATGAGCAAGCTCAGTCATTACGATTCCGCGGGTACAGCCCGCATGGTCGACATTTCAGAAAAGGTGCCCACAATGCGGACAGCGAGGGCTCACGCCTTTGTTCGAATGTCGGCAGAAGTGCTTGCAGCGCTGCCGGCCAATCCCAAAGGCGATCCGCTTGAGGTTGCCCGTATCGCTGCAATCCAGGCCGCAAAGCGCACCTGGGAATTGATCCCGCTCTGCCACCAAATTCCAATTTCGAAAGTAGATATTGATTTTGGTATCGAACCGGAGGGTATACGCGTCACTAGTCTAGTGGCCTGTACGGCTGGAACGGGGGCCGAGATGGAAGCGCTGACGGCTGCCGCAGTGGCGGCTCTGACGATTTATGACATGACCAAGGCCCTCGACAAGGGTATTGAAATCAACGACTTGCATCTGCTCTCGAAAAGCGGCGGCAAGAGCGGCGATTACGTGAGGGAATAGCATGAAATTGGGTTCGTTCAAGTTTCCGGTGGCATTACTGCTTCTCACCCTGACTTTTTGGGCGTTCGGCCAGCAATTTGACGACGTGATCCGCGTCACGACACGAACGGTAACCGCGCCTACCTCAGTCAAAGATCGCGACGGCAATTTCATCAACGGGCTGGATGTGAAGGATTTTGTCGTTCGCGACAACGGCAAGATTCAGGACATCAAGATCGATCAGACCTACGTACCGGTTTCACTCGTTCTGGTAATCCAACGCAGCGCTTCGACAGAAGGCATCCTGCACACAGTGCAGAAGATTGGTTCGATGCTTGAACCTCTCGTCCTGGGCGAACGAGGCGAGGCGGCAGTTGTCACTTTCGATCACCGCGTCGAGACGATCCAGGATTTTACGAACGATACCGACAAGTTCAAGAAGGCGCTCGCAACCCTGCGTCCGGGCTCGCAGACTAGAGCCATGTCGGATGCTGTACTGTTTGCAGCGCGCATGCTGAAGAAGCGCACGCCTGACCACCGCCGAGTCATCATACTGGTGAGTGAAACCCAAGAGAGCGGAAGCGTTGCCAAGGTGAAGGATGCCTTGCTTGAAGTGGAGCTCAACAACATCATCGTCTATTCGGTGAACATGTCCAGGATCATGAACAAGATTCTCGCTAAGCCCGATTACCCGAGGCCTAGCCCGATTCCGCCGAGTGCTCGTCCCATGCCGCCGGGCATGGCTAATACTCCGAACACACAGGCGCAAATGAGCGCCATGGGTGGCACGCTCGGCAACGTTATGCCTCTCTTCAAAGAGCTATTCACAGCCACCAAATCAGTCTTCATCAGCAATCCGCAGGAAGTGTACACGTCATATACCGGTGGCAGCGAATACTCATTCATGAATGTGCGAGGGTTCGAGAGTGCGGTGCAGAAGCTGGGCGACGAATTGCAGCACCAGTACATCGTCAGCTACAGTCCCAGCAAGGAAGTAAAGCTGGATGGCGGGTGGCACACGATCGAGATCGAAGTACGCCGTTCTGACGCTATCGTGAAAACACGCAACGGGTATTGGCTGGCAGCTACTCCCAACTAGCGGCAGCCAGCTAACATGGTGAACATGCGTTTGCTGCCTCTGCTGATTGCCGCTTGCCTTGCGGCCTGGCCTCAGGATTCGGTGGTCGATCTGTCGATCCTGCACTTCAATGATTTTCATGCCCGCCTGCTTCCATCTGCCCAAGGTGTGGGGGGCGCCGCTTATCTTGCGACAGCCATCCAACAAGAGCGCAAGAACTGCCCGCGGTGCATTCTGCTCAATGCTGGGGATAACGTACAGGGCTCTCCAGTAAGCACAATCTTTCGTGGGCTTCCTGTTTTCGAAGTCTTGCGTCCCTTGAACACGGACGCGTTTGTGCTCGGAAATCACGAATTCGACTACGGCTATGAGCGGATCAATGACTTCATTGCCGCAGCAGGCCACCCGGTTCTCGCGGCGAATTTTCTAACGAAAGACGGCAAGGTTTTCACGGAAGCTTCGAGCGTGATCCTGGAGCGAGATGGCCTACGGATCGGGGTGGTAGGTGTGCTCATGGAAAACCTCGTTCCGGGATTTGCTACGCCCGGTAAATTTGGCCCCAACCGTATGTTGCCTCCGCTCGATACTCTGCGCGCTGAGGCGGTCAAGTTGAAAGACAAGACTGACATCCTGATTGCATTGGTGCACCTCACTAGAGCACCATGCGACGAGATCGTGACTTCCATCCCCGAATACGCGCTCACGATTTCAGGCCATGATCATGTGGGTAAGGAAGAGATGTTTCGTGTGGAGGACCGGATCGGTGTTCGTATGCGCAGCTATGGCTCGGAGCTTGGCAGGCTTAATCTTCGCTATGACAAATCGACTAAGAAAATTGTGAAGGCGGAATGGAAGCGAATTCAAATCACCACCTCCGCATACAAGCCCGATCCCGAAGTATCCAAACTTGTTGAGAAGTGGGAGAGCAAGGTCCGTGCGGTGGTTGACGAGCCGCTGGGCACTTCGAAATCAAAACGCGACAGACTCCAGACGAAGTCCTGGATTGAGGATGTGATGAAAAAGCAAACTGGCGCAACATTCGTCTATATGAATCCAGGCGGTGTCCGTGACTTGCTGCCTCAAGGCCAGATTTTGGCTCGCAATGTTTGGAATATCATGCCCTTCGATAATTTTCTGGTGCTCGGCAAGGTGCCTGGAAAACTGATCCCTGAAGTGGTTCGTGGCACGGCTCAGGTTGATCCCGAGAAAATCTACACGGTCGGGACAATCGATTTCCTGGTGGAAGGTTGGCGCAATTCGCCCGATGAGGCCTTGCGCGCATTTGGACGCGCCATGCCACTGGATGGCCCAATGCTTCGGGATGTGTTGATCGAGTCGATCCGAGCCAATCCCAATCTGGACTAAGAAGCTGCCTCCTCTATCCAAACGCTATCCCTGGCACGAGAAACTCAATCGCATTTCGCAAGCAATCCAGGAATGCAGAGTGCTGGGGAAGTCAATACTGGATCTCTCGATCTCCAACCCGACGAAGGTTGAACTTGCGCTTCCGGACCCTTTCGCGATCCACCAACTCCGTTCCGATGGATACTCACCGCAGGCCTCTGGCTCAAAGGAAGTACTGGAATCGATTTCTGAGTATTACCGGCAAGAGTTCCACGCCAACGTGCCCGCTGACCAACTGCTACTCACTTCAAGCACCAGCGAGGCGTATAGCTACTGCTTCAAATTGATCGCCGACCCAGGCGATTCAATCCTGATCCCGCAACCTTCCTATCCTTTGCTTCAAATGCTGGTTGAGGCAGAGTCTTTGGAGGGTAGACATTACCCCTTCCACCGAGTCGGCAGCGATTGGCTACTTGACCGGGAGCGTCTGGGGCAGTTGTGCGACAACACAACGAGGGCAATTGTACTAGTCAACCCGAATAGCCCCACCGGACACTTCCTGCCGGAGGAGGACCTAAACTGGTTGATTGATTTTTCCAGAGACCGCTACTGGCTGATCTCGGACGAAGTGTTTTCGGACTACGTGTGGTCAAATCCTGGGCCGGATACCAGATCCTTGACGCAGTTCCAAACGCAGAATGCTTTTGTGCTCAGTGGCCTTTCCAAAATTTGCGCTCTGCCACAAATGAAACTGGCCTGGATCGCGATGCCTTCAGACCCAAAGCTCCACCAGAATCTTGAACTCGTCGCCGACACCTACCTTTCGGTCACCACCCCCATCCAGAGTGCAGCCACCGGCTGGCTGGCTGAGCGCCAGAACTTTCAGGCTCCTGTTCGCGATCGGTGCAGAGCCAATCTCGAGCTGCTCCAGAATTCGCTGCGCAATACGCCCTGGTCGCTCAACCAGCCAGAAGCAGGTTGGGTAGCAATCCTGCATGGACCTTCTCACATCGAGGAAGAAGACTTTGCCTTGCGATTGCTGGCTGAGGGGGTCTCGATTCAACCCGGTTACTTCTACGACTTGCCCATCCAACCCTGCTTCGTGATCAGCCTTTTGACTCAGGTAGATCATCTGAGGGCAGGCTTAAGGATTATCCTCTCGGCCTGAATATCAGAATGTGCTGCCAGGGGAGGTCTTCCAACACTTGGTCCAGCACGAATCCTTCGCCCTCCACCTCGATCTTTGCCTCTTTGACACTCATCTTGTGCTCTGGCCGGATCGGGACATAGGGGTCTTCCTTCCGGTACTCCAAAAGGATCAAGCGCCCCGTATCCTTCAATGCCGTTTTGAGCTTTCGCAGCATGACTTCGGGGTGAGAAAACTCATGATAGACGTCCACCATGATGATCACATCGCAACTCTTGGCGGGCAACTTGGGATCTTGTTCGGTACTTAGAATCGGCTCTACATTGCTGATCTTCTTATCCCGCATTCGCCGCTTCAGGATAGTGAGCATCTCCGGCTGGATATCAGTTGCGTAGACTTTGCCTGAAGGACCGACAAGATCGGCAATCCTCAAGGCGTAGTAGCCGCTACCGGCCCCAACATCTGCAACAACCATCCCCGCCTCAAACTTCAGTAACGCAATCGCCTTGGCAGGATTCTCTTCGTTCTCGCGCTCGCTGCGCTCCAACCAATCCGCGCCTGCCGCCCCCATGACTTGCGCAATCCTTCTGCCCGATTTTGGATGCTGCCCCTGTCCGCAGGCCACGTCGCTCCAAGGGCCAACATATAGTACTAGAAAAACCATCCAGGGCAGGTGGGATTGCCAACGACCCCCGAATTGCATTACGCTCATACGCAGTAAGATGACACAAGTGAAGCTGCAGTTCCATTCCCGTCGAACCTTTTTATTTGCTACCGCCTCGATTTCCCTCGCTTCCTGTGCGCGCGACGGCGCAGAAACTGAAGCTGGCATTAAGCTGGCATCCAAGACTTTCAAGATGGGCGAACGCGCTCCGGTAGGGTTGTTGACATACAACATACTTGAAGCCAGTTATTCCACACAACTCGGCGATTCGGTCAATTCGAAGATCCCCGAACGGCGTTTCCTGGTCATTCGAATGTCGATTACCAACGGTGGAGCGAAGGAAGCTGAAATCCCGCTCCTCAAGTTATTGGATGACAAGAACACTGAATTCTCAGAGGTGCAGGATGCCAGCTTCCTTTCAGGCTGGCTTGGCTTGATTCGAAAAGTAGGCCCTACGCAAACGGAAGAGGGCCGCATTCTGTTCGATGTGTCGCCGAAAACCTACCGTCTGGAAATCACCGATGGGGCGGAAGCAGGCAAAGAACAGTTGGCCTTCGTCGAAATTCCGATTGATTTCGATACCACCGAGCCGGTACCAACTTCAGGTCAAGCCTCACCCAAACCATAAAAACTAACCCAATTGTCCCCCTGCTTCAGTTGTCTGAACAGGGACAGTCTTCCAGTTCGTTCCGCCAACTTCAGCCTTCTGTCATGCTGCACGAGCACCAGTTCTGCATCTGACTTCCCAAGACTTGCCAAACAATTCTCGTAGTCAGCAGCGGCGGTATAGGGTGGATCCACAAACACGATTCCCGCCCACTGGCGATTTGCAATGACGCTTCCTACCGGTTTGGCGATCACCTCTGCGCGAATACCCAGCTTGAGCGCATTTAAATTCGCTCTCAAAGCGTCCAGAGCGGCGCGATCCTTCTCGACGAATGTACATCGGGATGCTCCTCTGCTCAGTGCTTCAATCCCAACCGCCCCTGATCCGCAGTAAAGATCTGCAAACGCGACGCCTTCGATCCGTGGAGCGAGGATACTGAAAAGCGCTTCTCGCATACGGTCTGAAGTCGGTCTCGTAACATCCCCTTTCGGGGCTTCCAGCTTGCGCCTTCCGAATTCTCCGGCTATGACACGCATCGAGTGATCACCCTACCTGAACGAGGCCGTAACGGCGCTGCCAGTTCTCTTCGAGGTACTGCTCCGCTGACGCCATTGCTGATGTCCCCGAATCCCTTTCCAGAAAATTCTTCGCTTCCGCACGGGCCATCTCAAGAATTTCCCGATCCTTCAAAATGTGGGCAAACCTCAATTGCGGCAACCCTGACTGTCTGGTGCCAAAGAATTCGCCGGGCCCACGAATCTCCAAATCGGCTTCAGCGAGTCTGAACCCATCCGAGCTTTCGACCATTGCGCGGATCCTTTGTTCGCTTACTTCGCTCTGCCTTCCGGTGACAAGGTAGCAGTAGCTCTCATGACTTCCCCGCCCTACGCGTCCTCTCAATTGATGTAGCTGGGACAGACCAAACTTCTCAGCATTTTCAATCACCATCACAGATGCGTTAGGCACATCCAGCCCCACTTCCACTACGGTAGTCGAAACCAGCACATCAATCTCATGACTCTTGAAACGCTCCATCACCTGGTCTTTTTCCGCTGAGGAGAGTTGTCCGTGCATCAGCCCGACACGGTGCTCCGGGAAGATCTTCTCCGCATGCATCTCAAACATTTTCTGCGCACTCTTGAGGTCCGGAGAATGTTCGGAATCATCGACCAGCGGATAGACGATATAAGCCTGCCGGCCTTTCTTCAATTCATTTCGCACTGCCTCCCAAACGCTCTTGTCGGCGGATTGGCTAAAGTGGCGGGTGACGATACCCTGGCGGCCTGGGGGCATTTCGTCGATGACGCTGACGTCCAGGTCACCGTAGATGGTAAGCGCAAGTGTCCGGGGGATAGGAGTCGCAGTCATTACCAACACATCCGGAGTCAGGCCCTTCTGGCGGAGGAACAACCGTTGCAGTACTCCGAACCTGTGCTGCTCGTCGATGATCGCGAGTCCCAACTTTTGAAATTCGACATTCTTCTCGAGAAGGGCATGAGTACCTACCACCAGTTTCACTAGCCCTTCACTGATCAGTTTTTTGATCTGGCTCTTCTCTTTTGCGCTCTGAGACCCTGAAATGAGCGCGACAGAATAGCCGAGCCGCCTAAAGAATTTTTGCAACGAGAGATAATGCTGAGCCGCAAGAAGTTCGGTGGGGGCCAGTATGGCCACTTGATAGCCGTTCTCGATCGCTATTACGGCTGCCTCGGCCGCCACCAGCGTTTTGCCGCTACCAACGTCGCCTTGCAGCAGGCGGTTCATGGGGTGCGGAGTTGCCATATCAAGAGCAATCTCCTTGAGCGCTCGCTTCTGGGCGGAAGTGGGCTTGAAGGGCAGCATCTGCTTGATCTTGTCTCGAATCGCATCGGTCAATTCAAACTCAATGCCAGTCGCCCGTTTCACTTCTCGCTGCTTGCGGAGCAATCCAAACTCCAGCCAGAAGAACTCCTCGAAAATTAATCTCCAATGTCCGGGCGACCGTCTCGCATTGAGCGCATCGATGTCCATCTCGGCTGGAGGAGCATGCACCTCGCTCACTGCTTTCGCCATCCCCGGCATCCTGAACCGTCTTGCAATATCCAATGGCAAGGCGTCGGTGATCTCTTCTACCGCCTCGAGCGCACGCGTTACGAAGCGCCTCATTTGCTTGGTCGTGATCTTGCCCACAGTCTCATACACGGCAATGATTCTTCCCATGTCCAGCGCATACTCAGGATCGCTGTCCTCTGGTATGACTTCAAACTCGGGATGAGCAAGGAAGATGCGAGCGGCCTGAAAATCATATTCGGCCTTGCCGAAAAGTGCGAGCCTCAATCCGGGGACAATTTCGCTTGCCAGGTACTTGGCGTTGTACCAGCGCGCCAGCAGGCGGCCACCCCTTTCATCCTGGAGTTCAGCCTCAAATAACAGTTGAGACCCTTTGCGCCAAGTGCGTGTGCGAGTAGAGGCCACCACCGCCAGTGCGGCCCCGCTCTGGCCTTCCTTGAAATGACGGAAGGGCAGAAACTTACTGCGGTCCTCATAACGGAAGGGTGGATAAAAAAGCAGGTCTTCGACAGTCTCAAGACCCCTGGCACTCAGCTTTTCAGCTAGCGCCGGGCCTACGCCTTTGAGGTACTGCAATGGAGAAGTGAGTCGAACCAAAGCCGTAGTGTACAATGCCCGCAATGCGATTTCTCACCAGCCTTCTGTTTTTCTTCGCCATACTTGCACCGGCTGCCGACATACGGATTGGCATCATTGGCACCGATACGTCACACGTCATTGCGTTCAGCAAGATCCTGAATGATCCCAAGCATCCCGACCACATCCCCGGCGCCCGAATTGTTGCCGCATACAAAGGGGGAAGCAAAGACATCGAATCCAGCTCAACGAGGGTAGACAAGTATGCAGAGGAACTGGCCCGCGACTGGAAAGTCGAAATCGTGCCGGACATCGCAACCCTGCTCACGAAAGTCGACGCTGTCCTGCTCGAGAGCGTGGACGGACGGCTTCACCTTGCCCAGGCAAAGCCAGTCATCGCGGCCGGCAAACCACTCTTCATCGACAAGCCCCTGGCCTCAACGCTCGAAGACGCAGTTGAGATCGCCAAACTGGCCAAGGCAAAGAACGTAAAGTGGTTCTCATCTTCCAGTCTTCGTTGGGCGAAAAGCCTCGGCCCTTTGGCTCAGCCAGGGCTGAAAGGAGCAGTTGTTTGGGGACCCGGGCCTCTTGAGGAGCACCATTATCTGGAACTCGGCTGGTACGCCATCCACGCTTCCGAGATGCTGTTTACCTTGATGGGCAAGGGCTGCCAGACCGTGACTCGCATGTATTCAGCCGATCAGGATGAGATCTCCTGCCGTTGGTCTGACGGGCGGATTGGCACGGTCCGTGCCCTGCGCCCCTATTCAGATTTCGGCGCAGTTGTATTCACCAAGGACAACAAGATCATTCAGACCCCAGCGAAATTCGAGTATTCATACCTTCCACTGGTCCAGGAATTTGTAAAGTTCTTCCAAACCGGCAAGACGCCGATTGAACCCGATGAAACAATCGAGATCTTCGCATTTCTCGATGCAGCGCAGAAGAGTCGCGAACAAGGCGGCAAACCAGTTCAGATTCGAAAGCTGGCCTACTAAGCGACTCCACCCGCTTGCTCGAACGCGTAGGCAACTCGGAACATGGTGCTCTCTTTGAAGTGCCCACTGAAGATCTGCATTCCGACCGGCAGGCCGGCGGCGGTCTTGCCACATGGGACGCTCATACACGGGATGCCTGCCAGATCGCCGGTAATCGTGTAGATGTCTGACAGATACATCTGCATTGGATCGGCCATCTTCTCCCCGATCTTGAAGGCCGGGAAGGGGCTTACTGGAGCGACCAGTGCGTCAACACCCGCGAGCGCATTTGAAAAATCACTGGCAATTAGCGTGCGCACCTTTTGCGCCTTCAAATAGAACGCGTCGTAATAGCCGTGACTCAGCACATAGGTGCCGAGCATAATGCGGCGCTTGCACTCCATGCCAAAGTACTGCCCTCGCGTGCGTGCATACATCTCAGTGAGTGTTGCTGCTTCTGCCCTTGCGGTATACCGAACCCCGTCATAACGCGCCAGATTGGAACTCGCCTCCGCGGTGCAAATGATGTAGTAGCAACTGATTGCATACGGCGTGTGGGGCAAGCTAACTTCCTTGATCTCGCAACCAAGTTTCCGCAATACATCAAGCCCCGCATGGATCTTGTCGCCAGTCTCGGCCTCGAGGCCTTCGAAGTATTCTTTCGGGATGCCAATCTTCATGCCCGCAACTGGCTTCCGCATCTCGGTTTGATAATCGTCAACGGGCGCAAATGCGCTTGTCGCATCCAGTTCATCCCGGCCGGCAATTGCTTCGAGCACCAGTGCGGCATCTTCGACATTTCGGGCGAAAGGGCCAACGTGGTCGAGGCTGCTGGCGAATGCAACCAGCCCATAGCGGCTCACACGGCCATAAGTCGGCGTGACGCCAACCACACCGCAAAAAGAGGCAGGCTGACGGATTGAACCACCGGTATCCGATCCCAATGAAGCCACCGCGGTTCCCTGCGCGACAACTGCCGCCGACCCGCCGCTCGATCCGCCCGGCACGCGATCGAGAGCAATTGGATTTCGCACCGGCCCATAAGCTGAATTTTCATTCGACGAACCCATGGCAAACTCATCGCAATTCGCTTTGCCGATAATCAGTGCTCCAGCCTGCTTTAACCGCTCTACGGCGGTTGCGTCGTAAGCAGGCACATACTTTTCGAGCATGAGCGAACCACAGGTCGTCCGTACACCCTTGGTCGATAAAACATCCTTGACGGCCACCGGCACGCCACCGAGCAACCCGGGGTCTTCCCCTCTTGCAATCTTTTCGTCGACCGCGACCGCCGCGGTCTCAGCCAATACAGCACTCAATCCGATGTAGGCATTCGTCTTGGGATTCTCAGCCTCGGCAAAACGCAGTGCCTCGCGCGCCAGTTCGACGGCTGAAAACTGCTTGGTACGCAAGCCTGCCTTCACCTGCGCAATTGTGAAACTCGCCAGATTTTCCATGTTCGTGCTCCCCTTACCGTTCGATCACGCGCGGCACTTTGAAGTGCCCGGCGCCGCTCAACGCGGAATTCCGCAACGCTTCTTCTGTTCCGAGAAGCGTGCGATCGCGAACCTCATCTTCACGCAGCGACGCAGTGGCCGGCGCATCGTAAAGCACTTGAGTCATCGGCTCGACACTTGAAGTATCCAGTGCTGACAACTGCTCCATATGGGTCAGCACCTCTGCCATATCGTGCGCCATGCGCTCCACTTCGGTGTCAGTTAGCTCGAGATTAGCCAATTTGGCCACCTTCCGCACATCATCTTTGCTGAATTGCATCTCTAAAAATTTTCGCACTCCACGGGGGTTACTGACCAGCAGCGCGGCGTTTCGATCTCACATACATTCGGCGCAAGCCCGGGTCAGAGATTCTCGCGGCCTCCGGGTCGACGACAGCAAGCCTGAATCCGCTGCCATCCTCCAGCTGAGCCGTGGGACGCGGGATCGCGATTCTGTATTCAATCTGGCGGGCAACCACCTTGCCAAGCAATCTTTGGAGCTTGCCCAGGATCTGATGCTCAAGGGTATGCATCTGGCTCTGCCAGACGTGGTCGTCGACTTCAACAACGATCCGGTCCCGAATCAATTCGCGAAATCTGGCATGCGCCTCAATGCGATCCCCTACCGCGGCGCGCCAAGCCGCGCGCGCCAGCTCTTCGTCACCCACCAAATCGTTCTTTAGCTTCCCCAGCAACCGTAGTGCCTTATCCATGCCTTGACGAATTGGATTGTAGCAAGCCATCCAGTATGCAACCCGGTTAAAATTCTGTGGTGTCCAATTCGCCTTTCATTCCGGGATTCGCCCTCGTTCTCGCAAGCCAATCTCCCCGCAGAAGCGAACTGCTTCGGCAGGCTGGGATCCCTTTCACCATCAGGCCGTCACACATTCCCGAGCTTGTCATGGAGGGCGAATCTGCCCGCGCCTATGTCGCTCGCCTGGCATCGGCGAAAGCCGCTGCGATCGCAGGCGCAGTGGGCGAAGGTGTTTTGGCAGCGGACACAACCGTTGCCATCTTGATCGACGGCAGAGAGAGAATTCTCGAAAAACCGCAAGATGCAAGAGATGCCAAAGCCATGCTCCAACTTTTGTCGGGGCGGACTCATATCGTGTACACCGGCATCAGCTTTTGCTGGGAAGGACAAGAATGGAGGCATGTAGAGCAGACAAGCGTTGAATTCGCCGAAATGAAGGAACACGAAGTGATAGCCTACGTGAATTCTCATGAACCGTTGGACAAGGCCGGCGCCTATGGGATTCAGGGTCTCGCTTCCAAATTTATCTCCCGGATCGATGGCTGCTTCTACAACGTGGTCGGGCTGCCTATCCACCAGGTCTACAAGATCTTCAATGCTGCGGGTGTGATAACGAGGGACGAAAGTCCTTTGCTCTCTTCTTGAGCCAACTTACGAATTCCTTTGGAACAGCCATGGTCGACAACCGCGAGTTCCGAACAAGCAGGAAGTCGCCAAACAAGCTGGTCTGCTTAATTTCCGTTAACGTGATTGGCTCTTTCAACCGCCCGCCGAAGCGGAACTGGAAGACGCTGAGTTTGGGCTCGTTCGGGTCCAGAAAAACATCGCCCTCGACGAATCCCCAACCTACGATGGCTGCCTGCCCCTGCGAGTGGTAACAAATTACGCAATCCCCGTTTTTCATCATACGAATCGCTTGTTGCGCCTGACCATTCTTAACGCCTGTCCAGTCAGTGGAGCCGTCGCGCTCCAAATCATCTAGTGAATAGGAAATGGGGTCTGATTTTGCCAAATAATAGTTCATATATGTTTATTCGCAGTCCCTAGAAACGATCAACCTACCTAAAGGTTCCATAAGATTGGCCCCTCAGTACTACAGTTCTAGCATTTCTCGTAGTGTAAAATTGAGGCAGATGTGGTGAGGCATATGTCCCTCGGACCTGCGCTTGATCGCCATGCATGGAGGATGACGTGAAGCAATCTTGGCAGTTTGCGTGTTTTTGTTTGGCCATGAATTTTTTTGGTTCCTTGTTCGCACAAGCTGCGCCGCCTGTGCAAGAGCAGAAGCCGCCCGTAGTTGCAGAAGACAAGCCTGAAGTGACTACGGCTTCAGCCGGAGCCGCAGTGGATCCAAGATCCTACAAGATTGGTGCAGAAGACGTCATTTTGGTGCGCATTTGGCGTGAGCCAGAATTATCAGGCCTTGTGTCGGTGAGACCGGACGGAAAGATCAACTTGTTGCTGGTAGGCGAAATTGAAGCGGCTGACGTAACACCGGTAGAGTTGGAAGCTCGAATTGCAAAAGCCTACGAGAAGGTCTTGAAGAACCCGATTGTCTCTTTGCAAGTCCAGAAAGTTGAAAGCAAGAGGTATTTGCTATCAGGAGAGGTTGGCCGGTCTGGCGCATTTCCACTCGTTCGGCCAATGACAGTATTGGAAGCACTGACCGTTGCTGGCGGAATTCGAGAATTTGGCAATGGCAAGAAAATCATCATTATGCGCGGGAGCGAGCGCATCAAGTTCAATTACAACGAAGTGATCAAAGGGAAGAAACTGGAACAGAACATCCTTTTGCAACCGGGCGACCATATCGTCGTGCCCTAGGCTCGAGCCAATAGAAGAATAACTATCATGCAACCGTTACAAGATCCACTAGCAATTCAGCACCGCGCCCTTGATGTCGAAGATTACATCGACATCGTCCGGCGTCACCGATCCATGATTCTGGCCCCAATGCTCGCTGGTCTTGTGATTAGCGTTGTTGTTGCGTTTCTCTGGCCGGACACTTATGTTTCATCGGCAACCATTCGCGTGCTTCCTCCGCAGGTTCCAGAAGGGCTGCTGTCGATGCCGCTGTCGGTTGACATGAGTCAGAGGGTCAATCAGATGACGCAGAGCATTCTGAGCCGCGGCACATTGACCAATATCATCAATACACATTCGCTCTACCCTAAAGAACGAAAACGTCTTCCCATGGAAGACATTATTGAAAGCATGAGAGCAAAAGCAGTCAATGTCAGCTTGATCGGCGGGGGAGGTGGCGGTGGGCAGAAAACGCTCGCCTTCACGGTTTCTTTCAAATATGAGCGGCGCGACATTGCACAAAGAGTTTGCCAGGACTTGGTGACCAAGTTTATTGATGAGAATGTTCGAGAGAGAGCCAGTTCATCGATTCAGATGAAAGATTTTGTGGAAGATCAATGGGCTTCGAGAAAGCGTGATCTGGATGCGATCGAAGAGCAGATGTCGCGCTTCAAGTCTGCGAATGTGGGCCGGACGCCGGAGCAGCAAGGCTCGACTTTCACCGCTATCAATAGCGTCGAAAATCGGATGACGAACATAAATGCTTCATTGGGCAGGCTCAATCAGGATCGCTTGATCATGGAGAACCAGATCAGCATACTTAAAGATCAACTCAAGCAGGTGACAACCCCTACGACACAGAATGTCACCACCTTCGTGCCCCGCAATGATCGTTTGGTTGCACTGGAAAGGGACATCGCCAATTTCGAAACTCGCCTTGAAAACTTGCGCGAACAATACCAGGAGACTCATCCAGACATCAAGGCTTCTGTGGCAAGCCTGCAGATTCTCAAGAGCGAAAAGAATCGACTTCAGAAGACACAGGATGAATTGGAAGAAGCAGCCAAGAAATCATCCTCAAGCGTTTCCTCATTGCGTCCTGAAGCCCAACGCGAAGCGCGTGCGCTCGAGGTTCAAATCCAGCAAATTCAGGGACGGATTGAGGCTAGCCGTGTCGAAGAAGAGTCCTACAAGAAAAGCCTTACTGAAGCCGATAAGTCGGCCAGAATATTGCAAGGAACATTGGCAACGCTGCCGGCTAGCGAAAAAGAATATGAGCAATTGAGGCTGCAATCCATGTTGGCCCGTAGGGATTTTGAAGAGATAGACCGCATGAAGCAAAGAGCGAATGCGGCTGTAGAGTTGGAGAACCGCAAGCAGACCGAAAAATTGGAAATTCTTGATCCTGCGTCCCTGCCACAAACCCCTACCGAACCCAAACGTTGGGTGATTATTTTAGGCGGCACGATCGGCGGACTCATCCTTGGTATCTGTCTGGCCGGCGCGAAAGAGGTTAAGGATTCCACCCTCAAAAATCTCAAAGACGTTCGAGCCTATACCCAGTTAACAATTCTTGGCTGTATTCCGCTGCTTGAGAATGACCTCGTTGTCCGGAGGAGAAGAAGGTTGACATGGCTAGCCTGGTCGACTGCCTGCTTGGCCAGCATCGCGATCATGACCGGTTCCATTGTTTTTTATATGACGAGCAAGTAATGGGTAGTATTCAGTATTCGGTACCTTTTGCCTGGAGGCAATTTTAGATGAGTAGAGTCCATGATGCGCTGAGAAAGTCAGGAACCGTAGCACCTGAATTTCAATCACAACCCAAACCACAAACCGGATCAGTGAGAAGCCCGGAGCAAAGGCAAGTCATCCACGCTCCCGAATATGACAATTTGCTTGAGCTCATTGCAGAAGTGCCGTTCAATCCATCTCCGGACTCCCACCTCATAGACGCCTCTCGTCCGCATGAAGCCCCCAGCGAAGAGTTTAGAACTCTGAGGACGAGATTGAATCACTTGCAGAGCTTGCAACCCATCCATACCGTGGTGGTAACTAGTCCTTCCCCTGCCGAGGGCAAGTCCATGGGCGCTGTGAATTTGGCGCTCGCCGAATCCCACCTTGCTGGGAATAATACAATCCTTTGCGATTTCGATTTCCGCCGTCCGTTGGTCCACAATCTTTTCCAAATCGACCGTTCACCCGGAATCACCGATTACCTCCTTGGGAAGGCGACCATCGAGCAAATCGTCAAGAAAGTTTCAGGAACAAACCTGAGCATTCTGCCCGCAGGCGAGGCAGTGATCAACCCTCTTGAATTGCTGAATCTCGACAAAGTCCGAACCCTGCTTCAGGTCCTTCAGAAGACTTACAACTGGGTGATCCTGGACACGCCACCTTTACTGTTTGCCGCGGACGCCAACTTGCTATCCACGATGGCTGACGGCACGATTCTGGTAGTGCGGCTTGGCGTGACCACCGTCGATTCGATCACGCGTGCGATTCAATCCTTGTGTGAGAACAACGTCCTCGGCACTGTGGTCAATGGGGCTCGCCGTGGCGAGTTGTACTCCAAATACACTTACTATCACACTTACTACTACTCGAAGCCCGACTAGGCTCAATCCACCAGCCCGGCAACCAGGGCTGAATTCTTGCTCCCGAAGGCGATGGTGTTCACCATCGCTTTTTTGATTTGCAATGCCCTTCCGAGATTGGGCACGTAGTCCAAATCGCACTCCGGCGCGGGCGAATGGAGGTTTATCGTCGGTGGAGCAAAGGAGTCCCTCATCGCAAGCAATGTCGTCGCCAGGCTTGCGGCGCCACAAGCGCCTTGCGGATGACCGATAACGCTCTTCACGCTCGAACCTGGCAAGCTGCTCGCATGCGAGCCAAAAGCCAGCTTTACAGCAGTGGTTTCCACTCGATCGTTCAACTGGGTGGCTGTACCGTGATAGTGCAAATAGTCAATCGATGCTGCGTCAGCCTGAGCCTCGCGTAGGGCCAGCTCCATGGCCCGGGCCGGCTCAATTCCGACTTCCTCCAACCTTACGCGGTGGAAGGCCTCACAGGTTGCGCCGTAACCCAGCAGTTCCCCATAAATTTTTACGCCTCTTTGCCTCGCACTCGCTTCGCTCTCCAGCACAAAGAACCAGGCGCCCTCGGCAATTACAAAACCATCGCGGTTCGAGCTGAAAGGCTTGGATGCGTTCTCTGGTTTCTCATTTGAGCCAGTGCTCATGATCCGCAGGAGTTGAAACCCTCGCAAGGTGAGGGGAGCAATCGGCGCATCCACGCCACCGCAGACTACGATTTCGGCCTCTCCATGCTTGATCGCGCGGAAGGCATAACCAATGGCGTCAGTGGAACTGGTGCAGCCATTGCTGAACATATGGCTCAACCCCCGAAACCCGTAGCGCATCGAGATCTCGCTCGCCAGGGTCCCTAGCGTGCTGGAAGGAATCACGTAGACACTGCACTTTTTCTGTTGTCCGCTGTAGTAGAAAGAATACTGCCGCTCGGTAAACTCCTGATTTCCGCCGCCGCTTCCGACATAGACACTCACGCTGCGCAATGCTTCGAGGTCCATTCTCTGCCAGTCCACCGATGCGTCCTCAAGCGCCTCCCCTGCTGCAGCGATCGCATAGGGTGTCGCCAAACCCGTTCCCTCCATCTCCTTGGCGTCCAAATATTGCAGGGGATCAAACCCAACCACCTCGCCCGCAATCTGAACCGGTTGGCCAGAACAATCAAACCGGGAAATCTTACGGACACCGCTAATCCCCTCGCGCGTATTCCTCCAGAATTCCTCCCTGCCCAGTCCGTTCGGACTGATAACCCCGATTCCTGTAATGAAGACCCGCTGATTTGCCATGATGCGTAAGAACTCCAATGCTACCATTAGGTTGCGGCATGCTCGACTCCCCTTCTCAGGACTCCTGGCCCTCAACCTCGACCTCACCTTCGGGGATTTCTTCCGTAATTTATCCAGCCTTGAAGGAGCGGATGCTTGGCTCCGTGCAGGCAGCGTGCCTATCGGCGATCTTCACGATTTTTTGGTGCGGAATCTCTTCCAGATCAAGCGGCCATTCTTTCTGGACCTACCCCAATTTATTGGCTGGATTGTTCTACGGGCAAAATAGTCTACGGCCCGATTTTGGTTTCCACACCCTCACTGGCCTGTCCATCCACTTGCTATTGACCACGATTTTCGCCCTGCTGTTTGCATCTTTGGCTCCACCCGTGTTGAAACCATTGAGTTCAATGCTGCTCGGCATTCTCGCCGCCACCTCCTGGTTCTACCTGCTCGACGGGTTTTTCTGGAGGCGCGCCTTCCAACCCGTTACACTTTATTCCCGCCGTCCCTCCATCTTCTTCTCATTCGTTCTCATGGGGATATGCATTGGTTTATACTCAGTATTTGTGCGCTCTTCGAAAGAGACTCAAATCTCCGCCAAGCAGGCTTTGCCTTAGCGCGGAATTTCCCTTGGATACCAGGTACTTCGTTTGAAACCCAACCAGCAAAGGCTACGTCTCCTCAAAGGCGCAGAGTGGAAAGGAACCAGCTTTAGATGATGTCTTACAGGCGAGGAAGCCTGGGTGCGCCATTTCTGCGTCTTTCCGCGATTGCACTGGCGTTCTCACTCCCTTCATTACTCGCACAACAGGCTGGCCAACAACCTCCGGTGTCTCAGCCTCCTCCGGCTCAGACACCCCCTGCCAAGCCAAAGCCCGCGAACCCTTTTGAAAACGTTCCTTCGACCACTCCGGTTGAGGTGCCCAAGCCTGCTGAACAACAGCCTGCCAAGCCCCAATTGGAAAACCCCGCCCCTGCAAAGCCCGATGCGCCGGTGCCAATCGCTGCCGACACACCCTCAGAGGATGTGATTGAGGCGATTGAGTTCCGTGGTTCCCGCCGGGTTCCGCAGGACACCCTCCGCGCATTGATCATTTCCAAGAAGGGCGACCGGTACAGCGAAGATTCCTTGAATCGCGACTTCATGGCCTTGTGGAATACCGCTCGCTTTGATGACATCCGTCTTGAGCGCGAGGCAGGCCGCACTGGCTGGGTGATCCGCTTTATTGTTACGGAGCGCCGCGTAGTCCGGTCTATCAAATACGACGGGATGAAGTCCGTCACCGTCTCGGAAATTCTCGACCGCTTCAAAGAGCGCAAGGTCGGCCTTCAAGTCGAGCAGCAGTACGATCCGAACAAGGTACAACGTGCAGCCAATGTTCTAAAGGAATACCTGTCAGAACGCGGACGGCAGTTTGCTACGGTTACCCCTGAGATCCGCCAGATTCCGCCATCGTCACTCGAAGTCAACTTCCGGGTGGCGGAAGGTCCCAAGGTTAAGGTCGGCAATATCGAAGTTCAGGGCAACAAAGTTTTCAGCGACGCGGTTGTTCGTAGGGCCATGAAGAATCTCCGCCCCGTCGGCGTTCCCCGTTCGATTCTTCTCGAGAACCTTTTCGCCAAGACTTACGACGCAAGCAAGCTCGAAGAAGACATGAGCCGTGTTCAGAGCTTCTATCAGGAAAAGGGCTACTTCACGGCCCGGGCAACCTCCGAAGACCCAGTCATTCGCGATACTGGCGGTAAAGGCTTTAAGATCCCGCTCTTTTATCCCAACAAGCCGGGCAAGGCAGCAGACTTTCGCGTCAACATCGACGAGGGCCCCAAGTACAAGCTTCAGAAGCTGAACCTGGTAGGCGTCAAGTTCTTCCGGGCGCCGGAAGAGATTTTTAGCCGCGTCCTCGGAATGGGCGAGGGCGACGTGTTCTCAACCGCCAAGCTTCGTAAGGGCCTTGAAGAAATGCGCAAGCTTTACGGCATGTACGGCTTCCTCGACTTCGTTCCAGAGCCTTCCTTCGAGCCTGACCAGAAAACGGGCAAGATCGATCTCACGCTCAATGTCGATGAGGGCAAGCAATTCTTTGTGCGCCGAATCGATTTCGCTGGCAACACCACCACGCGAGACAAAGTCATCCGTCGCGAAATTCTTCTCGACGAAGGTGACCTCTTTAACTCCCGTCTCTGGGAAGTCAGCTTATTGCGCTTGAACCAGCTCGGCTACTTCGAAGTCTTGAAGGAAAACGAAGCCGCCAACATCACTCGCGACACCAAGAACAACACCGTCGACATCACGCTGAAGGTGAAAGAACGCGGCAAGAACTCGGTTCAAATGTCGGGCGGCGTCTCGGGCATCGCCGGCAGCTTCGTGAGCTTCGGCTACTCAACGAACAACTTCCTCGGCCTCGGCGAAACGCTTTCGCTCGACACACAGCTTGGCGATCGTATCCGCTCCGCCACATTTGGTTTCACGGAGCCTTACTTCCTCGACAAGCCGATCCAGGTCGGGTTTACGATTTTCTACCAGCGCTTCAACTACGACCAGGGCCGCGAAGTTTCACTGTTTTCAGGTCGCAACCTCACACAGCAGTTCAATTCGCTGGGCACCGACAACCTACTCAACTATTCATCGAACGGCTACGGGTTCACTGCTTACGCATCCACGCTCTTGCGCCGCAGCTTCGCCCGCGTCGGCATCACCTACAGCTACTCCAATTCGAAGTACGCACCTCAAACCACTGCGGCGCGCACCTACTTTGAGGCTGTCAACTTCCAGAACATCGACGGACCCAACCAGCTCTCCGGCATACGCCAGTCCTCGATCATTCCAAACTATTCGTACAACACGGTCGATCACCCGATCACCCCGTCGCGCGGCAAGTCGATCTACATCTCGAGCACATTTGCCGGGTCTTTCCTCGGCGGCAATACGAACATGATCGAGCCGACAATCGACTTCAAGTATTTCCGCGCCGGTTTCAAGAAGGGCCACGTCATCGGCATGCATACGCTGGGCCGCTTCGTCACCGGCTACGGTGGCAAGACCGCGCCTCCTTTCAACCGCTTCTACATGGGTGGTGAAAACGATATCCGCGGCTTCGACATCTGGGGTATCAGCCCCCTGGCTTACATCCCGTCGAAGGCGACCATCAATGTGCTCAACGAAGACGGCAGCGCCCGTATCCAGCGCACCATCGGCAGCGATGGCACACTGTTCCTGACGCCGGTCACCCAACAGATACCCGTCTACCAGATCATTTATCCGGGCGGCGATACCCAGGGTGTTGGCAACTTTGAATACCGCATCCCGATTTTTGGCCCGGTCGTACTGGCGGCCTTCGCCGATATTGGCGTCAACCGCGTTAGCCGTTCCAACGGTCTCAACTTGAACCCCGGTCGCATCGCCGCTCTGAATGGCGACTTCCCCCAGGCCGGCTTTGAAAACAAGGCATTCCTCATCGACTTCACCCAGAAGCCCCGCATGTCAACCGGTCTCGAATTGCAGATCATGATGCCGGTCGTCAATGCTCCGTTTCGCTTCTACTACGCTTACAATCCCCTACGGGTTGATGACGTCATCCAGCCGCCCATCGCGGCAGACCGTTCCTACTTCCCGAATCAAACCACCTTCATCAACTCGATTGCCCAGTTTGGCCAGGCCAGCGTGTACCGCGAAAGACAGAAGATCTTCCGCTTCACCATCAGCCGGACATTCTAGGCATCTGGATGATACGATCTTGAAAGAGAAAAACAAGAAAATGAGCTTCATTGTGAAAAATCTGTTGGCCGGGGCTATTGTTATCGGCCTTGCCGCCAGTTCCGCCATCGCACAGAACAAGGTCGGAACCATCAATATCCAGCAGGCAATTGTTTCCACCAAAGATGGCCAAAAGGCCGCTGCGGAACTTCAGACCCGCTTCGAACCGCGCCGGAAGCAGATCGAGACTTCGAATGTTTCGGTGCAGGCGCTCCAGGAACAATACAAGAAACTTGGCACCGTCGGCAGCGACGACGCCAAGCGCAAACTCCAGAGCGATATCGAAATCAAGACCAAAAGTCTTCAGCGCGAAAGCGAAGATGCTCAGGCTGAATTCGATGCCGAACAACAAAAGGTCTTGAACGAGCTGGGTGGCCGCATCATGCAGGTCATCAACAAATACGCCACCGACAATGGCTTCTCGATGATCCTCGATATCAGCTCGCCGCAGACCCCTGTAATTTGGGCCTCGAACACGCTCGACATCACTAATGAGGTGATCAAGCTTTATGACGCCAACGCGCCTTCCACGGTAGGTGCTCCGGCAACCAAGACTGCAGCACCCGCGGCAGCACCGAAGACTCCGGCAGCACCCCCCAAAAAATAACCGGTTCTAGAAGCCGCTCGTTTTAATCCAATAGCTCTCGCGCCATGTGCTCCCAGGCGCGATTGTTTTGTGGCTTCCTGCTGTATTGAAGGCGTTCGTAGGCGCAGTCATTGGCTCAAAACAGATAAACGATTGCGCTGCCGGCGCATATACGACCCCGATCGTGTAGTCCTTCCCGTAGACCACGTCAATCGTCTGGCTCTTGCCCTTCACGCGAAAAGTTGCATTCGGCTCAAGTCCGCCGAACACATCATCGAGCACCACACCCTTCAGCTTCATGCCGGCAGCATAAGGATTCGGTTTGCGCTCACCCGTCGGAATCAGCTTGGGGGAGAGTACCAGTAACTCTTTGGCAGGGATGGTGACCTCCCATTCGTCTCTCGGCGCATCGCTCACCTGAAAGTAAGGATGAAACCCAATCGCTAGCGGCATTGGGTCTGTTGAAAGATTCTCAACAGCCGTAATCACTTCAAGCGTCTTCGCGGTCAACTTATAAGTCAGCTCAATCCGGTGCGGAAACGGAAACTGCGCCAGCCAATCCGGCTGCCTCGAAAAATCCAGCGACAGCCTCACCAGCGCATGGTCAGCCTGAGCGGAAACTTCTTTCACCTGCCACAGCTTTGAGAATGTCACCAGCCCATGAATAGGGTTCTTGTTCCCATCGAGGCGCAAGTTGCCGAGATTCGGATTCAGCAAGTACTCCTTGCCATTGGCTTTGTAGCTCAATCCCTCGATGCGGTTTGCCCAGGGCGAAAGAAAAGGATTTCCGAGCATGCGCGGCCTTGCCATCAAATCGCCCAAACCCACACCAGGCGGTCCCCATAATACCTTCTTGCCGTTGACGTGAAAGTCATAGGAGTTAGCGCCAAGGCCCGGAGCAATCGCCACTTCGCTGCCACTCTCAACTTCTGTCAGCCGAACCACAGGCTGATTGTCTTCGCTGCTCTGAACCGCTCGGTATTGTGCCATCTGCCTATATTATGGCTTTCGATCAGGCGTATTGGGATCCTTCGGATCAAGCCGCGTGTATTCCTGACAGCAGACACATTTGCCGGGCGTATAAGTCCGGATGTAGCAGATGTCGCACCAGTAGCTCACCCCAAGCCGCTCACCCTTCACATAGACATAGAGCGGGCTCGTATGAATCTCATCGATCTTGAACTTGCCATCCCCGGCCGGCTCGCCCTGCACTTCCAGCTCACTATCGATCAGCCGCTCGTCATCAAGCACCAACCCAACTGGCTTGTCACTGTCAAGCGCATAGATCCGACCGCCCACCTCCAGCTTCTTGCCGGCCAACAGCTTGCCGCGCAAAACTTTGCTTGGCGAGGCAGCCAAAAGCAATCCAGGCAGCAAGAAAAGTTCTCTGCGCTTCATACTTCCATTATGCGGCCGCTAGACCATCCGCTTCGAGTACTCCCGCACAATGTAGTCGCAAGCGCGCACCGTAATCGCCATCATGGTCAGCGTAGGGTTCTGGCAACCAGAGCTCACCCACGCCGCGCCATCGGTCACAAAGATATTCTCGACATCGTGCGCCTGGTTGTACTTGTTCAGCACGCCCTTCTTCGGATCATTGCTCATCCGCGCGGTGCCGATCTCGTGGATGCAGAACCCGGGAATGCTATATTGGCCAGTCTTCTGGATGTTCTTCGCACCTGCCGCTTCCAACATCTCCGCCGCCTGATTGCGGCCGTCTTCCCAAAGCTTCTTCTCGTTATCGCTCCAGTCGGCGCTGATCTTGAGCGTCGGAATGCCGCAAGAGTCGGGCTTGGAGCGGTCCAGCGTTACGTGGTTCTCGGCACGAGCCAGACACTCGCCCCACAAACCAAGGGACATCCCAAATTGGCCATTGCGCACCGCATCCTTGTAGTCCTTGCCAAACCCAGGAGAATTGAAACTAAACGATGGCGTCGACCCACCTTGATACCCATAACCACGGATGAAGCCATTCGTCATCTTCTCCTTGATGTTGCGGAAGCGCGGCACGTAGATCCCATTCGGCCGTCTCGGCGCACCCGCCCAAGGCTTGGCCTCAAACATCGGCATCAGTCCCGAAGCTCCTCCCTGATAAATGTGGTCCATCAGATATTTTCCGAGCGCCCCCGATGAATTGCAGATATTCGAATTCATCAACAAACGCGTCGACTCAAGGGTCGAAGCGCACAACACCACAACCTTCGCTCGCACCTTCTTGAGCTCTCGCGTCACGGTATCGACATACTCAACTCCGTCCGCCTTGCCACCGTCCAGCATGATCACCCGCGCTGCGGCTGCATTGGTCAGCAACGTCATCCTTCCCGTCTTCATCGCATCGGCGACGGTGGTGAACGGCGAAGAAAAATAGCTCGTCGTAACGCAGCCGCGTTCGCATGGGCCGCAATAATGACAAGGCTGACGGCCATTGAGCGGCTTGGTAAGAATCGCCACTCGACCCATCGTGACCACGCGCCCCATTTTCGACTTCACCTGTTCGCGCAAATGCGCTTCCGTGCAGGTGAAATCCATGGCCGGCTGAAAGAGCGAATCCGGCAATTGATCCAATCCCTCTGACATCCCGGAAATCCCGACGTACTTCTCAACTTCCTCGTAGTACTTGACCAGGTCGGAATATTCGATCGGCCAGTTCTCTCCGTATCCGTCCTTAGAAGCAGCCTTGAAATCGATATCGCCCATGCGATAGCTCTGACGTCCCCAACTCAAACTGCGTCCGCCAACCACCCGCATGCGGATCCAGTTGTACGGCTTATCCTGCGTATATGGATTCTCAAGATCATTCACAAACCACTTGTGGTTGTACTCGCTGCACGCGTAGCATTTGCCTTGAATAGGACGGTCCCTAAAAACCTTGGGGGACATGCCCAGATAAGGCACCTGCCAGGGTTGGGTATGTTCCGTGTAATCCTTCTTCGTGACGTTCGCCCCTGCTTCGATTAGCGCTACGCGCATACCGCTTTCGGTCAACTTCTTGGCAGCCCAACCACCCGTTGCGCCACTCCCAACCACAATCGCGTCGTAGCGATCCCCCTGTACACCTTGCATTGCCATGTACACAATATATAGGAGGAGACACATGGGTAAAGCAGCAGCCTATATGGGCCTGCCGTTTGTCCTGCTTGCTTCCATTGCCGGCGGCTATTACGGCGGCCTTTGGATCGATCAGAACTACGGCACAAAGTACGTGAACGTCATTGGCCTGATCCTCGGCTTCGCCCTGGGCTTGTACGAAATCATCCGTCAGCTCAAATACCTTGAGAGCAGGTCGCGTGACTGAATATCAGACCAAGTCGCATAACATCCTCAAGTGCGCCGCCGCTCTCTTCTTCACCGGCCTCGCGGTTTTCGCCATCTGGCGGGGCCTCGACAGCGCTCTCGCTTTCCTGTCTGCGGCCGCAGTCAGCATCCTGAGTCTCTGGGTGCTTGCCCGCGGAATCGACATCCTCGGCCAAGGTCGCACCAGTTGGCTCAAAGGCTTCGGCTTTGTAGTCCGTTTCCTTGTCTACGCGCTGGCCCTGTCTGCTATCCTAAAGGTTTATCCGGGCCAGACTTTGGAAGTGTTTTTTGGTATTTTCCTGTCAATATTGGCCATCGGATTAGAAGCCCTCATCGAGTCTTATAAAAATGCACGAACATGAACTCTGGTTCACTGCGCTGCTGAACCAATATTTTGCCGGCCCTGCCAACGCCATGATTGCGCTCGCCGGTCAGCACGCCCATGATCAGGACAAGCCCTGGACGAATTACAATGCCATGCTGGTCCTCATCGTGGCTTTCCTTCTGGTGCTCCCATGGATCGTCCGCGCCGGCCTCAGCCTGGCCAAGCCGGGCGCACTCCAACAGATCGGCGAACTCTTCGTCAGCTTCATCAAAGGCCAGGCCGAAGAAGTCATCGGCCACAACGGCGTTAAGTACTCTTACTGGTTTGCCACCTGCTTCGTTTTCATCCTGTTCTCAAACCTCCTGGGCGTAATCCCCACCTTTGAAAGCCCCACCATGGCCCCCGCCGTTCCGCTCGGCATCGCCGTGGCGACCTTCCTCTACTACAACGGCGTCGGCATTAAGGCCCAAGGCATCGTCGGCCATCTCAAGCATTTTATGGGACCCGTCTGGTGGCTCGCCCCCTTCATGTTCGCCATCGAACTGATTTCACATTTAATCCGCCCCGTCTCGCTCACCATTCGTCTTTTCGCCAATATGTTGGCCGGTGAGCAAGTCACAATTGCCTTTATGAATCTGGTCCCGATCGGCGTTCCCGCCGTTTTGATGGGCCTGCACACCTTCGTCAGCTTCCTCCAGGCCTTCATCTTCACCATCCTCACGATGGCTTATGTCGGCATGGCTGTCGCCCACGAAGACCATTAAAAAGTTTCGCCCGCCAGTGTGAGCCCTGGGCGTCCCAACGCACCAACGGAACCACCTCCTGGAAGGCCATTTCAACCAAGTCTAAAAGGAGACTTATACAACATGCGTAACAAAGCAATGATGATCCTCTTCTTGCTCGCTTTCGCCGCTCCGATTTTCGCGCAGGGCACTGCCCAGCCGATGGTCGGCGAAAAGGGCATCCTGCTTCCGGCTTTCGCCATGGCCATTGCCGCCGGTCTTTGCGGCCGCGGTCAAGGTCAGGCAATCGCCTCGGCTGCTGAAGGTATCGCTCGTAACCCCGGCGCAGCCGGCAAGATTCAGACCCTGCTCCTCATCGGTCTGGCCTTCATCGAGTCGCTCGCCCTGTTTACCTTCGTTAAGGTCGGCTAGTCATTCGGGCGGGAATATGCCTCAACTCAAACTCAGCGGCATCTTCCCGCCCATCCCCACCCCCTTCAACCATTCCGGCGACATCTACCCCGCCAAAATCCGATCGAATGTCGAAAAGTGGAACCTCACCACGCTCTCCGGCTACGTCGTTTGCGGCTCCACTGGCGAATCCGTCTATCTCACCGAACCAGAGAAACTCTACCTCTGGGAAGAAGTAGCAAAGTACACACCCTCCACCAAACTCCTCATCGCCGGTACCGGTATGGAGAGCGTCCGCGAAACCATTCAACTCACCAACAGCGCCGCCGATCTCGGCTACAAGTGCGCCATGGTCCGCACACCCCACTATTACAAGAATCTCCTCAGCAACCTAGAATCCCAGGCTCTTTACTTTCGTGCGGTTGCCGACCAGTCCAAGCTCCCTTTGATGATCTATAACTGGCCGCAATCTACTGGCCTCGATATCAGCGTCGACACAGTCGCGCTGCTCAGCGAACACCCAAACATCATTGCCATCAAAGAGTCCAGCGGAAACATGGATAAGCTCCGCGCCCTCCTCAAAGCGGTGAAGCCCGGCTTTCAGGTGCTCAATGGCAGCGCTCCCAACCTTGCCGAAAGCCTCCAGGCTGGCGCTGCCGGCGCCGTACTTGCCTATGCCAGCGCCGCACCATTCTCTTGTCTCACCATCGCCGAGGCGGTCCTCAAGCGCGAATACGATGCCGCCACTGACTGGCAGAATCGGATCCGCGAAGCAGTGGTCCTTGTCACGGCCAAGTTCGGCATCCCGGGCCTCAAGCACGCAATGGACTTCAACGGCTACTACGGCGGCCCGCCCCGCCTCCCGCTCATCCCAGTCTCAAGAGCGGCACAAAACGAAATCGAAATCGCTTTTCACAATCTCCGGGGTTAATCCAAATGAGCTTTGATCTGAACGCTATCGAACAACGTGTCCTCGGCGCACTGATTGAAAAGGAGATGTCGACGCCTGAGTATTACCCGCTCTCGCTAAACGCTCTGGTCAACGCCTGTAATCAGAAGAACAATCGTGAGCCGGTCATGCAACTCGTCGAATCCGACGTTCTCAATTCGATTGAAGTAATGCGCCACAAGGGCATCGCCTATGAGCATTCCGGCCGCGAACACCGCGTCCCCAAGTACTCCCAAGGCTTGGGCCAAAAACTGAATCTTGGCAACAAAGACCTCGCCATCCTCTGTGTGCTTCTTTGCCGCGGCCCTCAAACACCAGGTGAGCTGAGAGGCCGTACCCAAAGCCTCTACGCTTTCGAAGAGCTGGATGCCGTGCTGAGCGCCCTCAGCCGCCTCGCGTCCAAGGAAGATCCCCTGGTGCAAGAACTCCCAAAAGTTCCCGGCACCAAGGAAGCGCGCTGGACCCACTTGCTGGGAGACTCAATCCCGGAAATCAACATGCCGGAACATTCCGCTCGAACGATCTCAACCAGCCCTACACGCATCGACGAACTCGAAGTGCGAGTCAAAGCTCTCGAAGACTTCGTCGCCCAACTCAAGTCTCAACTCGGCCTCTAACGAATCTCTTTCGCCACGATGCGCACCTGCGCAACATCGGCGGGCACGGCCAACTTCACCATATAGTTCCCCTCACGGCGCGCCTCAAACTCAACCGTTAGCACGCTTCCCGCAACCGCTCGCTTCACTTCCAACTCCACCCCGTTCCCATCCTTGACCCCAACGTTCTCAATCACCGGCTCAATCTCAAGCTCATGTCGTAATTCGGTATCGACAACCGGGAAAGCAAGTTCACGCACCACACTTTCACCCTTGCCGCCTGTAGCGTAAGTCTCATACTGATGAATCGTCCCAGTCGCGAAAAGAAAGCGGCCGGCCACCACGAGCAACACAAAGCTCGCTGGCAGCGGCCCAACGTACCAGGCAAAACTCCGGAAGGCGCTGTTCCGCGTCTTCAACCATAACGCCCAAAAACCCATAAAAATCACGACGCTCAAACCAAAACCAACCACCAGCCGCGTGATGTCTCGGATATCCAGATCCACTAGTTCTGCTCCTTTACAACCACACGCATCATATCCACGTTTTGAGGAATCTCGACAATCAGCTTGTGATCTCCCGAATGTTCAGCTTCGAACTCAAATCGCATGGGCAGCCACAAACGGCCTTCCCCCGGACTCACCTTCTGCTCCGACATAGCCAATTGATTGCCTGCCGGGTCAACCACTCTGCACGTCAGGGCAAGTACGCCTTGGGCCACAGACTCGGCCTTCATGGTCAATTCAACAATCTGCCGCGCACCAAGGTCAGTCACTGGAAACTTCACTTCGCGAAGCGTGCTGCCCTGGCCGCGCGCAGGACCCGGCACTTCCGTGACAAAGTCCGGCGGCGCCGCATTCCGGGTATATGCGCTCAGGCCATAGGCAGCCACGACCGCGAGACTGACTAAAGAGACTCGTGTACCAACCCTTCGCAACGCAGGCTTCCTCATGCGAAGCGCCATCAGCCACATCGCCAGATAGATCGCAATACAGCCCCCCACCCCGCCCGCCAGAAAAACCAGGTCCTTAGCTTCCATGAGAAATCCCCAACAGTATTTCACCAACTCATGGAATCCGCAAACCCTCACTATCGCTGAGTACTGAGCGCCTGAGAGAAATACCACATCAATAGTCCTGAAGCGCTCAGAAACAATCCACCAACCAGGATCGCCGCACGCTGCATCCCCGGGCTCTTTCGCTTTACCCCTGCCACAAACAGCCCTAGCGCAGTAACGATGCCAACCGAGGACAGCATCGCTGCCCCCAGAAATCCTTGCTTGTTCATGGCCTCATTACCCCTTCGGCATCACAACCTTGGAGATATCGTTGAACAAAACGAAAACAACCATCATCAACAGGAACGCCAGCCCCACCTGCAAGACACGCTCTTTGAGCCGCAACGACAGATCCCTCCGCCGCACCATCTCGACGAGCAACACCAGAATGCCGCCGCCATCCAGCACCGGGATCGGCAGCAAGTTGAAAATCGCCAAATTCAAGCTCACCATTGCCATGAGCGAAATGAAATCCGCCGCGCCCTCTTTCGCCGCAGCCGCAGCCATTCGCGCAATCCCAACCGGGCCTTCAAACTGCTTGGGTGACAGCCGCATCTGAACGACGCCTTTCAGATAATCGACGATCATCGTTGCGCTGCGCATGTTGTATTTGAAGCTCTGCTGGATCGCCTCTATCGGACCGAGTGAAACCACCACATACTTCGGCTCCAACTGAATCCCGATCATCCACCGCTTCTCGGCCTCGTTGAATTTCGGCTGCACATTCACTTTGTTGCGGACGTTTTCGCGCTCATAGATCAAATCAACCGGTTTCCCATTGCTGTCACGGACGATCTCAACCAGCTTGGTCAGGCTACGCACCGGGATCGTGTTCACACTGATCACGACATCTCCGGGCATCAATCCAACCTTCTCCGCATCGAAACCCTTCAGGATGTACTTGATCCGGATCTCGCTCTGCTCTCGCCACCCTGCATAACCGACCTGCGTTTTCTCATCGGCCTTTGGAGTCACATTGAGCGCCATGGTCGCTTCGCCACGCTTGATCTGAAACGGAAACACTTTCCCCGCCCCGGTCAATTCCTTTACTACTACGTCTTCCCAGGTCGGATTCTGCACGCCATCGAATTCAACAATCGTGTCGCCTTCCACCACTCCAGAAAGCGCCGCCGGGGAACCCTTCTCTACGTGCCCTACAACCGCCGGACCATCCGCATTGAGCACCTTCGGAAACTGGTACATGAACAAACCTGCAAGCAACACCAGCGCGAGCACAATATTCATCGCCGGCCCAGCCGCAATGATAAACAAGCGCTGCCATCTTGGCTTGTTCACAAAGCTCCGTGGATCCGGATTAGTCCCGGGGTCCACTGACATATCATCCTGACCCAGCATCTTCACGTAGCCGCCAAACAGGATCGCCGAAAAGCGAAAATCGGTTTCGCCGATCTTGAACCCGAACAACCTCGGCCCGAATCCGAGCGAGAACTGCTCCACCTTGACGTTGCAAAGTAACGCCGCCCAATAGTGCCCCAACTCGTGGATGATAATCATCACACCCAGCAGGATCAATAGCCAAAAAACGCTGTTAAGAAATTCCATGTGCAGTCTTCAGTGTATGAGATGCGCCCCAGCATTAAAAAGTTCTGGATCTCCGCGCTTACTCCCTCACAGACGAAATGCTAAGGCAAAAGTTCCGTCGCTATCTCACGCGATCGCCGGTCTACTTCCAATAAATCAGCCACAGTGGCCGGATGCGACACAGGCACCCGCTGCAATGTTTCCGTCACCGTCGCCGCAATCCCCGGATACGGAATCCGCCCCTTCAGAAACGCCTCAACGGCAATCTCATCCGCCGCATTCAACGTACACCCCGCGCTTCCCCCCGCCCGGATCGCCTCATAAGCCAGTCCCAACAAGGGAAACTTCTCCCAGTCCGGCGGATGAAAGTCCCAATGATGCTCTTCATCCCAACGCAGCTTCGGAACCGGCGCATCATCTCGCTCCGGGTAGGTAAGTGCGTATTGGATCGGCATCCTCATATCGGTGGCGCAGACCTGTGTAATCACGCTCCCGTCATTGAACTCGACCATCGCATGTACTTTCGACTGCGGATGCACCACCACCTCCACCTCATCTGCGTTGAAGTCAAACAACCAGCACGCCTCAATCACTTCGAAGCCCTTGTTCATCAGCGTCGAAGAATCGATCGTGATCCTGGGCCCCATCTTCCAGGTCGGATGATTCAGCGCCTGCTCTGGAGTTACCGTAGCCAAATCCTCGCGCGGAGTCGTTCGAAAGGGGCCACCCGACGCAGTCAGAATCAACTTAACTGCCTCCGCCCGTTTCCCCGCCCTTAGACACTGATGCGCGCCATTATGCTCGCTATCTACTGGCAACAATTCAGTACCCGCCGCGCGCGTCGCCTCCATCACCAGTTCACCCCCCGACACCAACACTTCCTTGTTCGCCAGGCCAATCCGCTTACCCAGCAACACGGCCTCATAGGTCGCCTCAAGTCCCGCCACACCCACAATCGCCGACAGCACAAACTCGACCTCAGGCACAGTGGCTGCCATCACGCGAGCCGCCGCCCCGAACTCAAGTTGCGGCCAATCCCGCTCCGCCATCCCTACGCCGCGCAATGCTTCAATTAATCTCCGCCTGCAACCCTCATCGGCGACCACGGCCAACTCCGGCCGGAACTCAACGATCTGCTGCGCCAGCAAACTTACATTTCCGCCCGCAACCAGCGAATGTATCCCGTAGCGCTCCTTCCATCGCCTCACCACATCCAGCGTGTTCACACCAATGGATCCCGTCGAGCCCAATATCGTGATCTTTTGCATTTCCAGAATCTATGTTGCCACTAATCCCGCCGCGCTAGCGCCCACGCAGCCGGTTGATATCCCGCCGGTCCCGCTTCGTAGGCCGCGTCGTCTCCTGCCACCCCACCACTTCCTGCATCGCCTTGCTGTCTGCCGCCGCCTTCACCCGCTTCGCCTGGCTCTCGGCCGTCTCGCTGTACATAGTAGCCGCAACCGCCGCCGACCCTCGAATGCCCTCAGCCTTTAACACCTCAACCTCGAACTCATTCCCGTCCGTCTTCACCCACAACCCGTCACCCACCTTCACCTCGCGCGAAGGCTTCGCCGAGATCCCGTTGCATTCAATCCGCCCCATATCGCACGCCTGTCCAGCCAGCACCCGCGTCTTGAAAAAGCGCGCAGCCCAAAGCCATTTATCGATACGAACACGATCCATCAATTATGAGAATACAGTTTTTTGATTTGAAGTAGAAAGAGGAAGGAAGGAAGACCCAAAGGGCGCCGGGGAGCTAAAGTTGCTTCAGGGGTCTTTCTGAGGTTAGTCTCGCTTTGGTGGGAGTTGTGAGCTCCCCGGCTTGATTCCAATAGTAGAATACTCTTTTTGGAATTGCAATAGTTTTCTACAAAAAATAATAGATGAATAGTACTTTAGCTTTGCTTCCCCTTCACCTCAACGCCGGCCAATCCCTCTAAAACCTTGATTGTAGAGCAGATATCTTCTTCGCCATGGCCAGTCGCGATCGCCGCCTGAAACATCTGGCGAGTCAGAGAGGTTAGCGGTAATGGTACTCCGAGCTCAGCCGACGACTCTAACATTAGCCCAATATCCTTGTGCATCCACTTTACGGAGAAGTTTGTCGAGAAGTCCCGTCGGAAAACATAGGGCGCCTTGAACGAGATCAGGCCTGACTTCGCCGCTGAATTATCCAGAATGTCCAACATCAGCTCCGGGTCCACCCCAGCCTTGGTCGAAAGCACCAAACCCTCGTTAAAGGCGTTCAACAAATTCGATAACACCAGGTTCTGAGTCAACTTCGCCTGCAAACCCAGACCTGGCCCCCCACAGTAATATAGCTTCTTCCCCATTGGCTCGAAAAACGGCTTCACACGCTCGAATACTTCTTTGTCGCCGCCAACCATGAAAGTCAGATTTCCACTTTCAGCCCCAGGCCTCGATCCCGTGCAGGGAGCGTCCAGAAAATGAACACCCTTCTCCGCACATGCCTTAGCCAATTTGCGCGAAGAAGATGGGGAAACTGTCGATGCATCGACAATCACAGTTCCGGGCTTGGCGCCCTTGAGCAGTTGGTGGCAAAGGTTACTGCTCATCTCCGAATCGCCAACGCAATAAAACACGCATTCAGCGTGTGCAGCCACTTCAGCCGGCGTTTTGCAAGCAATCGCCCCTTTTTCGGCGGCGAGCTTGTCAGCTTTGCCCCCGGAATGGGACCAGACCGCCACACTATGTCCTGCATCAATCAAATTGCGGGCCATGGGGTAACCCATGATGCCCAAACCGAGAAAACCAAGATTCGCCATGGTCTTCCGATTGTATTCCGGCTTAGACGGCAGTGGTCAAATTGTTCTTCGTGAGCAGGCGCAACACCAGCAGATCCGAGGGTTGAAAGATCGACATCGGCGCATGACTTCCATCGCTTTCTTCCACCGCAATGTGCCTTCGAATCAACGTGCGCAGTTCCTCCACCGTGACACCCAATTGCTGCGCGGCCTCAGGCTCTGAATATTGAGCTTTGTTGATAACTGGTTTCGGATGCATGGGACTACCCCGAGTTTAGAGACGATCCGGCCTCCCACGATAGCGGGGTACACCTTAAATCCTCAACTATGTCGCCTCAGTACTGCTATCGCCCCAGGTAACGGGAGTAGAGACTTCGGGCTATTCCAATGTCCTGTGTGCCTTTAATAATCGCTCGCCCATCCGGAAACACTGTCAACTCAAACCGCTCGTCCGGCGTGAACCGCAAGGCGAAATCATTTCGCCGCACCTCTCCCAACCCAGCCAATTGCTGCTCCAGCCCTTCCAGATCAAGCGCCGCATGACGCTCATGAATCTGGACGGCATTACGGCCACAAAGGCTAATCGGCGCTCGAACCCTCCCGTCGAGTGCATCGAATTGCCTCATTTGGCAGCACGGGCACGTCGGATCCACCGTGATCCCAACCTGCCTCGTCTGAAAATTCCAAGTGTCAAACGTAGTGAGTTGCAGAGGAATATTGCCCGCTCCCTCAGCTAGAAACCGGGTAGCGAGCCCCACCTGCCACGCAGCAACCACGCTGGTAATCGTATTCAGGACTCCGGCCGTCTCGCATGTCGGTTGTGCCCCGGTCGGGGCCTGTGGATAAATACAGCGCATACACGGACCTATCCCCGGAAAAACGGGAAACGCAAGCCCATAGCTGCCAACCGCAGCACCATATACCCAAGGCAGCCCTCGTTCAACCGCAAAATCATTGATCAGAAAACGTGTTTCAAAGTTGTCCGTCCCATCGAGAATCAGATCCACACCCTCCAGCACATCCTCAATATTGCTCGCGTTCAAGTCGACGGCCAGTGCTTCTACCTGAACCTCGCTATTGATTTTGAGAATTTGGGCAGAAGCCGCAGCTGCTTTCGCCCTTCCTTCGCGGGCATCCTCTTCATCGAAAAGCCACTGCCTTTGCAGGTTCGACCATTCAATGACATCGCGATCTATAATTCGCAACAACCCAACACCCGCCCGCGCCAAAGCCGCCGCTTGAAACGTCCCCAATGCTCCACATCCCACAATCGCAACCTTTGCCGCTTTCAACCGCGCCTGCCCAATAGAGCCGAACGGCGCGAATCGAATCTGCCGCGAATAGCGGTCGGGAGGCAACACTACGCTCATCTTATCAATCACGTTGCTTGCGATTGCTAAGATCAACAAAGGTGTTATTCCGAAAGCAGCGGGCACTCTTTTGCTTTCTGATAGCGGTTGTGGCAGGCGCACAACCCTACGATGGCGGCAGGATTGCATCCATTCAGTTCTCTCCGGTCGTCCAACCCATCCCGGATGAAGAACTGCGCAAGAGCCTCCCGTTGAAACCAGGGGACATTTATTCCGGGCTCCGTCTGCGTGAGGCCATGGCGGCTCTCTACCGAACCGGACGATTCTCAAACCTGATCGTCGAAGCCGACACAACCCCCGACGGCTTGACGCTTACCTTCATTACCGAAGCAAATGAATATAACGGCAATGTTGACGTCCTTGGCACTCCGGGTTCCATTGCCAAAGGTAGACTGATCAATGCTGCCAAACTCCCTCTCGGCTTGCAGTTTATCCCCAGCTTGCTCAACCAGTCGGTCGAATCCATGGAATCTGAGCTCCGCCTCGAAGGTTTTTATGAATCCAAGGTCCGCTACGAACTCCTGCGCGACCCAACCCATCACCAGGTGAATATTCGCTTTTTCATCGATCCAGGCAACCGCGCGCGCTTCGGCACACCCGTAGTCCGCGGTGATATGCTCCTCACGGAAACTCAGGTAATCAAGGCCACTCACTGGCGTCGATTCATCTCTAGCATGGGCTGGCGCTATGTCAGCGATCAACGAGTCCAGAGCGGCATCCGTGGAATCCTGCAAGCCTACCGCAAACGCGAACACCTCATGGCAACCGTGCAGCTCGAGCGACTCGACTATCGAGCTGCGGAACGCGTCGCCATCCCTAGTCTCAAGCTTTCCGCCGGACCTCGTGTCGAAGTTCGGGCAATCGGAGTCAAGATCCGCGAGAAGACCCTTCGCACTTTGGTGCCTGTCTTCGAAGAGCAAAGTATTGACAGAGACCTGCTTATGGAAGGCAACCGCAAAGTAAGCGCCTATTTGCGTAGCAGAGGTTACTTTGACGCCAAGGTCACGTACGAAGTGGAACAGGATGACCAATCCGTCGATGAGATCGATCAAAAAAAGGATGCGTACGTAAACTACAACATCGAGCCGGGAAAGCGCTTTAAAGTCGCTGATCTCATCCTTCTAGGCAACCAATACTTCGATCAGGAAACGCTGATGGAACGCATCGCTGTCCGAGCCGCCACGTTGCTGCGCTACCGCCAGGGCCGCTACAGCGACGAGCTTCTTGCAGGCGACCGGTCTTCGATTGAAGAGCTTTACCGCTCAAACGGTTTCCTTGGAGTCAAGGTCACAAGTCAAGTGACCCGTCAGTACAAAGGGAGCGAAGACCTTGTCTCAATCTCAATCAATATTGAGGAAGGCCCGCAAACTCGAATCGAGGCTGTACGAATTGAAGGCGTAGAAGATTCTGACCGTGATGTCATCCAGGGCTATGTCAGCGCCACTGCCGGCCAACCCTATTCCATTCTCACCATCAACAGCGACCGCGATCGGGTGCTCGATCTCCTCTATCAGACCGGTTTCTCGGAAGCAGCCCTCGACATCAAAGTGGAGAAGGGCTCCACCGAGGATCAGGTCGAAGTCATCTACACTGTAAACGCCGGCATCCAGCACTTTGTTAGAGAAATCGTCATTGAGGGCCTGAATCAAACCGACCCGTCACTTGTAGCAAAACGGATCCGGCTCAAACCCGGCGATCCGCTCAGCAACACGGAAGTCTATGCCTCACAGCGCCGCCTCTATGATCTGGGCATCTTTGCGCGAGTTGACACGGCCCAACAAAATCCGGAAGGCCAGGAGATTTCTAAAACGCTTCTGTTCAATCTCGAAGAGGCCTCCCGCTGGGGTTTCAATGGCGGTCTCGGCGCGGAAATCGCCCGCATCGGGGGCGGTGTAACAAGCTTCGATTCTCCCGCGGGAGGTACAGGCTTCTCGCCCCGCATCAGCCTCGGAGCGAACCGCTCCAACTTCCTGGGCCTCGGCCACACAATCGGCGCACAAACCCGCTTGTCCTACATCCAGCGTCGCGTTCTTCTGAGCTATCTTGCGCCACAATTTCGCGATAGCGATCACGTCAGCCTTACCGCAACCGCACTCTACGATGACGCCCGCAATGTGCGGACATTCAACTCCAAACGCCTCGAAAGCAGCCTTCAGCTCGCCCAACGCCTCAGTCTCGCCAATTCTTTGCAGTACCGGTTCACCTACCGCCGCGTCACCATTGATGAGAACACCATCAAAGTGGACCCGGCACTCATCCCGCTGCTCGCCCAACCCGTCCGCGTAGGAAGCTTTTCCTCCACGTTCATTCAAGATCGCCGCGATGATCCCGTGGATGCGAAGCGAGGCCGCTACACGACCGCCGACTTTGGGGTCGCCACCAAGCTCTTCGCCTCCTCAACCAACTTCTTGCGCCTCCTGACCCGCAATTCCAGTTATTACAAGTTGGGCAAAGATTTGGTCTTTGCCCGCAGCATCAATTTTGGAATACTCACCCCGTTCCAAAGCGCCGGCCTCAATCCACAAACCGACATCCCGTTGCCCGAACGATTCTTCTCCGGCGGCGCCTATTCCCACCGTGGGTTTCCAGAAAACCAGGCTGGCCCACGCGACTTGAAAACCGGCTTCCCCCTGGGCGGCAAGGCGCTTCTGGTGAACAATCTTGAGCTGCGATTCCCGCTGCTTGGCGACAATCTGGGTGGAGTCTTCTTCCACGATGCGGGCAACGTCTACAGCGACCTCAAGCGCATCAAATTCAATTGGTCTCAGAAAGGCCTCACTGACTTTGACTATATGGTCCATTCGTTCGGGTTCGGCGTACGTTACCGTACACCCATTGGTCCAGTTCGCGTCGACCTCGCATTGACCCCCAATTCACCTCGCTTCAATGGCTTCGAAGGTAGCCGCGAAGACCTGCTGTTTGGCCGTGGCCGTGCTGCCCAACTCCGTGTAAGCCGCTTCCAATTCCATATCTCGCTGGGACAGGCCTTCTAATGCTCTACGCAATTCTCATCCTCGTTCTGTTCTCAGCAGAGATCCTCGACCGGCTCGCGCTCAGCGTCGGAGGAGAAATCATCACCGAACAGCAGGTCCTGCTCCACCTGCGCACGGCGGCTTTGCTGAATGGAGAACTCGCGAAAGAAACCCCTGTTGAGAAACGCCGTGCAGCCCAGAAACTGGTCGAGCTCACTCTCATTCGCATCGAGATGCAGAACAACAAATACCCGTTACCTTCCGAAGAGGAAATTCAAGCGGCGTTGGAATCTGTCAAGAAGCAGCGCTTTGCTGGCAATCAGAGCGCCTATATGGCTGCGCTCGCCAAAGAGAAACTCGCCGAGGCAGATCTCAAAGACTCTCTCCAGTGGCAACTCGCCATCCTCAGCTTTATCGATTTCAGGTTCCGCCCCGGCGTTCAGATCCCCGAAGAGGAAATCCGCGAGTACTTCCAATTCGATTACCCCAAGGAGTTCGGCGCAAAAGCCAAACGCTTCTACAACCAGGCCCGCCCGGAAATCCTGGAGCTACTCACTCAGCAACGCATCGACAATCTGCTCGACCGATGGCTGAATCAGACTGAAGCTTCGACAAAAATCCACTGGGTCGAATCTGTCTTCGCAGGAGGTGGAAAATGACCTTCAGGCTGCGCAGGCGCTATAAGTACATCGCCGCCTTGCTGATCGCACTGTTGGTTGCCTTCACAGGCGCAACCTGGTTCCTCCACTCCGGCTGGCTTGAGGATTACATCGTTCGGCGGGCCAAAGAGGAAGTCCAGAAGACCCTCGGCGCGACCTTGACGATGGGTAAACTCACTATCGACTTGTGGGGCACAAATGCCACGATCGATTCTGTCGAAATCCGGGGCAAAGAGCCAGCCTCGGCTCCGCCTCTATTCAGTGCAAAGCGAGTACAACTCGCCGCAAGCCTCTCCACTTTAAGCAATTCGCGCGTCGACCTGCGTGCCATTTCTCTGGTCGAGCCGAAGTTCAACATCATAACTTTTCCGGATGGCACTACAAACATCCCAGGCCCGAAGGCCAAGTCTTCCAACTCGAAGGTCCTCCAATCCGTAGTCAATTGGCGTTTGGGCCGGCTCGACATAGAAAAAGGAGAGTTCTCCTGGAATGAGCAGCGCACACCCTTCTCGGTGGCCGCGACCGACATTAAGGCGCGCCTCGACTATCTTCCTCCTTCACGGATTTACCAGGGTGTTCTGGACTCGTCCAACCTCGTTTACAAACATGCCAGTCTTCCGCCTGTGAATGGCAGCACTTCCGTTGAATTCGCAATCACATCGGATAAGATCCGCATCGACCGAGCCTCCTTCCGTTCAGGTACAACCACGGTGATCAATGCCCGTGGCTCGGTCAACAATCTTGACAGCTCGGAAGATCCCCTGCGTGTCGAACTGGACGTGGATGCGAACATCGCTGTCGCACAGGCCAAGCCTTTCATTGCGCTCCCGATCGAACCTTCAGGAGTCGTCAACTATGTTGGCAAACTTTTGTTCGAAGCCAGGCGTGGCCTCGAATTGCACGGGGACGCCAAAGCCCGCGACCTGTTCTATCGGGACGCAACTACCCGCCTCGGCCCCCTACGAGCTTCGACAAAAGTTGACTTGCTCCCATCACGATTTACCCTTAGCAAACTCGAGGCAGAAGGCTTTGGAGGCGCCCTCAGTGGCAATTTCCTGTGGGACCTTCAGGAAGGCTGGCGCTTCGACGGTGATGTCAAGAACGTCAGCATGGCCATGGTTCTCAATCAGCTCAATGTCAAAAATGTTCCCTGGAGCGGCAAGATCCACGGTCCGGTGGTAGCACAAGGCGGCAAGAAACCTCTGATCGTCACCGCTGACCTTGAAATCGACGCTGTTGCCGGTCCGAGCCCCCTCAACGGCCTGATCGCACTCACTTATGAGGACCAGGGCAACCGGCTACTTGCCCGCAATAGCTTCCTTACACTGCCAAATTCTCGAATCAACTTTGCGGGTGACCTGGCAAAAGGGATTGCCTTTGAACTGCGCTCTACTGCTTTGCGCGAATTGCTTCCTATTCTGCAAATCGCTGGCGTAGCGGAAAACTCGCTACCAATCAGCCTCCAGCGAGGAAGTGCAACTGTCACCGGCCTGATTTCAGGTTCCATCAAGAATCCTCGTTTTCACGGCACAGTCGAAGCTGAAAACTTGATCGCTCAAGGAAGGGACTTGGATTACATCCGCGCCTTGGTCGACTACAGTGATCAGTTATTGACCCTGGATCGAGTCGAAGCCCGCGCACTGGGCGTCGAACTGCAAGGCAATCTCAACGCAGTATTGGAAGATGGCCGCCTGCAGCCGGACAGCATCCTGACGGGCAAGTGGGAGGCACTCGTCTTAGACATGGCCCGACTGCCCCTTCCGGAACCGCTCAAAGGCCCTCTCAACGCAAATGTTACACTTCGCGGCACTTGGGCTGAGCCTGCGGCCAGCGGCACTTTGCGTTCCTCAGACCTGGATGTGCGTGGTACCCATCTGCAGCAAGTCGGCGCCACTTTCACGGCTAGCAGACGCGAAGTGCAGGTTGCGGCTTGGGAGGCACGGCTTAACAATCAGCCTCTTCACGGGAGGTTCAACCTCAAGGCCGGCGGCAACGATTGGAAAATTGGAAGTGGGAACGGAATGTTAAAAGCAGATGCTCTTCCTCTCAATTCCATCCCTCAATACCGGCAAGAGGGCATAGACATGAACGCTGCTCTCACCACCGACGCACAACTCAATTTCTCCTGGTCTCCAGAGGGTGTTTCGCTATCCAGGATCGATGGCAAACTGACGTTGGCCAACATCACCCGCTACGGACGGCCCATTGGCCAACTGGAATTCACCTCCCGCACCACTGGCCAGCGCGCCTCACTCACTGCCACCGGGTCCATCGGTCAACTCCCAGTGAAGGGCGACGCGACCATCCAACTCGGAAACCGCCTCGAAAGCGAACTGCGCCTTCAACTTCCAAAGCTTGATTTCCCAACCATTGCCCAACTCTTCAGCCGGGAGATCCTTCCCACGCCTTTGCCATATGAGGGTAGCGCCGAGGCCAGCTTCTATTTCAAGGGCCCTTTACTCGATCCGCAGGGATGGAACGGCCGCCTGACGATTCCCCAGCTTCAGCTCGCTCCCAATAAAGACTATGTCCGCGAATCCATGCCAACCGTCGCCGACTTTGTCTTGAAAAATGAGGGACCAATCGTCGTTGAGTTCCGGCGCGGCCAGATTCAAATGCGTGACGTGCGCCTCGTTGCCAAGGACACCAACCTCAACGTATCCCTTCTCTACCTCACAAATTCGAAATCCCTTGACGGTCAGGCCAAAGGCACCATCAATCTCGCCGTGCTCTCCACTCTCAAACCAGACCTGCTTGCAACCGGAGCAGCCTCCCTCGACGCCAGTATTCAAGGCAACACCGATGATCCACAGCTCAACGGTCGGCTTTCATTCCAGAACGCCTCGTTCTATCTGCGCGACGTGATTACAGGCCTCGATAAAGTGAACGGAGCTTTGTTGTTCGACAAAAACCGTGCCACCATCGAATCGCTTAAAGCCCAGACCGGCGGCGGCGAGCTTCAACTTACCGGCTTCGTCGGCTTCGGAAGACTCATTAGTTATCGGCTCCAGGCCCAGGCAAAGCAAGTGCGCCTCCGCTACCCCGAAGGGGTTTCTACCACCGCCAATGCCACTCTGGCATTGACAGGCACGACAGCCCAAAGCATCCTCACTGGAGCCGTCTCAATCCTTCGAAGTAGCATTGGCCAGATCGACACCGCACAACTGCTTGCTGGCAGCCAGAGTATTACCGACAACGGAACTCCAATCTCCAACGAATTTCTGCGCAACTTGCAATTCGACCTGAGGATCGATGCCGCTCAAAATGTAGAGTTCTCGACAGCTTTGACGAAAGACGTCAAAGGCGAGGTCAATCTTCGCCTTCGTGGTTCCCCTCAGCGTCCCATCGTCCTCGGTCGAATTGCCATCACTCAAGGCGTCGTTGACTTCTTCGGTGCCCGCTACGAGATCAACCGTGGCGAGTTGAATTTTACAAACCCACTCCGCATCGAACCAGTCGTTGGTCTCGATCTCGAAACCAAGGTCAGAGGCGTTGCCATATCAATCAATTTCAACGGTCCCGCCAGCAAATTGAATATGTCCTATCGCAGTGACCCGCCGCTTCAGTCGAGCGAGATCCTCGCCCTGCTGACAGTGGGGCGAAACCCCAGCGCAGGCAGCTCCGTCGCTCAGCAGGGTCCCATTGGCCAGACTCAAGGGCTTTTTGGCAATGACTCAAGCGTAATTCTGGGAGCAGCCGTTACTGCGGGCATAAATGGACGCCTTCAACGATTCTTCGGAATCTCAAGAGTCCGCCTCGATCCACAGCTAACCGGAATCGATAATGTCCCCCAAGCCCGGCTCACGCTGGAACAGCAGGTCAGCCGCGACGTTACCCTCACCTACATCACCAACCTCAACCGCACCCAGCAACAGATCGTCCGCATCGACTGGGATATCTCCAAAACATGGAGCGTAGTCGCAGTCCGCGATGAAAACGGGATCTTTGGTGTGGATTGGTTCTTCCGCAAACGCTTTAAGTAGTATCATCACCTCGACGTGCGCTTCCTTCCAATTTTTGTGTTCTCAAGTTGGCTGCTCCTGATCCGCGCTTCCACGCACCTCGTATTCATCGATGTAACTTCTGCCACCGGCATTCAGTTCACTTTCGAGCCTGCTAAGACCTCTGCCAAATATCTGATCGAAGCCATGGGTGGCGGAGTCGCAATCTTTGATGCCGATGGCGACGGACGAATGGATCTATTCTTCACCAATGGCGCTGCCTTACGACCGGGAATGACTGCAGCCGACTATGCAATCAAGACGGATCCCCGCTACTGGAACCGGCTCTACCTCCAGCAGCCCAATGGCGCATTCAAAGACACCACGGAAGGCTCCGGGCTTTCTGGAATGAGCTACAGCCAGGGCGCCGCTGTAGGCGATTGCGACAATGATGGCCGCCCTGACCTATTTGTCACCGGACTGGGCGTAAATACACTCTTCCGAAACCTTGGCGACGGACACTTTAGGTCTTCTTCACTCGGCTCTGGGTGGTCCACTAGCGCAGGGTTCATCGACTTCGATCGGGATGGCCTGCTCGATCTTTTCGTAGCTCGCTATCTCAATTGGGATTTCGGCAAGAACAAGCCCTGTGGAGGCAATGGCCCACTACAGGCCTATTGCCACCCCAATGAATTCGCTCCCACAACGCACCTCCTCTTTCGCAATACAGGAGGCTGCAAATTCGAGGACATCAGCGAAGATTCAGGCCTCAACAAATCGCCGGGCAAAGGTCTCGGGGTTGCTTTCGCCGACATCGATCACGATGGCTGGCCGGATATTGCAGTTGCCAATGACTCATACCCACAACAACTGTTTCGAAACCGCCATGACGGTACTTTTGAAGAAACCGCGCTTGCCTCTGGCTTGGCTTACGACGAGGACGGCAAGGTCTTTGCGGGCATGGGAATTGATCTTGCCGACTACGACAATGATTCCTGGCCCGACGCCTTCATCAACGCTCTGGCAAATCAGGGCTATTCTCTATTCCGCAATCGAAATAGCCTCTTCGAACACCGTTCCGCCTCAAGCGGCATCAATGCGATATCGAGAATGCACTCGGGTTGGGGAACCAAATTCATCGACTTTGACAACGATGGTTGGAAAGATCTCTTCGTGTCTCAAAGCCATGTCATGGACAACATCGAACTCACTCAACCAGGCACGAACTACAAGGAACTCCCGCTGTTGATGCGCAATGTGGCTGGCAAGTTCATGGATGTGTCGGCGAAGTCCGGTTTAGGTGCAGCTATGGCCGCCAGAGGGGCGGCGTTCGGCGACCTCAACAATGACGGCGCAATTGACATCGTAGTCTCCGCGCTGAGCTCGCCAGCCCGCGTCTACCGCAATACATCCACCCACAACTGGCTCATGATCCAAACCCTTGGCACAAAAAGCAATCGCGACGGAATTGGAGCGTCCGTCCGCATTACGCCCGCCTCAGGCCCGGATCAATTTGGCTTCGTTTCCACCGCCGGCAGCTACCTTTCATCACACGACAAGAGATTGCATTTCGGACTAGGAACAAATCGTCAGGTCAAACTAATCGAGATCAAATGGCCGAGCGGCATCGTCCAGACCTGGACAAATGTCCCGGCGAATCAGCTATTCCTCGCCACCGAGGCGGCAAAGTGAAACCACTCTTCTTCATCGCCCTGACGGCAGCTGCTGCCTCGGGCCCCTTCTTCGTCGACGAAGCAATGCAGGCCGGATTGACCGACATTTTCTATTGCGGCAACGACACGCGCAAGAACTACATCATTGAGACCCTCGGCTCAGGCGCCGCCTTCATTGATTTCGACAACGACGGACTGCTCGACATCTTTGCAGTCACTGCATCGAAGCTTGAAGGCTTCCCCAACATCAAGGAACCCACCAACCACCTCTACCGCAACAAGGGCAATCGAACCTTTGAAGACGTCACTCAAAAGGCCGGACTGGCGCGCACAGGTTGGGGTCAGGGCGTCTGCGCGGGTGACTTCGACAACGACGGCTTCACCGATCTCTATGTCACCTACTGGGGCAACGACATCCTCTATCGCAATCGCGGCAATGGAACCTTTGAAGACATCACCCCGAACCTGGGCCCAAAACGCTGGGGCGCCGGCTGCACCTTCGTCGACTACGACCGCGATGGCAAGCTCGACCTCTTTGTCGCCAATTACATCGACTTCGATCTTGAAAATACCCCGCGGCCTGATAGCCCCAAGGCCTGCGAGTGGAAGTCCGAAAAGGTGATGTGCGGCCCGCAGGGCCTGACTCCCGGCCTTAATCGGCTTTGGCGAAACGAATCCACTCCAGGCAAGGTCCAGTTCCGCGACGTCTCACAATCGGCTGGCATTGAGAAGCCAGGCCGTCGATTCGGTCTCTCAGTCACCGCCATGGATTATAATCGCGACGGTTGGCCGGACATCTACGTCGCTGCCGATTCTCAAGCCAGTTTGCTCTATCGCAATAACAAAAAAGGCGCCTTCGATGAAGTCGCTCTCGAAGCAGGCGTCGCCGTGAGCGAGGATGGCCGCGAACAGGCTGGCATGGGAACAGCAGTCGCGGATTACGATGGTGACGGTTGGCCAGACCTCGTCAAAACAAACTTCATCGATGACCTTCCAAACCTCTATCGGAACAACAGTGACGGCAGCTTTGCCGAAGACACTTCTCGAGCCGGACTCGGTAAGTCTTCCCAATTTCTGGGCTGGGGCGCTGCCTTTCTGGACTACGACAACGACACCTGGCCCGACATCTTCATGGTCAACGGCCATGTCTATCCGGGCCTCAAGTCCGGCGAATATCATCAGCGCCGGATCCTCTACCGAAACCTCGGCAATGCGAAATTCGAAGACATCTCCAGCACCGCCGGACCGGCCGTGATGGCAAAATCCTCAGCCAGGGGCCTCGCTGTTGGTGACTATGACAATGACGGCAGGCTCGACCTGCTGATCACCAACATGAACGACCGCTTGAGCCTGCTGCACAATACTGCCGTTGCGGGAAACTCGCTCATGATCAGATTGATTGGCCAAAGGACAAATCGAAGCGCCATCGGATCAACCGTCGTCGTCAAGCTCGCCAACCGAACCCTGACCGGCGAAGTCCGCTCCGGCTCTACTTTCCTTTCTCAAAGCGACCTGCGCATACACTTTGGCCTCGGCTCAAACACGCAGGCCGACTCAATCGAAGTCCAGTGGCTCGGAGGCAGGCTTGAGAAATTCGGACCAATCAAATCAGGCCAACTCGTTACCATTACAGAAGGAAAAGGCATTACAGTTCAATCGCCCTACTCAAAATGAAGTCCGGTATTTCCAGTCTCCTGCTGCTCGTGCCTCTCCTCGCGCAAGACCCCAAAGCAGCCTTCGACCGCGGCGACTACAGGACAGCAATCGAGCTTTTTGAACGCGCCAACCAAGCTAGGCCGGACTGCGCAAACCTTTTCTATGTTGGTCTCGCCAAATACCGCCTCAACCGGACAGCCGAAGCCCTGATCTCTTTCCGCGCAGCCATCCAGTGCAATCCCAAAATGGCTGCCGCCCACTTGGCGCTCGGCGAAGCAAACGAAGCCAAAGGCAATAATAGTGAAGCCCTTGCGGCATACCTCGATGCTCTGAAAAACGAACCCAGTCACCCGATGGCCCTTCGCGGAGCTTCAAATCTATACCTCAAAGCCGGTCTTCACGACAAAGCCCTCCCCCTACTCGAAACCTTGGTCAAAGCTGCTCCTAAACTAGCCGGCGTTCATGCCGATCTCGGTGCAGTCTATGCCGCCAGCGGCAACCGTGTAGCCTCAGAAGCTGCATTCCGCAAAGCCTTGCAACTCGAACCCAATTACTTCCCCGCCCTAAGCGGACTCGGCAACCTGCTCGCCCGCGCCGGGGACAACGAGGTAGCGATGCCGCTGCTTCGCAAGGCTGTGCAATCGAACCCAAACGCCTACGAGGGCCACTTCCTTCTCGGCTCCGCCCTCAATCGCCTGAGCGAGTTCACCGAAGCCAGAGCGGAGATCGAAAAGGCAATACAGCTCGGCGGAGCAAACGAGCCACAGGTTTTCTATCAGCTTGCGCGCGCCTGCGGTGGCCTCGGTGATGCCGCCCAGCGCAAACTCGCCCTGGCCAAATTTTCTGAGCTCACCAGAAAGGAAAAGGACAGTGCCGAGTTGAAACGGCAATCTGTCCGTTGGATCGATGAAGCCCGCACCCTGCTCCAGAATAACGACCTCGAGAACGCCGCCAAGCGGCTGGAACTGGCCCGCGAAGCAACCCCCGGTGATGCCACGCTACTCTTCCGCCTCGCCAGTCTGAACTTCGACTTGCTCCGCTTCGACCCAGCGCGCGAATACGTCCAGGCTGCCATCAGCATCAGCCCCGCCACTTGGCTCTACCACTACCTGCTCGGACTGATCGAGAAGAGCTCCAACCACCTCAACGAAGCTAAGGCGAGCCTCGAACTTGCAGTCAAACTCAACGATAAAGAGGGTGGCGTATTCAACGCCTTGGGCGAAGTCGTACTTGAGCAGGGCGACAGGAAATCAGCGATTGCTTACTTCGAAAAAGCCACAAGACTCTCACCAACGGACCCGCGTTTCCGCGAAAACCTCGCTTTCGCCAAACGCTAGGCGATCACTTCCTGGATGGGTCCATTGCCATCTTCGACCAGCTTGAAGTTCCGCCCCAATGCCCGGAATTGCATCTTCTTGTGATCCAGCCCCAATTGCTGAAGGATCGTTGCATGTAGGTCGCTGTAGTAGTGCGGCTTCTCGACAGCCTTGTACCCGAACTCATCCGTCGCCCCATGCACTGTGCCGCCTTTGATCCCGCCACCGGCCAGCCACGAACTAAAGCCTTTGGGATTGTGGTCGCGCCCTGTAGTGTTTTGTGACCAGGGGCTTCGCCCAAACTCGCTCGTAAACACAACCAGCGTGCGCTGCAACATTCCACGCTGCTTCAGGTCAGCAATCAGCCCGGCAATCGGCTTATCCACCGCAGCGCAAAGCGGCGCGTGCGTCTTCATGTCCCCGTGCGCATCCCAACTGCCATTGCCGCCGCCGGCATGGCAAATCTGCACAAATCGAACGCCATTCTCCACCAGTCGCCGAGCCATCAACAACTGCTTGCCAAACTCATCTGTCGGCTTCTCGCCCACACCGTAAAGATCGAGCACATGCTTCGGCTCGCTCGCCAGATCCACAATCTGCGGCGCGCTCAATTGCATTCTTGCCGCCAGCTCATACGATTCCACGCGTGCAGCAATGTCAGTATTCAATTCGTGGCGTTCGCGGAACTCACGATTCAACTGGGTCAGCACCTGCATCTGCTTCTCGCGCTCTGCTGCATTGCTGCTCTTCGGAGGGTGCAGATTCGGGATCGGCGTCGGACCCGCCTGAAAAGGCGTCGCGGCATAAGTGGCGCCTAAATATCCACCTGTCAATTGAACCGGAGACGAAGGCCTGCCTACATTCACATAGGTAGGCAAATTCTTGTTGCCCGACCCCAAAGCATAAGTCGCCCAACTCCCAAAGGATGGATTGTCAAAAGCTCGACCCCGGTGCCCCGTCTGCGTTTCTATCACTGCCGGAAAATGATTGCCTTCGTGACACCACATCGACCGGACAACGGCGATGTCATCAATCACTCCGCCGACATTCGGAAACCAGTCCGAAACCGGAATCCCCGATTGCCCGTAATTCTTGAACGTCCGCAGGCACGGGATCACCGGCCGCTTCATCTCCGCAACGTTGTCGCCAAATCCAATTGCATCGATCAACTGGCCTGCGTACTTGTTGCCCTTCGGGTCAAAAGTGTCGATGTGGCTCACGCCGCCGCACATGAACAGAAAGATGACCGCATCAGCCTTCTTGCCGGTTGGCAATTTGGCGTCGAGCTTTCCATCATCAGCCCAGAGCGCCCCGACCGCACCGCCAAGCAAAGCGCCAATCGATTGCCGGAAGATGTGCCGCCGTGACAGGAGTCCGCAAGGGTAAGGATTGAAATCATCCATGGGCTTATTGAAGGTAAATGAACTCGTCCAGATTAAAAATCAGCCAGGCCATCTGCTTCAAGCGAGTAGCATCGGTCCCAACATAACTCAATGCCTGATCTTTCTCGGAAGGCGATGGCGGGCGGCTCAACGCGATTCTGTATCCAAGATCTACTGCGGCGTTCAGGTCTCCTTTGGCCTCGACATTCAAACGCTCGGCAAACATGGCGCTCGCCTTCTCGATCTCAGCGCTGTTCATCAGGAACAAGCCCTGAGGCGCCGTCACCGTCTGTGTACGAATCGGGCAAGGCGCCCTTCCATCATCGACGTCAAACGACTGCAGGAAATTCGGCACAACTTCGCGGCTGGTCGAGAACCCTCGAACGATATAAGCCCCGCGACGATTCATCTTGTCCATCGACACCTCGGGCGCACCACGTCCGCGCGGAGCCCGCGCCTCGATGTCAAACGATGCGCCACCCAACTTCGTATCCAGATTCCCGGCCGAGGTCAGAATGGAATCCCAAATCGACTCCGCATCCAGCCTCTGCAATTTGAAACTCCACAAATGCTTGTTCGCGGGGTCTGCCACGAGATTCTTGCTCACCAGCACCTTGTCTCCAGCACTGGCCAGCCGGTATGCCTGCGAGGTCATCATCAACTTGTGCATCTGCTTCATGCTGTAATTCCTGGCAATGAGCTCAGACGCCAGCCAGTCGAGCAGCGCCGGATTAGCCGGCCTTCCACCCAAGATTCCGTAGTCGCTGGGCGAACGATGCAACCCTTCGCCAAAATGCCACTGCCACAGACGATTCACCGCCACGCGGGCAAATAGCGGATTTTCCTTTGCCGTCAGCCAGTCCGAAAATGCTTCGACACGCCCTTCACGCACGTCCACTTCACCGCTATAAAACGGCCAGCCCGGCTCCACAGGATTATTCTTCTCAGGCCGCTCCGGATCGCCGCTCGTCAATACAAAACTCTTCTCGCGCTCCAGGCCGCCATCCACTTCGACGGTCCAAAACGCAGGCAAATCCTTCACCATGTTCCGCCGCGTCGCCGCATTCAACTGGTTCAACTTTTGACGCAACTCGCGGTAGGTCTTCTTCTCGCCCTCAGGCAAGACTTCCTCGATCTTGTCTGTATCGATCCGCAGTACAGGGAAGTAGTCTTCCGCAATCTTCTGCTCAGCCGGCGTACGCTGCTTCTCTGCCTTGTTGATGATCAACTGCACGTCCATGGGTAGCATCAGCACACGGTCCGCGTACAACTTCTTACGGTACGGCTCAATCAAATCATTGATCGGCTGCTCAAGCGGCCCACGCAATTTCTCAAAATCCTCAAGCTGCTTTCCGTAAACCACCAGTTCAGCCGGGGTCGCCAACGTCTGCTTCTTGATCACAAGCGGATCGAACAAGGCCTTCATCGCATAGAAGTCTTTCTGACGAATCGGGTCGAACATATGGTCGTGGCACTTCGCGCATCCAACCGTCATCCCCATGAAGGCAGTCGAAACCGTTTCGACCGCCGAGATCTGCAATTCACCCAAATCCTTGCTATCCCGGTTCACCGCCCCCCGCGCCAGAAATCCCAACGCAAACAAATCGTCGGGCCGCCGCTCCAGTGGAGTGCGACGCCCCACCGCCTGCATCGTCGTTCGTTCCGTCGTCCGATAGCCCGTCAACTGCGCTCTAACAAACTGGTCAAATGGAACATCCGAATTAACCGCGTTAATCACCCAGTCGCGCCAATAATGAATCCCTGGAGCCGCATACATCCGCTCCTCTGCGTCCGCATAACGCAATACATCCAGCCAATGCCGTCCATACCGCACACCATACTGCTCACTCGCCAGCAACCGGTCGATCAACTTCTCGTAGGCATCGGGTGAGGTGTCTTTGAGATATGCTTCCTGCTCGGCAATCGTCGGAGGAATCCCAATCAAATCGATATGGGCGCGTCGCAACAAAGTCCGCTGATCTGCCATCCCAACAGGCTGGACACCACGCGCTGCATAGTTGGCCTGCACAAAGGCGTCGATTGGGTTCGCAGCCGCGACGCTAGGAACAGCAGGCCTAACCAGTGGCTGTAAGGACCACAACTTGGGACGCTTCGCCATCGAAGGCACGACAGGCATCTTCTGCGCCGGATGTGCGGCATCTTTGGGCGCGCTCGCCTTCGCCGCTACGGGCTTCTTCTTTGCCAGCGGCACCTTCACCGGAGCCGCTGCAAATGCCAACATCGCACCAATTGCCAACGGCACAACTGCTATCGCCAAGCTACGATGTCGAAAGTTCAAGAATTCAACTCCTACATACATGATGGCCGATTCAAGCCAAAAGATTACAGGCTCCTAATCAATTACTGAGGCCGCAACCATCTCAAGCACACGACGCACGCCATCGTCCGTCCCGATCGGGCCATCGCTAAACTGGCTCCGTGCAGCCGGCTTCCAGCCATCCCTCGAACCGTCGTATGGATAATCCTGCTTCAGCCCGGTACGCGCTGGATTGTACTGCCCATCGTCCCCGGCCATCTTGTAAATCACCAAATCGAGCGACGGAACCACAATCACGCCAAAACCGCCACCGCCAGACTTGAAAAACGCATCCTTCGGCGCACCTGCGACATGCCCATCGGCATTGAGCTCAAACATCAAACTCATCGGCGCATGCGCATTCCACTTCGTCGGCTTGGAGCAAAGCTCAATGTAGTCCGCTGGAATCACCTGCTGCTTCTCCCAGCGACCCTTCTTCAAAATTGCATATAGGAAGCGCAAATGATCCGTGGACCGCAAAGCAATATCAGCGCCGCCCGGCGTATGCGGCAATGTGTTCTCACCCCTGCGCATCGCCCAGGCCCAAGCGCCCCATCCAAGCGGCTTCGCCAGTTTCTGATCGATGTAATCATGCATCTCCATCCCGACCAGCTTCCGTAAAACCATCGAAGCCACATGCGGCGATGCCGATGCGTAGGAATACCCGGCTCCCGGCTTGGTCCACAACGGCGTACCAAGCGCTGCCAGATCCTGGCCCAGCGGAGTCGCAGGCCTCGGCACCGGTGTCAGCTTCACTGCCGGCACTCCGTTCACAAAACCAGGATTGCTTCCCTCGCCGTGCAACCCCGCCGACATGGACAACAATTGCCCAAGCGTAATCTCCGCCTTGGCAGCATCATCCAGTGGAAACGCTTCCGGCAGATACTTCGGATCAAACACCCGCGTGTCCAATCCTTCCGGAATCAGCGCCTTCTTATCAGCAAGCATGATCCCCGACGCGATGCTCGTATAAGCCTTGCCAACCGAGGCAGTCGCAGGATTCGCCTCACGGTGCCCGCGCCCGTAATACCGCTCATAGACCAGCCAGCCATGCCGCACCACAAGCAGCCCGCCGTGCTGGCTACTCCGCGAAGCATACTCAAAGGCCTGGTCCAACTTCTTCAGATCCATGCCGGCCGTCTTGCGAACGGCCGCAGCATCCTTCAGCGTTCTCCAGCCCCCTGCCGCATCCGGTTTGGGGAAGTATTCTTCTCCAATCGCAGCAAGGCTGCAAATCAGGACGAAACCAATGAAACGAGTCACCTTAGAAACTCACACGCACGCTGAACTGCAAGTTGCGCGGCAAATTCGACTGCGGGTTCGAAAAGGTGCCGAAGTTCGAGTTCGTAATCGTCGTGTTCAAACCGCCCAGCAAATGCCGGTTCGCAACGTTGAACGCCGATGCGCGAAATTCAATGACATTCTTCTCGCTCTTGCCAAACAGGATGTTTTTGCTGGCCGCGACGTCCTCGCTCAACTGATTCGGCTGATAAAGATGCGGAATCACTGCCGGCACATCGCCATATGTGAAATTTGCCGGTTGTACAAACGCAGCGCGATTCAAATACGCGCTGGTCGGATCGTTGCGATGGTAGTTCGCGTTCAGCAATGGCTGGCCCGCTACATAGCCGCACCGGGCAGCACCCGCGCCAGCCAGTGTTTGTGCGCAACCGCCGACGCTGATCGGCGCGCCACTCTGATAACGGTGAACCGCCGAAACATTCCAATTGCCAAAAATTCCGTTCACCGCTGGATGCAGATTCGACCCGAACGCCTTGCCTTTGCCGAACGGCAGATCGTACACATAGCCAAGCGTGAACACATGCGGCCGGTTCGCGCCACTGATTACCTTCTCAGTCAACTGGTTGTAAACATTCTGCCCGTTCTGGCTGATCAGAGTCTTCGAGAACGTATAGGAAGTCATCAACCAAAGACCGCTCGAATAGCGCTTCTGGAAACTCGTCTCAAGCCCGTTATACGTGCTGTGCCCGCTCTGCGAAGCCACCGAACCAAATCCCGAATATTGAGGGAACGGTCGAAGCGCCTGCTGCAACTGCAAGTTCGTCGGATACCCTGCATAGGGCAGCTTGAATCCGGAAGCAATCACAATCGGATTGTTCAGCGCCGTACTCAACGGAGTCGTCAACAGATTGCCATAGGTGGCAAAATGCCTCGGGTCCAGTTGATTGAAATCCAGACCGCTCTGGTAAATCTTGATCCCATAATTCGCGTGGAAGCTCGTCCGCCAAACCGTCGAGGGCGTAAAGCTATGCTCCACCGTGAAGTTGTAGTCGCCATAATAACCAGGCTTGCCTGACTCGCCCAGCTTATAGGTCACACTGCCATTCACACCCAAACCCGGATTTTTCTGAGGCGGCCGCTGTCCATCCACGAAAGCCTTGAAGTCATTCAAGCCATTCTTCTGCGTGAACGCAATCCCGTTCGACAGGTTGTTCGCAATCGAACCGAACCCACCGCCAAAACCTTGTATGCCACTATCCGCGTTGTTGTCCTCGCGAATGATGTCGTACATGATCGCGCCACCGCCACGAATCACCGTCTTCGAGCTCAACTGATAAGCAAAGCCCAACCTCGGCGCAAACGCATTCTTCCGACTCTGAATCAAAACCGGATTACTCTCAGAGGCAAACTCCAAAGCCCCCAGAATATTGCCAGCCGAGGGGTTCGGAATCGTCGGATTGAAATTGCTGTTCTGCAAATCCGTCTCGCGGCGCGGAACGCTATAGTCATAGCGCAATCCCAGATTGAGCGTGAGCTTGTTGCTCAACTTGAAATCATCCTGCACGTACCCGGCGTAATACTTGTACCGGAAATCGATGTCCGCCCCAAAGTTGAACGAACCGCCGCTCGGCAAGCCCAACAGGAAAGACGCAAACGCAATTCCGTTCTGTCCGGTAACGCTCGGGTTACCAGTACCAGCCGTGCTATAGCTCACCGAACCCGCGCAATTGTTGCAGTCGATTCGACGGTAGCTCACATCCATGTAGCTGAACCCGAACTTCACCGTGTGCTTGCCTTTCACCCAAGACAAGTGATCGCTCATATTAATCGTGCGTCCGGGGGACTTCGTATTCACTTGGCCGCCGAAATTTCCAAACTCCGTGTTGTACTTCGTATAATTCGGAGCCTTCTCACCGCCAGATCCAATCACGCCAGGCAGAATCGTCGCCGCACGGTAAGATTCCGGCAACCCAAGGTTCGGCCCCTCGCCCAGCTTGCGCTGATTGATCGCAAACGTGAAATGGTTCAGGATATTGGGCTTGATGGTGTAATCCCCATTGAAGCGCCAGTAACGAACGTGCCCAAACTCCTGGAAGGCTTCCGCCAGCGGCCCGGGAATCGGTCCAACCAGCGGGTAGCTGTCAAAGTACTGCCGGCTGAACATCCCGTTCACCTTGAATTTGTCTGAAAAATTGTGGTCGCCTTTGATCGAATAAACGCCCTGCCATGCACCCGGCGTACGCGCACCATTGTTCCGGGCACGAGTATTATTGAACACTGTGTTTGGGTCATCTGGCGCCGGAAGCTGCGCAAAAATCGCCTTCGCTACCGGGCTGATGCGATCCGGGCAAATCACATTCAACACACCGTTGCACTGCATCCTGGACCGCGCGGAAGCGTTTGCAATTACGGTGCCCGATGCGTCGAGCGGATCATAAAGCGGCACCATCTGCCCCGCCGCATTCGTATAGCGTCGAAAGTCGCCATTGCGGAAATCCTGGATCGGCATCGAGATCAAACTTGTGCTCGAGTAATTATTCGCACGCGAGCGCTCACCGGCAAAGAAGAAAAATGTCTTGTTGCGCCCGTCATAAACCTTCGGGATAAACACCGGCCCACCAATGTTCGTCGCCTCAACGTGCTGCCTTTGTACGGACTCACCGCGAGCCCCCCAGAAGAACCCCTTGGCGTTCAACTTCTCATGCCGCAACTGCGCCATAAAAGACCCATGCAGCGCATTTGTGCCGGACTTCGTCGTGTAATTCAACACGCCATTCGAAGCCCGCCCAAACTCAGCCGAATAAGCCGAAGTCTGCACCTTAAACTCTTCCACCGCCTCGGCGCTCACCACGCGCATCTGTGGGTCATTGCGGCGTTCGCTCATCGACTCGCCACCGTCCACCAACAAGCTCGCTCCATTGGCCTGCCCGCCTGCAATACGAGGCGCGCCACCCGTCGTATCCGGGTCGCTCTGCTGATTCATCACCACCCCTGGAGCCAGCGAAGTAAACGCCAGATTGCTGCGCAGCCCGCCATTGATAAACAGCGGCAACTGCTGAATCGCTTTGTTATCGACCACCGTCCCCAAATCGCTCCGGTCGGTTTGCAGCAGCGGCGTAGTCGACTCCACCTGAATCGTCTCCTGCACCGCGCCAATCTGCATGTGGATATCCAGCCGCGCAGTCGTATTCACCTGCACCTGAACATTGTTCGCTTCAGCCTTGCGGAAACCATCCTTCTCAACAAGCACATTGTAGCGGCCCGCAGTCAGCGAGAGGAAGGTATAGCTCCCCTCGACATTTGTCTCAACCGTCCGTTTTTGCCCGTTAGCCGGGTTCGTCAAGGTTACCTTTGCCGTAGGCACAACCGCCCCGGAGGTATCGGTGATAATGCCGGTAATTGTCCCCCGATCTTGCGCGCTTAAAAGCCCGCCCAACGTCAAAAACATCAACAGAGTGCGTTTGCAAAAGTTCATTTCCAACTCCAGGAAAAAAGCAATTGCCTAGCACTTTATAGTATTTTTCTACTACTCGCCAGCAAATCCTAAAGAAAGTCCAACTTTGCTCTGATCGTGCATTTTTATAATTACTTGACTAGCGAACCATGAAACTAGAATGCCTGCCCAATGCTGAAAAACGGCCTGCCAAAAGCCTCGCCGGGCTTCCTGTCCAGCTTGATTCCATAATCTAATCGCAGCAGAAAGTAAGGCGTGCGGATTCGAATGCCGAATCCCGCCGCCTTGCGCACTTGCCAGGGCCGGAAGTCGCCGATGCGGTCATAAACGTTTCCAACATCGACAAATCCCACTCCGTCGAAAATGCCTTTCACAGGAAAGCGCATTTCGGTATTCAGGATGAACAACGAATCTCCGCCAGTGGGAGAGATCCCGTCAAAGAGCCTCGGCCCAACCCCGTCCTGAGCAAACCCGCGGATCGTCGTTCCGCCACCGGCAAAAAACCTTTCTCCCAAACTCACTCGATTGCTTTCGCTTCGCCCAGGGATTAAATCCTGACCGTTCAATCCCCCCGCTAAACCAACGCGGACACCCGTAGCAAGAACCAGCCTGCTCTTCCTCACACCCTTTTGCATCGGCAGCAATTCAGGCTTGTCGAAAGCAAAGTAACGGAAATACTGCCCGAAGTATTTCGCAAAATTCAACTCGCTACCGGAATACGTCGGGGCATACTCGACCGCATGTGAAGTAAGCGATCCGCGTGTCGCATCGAGCAGATCATCGCGCGTATCGCGAGAAAGTGCTGCGGTAAACGGAGCCACCAGCAACGTCGCGTCAAAGATCGGATCTGGCCCGCGGTCATAAGTCCGCGTCTTCTCCCAGCGATACCCATAATTCAAAATCCACGCCTTACCGAAACGCGATTCCTGCAACACAGAGAAGCCAACTCGATCTGTATTGAAACCCTCTCGTACCTCACGGCGCAAGAACGAGGAGCCCGTCGTCCTCAGCGGAAATCGCTTCAACAACGGCTGCGTAAAAAAAACGCGCGCCTCTTGCAAATCGGCGTCATACCTCATCCTCAAGCCAACTGTGCGGGCTGACCCCAGCGAGTTCCGATTCGAAAAATCCGCAATCCCGCCAGGCCCTCGATCCGTATCGAAGTATCCGCCGTAATTGAATTGAAAGGGCCTGACTTCCCTTACGTTCACATCGAGCGGCACAACCTTCTTGCCTCCGGCCACATCCAGAGGATGCCGTTGTATATCGATCAATGAATAAGCGCCTGTCGTATAAAGATTTCGCCTCGAGCGGCCCAACATCGCAGGATCGAGCGGATCCCCAGTCTTCAATTCAAGCTGGCTGCGAACCAGATTCGGTGACGTGTCGAGGGTGCCTGCCACGCTCACCTCGCCTACAACGCTCTGTGGTCCTTCTGCAATCTGAAATGCAATGTCAACCAGTCCTGTCTCGGGGTGCCGGTTTAGCGAATGAGTCACCTCCGCATCGTTGTAGCCCTTCCTCGCGTACAACTCCCGCAAGTTGGCCAGACTTTCTTCCCTCAACTCGGCGCCGTAATCTTCCCCTTTCTCAAGAGTCACAATCGGCAGCAACTGCTCGAATGGATAAACCTGATTGCCGGCAAACCTGATCTCTCCAATCCGGTAATGAGGACCCTCGGCAATGGGATAGACCATCTGCGCCGAGCGTGACGCCGCGTTCAACACGAGCTCAGGTTTGGCAACCTTCACATCTAGAAACCCGCGCTCCCGATACGTTCTGGTGATCAAGTCGATAGCAGGCTCGGGTCTCGTCAGCGCGGCGAGCGCAAGCTTTTGATCCCGAAGCAGTTTTCTCAACTCCGATTCTTCAATTCCGCTGGCGCCGGCAAACACCAGCTTGGGTTCGCTGTATTTCTCCCCCATCTGGATATCGAAGACAACCCGCTTTCGGTTCTCTTCCGGCAATTGAATGGAATAGTCAATCTGGGATTTCAAATATCCTTCCCTCGCCAATTCCTCCTCCAACTTCTCCACCGCCTCATCTGCCCGTTGTGCATCGAACACGCCGTCGCGCCATTTCTCCCTGATGCTTTTCTGCGCACCTCTGCCCGGTGAGAATCCCTCGTAAACAAAGTCAACTTTGGGCCCCGCATCCACGCTCAATTCAAGATCAACCACCCCTGCGCGTGTCGTTCGATTCAAGCGAACACGCGCTTCCAAATGTCCCTCATCAGCATGGCGGCGGCTTACCCGCTCTACACCCTTGCGGACCTTGAAAAAGTCATACGTCTTCCCCTCACGGGCCGCCAGCCACTTCCGCAACTGTTCCTCTGTAAAGATCTGCTGCCCAATCAAATCCACCTGTCCAATCTTCTTGTGCTCCCGCTCCGCCGTAGTCGTTGGCTCGGGTGGTCTGCCTCCAAATTCCTGGCGCTTCGAAAAATCAAACCGGTACGAATTGTCCGACTGCTTCAAAGCCCGCGTTCGAAACCGCTTCGAGATGTCGTACTGGCCAACCAGAATCTGGTCACCGGAATCTGTCAGGTTCATGGAATAGATCAAACTCAACTGCCGGGTAAAATTCTGCCCGACCGTTAAGCGCGCCGAAGGGTCGGTCTCGTTGGCAATCAGGTTCGGCTCAATTCTCACTTGCGACAACCCAGTGGCTTGCTCAATGCCACGCCCCAGCGACCCGCCCACTCTCCCGGTCAAGTAAGAGAGTACCTGTTCCTTGGCCACATCCGTTTCCTGGCCCTGTATCTCATCGAGCGTCCTGCCGGTCAGCAACACTGCGGCAATATCGGGTTCTGGCAATGGCGGATCGGACGTTAGCGTGGTCTGCCGCTCCTTGCCCTCACCCTGCACTGACAGGGTGACATCGTATCCTGATGCCTGGGTTCGAGCCACAATGTCAAACGATGGCTCAATCCTGTCCTCATCGTTAAACGTCAGTACCCCGCGATCCACAAGATAAGTGCGCTCATTCAGGTTCAGGCTTCCGCCTTCCTCAAGCGTCACCCGCCCCACCAGTCCAGGCCGATAATAGGTCCCTGTCAGGCGCGCATCTATCGTGATCTCGGCCTTCGCCAGATTGTTATCGACAACGACCGGATTCTCTGTTTGAATCTCAATCCCGTAATCCAGCCGCTCCAGCAGCGGCGACCGTTCCTCTTCAAAATCCGACGGCGACGAAGACGAATTCAGCGCGTTAAACAACCCCAGATCCAGGTTCACCGCCTCCGTGTAACTGCCATCGACGATGTTCACGTCACCGCCCAGCAATATCCGGCGCCCCGCCGACCGCACTGTCAGTGTCGCATTGGAAAGGGTTTTGAAATTGGCCGGGAAATCCAGGTAAACGCCATTCATGGCCAAACTCAGATTCAAGTTCTCCACCTCGGTGCCTCGCAACGAGAATCCACCACTTCCTTCAACGGTTCCGCCATTCAATCCGCCCGTCAACCTGCTCAAGCGAACCTTGTCCTTCGCCAGCTCGATCCGCACATTCAATTGCTCGGCCTGCACGTTCGGATTGGCCATGCTGATAATCCCGTTGGCCACTTCAACCGACCCGGTCGCCTCAGGTGCGGCTACCGTCCCGCCCACCGTAAGCGCAACCGTCGTCCCCCCTTGCGCTCGAATCGTTTCTGTGAAAGCGGCAAGCAGCCCCAAATCAAGGTTCGAATCCAGCCGCAATGCCAACGCCTGCTTCCCGGTCAATTCCGCAGTCCCCGACACAAGCACCTTCGACGACGCCGGCCCAAGCAGCGTAAATCGGTCCACCGTAACCTTACCCGCATCCACCCTTAACAAAGATTCCCCATCCTGCGCTAACCGATAATTGCCCGCATTCAAATTGAACTCCTCAAACTTGATTTCCCCCCGCAACGCCTCCACTTCCGGCTTGGCCGCTTCAACTCGAGCCGTGAATGAAGTACGCCCCGCCACGGCAGAAGGCACACCCTGGATCTGGGCGAACTCCAAACCCTTGACCGAAAATTCCGCGCTTGCCGGGCCACCCTTCCTGGCCAATTCAAATGGCAAATCGCCCGCCACTAGCCCCAGCGGCAAGTCGCCCTTCCCCGCAATCGTAGCGTTGGCCCACCTCGCCGCAAGCGTCTCAATTCGCAAACTGCCTTCCGCCAACAACGCTCTTACAGTTGCCCCGCTTACCGGCGAAACTTTCGGGTTTGCATAGAACCCATCCTTCAACTCAAACTCGATCTTAGGATCGATCGTATATTTGCCCGCATCAAGGGTGCTCGCAATTGTGCCCACAAGCCTAAGCTGACCAGCGGCCTTTTCCTCTGGATCCACGCTTGCTCGAAACGCCTTCTGGGCGGCCTCTACATCCACTGCCCCATCCACGCTCAAAACTCCAGGCACACTCCCCTCCGCGGTCAACCTCGTCCCTGGCCCGGATACAGTGACTGGCTTCAGTGAAAGTTGCCCCGCCCGCACCGTCGCCTCAAGCGGACTCTCCAGCTTCAACGGCTGGCCTTGGATCTCCAGCGCTGCTGCGCTGGCCTGCAATGTGGCATTGGCCTTTTGCCAGTTCTCCGCCTCGCCATCCGCCTTCAGCACGCCGCTTACACTGCCCTTCAAATCAGCAGGCACCCACTTGCGAATCGATTCTAAATTCGTCCCCTGCGCTTCCGCGCTGAGTGTAAACGGATAAGGAGCCACCGTCGTCGTTTGCGCCACCACATTCAACTTCTGGTTCGAGGCCGAAGCCTTCACCTCCAGCGCCTTTCCATTCAGGGCCGCGTCCACCTCAACCGGCCCGACATCGTTCACCTCACCCTGAACTCGCGCCCGCACAACGGGCTGGTCCACCGTTCCCTGCCCTTGCACATCAAGCGAGCTGATTCGCCCCTGCGCCAATTGAAAACCCTCGCTGCGCAAAGAAGCCGTGAACTGCCGGGTATCGAACCCATAGGTTCCCTGCCCAGTCACCCTTTCTTGTGCATTCTTCTCAATCAATAAATCGGGCGTCGTTGCCCCATTTTTGTCAAACCGCGCCGTCGCGCTCACTCTTCCTAGTTGCTCCCCGTATGCCGCTGCGTTATCGACAGACACTCGCGCCTCACCCTCCGGCTTGCCGACCGTCCCCTTCAAGTCAGCCTGGAGATTCATCACTCCACTCACCGCCACATCCGCCTTACCCAGCACCTGCAACACATCGTCGATCCGCGCGTTCACCACCTCGGCGTGCAAATCCAAAGCAGCCGCATCCCCGCCCAGACCCACTACGCCGCGTGCCGACAGCGTCTGCCCGCCCCACTGCACAATTGCGGAATCAAGTTCCACCCGTTGCCGATTGGCACGACCCTCAGACCTCACGGCAATGCCGGTCAGCGTGTCAGCCTTCAACGCCGGCGCAGCCAACCCAAACTCGGCCTGCGGCCTCTCTACTGTTCCGCTCAACTTCAATTCGAGCGTGGCCGCGCCCTCCAGCGGCAATTCCACATAAGGTTGCGCCGCAACATTTGGGGTCTTCGCCACCAATTGCCCGCTCAATTGATCGCGCGCTCCAATCGCGATCGTCCCGCTCGCCTCAATCCCACTCAACTCGGCCCGATCGATATTCACAAACCTCCGCCCCCCGCCAGCCTGTCGAACCCGCACATTGCCGGCAATCGGATACACGCCTTCAGCCGCAGGCCGATTGCCTAAAAGCCGAATGTTCGCGTCCCCAGTCGCCGTAGCAAAATTCAGCGCTTCCCACTGCGCCCGCACATTCCCGCTCGCAGTGCTGGCCAATCCTGTGACGAACCCATTCAATCGCAACCGCTCGAATGTCCCCGCAAAAGAACTCATACCTCCGCCCAGCGCCACTTGACCATCCCCACTCAAATTGCCCACCGAGGACTTCACCGTCAGACCTTTACCCACCACCATCTTCCGCTGCCCGTCATAGGTGAACTCTCCGGCCAGCTCAATATTCCGGTACTGCTGCCAGGAGACATCCCGGGCAATCAGGCTCGCACTCACCTTAGGCAAAGCAGCGGTCCCCTGAATCAAAACATCTGCCTCAACCCGCCCGCCTGCCTCGGCAAGAAAACGGTCCACTTCCCCCGAAATCCTGAACTTTCCATCCAGCCCATACTTCTCAAAATCCACAACATGCAGCGACCCGTCCAGAGCAACGCCGGTTGTCCGCAGAGCTACCCGCTCAAGCTTTGCATCTGAGTTGCCCACATCGAGCGTCGCTTGCAGCATTTGAACGGCATAAACCCGCGCTCCATACTCCACCAATCCATCTCTCCGGGTTCGAAATTCCGCCCGATGCCGCCGGGTTATCCTGCTGCCCTCCACTTGAACATCCCACTGCGGCAACACCACCTTCAATCCATCGCGCCGGTCGTCCACTGTGATCGAACCTTCATTGAAGGCCGCGTTCAGCACCAGAAAGTCCAACGCCTCCCCCTGCGACCCCTTCGATTTGGGCAGATTCGTCAAACCATTGGCATCGATCACCAGGCAAATCTGCGGCTTCTGAAAAGTCGCATTGGTCACGACAACGTGCCCCAGAATCAGATCGCGCATCGACAATTGCATGGCGACGGATTCAATCTTCGCCAGAGGAGGCAGCGACGCCTCAAGTTGCATCACTACGCCTCTGAGCGAAGCACTGAGGTTGAGCAGATTGAAGTCAAGACTTGAGGCTTCAAAACGAATACCCTGAGCCGCCAGTGCGCTTTGCAACCGGCCAAGCGCCATCCGCTTGGCTGGCGGCGTATGCAACAGCGCAATACCCCCGATGATTAAGCCACCAATTGTTAAGCCGGCAACGCGCAGATACTTCAGCCGCAAACTCAAATCCTCAACTTTACCGGCTAGATCTCATGAACGAACGAACCTTCGCGGCCTCGGGGGCGTCCGGTTCCAATTTGAGAAAGTTGTTAAAAGCGCCCATCATCTTATCGGGCCGCTTGGTATTGCTGTAGGCAAGACCAGCCCAGTAATAGGCATAGCCATTTTCAGGGTCCTTTTCAATAGCAATTTCAAGGTCGGATACGCCTTCTCGATACTGCTTCCTCAGCACCTTCAACATGCCGCGATAAAAGGGCAGTTCCTCATGATCGCCCTTCGCCTCAGCGGCCGCCGCAATGCTGCGCTCCGCATCGTCGTAGCGTTTCTCACCGGCATAGGCGGCCGCGAGCGCAAGCTGTAGATCCGGCCCCGATTCCGCGGCGCCCTCCAGCACTCCGAGCGCCTCACCGCTCTTACCCTGACGCACCAGCGACAATCCCAACACCCGCTTCGCCTCTGCGTTATCGGGTTCCGCTTCCAGCACTGCGCGCATTTCCTGCGCCGCCCCACCGTAATCCCTGTTCCGGAACTTTTCCTTTCCCGAATTCAGATCAGCGGCCAACATGCACCCAACAAATATCAAAAGGGTCACAATTCGAAACATCTGCGTGTTCTCCTGTCTTATTTCTAGACCCCTGTGAACGCGCACGAGTTTCGCTGAATGATCGGATTCGCCTAAAACAGAAATGGCAAGAGTGCCTGGCTCGAACTCAAAACCGCGAGAACTCGTGAGGATCCCCTCCCGCCACGGTAATCGTCAGCCGCCCCGTCGCGGCATCATGCGCAATCGTTCGCGGAGGCAAAGCGTCAACAGTCAAGCTCCAACCCTGCCCTGCCGCCTTCCACTGTCCGCCTAACGTCTTCAACAACAACACGTGAAGCGCCTTGTTGCCTTCCCCAAACAAATAAGCGGCAGGCAAGGCCCGCCCAGCCATCACCCGCGTTCCCGTCCACTCCCCCAACAAATGCCTCGCCGTATCCATCGCCTTGCCGCGCCGCGAATAATCCTCCACCTGATCTTTCCCATAATTCAACTGCAACCGCCCATCCGGATGCCACCCCATCCCAATCGTCTGCCCCGCCAGCTTCAGGTACGGCCCCTCCACCTGATACTCCATATCCAACAGAGCCGCACTGCTGTACTTCGTCCTGCCATTCACCCCAAATTCATAAACAGCCCCAATGCCGCCCTTGGTAGTCGTCACCGACCTCCAACGGCCCACAATCGCATCAGCCCCCCTCAATAGCGCAGGAGCGGCCAGTAACAGCAAACTACGACGGTTCATAAGTCGAATATCGGCCCTTAAAGAAAACTTCTACAGACTCGCAAACTACTTCAAGCGCAACACCCGCCTCAGCCACGCAACCGTAGGAGCTTTCCAAACCTGAAACCTCAACTCATTCTCCCAATTCTCGACCCCATGCGGGGCCCCGTCAATCAACTGCATCTCACAGGCAACTTCAACCCTGCGCGCCGCCAGGCAAAACCGCTCAGACTGCTTCCAGGGCACACCCGTATCCGCTTTCCCGTGCACCAGCAACATAGGCGGCTGCCCGCGCTTCAGGTAAGTCACCGGCGAAGCTTCCACCAACATTGCCTCCGTCGCCCCTGGCAAATACAACGAGATATTACGCGGCAACTCCCCCCGTTGCACTTTCCACTCCGGAATATCGTGTACTCCATAAAAACTAACCAATCCAGCCACCCTCACCTTCCCCCGCAGCGCCGCCAGCGCCGCCAGATGACCGCCCGCCGACTCGCCCATCAACACCACCCTCCGCCGATCCACATGATATTCCCCCGCATGTGCCTCCACCCACCGCACAGCCGCCTCAATATCCTCCACCGCCGCCGGATGCGGATACTGTGGCGCCACCCTGTAATTGATCGTAAACCAGGGAATCCCCGCTGCGGTCAAAGTCGCAAACCACGGCCCGATATAGGTCCGTTTATCGCCCGCCTCCCATCCCCCACCATGCACCAGCACCACCGCCCCGCGCACTCGCCCATCCTCCGGCAGCCACCCATCAAGCGTCAGCGACACGCCATCTACCCGGGCAAACTCGACATCCTTCAGGTCCCTGCCCTGCGCACAAGCCAGTGCACAACCCACCAACCCCGCAATACGAATCAGAATCCTCATCCCTTGAAGATACCCAATCCTGCCTAGCAGACAGGCTCTCCCCTACACCTCCAAACATCACTAGGAAGTCGTTCGACCGCACGACCGGCACTGTTGCAGCATCCACAATCAGACAAACGGATCCATCCACTACCAAGCCTCGCGATTCGTGATCGTGACACGGAAAATCGGCTTGGCCCGCTCGGCTTCATCCATTTCATAAACCTGCCCGCTCTTACCCGGATCGTAGTCGCGCCAGATCCACGCCAGCGATTCAGGAAGGTCCATGGCGCCCTGCGCGATGGCGTGAAGACTGGTCCCAAATCGAAAGTGGAAATCGTAGTCGCGGTGCTTCAACATATTCGCCAATTGGATATTCATGAGCGGCCAGCTTCCGGAGCGCCCATCCCCGTCGTCGGCTCCATCGGAGAGCCAAACCCGAAGGTTCTTTTTTGCTTCGCGGCCCACCTTATATGGCACGATGTAACCGCCATCAAGATGCGCCTCAGGCTTCCATTGCAGTGCTGCGTAGCTCCCGATGTGTGAAAGAACCCGGCTGAATTGCTCCGGGTAATACCATGCCACGTTGAACGCGCAAATCGCGCCGGACGAGGCGCCGGCTACAGCTCGGGAATAGGAGTCCTTCCGAAGCTTGTAAGTCTTCTCCACGTCGGGCAGGATCTCTTCGAGCAAATATTTGCCGTAGGCACCCGACACGGTGTCGTATTGAATACTCCGCATCCTCGTCCCGCCCTCACCCGGCTGGATCAACACATGAACCATTGGAGGAATGAGCTTCTTCGCGACAAGATTATCCGAGACAATCTGCAGTCGAAGCCGGACCAGATCCTGATTGCCAATAATCGTTTCGCCGTCCTGCCACACCATCAGCGGCGCCCCGCCCTCTGGATCTATCCCCGCATTGGAATAAACCCAATAGTTCGCCTTCATGCCCGGGTAGACCTTCGATTCGAGAGTCTTGCGCTCGGAAAGCATCCCGCGCGCGACACCCGGCTTCGGATACGAGTCGGGATTGTAACCGGCGACCTCGTAGCTTCCAATCGACTTTCCCGCACCATCGGAATAGGCGTATTGATGTGTGGCTCCAAGTCGGAGAGTCTTGAGGAGGTAATGGTATTGCGTCCCCGGAATCGGTTTCATCGCCAGCGGCGATTGCTTGTCGATGGACACGCGGGGCTGAGTGGCGCTCTCGACCGCGAACAGGAAATCCTGTCCCCAAACAATCACCCCATCCCGGCCGCGCAGCAGCGGAAGGCCTTGGCCCAGGAGTTTGGCAAGAGCCTGTGTGTTGTCTTGCCTCGCCGCATCGACAATCTCTTCAATGGGGTGCTTTTGCGCTCCGAGAGACAAAGCGAACAGGACGGCAGCGAACGCAATAGTTTGTTCCACAGCGACCATACTAACTGGATTAGAAAAGGAAACGCGCAACGCACGTCAACATCCTGCTGAACCGCCAAACATCCGTCGCCGCGCTGAAGCCCCACATTGTCGAGCTCTAGTTCTTCTTCAGAAACCCTCGCCCCTCAAGCCATTCGAGAAAGCGCATCTGCCAGCCGGTGACTGCCCCGCTCCGTGCGGGACGAAAACCAAACCCGTGACCGGTGCCGGCATACACATGCAGCTCCGCGGACATCCCGGCTTTCTTCATGGCCAGATACAACTCGGGCAACCCTTGACTGATGTTTTGACGGTCGTTCTCGCCGCAGGCGAGAAAGGCCGGAGGCATGTCTTTGACCAGCGCCATCTCCTTGGGAATCGCCGGGTAGATCAAAGCCTGGAATGCCGGCTTTAGAACCGCCGACTCCTCCCCGGCATAACGAACCGCCGCCAGCGCCGCCAATTCCCCGCCCGCCGAGAAGCCCATCACTCCGATCCGCATCGCATCCAATCCCAACTCGCCCGCCTTACTCTTCAACACCCGCAAAGCCTGCTGCGTGTCGGCCAGCGAATGACCTTCGATCGTGTACGTCGAGTCCTTTTCACGGGCCAGCCGGTGAATCAGAACAAAACCGGCCACTCCGCGATCGGCCAACCATTTCGCCACATTGTGGCCTTCATGATCGCTCCACAATTCGCGGTGGCCGCCCCCGGGAATCACGATCACGGCCGCCCCCGTCGCTTTATCCTTCGCCGGCAGATACGGGACAAGATACGGCTTGTGTACATTGGTCACGACGCGCTCTCCATTGGCGTCGCGGACGGCTTCATCGCCGGCCTTGCCTTCAGAGCCGGGGGCGCCGCTGGGCCACAACAGCATCTTGTCCGCCCCCACGGCACACATGCAGGAAAGGATCAGGATAATTAGAGTCGGTTTGCCGTTCACTCCTAGACCCTATCACTAGCCCTTGAAGCCGTCACCCAACTTTCGATAGGCTGCCCCACCCCAGCCTCACTTACCAGACGGCCTGAGCGTAATTCTCCAAAACCAACTCATCCGAGCTCACCAGCTTCGAATTGCGAACCATCGCCTGCGCCACAATCATGCGATCGAACACATCGTGAGTCCAGCCAATTCCCAGTGCTTCATTCGTCACCGCCGCAAAGGGCAGATCGCAAATTCGCAGACCGATACGCCCATTCAGATCTTTTAGAATATCCGCGGAAGTCACTCGCCCCCGCTCGACAAGATAGTGAAGCTCAAGTTCCAGCATTGGGGAAACCAGCAAGATCTCGGCTCGCTCAATGGCTCGCCGCGCCTCCAGACTCAACTTCTTAATTCGGCCCTCGTAGAGCCACACCACGACATGCGTATCCAGGTAGATCAAGCGACTCCCCTACCCTAAGTCGTTCTTCCGGGTCTACCGTAAAACTTCTTCCCCTCGGCTTCCCATTCCGCTTTAGCTGCTGCGCTCCAACCAGAGTTGCCGGCCTTAACGACAACGCCCAAATCACGCACAACCAATCGTCCAAGCCGCGAACTCTGCTCGGCAGGCACAATCCGCAGCGCTGTTCCCTTGTAGCTGACATCCACGCTCGCACCCTGCGATACTTCCTCGAGAATTTGAAACAGCCTCTTCCGCAGTTCGGTTGCCTGAATCGCCATGTCCACAGTGTACACCGTACACTCCCTGCTGTACGCTACCGAAATTCATCGTTCAACATCAAGTCGGCAGGCAGATGATTCGCCTGCACGCACCCTCACCACGCTCTACCCGGTTCTGCTTGGTAAAACGCACAAATTCGATCAGCCGCGTCTCCTCTGGATGAAGTTCCAACCCGAACTTGGCCAGCCGTTTCCCGGATCTCTTCCAGGAAGCGCGGGGATTGACGCGGGCAGTACGGTGGTTTGGTTTCTGCCATGCCCAATGTTAATATGTTTTAATCATTTAGAAGACTCGGGATCTTTAAGTTTCGGGTAATCAGTAGCACTACGGCCTTCGCCCCTTCGGTCCCGACAATTATCTTGCGCGACCTCTCCGCCCGCTTCTCCGGGGGGGCGAATTATTTTGGCCAACCAAGAAGTCTACAACCGCAGATAGAGCGAGAGCAGGTTTACCCTAACCGGTCCTTTCAAACCAAGCGAGCAAAAGCCAGAAGACATTTACGTACCCTTCGACGTCAACGACACCATCGACGGCGCGTAAAAAACATATCCCCAAAATCCAAAAATGTCGGCATTTCCCAGCCTGGCTTCTCCGCCAGCCTCGACGCCTCAAAGATAACAGTCAGCGTTCTGCAAAAAAACTGAACACGAAGAATCCCGTTCTTGATCCGCGAAACCCTTGCCAACAGCTCCACGCAAAGCTACCGTGGTGTTATGACCGTCGAAGCAATCAAGGACGCGATCACAGAACTGGAAAAGGAAGAACGCCTATCGCTTGCGACTTGGCTGAATGGCCTTGACAACGACGAGTGGGACGAGCAGATGGCTCGCGACTTCTCACTGAACGGACGAGGCATGCCATTGGTTGGCGACGTTCGACAGCAGATCGCTGAGGGCCAGTCACTGCCCTTCAAGCCGAATCCGAACCCAAGGTGATTTTCGAGCATCGGACGCTGCCTTCCTTTTGGACGAGTTACCATCAGCTCCCAGAAGACCTTCGCCGCCGCGCAGACAAGCAGTATGAGTTACTAACGTCCAATCCAACCCATCCATCCCTCAGACTGAAGCCTGTCGGCGACCTGTGGTCCGTTCGAGTTTCTGAAGGATATCGGGCGTTGGCCCTCAGAAAGGAGAACACTTTCACGTGGTTTTGGATCGGTACCCACGACGACTACGAGCGACTGATGAGAAACTAGCTCCCTCGCAATGCCACCTCAAGGCATCTTGTATTAGCATCATGTCCAAGTCCTCCCGCCGCGCCTTCCTGGCCACAGCACTCGCCGCATCCGCCCAGATCAGCCCCTTCCGCCGGCCCAACAACAAACGCCTCGCCGTCTCCCTCCACTTGGGACGACGCCCGCCTTTCTCAAATCGACACCGGCCTCAAACTCCTCGAAGACCTCCAGCTCAAAGGCACCTTCTACCTCTCCCTCCCCGCGATGAAAAAGCGAGTCGACGGCTGGAAAGAAATGATGCGCCAGGACCACGAAATCGGCAACCACTCCACCGCCCACGCCTGCACCGGCGACTACCGCTTCACCCGCGCCCTCGAAGAATTTACCCTCGAAGAAATTTCCCAGGACATCGACAACGCGAACCACGAAATCGAAGCCACCCTCGGCGTCAAGCCCCGCCTTACACACAGCGGGCCCTCCTCGGCCCTTTGCGCTCGTGGCGCACGATCGTCCGCATAGCGAATGGTCATTACTTCCCACTTCGCTACCTTCTGAGCCGAGCATTCAGAAATTGCGCGTATCGGCCATGAGTCCTACGCAAGCGGGCTCTCCCCAAATCCAAACCTCCAAATCCACATCATCGCGAAGCAAGCTCTCCCTCAGCCACTAAAAACTGCTTGATATTAACTACGGTTAAGTGTATTGTCGAAGTAGGCGTTATGCTTACTCGGTTACCTATTGCTATGATTGCGCTCGCCGGTCTCTTGACAGCGCAGAGTGGCGCCATCCTCGAAGTTTCAGTAAAAGATGCTTCCGGAGGACCCATCGCCGGGGCGGATGTAAACCTCTCCCTCATCGCGGGCGGGGCGCAACAGGCTCGCCGGACGGATTCTGAGGGCCGCGCGAAGTTTGTCAATTTGGCCTGGCAGCGATTCCGGCTTGTCATCTCCGCCCCAAATTTCGTTTCGCAAGAACGTTTGATCGCGCTTCATTCGAACGTCCCGGAGCGATTGGACCTGGTGTTGGCCGTGGCCGGTTCCTCGGAAAGTCTGGTCGTGATGGAGAAGTCCGACGCCAACGGCGTTGATCCGGAGCAGACCGGAAGCAGAACGCTGATCTCCCGCGAATCGATCGAGCAGCTCGCCAAAGGCGGAGGCTCACGAGGGATCGAACAGGTATTGGCGACTTTCCCCGGGTTTGCACAAAACGCAAACGGTGCGATCCATCCGCGCGGCGCCCATAACCAGATGACGTTTGTTGTCGATGGCATGCCCATCAGCGATCAATTGGGTGGGGCATTTGCCAATGCGATCGATCCGGCTCTAGTGGAAACTCTCGAGCTGTACACCGGCAACATACCAGCCGAATACGGTAACAAAGTGAGCGCCGTGGCGCAGATCACAACGAGGTCAGGCTATGGTTTGGGCAAGAAGTTCACGGGTAGTTTGACGGGCCAGGCAGGTCAGTTCGATTCCTTGAGCCAGACGGTGCAGATGGCTGGTGAGGTGGGCAAGTTCTCCTGGACGGCCATGACGCTTGGGGTCAAAAGCAACCGCTATCTCGATAGCGTTTCACTGGATAATCTTCACAACGGCGGCAATTCGCAACGTTACTTCACGAGGTTGGATTATCAGGCGACCGCGCGCGATACGATTCGATTGTTCGCCATGGGGGGCCGGGCGAGTTTTGAAAGTGCGAATCTGCGAGGTCAACAGGCCAACGGAATGCGTCAGCGGCAGTTGTTGACAGACTCGAGCCTGGCGGGCAGTTGGCTGCACGTCCTCGATGCGAAAAGCACTACGGAAGTGAATCTAAGCTGGCGGCCGTCGCGCGCTCAACTGTTGCCGAGCGCGGGGGATACCCCGGTGACGGCCTGGCAGGACCGCAATGCCGGAACCCTGAATGCCAACGCGCGCTACTCCAAGATCGCCGGGCGTCACCAGTTGCGAACAGGCATCGATTACCAGGGCTATCCCTTGCGCGAGCGATTCCGCTTTGCCGTTACCGACCCGGGATTTGATCCGGAACTGGCGGCCTTTACCTTACCGCTCGGCGGGAAGTATTTCAATTTTGATGAGTCCGCGCGGGGAAGCATGCGAAGCGCGTTCATTCAGGATCACGTCCGCTGGGGCCGGCTCACCGCGACGTTGGGGTTGCGTTACGACTCCTACCAATTCCTGGCTCGTGGAGGTCAATGGCAACCGCGAGTTGGCGTTGCTTATCACCTCGAGGAGACAAATACGGTTTTCCGCGCAGCCTACAACCGCCTCTATCAAACGCCTCCCAACGAAAATCTGTTGTTGTCGAGCTCAGAGGCGGCTGCCGCTTTGGCGCCGGCAATCGTGCGTCAAACGTTGGGACAAGCGGCGGTAAAGCTCAAACCGGAGCGCCAGAACTTTTACGAGGTGGGTTTTCAGCAGGGATTAGGGCGTTGGTTGCAAGTCGCCGGAGCTTACTATCACAAGAACGCGACCGACCAACAAGACAACAACAACTTCTTCAATACAGGCATCATTTTCCCGATCACCTTGGCTTCGATTCGTGTCAATGGGGCTGAGGGGCGGATCGAGGTCAAACCATGGAGGGGCTTTTCGACAAACGTCAGCTTTACTCATGCTCGAGCGATTTCGACGCCTCCTTTCACTGGGGGATTGTTCATCGGCAATGAAGCCGTGGCTGCCCTCTCCAGCGGGCCCTTTGTGATCGATCATGACCAGAAGCTGGGCGTGAGTGCGATGGTGTCCTACATGAACCGGCGCGGCTGGTTTGGGACAGTGACCTCGCGCTACGATTCGGGGCTGGTAGCCAATCCCTCAGACCCCGCGGAGGTGGCAGCCGACCCGGATTTTGCCGACCTGCTTCCATACGTCGATCTGTCCGGCAACCCGGCTCGCGTTCGGCCGCGCACAGTGACTGACTTGGTGATCGGTTACCGGCACAAGGGCGGGGAAAAGACACGTTGGGAAGTTGCGACGCAGGTGACGAATCTTAGCGACGTGACGGCACTATACAATTTCCAAAGTGCATTTGTTGGCACCCGCGTCGTGCAGCCACGCGCAGTGTCCTTGCGTTATCGTTGGTGGTTCTGATTCCAGGATGTTTGACACTGGGAGCACTCGGGATAGGGGGATAGGTCCACTACGCCAGGGCTAGAAGGACGGATCCCGGCACTAGCGGGACTTTCCCACCTGGGAGCGCGGAAAGTTGTTTAAGTTGCTTTATTGCAATCAGATAGCAGCGCCATGGTGTATATACCACGGCGCTGGGTCAGTTCAGTTTCGGTAGGGCATTGA